>NPIG01000001.1_pt1 | contig 522438 bp, 656 predicted proteins | sample 8637441 | NCBI WGS metagenome assembly NPIG01 (sample SAMN07420675, study PRJNA396082) | bioreactor metagenome | isolation source: sample BR6 brine-fed electro-methanogenic bioreactor BR | place: Japan: Kochi | collected 2016-06-14
TTGGCCACCATCTTTCATGTGAAATGGCTGCGATCATGCAGAGAGTACCACAAGTTTTGGCGAGATCGCGAACCTCGATTCTGCCCATCGTGTACATGGGCCACAATGTTGGCCCGCGTGATTTTTGCGCCGACGTTGGCCATCATTGAGCGCTTCTTTTACTATCTCACTACGTATGCCGCGAGAATTTTGATTGGCTCGAAGATGCCCATTTGGGAAAAAGTGCGCTGGACCGGAAACCCAGAATCCGTAACGTATTTCGACAGTGACCTAGTAACTACGCCAACGGGGTGTAATTGCAAACAAGCAAAAGCTTGGAGGAAGAGATATGGTTGCCTCGATTAAGATCACTCTCACTGACGCTGAAGCGCTGTGGGGGACTATTATCCCTTTGTCAGTTGTTGTGGGATTCTTCGGTTGTCGGTGGATCGTTCGCCGTTGTCGGGCTGCTTGTAAGAGTCGTGCAGACAAGAAGCGCGAAAGTGCAGAGCGCAAAAAACTGAATGATGCAGAGGCAGCCGCACACAAGGAGAATCGTCGAAGGAACGCGTTACCCGGTGATTGGTGGAAGTTGTATACTACACTGACATCTTTGTATTATTACGAAGCATCGGTCAAGGCAGTTACTGCTTTTTGTGAACAAATATCGCCCCCACCTTTGCCAGCCGAGGGGGCGGAAATTCTGATAAACCAGTGTAGCAATAGTTCTGGAACGAATTCCAACACTGCACGCATTCGCATTGTCAGTAAGTCGATAATACCGTTCGTCATGGAGCACACATTTCAGGAAGAAGACGAGTCAGTAGACGACCGTCCCAAGATGAAGTGGGAGTACAGTGACCGCTGGCGTCGTTGGCGGCGGACGAAAATGGCAGCTTCACGAAGTGGAGACATAGTATGACTGTCAGACAGCGACTGAAGATTTCGATTAAGAACGCAGAACAACTCGGCGAGGGCATTGAAAATCTGCCGCCGATGTACTCTATCACGAAATTGCAAACGTTTCTCAAAACTGGGAAATGCAATCACAAGATCGGGGAAAACCTGTTGTGCGTGGACTTGGACGGTCATGCTGTGTGCATTACGCCCGCCGGGCAGGTCTATATGGGAACTCGTATCCATTCGTGTCAAACTGCGGACGGGCGGCGACCGTATTACTTCCGACATCCCCTTTGTGACGTGATCAACGGCGTGGCCATGAGTTATATCCCAAACGGTCAGCTGCTTATTTCTCCCAAGAAAAAACGGGCATTTACGTGTCTCATTAACGGCGACGATGGCGGCGATTTTGGTCATGAGTCTTCATATTACGCTGGCCCGATTATCTCTCCCGACCAGCCCACAATGAGTTTTGCTTGTCTTGGATTGTTTTGGGGAGTTTCTCCCGACAAATCTGCCGATCACGCTCAGCACGCCCTGTGCGAAAACAAAGTTGAATTAATTGACTATACTGCGGATCAGAATGTTTCGTTCACTGATGCTGAGATGCGAAAGTACGTCAAACACAATCCTGAAGGTCATCGAGATAAAGTCCATACTGCTGTGCAAAAAGCAGGTCTGTACAAGATGGGATTCACGGCTGTTTACTGTTATGAAGAAAAGGTTATGGCTCGATGGCACTCACCTGGGTACTGTCTCGTCCGCATTCCGGGCAAGAAGTACGTCTTGCTTGGTGTTGACGATGACCAGTACTTTGGTGTAACCCTTCCTGCACCCGCTACTACGGTGAAAGAAGCGTTGAAATTGCTCGTTCCCGAGGAAATCCGAGGCAAGAAGCATTGGCGACAAGGCGAGTGGTTCTTGACACGGGTGAATGAAAGAGATTTGCCTTCAGTCGCGGAATGTTTGGTTACGGATGATGGCGACGACTTCGGCCGTCACATGAGTTTCATCTTGCCAAGACTGACTGCTGACGACAACCCTCACAAAGTGCATTGTTTCGGCGGTTGGCGCATTGGCACGGATGGCTCCGTGTACATGGAGAATCCTGAAATTCATCATGATCAACACGAGTACCTATCCCCTCCGTATGGGTGGTATAGGGCTTGGCGTAATACTGCCCTGGAATCATTCTCGGTCGATGGGGTTGATTGACCCTATTCCCGCGAATGAAATCTGCAAGGTACGCAGTTTAAGCGCTTGACAATTTGTCCAGCGAATGGTATACTATAGGTGGACTGAAATTGTCAAAAATACGAGGAGCTACCCATGTCCATCCCCTTCCTTGCCCCTCTGTGGGAAAAGATCGTCAAGGCGTGGAATCGTGACGACGATCTGAGCAAACTCGCCAAGATGCGAGAACTGCGTACAATGACTGAAATTCGGCTCGATCAAGTCTACGTCGACTTGGCGTCTCTGGAAGAGCGAGAAGCCGAGTACCTAACAGAAGGCCGCCGAGCAACGAGCACGTCTGTCAAGCGTCGGCTGGCATCTCAGATTTCCCATATTCGCAAAGATATAACTAGGGTGAATACCCTAGCAAACATGCTCAATGGCAAGATTGCCATTCTGACCACGGATATCAGCAACGTCGCCATCGTCAACGAGGGCAAAGCGATTGGCGTTATGCCTGATTCTGAGGCATTGGCAGAAAATGCCGTGGCAGCCGAACAAGCTTTGGAAGATGTGTCTCAAGGCGTTGAACTAGCAAATTCCCTGACGACAAGCCAATCTGACATATTGGTGCAATCCGATGAAGAAGCAATCATGGCTGAATTTGAAGTACCTGAAATCGTCGGTGAACTCGTCGAAGAAGTTGAAGAAAACACCACAGTCGAAGTGTCACCCGTAGTGGAAGATACGTCCGAAAAACAGGGGAAATATGGCTTTGAACCCTGTCCCCCTATGACTGTGTCCGCCGATGAGGCATAACAAGGAGGAACGTAGTGTCTGCCATTCTCGCAAGTATCTCGTTTGAATTGTCAAAGTGGCATCTCTGTCTGATTTTCCCCATCATGGGCTTGTTGTGCGGAATAGTCCTTCTACGCAAAGATATCCGCAAAATCAACGGAAAGATAGCGCTGATGGTGGTCCTCATCATTGGGTCAATTGTCACGCCGTTCATCGTCTTTGCCCCTGAGCCCCCAAAAGCACCACCGCCGCAGGTGAAGGCGCTGCCGGGGAAATGGTCTGACTTGCGTACACAGATGCGTCGAGCACATTTTTGGGAGGCTCGATGTCTCACAGTCGAAAAATTCGCGGAGACATATGCTGAAAATGAGCCTCCGCTGCCAACCGTTGGATTGGATGTGATATTTGCATTGGTGAATGACGAGAGATTCCCAGAACATTCAGTCAAGCGGATGAATCGGGTTTACAAAGCTCTATCTCCGTTTGTCGAATTTGTGCCTGCGCCAACAGTTGAGACGACTAAGACAGAATAGTACGATTATTCCGATTTTTAGGCGGGACCCTGATTTAAGGTTTGGGTATAATCTGTAGGGTGATCACAAGGGACAAATCTGGACTGTCCATGATTCTGTCGAAAAAGGGTGGTCACATGTTCTAATTGGGAGAAAGATATGTTTACATTCGTTAACAAGATCCCTGGTGTTTTGGACTGGTTTGCAAGCCTCCTCTTGTGCTTCATCGACCAAATTCCGGCATAAGGGAACGACCACACAACGCAGGGAGAGCTACGATCACAGTCGTAGCTCTTTCTAGTGTGCGACAAAGGATTTCCCATCATTTTTGTTGAATATGGAATCAACCCCAAGCGGGGAGGTTTAGGTAAAGGAGAGAATATAATGCCTTATGGCCCAACAGTAATTGCGGAATTAGTAACAACGGATATGGTTGCTCCCAGCATGCCTACGTTCGTCCTCATCGAACAAACTGACAATGTCACAATGCGCGCAGTTTGTTCCATTCCTACATCAGATGTTGGTGGTGGAGCATTGACCGGGATCACGAAACTCACAGTCGCAACTGCACCAATGTCCGGCGGCGTCAATCCATTCGATGGTTTGAGCATGGAAGAAATTCTTGCTTTACCGGAGGCGGCATCTGTGGATGTTGCTCTGGTCGAGGCTGACGCAGGTACCCAGAAAGAGGTGACCTTGCCTGTGGTAAATCTTGGTGGATACCAAGCATTTGCAGCTGCATGCTCTGACGAGTAATCAAGCTTTTATGACAGAGAGCAGATTTCTGTGAGAAGTCTGTTCTCTGCCTTGCATTACCCGTGAACGGAAGGAGTCTATACACATGTATGGCCCAGTCTCGCTGTCAACACAAAAAACCACAGATCAAGGCTCATTCTGGCAATCCATTTGGCGATGGCTGCTGCGATGGCTGCTAGGAGTGAGTATTTTGCTCTAATTCCAGATATTTACTTGATTTATGGCCCCTTCTCCCCTATACTTCACAGGGAAGTTAACTTAGGTAGAGAGGGGGAGATTTAATGACGCTCTGTGTGATTGATATGCAACCTTTTTTTGTTGCAGCACGAGAAGATTGGCTCGTAAAAAATGTTTTGAGGGAGATAGAGTCAGCTAAATCGGAACAATCAGACATTATTGTCTTGGAATATGAAGGCTGCGGACCCACTTTCAAATGCATAAAGGATGCATTACGAAACTATCCAAACGCTATAGTGTGTACCAAATTTGAACCAGATGGAATAAAACCAATCCTGTCACAACTAGACTTAGGCATCGATTTATCTCATATCCGATTGGTTGGAGTGGAAACCGATTCGTGCATCGCTCAAACATGCAATAGCCTCGCAACCACCTTGCCGAATTCTCGCATCACAGTAGTAGCAGACGCATGTAACACAATGTTTAGCAGTCGTAGATACACTGGTCGTAAGTACATTCGACGATATAAAAATGTCCACGTCACAAAAAGTCCTTGACAATTCATGGAAGAGAGGGTATACTTCCAACAGTTGCGAGAAAGACAGAGGAGAGACGATGAAAAGCTTAGAGCAACAGTTGTTTACGTGGGAAGGCTGGGACGGTGATGTCGGTGTGAAGATGTATTATAACTGCTGTCTAAAAGCCGACATTGGCAAATACGAGCAGGGTACCAAGATTCCCATTGTTTCTATCTGGGAAGAGACATCCAAAATGGAATTTCTCCAAGAGAACGGTGACGTGATGGACACGTTTGATCTGGTGCTGTCTGTGGCACAATAACAAACTACTGCGGGGTAGAGCAATTGGTAGCTCGTCGGGCTCATAACTCGGAGGTCGCAGGTTCAAATCCTGTCCCCGCTATTTTGGCTTGAGGTTTGAGGTGTTTGCTTAGTTGATCTAAGCCGGTGACCGTCTGATCAACGGTGACTGAGTAACATATCGTTTTTTTAATTCGAAGTCGCTGGTGCAAATCCAGCCAAACCTGAAGCCCAGTTGTCATGAAGAGGGGGAGGACGAGGGGCGGTCACTAGACCGCCCCTTTGCTTTTTCTTGACAAATGCTTTTGATTGTTGTATACTAACAGTAGAGTCCAAAACAAATGGAGAAGCCACATGTTTATTCTCTGCATGGTCAAAGATGAGGAGCGCCCCAAACAACGTCGAGGGCGACCGCCCAAAAACGCCAAACCCAAGACTGATGGTACGGCGATGATCCGCGACCGCGTGGCTCTTGCTGTGGACAATCGCAATCTTTTGATTGCTCATACCACTGGCGAGACCTTCATGGGCAAGAAGTTTTCTCCACGATTTGAATGGCTCTTTAGAAGCCTCCCTGAATTCGGTGTGGATGTGGAACACGCTCGAAAGCAGTTACGTGATGCTTTCGCCCGCGTCTACGATCGGACGGATTTGCCGGAGGACATGACTGTTGCACAGATGGATGCGGAGTTTCGGCCGGGCAAGTACGGACAAAACAGTGCAGGGATTTTGGAGCTGTACACATTCTTGCGCGAAAAGTTTGGCTACGACGGCGAGAGTGAAGACGAGGACTAGGAGACTGATATGCTCTGGTTGATTCTCATCATGATTGGTGCTGCCCTGACGTGGTATGGTGATGATCAGTCTAAAGACAACGTCATGCTGGTTGGCATCGTGATCGTGATCGCGTCGCTCATTGTTTTCATGCTGCGTATGTGCGCTACGGGATTCTGGGTCTAGTGCAATGCGAAGGGGCAAATGATGTTTAAAGTGATCGGATCGTACACAGATCGTCGCGAGTGCGATGTTACCCCCTCTCTCGTGGAGCGAGTCGTTGCCACGTTCGAGACGGAGGAGGACGCACAAAAGTGCATCAAAGACAGTACCATCGAACGTCGAAAATTCAACGGTCCCAAGTACAAACGAAAGAGCCCCTTGGCAGGGTTTGATAACGCTCGCGTTGAAGCTGAGTCAACCGATAGTCTGTGACCATGTATCAATCGACCGGCATTGTCCGATGCGTGTCGTCACAAGCAAAGCCAGGATATTTCTGGATATACCTGTCTTGTTGCGAAGATTTAGGACGATACTATCGGTACGCGGCAAGGTACTTGAACTACCGCCTAATCCGGTTAATGAAACCGGCGTGGGGCGTCCACATAACGGTCGTGCGACAGGAAAAATGCCCAAGACTCTTCCGATCCATTAAGGCTAGGTGGGAAGGTTTGGAGCTGGGATTTTCATATAAGAATTTGCGATCAAATGGCAAACATGCGTGGTTGGACGTGGAATCCGACGAACTTAGGTACCTCCGAACATCGTTATTATTGCCTGAAGATCCGCCTGAATTTGGCTTGCATTGTACTGTAGGAGTAGTGCCGGGTGACCCAAAATGATATTGATATCGATTACATCTGTCGCATTCGGCGTTTTGGCAGTTTTGCACTTTACTAACGTTTTGTTGGGAAGTGATCATTACGATCATAAGATGCCTTTTTTGCTTAAAGGGCAAAAAGGGGCGGTCATGCTGGCGGCTGTGGCATGTTTCCTTATGTGGTTTTCCTGCTCTTTTTGGTCGTGGATCATTGACAATCCAGAAACGCGTGATATACTACAGTAGTGACTTATGAATCTTGAAACAGGAGCCATTTCCATGTCATACAAAGATCAAGCAATCCTATACCTTTTGGAACTCACAACTACTTCCCGCCGACTCAGAGAAATAATCGGCCCAAGCCTCATGGACAAGAGCGAGGATTACCGAGAAGAAGCGTTTCAAAATCTGATTGATCGTCACGTTCGGCTGTACGACAAGTATTACACGCTTAACGACATCAACAACATGATTGTTTTTTATAGCACGCCTACTGGGAATCGCACCGCAGAATTGACTGTTATTTTCCTTAACGACTCTCAGAGTATGATACAAGAGTGGGCAGACGAATTTGTCGTCCTCAATCCCGACAAAAACGTGGCCGATGACTGCGATTTTGGAGAATCATTTCTGGATGACATCTCCCCTTCTACCAATTGAAAGGTGTCCGAACATGATTCTTTTTGGTGCGATTGTTGCTTGTTTGTATGTCATATGCGGCCTATTTTACACACACAAAAGAGGCTGGACTGATGACGTCTGGCTGAATGTCAAGTTGGCCTGTTATGGTGGGATCTGCTGGTCCATTTTTATCGTGGTTGACTGGTGGAGTAACAGGAACGACGATGTCTACGCGCAGGTCAAGCGCTGATACACAATCTTAAGGAGACGAACTTATGACCCCCAAACTACCGAACATATTCTCCATATCGTTTTCAAACGATGATGGCCTTGTGGTGAATGTCACCCAGCGGAAGCCGAATCCCAGGGACAAGGACCAGAATCCCCTTCTGATCGAGTTCATTGACGAATATGAACATATCGAAGGCTCCATGACTCTTGCTTTCAATGTCTTCTCAGAAGTTGCCGTTGCGGCGAGGCAGATCATGGAGTATCTGTGCGCTGTTGACGACGATGATCCAGAGCAGGAAGAGGCGGACCTCCAAGCGATGACGAAGAAATTATACGAGCTTGAACCGGGAATAGAATTGTGATCAACCCCGAATTAGGACTTGTTCTTTGAATAGGCAACGATGATTGGCGACCTGACATACATTCAGGTTATCGGCATTATCATACTTGTAGTATCACTCGTTGCCGTAGTGGCGGATGTCGCCCTCTATTACATTAAAAAGAAAAACAGGCAGGAACCAAAAGGGAAATAGTTAAAGAATTTAATATGCGACAGAACACCCAAAAAACGCAGCGCATTGGCTCCGGCGAAGTGACCTCACTCATATGAGTGAGGTTTTTTTATGTTCTAACGAAAGGAGATTGACGTGACTGAGATTAAATTTATCAAAAGAACCACAAGGCATGGAGAGGTATGTGCAGAATTTACAATGGCACTCGGCACAATCACTTCTAGTTTCTTCCAAAACGAAGCGCAGTTGCGGGAAGGAATTGGCCACTTGAGAGATACGAATTACTCCCCGGAAAAACTGTCCGAATTCGAGGCAGCGCTGAAATCCATCGAATCATAACAAATCTTCTTGACTTTTCAATTTATCGTTGTATATTACATTGTGGACAAGTTTTGTTGACTCTTTGACCGTTGAAAGGACAAGGCATGTTTGCAGCCATTACATTGTCGATACCGAATTGGTCCGAAATTACGCATGCGTTGAACAGCATGTCGTGGTGGGACTTCTTCTGTTGGTACGCTCCCGTACACATCGTGTACTTCATCATCACGCAGGTGCGATCAGTTCGCCAGTCAATCAAATACAACGAAGATGTTCGTGAGAAGCCAGAGTACGACGGATGGCGTCGGAATCACAAGTGGCAGGATTACGAAGTCACCGTGGGTGATCAATTTTGGGCAGGATTGTGGCGATTGTTGTGGGGACCGATCATGCTCATCATGAAAATCCCAGCCTTGCTCCTTTGTCTGGCGTTTGTGCAGAAAATCCCCAAATCACTGTGCCATTGGACATTGCCACCGGAATCGTTGTCGGAGATAACTGATAGTAGGACCGACGCGTTTTGGTCTAATACTCGTCTGTAAATGTTTGTTCATAATGCGCTCCGAGCGCATCAACTGTAACTTTTTGGAGAAGTGAAAATGCTCGCAACTACGGTTACGCTGACCGGATTTCATCTGACCATTGGAATTGCCCTTCTCGTCATCGCATCGGTAGTGTTCGTCAGCGCATGGTACGGCGGTCGGCGAGGGTCGATGCACGCCAAAATAGTCGAAGAACAGATGCTCAACAAATTGCAAGAATTCATCCCGGAAGTAATAGAGGGGTTGAAGAACGAAGTAAGACTATCCACCATCAGTTCTAACAGAGCATCAACAAACTCTCTACGTGCATTGGGTAAGATTGAGGATGTCGAGGCCGCGAGCCATAAAATACTATGGGAAATGTGTGATGGGGAGTTGCGAAAAATCCCTCACAAGTGGCTCGATGAGATGAGCAATCGTATCGAAGCTTGCGTCAACGAGAACATGCAGCGCCAAGGCCGACCGGTTCGAACAAAAGGCGCAGTTCCGTCGAAGGTAGGTGATCTGGAAGAGCTTAAGAGAATGACGCATATGGAATTGCATTGGCAAGGCTGTGACCTGCACACTGAGGAATCCAGAACTTTCGAAAATCTCAAGAAACATCTGGGCTGGATCACTTACGGGCCGAATGGCAAGAGTAAAAAGCAGCTCTCTTTCAAGCACATTCTGCTTGCCGATTGCGACACCGACCATCTGGAAAATATCCTGGCAACGTGCAAAAACCTCGATCCGGTTTATGTCCACGTCATCTTGGGCATCCTTAAAGATCGCGCATTCGCGTAAAAAGGAGATTGGTGCAACACTGAAACTGTTTTCTGCTAACGGGTGTTAACTAGGAGACATTGTAGTGCAGATCGAATTGCTCAATGCGGGTTTTATTTCGGTTATCTTCGGGGTCTTGGCATTCTTTTTCCCTTTGATAGTGGGGAAGTTATTTTGTAAAATCCAAGGAGGGCTCGGCGGAGATGGGAAGGCAGCATACTTGATAGTGAGCGGCTGCATTTATGCCGGTATTCTCCTCTGTCTGGGGTCAAACACCCCTGGTTGTAATGACTCAAAAAGTGCGTCGGTTCTGGGGAAACAAGTTCTCATCATTTCTTCTGGTGACGCTATTAACACAAACGGAGATAAGTAGGATGCTGGAAAAATCGTGCCTCGAAGGTGGCGAACATAAATTCGAGCCTGTATTTGAACACATTGAGGCGGGGGCTGACACTCTCATCAAGCCTCTGTTGAAGCAAGGCTGTGACGCCAGAGAAGTACTGGACATGTCGAGGGCTAGACAAGTGTTAGTCCACCATATCTGTCCCCAGTGTGGGACAATCATCGACCGTGGCGGAGGGAAAGAAACGCCGTAAATCGTCTTCCTGCTAACAAAAATGTGCATAATTGACAAGGTATAAAATTGCATGGAGGAATTGTGTGCATTTTGTCGAATACAAGGGATGAAAGGGAGAGTTGCACAATTAAAGAAAAAACGGAAAGCGATTCTTAAACGAGTCAAAAAACTCATATCGAAGCATAAAAAGTGCAACGCATGTAAACGCCAGAATGGCGGGAGATAGTCCCGTGTCAGATGAAAAAGAACATATACTTTTGCAAGAAATACTAGAACTATTACCGTATGCCATTTTGATTGTTGATTTGAATGGCAATATCACTCACGCCAATGAACTCGCAGCAAGCCTATTTGAGTATGAAGTTTCAGAATTAACCCATCAAACCGTAGAAACCCTTGTTCCACCCGAAACTAGAGATAAACACGCATCTATGCGAGATGAGTTTGTACGACAGCCATACCCGAAGGCATTTGGAGTGTTGAAACTAAGCGGGTGGACAAAAAGCAACCAACGGGTGCAAATTGACGTTTCGCTAATGCCAGTTTACGGGCAAAGTGGAGATACTAGCGTGATTGCACTCATTGAAAAGGTTTCGGCATCTAGTGAAATCATCAGTCGATTGAAAGCAATGTCTGCACGACTACAAGAAAAGGCATGACGATCTAAGTCGTCATGCCTTTTCAATATAGGTCTAGGTTTTATTGGATTTAAAACGGATATGCTTGCACGGCGTCCTGATCCCACGTCACGCTAGCGCCTAGCCCCAATCCTTTGCATTCGTCACTGGTAGCAATGCTCATTTCAGAGGAAAAGCAGCCGAAGGTCGAACCGACTTTTCCATCTTCCGCATAAATACTAGGGTCTTTCCACTCATGAGCAGCGACAGAGGACTGTGCAGTCACAGGACCTACAGTCAAGTGGCTTCCGGACACGCAACCAGTCAATACAACCATAAACAGCGCAACAAGAACTACACCAACAGTTTTTTTCATTACATCTCTCCTAACACGGTAACATCTCAAGAGGCATACCATAATGCCAATCTCATTATTATACATCGTTTGGCTTGACAATTTTGATTTCGTGATTTATAATATACATGAGGGGACATGGGTTTCGACCCGTGGTCCGAGGAGTGTGGTAGGTCTCTGGTTAGCCGGACTACCTGCCACGGTGCGGGAAGGGTGATAGGTCCGGTTGCAATACCCCTATTACCCTTCCTGTTTCTACTTAATCGCTTCTGTGAAACGGTTACAGGATGAAGATCGGAGCAAAATCTAAGACTCGATGGACCCAACCTCAGTTTTGGTATCATGTGAGTCGCAGAGACCTCGGCCCAAGAGTGGCACTAGAACCCAGGAGAATTGATAACCCGCCCGAGCCGAAGCGGCTTAGGATATGTGTCGCTCCTACCGTAGCACAATGTCTAGCCGCGATCGATTGTTATAGTTTGAAAGCTGTAGTGTATCGCACGGCAAACAAAGTTCGAGCATACTATCCGTACAATGTTTGTGATACCGTCATCACCAAGGAACGATGGTTGTTACGACCTATCCATTTCAGAAAAGTGCTCACATTCCAGATCGACTTGAAATCTTGTAATACAGCGAGGGGGGACAAGGATACTCTGGAGGATCAAGTACGAGATTACTTGGGAATTTGTCAAAGAATATGTGAAGAAGGATTGCACAAACTGAACCCAAACATTACGTGGATGCCTGCCAAAATGTTTGAAAATTTTGAGATGCGAGGATCATGTTTCAAAGCCTTGTAACAATATTCCTCGTCGGAATTGGGTTGCTAATCGCCGCCCTATTGGGGTTGCCCGATTGGGTTTGGACGTGCGCTCCGTGGGCAATCGGGTTCGTGATGTTTTGCTCGTATCTATTTGAGCATCCAGCGAGATGTCGTGGTATTAAGCTGTTAGTGGGATGGGCCTGCCTTTGTTGCTTCGCCATTGACAGCGTTTTACCCGGCGTCGAGGCCGCATTTAACGTCTTTGGGGTACTGTTGCTAATCTGTTATTTGATTCTGTGGTTGGTGGTGAAGGCTCAGAGAAACCTGCATGAACTACCCAATCTTTAGTGGTTGGGTTTCGTGACTCATAGACTTCTCCAATGAGAACGCCTCCTCACGTTTTTCTTTAGACTCCGACTCCGTTCCAGAACCAGAGTTGTATATTTTCAATCCTTGCTCTAATATGTTTTTAGCAGCATTCAAATCCCTATCTAACTCAGAACCACAAACAGGACAAGTCCATTCTCTATCATCTAAAGTTAAATCGTCTTTGATGAACTTGCACTTGTTGCAGGTCTTAGAAGAAGGGAAAAATCTGTCAATCTGCACAAAAGTTCTACCATTCCATTCGCTCTTGTATTGCAACTGCCGTAATATCTCTCCCCAAGATGCATCTGTAATAGATTTTGCTAGACAGTGGTTCTTCATCATATTCACTACAGCCAAACTCTCACAACATATCGTTTGGTTTTCACGGACTATTTGTGAAGAAATTTGGTGCAAATGATTGTGACGAACATTAGAAATTTTCTCGTGTACTCTGGCAACTTTGACACGTTGCCTACACCTGCTATTAGAACCTTTGACTTTTTTGCTCAACTGACGTTGCTCATAAGTGAGCTTCTTTTGATGTTTGTAAGTTGTCTTGATATTAGGATGTTTCGCACCATTAGAACAAATTGCTAAATCCTTGATACCCAAATCTACTCCAACCTGTTTACCTGTTGGAGCATAAGGAGTGTGTTCTGTTTCAACCGTGATAGAAACAAAATATTTGCCTGATGGTTTTCTACTCAACGTGGCAAAAAGGATTTTGCCTGTTAAAGGACGGTCTTCTTTGACTCTGATTGATTGTTTGAACTTGGGGATAGTAAGCCAACCACTTTCGTATTTTACGAATTGCGGAACTCTAAATGATTGTTTATCTCGTTTAGACTTGAACCGTGGGAATCGTGCCTCTTTCCTGAAAAACTTATTGTAAGCCACGTCTAAATCCCTGAGCGCAGCTTGGAGAGATTGAGAGTTAATCTCTTTCAGCCATTCACATTCGTTCTGTTTAAGAGCAGTGAGTGATTTGGCGTTGTCGTAATAGTTGAGAGTGATTTTGTTTTTGAGGTATGATGATTTACGTTCGTTAAGGAAATAATTATAGACAAACCGTTTTGCACCGAAGTGTTTAGCGAATAGGATTTGTTGTTCTGGTGTGGGATAACAACGGTATTTGAATGTTTTGGTGACGGTCATACACTGTCATACGGAACTATTTACGAAGTCCCTTCTTTTTTGTAAAAGAATTTCTGAGAATATTTCTTTCAAGAGAATGCGGCAATTCACATCTGATAGGCTGAAGATATCGTAGATAACCTGCATAAGCCTTGACAAATCTGCAAAAATGTAGTATATTCATGGTGAAGGAGAAACTTCATGGGCATTGAAAATATTCACATCGCTTACGGGATAGCAGCAATCACTGTTGCATCGATATTGTGCGTATTTACGAATTTCTTCCAGCTGTGCTGGGGGGCCTTCGTTTGCATCATCAAAATGCATTGTTACATTCCCTCCGTCATCAAAACGGGATGGGGCAAGTATACAATTATGTCTCTTGCGACGGTGCTTATGATATCTGGAAGTTACATCGTGTATTACCATCTCACTGGTCGCGACGCAATGGTCGATTTTGTCCAGAATGCCACGATGGTAGGGGCAAAATTTGTTTTGGCGGTGATGTTGCCTTACACGTTTGCAGGGGCAATGTTCACAATAATGATTTGCAGTGTTTATGCCGAAGCAATAACCCTGCTTCAGAGGGACAAACATGTTTGATGTAACTGGACAATTATTTTTTCGGGAGACCATAGATAGCCCTCCTGAGCCAAAGTCGGATACCCACAAATTGGTGATGGTTGTCGGCATTCTGGCTGTCCCGAAAGATTCCCAGAAATTCAAAGGAGAACATCAGGTAACCGTGTATGGTAATTCTGGTGACCAACTGAGCATAGACCATGACAATGCTTCTGATATGACGGAGTTTGCAAAGGGACATTCAGCCGGAGGGCTGTTAACGCTGCCCATGTGGCATTGTTGAACGTGCTGTTAGAAACACAACGAAAGGACCAAACGTGAACAAACTATTCACCACCATCGCTCTGATCGTCATTATGGTTGCCCCTTGTCTGGCTTCTGCTGCGACGATCGAACTCAAGTGGTCAGACACCTCACAGCAAAATAAGAACATGAGCCTCGGCGATGAGGCTCAATTCGAGATTTGGGCCTATATGTACCCGAGTCGATTCCATGTCTTGTATCATAACAACGTCTACCAACCTGAAATCGAGCAAACCGCGTGGCAACCAGAAGCGCCGGGGTGGGTTTTTCGTAGCACAAGCGGCCCGCTAGGAAGCATGAGAAATGAACTGGCGGCCCTTGCACCGGTACCGGGCGAAGGGTACTACCACCTTGCCACACAGACCATTAAACTCTCAGGCGGTTCGCACGGACAAATTATGGACATTGCATTTGATCATGACACCGTGTTCATAGCCACCCCTGGTCAGTGGACTTATGACCAGTCGACAGCCATGAATGAATACGGACGATGGGGGTACCATGGATTCGGGCATGAGAGCGCCATTGGGGAGATTGACGGCATTCTCAGGGAGGCAAGCCCCTTGACTATCACTGTTGTCCCCGAGCCAGCCACGTTGGCTGCGATGGGGCTAGGATGCGTTGTCATGTTGAGGAGGAAGAGATGAGCGATAAGACTCCAGAGAGGCCCATCGCCCTCTTTCCTGCCTCCGAGATTCTGCCTCTGACGACGCGTGGTGTCGGTCGGCAAAAATTTACGGTTAAAGGCAAAACCTATGAAGTGAACATGCACTCTAGTAGGTTCGTTTGTTTCCGTAAAAACCCCCAATGCGTTGTTTGCGGCATTGAGGGTACTGTCATGGGTCTCGTGTTTGGCGGCAATTCCCGACCACATTTTAATTTGTATGCTACGGACCCTGAAGGCAAGCTCGTTTTGATGACGAAAGATCACATCATCCCCTCTTCGAAAGGTGGGATGAATAGGCCGCGTAATTATCAGACAATGTGTGCCGACTGCAACTGCCGCAAATCAAACATCAGTTTTACGATAGATGAACTGCGGACGTTGAAAGAACTAAGTTCCACGATTGATACGGCGAGACAACGTATCAAACGGATAAGAGCCGAAGCAGAGACGCGTGAAGCTGGGGCACCATAGTACTGTGGTGCGAAATGGTGATAACGACAGCAACGTAGGTGGGAGCCGAAGAACGTCGAGGGGCAATCCAGAATGCAAGCGCAAGCGTGACGGATTCGAGACTGGAGGCGCAAGTGAGAGACCACCGGTCACCGGCCTAGCCGAGGTTTGAAGGATGAAAAATATGTCTAGATTGGAGAAATACAAATGCTTAAAATGAGTTCAACAGAGAAAGACAGCCTCGCCATTGATTTTGACGGGGTGATTCACAGGTATTCTGACGGGTGGAAGGATGGGACAATTTACGATGACCCCATCCCCGGAGTACAGGAGGCCCTTGAAGAACTACAGAAGAAGTATCGGATAATTATATTTAGCACTCGCAATCATGATCGAGTCATCAAAGGTGATAAACAAGCACATCAACGAGATGAGATGCAAAAGTACCTAAGAAAACACGGCATACCGTTCGATGAAATCTACCGGGGGAACGGCAAACCGATTGCAAAGCTATATATCGATGATAACGCCTACCGATTCGGGGGCGACTGGGACAAATCATTGCACGAGATTAAAAATATTCTCAATAAATAACAGATAAACTGGCCACGGAGAACTAAAGTGTTCGCGCAAGTGACAATAACTCTACCCGGAGAGGTAAAATGGTTGCCGCCCCAGACAAGTTGGTTGCCAAACTAGAAGACCCCAAAGTGGCTGGTGGGAAAATCGGGTTTGTCAATACCCCTGGCCCAGTAAAAGGGGTCTGTGCTATTACAGGGGTAGAAGTCACTTACGAAAAAGACCCTCTGTATCCCGTTGCCGCAGTGGTGGTAAACATGTCTGCTGCACGATCTGCCGGATGGCTAGATTCGCCACTCTTTGCCGTCATTGAGGAAGAACAGTCCGAGACGGTTGACACTCCTTCTGCTCCATCACAGAAAAGAACTCCTCCTAAGTCGAAAAAGCCTAAGACGTGCCCCGAGTGCGGAGGGAAACGCCGAGGGCGAGGATACATACATGGGACAGGGTGCAGTCTGGATAGTCGATTGCAGATGACAAAAGGGAAATCGAAATGAGGCTCAGTTGGTTTAAATTTTGGCAGACTCCGATACAAAATGCGTGGCTCTCACCAAGCATCCAAAAAAGAGCACAAGACTTTCATACAGACATCATGAATGCAAGAGGATGGTTGTCGAGGGCACATGTCACAACTGAAGACGAGCATAGAGCGTGGATTGATAAGTACACAGGCACGCGACCGTATCTCATCAATGGTGACTGCTCATACGATGAAAGATGGGTGACTCTAGAGCCTATTGATGACTCTTCTCATGGAATAACCCCGCTTTACGGAGCGCATGAAATAACTCCGCTTTACGGAGCACACTCTAAAAATATCATTGTTCCACCTGGGATACGTGTCTACGCTGGCATCAAGGGTAAACGCAGCGACATAGGGCACAATAATATATGCTTCCTCGAAGATGGTTCGGTAAAAACATGGTTGGACAAGAGAATACAACCGAGTTTTTTTGAAATATGTGATGACTTATTCGATGCTTGGGCCTCAAAATCATGAAGAAATGGCAACTCATACTATGTTGGGTCGGGCGACATGAGTACGTCCCGCTGATATCCAGAATACATGGACGGTGCAAAAAATGCTTGTGCTGCAATAAGATATTACACCCAAAGCGACGAAGAACAGGGACAATTGAGCCACGGCTCAAAATTTTCGCGGAATAAACGTTGACTAACTCGGTTGAAACCGATATACTGAGAGAGGAAAGGAGTATCATAATATGGACATTACTGTGATTGCAATACTTGGGGCGATCATGACTTTCGGTGGACTCATCGCGCCAGCGGCGATGTGGAAAATGACCAAGCATGAAGGGATTTTGGTCTGCACTATTATCGGTGGATTTATTGTCGCAGCGGTTGGACTCGTGGTGTTCTTGTCCGCCGCATCTGCATCGATGCCAATGAAATAAGGAGGTCCCTTTATGGATCGTCAAATTTCACTAGGAACTGTCTACTCTGAAACCGAGTTTTATGAAGACTACTATGACGATGATGAAGACTACTATGACGATGATGAGTCTGATCCGGGACCGGACATACCAGTAGAACAGGTCGCAAAAGCCTTGGATGAACGAGCGAGAGCCAAGAAAAATATGGACGAACCAATCAGTAACGACGAAGCAAAAGTTATAGTCTCGATGTGCGGGGCTCTCGCCAGGGAAGACGATGACGCATTCGCAGCGCTGCAAGAAAAACATCCAACACTTGTCAAGAAATATGAATCCCTGGCACTCGTATATAACAACCTTCGCAAAGGCAAGATGTTCAAAGATATCATGCCACCCTCGATGACTGGGTTGGAGAAACAAGATGACTCGATTCTCGACGATCAGTTCGGCGAGACCGTAGAACTTATCATACGGTGGACCGATAAAGACGATTGGAAATTTGTGCGGGAAGGAAGACGTTGGCAAGTGATAACCCCGGTCTATCAGCTTTGTTCAGAAGAGCAAAGCCATCTCATCGATCGGCGAATCAGAGAACTCAAGCTGGCCTATCTTTCTGGAAAACGAGATCCGATGTCTTTGATAACCGCTATTTTGATTAATCGCAATGGCGAGGAGACGACAATTCGCGTCGGGTGGGAGGCACTAGTATGAAAGTCAAGTCCATGGATCGACGAGAGATTAAACGTCGTCGGCTCTACTGGATTGTTCGTAAGAGTCGTTTCTCAGCTTGCGACAATCATGGGCCTGACGCGTACGATCTGATCAGGGTTGTGTGCGTATCCGAACCTGTGGCCCGTCGATATGCCCGGTACAACGGATACATATTCAAGTGTGTTGACTCCGACATAAAAATTGACGCAACTTCCCGAGAGATGACCGATATGCGTGACAACGCTGATATGTTCGTGTACCACGATCGAGCAAAAGCATATGCGAAGTTCAAACGGTTGATGACAGAAATGGCCGAGCATCACGACGCCATGGCCGCTTATGCACGAGAATGCATTCAAAAAGAAGCACGGGAGGACAAAAAATGACCGTCAGAACGTTTGGATTCGCGATAGGATTAATAAGCTCGGCTGTAATGATGTTCGGAGTACTATTTCATGCTCAAAGCCTGCCGCTCGCACTGGCTGCCGGAGGCTTTGGCGTGTGCATCGTCGGGGCATCTATGGTGGCCTCAAACTCAGATGACCCCATGTAAGAACCAAAAATTTCGCGGAAAGAAAACTCTATTGGGAGAAACTAACCAATGATGGGCAACATCACAATACAACTTCCTGATCTTCCATGGTACACAATGGGTACCATCGGAATACTAATAGCAATCTTTATCACATATATCAAGCAATTCATCCACGCGGTGCTCATCATCGTTGATGCGATAAAGATCGTAGTACAGCAGTTTATCAAGAAACCCGGACATTTCATATCAGCATCACTGTTTACGGGACTCTTCATAGGAATCATGCTGCACATGACTGAAGGAAAGAATCCGTACTCAGACGAAATACTAGGGTCACAAGGACCTACCGGAGCAGTGGTCTTATTGGGAACCGTCGTTTGTTTTATATTGTTTGTTAGGGCTCTGCTACTTACCGTTTCAACTGAGCTGGACAAAGCACTTCATTCTCATTACAATACTTGAGGAAACGACAAAATGGCGTACATGCCGGAACTACATTACTGTTGTGATTGTGGGGAATATCTCGGACCTGATAACGGAGATGGCATCTGCATGGATTGCGAGATGAAATGCGATTGTGGACGACCGCTGCCTGATAATAGCAACTGGGACGAAGCCATCTGCCCCGCGTGTCTCAAGAAGGAACAAAAACGATCTCGACGAAGGAATGCGAACCCTGATCCGGATTGGTAAACCAAATGAAATTGTTCGCAAGACTGAAAACAGCGCTCGATGAATCATTCCCCATCAAACTCATTGATGCTATATTTCTGTTCCTATCAGGCGCTGGATTGGGAGGCGTCTCAGTCTGGATATGGATGGCCTCTACACAGAACTATTAGACACAAATATAAGACACCGAAAGTAAGACTAGACACAGATGTTGGACCACTAAGGAGAACCAAAAAGTGACTGAAGAAGAAAGAAACGAACTGGAACGGCTCCGTGAACAAGAAGCTCACCAGCGGCGAAAGGAAGTCTGTGAACGGCGTGGACATAACTGGGTTGGAACACCCTACTGTGGATTGGGGGATGTGAACTACCTGACATGTAAACGATGCGGAGCACAGAAAACGGAATAAACAAATGCCATATGATCCAAGACACATATCTCAAGGTGGACACAGAACCACCACGAGGCAAGACCTCATTGCACCGAAAGGTAAATACAATGTTGTCCTCGTGGACACATTTGATGGTGGAGATGCGATCGTACTGACCACCAAGTCAAAAAAGAAAGCCCTCGAAGAAGCCAGACGAAGAGGAGGGACTATGTTGATCGCATACGTCTACGATGACAAAGGGAATCAAATTAAGAAAGAAGGGTCATTCTAATATGAACGACAAAACACAGAATGAAAAATGGCTAAGAAAATTCGCGGATAAAGAAGACGAATTCCCGTCCGTAACCGCAGGGACAAAGACCATAATCAGAGAGACACAAGACAACCCGGAACAAATACAAAAACATCTAGAGAATATGGACGATGAAACCATGGCTGCTCTTATTGAAACCATGATGCAATTCTCACAAGAAACATATGCATTCTACACAGACCCCTCTATGGGAACAAAACATGCAGCAGAAGCATTCTGCATGATGAAGAAAATTATGACGCCAGGATACAAAAAAACCACCGCAACAGTAACTACAACAAACAGTAAATATGAACAAAACTAAATTTTCGCGCAAATAACAACTAACCATCAGACAACAAGGAAAACTAGAACATGATCACCACAGTACAACAAACTATTAATATACTCAACGACGCACTACAAAAAGATCAAAGAGCTATACAAAACCTTATATCCACCAGAACAGAATGTAACGAACAACTAGCTCAACACCCATCAATACAAGTTAAAGAAGATAAGAATGGACAATGCGCTGTAGGACTGCTAGGAATCATTAATGGAATATTCAAAACAAAAGTAGGAACGATACAAGCAGTATTCGATGAACAAGGAAAACTAGAAAAATTCATACCAGCACCAAATACTAACCAACAAACAACAGAACTCAATGTATTCGACGTTGCAAAATACATCCTTGAAAACACCGAACCCATGACAACACTCAAACTACAGAAACTTTGCTACTACGCACAGGCGTGGTCACTTGTCAGGGACGAAGAACCACTGTTCCATGAAACGATCGAAGCTTGGTCAGATGGACCAGTTTGCCTCGCACTGTATGAATATCATAATCACATAGATGATATGCCGGGAGACTCCAAGAAACTCGACGACAAACAACGCAAGACAATTGATGCTGTCATTAAAAGATATGGGCATCTGGTTGATCTCACACAGATAGTACGATGCGAAAAACCATGGGCAGAGGCACGTAAACAATGGCTCAACACCGGAGAAGGGGCAGATAAAGTGATTACACATGACAGCTTGAACGAATATTTCACACCACTACTATACGATAAACCGCAAGATGAGAAAAAAGACAATACCAACGCAGAAGGACCCGAAATACCACCCACAGATTATTATATATGACCAAAAGAATAGAAAGATAAGAATAGCCACTCAAAAACAAAAAGACCCTTAAATCGCATTACAGACCTTTTGACAGGATTAGCACGAAATAGAATAACCTTGCAAATAAGTATTTCATATTGCCAATGACAACCACTGAGGACCACTACAAACCACTCAGAACCACAATATGAAGACACTTATATTTTCAACTCCGTTTCTGAGACGCTAGAAGCGAATTACAGAGAACTATTTCTCACAGAATATTTAATATATTTCTTAATCAACACAAACGAGAATAAACAAGTACAAACAAACATAAGAAAGTGTCGTTGACGCATCACTGTTTGTTCATTTTTTTGAACTAAAATTGAATAAGTTCTTTTTATACCACCAATGAACTAACTGCAAGGAACCCAGTTCATTCCATGTGTCTCCAAGTTCTTTGTCGTATGCTACAGCACTAATTATTACTCTCTAATAAATAAAAATTATTTGACAAATTGTTTCTTATGTGGTATGGTGGACATATGGAATGCTCTAAATGCGCTAAGGTGGCAGGTGGTCAACATTGTTCTAAATGTGGCACCTACAAATCTCTCACAGATCAACAGTTGATCTGGATGCAGGAGCATGAGTCTGCCGATAGTGAGTGGTGGGGATCGTTTAAAAAGAAACTTCACCAATCACGCTTCAAAAGATTCTGGGATAGATTGAAATTTGTGTTTACCGGATTCCCAGAGAAGGGGGAGGGAATCTCTTACATGATGCTACGTCGCATCGACTACAACGAGACTGAAGTGAATCAGGCATTTGGCAAAGGTGCTCGTGCGATGAATGATCGCCAGTTGCTTTTGCGTGAAGTTGCACATTTGAAGGGTCTTAGATCATGACCAAGGTTAAAATCGGAGAGTGGTACTGGACATTTCATAAAGGCGAATGCAGCAGGGTTGAAATTTTGTGCATTTGGGGTAGTATGGTTTATTTTAATCTTGGGGATCGTACGTTCCACTTAGATATTGAATATGTCGAGTCTGAATTTCACCCCACTAAGCGAGCATGCCTTAAAGACAAAATTGCTTGCCTGCAAAAGATGCTAGATGAGTGCCCTGAAGATGAATAAGATGCAGGAATAAAAACTTTTTTTTGGAGTGTAGTCATGGTCGTCTTAACACTGAATTCTTTGTTGCTGGCCAAGATAGCATCGATTGTTCTCCCGTTGCTTTTCATCCTGTCGTATGGTCGCAACAATGTTCGCATCATTCGGTGTATTGCGTTTGTGGTGTGGCATGCAAGGAAGGGTATCTTCCGTGGTCTGTCTTTGGGTGGTGGCATCTTTGCCATTGGGTATCTGATCTGTCTGAAATGTTACGGTTGCTTTGTCCTTTTTGAGAAGGCGGCTCCGAGCGGTTATCACGTCAACGACATATTTCGTGGTGGTGTAGCCTGGGTTTGGATATTGTCTGTCCTTGCATTGTTTGGTTGTCTGGTTGATCCAATCGTACGGGCTACTGATGAATTGAATCCATCAATAAAAACTACTTGACATTTTGTCATGATGTGGTATACTATAAGTGAAGTCACAAGACGACAAACTGACCCAGAAAGGGACATAGGTCGTTTTGGCTTTTGGTCGAGGCCGTTTGTTGCATGCCAATCGGCTGAGATTGTAAAATTGTAATTCTATTAAAGGTGTCCCACCACTGCCAGCCTTGCGGTGGATACCCCTACGAGGGAAGTGGGCCGTCAAGCCGGAAGCAAGGCTTTAGTATTTTTCTTTTTGATTGAGCAACCTATCTGCTTGACATTAGTGTTAAGGGAATCATAAGGATTCTCTTGACATATTTTTTTATGTGTGGTATACTAATGAGGGGATTTTGTTTAGGGGGGAGTTTTTATGTTGAAGCGTATTGATGATTGGCTTGTGGGTGTTCATAAGCGTATGGGCAACTGGTTATTTGTTTGTTCGTTTCTCGTGGGTTCTGTGATAGGCACTTTGATCTATCATTGGACGTCAGTTTGGGAGTGGTTTCATTGAATTTGCGCGAAAAATGTGAAATGAATGATGTTGTATTACAGTCTGTCCTTGTCACCTTTTCTCTGCCTGACTGGTGCAGTGATGAATCGTTTGACGAGGAGATTCCGGTGTACTATTCTGAAGGTCATGTCTATGCCGGTCAATTCAAAGAGCATCGTCATGATAATGTCCTGTCCTCAGCGTTATTCGACCAATGCAATTTTGCCGGTGGTAAGGTAGTAGAGACTGAGTTGATTCCTCTCAATCCTCGTATCGTCGTTGAATTTGATAAGATATCAGGTTTTTCGGATAGAATGAGTGACTATCATGGTCAGTTGGTGGAGTGGTTGCGCGATTATTTCCTGGCCCTTGACAAAGGCAAATTGATGTAGTAGACTTAAATCGTAAGCAACTTCGGTTGCCGCTGCTAATGGAGGAGCGATCCGTGGAAGTTAGTGGTGAAGGGGTGATGCGGTCGCAGGAGAAACCAATCCTGTTCGCAGTGTACCCGTAGGGAGCAGCCAGACCCCTTAGACAACATGGTATCTGGCCAAAATTTTCGATGGGCCTTCTGGTGATATCATAATACCGAAGGTGTTACCCGATGATGCAGATGGTCGGGAGTGACTTTGGTGAAGAGGGAAGCAGTAGCCTGCTGTGAGGTGAATGCTTTTGGGTTCGATTCCCCCCTGGCCCGTTTTAACATTTTTTGGAGCCTGCAATGAGTGATTCACGCGAAGTCAGTGAATTGGTGAAGGTGGATATCGACGACGTAATCGGCAACGATTTGGATGGATTTCTGAGTCTTTTGGCCGAATTGGCAGGCGATGTTTGTTTGATGGACTTGAATTACAGCATCGAAGGTCATGAGGGTGACACGTTGTTGATTCGTGTCACAGGGGTCAAGGAGGACTATTAATGTCCATACCAGATGGCAAACAATGTATTCGTCGCACTCCTGCCCCTTGTTTCTTCTGTCGAAGATCTCTACCCGTGGGGTCGACAATTTTTTGGGTCCCCGTGGTCAAGAATCCGGCGTTGAAATGCGGTTGGCATCACCGTTACGTTTGTGAGACTTGCTTCAAAGTGGGTCATCCTCCCATGAGTCCTGAATCCCAGGAAGATATGCTAAAGAGGTCTCGGAAGTCTCGGAGGTTAGCATCATCGCTTAATACTTGACATTCGCCTTGACATGTGCGTGAAGATGAGTTATCTTGTACATGTGATTTGATCTGACTAGGAGGCATCTCATGGACATGCAACAGGCAATCAACATTCTCCGCAAGCGCATTCCTAATCCAGACAAAGAGGTGGTCGACGCATTGTTGTGGTTGGCCACAACGACTTGTGGTGGTGAGTCATATCAGCCAGAGGATTTGGTAAGGATGCGTTTGAAGTATGTTCCCAAGGATGACAGTCAAGTGTCCAGGGTTGCCGTTTGTCGTATTCTCCGCGAAATTTCTGAAAGTCTTTACGGCACCAGAATCAGCTTGGCCAAGGCAAAGGTACTCTCCGACGCTGCCATTGCTTCCCGTGGAATGGGTAAGGTAGTGTTTGATGAGATAGACAGGCATCTTGCAAGTGTGCAAGTTGCCAATTTCGAGAAGTCTCATTGTCACGGTTTCGAGTTGGTACTGGAGGACTGTTACTCATGCTAGCCGCTTTGACTCTTTCACTTCCGGATTGGCCGATTTACGGCTACACCCTCGTGGGATTTGCGTTGTTGTTTTTCGCTGGCCTATCCCCGCTGGTGGCAGATATTCTCAAGGAAGCCATTTTTTTCGGTTGGCATGCTGGTTTTTGTGCCCTTTCGCTGAGTATCGGTGCGATTGGTTTTCTCGGGTCTGGCTTGTGGATCTTCGGCGTCGCCGTTGCTGAGAATTATCACAAGGAAGGGCCTGGTCTCTGGGCATTCTTCGTCATTGCCTGTATCTTATACCTGCTTATAGCACTGAAAATCCTTGATTCCGTTGTACAGGTTGGCGAGGATCGCTGGTCGAAGAGCAGAAGTCAAAAGACAGAGGAGGAGTAGTAATGCTTGGTGCAATTTCCATCAGTATCCCTGAGCTTCCTGGTCCGGTCTATGTCATAGCAATTGCCGTTTTGGCAGTTTTGCTGTCCTGTTTCGGTCCAATCGCTCGATTTATTTGGAGGGAGGTATTAGTGCCAGCATATTACGCGTCACATGCTGGGCATCAGTGTATCACTTTGATGTGCAGTGGCATTGCGATCATGTCTGCCTTTTTGTGGTGGTTTGTACCGTTTGTGTTTGCCAGCGACGAGGTTAAGCCAAACGGGAAGTACGTCGTTTCTGCATTAATGTTCTTGTTAGTTGTTATATTATCTCTTGTGGTTATGAGGGTGGTCGCAGACTACGGTAAGGCCCGTTTGAGACAAAAACGCAGAGATAAGGAGTAAGTGATGCTTGGAGCGGTCACACTGAGTCTGCCGGAATGGCCGATCTATGTTTACGTCATGCTGGCATCGGTCTTGACGATCTTGTTGGCTTCTTCCCCCTGCATTTGTGTACTCATTTGGGAGGAGGTCTTCAAGGGGCTCTATTTCTCTGTTTATGCTGGTCGGACGTTTGCCATCATGATTGGCATTTGGTCTCTCACTGCTTCTGTGTGGTGGTGGTTATTGTTGGCGCTGAATCTTAGTTTTTGTCCTTCAGGCTCGCTCGACAGACTGATTAGTAATTGGGTCCTGCTGTCGCTAATATCCATAATGTTTTTCATACCAATTGTGGCGATCTTTGTTTATGCCTCGGGTAAAGGCGAGAGAAAATACCGGTCTCATAGGTGTTGAGAGAAATTTCTTGACATTGCGCGAAAAATCGGGTAGAGTGTAAGACAGAAAGGAACGACAATCATGACGAAAGAGCAGTGGATTGCATTCTTGGAGTCGGTCAGCGTGTATGATCTGAGCAACATCATTGCCGGTCTTGAAGATGGTGCACTCAGTGTGGAATCAGCTGCGGAGCAGCTTGCTCTCTTGAGCGCATCGTTCGTGATGACGGCATCATGACGTGGCCTGATTTGTTGTACCGTTGGGTATTTCTGCCCTTGATTTGTTACATGGCAATTTGCTGAGGGTCCGTCGCATGATTAAGTGTTTTTTCTGTGGCAAGCAAACGGACAACGCCATCAAGGATAGATACTCGTACCAGTTTTGCACGACGTCCCCTGATGGCACTCATCATGGTGATTTTGCAGATTTTTGCCACGACGAATATAGCTGCCCGGACTGCGCTTCAATCTATCTGGATGATGATGGTCCTCATCCTCATGGCATTAGCATTTTGAAAATCCCCTGGGGTCCTGCTTGTAGTTGACAAATTTCGTTTCATGTAGTATCCTAGAATCACAGTAATCAGGGTTTTGAGTGGCCGGGTTCAGGAGTGGTTAATGCAGTCTCAACCAACGTTTGGTTTGGGTCAGATGATCGGTCTCCACGATTTGAAGCTGCGAGCAGCGCGGGATATTCGCGCATGTAAGACAGCCAATGAGCAATTTCCTCACACTGGATTATTCGGGCCTGGAGGATTAGGCAAGACGAGTTTTGCACGAAGTATGGCCTACGACCTTGGTTACTACTTTTACATGGTCGAAGGCGCGATGATGAAGAACAGAAAATCTGTTCAGGATCATTTGCTTGAGGCATGCAATCAGGCAAAATGTTCACGTCGTCGTTTGATGTTTTTCATAGATGAGGTTCATCGTTTGAATGACGAGCCTCAGGAAGCGTTGTACATTCCTTTGCTCGACGGGGTAATCACGGGCCAAAGCACGAAATTATGGCCGTTTACCCTATTCGGAGCGACGACTCACCCCCACAAACTATTGAAACCATTTCGTTCTCGTTTGACGAATGAGTGGTATCTGAGTTGCTATTCGGTCCCTGATTTATCTCGAATGGTCGTTAAGTGGTGGCGTGAGATGAGGTTAGACTATGATCTCGAATGTATCGAGACTGTAGCTCAGAGGTCTCTAGGCGTCCCTCGTTTGGCGTATAATCTAGCAATGACTGTCCGGAATGAGGTCTTGTCTCGTGGTGGTTCTCGGAAGGTTTCGAGGGCAGATTGTGAGAAGACTTTTCTACTGGAGGGCATAGACTCTATTGGTCTGACTCGTGATCAGGTTGCATACATGCAATTGTTGCGTGATGCAAATGGTACACCGAAGGGCGTTGGCAGTCTTGCTGGCGCTTTGGACCGAGATGTAGATGTGGTGACAGATAACATCGAGCCCGTGTTGTTGTCACTGAAATTCATTGATCGCACTATGCGTGGTCGAGTGTTGACCATGGCAGGTATGCGTCATTTGGATAAGACAGGGTAGGGTTCATATTTGGAGGTGACGATGTTAAGAGGGTTGATGTTGACCCTTTTCATCCTAGTGATGTTAAGTCAACAAGGCTGTTTGTAACAGTCTAGACGAGGAATGGATTCCGGTTTCCCGCGAAAAAGTGGGGATGCCGGAATTTTTTTATATCTAGCACTTGACAATTTTGACACGATGTGGTATCCTAGTGTCATGAAACGACTACCATCCAACTGGCGTTCTCGTATTGAAATCATCGAGCATGAGCCCGGTGAATTCATACTGCAATTCAAAAAGGGATTCACTCCCCGCGGATTTCTTCGATACATTGGGAGGTTCATTGTCGAATATAAACACATGGAAGAAGCGTATCTCAGATCTCATTTCCGAGGTCGTGGGTTGGGGATCATGGTGTATGAACATATCTTGCATCATTATGGTGAATTGTCCACTCACTACCACAGGGCAAGTCCGGATGCTCAACGAGTCTGGGATTCGATGAGTCTTCGATATCCTTACAAGGCGGATTTCTTTACAGGGGTATTGACGGTTATGCTGCCTGCAAAAAAAATGTCGCAATCGCACTTGACAATTCAGCACGATGGAGTATACTTGAACCATGGAAACAAAGCAACCTGAAAGCAGCCCGATCGTTAAATTCCTTCGAGCGGTTCTTGTCGGAGGATTTAAGGATGAATCCATTCGTGATGAAAACATGTATCAGTACGCTCGCCAGATTGCGGATTCATGTCCCGCTGGTTCTCGTGATAAGACAGAGATTGAGGATATTTTGCTTGAATATGAGAAAAACCAAGAACGCCCTTGACATTTTGTGCTAGGGTGGTATACTGTAAAAGAGTGGTCGAGATCACCTTGGCCAAAACAACTTTTTCCTGGAGACTTGAAAGATGAGCGAGAAAACCAACAAGGGCAAGGCAACCAAGTCCAACGCTGCGCCCGCAAAGAAGGCCAGTCCTCCGGTGGACATGCGTCGTCCTCGTAAGCAGGGCGTCGTCCTGAACTTCGCCTTGAATGGCGGCGATCCCAACAAGGGTCGTATGTCACCGCAAGATTACCTGAAAGCGGTCAAGTTGGCTGCCGAAGGTGGTGACGACATTGTTCTCTATCAGCCGCCGCTGATGGAGGCTGCCCTTGCCAGCGGCAAGATTGCGGCTTGCGGCCGTGGGACCGAGATGCCCGATGGTTGGAACCAGAGTGCTCTCGGCAAGTGGTATTCCAAGATGGGCGACGACAAGAAGCCCGTTATGGTCGACGGCAAGCACGTCGGTGGTGATGTCCTGCTCTCCCCTCGCCTGCACCACGTCCGTGACCTGCTGAAGCGTTGCGATGCGGATGGCGTTGCGATGGTCCCCGGCATCGGCAATGTGGTTTTGGGCATCCATGCCATCAACCCGCAGACGACCGGCAACTATGCTGCGATCATCGCTGCGGCCAAGGTCGCCCTTTTCGCCGACAACAAGCAGCTCACCAAGTTGGTCGGCCTGATCAACAACCAACCGTATGATGATGTCCTGGAGCATGGCGGGGCGATCACCTGGGGCACGCACCAGTCGGTGACGTGGGGGTATCTCACCCGCTCCGGCAAGCGCCTGTCTTACGACGAGATCACCAAGGCCGCCGAAGGTGACGGCAAGGGCATCAAGTTTGAGGCTCTTGACGCTCCGATCGATGGCGCGTCGATGCCTCTGGATGACTTCTGCAAGGCGGTTGCCAAGGCGATGAAGTCTCCGGCGACGAAGAACGAAGAAGGTGAGACGGCGTGGGATCGCTTCCGTTACGAATCGGAAGAAGACGCCCTGGCCGCCATCTCAACCAACGTCGGCACCCTCTGTCGGTGGAACCCCGGCATTCTGAATTGTTTCGGCCTCCGGAACGTCCAGACCGGCATCCCGATTTTCAAGATGTGGACCGGCGACGACGCTGCCAACGGCGTCGAATGTATCAGCATGGTTATCGGCATCCGTCTGCCGGTCAACTACGCTGAGAACAAGTGGGATTTCCGTGAGCGTCTCGCCGCCGAGAATCCCGCTCCCGCTCCGGCTCCCAAGCCCAAGGCAAAGCCCAAGCCGAAGGCGAAAGCCAAGGCAAAGTCGGCCAAGAAGGGCAAGTCGAAGGACAAGTCCCCCAAGGCCCCCAAGGCTGAGGCGAAGGACGCCCCTCCGGTCGATGTCGCCGATGGGACGCCCGCTCCGGCAGTCAGCACCACCGAAGAAGATGACTCGGATGCGCTTGGCCCGGTCGTCGAAATCACCCGGATCGAGGAGGTCCCGGCAGATGCTCCGGTGACTGCCGAGGCGATCGCTGCCGAAGAGTCGTAACCAAGACCCTCTTTCGAATTGGGGGGTGGCGGGATTTTTCCCGCTGCCCCCTTGACTTTTCCCTGTCATGTTGTATAGTTTGGTAGCACGAGATTGCTAGCACGAGATTGGAGAAACATCGTGGTCAACAAGATCGAATTGGCAATTTTGAACCACGACTATACGTGGGAAACGAAGATTGTCGACATCGATGCGTCAATCGATCGCTTTGACGTTGATGCGGTTGCCGCGTGGATCACGGCTACCCAATACGGTTTGCCCGAGCACCGAAATGCCGCTTTGATAGTGGTCTACAACAACGACCCCTGTGATTGTGAGCTATGCGAGGAAGACGATGAAAGTTAAATTCCTTGTCCGAACGATGGTCAAGCATGTTGACCCTTGGAAGACTCACGACAGGCATTCATTCATTGATGCCGGTACAGAGTACCAAGTCGACCGCATTGACCATTACCGTCTGAAGGGCGCTCACCACATGGTTGAGCTTCTGTTGCCCACTGGTATCACGCTCTGCGTTCCCGCTCAGACGATCACGGTGGACGACAAGAAGTTTTTCGTGGTCACTGTGAAGGAAGTTCATTCGATGGATTGTCCTTGCTTTGCTGCCGACGCTGAGCGAGCCAAAGAGGTTGTCAAAGAGTCAGTTGATGCCGAAGTGGGAGAAGGCGTTGACTTGATGAAGTATGAGCGCACGCTGGACAGCGATGAGTGGGATGTTGCTGTCGGTCCATGGGCGAAAGTTTCCCCTTGACATTTGTTTGGATGTGGTCTATACTGTAGTACATTAGTCGGATGGGCGTTGGCCCATGTTGGCGCAGCGAGCGTGGCCCTCCTTCACTCGTTGCGCCTGTTGTATTTTTACTCATACCCTAATGCTTGACATTAGTTCTAACATTTCGCGCAATTGGAAAAACAATTATTTTTATAAAGTGCTTGACAATTCGTGGGAATGGTGTAGACTGTAAGTGAGTCACAAGTCAAAAATGAAGGAGGATGCAATGTTCGTTACAATGGTTATCTACGATGGCGTCCCATGTGAATTCATCCACATGGGGCCAGACCGGAAGACTGAGGAGTCTTACTTCCTTCAAGCCTGTCGTGAGTCTTCACAAATCGGGTCATGTCTTTTCGACGCCGAGGTGGCATTGGACCATGGTTATGTCGAATGCTCCAACGGCAAGACAGTGGCCTTTGTGGACCTGTCCAATACTCCAGGGTATGATACTGCTACTCGCTGCATTGTCGAAGTCAGTGGCGGTTGCGTTACTCAGGTCATGGGTGATGATTCGTTGTCTGTCAATGTCGTTGATTGGGACAACATCAGCGCCGGTGATCCCCTCACCCTAAATGGTTGCCCCCCTGATGGCAGCTTTGATGAGTTTGACAGATGCGGCAAATAAAATCCTGAAAGCACTTGACTTTCAGTGAAAATGTTGTAGACTGTATGTGGGTCACAAATCGCAAATGAAAGGAATATTATGTCCGAAACCACCGCAATGACCCGCGAAACATTCATGTCGATGATGGGTGACGTAATGTTGCGGCCCATCTTTGTTGACGAAACAGGCCAAGCTCAAGCGGGGAATGCCGTTGCTGCTGCTGCCGTCTGGGAAGATATTACGGAAGGCCGATGGGCCACTGAGATTCCCGCTGATGCCACCACTGATCGTATTAAGGAGATTTTTGCCGATTGTTGCTCTGACTGCATTAACGTCCTGACAGATGACGAATTCAGAGCCCATAACGATCGCAAGGAACGTGAAGAGCTTGAGTCTTACGTTGCCCTTGTGGCGCGTAGAGCAAAGATTGATCCGAAGGATACATCTGCTGTTTTGGATGCCCTCCAATGTGCCCTCGACGACGCTCAGGCCGACCTTGAAGGCGCGTGGGAAGATAGGCTCTGTATTGGTTTTGGCGCTACCGTGGAGTCGCTGAATGACCATTGCGACGGTATTCGAGAGCGGGGCAACGAAGCCCAACGGGCAATCGACTATCTCGCGAAGAACGCTCCGCTGGCCTATGCCGTGTGGGCCGAGAAATCCTGAAAGCACTTGACTTTCAGTAAAAATGTTGTAGACTGTGTGTGGAGTCACAAGTCATGGACGAATACGATCAAATGGCGGATGACATTGCGGCATGGGATGCCATGATTGATTCAGTGATTAATAGGGGCATGTGACCCCTATCCAAGTCCGGTTATACAAGGAGATAAATGATGGCCGGTATCCAGGGACGTTTTGAGGTTTCGGAAGTTCATCTCCCCGACGGCGTGATGGTCCTGTTCATCGACAAGTCTTTTCTCCCGGTGATTGGCGAGGCATGTCTGTCCTATCGGTCGAAGGCAGGCAAGCCGGTCCCCGCGTTGGAGTCCGTGGGGCATCACTGCAAGGCTGCCCATGCGGTGATGGAAGGCGACGAATTGGAGAACCATCCGTATCTCCAGAAAATCCACGATGAGCATCCCGATGGCGTGGTCGTTTTCACTCCCGAAGAGGACGACTGCGACGGTCAGGTTGCGGCCGACATCATCGAGTCCCAGACCGTCGTTGCCGAAGTCGGCGAGGTCATCGATCCGGACGAACCGTCCGAAGATGAGGTCGAGGAGATTCTGGCGGGCATCCGTCGCGACGACCTTGACGCCTGCAACGTCCAACTCGCTGTCGATCGTTAGTTTTCGGTCGTTTCTCAGCATCTCGAAGGGTGGGGTTCTTGCCCCGCCCTTTTTTATTACTTTTTCGCACTTTTCATTTGACTTTTCCGAACGATGTTGTATACTATTAATAGATGCAGTTCGGTGAAGTAGCCGGGCAGAGTTTTTCGTTGTTTGTGAGGTTGTACAAATGAAAATGGAACGCAAGCATTGGATCGTCGTTGCGGTCGCCCTGGTTGTCCTCGGGGTGAGCGCTGTCGCTCGCAGTAGCATGTGGAATCCGTATTACCTGAAGTGGGTTAAATCCGAAATGTCATGCAGGAATGGTCACTAGTTATTGACAATTGTTGTGGTAGGAGGTATAATTACAGTCTATGCCTAAGAAGACCACGACAATTCGTTTGCCTCGTGTCAAATCGAGGTTGACTGGTAAGACCACGTTTCGGGGCGGTGTTCATAGGACCCGCAAAGACCGTATGCGTAATCGTCGAGATAAGTTCGCTCAGCGCCAGAAGCGTGATCAGCTGTCTGGCGGCTGATTCCTACCCCACTGCTTGACATTAGTTCTCATCACGTCCTAAAAATTCCGCGGAAAATAATCATTTGACAAATTTACAGACATGAGGTATACTGAAAGTGGATGCTCGCGGTAGCAGGTGAGTTGCTGTCATTGGTAACCGCTACCGCTTGCATCCTTAGTCCACAACAACAGGAGTCTCAAATGAATTGGCGTAAACTTCTTACTGCTCTTGACTCAGATGATTGCATACCAGAGGTCATTGAGATTCTTGACAGTTTCGATCTTGGCTTCATTGACATGGACGAGGCTGTCGAAGAATTGGGAAGGCAGATGTCCTTTCCAGAGTAATAATCATGCCCGAAATCATCATTGACATCGATGCGAGTGGAGATGTAATACGGGTGGACGGATTGCCTGACAGACATACCATTCGAGTACGCAAGTTTGACCCAGAGGTCATGCCCGATGATAGCGATCCTGCTATCGGCGAAGACAATGGCATGACGTTCAAGGCTACTGTCGTTGCCCTGAATGGACTTGTCGATGACTCTGACCCGGCCCCGGCCGATTTGTCTCGATACCATTACTCTTGCGACAATTGTGGATGCAATTTCTCCACAACTTCACGGCAAGCTCGAATGATCTGTCCCAAATGTGGGCAGAGCGGTCTCACATGGTCCATGTCAGGGTAAGGAGAGAACATGAAAGTTACATGGGCGTCATTGGCAGAGCAAATCAGCAAGATGACAGACGAGCAAAAGCAGACCGATGCCGTCGTTTACGTCCCCACATTTAACAGGGGATTTCGTATGCAGGGCATGGGAGTGGCAGACGTAGAAAAGATGGATGAGCCAATCCTGATCGAAGGTGGAATTCTTGGGGATGGATGCCCCTTCGTTGTGATTTACTAACCCACAATCGAGCGTGCTCTTATGCTCGATCCGCCCGTAGGATGCTTGACTCCCATCCTGCGGGCATTTTTTGTTCTTGACAATTGACAGTGATGTTGTATACTGTAGTAAAGGAGTCAACATCATGGGTAGGAAACGGAAGCGGAAGCCGATCAAAGTCAAGGAAGATGAAATCCGAGCCTGGTTCAAGGTCTGTGATACTCGGATTCCTGCTCACAAATCGGCGTTGTTTCGAGCGGCCAGGTTTTTGTATCATCGCCAGACGCAAACGGAACAAGCATCAGAAGTTACTCACGAATCGAATGGGGTAGGGTTGAATCAACCAGATGCGCCGTTTGTTACTTGGGTGGCAAAGACATTCGATGAATCGACTTTGCCTAACAACGTCGCTATCAAGTTGAAATTCCGGTTGGCCAAATATTCTCGACAATTGGCCGAATTGGCGCTTGACAAGTCACAAAAAAAGAGGTAGACTGTAGTAGGCAATCGTGAGGCCCGTGACCCGAACTACGGGCTCTGAAGTCCTTTGGGGGTCCAATCAGAAACGTAGCTCGCAGCATTGCTGACGAGTGGTTGAAGCAGAAACGTACCCAAGGCTCATCCTTAGATTTGTCGTTGCCTGCCAATCGGTTGCGTGGAGATGTGGGCGCAGCTCAAGGTTGCGCTCACATCTATCTTTTATCTCGCATAAGGAGTCTGTCATGAATGACGATTGTAACGGGACTTGCAACAAATGTGATGAGTCCGAATTCGTCCCCAAACACCAAGGCCCAGTCTCACCTTCTTCGGTCGTGATTGAGCGTGGGGACCTTTTCGTGGTGACCCGTGGCGTCGTTCGTCCCATCACTCCCTTTGCCTCGCAGCAGGATCACTCGTATGATGGACTGATTTTTGAGGCGATGGAGGTCTGCGCCGAGATTTGCGCCGCAAGGGTGGTTTACCCGTCTGACCCTGCGGCATTCGGTGGCAGTCCCGCTTCGATCAATCTTGGTGAACTCTGTACAATGACGGTTTCACGGATGTTCTTGAATCGACTCCTGGAAACCGAAAAGTCGTTTCGAGCAGCAGCCGCCGCTGCGGCCAAAGAAGCGGCGGAACAACTGAAGTCGCTCGGCGATTCGCCAATTGTTCAAGCAGCGATTCAGGGTGGCGCGATGCAGTAGCATGGATGTATACCTAACCATCACTGAGGACAATGTAGACGATTTGCAATGCGTTGGCATTGATTGCGTCGTCGGTGATGAGTTGAGTTGTACCGTGGATTACGGTATCAACTATGCTGATCCCGACGTGGGTTTAATGCGGGATGACTGTCAAATCCACGGGGTTTATTACGGCAAAATCAATTTGGACAATTTCTTTGATGTGGATGCGTTGTCCACTGAAATCCTGGAAAACATGGAAAACGCTGCGGATGATGCTGCCGACAAAGAGTTGGACCGTCGACGTAGCAACGGAGATTGGACATGAGAGACTGGCGTCGTCGAGGTGCAACTGTCATTGAGTTGATCACAACCGCTTGTATCGTTTTCATCGTGCTTGCGATCGTTGGCGGAGGTTGCTGTGGTTTCCACGGCATGAAGGCATCGGACGGTTACCGAGTCGGCCAGATTCAGAAGGCATCGGCCAACGGCATCGTCTTCACGACCAACGAAATCGAGGTTACCACGTCCGGTCACAAGGCCGGAATGCAAGGTGGTATGACCAACGTTTTCGAAGCAAGTTGTCCTGACGACGAGTTGTTCGCCGAGATTCAGGGGCTTGACGTGACGAAAACGTACAAATTCTACTATCACCAAGAGCGTCTTGTCGCGCCGTGGCGTGGTGGTACGGGGTATATCATCTGGAAAGTCGAGGAGGTCAAACCCGACGAAGCCGAGGAATAACGCTTGACAAATCCTCAGAACTGTAGTAGACTGTAAGAGAACATGGGCATTGGACCTACTCAGAGTACAGTTGTGACCCGGAAGGGAGCGGCGCTAGGGGACAACAAAACTCCCCGTTGTGACTCGGGTATGTTATAGCGACCTAACTGCCGCCCGCAGGGTACGATGGTCCATCGTCGAAACCCCTGCTTTTCAAAAAATCTGGACGTGGCACGGCCGTAGACCGTGTTGTGGCATGGGTGAGCCCTTAAGAGCCTCGTTGCGGGCAGTAACGATAACTGCCTAGGGAGATTTGTCTTTTTCCAGAGGGGCATTTCTCCTTCCTTTTTTCGCGGGAAAGAATTTGACAATCCCGTGATGATGTAGTATACTATCAGTGAGTCAAGAGGAGTCAATACCATGGACCAGCCCAGTCAAGTCGTTCGAGCCATACAAGACAGAGAAGGTTGGACGGACCAGACGCTGTTGCAGGTGCTACTGGACGCTCTGGATGATCCTACCTGTTTGCCGAGAAATCCCGTTCATGATCTGGAACAATACATGAACGAACGTTCAAACAAGGAGTAAACAGGTGGAAGAAACGGTTGCGATGATTTTGGCCGGTATACTGATCGTATGCGGGATAGCAGCAGCCTACAAGATCTTCGCTGACTCTGAGTAGTTAGGAGAAGTGACGATGGATACGCCCGAGTTGTTGCTGTTTATCATGATCGTCATTAGCTGTTATTTCGTTATTAACGGCGACGACAGGAAGAGGTGATCGAATGCAAGTCATGACGTATGCCAAAGAGGATGAGTTGATCATTCTCCCCATGAAAGACGGTATGCCCGTTGGTGAAGACGAGATATTCGGGGAGGGCAAAGAAAACAAGGGCGAGTACAAGCAAAGCGTCCTCGATTTTCCCATTGTGGTTCATGCTGGCGTTGACAACGGTTACCCAATGTTGTCGTTTTGTTAGTACGTAGGGCTGTTAGCTCAATTGGTAGAGCACCTGCCTTTTAAGCCGGTGGCTCCGGGTTCGAGTCCCGGGCGGCCCATGTAGACCGGAGGATGTAAAAATGCAACTTTCAGTTGCCGAAGTCAATATGATCCTGGATTGGTTCGGGGCATACGACGAAGAGGAAGAAGCAGGCGCGGGGACTGAGGCGATTCAATTAGAGCAAAAAATGCGAGATTATCTCGCAAAATCGAGGTTTAACCCCGAATCTGAAGAGGCTTAATTCCTCCGCGAAAATTTATTTGACTTTTGTTCCTCTCTGTGATATACTGAATATGTAACCAAACAAGGAGTCAATTATGAATATCACAGAACATGCTGCTCTGGACGCTTTCACCAAGGGGTACATCCAAGCTGCCCTATGGTCCACATGCGATGATGATGGCGAACCGCTTGACAAAGATCTTGATTTTCGGGATTTGTCACTTAACTGCGGCAATCAGATGATCGCCGATTGTCGGTCATTTCAAGAGTCATTCGGGCATCTGTGGGAAAATGCCACGCATAGCGAGATTGACGAGTATGCGGGGCACGATTTTTGGTTGACCCGCAATGGTCATGGATCGGGGTTCTGGGGGCGGCCGGAAATATACGGAGAGGAGAACGCCGAGCGCCTGACCGATGTTTCGATCGAATCCGGCGAGGTTAATTTGTACGTCGGGGATGATATGTTCATTCATTCCAATTAATTCAAGGGCCTGTAGCTCAATTGGTTAGAGCACTGGACTCATAATCTAGCGGTTGCAGGTTCGAGTCCTGCCAGGCCCATTGAACGTTGTCACGAGGAGCAAGTCATGGAAACCAAGTCGCGCAACGACATTACTGAGGTAACCGTCACAACTTCGACCGTCACCGTCACGCGTGATGAAGTGGAACGAGTTGTGACAGCATTTTGCGCCTGTGGCATGGCTGTTCTTGACGCTGATGCTATCCACGTCCAGTCCGATTCGCTGGATGATGAGGATAATTGGATCGGTGACTCCGTGGATGTTGAAGACGCATTCGACATGCTCACGTCCGCTTCTGGAAAGAGAGACGATCATGGTTGACCACAACAAAGTCTATGCGACGAAACAAGTCGGTGGCGTAGTTGAATGCTACGATCGGCAGTACAATTGCATTGCCACTGATTCAAACATCTTGGCGACGATGCACGAGCATCACAGGGTTATTTCAAGCACGCCCGGTTGGACCGGAGGTCGTAGCAGTGAACCGGGTGATACGCTGTGGTGGGATACTTACGAAACTCCGCCCGAGGAAATATATCCTCCCGTTAGCACGAAATAAGTCTTGACATTCGTCGATTCTGTGGTATACTTCAATCGGTGAAATGAACAATTCTTTCAAGGAGCATACCATGGAAAAGATCGCCGCGACATGTTTCTTTTGTGGCAAGACGACCGAAGACGCCATCGAGGATGGTTTCTCACCTGACTTTTGTACGGCCCGAGTCATCGGTGACGAGGACATTCCCTCTGGCGGGTATGGTGGATGTCACGATCTGGCATCTTGTCCTGACTGCGCCAAAATCTATCTGTACGAATCGCCGTCGGGTGACCGGATTCTGAAGGGTGAGCCGGGGCCTGATTTCCACAAGGCCAATGTCCTCCCCGGTGGGATCACCAGAGGCGTTCCCGCTCTGAAAGAACCGTTTTCGGTTTCGATCCAGTTTGACAATCATCGCGAGGACCCGGACCCGAAACTCGTCGTCATTTTTGACGGTGATGGTGACGACGTGGGATTGTATCCCATTTCCAAGCATGTTGCGGCGATCTTGATCGCCCAAGGCATGAACTACGGGGCCTAATAGCACCGAATACCTTCGATTGCTGGCCATACTCTCAGTTGTCGTACTAAGCCTCAGTCCACCTGAGCGCGGCTTCTGACAGCATTCTCATTGTGAGGTGCTGCCCACATCGGGGGTTAATCTGCTGGCGATTAGTGGATAGCGTCGCTTGACTCCCGGCGCTATCCACATTTTTTCTTGACAATCGTCGTTCATGTGATATACTGTATGTGAAAGGAGTCAGCAAATGACGAACGGCGAATTGAAAGATGCGATGGCCATTGCCACCAGTGATGCCGACCTATCGGCAGAAACCGGACAGATTGACATCTTTTCGGGGTTCGGCTTGCCGGATTTCAAACAGGTGGCTGTGACGACTCGACAGGTGGCGTCGCTTATCCGGTGGCAAGCGCTGGCCTTTGACGGCAGCATTGACGCCGAGGCGCTGAATGAAATCGCTCATGCTGGGCGTCGCAAGTTTCAGATTGTGGACTAGAAAAACGCGTTGGCTGACGTGACCGGCCCACGTTATCTATCCTTCGACAAATCAGTTAAACGTGGGTTATCAGGGTGGTAGGGAAGGACTACCACCCTGGTTTTTGTCCTCTTATACCCCACTGCTTGACATTAGTTCTTATCACGTCCAAAAAATTCCGCGGAAAATGAACTTTCTACTTGACAATTTCTCAAAATGTGATACGATTGTAGTGGACAAATTCACCATATATAGGAGTCACGAACATGCAAGTCACGGTTCCCAAAGTCGGACAACTCGTGCGTTGCGTCATGGGCGACGACAACGGTTTGGGCGGACAAGCAGTCCTTGCAGGTGTCCATACCGGCAAGGTGACAGAGGTTGATCGCATCGAAGAAGGTTGGCGCATCGTCATTCAGTTGACCAACCATCACAATTACTGCGATGATCGGCCGCCGGAGGATTGTCCCGAGGCATGGGTATGGTATCACGCTGACGAATGCGGGAATTACGAATACCATCCCAACGGTTTCCGCATGAATGCCCTGATGGCCTTCCATTACCACTGGCAAATGTATGCCCTTGGCGGTGAAGTGGTCACCTACGACAAGCGAGTGGAAATCTGACCGGGTTGACAAATCGCCGACGGCGCGGTATACTATGCTCAGAGCATAGGAATATTACAAACGCTCTTACAAAGGACGATTGCGATGACCCTGCCAGAAGAATTGAGACAGTTTGCAAACTACAATGGCAATAACCTTGGCGACTTGCTCAACCGGGCGGCAGATGCCATTGAAGGCAAGTTGACCGTTGATTTGATTGACACCAGGCATGAGGAAGATGGCGAAGTGATCACTTGCAGGGTCTCGATGGACCCGAGTGGCATTTACATCCGGCCAAAGGGCTATGGCGATTTCGCCTCTGCCGATGGGGAAGGTTGTCCGGTGATGATCGAGCATTGCAACGGGGAGATGCGCGTCCTTATGTGGCCCGACATCAATGACGAGGAGGATTTGCATATGGTCTCTTTGGCGGGGGCCAAGGAATCTCACAGAAAAGCGGATGTTGAGGATTGATTGGGGAGAGGACCGATGGAGGAAGTCAGGACATGCGTCTTTTGTGACGCAAAGGTCACTGAGTGGGCCGCCAGGACTTTTCTCGCTGGTGGTCGAGGAGGTGGCCGCGTTTACGGCTACGCGGCTCAATGCGTTTGCAACTCTTGTGCAAATAAGCATCTGGAGTACAAAACTCGGTATGGGTCGTACCAGTTGAAGCGTGGCCGCGTGGCTCCTCCGTCTGTATTATGAAAATCTATGACGGGAGAGGACAGATGGCGAAAGTCAGGACGTGCGTTTTTTGTGACGCAAAGGTCGCAGGGTGGACTACCACATATTTTTTCGGAGGAAACAAGAAATATTGTGATGCCAGTCAATGCGTATGTGAGGTCTGCGCCGAGAAGCATTTGGAATACAACAAGCAGTACGGAGACTACGATCTAAAGAAAGGCAGGGCCATTCCTCCAGCCGTCAATCCTTTTTCGTAGATTCCCTCTTGACTTTTGGAGGGGATGTTGTATACTTTCTAACGGAGATAACAGGATTTCGGTAAGGGGGAGTACAGATGGCAGACGCCGCCAGGACATGCGTCTTTTGTGACTCATTGGTCACCGAGTGGACTACCAGGTATTTCTACAGCTCACATGGCAAGCATTGTCGGTCTGGGCAATGTGTTTGTCATGACTGTGCTCAGAAGCATCTGGACTACAAAGCGCAGTATGATGAATACGATTTGAAACCTGCCCGAGCAGCTCCTCCATCTGCCCCGGCGTATTAAGGAGAGCACAGATGGAAGAGACCAGGATATGCGTCTTTTGTGGCGTGCTCAAGACTAAATGGGTCGCTGAGAATTTCCGCAATTCGCGAGGGGAATGCTACCATAAAGGATGTTGCGTTTGTGGCAATTGCGCCACAAAGCATCTGACATTCAGTAAGGAGTTGGGGTCTTTTTGCCTGAAACCAGGCCGGGTAATTCCACCAGTCCCATCGCCCTCTGGATCAACCCCACCTACGTCGGTGCCAGCCAAGTTACAGAAGATGTGGGAGCGTTATTTGGGATTCTTATAATTTTTCTTGACTTTCCGCGGGATTGTTGTATATTTATTGCGGATCGACAGTCAAACCATCAATGGAGTCAATCATGTCAACCAACAAATGCGTCTTCTGTCATCAACATGTTGTTGAGGACAATTCTGTCCCGACATTCTGGACCCCTGACGCCTCCGGAATGGCGAAGGAGTACTGCGCCGTCGGCCAGTGCGTCTGCAACCCTTGCACCGAGAAACATTTGGATTACAACGAAGACCATTGCGACTACGACTTGAAGGTCGGTCGCGCTGTCCCGCCGGGGACAAGAAAGGTGGAAGACGAGCCCGTCATCGTCTAGAAAGGAATCACATGTCACAGATCTCGGTTGTGCTCGAATTGCCGGAAATCGGTGAGAGTTTCAAACTCGTTGGCTCGATCGTTTTTCGAGATGAGCAAGGTTGCGTTGATACGATCTCGCAACAGACTCTCGTCGAAGTGGTCGAGGCATATGGGGAGACCATCAAGTTGAGGCCGATTGACGGCCGACATGTCGGGGAGGTCATCAGCGCCCACATTTTGGATTTCTTCGGGGCGCTTGGCGCAGGTCTGTTGCGCGGTCATTGCCGCAGCGTTGCCGAAGTCTCGAATGTGACCTTGGCGGCAGTCATTGGCACGGTCAACATGTCGTAACACCGGATTTCCAACACCGAATTGTCAACACTAAATTCGGAGGTCAAGCGTGAGACTTGTCAAGACAGCGGCAGCGCTCGCAGAGTATGATAAGCGCAAAGCAGCGCTCGATGCCGAGTTTAAGTCCATCCAGAATGGTACCGGGATCGGTGGGCATGAGAGGATGCTTGCGATCATTCAGGAAACAACCTGTTTGATTACTCCGGTCCGGGAGGCATTTTATCAGGATACGAAGGACCGCAATTGTCACGACAACGCAATGTTGGTCCCGCTTCAAACGTTGCGTGAGTGGGTGGATAAGGAGAAAAAACAGCTTGACAATGCCACGTAAATGTGGTAAACTGTAGTAGAGTGGTTGAGACAACGCAAACCCGAAACTAATAGCGAAAGGGGCGACCATGAAGCTCACGTAACTTAACTGACTCAACGCCCTCGTAATTTTGAGGCCCACGTCCGTCCGGCCCGACTAAGTGGGCAACTGGCCCCGTTAGCTCTGCCATTGGTGACCCTGAAAGCGAGGTTAAATAAATTAGTCAGGGGTGACAGAAAAGAGCATTGAGTAAATTTGGGATGGGTGGCGGCATAGGTGTTTTGCTTGGGGCCTACTGCCGCTGCCTGTCTCGTTTTGTTTACTTCCACCATACTGCTTGACATTAGTTCTAGATGTCATCAAATTTCCGCGGAAAATAGAATTGACAATTCGAGAATGATGTGATATAGTGCATTTGTCCGCAATCACAGAGGAGTGCAAAATGAATAAACGCCAAAGACAACGGATGGCAAACCTTTTGCCCGATGGCAAACCGAGATGGATACGATGTTATGACGATGGTGAATCCACCGACCGCTATACCGTGGTATTCACTGGCCGGTATACTCACAAGACCGGCCGCCAACATGTGGGCCTTGGCATGTCTGCCCACCCCTTTGATCCGCAAGGCGTAGGGCTGCATTTCGAGCACCCCTATCAAGTGGATGCCATGGATGGCAAGTGGCCGCCCGCCATCGGAAGGAAATGCCACCTTGGCAAGCGGATCACTTTCGATGATTTGCCCAAGGATTGTCAGGCGCTCGTCATGCGGGATTACCTCGACCTATGGGACCTGCCTGCGGCCTAACACTGATTTGACGCACCCGATTTGGAGGCACGCAATATGAATGTGCGCTCGTCGAAATTGTACAAATGCCAACGCTGCGGGCATCAAGGGCATCAAACCACCAACCACTACGGCAGTACGTGGTCATGGGGCCGATACAACTGTTGCCCTGAATGTCCTCCCTGGGCCAAGTATCCAGAGTTTGGAGGACAAACGATCTGGATTTGTCAAGAATCTGAAAAAACTTCTTGACATCTGTGTTTTTGGTTGTATACTTAACATGGATCAACCAAGGATCACAGGGAGTCAAACCATGCAAACCACCATGCGACGACGAGGCAAAGGGCCGACGACCGGAGTCAAGTACCATACGGTCGTCAACAAAGGTCCTGAGCGTGGAACCAAGGAAGATCAAGAGGACGCTCGTCGGATAACTCGCGAGATCGCTGCTGTCTGCGCCTGTAACTACGGGCCTGCGGCCGAAGAGGCAATCTGTCCGTCGCGCATACCGAGCATGTCGGAATCGGCTCGTCTTGACGCCACTGACGACTCAGACGGCAAGTCCGAAAATGCTGTCTGGGCAGAAATGGAAGCAATGTTCGGCGACTAGACGAGATCCGGGGACAGCAAGGGCGCTATCATGCGCCCCTGCCCTCCTGCTTCCACCTCACTGCTTGACATTAGTTCCTATCACTCCCAAAAAAATCCTCGCATAAAAACACTTTCATTTGACAATCCTTCAAAATGTTGTAGATTGTTAATAGTCACGTAACGACTAAACAGGAGTCAATATCATGGCAAGACGTACGGGAATGAAAGTCGAAGAAGTGATTACGGAGCGCATCCTTGAAGCGCTCAACGGAGGCACGATTCCATGGAAAAAACCGTGGAATACTGCCGGACCGCCCCGAAACTTCATTTCGAAGAAACCGTATCGGGGTATCAACCTGTTTCTGTTGTCGATGATGAGCTGTCAAGACCCCAGATTCATGACCTACAACCAAGCAAAGAGCAAGGGATGGAAGGTCACCAAGGGCAAGGGCATCCCGATCGTCTTTTGGAAGATGATCGACAGTAAGCAGACCGACGACAACGGCAAACCGAAGAAAATCCCCCTCATGCGCTACTATCTCGTCTGGAATGTTGCCGACGTGGAAGGGGACGTGCCAGCGCTGGACCTTACCACGAATGAGGATGCGGCAACGCCGATCGAGATTTGCGAAGCAATCGTAGAAGGTATGCCCAAAGCGCCCCCGATCTTTTGGGACAGTGACAGCGCATCCTACAGTCCGCATAAGGACATTGTACGTATGCCCCCGAAAGATCGGTTTCACAGTCCTGAAGAGGCATACTCAACGCTCTTCCATGAGTTGGCGCATTCGACTGGTCATGCGTCACGGTTGAATCGTTTCGGTACTCCCGGCGCATACGAATCGGGATCGTATGCCTTTGAAGAGTTGGTAGCGGAATTCGCTGCCGCTATCCTTTGCGGGCATGGTTGCATCGAAACGACAACCGTTGAGAATAGCGCCGCATACATTGCGTCGTGGAAACGACGCTTGAAAGACGATCCGAAACTCATCATCCGCGCCGCAAGCGCCGGACAGAAGGCATCGGATTTCATCCTGGACGATTCACCAGAGCATAAGGAGGAAACAGAAACCGAATCGGCAGTTGCATAAATCCAACAAACCCAACCAAGGGGCGCGCTCAAAAGCGCCCCTCACTTTTTCTCCTCTACCCCTATGCTTGACATTAGTATCAAGAAATTTTTCTGGGAAAACACTTTTCTATTTGACAATCTTGAAAACATGTTGTATCTTATTAACAGACAGACAAGGCAAGTCAGTAAGGAGTTGAAACATGACGACGCATAAGAAATTTACTCTCAACGATGGATCGGTCCTGGAGATCATCCATGACGATTCACCGGAAAGTCCCCGAGAATGGGGCAACAACGGCATCATGGTCTGTTTCCATGGCAACTACAACCTTGGAGACTACAAGGACCACGACTACAAGTCCGCCGATTACGACGGTTGGGATGGACTGAGGAAGCAGATTGAGGAAGACCACGACGTGGTTGTCATTCTGCCCCTCTATCTCTACGACCATTCCGGCATTACCATTGCGACGACGCCGTTTGGTTGTCGCTGGGATTCCGGTCAAGTGGGATGGATTTTTGCATCCCGAAAGAGCCTCAAGGAAGGTGGTCACGCCGACGACGTGGACGTGGACAAGGTGAAAACATGGTTGAAGGGTGAAGTCGAAACCTACGACCAATACTTGCGGGGGGATATTTTCGGATACCAGTTGTACGCTCCGCCCCCGTCCCCATGCGAAACATGCGGTCACGTCAACGAAGCAGAAGAAATCGACGCATGTTGGGGTTTCTACGGTGACGACATTCTGACAAACGGCATGCTCGATCATTTCACGCCTGAGCAGCGCGCCGAATTGGAGGCTCTTGCGAAACTGTAACCACCATGAGACTAGCGCTTTCGAGCGTTAGTCTCATTTGCATGGACCCCACTGCTTGACATTAGTTCTTACCACGTCCAAAAAAAACCGCGCATAAAAACACTTTTTCATTTGACAATCTCTCAAAATGTTGTAGACTGTTAATGACAGGACAACAGTTTCTTTCAAAGGGAGTCAACCATGTGGAAGGATCATTTCAAACCACCGCCCGCATCCAACGTCCCGATCATCAGCGCCGAAATGCGCGAGTCGTTGGGCAACTGGATCAATGAGAATTACGGCATCCATCCCGGCGCTTTCGACTTCGATTGCATCCGTGACAATCGGGCAAAACTCACGATCAGTCTTGGCGCTCGTGGTCTCACTGAGGATGCGTCATTCGTCGAATTCGTCCTTTCCCCGGATGGTCACATTCAATGCGCCCTGTTGCCCTCGACGGGGAAACGGGTTGACCTGCAACCGGGACGACTGCCCCCCAGCAAGGAGGCGCAAGCGCAGGCCGATTGTGAAATGACGCAAGAATTGTGGTTGAATCGTCCGATCGGTTGGCATCCGTCACTTTCGGCAATGCTGGAATGCTTGCAGTCGATGGCAAAGACTGCCGACGTCCCGTTTAATGCGGTCACGGTTGCCGGATTCTATCCGGACGGTGAAATGCTGTCGGACAGTTGTACGACCTTCGCGCCGACGATCGCAGGGGTAGCGCAAGCGCTGGCATTCGCAAGGGCAATGCTCAAAGGTGGGCAAGCGTACCTTGCACAAACCCCCATCGAACTCGACGAAGGCAACATGCTGTTGACCATCTACCCCAGCGCTTCGGACGATTGCGGTCCGTTGGATACGGGGGAATGGTTGACCGCTGATCCGACCAACTACGCCGACTGGACGGCAGATATGCCGGTCACGCATCCCAACGACAACAACGACAAGACCCTGCGCCATTGGGCAAACGTCATGCCCTTGAATGAGTAACCGATCCTCTCCACCTGCCCGGTCGTCAAAGACCGGGCATCCTTTCTCTCCTCTACCCCACTGCTTGACATTAGTTCTTACTACGTCCAAAAATTTCCGCGCAAAATGAACTTTTCTACTTGACAACTTCAAAAACATGTAGTAGACTGTTAATGTGAAACGTAACATTCCATAAGAGGAGGTCAAACCATGGAATTGACCAAGCAACAGCAAGCAATCGTCGATTTGCTCTGGCCCTATCTCAAGAAAGATCCCGACCATCCCGACAGGGTAGACTTGCCGGGTGGCAGCAAGTCCAAACTTGGATTTGCCGAGACGGTCATTCGGGTTGTCAAGCATAGTCCCGACGCTCGATTCAACTGCCCCAAATGCGGCCCCGCTGCTCGCATCGAAGAAACCGTTCATTGTGACGGTATCAAGTCGACCATCGTAGGGATTGACGAAAACGGTCTCCTCCGATATGGTGAAGGTTGCGCCGTCGGGGATGTCGTCGACATTACCTACCAATGCGGGCGCTGCGGTCAAACGATTGTTGTGGATTCCCCGGACCAGTTGATTGAAACGACTGGTCTGTCCAACGGCAAACCGTATGGTGAGGAGTAGAAATCATGGATTTGCCCACTTTCAGCAATCCCCGGAAGCAAGCAGCCTTTGACGATTGGCCCCTTGGTGGCAGTCGTCGAGGACGTTGCGAATTCGAGGTCGAAGAAAACAAGCGGGGGCAGCGAGTCTTGCGCCGGACAGAAGGTCGCAACGGCAATTTCTGCAAACCGAAGAAGACGACCTATGCCCGAGCATTCGTCATTGTGGACTGTGACAACGGCAAAACGTACCTTCTTGCCGACAACCAGTCCCATATCACCATCTGGCAATCGGATTGTCAGCATACGTCCGCTTCTGTTTTTCCAAACGACGACGGATTCGAGACGTTGCGAGCGTTTTTTTCCGCTTGACAATCTCTCAGAATGTGGTAGACTGTAAGTGAAATGAGTTAGACTTTAGACGTACTGGTACCACCAGCCAGAGTAGAAGAGGTGGGGTTGCGGGCCGAGAAGAAGTGAGTCGGGACGGCTGAAATGCGATGTCGTCAGGCGCTGCGTAATACTTCTTCTTGCTAAGTTGCCGCTTTAACTGGTACCCATAATTCCCCCTCTCCGTTTAAGGGACGCAACTTGCGGAGTGGGGGATTGTGGTATGCGGACGATCACCCCTATGCTTGACATTAGTTCCTATCATGTCCAAAAAAATCCGCGCAAAATGAACTTTTCCATTTGACAATCTTGAAAACATGTTGTACCTTATCAACAGAGGTAAACGCAACTCAGGAGGATAGAATGATGGTCCGAGTATTCAAGATCGAGACGGAGTTCAAGAGTAACAACGGAAACTCGATCGTGGTCCGTCGAGGTGACGCTTGCCCTCCTCTCAGACCGCCCGTGATTCTTGACTTTCACAACGAATACGACGTTCTGCTGAAGTCGGTGGAGGTCAATTCGAAGATTCCTGCCGAGGTTCACGGCGCTGCGGTTGAAGCGTACTGGCATCTCTATAGTACCGAAACTGAGTCCCATACGATCCTCAGAGATCCCATTGCGGACCAACTGAAAGCAGCGATCAAGTTTATTGCAGATGGGTCAACGTAGTCAATTCGTCGTCGCAAATTTTCTTCTTGACTGCGTGCTTTTCATGTTGTATCTTAACAGAGGTGAATCATGAAATGCAAGCAATGCGACAACGACCAATACGTCGGTAAGTCCATCCATTCTGAGGGTTGCAGATTCTTCATCACTGAGGCAACCCGAGAAAGCAATCAACGGTTTACGTGGATCGTTGCCACTGCCCGATGGACGGGGTTTGGACTACGACCGCTCTTTGCCGACGAAGACAAGAGGTTCATTCTGGGCAGACGCAAGAAGACTTAACAGGGAGTACAAACCAATGCCGACTGACAATGATACTCGATGCCGCGTACTGAGTCCGGATGAAATGCCGGTCCACGTCCAAGTGACTGTCGAATTGCAGGTGAATACGGACGACGACAACCCCGTCCCTGCTCAGAATGTCATTGAGGGGGCCGAGCAAGCAGTACAAAACATGCTCGATATGGGGGAGGCAAACGGTTTTTCTCACGACCACGCTGACCGACTCTCCATCGGGGTTGTTTCTGTGGATGCCGAAATCGAAGACGACCAAGACCGGAAGCAGATTGCCGAGGATGAGGCAACTGCCGAAGCAGGTCGTCGGGTAAGGGCCGAAGTGGTCCACGAGTGGTTGCAGCGCCCCGTGGGATGGCATCCGATGCATTCGGATTACATGATGGACATTCACCGCTGCATCCAAGAAAACGGGAGCAGTGGGGAATGCCTCTACCTTCACGGTTTCTGGGGGGAAGACTCGGCAGAAATCGACTTCCCATGCAATCAGTTTCCTCTGACTGAGCAAGGGTTGCGGGATGCGATGACCGTTGCCCGCGCCAATTACAGGGGATGCCTTGCATACGACGACATCGTGCCTCTTGGCGCGGGAGACATCGTAATCGGCATTTACCCCGATGCGGTCCCGACCAACAACGGAATCTTCTTCATGGTCAACTGCGATGATGCCGGAAATTCTCCGAGCATCACCAGGGCCTGATCCGATACTACTCCCTCTCCTTTCCCTTGCCGCAAGGGGGCGCTTAAATGCGCCCTCTTGTTTCATCTACTCATACCCTACTGCTTGACATTAGTTCTTATCACGTCCAAAAATTTCCGCGCAAAATGAACTTTTCTACTTGACAATCTCTCAAAATGTGGTAACCTGTTAGTAGGACAATCAGGGAAACAGGAGACAAACCATGAAACCGAAAACCGTCAAGGTCACTTTGACCTTTCCCAAAGTAGGGCAACGAGTCGAATTCGTTTGCGACTACATCGAGCGATTCGACAGTTTCTACCTCAAGGTCCAAGGGGAAAAAGGGACTGTCACCTACGTTGACGACCACCAGATTGTCGTCAAACTCGACAGCGAGCATCCCGAGTTGGAAGAATGGGACAACTGCATTCAGTGGGTTACCGACGGCGACTGCCCCTGGACTCCCTGCCGCCCGGCCCACGTCATTTTCGACTTCGACCGTGACGTGAAATTCATCGACTAACACCCAATTCAGGGGAAACGATATGTCATGGGACGGAATGCTTCCGGCAACACTGAATTGCATTCAATGCGACAAACCGCTCAACGAGAATGGGCAACGACCGGCAGAATTGTACGCTGGAACTTTCACCGGTATCTGCTATGAATGCGAGCGCAAGGGTGAATACTGTACTCACGTTGACGTGATCGATCGGGCGGAGCATTGGGACTTCCCACCTTGCTGTCCGTCTTACAATCGGTCACGGCAGCAGTATGTGGGGTATGATGATTGCCCCGATTGCAACGGCAAGGGCGCTGTCTGGCAATCTCGACCAGACGCATACGGTGGATCATACCGAGCGTACTGCAAAACTTGCTTCACCCGGTATAACAATCATCCCGCTCGCCGACATAAGTATGACCGACTGCATCGTATTCGTCAAGCGACATTCGGCGCTATTGTGGGGTCGCTCATTCAAAATAACCTTGCCTCACGACGCAAGCAACGGGGGCGGGATGGTCGCAAATTCAAGGACCACAAACAAGTATGGTTGTGGTTGTATATCTCCACGGAAGAATTCAACAAGCATATGGAGGCATTCAAACAGCGCGCTGCGAAACTGACAGAAAGAATGGAAGCAAGACCACTACGATAACCCTCAACCGGGCGCTATATGCGCCTTTGCTACTGCCCTACTGCTTGACATTAGTTCTTATCACATCCAAAATTTCCGCGCAAAATGAACTTTTCTATTTGACAACTTCAAAAACATGTAGTAGACTATAGTAGACTCAATTGGAGATAAGGAGACAAGGGAATGCGTCGTCGATTCATCGTACAACAAAACAAAACGCTCGTCGTGGACGAGGAGTTTGTAGTCTGGGCCGATTCAGAAGAAGAAGCAATCCAGGCAGTACAAGAGGGGTGGATGGGAGTTGATTTCATTGCCTCAACGCAGCGAGAAGTGATTGACGAGGCAACCCCGAGAATCATCACGGAAAAATAGTTGACAATGCCACGTAAATGTGGTAGACTGTAGTAGACTCAACTGGAAAACTGAAACCGTCAGATTCTCCACGAGGAGGCCCGAGTCATGCCCGAAACCTAGCTGGGTAACCCACAAACTTGAGGGTGCGGAGCCCGAACTTTAATCGAAGCGAAACCAAGGGAGACAGGACTAACAACCCTGTCTCCCGTTTCCTTTTTGTCACATCTACCCCTATGCTTGACATTAGTTCTTATCATGTCCAAAATTTTCCGCGCAAAAAACACTTTCCCATTTGACTGATTCAAAAACATGTAGTAGACTGTTAGCAGACAGGACAAGGCAAACAGGGAGGTCATAACCATGAGTAACATCAAATACGATTTCGAATATCTCGATACCGAAGTCTCCGCAAAAATCTTGCGGAAATTCATCGAGAATCGCATGGAAGACGTCGAAACCCCAAAAAAGGTCCGAGATTATCTCCTGGAGCATGAGGGGAAACCGATCACGAAACGTCATTCTGCCGCAATCTCGGCCCTGATCGGGCATACCGTCACCATACGCAAGCAATTCGGCATGACGCATCTAGACTGGATGCAACCGGCAGCAGACGGCAGTAACGACCATTTCTCAATGATCATTGCATATGCCGAACGCAACGTCGTGATTCCCGGTCGTGAATGGTTTGACCAGTATTGCGCCCGTGAAATCTCTGCAGCGGAGAATCGCAATGAGCAGCGCCGCAACATCCTCAACGATCCCCGGCGCTTGCTTCGACTGGCAAGAGACATCCGACGTTTCAGGGAAGCATGTAAGGCCCTGAAACTCTCTCTGGATGCCAGTTGCAACGACATCCACGAAATGCCCGACAATCCCGACGATTGCGCCATCAAAAGAATGTTTGTGATTCCGTGAAAAACACTTGACCGACCCCAATTTATGGAGTATATTGTTAGTAGGATAGTCAGGTAAGAGTCAGGTCAATTTCAAAGGGAGTCACAAACATGGTCACAACCACCAAAAACGCAACCACCAGACGACCGCAAGTCGTTGCTTTCACCACTGCTCAGGCCGCATTCGGATCGACGAGCGGTCACAGACTGTCGGACGTGGGAATCCCGGCAGACCGATGCGATACCGCCGCCGCTACCTGCCATTTTGACGTCATGGGATGGCGCAAGGGCAACCACGACGGAGAAGCGCCCCGCAACGACGAGCCTCATGCAATGTCGGGACGTTGGGTCCATACGTCACTTGCGACGTACAGAGCCATGCCCGGATTGAATCCCGGGCTCTGGCGCTCTGGGACCACTGACAGAGCCAAGTACATTCATGCGGACAACTTCGAAGCGGCAGACCAGATTCTCGGATGCTTCGGTCTCACGATGGAGCAAGTGATCGACTGGGCAACCGATGGCAGCGGCATCCAACCGGATGATCGGATTCGACTGTCTCTCTGTGAAATCGTGACGGCGCTCTGCCCCGCAATCATTGCGGAGGATGCGCTGTCTTCCAATACTCCCTCCTGACCCCTCCTGTTTCGGGACGGGCGCTGTCCTCTAGGGGGCAGCGCCCGATGCCCCGTTCCAAACGGAACTAAATAACTCACCTCACTGCTTGACATTGATGCCCAGCAGAAGGGAACTAAATAACCCCTCTGCTTGACATTAGTTCAAGAAAATTTTTTCAATAAAAGTTCATATGACACAGCACCCCTCCCCAACCCTAAGTCTTGGTGCCATATTGCCATGTCGGAGGGGCTTCCCCAGACTAGATTTACTAGTTCTTTCTTTCTTGGGACAACTTTTTTCGCGNNGTAAAAATGTAGGGACTATTGATGTGCGGGGATACCTTATTGTATGGAACCAAAAAATATGAAAAAATAATACGAAAACGTGTAACAATAAAGTATAATGTAATCGTGGTTACAAGATTACAGGAGAAATAAAAAATGAAAGCAGAGCCTATTAGTATTCGTGTAGATGGCGCATTAGTAGATGTATTGAAAGAAGAAGCCCGTCGTCAGGCATATCAGAAGAAATCGGACATATCATATATGGATTTGATTCGTGATGCGGTTCAGGGTTATGCCTCTAAGATTGAGCAAGATGCGATGCTTCCAGCATTAGACGGAGAGGTGATTTTGGGCAATCATGCCACGGTCATGTCAAATTTGTCAAGTGTTTTATCCAGTTGTTCTAATGAGTCCGAATGGTTATCGTTATTTGGTTTTATTCGTAATCCATTGTCATCATCTCTTCAAGATCATGCCCGATCCGCGTATGAATCGTTGTCATTGGCTAGGGCTGTATTGACATTAGAAACCGATACGGGGAGGAATTATGACAGGAGTTTGTACGGTCCTGCTTATGTTATTGAGCGAAGAGGGGCCTATCCTGATGTGATCATTGAGGGGGAGAGTTATTTAGTCCCAACGTTTCAGATAGCGTGTAATCCTACTATTCATTTGGACAAGATTCTCAAGAAAGACCTCAATGATTTGGCGAATTTAGCTTCACAAAGTGGCACATCAATAGCTCGCGAAGAGGATGCGAATTTTTGTGCGTTGTTAGCATCCGCAGGTGCGGATAATGAATATAGAAAGCCTATTGAAGTTGAGTCTATCACGTTAAGTACATTGTCTCAAGGTTATGACATGCTTGTTAGAGACAGTCAGACTCCGAAACATTTGCTCCTTTCACCTTCTACATTTTCGTCATTGAGTCGGATGGCAGCATCTCAACCGGGCAACTGGTCTTTCGAGCCTTTACGTATGGATAATCAGCCGGTTGGTCATTATCAGGATGCGGTCATTCGTGTGACTGATAGGATTGAGGACTCGGCGTATTTTGTAGCTGAGGATGCGGGATATTTGGTTGAGAAACAACCATTGAAGGCATTAATCCATCCTAATCCGACTCGTTTACGTGGATCAGTTGTAATGTGGATTGACATAGGCATGACAATCATAGCAGACTACAAGGTTAGTTGTGTAAAATGCAAATCTTAAATCATTTTTGTTTGTTGGCTTGATGCACTTGTTCTTCTCTGATGATCACCGCAATGAAAGTGAGTATGATTATGCTCAAAATAGCCAGAAACACTGTCCATGCTATGGCTCGGTGTTCTGATATTTCTGGATCTGACCACACTTTTTGCACACTTAAGGCGTATGCAGAAGCCATTATCATACAAGCACCAAGGTATCCCAGAAGTGCTCGGACGCTATACTTGCTTATGTTTATAAGTACTAGAGCTGCCCGTTTAAATAGTGTTTTAATCTGAGTGGATAAGGCAATTAATGTCATTAATCCACCTATACAGAGTAGGTATATCCATATAGACCATGAAGGCAATGAGATAACGACAGCACCCATTTTTCACTCCTTAAAGAATCACGTTTCTTTAATAGTATAGTACTGATTCAATAAGGGGTCAAAATAAAATTTTTCGCGGGGGTTAAGGATTAGATGTGTCTAAAGAGACTTAGCACATATCCCACAGCTTTGAATACAACTCGGTCTATATTGCCGATAATGATTCCAATGCCGATACCGATGAGTAAGGTTGTCCACATGATTTATTCTCCTATGTGATTCACAATATATTTCGCGGGAGATCAAAGGTGTGGTTTTGGTTGTTTTATGCAGTTTGAGTCCCTTTGTTTTATGAAATTTGCGTTTCGTTTACGAATGCGTCTCAATCTACCTTTTCTATTGTTTATTACGTAATATATGACCTATATCCTGCCGTGTTGTCTTTATTTCTTGTCACCTGTATCGTTTGCAGTAGTTATGGCAAGTATGGCAGTGTCTATTGATACTAAAAATGCAAGAACTGCGGGGACCCACATTTCACCAATGACGAAGAGTACCGAGGCTAAGCTTGTTAGTGCAGTTACTCCCATAAGTCCACCGACCATGATTGATGGCATCATTGCTCGCAATTGCTTCATACCTTCTCCTATGGTAATCGCAGTGTAAGAAGTGTTGACTCTGCTTCCTTTTTTATTTGTTCGGTAGCCTGTTGTGCTCGCCTTTGGAGTCTTTTTCTTTCTTCTCTTGCTTGTTGTAAGAGGTTGGTTTTATCTGTTGATGAGTTGTGTTGTTGCAATCTTACATATGCTACATAAGCTGTTGGATCTTCGCAATCATCGAGGTCTTTCTTCCATTCGCATTCGGCTTCCGCCTCTAGTTTTGTCCCATCACCAGCAGCATCGGTTGTTTTCTCTACGTTGGTGAGATCCACAGCAAAGATATGATAGACAGTATCTGTACTTTTAGTTCCTCTACATGTTCCGAGACTGATAAGGTCTTTTTCGGAGACTTCGTATCCGGCTTCTTCTTCGAGTTCTATCACAGCAGTACCTTTGATCCCTTTTTCTTTTTCAAAACCTCCGGTGATGGAGCTAATAGATGGAGTCATACGCCAGCAGGGTGTAACCTCTTTTCGTAGAAGGTATTCTGTTTTTTCGTTTTTTGTACGGAATGGGAAGAGCACGATTATTTTACCTTCACATTGTTTTTCATGGAGGTATTCATATCCATTGATTCCGTTGTTTGGGTCTTTTATTTGTTTTAGTTCTACCCAATCTGTGGCACATAGTGTATGTCGTTTGGATTCGCTGTGTACTTGTAGCATATTATTTCCTCTTGATCTTCAAAGTTTGATTGTTGATCCTATTTGTTTGCTAGTCCTGTTAAATTTGTTCATTACAGCATCTGCGAGGTTCCGATTGAGTCGAGTAGCTAATAGATCGGCATAGATGACCATATCTGCGATTTCGTCCATAACGGCGTCAACTAATTTGTCTGCGTCTTGTTCATTTTCACGAGAGTACTGCGATCCTTCCAATCTTCTGAGTTTTTTGATATTGTTACAGGCTTCCCCACATTCTCCTGCCATAGCGCATCCCCAGTCAGAAGGTGTCCAGTGGTCAATGGGATGGAATGCGTTTTCACATCGTTGTCTATTTATAGTTTTAAGTTTTTCAAAAGTCAAGTTTGTGTTGTCTTTCATTTTTGTCTCCGTAGTAAGCATACGTGGGCATTATACGGTATTTGATTGGATCTCGGAAGGTTTATCCCCCGCGAAAAAATAAAGTGGTCGAAAAATAAAAAAATGCGGTCGCCGGAAAAAACAAAAACCGCCGAAAAAACAAAAACGGCGGTTTTCGCATCGGGTCATATCGGCAACTTAGTCAAGAATCAACTCTAAACGCCCTTTCATAACATCATCTATCCTTCTAGTCTTTTTATTCAACCGGTGATCGACGACCCTTTGTTTAATGAAGTTATATGTTCGTACCTTATTGCTGCGACCACCCCCATCTAGTTGAGACTGTCTGTGTGCATTGTATGAAGACAAAGACTTCTCTTTATCTCGTGCATTTACTCTAGCCGTGAGTATTTTGAGGGCCTTCTTCTTATTATGTATTTGGTCTCGGCCATCAATGCATACCACAATCCCGGTTGGTTTGTGCTTCATACGGATCATGCTAGAGACTTTGTTTTTATTTTGTCCTCCTGGTCCGCTACCTTTAGTGGCTTGGATATCCAAGTCATCTGGGTTAAGTTTGACATTTGTGTGTTCATAAATAGGCAGCACGGCTACAGATATGATAGAGGTATGGCTGCGGCTACCACGTTCTGTGGGCGGTATTCGTTGAACACAATGTTTTCCTGGCTCGTGTTTAAAAGTCTCATTTGCATTTTTGCCACTAACGAGGATGATTGAGTGAGACGCTTCATTTGTAACGATTTCCCATTTAAGATTTTGTCGTTCAGCATACTTGCAATAGGCATATCGCAGATCTTTGACAAATAACTTTGCATCAGATCCACCTTCACCAGCGTGCATCTCAACGATCACTTCACTTCAGACTGGGGTTCCTGTTTTTTCATTGTAATTCTCCCTTATTGGTGTTTATTTGCGCGAAAAAAAAGTCAAAGGCGTACATACCTTTGACTATATATTTCGATCTAGCTACGGGAGATCTGTAGAATTGGGCATGATTGGTGAAAAGGTTTGAGCAGAGAGTTCTAAGGCTTGGCTGAGAATACTTTCATTTTCTTTAGAGTAGTCAGTAATTGCGAGCATTCCGACTGCGCTACCGAGAACGAAGTAGAATGCTCTTAGAACAATAGTGTTAGTTTTTTTCCTTCGCATTTTATTATCTCCTTGCAAAGAGTCTCTAGAGCGCGTATATACTTCTTTTATGAAATGTAGTCCTTCCGGCATTCCGTTATTATTCAATCTTAACAAGATTCAAACATATCGCCTGCGTCATTATACCCCGAGTAATACGTATATGTATGGTTTTTATTGTGACTTGATTCTATCGGAGTTATCGTGATCACCAGTCCGTCATGTGTAGTAAACGTAAACGGCTCTGTGCTCTTAAACTTACAAGCATTAATTTGATCTTCACTGAAACCTTCTTCAATCCCGAGGAAATCTAATAACATAAGTTCATCCTTTCTTAATCTGTTTCTACATTGTCTGTAGATTCTATTTCAATATCAACACCGTTGACACTTCCTGGAGAATCATCAATAATCTGCCCTGTGGAAGTTCGAGTGATTGTGTCCGCATTCAGTGCGTGGAATTTTTCGTATGATGTCAATGGCCCACGGGATTGAACTGATGCATAATCTGTCCAGTCTTCCCAGTCTCCATTGATTTGTTGTCTTATTCTTAATTGATATGTACTATATGGTGGCAACCACAGGTCCAATGTGGAAAGTGTAGCACCCGTGACGTTTTCAATGTCAATAGTTGTTCCTGTCTCAGTGGTCGTGATTGTGAAGTCGTTTCCTTCTGAATCTATAAAATTCCATCTAGTTTTTGTTGCATCATCTGACGGATTAGAGAAAGTGAACCTTGTAGATCTTGAATCACTGACAATGCTCGAAGTTGGAATCTTTTCTTCTTCTTCAGAAGGCAAGGAATAAGTAATTTCTAATCGAGGGGGATTAGTGTCACCATCAGTATGGATTTGAGCAGAGTGTTTAACTCCTGAATCATTATTCTGCATAAGAAGGGCAAACCTTATGGTGTGTGTCCCTCCTGTCCAATCCGCTGCTCCGGACATTTCATTGGCGATCGCAGTTACGTTATGAGTGACGTAACTAAATTCTTCGGCTGCGATAGGATTCCACGTAACTGTGTTAGTAGATCCATTAGATTTCGTCACTCCACGGGGATTCTCTAATGCAGTATCTGATATTGTATAAGTCCCGCCTGTCATTCCATTTCTTGTGGTATGGTCCCAATCAGCAGAATTTCCTGAAACCTCCCCTTGAATTTTCAAGTTTGGGGTTCCCACAACTTTTCCCAATCCACCATGCAAATATGTCTGTAATTCTGCCAAAGAAATTATTGCATTGTCAGGTATGGCTATGTCTTTAAATTGTATGCCAAAATCAGCGATAATAAGAGGAGAATAAACGTTAGCAGTATTAAAATACCGATACACATCAACTCCATTTCCTGCGCCTGATGCAAACCATTGGCTATTGTAAACTTTCGACAAATATGTTGGATTGACACCTGCGTAGTAAATAAGTAACCGTCTTACTCCTGCATCATGAGCTACGCTTACTTGTGGAGCATCAATGTCTAGGGGATATGCTACTTTGTTAGCATCCCATTCTTTAATTCGGGAGGTTTTATCATTGACTACAGAGATTTCTGATCTGATATTTTCATCTATATAATATTCTTCGATTCCCGATTCACTTCTTATATCTGTTCTTTTGTTGGAGGCATTTACTCGTTGATTGTTTGCATCTACACCAGCGGTGATATTATTCACATTTAAGTCAGGTGTTGTACATGATTCGATATGCCATTTAAAATGATGAGGTGATTGTTTGCTCTTTATCGTTTTAAACATTTCACAATGTTTAGAAGTCATTTTCAGGTATAAATCTAGTCCTGGAGTAATATCTCTCCAATAAACTCTTTGTTCTTCGGAATCGTATTCCGGTTGAATTGATAGTTTCAATTCTTCGACAGGTGTTTCATCAATGGATGCTAATTTAACTTTAGCATAACCGAGTTCCTTAGATCTCATTACAAAAGAAACTGTTTCTTTATCGATTTCTAAATCATAAGGTGCCTGGTCAACGACTAGTTTGTCACCTTCGTCTCTAGGTGTTAGATCAATGTCTTGGAGTTTGCCTTTTTTGTCATAGAAGTGGCAAACTCCATCAACGCATACCACTTTATATTTGTTTTTGCTAATACGAAATGTCTTGCTATTTAAAGTGCGTTTCTTTTTGAGTTCTCTAGCCATGTTTAAATTCCTATAGTCAAATTTTCTTTACGAAAACGACATAATTTTTCATCTACAACCGCAACAGCTTTGTCAATATTAATTGGCCAGCCATTGTCTTTTAATAGTTTGAACGCATCACGAGGATTATCTACAACATTTCGATATTGTAGGACAGTGACATCTGTATCTTTTCTATTTTTGAGTATATCGATGCAGTCGTTCATAACTTCATTGTAGCATTTTGTTATTGGCGGCGCAGGTTCTTCTGTGAACGCTTCATATGATTGTCTAATTTCTTCGGGGTCACGCATCATGAAGACAATCTTGTAATTATGGACAACCAATCGGTATGTCCCCCCAAAAAGGCATTTTATTAATTTGCCAGAATACATCCGTGGGAATCCGATTTGGTTATACTGTTCACGAGTTAATTCATAAAAACCACCTTCATTCGGCTTATAATATTTGTCCCCAAATTTCTGATTCAAACTTTCTCGGTGCTCTGAAAAAACTGGAGAGAGACCACCTTGTTCAAGGCATTTCATCATCATGGAGGTCCCTGTCCTCATATACCCTGACACAATGTATATAGGCTCTTTATCAGTTTTCATTGTCAATCTCTCCCAATGGCACAGTTGGGCAGTGTATACTACCCTTTACCTGCTAATTATACCTTTACAAAAATCAATTTGACACGAGATGCAATCTCAGGAAGAGATTGTCGGAGTTGGAAGGTCAAAGGTTTTCATGCAGTGGGGACATCTTACTTCTGTCGAAAGTTGAATATCTGTATGTTCTTCATCATCGAGGTTTTCATTCCATTTTTCTTCGTCGTATTCTTCAAGTGTAACTGCTCCAGTTTTGATAGCCACTTGAACATTAGGATTATCTATTTCTTCTTGGGTGACTCTGCCTAATGAAGTAAGTCCATTAATATGTATTTGGCCCACGTTAGAAGTTAAGACCCCTACATATTCCGATTTTTGTGTTGCAATGTTTATGGCTTTTTCCAGGTTGCCTCCTGCTCTGGACAGGATGTCTCTGCATTCCATCATAGGTTTGTTGGTTTGTTTTCGAAGCTCTGTCAAGGTTTCATAGTCGTTCATTTTTTTGTGTATAAGGTCGTCCATTTTCATATCTCCTGTTTCAACTAAATATTATACATTATATGTGCAGGTTTGTGAAAAAAATTGATGAAAGATATAGTAGGTCAATATTTAGGGATATAAACATGAGTTGGACACAACTACTACAAACCGCCCAAAGGAAAACAATTTCTATCAAAGAAACTCCCCAACATATTTTGCAAGCTTTGAATTGGCATGCAGACATGAACCACAAGTACATCTGGTCCTATGCAGGAGTTAGTCAGATGTCCACTTTTCAAGGCAATTGGTGGTCTTTGAGATACAGTGCAGAAGATACCATTAATGGTGAACCTGAATACTCGTTAACTGTTAATATGCAATGGGACGGGGACTTAGATGCGGAATATGATCCAGCTATTGGTGCTGGTCATTTGAGCTTTTTAGCTCACATTTCCGATGTCGAGTTAACTTCTTTTAGTGAAGAGAAATTGCTTGACACTAGTGAAGAGATTGCTCTCTTTGTTAAAAAGTTCCTTCTGGATGAAGCAGGCGGGGATAATGAAGATGACGTAGATATTGACGATCCTACTCCCGATCCATCTGAATCAATCAACCCACATCTAGTTCCAGCGTCTTCGAATTGGCATTATAAATTCAATCAAGTCAAAACTCCGGAGACCATCGGGGATTCTGCCATTATGCACCAGGGAGAGTTATACACTGGAAACAATCACGCAGAATGTTATGTCAGAGCATTTGAGCATGACACTGGATTACGATTGCCTAATCCTTATGACATTGCATCCATGGGACAACCCGATAGTGCAGATGCATGGGATGCTTATGTGAATTGGTTAGAAACTAACGTAGTCGAAGAAAACAGCGGATTTGTAACATCTTCAGGTCGGTTTGTAAATAGATCCGAAGCAGCCCGTATTGCTAAACGTGAAAAGCAATTAGGTGTTGAAGTGTCACCCGATTATGACAGATTGGATACTAACGATCTCACGAGAAGTCGATCTCGTTAATCATCTTCGATTTGGCGTCTGTTGTTTTTGATAGCTCGCAACCGTTCTCGTCTGCGTCTTTCTGATGGTTTTTCATAAACGGTGCATCGTCTCATATCTCGTAATACGCCTTCTTTTTCGCAGAGTTTTTTAAATCTACGAAGAGTGACTTGAATACTTTCATTACGTTTGGGATAGACTTTAATCATCATCATTTTCCATTACAGAATTTGTTGGCACTACTCTTACATTTTTGGCTTTTGGCCCATGAGACCCATATTGGATATCAAATTCAACATGTTGATCTTCGATAAGAGGTGGCCGATCCACCTCATTTTGGTGCACAAAAATATCTTGATCGCATTCTGAAGATGTAATGAATCCAAATTTTCGTGTACCATCAAAAAATTTCACAGTTCCCCTCGCCATATGATTTCTCCGGTGTATTATACTAGGTATGGGTCATTATACGTTTTTTTATGTGCTTGATCCTATTTCTTCCTCTTTTTAAGTGTGTTTTCTCTTCCTTTTATGATGGCATCTGCGTATGTATCATCATCACACGATTTTTTTATGATTCCTTCTTGAATCACACAAACGCAGAGATATTTATACTCATCAATTAGATAAGATCTCGCGATACTAAGGAGACACATGGCAATTTCATATCGCATTGGATGAGTGCGTTTTCGCAGGGCAAATTCACAAGCGAGCATTCCTGTGAGTATGCCTTTATCGATTCTATTGGTTGTATGATGTATCAGTTTTGCTAATGTGTCGACATTTCCAGACATTTGAGCCAAGCTTGCGGCATCAAAAATGGTTTTCCTTCGTTGTTTCATACTTCCCCCATAAATAGTTAGCAGAATAATCTTTATCCCAGCATACTATATGCCATTAACCTAACAAAGTCAATAAAAAAATGACTGTCCGGCAGAGGATTCGCAGGGGATACGAAACATAACTCGGACAGTCAAGAGGGATGGGCTCATTTATTTATTTTTTTGACAACAGAATCTGTGAAAGTCATGATAACTTCCATTACTTCTGAGGTCAAAATTATGGTCTGGAGCCACGATGTTGGAATATTTGACAATCCATTTACAAGCGCGGAAATACTTCCTGCAACGGCTCCAGTAGAATTAGCATCATTTCCGAGTGAGATAGCGGAAGTGACGCATATTTTGTAGTCATGTTCAAACTGGGCGTGAGAAGCCCAAGCACTCCAAAAACAATCTTCGACATTACGTCCTTCTGTTGATTGTTTTACTATTTGTTCGCCATTTTTCCATGATTTTAATTCGTTCAACTTATCACTAAAATCCTGCATTCCTTTGGTCTGATAATAATCATCCAGCAGTTCAAAAACTTTCTCTGACTTTTGAAGCAATAGGCTTCGAATAATAAGACAGTACAAGGCACATGTCACTTTGCTTTTGACTTGTGCATGAGTTATTTCACACACTGCGTGAGCAGTATCAATGATGTGGTCAATGGGGTCTGTCACGCAATAAAGAGCAATTGGCAGCATACGAGCGAGGCATTCATTATCATTAAATTCGTCTTCTCGTAAGCCGCATTTGTCTGGTGGCATGCCGTTATTGAAGTTTTTGATTGCAGCTATGGTTGCTTCACTGACATCTGAACAATCCTCAACGGCTGTGAGATAACCGCCTATAACAAAATCATTAAATCGCTCCAAGATATCACTAGTGTCGATACCATGTAATTCATTTATGCTAGACATGGTGCATAAAGACAAAGTCCCAGGGCCTTGGTATGCGCCTGCGGGTTCTCCTTCTTCCCCTTCGATCATGTCTATGTTACTAGGGCTGATTTTTTTATTTGTATAAGGATATCCTAGGGCATCTCCAATGAGATGCCCCATTATTGATCCTTTAACCAAGCTTTCGTGGTCTATTTCATTCATCATGGTATATTATACCATGTGAATCATCACTAATCAAGCAAAGATTATCTTTATGCAGGTATTGGCATTGGTGCAGGCATTTCGTCAGTGCCTAGGTCATCGCCAGGTCCCAGATCTGGTTCTGCTGGACCTAATTCATCTTCCATTGCGACTTCCTCTTCAATGCCACCATTGCTCATAATGCATTCACAAGCGGCTTCGGGGCTGCCACAAAGAGCAATTAATCCGTCAATTAGAGCCTGTTTCGCTTGTTCTGGATCGCCAGCGTCTCCCATAGGTTCCACTGGATCAGTTTCAAGAGAATCACGTCCACCAAAGCCATGAGGCCCCTCTCCATCCTGCAAGCCTTCACCTAGGGGAGGTTCACCAAGGCTGTCAAACTGAGCTGTTTTGCGAATGTTTTTGCCGGTGTTTTCTTTGACTTCGGCAAAAATGTCTCGGAGTGTTGGTTGTTGAGGTTGTTGCAATACATCCTCAATATTAAATAGATCGCTTGGTTTTTCTGTCTTTTGTGAAGCGATTTCAGCGAATTTATCCAAAAGTTCGCTGTGGGTGTTTCCTTGTTTATTCATAGGAGTCTCCTATCATAGATAATTATCTTTTGTAATGTTGTTCTAATTGGTGTAATATTCCTGCATAACTTCTGGGGGAATATCTTGTCCTTGTTCTATAGCATCTTCTATTTGTTGGCGATGCCATTTTGTCAATTCAGGAGTTCTATCTAAAGATGGTCCACTTGTTGCTGTCCAGTCATGCTTAGTCGCATCGATGGATTCCATTTTAACCTTCTTTACCCCTGAATCAAATAGGCCGATAGAAACATGCCCGATATTCCCATGTATTTCAGATTGAGCGTAATCGCTGATTCGTACTCCGTCATAGCCTTGGTCTTTTGCTTTTTGAAACCATTCAAACTGGTTATACGCAGGATCGATTAAATCTGACGGAGCATCAGTTAAATCGAGTATTTTGAGTTTTTCTTTTCCCCACACTAAAAACAATCGCCCTACTTTTTTGTAATTTGCTGGCAGAATCTCAATTTCACGTTGATCACCATTTTTGCGAAATCTCTGTTTTAACATCAACACATCTGCATTTGGATCATATCCCATTTCTTCGGTCAACCAATTGAATACATCTCCATTTGTAGGTTTTTTCCCTTTTTGCCACATCCAACTTTGTGGATCGTGTTCAATTGGAATTTCTCGTCCAGTTTCTCTGTCTGTATATGTGCTGTAATTAACTTCTTTTGGTTCCATGCCCATCTGTCGAAGGATGGGCATTAATTGCCCTGTAGGGCGTGGACTCTCGTTCCAATCCCATCGAGACGGCTTGTGGAACATGGCTTTTAGGCCAGAATCAGACATATAATTTTGAGCCACATCTGGAGTTTCTGCTAGCCACAAAATACCTCCGTAACTTCTCGCATCTAGTTCACCTTCAATGGGTTCACTTGTCCCGTGAAACAACATTTGAGAAACTAGATCATCATATGTATGCTCCCACGGTTTTTGGGATATTTTTGCTAACCAATTCATTCAATTATCTCCCTAGGGGGAATTTTGCATCAATGTACGATTTTTCTTGCAACAATTTGATGAATACTCTAAAATCACTTTCATCAAATTTGTCCTGTGCATAATTGTATGGCCATCGTTCCTTATCTGGCATCGTCCAATCCTGGAATTGGTCTATAAATCTGGCAAAGACCTCTGATCTTGTTTGATGATATTCTGAAGAAATGTCAGACTTATCTTCGAGATTTCTCACAAATTCTTTGAATTTTCGTATCCAATGCTCATGTTGTGGAGGTACGTTTTTTCTGACGTAATTAGCATCAGAGAGGTAACTTCCTACGAAGGGGGCATATTGATCTCCCCACTTATGATCTAAGTAGTGTCCTATTTCATGGGCTATAGTATGCTGCGACAAACGATCTACTGTGACCGTTTTTGTTGTGTGATAATACGTCCCATTTGCTCGTGGTCCACAATCATCAATAACAAAATTAAGATCGTGATAATCAATACGAGTATCGACGGCCAAGAAGGTGTTCATGATCATGCGTCTAAGAACCGCCCCTCTATTTTTGTGCCATTCTGTTTGCCCATCTTGTGTGACATTAATATCCCCCACGAAGGCATCTAATTCTTCTGGAGTGATCACTTGTCGATTTAACCAACTACAATTACTAATACCCACCCACTGATGTTCATTGGGAATGTTTGCATTAAGTCTTGATTCTAAATTTCGTCTTTCTACTGTGAGGCCAGCATGATTCCGGACCCAATCGTTCAATTCCCTTGCAGATAATCCGACTTCTTCTGCTAGCGCTTTGTCACTATTGAATGCCAAATATACTTCTTTCCTAGCTTTTTGCACAGCTTCACGATTTTGTGGGTTAACTCTTTGCTTGGCGATGAGGTACATTTGCCTAAAATGCTCAGGATCAATGGTGGTTTGTTTAGATTGCCATGGTAAATTGCGATCTCCAACATCAGTGGTTTCTATCGTCTGTTGTTCATACTGATACTGTGGTACAGGTGTCTGTGGCAGTTCTCCCTTGAGAAATAGTCCCACGACATCATAAACAGAAACATCTTGTGGAAGCAAGTTAAAATATCGATTATATAAGTTCATTTCGTTAGACAGGAGCATGCCGATATCATCAGGATCAGATAATTGCAACCATTGTTGCCACGTTTGAGGAGGATCGTCGTAATAATACTTCAGATCCTCTTTGTGAACGTGGAATAGGCGATTAAGAGCATCTTCCATTTCAGAATGTGTCGGAAGCCTTTTTTCTGGGTTTTGTGTTTGTGCTTGTAGCCATTTCATATATTATTATATGAATATTATGATATGGTGCCCTGCTCATATTAGAGAGATATTTCGAATTGCTTGATTTGTTTGAGCACTATTTTCCAATTTCTCAAGTTTTTGACTAAATCAATGGGTATTGCACTGAGACCAAGCCACGCTCCGGCTATTGCTCCCACCATTGCCCCATTGCTGTCTGCATCTGCGCCTGCATTGATTGTTTCCGTAATCGCATATTGGAAATTTTTATATGGCAAGTATTTAGCAACACAGTACGCCACTAGTGGATATGAGTTCATTACGAAAGAGCTTTGGCATGTACAAATATCCCTTGATATTAGAGGGGTACACCGATCAAAATTCTCGTTGGTGAGGATTTCTTTTAATCGGGTGCTCAACAATTCTTCTTCTGTCCATTGCACTCTGCTCTCTGCATATGTCGCATCTTCGATTATTAATGCAGCGATTTGTCGAGTAAATTCTGGTATTTCGTCTTGAAGAGCCCTCACTATCATTCTGGACTGACAATACGCAGCCACGGCACATCTCATATCGCCATGTGTAATGGATGTGATTTCACTACATCTCTTGAATAGAGCCGCATTGTAGCTATTCGTAAACTTCTTATGTGCTGATTGAGCACATTTATAGACGTAGAAAATAGCCAACGGAGCAATTTTCATACACGGTCCATTTCCTGCGCCATCTTCAACGCACGAAGGATTGATACCTTTCATTATATTGTCTACGGCCGTGCGAGTGCTTTTACCCCACCCTAGCGGTTTGCCCCATTTGCCTTGAAATGCATCTACGTGGGCTCTCCGTAAATCAGGTATTGAGTATCCTTTGCTCAGAGAATCCATCAAGGCAAGCGTTAGCTGAGTATCATCAGAAAAAGTGCCAGCGGCCCTGCGAGATACTTCTTTGTATTTATGTCCTTTGTTGGATATGTAAGAATCAACATATCCATGTTCAGATCGTATAATAGATGGAGACTTACACTCCACTGGCAACCCCATCGCGTCACCAATGGCAACTCCGATCAGACTGCCAGATGTTTTTTCGCTAAGCACACTCGTGTTAATAATAGAGTTTTTCATTGCGTTTTACACATTGATATATTGTCGTATTTTTACGGACGGCTCCTGTGACTTTAAACCAAGGGTTTAATACAGAGTGAAATTTGTCTGCTGATATCCACATGAAACTAGTTTTATGTGGAGCATAGCCACTGCAAATCTGTACATGTTGTACATCAAATGGATAATCGTCCGTCAACCAACTGATTTCCACATAATGCCTATTATCAAGGTCATATTCCTTGACCATCGGTTTTTTGCTTGGTTTTTGGTTAAAAGTATTAAATACGAACACGCCGTCCTTGCTAAGTGATTTCCAGAGCAAATAGATGGTTTTTTCATTAAACCAATAGTTGATTCCTTGCTGACAGATTATCACGTCGTGTTGGCCAAATGTATCCATCTTCGCGATGTCACCACAGTGCCATTCAATTCGCGTGTTTTCAAGCATCTGCTGTGGCACCATCATATCTGTTTCTTTGTCTACTAAGAGAACTCGCTCAGCACCTTGCTTAATAGCGGCGAAAGAAGCCCTTCCACCTCCTCCGCATAAATCCAGGACCCGTTTGCCCCGCAAACCTGGTGTAAATGCGAATAATTCGTCGGGGTGCCGGTTAAAATATCTGGCATAAAGGACTTCGTAATCTTCCTGCTTAGGGTAAGACATGAATGGCTCCGTTCTTTTTTAAGAGATCGTACATTTGTTCCGAGCCCACTATCATGGGATCATTATTCGAATCTTGTATGCCCTTGATTGTATAGATATGCGTATCAGAAATACTACGTAATAACAGAAAACAACCGTGATTCTGAATGTTAATGGACGTTGTTACGTGTCGACAAGAATCACGAATTGTCCCTGGTGGAGCGTAATCCATCGTCGGCAGCCCATCGATTTGACAGTGCAAATGAACGATTGCTGATACGTCCTCGTTGGCCTCAAAAATGTAATCCAGCAGTGGAGCGTTCAAAGTTGCTTTATGACTAGCTGTGACCTCTTTCTTACCATGGTCTACATTCAGGACATGAACTTGCGATTTTATTTCATTTTTGCCTCTGGCCGTCGTTTGGAATCCACCATCTGGATGTCGAAGTGCAACAGTACCAAAAATGTATCCTTCTTTTACAGGTTGCCACACAGGTTCAAATTTGTGAACAAGCGCCCGCAGATTAAAATCAGTTGTCATATCTTCATTGGTTACATTCGTTCGATAGTATTCATCATGACAAAATTCAGAGATCGCTGCTGGAATGTCCCCCCGATTCATCGGGTGTTCTCCACGCTCCTTTGTTACCATAGTTATTTGATTGAGGTCCGTGGCATCATTTGCAAACATAGCTGTTGCTTTAGAATCCAACAACAAACCATAAGCAGCTGTCACCAATTCTTCATGTGGCACATCCTTTAGAAGTTTAAAGCCAAACAGATGAGTTTTCGGGGCAACATCTTTTACCTTGTCAATGATTCTCGGAGCGATGGTGAATTCGATTGGGATCACATCGCCTGGCAAATAATCATGACTAGGGAATTTTCCCTGAATAGGGTTCAGAGGAATGAGATTAGCAACTGCTGCTCCAAGAACAACCGCATCCATTTTAGGAGCAAGCTCTAAAACTTTCTGCATGTAATCATCAAAACCGGAATGGTGAATAATTTCAAGATTCCGACATCGTCCCTTTGGTCCGCATGTAGAAGGCTGCGTTGCCCCTTTTGTGGTCAGATACGTCACGTTGTAAAAGTACTCATGTCCAGCTAAAGACTCTGCCAGGGCGGCCATGTGCCCACCCTTAAACACATTAGTCACAATTTTGACAGCATCAATATGTGCATGTACTGGGCCGCCTGTGATTAGTATTCGCATGTTGAACCCCTTTATTGAGTGTTCTCATTGTGGTGATCGACTGGCACACATGCCTTTGTCGCCATAATATTTCCAACATCATCCACATTAATTGGATAATAATTGTGGCAATCAATCCCTACATCAAACGACAACGAATTAGGGTCGTCGGGCAAAGTTCCATGGCTGTGTCCATATAAATGCCAAGCTCCATGGTGAGACAAATCCCATACACGCATTGCATAGTGGCAAAGCACCAGTGGCTGTTTAGCACCTTTGTACCTGACTGTGATACGTCGTAGACTTCTTACACTTGTAAAAGATTCTCTCAATTTCTCGTAAGAGCCATTGTCGTGATTCCCCACAATCAAGTGAACGTTTTTGCAATTAATCCGAGATCGATATGCGGCATGATTACGGAATGACCAATCTCCCATGCACCAAAGGGTGTCTCCGGGTTTAACGACTTCATTAATATTGCGGATAATACCTTCATCCATTTTTTCTGTATCGGCAAAGGGTCTCTGACAATACTTGATGATGTTTTTGTGACCAAAGTGAGTCAAGTGTCTGCCGTGAACCAGTGGGTCCCCGACAGACAATTCTCCTTTACAGCTCTTGTCATTGTTTTGCCCTTTTCAAAATTAAACTAACACACGGAGCCTTGAGCCCCAGATGCTCACAAATGTCTTTTTGCATGTAGCCAGCAGCATACAGCCGTAAAACTTCTTTCTCCTCCTTTTTTAACATTATAGATGCATTTTGGAGGAATGTCAAGAAATTTGAATCTTCCACTCTTCGACAGTGGGTTTGCGTATAGGATACCCAGCTTGACGCCAATGTCGATCAGAATGTCCTACATCATTGTGGCGACGCCAATGTCGGTGTGCGTAATTAAATTGAGACCAGTTACCTGGATCAACTGCTTCAATTTCATCCTGCATGTTTTTCCTGAAATCGGTATACAAATCATATTCCAGATTTTCATATGCAGGTTCTGGTTGTGGCACCAAAGCGAATACTTCTACATTATATATGCGGGTTGATGTGCGTTTTTCAGTGTGGACGCAATCACTATGAAAGCCAAATCCCACATTATCAGTGCTGATATCGGGAGATGTCCCCTTTTGTGCAGACAAAAGAAATGCCTCGTTTAACCATACGTAATAGTAATCCTGAAAGGCCCACAATTCTAATTTGTAGTATGTTTTATTACGAAGTGGATGCGATATTGAAGTTAGTACATTAGAACTTGGAGTAGCCCCTCCAATAGATTCGATAATTTTCAATGCCCCATCTTGGATATCAACGTGGGCATATGCTTCTGTCGATGTCGAGTTATTATGTCGTAACATTAATCGCAATGCAGTTCCTGCATCTGCACGGAATATCAAAGACACTCCGTAATTCGCATACTCATCATCCAGATCGATAGTCACGTCGTCGCCGGTATACAAAAAATGTGCAGATGATGTTCCTGTAATGTTCAAGTATTTGTCATTTTCTGTAGATAGATTGTTGCCTGCACTTGTCACCGTCCAATGATTTGGGAAACGAAAAGATTTGCTATAATCTATATTATCGAAATATCCACGATAATTGAATGCTTCGATGTAGAATAATTTGTTTCGATATGGTATGTTAGGCATAAAAAACCCCTTTGTAAGTAATAAATACTTCAAAGGGGTTTGGACATCCTGCCAAAAATCTACATTGTTAGTTCTGGATGGTTAGACCAGTATTGTTTTTGCAAATCGATGACCAATTTATTGATAGCATCTATGTTTGGTTCTTTCTGTAGGTCTGATATTGTCTCCATTTTTCGAATTTTGCTTATTAAATCCTGTGCAAATTTTTTAAAATCATCGTAGTTCCTGAATGCCTTGCCAAAACGTATGTCGAGCAAAAACTCTCTATTCGGCCGCCGGACAATCAATTCTCCATCTCGGAGTAGTTCTTCTGCTGATTGTAGCAATCGGATGGTATGCATTGCAAATTTGGTGTCGTATCCATATTCTTTGACGATGTTTTGTCGTCCGATGCCCCTATTTGTGGGCACTTTGGCACTTTTGGCTAATTGTCCTTGGGCGTATCCAATGTAAGGATTGACACATCGCTTACTCAAGAATATGTATCTGTTCTGACGAAGAAGATGCCCTTCCTCCGTAGCTGACACGACAGATGCAGAATCACAGAATAGCAGTTCTAGGACGTTTGGCACACATTTTGTTGCTAATTTAGCGAAATGTCGCAAAGAGTAACTGTGATCATCCGGACCATATCGTTTAGTCTGTTGTTCTTTGGTGATGCCTATCACTTCTGATTCAGGGGAAATATAAATGCCCTTAAAATCTTCATCAGATTTATATTCTAGAGTATCGATGGAAGTCCCATATGCGTGGCTACCTACAATACATCTTAAAATTTCGTGTTCGCAATTAGTGTAGGTGGCATATTCCTCATTAAAAACATCTTTAGTCATTTGTCTTTCCTTGTGCAGAACTTGCCCAATGGACGCAATTCATTCCCATCTTCATCTATTTGTCCAATTTTGAATCTGTTGTAATGTGTCAGGCAGAAACCTCGTCCATAATATTCACAAGAGCAAATTTTACAAGTGGGTGGGTGATTGAATTTTCTCATTGTCCGTAGCTGCTGCCCTTTCTCGTTGATAATCCCTCGCCGATATTGATGATAATGCGTTGTGCAAAACTGAAGTCTGATTCCTGAATACCCTATTGATTCTTTCTGGCATACAATGCACTGACCTTTAGATTTTTCGGATTTCACTAATCGTAGTTTCTTGCCTGAATCGTCCCACACCCCTTGTCTGCGTTGTCCGTAATGGTAATAACAAAATCCTTTACAATATACCTCTTCGCCGCACACCTTACATTCGTAGTCTTTTTTCTTCCCCAATAGGGAGGAATACATTTTTTCATCTTTGTGTTTTTCTGCGTGACATTTACGACACACCACAACTCCTATGTCCGTGGTATGTGTTTTTTTACAGTAAGCAACCTGTTGTTTAGTAGAGTTGTACTGTGATCTAGCTTCTTTTAGAATATCAGCAAGGCGCTTTTTATGGTGTATATATAGTCTTACTCCTTTCTTATCACAAACAGAACATTTGCGATTTGCCTCAGACAATAGCTGATCTCGCCATTGTCGATACCAAGGACTCTCGACAACCGTTTGACGCAGAGAATCTTTTACCTTTCTTAGATGGAATTTCTCGTTAAAGAAATATCCAGGTCTGGGTTTGCCAGCGGCATTTATCAGCCCGCTCAAAAACGCATTGTAATGCGTTTTACAAAATCCCTTTGCGCTATGTCGTTTGCCGCATATTTTGCATTTTCTCATACTCCATCATACAACAAAATGCACTGATATCCCTCCAAAATTTATAATTTCTGAAGAAAAAATAGCAATTTAGTCAGATTGAGGAGTCGCAGTGCCATATGCCTGAGACCCAACTAGGCATCTCAGGATCTCGTATTGGTCTTGATCTTTTGTGGTGTAGTTTTCTTCGTTCATTTTCATTCAATCCAAAAATCTACCTTACGCATTAAGAGCCGATATTAGTCGATAGGATTTTTTCCAAATTCTGGTATGTTGAAGTCTATTGCATGCATGGAAAAAACCCCGCACGTTGCGATCATGATCATCGCATCGTGTTCCAATCCAACTACGTACATACATCAATTCACTCCATAAAGCGTCCCACAGCTGATTTTTTACCAACATTTCTAAGGCATACTGTTGAGCGTGAAGTTCTGTCCAAGTGTGATTACCACGGTGAAATCTGTCTATACAGAAACATTGTTTCTTGATGCAGAGCATGTGTCCTAATTCGTGGTATAAGGTCGATATTTTCTCCTTAACAGTATATCGTTTATTTATCAAAATACAAGGCCCTTTTATCCTGTATCTTTGACAGAATCTACGGCTCAGAACCCCCAGAGTTTTGTCCTCTGGCAAACCTCCTACGCATCCTTGGCATTTTTCTCGAATCCCAGCTAAAGAAAGTTCTGAAGATGAAACTTCTTTAATCTGGATATTATATTTGCGGCTTAGACTCTTGTATTGTTCCTTAAGATACTTTGTGGTTACTCGTTTCATGTTTAACTGGCATCAAATGATGACATCCCCCACAGATTCGCCTTCGACTTCCTGTAAGTATTGTAAATACGCAGCAACATTGTAGATTATATATTCCATATACAATTCAGGATGTTGTTTAGATTTTGCGAATGCTCCTCCGTGCTTTTCGAGGTCTTGTAATCCAATTTGATGATCAATCAGCTTTGACACTAACTCTTTCCATTCTGGGATATATTTATACCAAGACATACAAGATTGCATTGCTTGAGAAACGACTTGAGAAGTCATCGATAATGGGCTGAATCGTGTGACCATTTGAATAGAAACAAACGCTCGTTGTCGATACTCGTTTTTGTTTGTATCACAGTCAAACAAAACCCTCAAAGCCCATGGATCAAGTCGAGCGAATTTTTTCATTTGTAAAATAAGATTGCCCACATGCTCCGCCTCTTGACATAATTGGAGGCCCAGTAGCGGAAAAACCAATATGGCCATAGGCATTGAAGATCTATGGATAAAATCATCAGATGTGCCTGGCTCATATTTAGGGACCACTTTGTTTTCAAGAATGCAGGGTAATACGGAATTAATGAATTCTTCTGATCTTTTTCTGTCGCCCCGACGCAAATGTATGAGGGACATCTGTGCATTCCAATAAGTGTGTGATTCTTCTTCAAAGATTAGACAAGAGGTCTTTTCATCGTGTTTAAAACAATATGCATCAACATAGCTCAGGGCTTTGTCAGCAGCAACTTGCAAATTCTTTTTGTCTAAATACTTGGCGCATGAATCTAGAAGCATGATCGCATCTAAATGTGACATTATCTTTGTTGGTTTGGAACTTGGTTTCCCGTTGATAAAAGATGATATAAAAGTTCCATCAGGTTGTTGTATAGATGCTAAAAAATCCGTGGCAGCTGATATACGAAGTTTTAATTCATCTGCTTTATTCATTGTATTGTGCCTTCTTCAATTTACAAAGTCTGATTCAATGCTTACTGATCATAAACATGACTATCTCTGTGCTTATTACAGAAATTACATCGTTTTGTTGTGAGATTATATTGATGGTTGCAGCGTCTTTGAAGGTTTTGTGATGCGCGAGTTATATCTGCTTGAGTTTTCTTAGATACGTAAGTTTTTGTAGATGCTTGTGCAATACGATCTTCTGGGACTGGGCTAATTCGAGATGAAATCTCTGTTGTAGCAGGTTCAGATAGTGCTGCTGCGACAGTACGTTGGGCAGATTGGATGGCAGATGCAACTTGTACCTGTTTTTGAAAAACGGCTTGGTCTTCATCTGGTTTACGCTGGGCACCTACTTGAATGCCTTCAGTGACAGAGACAACAGCTTGCACTTCTGCCTCCTTTTTGGCTTCAGCTTGAGATGGCGTGAGTTGCTGTTCTGATACAGTGGTGGTGTTAATGTCTGCAAGTTTACGAGAAGTTGATTCTGCGATTGTTGTTGTAGATAATCTGCTCATGTTGTGAGCCCCTTATATTTAATCTTCATTGTACGTCCACGGATCTGAATGCCATCTTTTCCATCCAATCTTCTTGTCATCAATACCAATATTTGTCAGGAAAAAATGCATGTCAAAATTGTCCATATCTGTGTGCCCAATTATGTTTTCTTCGTCAATATCAATAGTCCATGGACACTTATAATCCAACCAATCATCCAGATCATTTACTACCGTTTCAGTTACAGCACTGTGATTCTTAATCAGCGCCAACTGGAACTGTGAGACATCGTTGAGAGATAAGATGAATGAACTACTGCTGCTGTTACTTACAAACCCGTTTCTACTTTTCATAGTCTTTCCCTAACATGATATTACCCCCAATTGCCAACGTCATCCTCCCAGAAATCTAGTTTAAATAAGTGCACAGGTTTTCCTTTTTTATCTGCAATGTCTATAGAGTGTTTAGTCCCTTTTGAAACCCCATCCCAAAAGGCCGCTACTTCTTCACATGCGTTGACAATTAGCACGTTTCTTTTATACCCCGCAGACTTACCATGAGTGTCCCAATCAGCGGGGAATTCTTGATATGGAATCGCATTCTCTTCCGCGTATCTTTTTGCGAGGGCATCTACCCCTCGTGCCCCACCACTGATGATAGTTTTGATATCAAAGAAATCTAGAGTCGCTTCCATTTGTTTATAAGCCACATCTGTGTGTTCTTCAGGGAACCTCGATCCTACTACCGCTAATTTCACAGGTGTGACTTCTGGAAGGTGGTTAAGATAATCTGCAATAACGTCGCCATGGCAAGGTTGTGGCTTACAAAAACACCCCAATTTCTTGCCCCTCAGTTTTAACACCCGACGTGCAAACTCTTTGTCTGTTTTCAACCTGTCATAAAAGTATTTTTTGAACAAGTTGATGTTATCTTCTCTGGAATTAGTCGTGTGTGGATTACCGAAATATCCTGATTGACCTTTGCCTTGTCTGCCTATGTATACATCAAATGATTCCTTGTATAAATTGACAACAATGGTTTTATTCATCGCTACTCTCTAGTTCTGTGATGAAATATTGGCGTATTAGAGAATCAGGAATTTGTATTCCTGTCATGATCAATTCAGATGTCCTATCTTGTCCCAATGCTTCTACGACCTGATCCCACGGCGACCCTTCCTTGTGACAATAAGAAGAGCACTGTATAGGAGTCCACTGGTTATACACTTCCCAAATTCGCTCAAGCAATTTTTGAACAAACTCATCATTCTTATCTATTTGATACGTATGTGGAGTGATCTTGTCGTTGTTATCATCATGTGCTACTCCGATAATTTCTTGCAGGATGTTGGATTTACTTTTTTCGAGTGTCATAAACAATGAAGGCACAAGTGGTCCAAATGGTCCTGCATGTATTGGTTCATTTAATAACGGCCGGTTGTCTATTGCCAGGGACCAACCATGTGCTAGATATAACAACTTTTGAAGTTTCAAATGGCTCATGTCATTACGACCTGATAATCTAGACTTATTTATGAACCAGTTTGCAACTGATTGAGCAGCATATGTTTTCATTGTTACACCACAGGGTTACTTTCTTCCATTGTGAAAACGCTAACCTTAACAAACTCTGCTTCTCTTAGTTCCGCAATATTGCGTGCTCCAGCCATGGCCAATCCCGATTGAAGTCCATGCGTATATTCTTCCAATCGTCGCTGAGTCTTGCCTTGATAATGGACTTTAATGTCGATACCTTCTGCGGCAATGTCTGTGCGCTGATGTGCAGATCTGCTACTCATACCTCGATAAGATTTGTTGCCATCTATGTCTGGTGTAGCTGAAGTGCCAGCTAACATGTATCCTGTCATACAAGCGTCAGCTCCAGCCCAAAGAGCTTTCATCATATCACCTGTATGACGTAGCCCTCCATCTGCGATAATGTATGAACGCCCATTTGCCTCATCTGCACATTGCAGCACGGCAGTTAGCTGCGGCATTCCAAATCCAGTAACTCTGCGTGTAGTGCAAGCCGCTCCAGGCCCGATGCCGACCTTAATGATGTCAACACCCGCATCCACAAATCGAGTAGTGGCAGCACGAGTACAAACGTTGCCCGCCATTATAGAAAAGTGATAGTTGTGTTTTAGTGAGCAAAGTTGGTTGATAGCCTCATACATTTTTTTATGGTCGCCATGAGCTGCATCTAAACATATTATAGAACACCCAGCATCGAGCAGCCGATGGGCATGTTCCTTCGGATTATTTTTTATCCCGATGGCGCATCCTACGTTGTATCCTTGTTCTATGGCCGGTTTGATGCATTCCAATTGATAACCGACTTCATCTTCAATGCGGAAGAATCGAGATAAAATGCCTAATCCACCAGATTGCGCCATTGCAATGAGCATTTCTGCTCCTGTAATGCTGTCCATGGGAGAAGACAATATGGGAGCATCTAATTTGATATGTCCCAATTCCATGGAGATATCCGGGATTGATCGAGATTCAAGCTCTGAGTAACATGGCGTTAATAAGATGTCATCAAAACATAGGCTGGTTTCACTGTTAAGAAGGTCAATTCTATCTGGCATATTTTCATCCTAATATTGTGTAAATACTAATCATTGTCATGGGAGTCACGATCCATAAGGCTGTCAGGAGTCATATCTGGAGCTACAAATCCTTTAGTAAACGCTTCTGCGGATAAATCGGCATCACCACCTGATAATCTAGCCGATGAATAAGCACGTCGGCCTGCGCTCACATTCAGCATGGTCTCTGCCATGCAAGATGCATCGTATGACACTGAAGATTGAACACCAATGGATTTCCCAAACCCTTGTACCCATTTTTCCTCGCCTGCCCCCAGAAAGATGAAGGTCCAATCTTTTTTCTTCTTCTCTGTGATCATCGTTTGAATTTGTTCTAAGCCATATCGAGAAGAAGCATTTTCGGCTCCATCTGTCATGATGACAACCAGCGCTGGTGTTTCACCGTCTATCCTTTTCTCCAATTCCGCAATAGTATCTCCCACAGCATCAAATAATGCAGTGCAGCCGTTGGGGTGATACGTTTTTGAAGTTAGCGGAAGAACATCTTCCAGCGCATCTGCGGCATGGACAATGGTGGATTCCGTGCTAAATTTAGTAAGAGAAATGAGGACCTTTTTGCCTTCGTAATCAGTGCGAAGATCATCAAGGTACTGATTGACACCGTCAATCGTAGGTTGGGTCTGATTGTACATTGATCCGGATTCATCCAAAACAAATGCCGCAACCAAGTCTGGAGCTTCAGAATTCATTTCAACTCTCCAAAAAAGTTAGGTTTTCTTGTCCATTATACAATCATGATGCTTAACAAAAAACATCTTCACGAATGTCGCTGAAAATCACGTACTCTCCTGATTAATTGTCCAATTAAATCTATGCCTTCGTTAGATGCATCCAGCCCAACAAACTGAATACTCACTTGCATGCCGTTGTTCGATGTAGAAGATACCGATTTAATAATGCCAGAAAGTTGACCGATATAGCTCGACGATTTTGTCTTGGATGACATCCCGCATGAAACAGGCCGTTCCAATTGCAATGGATATTCTTCGTCAGTTGATATGAGCATGCCGCCCAAAGAAATATTCAATAATTCACCGGAGAAAAACATATCTCCATATCGAAAATGAGCCCGCATTCCCACATGCGGGATAGACCTTTGGTAGAACTTGCGTTGGATCGCATATGTTTCTTTGGGCCATGTTATTACCAACTGATCAGATGCATCCCGTACAACGGTATGAAAAAGTATTTTTTTGTGACCGATTCGGAATCCAATGCCCACATGTTCATTGGGCACAAAACCAACATTTGAAGGCGTGTCTATGTGGATATGTGGAGTAAATTCGTTGCTCACCGAACTGAACTGAGTTTTAAACACCTGCCAATGGTTGTCCACTTGTTTGCTGATAGTGCAAGGCAGTTGATCATCAATAGCTTTAGTCAAAGCTTCCATTTGTTTCCCTGGATTTAATGGTGTTAACCGCATTAATCATCTCCCAATCAAATCAAACGCTTCCTCGTATATTGTAGTGAAAATGTGATACAAAAGCAAGCGCAATTTTGTCGAAACACCTCAGACACACATTTGCAACTATTTTCGTAAAAAAGGATTTCATCAAAGGTCTGCAAACATTCAGTTCGTAAGAATAGGTATGGCAAATATAGCAATAACAACCAGAACAAATCCTTCATTCGAGGATATCGGAAATTCTTCTTTTTTAGATACGACTATCAAAGTTAATGATCTCTCTGCTGGAGAACGTGAAGTTGTCACTAAAATTGAATGGAAAATATTCGAGCAGTCACAAGTGGCTCCTATCATTCGCCTCTCCACTACATCTGCGGGAGCGAGTATTAGTAGCCCCATTATCACCAGATCATCACTTTTTAAGTTACATCTAAAACTTGGTCTGCGAAAATATTATGAAGTTCAAGTCAAGATTCACACTACTGAAGAGATTACTCCTTGGTCTAATAAAGTCAAGTTTAAAACGAGAAATGCAACGTATAAGTTACCTGATGCTCAACAAAAGGTGACAAGAAATGGTGTTCGATACACAACCATTTCTCCTGAAGTTGCTTATAAAAAACAATTTGACCGAGAGGATAGAAATGCTGTGAGCACTTCTTCTCTTAGCATAGGGGATATAACACCTCGATGTTCCGCAAGAATTGGAATTAATCAATATTCGACGGACACTTCGGAATGGGTGTATGGCGTTGGCCTCAATAGCCGGACAGGTATATATAGTGGGGTTAGTAACGCTGGAGGCAATACTAATTACCAAGTATATTTTGACCAGTTATTCTTAGAGCCAGGAGAATATACTTTAAACGGTTATACGATTGGAGTAGGTATTACTAAAACGGGTGAAGTTGAAAACACTGATGAAATAACGGTTTCAATTTGGAGGCGAACTGGGAACACTGCTACTAAGCTTATTCATGAGACGTTAGAGACAATTCCTCCCACGACTTCCGTTGTGTACACAGACCCTCAAGTTGTCGCGTCACCACAATCGTTTACTGTTGAAGAGGGATATACTTATTACTGGGCTTACGGAATGAACCGATTATCAACATCTGTGGCCACTCCGGGTACTCGATATACATATCCAGGTGTTGGCAGGGAAGTGAATTTTACGGTATTTATTGGCAACACGGCAACTATCCCTGACACAGTAGATGTGTCAAGCCCAACAGTATCGGATAGATCAAACCTGATTGGAGAGATTACTCTCGGCACTGCTAATAGAAAAATATTCAGTCAAAGTGTTACATCTGGTCAAAGCTGGGTAGTCCCCAAGCCCGTAACTTCAGGAGTGAAGTCGTTCACAAAGATTTCGGATGTATCTGTTTCTGCGACTAATAGTTTGACTTTTGCCCTTGGTGAGAAAAACGACGCAAGTAATGATGTAGATGCCTTTGGAAATATCATCGTGGACATGGGCACCCCTGATACGATGCAATTCGGTCCAAACGGAACCGAAACTTCTGTGAATCTAAATGATGGAGAAGAAGTAGGTGATACGATAGATTTAGGGATAGACACTCGTGTTGGTGGGACCACTTATCACGACTTGTTTTATATGAACACAGCAGATGGTCAAGGAGATCAAAGAGCAACTAGTGATGGCAGAGATATCACTACTATTTCGCATTGGGCCAAGGATAACGCATCTGCTCCAACATTAGATTCTCATGGATATGCATTCGAGGCCCCACATATCGTCAAAATTTCCGGGACTGGATCTGTGGGCAACCTAGAGATTGGTCGTGAGCCTGTTGTCGTTTTTGGTGACAGTCAAGGCAGAGATGCCACGAATAGGCTGGGAAGTGCATGGCCCACTGCGTTCGCTGAAAATCGCATTCACTGGGAGGCTTCTATTTCCGGCAATTTCTGGGCGACCAGTTCTACTGCTTCTACCAAAGCTGTAGATCGGTATAAACACGGGACTCCTGGCAGAGGAGACTTAGCCTATATGCGCTCTGCATTGTTCATCATGAGTGGATTAGGAGTTAATGGAGCCACGTCTGCGACATACATTGACGATATTTTATCTGATCTTAATGCCTTCTTTGCTAATGTTGCGGCTGCATCTCATCAATCTGTTTTATTCTTAGGACTACCTACAGTCCCAGGAGAGAGTGGAACTATAAGGATTAACAACATCATAGAACTGAATGAGATATTCCATACTGAAGCGGTTGAGCAAGGATATGGTTTTTATAATCCATATGCCATTACATTGGCTAATATAGAACAATACACGGCGGGGACATCATTGAGTTATTTCGAATCGTCAGGTAACGTGCATTATAAATCACCTGGGCCAGAGGACGTAACTCAAGCTGCTGCCGAGTTGTATGAATCTAATTTGATTAAGAAATACGCGGATTGTTAAAAGCTCTCTAGCAGAATTGAACTGCTATCTCATCCGTACCAAGGATGCGTGTTACCATTATCACCAAGAGAGCAAGCAAATGATCTAATCAGTGGCATCCGATTCGTCTTCGAGTTGGATGCCCAATTTTTTGCAGAGAGCCTTCAAAGTATCTATTTTATATTCCAGATACTCTTCATCCTCATCATCATCTTCTTCATCCTCGTTTATTTCAGATTCATCGAAGTACTCTTCTATTTCATGCTCATCAAAATCCGTATTCATTTCACACATCACTTGCTCACCGGATGGGGTAATTGTAAATGTAGGTTCATCATGAATCATTGACTGGACTTCTACATGTCCATTAAACAACATTTGAAGAAGATCATTGGCAATAAGAGTAGTACATGCCCATTTAATCAGACATTCCTGCTCTGAATCATTCAAATTCGCTCGCTCTGATTGCCGAATGAGTTCTATTTCTTCGTATCTATCCAAAATCATATTCATCTCCAATCAGTATGTCGTTTGGGCGGGATATCTTCAGTCAACATTACAAGCCCCTTGAGAGATTTGAACTCTCATCTGTGGGTTACGAAACCACTGTTCTACCATTGAACTAAAGGGACACGCTACCACTGTCTAAAGCGCGCTGACAGTGATAGTTGGTTTAGTTATCAACTCTCCTTTGTCGCAGTCTCTCACTGTTTGAAATACACCACATTACCCATTGGGAGTCATAAGACCGGGTGATCTCGGGTATTGTTATCCACGCTTTTAGTATCACCTACCGAAATGATACTGAGAAATTTCTAGGGCAAACCCAATAGCCAGGGGGAGATTCGAACTCCCAACCTCTGCCTTATGAAAGCAGCGGGGTAAACCATTTCCCCTACCTGGCCGCAATATATTATACAGCAATTTCAAGGGTATAAAAATGAAATCTGCCGTATTTTCGTTGTAAACAGCGTCAGGCGGGGTTCGAACCCGCACTCTCTGCCTTGGCAAGGCAGCGCTTTGCCAATTAAGCTACAGACGCAATGAGTGGCCAATTTGTGTTGTTTCACGTTGAGTACACGCGTCGAAATAGGCATTTACCCTCTGAGCTTGTTAGCTAATTCAAGCTCACGCCTTTAGAGAAACTATCACTCCAGTTCGCCAGTCTGGTTCGCCCACAAATTGTTCACCTTGGCTAGGTGCCACTACGATACTATTTACGATGTTTTGGTAACGTCTTGTTGTACAAACGTGCAATCCATGATAGAATATATTTGTTAAATATTGGAAATGTAAGTCCAGCCCAGATCGCCAGAGCCACACATCCTCCCCCAAACTGCCACCACGTCCCACCTCGGAATATGCTCAGTATGTTTAATATGCCAACAACAAAACATAACAACATGAAGAAATTGTGATTCATCGTTGTCCCTTACTGTTTAACTCATGTTTACTTATGATAGTCCGCTGATTCCTGGGAATGCGTTTTACCGCTTCTATCGATTTTTGAACATGGCGTTGAATACATATTTGAAGTGCATCTCCAGACGGTTGTTTTGAATTCGAAGTATTATCCATATTTTTTCGTTTTGTTAATCTGTTGTCTCGACTATGCGTCTTATTCATTTTTTGCCATCCTCTGCGTTTATGTCTGGGCATCACGTATATTACGCAACATCCATCATGACAAAAAATGATTCTTTGTTTTACGCGGCGGCCACATTCTGGGCATTTCACCTTTTTTGATGGTATCGTACCTGGCTTAAACTTAGGCCGAGCCGCTAAATCATTCATCAAGAAGTGATGGTGAGAAGAAGTCGACCGCATGTCGAAATTGGGACATATTTTTGTATTTTCTTGTGATGACATATTTCTGTCTCCAGACTAGGTCCACTGGGATTCGAACCCAGAACTTTGGTTTAGAAGACCAAGATGATATCCGTTTCACCATGGACCCAATGAATGCTGCTCCATTTCAGCTTTGCCCCTAAAGTGCCCCTGCTCTGCCCGCTGAGCTACGGGGATTCATTCTTTTTCACTTGGACTCACCACCTGTGGATATAATATGTGGTTTAATCCACAAAAACGACCCCGGTGGGATTCGAACCCACAACCTCCGCTTTAGGAGAGCGACACTGATCCAGTTCAGCTTCGAGGTCTAATTGGGGCATTTGCCCCAACTGTCTTACTTATCCAAAATTACTAAGTCATCTGCCGAGAATGTATTTGCAGACAAGACTTCAGTGCATGCTACGTTAATGCCCTTTGCAACGGCGTTAGCAACAGCAATTGCTGCTTGAGTTTCATTTTGATCCACAAAATCTTCGTAGTGAGTTCGAACAAAAATCCACGCAGTGTTGAGGACACTATCAACAATAGTAATCGTGATTGTTTTGCCGTTCGCATCTAGGACATCATCCGGAAGATCCCTTATCACATCTAATGCCACTTGCCGCATTGTTTCAAATGTGGCATCGGGATCATTGTAATTGTCCAAAACGACCACAATTTGCCCTGTTATCTCACAAATCTGAGCCTGATGAGGTTGTACATCTGGCTGTGCAAAAGCAATTCGCGCTGCAATAGTGGTAACACTCTCAATCACAGGGGCGGATTCTTCCCAATTCCACCCTCCAGCAGGTTGATGACAACCCATTGGGACCATCAGCAGGCACACTCCTGCTATACAAGTTAGCATCTTCTTAATCATTTCTTGTTCTCCTGTGCAAGACTAGTATAAATCAATAGCCCCGGTGAGAGTTGAACTCACAACCTCCTGGTTCGAAGCCAGGCGCTCGTCCAGTTGAGCTTCGAGGCTATATGTTGAGTTTCCACCATCCAAAATCTGATGCTGTTTTTCTTACATGACAATTTGCACATCTAACTTCGCATTTCTCAATCTCTGCTTTAATTTTCGTCAGTATCTATCTATGTTTTATTATACTTGCTTTCTGCAATTTGCTGATCAACAAGATCTGCAATTCGATTAAAGCCAGCAAGATGCGATTTATTTTCTACGAGATGCTCGTTTTCTATCCCAAAACGAAAACATTTTGCTTCTTCAGAGTTTGGCCCATGTTTAAGGACCATCTTTATATAAAGTGATATAAGGTCTTGTACAAGTACAGTGTCAGACCACAGTTGTTGTTCATCCTCATTGGCTCGTTGTATCGCTGCTTGAGCAATTTTGCGCTGGCGCATATTGGTGATCACGTTAATAATGATAGAAATAACGGCTATAGCAGCAGATGCTGCAAGGACAACCAATAAAATCAATCGAAGATGCATGATGTCTCCTTGGTTAAGTTAAGAAATTTCGTTTGTTGTCATCGGAATCTGCATGAATCGTCTGTTCTGCATTATGTTGTTCGCGTAATTCGCTCACCAGTCCGCCTGTTGACAATGTGGCATTGTCTTCTTTCTCGGTCATTTCCCGTAGCCAATCCAGATTGGTGTTCATATCATTGATCACTAGGTTGTTCTCCTTGCTGTGATTGCCTTTGTCGGCGCATCCATGCTTCTTTATCTCGCAATTGAGCCTTCTGATCTTCTGTGAGTGACTCTTTTTCTTCAAGTGATTGCTTTTGTTGGCGCATCCATTCTTCTTTGTCTCGTAATTGAGCCTTCTGATCTTCTGTCTGACAATTTTGATGGCAGTCAGCACAATTAGTGTAGGAACCCTTTTCATCCAACGATTGAGTGCTTTGTTTTTCTGTGTCAGGCACATTTTCAGGCACACCACTATAACAACCCATTACATCTGATGTGATTTCGCATACATTTTGTTTCACAAACCCATACAAAGCAACAACTACAAACAAACAAAATAGGCCCTTAAATATTTTTTTCATTTTCACTCTCCCTCAAAACTAACGTTTTACTGATTTAGTCTGTCACATAGGCTAAACCGTACTTATCTCCGACTTCCTTGAGCCTGCGCTCGACCAACTCTTTCGGTGACTCTTGCTGGCCAGGTGTTTCAAAATACTCACCTCTTAATTCCTGTAGAAATGCAAAATCTTGAATCATTTCTAATTGTCTGGTCTCTTCGTTTAGCAGCATATCACTATATGCTGCGATACAAATCACCGACATTAAATCGTCATTTGTTGTCTCAATGTCGACAACAGTATCTTTGCCTCGTCTCAGATAATGTGTCATTCTCTGTATTCCCCCTATGTTACATAAAATGGAAGTGATGGGACTTGAACCCACAATCTCTTGTCTGCCAGACAAGCGCGTTCCCAATTACGCCACACCCCCGTTATCGTCCTGTGATCCCAATTTCACCATAGTCCCTTCAGTCATAACCAGACGCTCCCAAATTGGGCCACCTCCCCCAACTGATTTTATCCTTCAAATTGCATGATGAATGTCTTTATACCTAGATCATGGACGGCAATGTAGTAGTCTGATTCAGCTGTGGCAAAATCTTCTGAATCGACATTCATGTCGCCACTCCAACCGATATCACCTGAGAACTGAGTGAAATCATGGACACTCAAACTGCCGTAAGCAACTACTTCAAGATCGCCAATTTGTCCTTCTTGCACGTATTTTTGTATGATGTCTGAAGATGTTGCAGATAACTGGGCAATAACTTTTTCATGATCAGCCTTTGCAAGGACACATACGAAACTAGAAGAGCTACTGTTTGATACAAATCCTGATCTCATTTTCATATTTAATCTCCTTGTACGTGTAAAATGGAAGTGACCAGACTTGAACTGGCAACCTCATGCTTGCAAAGCACGCGCTCTCCCAATTGAGCTACACCCCCTTGAATTTTACGATTTTTGTCTCATCTTGAATTTACGGTCTTTATCCCGCCATTGTCTTAGTCTTTTCTTAGCAGTAGCACATGTGTCACTCCTAACAATATTCAAACGGAAAGTGAGAGATTCGAACTCTCAACACCTTAATAGGTGCCCCTGATTTCCAATCAGGTGTCCCGCGCCAGTGGGAATCCAGACTTTCCTCATTAGATCACTATAATTTAACAACGGAGCATACAGGGATCGAACCTGTTACTTAGAGTTTCCCTAAGTTTTCTCCAAGGACTTTTAGTTTCCGCGGCAATGTCATCCACATGCTCCAAATATTATACATCAGGCTCAAATTTTTTCTTGAGCTGTTCAAATTGTTTACGTTCTATCGATTCACGTTGAGATTCTTCTTGACGCCGTAATTCTTCTTTTGCTTTATTTCGGTGTTCATCTATATCGAAAATATGCAAACGATCAGTGTGAATAATGACAGCATCCTCGATTTCAGGCTCTCCATACTCATCGACAATCATGGCCACTTCTTGTTTTGCCTGCTCAAGATCATCCGCCGATAAAGCCCGCAAACATTCATTGCAAGCGATAGAGTAATCACAACCGTAACCTTGGCCAATGAGCCAAACATAATATTGGACGCCTTGGCTAATAGACTTCTTAGTACGTTCACTGGACATTTAAAATCCTCCTGCAAAAAACGGAGACGGAGGGACTCGAACCCTCAAAACGTTAAAACGCTCTACCTGTTTTCGAGACAGGCCCCTCATCCAGCCGGATCATCTCCATCATTTATGAAGCAAAGTTAGCTGATGTTGTCCAGCAGACATAAATTGGATTCTGCGTGGCAGTCTTTCTTCAATCTGTCTAGTTTCATCTGGACACCCCGTTCCCCAGCACACTGATTCTTTCGGGGCAAGAGTAACAACATCAACATCAACATCCATGACTCTCGTTTTTTCGTCATAATGATCGGCCGTGATGCCATACAAATTAGAACTTTCGTTGACAATCAAATAATAGTGAGTGGCATCCTTAAGTTGCGTTGGCAACTGAGCCACAGATGTTTTTGCTTTTGAAGCATGACAGCCAACAAGAACAACAAGCAATAACAAACAAGTCAGAATTTTGGGGGTTTTGTACATGGTTTCCCTCTCTCTTGTTATGGGACTATTCCCACATTCTCATTATACGCTTGTTTTGTGATTTTGTCCAATTATTCCAATTATTATTTTTATAACGGATAGGGAGGGAATCGAACCCTCATGCCATAGGAGCACTACGACAACTGGTTTTCAAGACCAGCATGACCTGCCAATAGTCATCACGCTATCCATAAATTCAATGATGGCTAATACAGAGGTGGGGAACTTTGCTAAATAAATTCCCATGTTCCATAGCCGATCCTAAACTGCCATCATTGTCACTGTATTCAAAAGTAAAGAAGTTACATCCGGGATGATCATTTTGAAAGTCTGACAAAACCTCCACAGCGTGATCCTCCCGAGCTTTGTTGTAAGCGCTCCAATCAATTCGAGAGCCATCTTTTTTGTCAATTTTGAAATTGTCCCAATCAGGGCATCCCTCAAACCAGCCGTTTTCTATGGTATCAATCATAAAAACCATTGCCGAGGGGCCGTCTTTCATGTCTCGAAAAACAATTTCAGCGATTTCTTGACAACTCCACGCATCCCATCCAACATGTTCGCATGGGTAAGGGTCTGGGTAGTACTCTTGTTCACCAAATAGCATGGATTGTAGTTCTTTAGCGCTAGTAGGCACGGTGTCAAATGCTACAATGAAACTACTGCTTGAACTATTACTTACAAACCCATTTCTAGTTTTCATATCTTTGGTTTCCTATGTCTCTTACATGCAGGACAAACAACAGAACCATCTTGTAACTCGATCTTATAGTCACGATGAAGATTACAATATTTTTGATCAAAAGACAAATCAGACGATGGTGCTTTACCTGTCAGATTCCATTCTGGATACCACAACGTGGTATCATATAAAAAGTTTTCAAAACCCGCTGCATCCCAATCAGTGATATTGTGCCTTTGCTGAAGATCTTCTTCATCTTGTTGACTCAGTATGACGACATGATCATCGAGATCAAATTCATGATTGGTGCAAGTTGATACTAACAAAAAACGTCCATCTCGCATGATGCGAGTATTATAATTACAGGTACTAAAAGCAAGAGGCGTATCAGGGTCCATTCCCCTAGTGTAAGCATTACGAATGTTCTGTCGTAGCTCTGTGTCATTCCCTCGACCTGTTGTCCACTCCCTCTTTGAAATCATGTGCTTTGCCAAGGCGAATACATTTGGGAATGTCGCCGAAACAGTGATGACAAAACTAGATGAACTGCTGTTGCTTACAAACCCATTTCTAATTTTCATTCGACACCCCTTACTGAAATAGGTTCTGCCAAAACCGCCAGACGAGCATCCAAACCAGCAACCGTCACTTCTCGCATTTCACAGTCACTTGAAGGGTCTTCAGGGTCCACATTCTCAAATATATGAATCCTCGTTCCAGGGGGCAGAGAGATATGCGACAAAGTGCTTAATCTGTATCCATGCTTAGTTTTTCTAGGACACCTTTCGTTACACAAAAATGGAGGAAATTCTATTTTATTCTTGACCAATCTTTTCTTAGCCATTACAATCTCCATTTACGGATTAATATCTGGAAACGTTATACATCGCCGACAGCCGTCATTTTCAGAGCTTAACAGCTTTTCTCGGAATCTTTTTGCTTCAGGAGAATACCATACATCAAGAAAACTTTCAGCCTCCAAGACATTGATAGGTTTCCAATCTCCTTCTCCCTCTGAAAAACTACAATGCCAATACTCCCCGAGAACATTGATGTACGACGAAAACGCCGAACTCTCACAACTCTCGGAACACTGAATCAAACGATCTTTTTGTTGCTGAGTTATGTCAAAAGACTCATCCTTGATTGCTGCTTCAAACTTCGGAGCGCTGCAACTATCAAATCCAATGCTCAAATTATGATCAAAGCAAAACTTGATCAGCTCTTGATATTGTGGCATCGTGAGGCTATTATACCCCGTTTCTGCTCGGCCTTTTGGTTTGACGCCAAGGAAAACAATGGCATTCATGTTTTGCAACCGAGGGTCAGACATCCTGTCATTTAATACTTCATAGACAAATGGTAGAGTTTCTTGGCTGACCATCAAGTGTATGTTTGTTTGCTTGATTCCCAAATTGACAAACTTCTGCACAGTATCGTAGCATATTTGTTTATCCGACTGGTATGCACTAACTGCCACTGCGCCAACGAGTTGAGAGCAACGTTCAGCAATCTCATCTGTCAAATCAATTCCTGAAAGCGTGAAATTAGGAATAACACCAATTTCACGACAATACTCCATCATCCTGATAAAGTCTGGATTGGTTTGAACTCCCGTGATTCCAAATGCGACTTGAGTTAGGGTCTTTGGAAATTTATCAATAATTGCTTTGAAAGTTTCAAAACTCATATTCGTTGCAGGTTTTGGCGTATTACCTTTGTAGCAAAAATTGCAATTGTTTGGACAACCATTCACAGAAATTTCAATGTCAAGAATCTCTGGCCCAACAGGACTAAATTGGGGGTCTTCGTCAAACGTTTTTCCCCATCGGGCAAAGTTTCCATTCACTTTGTCAAAATTATAATTATATCCTTTTGAACGTACCATTTTTATCTTGTCGCTTTCGAAAACGCGACAAGTCTTACTGCCCGATTGTGTAGCTCCCATTTTGCTCATTGGCTCTTTTCTTCAAGGAATTTGATTAATCCACCGAATGGAGCTATGGGGATTCGAACCCCAAATTCAACGTTGCGAACGTTGTGTGATCCCATTTCACTATAGCCCCTTTTACGTCCCAGTTTTGTTAAATAATGCTACAGGTTTCCTGTTATCATCTATGGCCACGTATGTCGCTTCAGATTGAGTAACAAGAACATTTTCAGTCATGTCTGCAAAACGTTCAGCGGTCACAACGATTTTAACTTTGATAGAACTAGAACCCCGGTGGACAACTTCACCCGAAAAACTCAGAACATCACCCACATACACTGGCTCACAAAATTCAACGCCATCCATGGCGACTGTGACAAATTTGATTTTAGACGACGAATCGATGCATACTTCATTACAATGCATCGCATATTCGCGGGCAATGATTGCTCCCGCAACATCCATGTTGCTCAATAGTACACCACCAAAGATAATGCCCATCGGATTACAGTCCTTGGGCATCATCATAATCCTGATTGCAGGATAATCGCTGGATGAATTACACATCGTTTTCCTCCTAGGGTTAGTTAGCAAAACTCGTCTAATTAAATAATAGACGACGAATTTACAAATGTCAATCCCTAGAGGGCATTTCTATTTTGCCATTCTTCCAACGTTATTTTTGCAGCTGCTTCGACGATAATTCTTGGATCACAAGCATACCAACCAGAAGCACTAAACGAATTAATCTCAATTAAATGCATCTGACCTTCACACTCTCCAATGTCAATTACATAAAGACGATCTGGCTCCCAATCTTCTGATGCAATGGTCTGGGCCAGATCCCATGCCTCTTGTGGATGCACAGTTTCGACACGACTGGGTTCCCAGTCTTTTACACAAAGACTGAATTCCTTTTTTCGTAAAGAACCCTCTCTTCCAGTCCCATACCGAGAACCAGTTATGACAGTTTTATCGGCTACGATGAATCTGTATTCGACAGTGACTTTTTTGGGAGATGTCACAACGACCATTTCATCCTTGCCTGTGAATTCATTTATCCAAAACATTTTATTGTCCCAGTCATCTATTGTTAACACCTCGCCCGTAAAACTCTTAAAACCACTAGAAGGGCGAACAAAGAATTTGTCGTTGTCAAACGACTCAGCCAACTCTTGTGCTCGGCGCTGCATTTCTGCGAGAGGCATCATAAAGTAGTCAGAATTCAAAAGATATTTCCCAAAATAGGTGTAGTATTTAGTACATTCAAAATTGGGTAAATTCATATAAATGCCCGGAAGCCATTTCTTATTTTTCTGAAGATGATCCATCAAATTCAATGAGCCGTAGCATACCACACAATCTTCACACGGGTACTGATTATAATGCCCACCTTCAAATGGGATATAGGTAACGATCCTGTGCTCCATTCCTTGTTCTTTTACGGCCATCAGAATGGGCAGTAAATCTTCGTCAAATATGTCGCGCTCAAGTAACCATTTCACGTTCATGTTATTCTCCTACTGGGCGATACAGGACTTGAACCTGTGACCTACGGAATCAAAATCCGTTGTTCTTGCCAACTGAGCTAATCGCCCTCTTTGTATATCCTATCATGTGCATGCTGTCTAACTCGTTTACAATCAGCCTTACTGTCATGCCATCCTTTTAGTCGCTCGGGATGATAATCGCGGCAATGCAAGGTGAGAGGGATGTCACTAATTCCTTCAAGCCATCCCTTCATGTACTCTTTCAAAGCGATTGCTTTACGAGCATCATTCATATCTAACTCCATAACGGATAGGGAGAGATTCGAACTCTCAAGACCATGTAAGGCCCACCTGGGTAGCAATCAGGCACCCCGCACCAATGAGGACAGCCTATCCTTTTCTCTCAATAGAGCACGGAATTCTTATCCCACGCTCAAGTCTCCATATCTCAATCCCTGATTCAAGCTCGTCGTCTTGAACCACTTCAAAATGTCCTTTGCTCCACCAAAAACGATCTATATCAATAGTCATGAGAGTTTTCATGTCTGTGTCATGATCTGGAGTCGGTGGAAAAGTCTTCCTATAAGACACCTCTATACTCTTGCTACCAGATTTGAATTTGTATTGTGGCAAGAATATTACTTCATCATAATTCACAAAGAAAGGACGCTTAGGCATGGGAACAGTTACAGACATTGATCCATACTCGATGTGTAAATCAAAAACCAACTCGGCTTTGAGACCTTTTCCCAAGTTATATTGGTGCACGTTAACCAACATGATAAGCCTCCATTTCTTACATGAAACCTACCCGACCAGGACTCGAACCAATTACACCATCGGGTATCAATTGAGGCAGGTTGGATTCGAACCAACGACTAAGAAGGAGTGTTCCATTTTGTGACCTGCAACTATAAACAGGTAGGTCTTCCACTTCTTTGCTCTGCCATTGAGCTACCGCCCCTTCTTCATAAAATATTCATCCAGACATTTTGGACAAATCGGTTTCGCCCACGGATTGGGACTGATTGTGTCTCCATCAGAGAGTGGGCACCACTCACCACATGCACATCGAAAGTCCTCACCCCTAACATTTTCCATCGCCCAATCTTCTATCGCGCTTTCATGTAATTCCACAATGTCTTTCATTGCGCTTCATCTCCATAGACCAATTGAGATTGAGATGCTGGAGCGAAATCCCTCAAAACATCCCATGGGACTTGATGTATGCCGATCCTGGTATGATATTGCCTCAATAGATCGCCAAGCTTTTCCGATGCTAAGTGTGCAAGATCAAAGTCATGCGTTGTCAAAGAATGTGGCGATATAAAAAACTTCAAACGATAATCATCTATATTAGTAACCAAATAACACGACTTTATGTGGTCACTAAACTCATTACACCACGTCCTCATGCTGTCTAATATTTCGGAAGTATGATCTTCTTCTGTTAAAAACACAAACCAACAATCTGTTTGTGGCGACGTTCCTTGAGGGAATATGTGCATAGGACCGTAGCGACTACAAAAATCCATGAATTCTGATTCAGCTAAATGAATTTCAACGCATTTTTTATACTTACCTACGATTTTGATGTCCGATGCCGAATAACGAGATTGTATCTCTTCCAAATGTTTCTCTTGCTCATCAGATACGACCATTTTCATGGCAGAACAAGCCGGAGGAGGACGTAATGATGGATCAAAAACATCACGAATGACAGATCTATCTACATCTTTTAAGCTTATTTTCCTAGAATTACGCATCCTTACCTCCGGCTTCTCTAAACAATTGTTACGAGTCTTTCACCTCATATTCAGCGTCAACAGCGCCCGTGTCAGACACTGTTTCTTCTACGGGAGAAGGGCCAGATTCTGCTTGAGCAGATTGCTCTGCTGCGGCTTGCTCATACATGAGTTTGCCTATGGATTGCAGAGACTCTGACAATTCCTCCATAGACTTCTTGATGGCTTCTCCATCGTCGCCCTTAAGGGCCTCCTTGAGACCATTTGTAGAATTTTCAATTTTGGCTATATCTTCTGAGCCAAGTTTCTCACCAAACTCTTTAACACTTTTTTCTGCTTGATGAAGCATCGCATCTGCCTGATTACGTACCTCTACTAGCTCTTTGCGTTTCTCATCTTCGCTAGCGTGCTCTTCCGCTTCCTTCGTCATGCGATCAATTTCTTCTTGATCCAATCCGGAAGCTCCTTCTATCTTGATGCTTTGCTCTTTTCCAGATGCTTTGTCTTTCGCGCTAACGTTTAGTATGCCATTGGTGTCGATGTCAAATGTGACTTCGATTTGCGGCATGCCTCTTGGGGCCGGTGGAATCCCACCAAGATTGAATCGGCCCAGACTACGATTATCCGCGGCCATAGGACGTTCACCTTGCAACACATGAATCGTTACTTCTGGCTGATTATCGGATGCGGTACTATACGTCTCCGTTTTACTGGTTGGTATAGTAGTATTACGTGCTATCATCACAGTTGAAACACCACCCAATGTCTCCACAGATAAAGACAACGGGGTCACGTCAAGAACCAGTATGTCACTGCCCATGTCGCCGCTGATGATGCCAGCTTGGATGGCAGCCCCGGCGGCGACCGCTTCATCTGGGTTGATAGTTTTATTAGGTGCCTTTCCGAATACTTCTTCGCACAACGCCTGTACCGCAGGAATTCGAGTGGACCCTCCCACCAGCAAACATTCCGAAATGTCTGAAGGTGCTAGTTTAGCGTCTTTTAATGCAGCCAAGATGGGCTCGCGCAACCTGGAGATGAGGTGTTCTGTCAATTGCTCAAATTTGCTACGAGTGATGGTTTCTTGCAGATGCTTTGGCCCATCATTAGTGGCAGTGATAAAGGGGAGGTTGATCGTTGATTCTTTTGCAGTAGAAAGCTCCACTTTGGCTTTTTCACACGCTTCTTTCAATCGCTGATGAGCCATGGCATCAGATCGAAGATCAATGCCTTCCTTTTTCTTGAATTCATCAGCAACGTAATTAATGATAGTCTCATCAAAATCGTCACCACCGAGATGAGTGTCACCGTTGATAGCCAGCGTCTCGAATAGGCCGTCACCAACATCAAGAATGGAAATGTCGTAAGTCCCACCACCAAGGTCGAAGACTACTATTTTGCCACCTTTGTTTTGGTCTATGCCGTAAGCAAGAGCAGCGGCAGTCGGTTCTGGGACAACTCGCTCGACTTTAAATCCGGCGATCTGCCCTGCCTCTTGCGTTGCTTTGCGCTGTGCATCATTGAAATAAGCAGGAACGGTGATCACAGCTGCATCCACCTTACCACCTAGGTAGCTTTCGGCGGTATTTTTCAGATCTTGCAGAATGATTGCCGAGATTTCAGGTGGGGTATATTCTTTTCCCCGAATTTCTACTTTAACGGGGTCATCTGCTCCCCCAGTGATCTTATACGGGACTATTTTTTCCTCAGACCCAACTTCACTATGTCGTCGACCCATAAATCTTTTGATTGAAAAAACTGTGTTTTCTGGGTTGGTCGTTTGTTGGTGTTTGGCGACCTGTCCAACTAGCCGCTCATCTTTATCTGTGAATCCCACGACTGAAGGTGTCGTCCGTCCCCCCGAAGCATTGGTTAGAACTTTTGGTTTGCCTGATTCTAACACAGACACAACAGAATTAGTCGTTCCCAAATCAATACCGATAATTTTAGACATGCATTTCTCCTTTGATTTCAAATCACAAAACATCTGCAAAAAGTATAGGCATTTTCTATGCCACGGGGAATTTATTTTACAAATTGCTATTTAACAATACGTTACTCTATTATACCCAATCCAAATTCATTGTCAAACTGCCAAAATGACTGCCCATCATCCCTGCCAAAATGACCGAGGTGGCCATATTTTGAAAAACATAAACTTGCAATCGGAGTGACAGGATTTGAACCTGCGACCTTCGCCTCCCGAAGACGACGCTCTGGCCAAACTGAGCTACACTCCGTGTAAATACTTATTTTTGTCATTTTTGTTCATAATTAATATCTAAGTGGTATAATATGGGTGATAATGATTTTCCTTGGACACTAAATTGAACAGGAGAAGAACCATGTTGCATACAAAACCTTTGAACTTGTGTGAAAATGCATTTGTACTTGATCGAGAACCACGTCAAAAATCAGATGCATCAGATGTGTTAGTTAACATACCAATTCCAATATTTGAAGCAATATCTATTCTTACGCATATACTCGCATCTAACCATGAAAGTAATGATGGAGTTTTTAAATTCTCTCATAACTACGGTGCAGATGACCTAGGAGTAGAAGATGTTGATTGTGTAATCGTAGAAAATTCTACACAAAGTGGACGATTTTCTGAAGCAGAAAATAATCCAGTTTTATCAGAATTAAGAGAAGTTCCTGAATCTAAGTTGCATACTGGCTTCCCACATAAACAATATTCAACGCCAAATGGGCGAGCACCTAAGCCAAGCCATGATGATCTGCTTGTTGAAATGGCAAGAGACGAAGAGGGGGACATCCTATATAACGATTGGCACAGCCCTCTATTGACCCCAGTGAAACAAACGACACTTAAACGCAGAGAAAATTGGGGACAGAACAAGGTCATCAATGGCATTCCAGCTGATACAGACAATGTGATTCAATTAGTTATTGACATTTCTCGACGCAAAGAATATGTCGCTGCGATAAAATCAGATTCCAAGTCTGACGAGTGCCCTCCAACTAACGTCACGAGAGGACGTGTAGGCGTTGGATGGTTAAGAAAAATAGAAGGGTGAGTGAGGGGACTCGAACACTTTTGAGTCACAAAAATGAAAGGGTATCTAACGGGATTTGAACCCGTACCCGCAGACTCACAATCTGCTATGCTGCCATTACACCATAGATACCATAAGTGCCTTGCCAATCCCCGGTGTCACAGACCGGTGCTTTAACCAATTAAGCCACACCCACCATCATAAACGATAAGGAATTCTGCGCCCAGACTTATCGTATTCATAAATGGGACGATTAACATCCCAGTATTTTGGCATATATTGAGGCGTCATTGAATCTAGAAAATGTTGACGCCACATTTTAACAAATTTGTTGTGATCAGTTATTTGAGAGACTACAATCTCACTATGTGAGTGATATTTGTCTTTTTTTGTTTCAATTCTTTTGCAGGCAAGATCTTCTATTTCTTCTATTGTGGGAGTATGCCCTATATGTCCAGCGATTGTGCTCAGCAACATGTGCAATCTGTCTGACGGAATAGTTTCAGCATACTTTGCAATAGCATGCGCTGCTTTGATTACATTGTGATCGGAATTATCTGCTTCAATTCCACCCATGGGGGCGTTATATTCTGTGGCAAGGTGTTTGCGTAATTCATATGAATGTTTTTCTTCGTACTCGTTGTGGCAATTGACACACATAGGCAATACATCGTGAGAATTGTGTTCAAATCCATCATTCATGTGACGAGAGTATGAATAAGGAACCACATGATGTCTTGATAATTTTTCCGACGTGCCACAAACACAACAAACATTTTGTCTAGTTTGCAAATGAAATTTATCGCCACGGCGTCCAGGGCCTTTAGGCTGAAATGACAATTTTACAGTATAAGGGGCATCTGAGACAACATTCCCGAGATGTCTATCAACATACCATTGTGCGCGTTTTCGTCGGCAACGAAACATTAATCGTCCTTGAGGATCAAGCACCTGACAACCTTCATAAATTGCTTTTGTCGCATTCATAGGGAATTATATCCTTGTGAGGAGCATTTGTCAAATGGGGATAGTGAGACTTGAACTCACGACCTCGGCTTTATCAGAGCCGCGCTCTAAACCAACTGAGCTACATCCCCCAAAATTAGGCAGCCTGGGAGTCGAACCCAGTATCATTTGTTCATCAGACAAACGGCTCACCTCTTTGCCTTACTGCCTATTTCTTTGATATTGCCGATAGTGATATGAAAACAATTCCGGTGATCAGGGGGCCTCGTTGTATCACTATTAGATTTTAAGCCTAATTCTACCCGAAGATCCTCCAGAACTTGTGAATATGCATCCAACCAATAATACACATTGCCACAATGTATGTAATTAGAATATGCAAAATAGATCTCTTTGCCTTCGTAGGCTCCCCACTTGTCCCGTAATAGCGGCTCTTCATTTCGAACTACAGATATATGTGGTGCATACATTTGCTTATTTAACGAGATGCATTTGGGGACAAAATTCCGGTAATACCTGACAATTTCCGTGTCTACCTCTACAATTAATTTGCATGGATCATCAAAATATCGTAATATACCGGTTGACATGAACATTTCTTATTATACTAATAATATAAGTTATTTCGTTGAAGGAATCACATTATATAAGTCGTAAAAAAGGTATGTTAAGTATTAGAAGTGCAAACATACGAAGAACCAGAGAACATGTCCAAGATCAACTAGATCTTGACAAAGAGATGGAGGCATCATGGCCTCATGTACCCGTAGAAATAGGGATGCCTGCAATTAATGAACATAGTGGTGATTCAAATATTTATGATTATGACGACCCATCTCAAAGAACCATGACGTTGTTTCCCAAGCAGCAATCTCCCACTCAGCCAAAACCTCGATCCGAAGATCTCAGACGAGAATTTGCAGAACTCAGCAGTAGACTTGCAGTCTTAGAACAACAAATACAGATGTTGGATTAACAGGGCGAGCAGGACTTGAACCTGCGACCTACGGAATCAAAATCCGTTGTTCTTGCCAACTGAACTACCGCCCCATAAAAGAATAATTGGAGAGTGAAATGCCACAAAAAACAATGAGTATTAATGCCCACTGGACCGCTTATGCTTATTCATACAACCCAGGTTTAGGGTTGACCTATGTTGGACCATTGACTTCTAACTTGCAATGTGGATATAACACATTTCAAACCAGAACAACACGAGGTTTTGTTGAATTCGATTTGACTCCATTAAGCCTGGAAAACATATCAAGCATTGATAAAGTAGAATATACATACGACGTTGAATCTGTCAATACATCTAACAATTATCATGCTCATGTTACTACAACTCAGATTTCAACTGCCACAGTGGCCACGGGGTTGATGGGATTTAGCTTTGTTACATCCCCAATTTTTGTTTTGAATGAATCCACAGGAGTGCATACACAGGAATCTTCAGACGCAATTAGCAAAGTGGAAGAGTCTCTTGGTGGTTCCAATTATTTTACCATCTGGATAGTGCCCAATGGTTTAAATACAGCTTCCATGGATCTGGATCACACTTTAAACAAAAACATCCTGACAGTCACCTATAGTACACCATCGGTTAGCTCTGTCTCTATCCAACAAACGACGGATAGCACTGTATCTCAAAAGATTAAAAAAGAATATACAAAATTCAGAGTTTCCGGAGATATCAGTGCGACACAATTCCAAATTGTTGAAGCTCACCAAACATTTGATAATCCACTTATCAATTTGAATAGTGAAAATACGGAACGCATTCGTAAGAATGGTAATGTATCCAAACTCACTAAGAATGAATTAAGAATTGTGTTACCTTTTAATACCTCTTACAAGATTAGGCATAGGACTAAGTCTAATGGAGCATGGGGGAGTTGGTCGGCTCCTGAAACGTTCAGGACTCGGGACAAAAACTACCGATACATAAGAAGCTCTTAGGGGGATTCGAACCCACCATGACCAGGCTGAGAACCTGACATCTTAACCGTTAGATGATAAGAGCAGATAGTTGATGAAAGTTCTTATCACGATAATAACTTAGCGCTCTGCCAGTTGAGCTACCCCCGGTTGGTCTTAGCTGGACCGGGGGGCAGGAATCGAACCTGCAACCTCTCGCTCCGTTTGCGAATGTTTGTATGTGACAATTGTAGGTCATCAACTATTATTACTTGGCAAAAATATGCCATGTGTACAAACTGACCCTGACGAGAATCGAACTCGCGTCACCGGAACGAAAATCCGGCATTCTAACCACTAAACTACAGGGTCCTGGCCCGCGAAGTAGGAGTTGCACCTACACCTCCGGGTGAGACCCGGCATCCTAGTATTTAGAAGATCCGCAGGATTAATAGGGCTTTCCACCCCCTTGCCGGGTTTGCCTACACACCATCAGTAGTCTATCATTTAATCGGAATGATTACCGAACCCTCGCGGGCAAAGGTTGCCACCGGACTATTGACTTATGATCTTAACCAGCATATAGGGATATGGGTCATAAGTCTCACTTGTTTAATAGGCGACCCCAGATTCGAACTGGGAACCACTGGTTTGTAGGACCAGCACGCTAACCAATTGCGTCAGCCGCCCATTCTATTAATCCACAATGCAGAGCAATGTGACAATTTTTGCAGAGTAAGATACATTTTTTTATCTCTTCGAGAGTTCTTTCCCATGCCCACCCCCCCATACTATTAAAGTTAGGGTCTTTCTTGTTTGGATCAAGATGATGGAAGTCAAGAGCACATTTATATTTATCAAATCCACAACAAGCACATTTGTTTCCAAGAAACTCTCTTGCTCTTTTTCTGTTTGCTCTTTGTAATTCTGCGACTCTTTTGTTACTACAAATTTTGCAAATGTATTTGCTGCGGTAAAACTCTGATTCTTTTGTTGTTCCACACTTTCTGCAAAGAGGTTTAACGTCTTTTTTGTTAAATTGTTTATGAACAGTTTTTAGGTTGTGCTTATTTAGCCAATACTTAATAGTAGTTTGGCTGCATTCTAATTCTTCTCCCATTTGCCTCATGCTGAGGCCCTTTTTGATTAATTGGTTAAGTGTCGATTTCTTCATGGCGTTATTCTCCTGCATTACATTCGGAGAATAACTCAGTTTGTCCTGTAAGATAATTTGACAAACTGAGACACTTAGCCAATTAAGTTACGCGCCTAAAGTTTAACTATCTACGAATACAGATTGTGCCGTCCTATTTCTCATCGCTACTGGGGCACAATGTTGCACGGGCTTATATGCTGACATATCTCCAGATGAACAAGTTTTTGTGACTTTTGCTCCTTTCACGAAACCCATTTCTGAAAGTCGCTGTATCGACACTGGGTCGTCATCTACATATAGTATAGTCCCAATTTTTCCCATGTCAAGCTCTGACAATCGAATTTTCATTATTACGCCTCTACCAAAACTGTCATTTAATAAAATTCCGCCGCTGGGATTCGAACCCAGACTACTGCATCAAATCGCAAAATGCTTATGCAGCGTGCTGCCTGCAAAACGCGTTCCTGAAACATACTCAAAAAATGTCAGTTCACCAACCTGTCCAGGCTCTGCCCCTGGCTCAAAGTTTTTATAGCCTTTTGCGATTGTTGCTGTGTGAACATATTCATTAATCTTTCGTTAGAGGTGCGAAGATTGCTCTTTACACCACGGCAGAAATGACCTCGACAGGAATCGAACCTGCAATAAGAGCTTCGCAAGCTCTCGTGATCTCCAATTTCACTACAAGGTCTTAAAAGCCGATGACAGGAATCGAACCCGCAACCTCTTCATTACAAGTGAAGCGCTCTACCTATTGAGCTACATCGGCGTCTAGCCCCATCAGGACTTGAACCTGAACTAAAAGAATCAGAATCTTTCGTGCTGCCAATTACACCACAGGGCCAAACATGCGATTAAATCCATACGTATCCCTCATCTGGGACATCTCCAATTCGTTCTTCTTTGCGGATGTCTTTCTTAGGGATCACTAAAACGTTTTTGTTGCGTTTGTATTGAGCAACAGTTTGTTTCTTTTCGACAATCAATCTATCTTCTCGGTGAAATTTAGATGCTTCTGCGAATGTCTTACTTTCAGTGACATCATAATCTTCACCACAGCAGGTGCAACTCACTCTGTTAGGATTGTGTCCAAACCGATTGTAGAAAATTACAATTGCTTCCTCTTTTGGAGCTTCGATGTAGATGACTCCATAAGATTCTTTTAGACTGCCACCACTGTGCATGTCCCAAAACTTAGTCCACATAATTTTTCTCCATTATACTTGCCAATCGGAATGAGAGGATTTGAACCTCCGACCCCTTGACCCCCAGTCAAGTGCGCTAACCAGGCTGCGCTACATTCCGGAATTTAGCAGTTGACACGACTGCCACAATTAATCGGGTCTACATCTTCACCTTTCATCGCGATGATTGTTGAAGTAGTCGTCCCCGTCCTTCCCCAGCCCGCAGCCGGTGGACCAATCAATTGTTGTTCGCGACGATTTGTCCGTCAACAAATCCGTAACAAACTGCTAAAATACGACTGACCCGATTCGAACGGGCTCCTTCTGGTTGGAAGCCAGATGTGCAGCCAAGAACACCTCAGTCGCTTCATGGACATTCAATCGGGGTGGGGAGATTCGAACTCCCGACCTTCTGGTCCCAAACCAGACGCGCTAACCAGGCTGCGCTACACCCCGTGTAAATGATAAATACTTCAAAATAAACTGGAGAGTCTTCAAGGGCTCTTACCCCAACTTTGATGTATCGATGCCGACTCTCCCAGACATCAGCCACTTTCTCGAAGGTCACGTTAACCAGCGATAAACTATACCACACCACTCTCGCGGGGAATTGAACCCCGGTTCCCAGGTTGAAAACCTGGTGTCCTAACCACTAGACGACGAGAGCAAAAGTGCTTAGAGTTGGACCCTAAGCACGGTTGTACACATTCATCTTTTTAGTCTGTCCACCGTTAAATCACAGGGATAAGACTTGTCTGGCTTCTGCCAGCTCTCTTAACTTGTCTGTCGTGATTTTCACGACATGCAACTCGCTTTAAAAGCATTCATGTCCACAGAGTATTGCCGTAGCTCACTGCTTCTTAAGTTGCGTCAACTTACTCGACGGGATTCGAACCCGCGACATCCTGGTTAATTTAACAATCCGTAAGTTTTAGCCCACTTACGAACCGCATTACAACTAATTCCATATTTCTTGCCAATTGCAGTCCATGACATTTTTGTCATCATGTTACGCAGTTCTGCTTTAGTTGGTCGGCTGCATCGCCTTTGTGACATCTGACTACACTTGGCTGAACAAAATTTTGCATCTCTTTTTTCCGGCTGAAATTCTTTATTACATTGTTTACAATTCTTTGGTTGCAACAAAGACTCCAACCATTGCTGATGCCGTTGTCTTAATTCATCTCGCTTTTCTTTGACTTCCAAATCGTGGATCTCTGCATGACAATTGCTACAAACCAGATCGCATTTATCAACTTCTTTCTTCAATGTCTGAAAGCTTAGAGATTTACCTCCTATTTGGAAGTCTTTTTGTGATGAATCTCTATGATGGAATTGGTATGCTCGTGGCACATCTTTGTTATAACCACACCTAGAGCATTTTCCACCCTTATATTCAATCAACTTTATTTTTACTCGTTGTCTCCAACTTATTACGTTTTCTTTGCTCATCGATATACCCTTTCTGCTATAAAGGGCATACGAACTCTCTGGCATGTAATCCTACAAAAAAGTATAACTATTTTTTGCCAGTTCAAACTCCCCCACTAGGATTCGAACCTAGACTTCTTGGTTAACAGCCAAGCACTCTACCATTGAGTTATGGAGGATTCACCTCGGGTGATAGGACTCGAACCTATCCAAATATAGCATATGTCTATCTTTGCTCTCCTTTCGTCACCCGACAAGCGCTCTGGCCACTGAGCTACGAGTAAGATAGATTGCCCAAAGAAAAAGCCCTGCAAATCTTTTCAGAATTGCAGGGCTCGAAAAATCATTTCGGCGTTAGCCCTACAACTCTAAGCTGCCATTCCCGGTGGCTTGTCCACTACGTGGAGCCATTGGTTCTGGATGCTCAATGCCTGCTACAACAGATGATGTTGTATGAGCAGGAATCGAATTGTTGGGCTGTCTTAAGTACATTTTGTTTGCTCCATATTACCTTTCACCATAAAAGGGATGCTGAAGTATACCGCATTATACGCCAAAGTCAAATAGAATCCTGCATTTTTTTCTTTTTTCCAAATATAGGATGTCATTCGAGTGATTCCAAGATTTCCAGATGCGTTTCAATCATATCTGGTCGAATTTCTATGCTATAGTCATGTTCATCTTTGATCCATGGTGCAATCGTTTCTTCGCCTACTATTTCTTTGCGAATGTCATCTGTAAAATCAACCCGTATATATTGAGTTTCTTCATCATAAGACAGAACACGTAGAACGATGCCTTCTTTGACCCTATTACAGCTTGCTTCAGCAAAAAGATGTGGGACTCTTTCAATACATTCATTGAAGTATGGCCCACAATTGAATGGAATTGGTTTTTTCGTCCTGACTAAAGGAAACTGATTTTGATGGGCCAGAGTCCAATCGAGCATTCTGTGAGCGCATTCCCTATGATATTCTTCAAATTTTCGGGCTTCTCTAACCCATTGTTTCTTGTCTGCATTTCCCGAATACCGTATATGGGAAGATCCGATGAGATATCTTGTTCTTTTTTTATGAAGATTTTTTGCATCTTCAACGGACAGATCATCCTTGAACTGCTGATTGTACACTTGGACTATATCACCCCATTTGGAAGAGAATACTACGCCATTTTCCCGTTCGAATTTGAACCATCTTTTTTCTCTTGTTGTTGTGGCTAATTCTTCTTCAATCCATGCCTCATCTCTCGGATCGTATCCTAGTTTTTGTACAACTGCTTTAGTTTGATCTGCATTATTTTTAGCCATTTGTTTTATCTCGGGGTCTCTTATCTTACGAGGAATTTTATATCCTTCTTCTCTTCCTATTTGTGAAGCCATTACTTGAAGTCTGATGATTTCACGTTGCATCTTACGCAAATGCTCTTGAGTTTGCACCTGGTGTGGCATCACCCAAAAACAGGAAAGTCCGGTGATTTCCCTGTCTTTGTATTCAAAAACAGGGATCTCATGTCCTACATCTCCCACCATTATACGTCTGTACCCGACAAATAAAGCAGGTTCTTCAACAAATCCTATGTCTTGATCATATATAATGGTGACTTTTGTATTAGGCGATAACTGTCTACGCTTCATGTTCTACTGAAAATCCATAGATTCAACAAGATCTGATTGAGCTAAAATTTCTTCAACATTCTCAACCAGATCTTCCATATCTTCAATTATCATTATCCCTCTATATTCACAATATCGCTGGATTTTCTTCGACCAATCACCTGGATTTTGTAAATACAAGATTACTTGAAGATTTTTGCCCATAGCTTCTCCTAATTGGATTGAGCTATATAAGCTATCCCATTGTGGACAAAAACAGAATATTACTAATTCTGATTCATCCATAGTTTCCAACTCTTTTGCTATATGATTGGCTTTTTCATGTTCGTCGAATTCTTCGTAATTTTTATCATATGGATCAAAAACACTTATGTCTCTTGCTATTGCATTTTTAAATTCATTGCGCCAATTAACATCTGCAAATCCTGCTAAGTATACATCCATGGCAGTTCTCCTTTGGTTTTTAATTTGAACTTTCTTGGTTTGGGATGAATAGTGGTTTGAACATCCATGACAATATGTCACCTTATGAGTGGGTTCTTTTTATTATACAACAACATTATTTGTTTTTGTGTGATTCCAGCATTTTCTTCGTATTAAAGTGTTTGCAATTTCGACAGCACACTCTGTATCTCGTTTTTCTTTTTGATTCGAATAGATCACATAATTGGTCGTCATCAACTTGTAAGGGTATTTCTTTGCCATTGACAATCATATTCCTTTTTTTGCACTGACCTTGATGTTTCCATGCCATAGGCACCTCCTGTCTTCATGTTTTGACTTTTCTATGAAAAAGACTAGAAGTCCTGCCCCATAACATCTTTATGAAAAAATGAAGTTTTTGCAGGAATTTGATTGACAATGTAGTATAATGCGATATACTTGAAAGACTTCGGATGAAGATTCCGATTTGTTTTAGCGAGAAAAAGATGCGTTACGAATTAAGCAAATTTAAAGCGTTTACAATAACCGTCAAGGATACGGGGGTGACTTAGGTACGCTTTATAATAGCTCGTAGTTATCACCCCGCACTCCAAAGGTCTGCGGGGTTTTTTAGTTCTGGAGAAAGAAATGACCTAGATGAGCAACCGGGAAAAGAAGCGAATATCACATAAAAAACGGTACAAAATGTACATTCTTGTGCGACAGATGATACCAGTAGGAATCCAAGTGAATTCAATAGCCCATGCATCTCTGGGATGCTATTTGAAATTCAGTGAGCACAAGTCTACCAAAGATTGGATAGAGCACTCATTCAAGAAAGTCACTTGTGAAGTGACAGATGAAGAATTTGAGAGAGCTAAACAAGAGACCACAGACTGGATTGTGATTACAGAAGATACGATGAGTAATGAAGAAATTGCAATCGCTTTCAGACCTCGTAGTGATTACCCCGAATCGTTTAAGTCGTTTAATCTCTACGGAAAAAAGATTGACTCTGGATAGGTTATAAAGTATACTAGGGGTGAATGTGAATCTGAATCTGGATTTGCTGGCTGTGTGCATTTAGGAGGTCAAAAATGATTAGTGTGTGGTGGTTGTTATTAATTCCAGTGGCTATAATTGCTACAGCATGGGTAAAAGGCATGACTACAGATGATACCCATGGAGTAGGCTTAGGAATAGTCATCATTGTTGCGACAGCTGTTATTGTTGCGCTTGTGATTGGAGGTAGTTGCTATTCTTTAGGCCGATACGCTGGTTAAGGAGATTCTCATGCCCGCAGGACATGAAATACACCAATGTGACATATTAAAACAGGATAACAAATATCTTGAACATGTTTGCAATGAGCAAGGAGAATCTTGTTGGCGATTGGCTTATGCTTTGTACGGGGCTCCATCAGAGCACGATGAAATTCATATGCAGAGCGTACTATTTTGCCCTGGTTGTGGGCACGATTTTCGAGAGAGACCTGTTTCAGGACAGCCCAAGCGTAAGCATGAAGAGAAGTACTGCCCGGACATTGACTGGGCTCAGAATTTCGGATAGCAACTATGCCCGAAAAGGTAATATCTTGGAAATGCTCTACATGTGATGCCTCTTTTGTCTCTATGCAAGAAGCATTAGAATGTGAAAGCTCAGACAGCAAAGGGCCTTGTAGATTGTGCGATCGTCGAGGGAATTTGCGGCCAGTTGATCATTCAGCGAATACTTCTGATTCTAGTTCTCCGTACTGTAAACAAGGATATCAAGTGTATGTTTGCAAAACGTGCGGAGAATATTGGGGTTGTAGATATCAATATGACGCTGGCACTGGGGCTGATGACCGATGGAAAGAGCAAGGCAAAGATCCTGACAAGGTAAAAAGACACTATTAGTTATTATGAAAGGTGCAAAACGTGACAATTGGAGAACTGAAAGCCATGTTATCAGAGATTCCTGATGATTGGCCTGTTGTAAAGTCCATCGATGATGAAGGCAACGGTTTTAGCGAATTATACAGTGTGGAAAGGTATCGTTGGGATGCATCGGAGGGAGAGATTAAATTGTTCGAATTTACAGATGAGTCAATTCGAGAAGGGTATACTGAGGATGATTTTGATCCGACTTTGCCACCTGCAATAGTACTTTGGTAGTTTAGCAATTTCAGGGAGTAAAGCTATTTGGTAAAGCACTTGACTTTACCTCACGAGTCGTTAGCTCAATTTGGTAGAGCATCGCACTTTTAATGCGGTGGTTCTGGGTTCGAGTCCCAGGCGACTCATTTAGAAAGGCATAAAACTATGAACGAGATAAGATACGGAACGCCAATAAAAGATTTCGATCTTTCAAACGATCCTCGTATTTTTTTGGCAGGTCCTACCGTTCGTGGTCACCAGCAACATTTGCAACCTAGTTGGCGTTTTGATGCCATCAAATTATTTCGTGAAAAAAAGTTTGAAGGGTCTTTGATTATCCCTGAATTTCAGGATCTATCTGAATCTGACAAAGGTAGGTACGATCTTCCTCTTTGGGAATATGAGGGTCTAAAAATAGCGGATAGTATTTTGTTTTGGGTCCCTCGATCTAGGGAGCTTATTGGTCTTACTACCAATTTTGAATTAGGCTACTGGATGAAGGATCGAGAGAAGCTCGTGTATGGAAGACCTGACGATGCGTATCGGATTGATTACTTAGACATCATATGGAACAAAGATTATGATGAACGTAGTATTGGAGATTCTACGATATATAATACCTTGGAAGAAACTGTTGAAGCCGCAATAAAACTGGCAAAAAAGCAGGTGAAGTCTAAGTTTTTATGGGGTTGCAAGCTTTTATGGTGAAGCATCTGACTCTTAATCAGAAGAACAGGGTTCAAGTCCCTGGCGACTCAATGAAAGAGACACCACTGGACCATGAGGTTCAAAAAGAAGTCCGAGAAATTTTAGAGGAATTGTCTAAAGTGGAATCATTTGAGACAGGCGATCCTCACATTTTTTTTAAATGTAATTCTGGAGTATTCATCAAGGGTGGCGAAAACTCTTTATGTTACACAACCAGTCAATTGCGTGCTTCTGTGTTGACGGCGATATTAAATGAGTGGAAAGAATTGAGGAACAAGCCAACATGAGGTCGATGACATTTATAGCAATGTTCTTCATTTTGGTAATGTTGACTTGGGCATTCACTGAGGCAATATTTAGCATCGTATCGCCAGAAACAGGCTTCACGCGATTCTGTTGTTCATTTGCCGGTTTGATGGGAGCATGGATATTCTCGGCTGCGCTTGTGATCGCTGCTGTGATTGTTTCGCATAAAGAGGATAAAGAACGGGGTCTGTAGCTCAGTTGGTTAGAGCATTCCGAGATAAGGGGTTATAGCTCAATTGGTTAGAGCACCGCTCTCATAAAGCGAAGGTTCTCGGTTCAAGTCCGAGTGGCCCCATTTAGGAGAAAATATGAAACTTGAGAACATGACGCTTTGGAAAAAACAACACGATTTGAGGCAGAAATACCGCAAGAAACAAATTGACGAAAGTCGATTCAGATGCGACCTTGAAAAAGTTTTTACCGAAGTGTCGCAAGAAGAGGTTTTAGCAGCATTACTAGTTTGGCGTATTGTTGATGCTGAGAATAATCGCAAATGGCATATCAAAGCGTGGAAATTTTTTGGTGGCTTCGCATTAATTTTCGGAGTTATTATGGCTGTTATCGCTTTATTATAGGTTGCAGGTTCGAATCCTGCTGTTCCAGTTGCTCAAAAAATCATAAAGGATTTTGAGCAGATTCTCCGTATTCAATCTCGAAGGAGATTTACTATGGAGAAAACATGCAGTAGATGCAAACAGAAGAAGTCGGAGAAAGAGTTTAATTTCAGGATTAAGAACAAAGGAATCTTGCAGGGCAGGTGTCGTGATTGCACGAGAGAGATGAGCCGTAATCATTATGAAGAAAACAAAGATGTCTATAAGCAGCGTGCTATCGCCCATAACAAGAAAACTCGAAGTCGTAACATACAGCGAGTAAAGGAATATCTGGATGAGCATCCTTGTGTTGATTGTGGTGAAACTGATCCAGTAGTATTACAATTTGACCACAATGGAGATAAAACCAAATGCGTTTCAGTCATGTTGAAAGAATGCTACTCGTGGGATACAATACAGAGCGAAATAGCGAAATGCCAAGTTAGATGCGGAAATTGCCATACTCGCAAAACTGCGAAAGAACGAGGATGGAAAATTTTGGAGTTACAGTAGAATTGGGGGTTCGAGTCCCTCCAGACCCAATAGTTGGAGCAAATGATGTGGAAAAGACTTGATGAAAGTAAACTACGCAATACTGGTGGTTCTGATCGACTTGACATAGTTCGACGATGCTACGGAGAAAATGGCAAGATGTTTCCAAGAATCGCCATATCCGTTCTTAAAGGTTCAAGTAGCGAGGGGGTCATGATCTCAAAAAGCATTAAAAGAAAACCTGGCGCTTGGTGGGATGAATATTTTGACTTTCCAATTGAGCTTTTGCCAGAAATGGCAAATATGCTTAATGAAGCGTACGAAGGGGCTGTAGCTCAATCCGGTAGAGCGTCGGCTTGAAGTGCCGAGCGTTGTGGGTTCAAATCCCACCGGTCCCATGCATAAGGTGGGCAAGTTATTGGAGACAACTTTATGACTCCACTTGGTTGGATGTTAATTGGAATTTTAAGTTGGATATACAAGCTGAAGTGTTGTATGGGTTGGCACAATTGGATCGATGAGGTGGAGCCTTCTACACGCCGACTCATCAAGCAGTGTCGATTTTGTTACCATCGTAAGCGTAAGGACTTCGATGGGAGATGGCACACATTGCAGAAATAGGGGATGTAGCTTAATAGGTAGAGCATCGCGTTGAAGCCGCGAGGATAGGAGTTCGATTCTCCTCGTTCCCATTGTTTAAATCACAGAATACGAGGTATTTTATGTCAACTTATTCGGTATCGTGTTTCAAATAAAAAGGAAAAGAAATGCTAAAAAATATCTATGCCAGTTCATTTTTTATACTCAAGCCTACCTTAAAAGCGGTAGGCAACAAGGAGATGTCAAATGAACAGGGCGGAAAGAAGAAGAAGAACATTTAAGATAGTTTGTCGACGCAGACGAATGTCGGAGCGTATAATGAGATTACCAGATGGCGACAATCCTCGTCGCATCGGGTCTATGAAAAAACGCAATCCGTTTAATTGTGGCAATCCGAAATGCTCTTTGTGTCGCAATCCACGCAAAGAGTATAAAGGCAAGACCTGTTACGAAAAAACCAGACAAGAGCGTCAAGCTTCGTTGTCTGAAAAGGAACAAGGAGATCAATTAGATGCATGATATCGTTCAAGAAAGTTGCGATTGCGGCGTGGACGTGACACGCTAATAACTTCCAGGAGTGGTAATGGCTGACTGAGGGTGAGTTTAGTCCGCTCACCCAAGAGACCGACGAGGGTCATGGCGGGAGGTGACACAGTCCCCGCCGGAGTCCCCTAAACCGCCTGCGATGTTGGGACGCCAGCGTAAGATCCGCAGGGAAATATCGAAAAATGTCAGATGTGAGGTTAAAGTCCTCACCAATCACAATTTTCTTGACTTTTCGCATCTCTTAAAGTATACTTCTGTACTATGATCGACATCGACACAGTCAGAGCTGTGATTTCTTCCTTATTCCCCGTCCTGATGATCTTGGGAGTAGCAGCGCATTTTAGCCGATACTGTCCCAAATGTAATGGCAAAAACCCCATCAGGTCTCCGGAAGATTTGAAATGTGTACACTGTGGTGATGCGACAATGTACGTATCACAAGGGGACTCGGACGTTACTGCCCCGGATGATTTTTGGTAAGGGAGATAGCAATGAATGATCATAACAATGAAGTGTGGGCTATAGCAGTTCATCTTGCTGGAATATATAATTGGTTGGGAGTCTTAGATCCACTACTTTCGGAAGAGGATCAATATAAAAAGGCTATTGAAAAAATAGAGGAGTTGGTAGCACGTGCAAACGTGCAACAATAGTTGTTTCGTACAATCATTTTTGGAGACTACTGAATGTCTACTCACGTTTGTCCTGTTGTAAAAATTGCAATGCAGCCACACCCCAATGCAGATGCCTTGTCTGTTATGGAAGTGATGGGTTGGGAAGTCTGTTTACGGACTGCTGAATGGACAGATGGGCAATTGGCTGTCTATGTCCCACCGGACTATTGTGTGCCAGATACCGAGATTTTTGCATGGCTCAAGTCTGATTCGAAGAATTGGAACAGAGTGCGCACCAGAAAATTCCGGCAGCGATATTCTCATGGTATCATGATTCCTGCTCCGCAAGGATTGCGAGAGGGTGATAATGCCATGGAAACCTTGGGGATTACAAGATATGAGCCTCCAATGCCGATCTCTGCTGGAGGAGATAATGAGACTGGTCCGCAGGGATTTTATCCGAAATACGACGTTGAAAATTACCAACGATACAAATCTGCATTCAATATCGGGGAAGAAGTGATTGCCACAGAAAAGATTCATGGGGCAAATGCTCGATTTGTTTTTACATGGGAAGACAAAGATTGTTTTGATACATATCCGAACGGTAAATCCAAAGGGATACACGTGCTAGAGGAAGGTCGCATGTGGGCCGGATCTCGCACGAATTGGAAAGCCAAAGATGATAAAAATCTTTGGTGGCAAGCCCTTGCCCAAAATCCGTGGATTGAAAAATGGTGCAAACGCAATCCTGGTTTGGTCGTTTATGGCGAAGTTTTTGGACAAGTGCAAAACTTGAAATACGGCACTAAACCTGGGCAAGTTTGTTTCCGAGCTTTTGACATTCTGCACCATGACCACTGGATGGATTATGACGAAGCTCGCAACAAAGCCCGCATGTTAAGTGGGTGGAATTCCGATTTGCTTTGGGTTCCAGAGGTGTATCGCGGGCCATTTGATGAAGACATTCTCATGCAACTCGCATTAGAGGACTCTTCTTTTGGCGATGCTGAACATATGCGAGAGGGATTGGTGATAAGGCCAGCCAAGGAGAGGCACGACCCGGCATTAGGCAGAGTCCAATTGAAAATGGTTTCTCCTCGATATCTGGAAAAGAATTAAGTTATTTAATCCACACAAGAAAAGGGGGCGTGTAACAGCGTGCCCCCTTTTCGCATTATGTGGTTAAGTTTTGTGATTTATAATTGTAGCTCCTCTCTTTGTCTTTTGCTCTGTCCAAAGTGGGTTTTTCGTAGACACTGTCGCACCGCGAGATGTTTCCTTGATTACATTCTGGTCTCTGTGCTTTCCTAAGACAGAACGATGCTTTAATTGCATCGGGTGCTTCGGACTCCAAGTCCCACCATTGACCTTGTAACGTACGTACCATTTTAATGTCCTGTCTAGGGCTATGCTCAAGAATGTCAAGCCTGATTTGAGTACATTCCCTATCCGATCCATATCTTGATTGTCATTTGTGGTCATAGTGAAATGTGGTTCTGCATCAAACTCTCTGAAGAACTGCCAAGTCGTTGAAGAGTGTCCACTTTGTTTTGGTATAGAAACATTCACGTAACTATTTCGGAATTTAGAAGAATGGTCATCGGGCACGTTTGCTGATTCTTCTGTCTCTGAGAATGTGATATTATCGCCAGGTCTAGCGCCTGAAGCATTGTCGCCCTGATTGCCATATGGCATTGCGAAACTATAGGTTCTGATGGAATTCAAGGCAACTTCTAGCAAGCACCTTTTCATGACTGCACAATCATATGATGAAATGTTGTTTGCAGCAGTGTCAACAGAGACCTGAATTTGACTGCCGTTTTGTACTTGGGCGTCATATGTGGTTAGGCTACAATCCTGTTTATTGAGTTCTATCAGACTGGATGAGAACTCAAATGCTCCTATATCCCAACTGGATCTTGTATTGCCATTGATGTCTTTTCTGATATCAATCCCGTAAGTATTAAAGAAAGTGTCATAAACAGAGCTGGTCGAATCTGCATTGCCAATGGCTGGGCTATTTGCATTGAGCGAATAATTTTTATTATTTTCGTCAACGAACAATGGATCAGCCTCAACGTTGCTATGAATTTCTGTTGGATGTGCAGATTCAGCACTTGGCAGCGTGCTCGACGCAATTTGGCTATTCCATTTGATCCTCGCACTACCACCTGGCTGGTACACTAGGTTGTGATGAGCTACATTATCTCCAAATACAGAAGAGAATAAATGAGTGCCATCTGATTTATTGAGGTCGTATATGAGGTTATTGACCATTTCACCATGGCCTGTCGAATTCATTACAGCGCCTGAATCACAATTTATGATGGTGTTATTGACAATATATTTATTATAGTTTCCAATTAATCTGATTCCACCATTGCATTGCCATACATTATCAGGGTTATAGTCCCCATTTGTATCTGTGCAATTGAATATTAAATTGCCGATTAGATATGAATACAATCCAGACCCTAGTCCGCTGCCACTATTTGATATAATCCCTTTGTCACCCATATAACATGTGTTAAATATGTACCACACTCGCTCTGGGGCATATTGGAATCCACATGTAGCTCCATCTGGATCGGACGGAGATGGCAAGTGTTTATACATGATGTTTTGTGAAAATATGACATCAGTGCCCTGTTTTGTCCAACATCCCACTTGTTTATTGTGGTGACATATGTTCCGTCCTACATAAATATGGTGCATATTGGCTTCGTTTTCTAGAGAACGAGCGTCAAGAGTGACTCCTTCACCAGAACCTCTATAAGCTTCGTTATCAAGAATCCAAACATTCGATGCAGAGCCCTTGACTGCAATGCCTTGTACATCCTCATCTATGCCGGTCAGCCAATTACCATTGTCGTATACTTGATTGTTGTAAATTACGACTTCTGTTGTATTGTCTGCGCCCATGATGACATTGTCGCCACCGCTGTCATCATCTGGTCCTCCAACAATACAATTTCTAATACATAAATGGTCGATGTTGGGACCAACCTCCAATTTGCTTGCAACTGTGGGATGCCATCCTCCGAATGAAGTGATATTTTCTACAATAAGATAACTTACATTTGTGAAATACAGCTTATTGCCTATTTGAGGCATATCTTCAAGTTGTCCTCTTAAGAACACTGGATTGGAGCTAGTCCCGTTAGCCGCAATTTGCTCAAACAGGGTGTGGTGTCCATGAAATTCTACCACATCTCCAGCATTTAATGTATTAGGTATTGATCGTCTTGGCTTAGCGGGATATCCATAATCATTACTAGAATCGGTGGCGCTGGCATGAGTGCTATCGACGTAATAATACCCTGTCACTTCAGAAGTCCAAGAGCTAGGACGTGCAGGTGCTTGTTCATTTATTCCAAATGAAGGCATTGGAATTCCAATGGGAGGTTCGAATTCTGACACTGTCAAAGTGATCGTCTTGGTTTCTACTGAAGTTGAATACGAAAAAGTATCTGCACCAATATAATCTGTATCAGGAATGTATCGTATTAAATGTCCATACATCACTGAAACAGTGCCATGTGAGGGATTATTTGTTATCGTTGGAACTACCTTTGTTCCACTATCATCAACAACTGAGATATATTTCAAGTTATTTTTATGAACAATGAATTTGGTAGGTCCTGATATTATCGTGGGTACGATACAATTGTATGTTGTTATATCGGCAGTGGACGAATCTACTGCAATTTCCCTGTTTATTCCCAATTCTGCGTCGTGAGTAGTAGTGTCAGAAACTGCCTTGTTGACTTTAATCAAGCCTGGGGTGAATTCGTCTGCTCCCATATCCCACGAACCAGACATAGAATCACCTTCTATGTCTGCATCATAGGGAGAGCCTAAATCTGTACCAACGTTTAATAAGTCAGATCCTGATTTTAGCCTGAGATCTAAAGTACCATAACCACTAATGTTGGAAAACTGATTGGCAGTAATCAATCCAGGTAGACTTCCAGTCCCACTGGCAGGCCCAGTTTCTGTGCCATCTGTAGATCCTGAAGCGTTATATTCTTGTCCAATAGTTGATGCATAGTTCTCGTCGTTATCAAAAGCTACATTGTTACGCAGTATGCAGTTGCTTATATTCCAACTAAATCCTCTCAGTCGGTTGTTGTAAGAAGTATTGTTATATACTAACGATCCAGAAGCAACGTTGGCACAGTTGATACTATAGCTGCCCATTCCATAGACAATATTTCTGTAGATCTTAACAGTTACATTGGAATCTGACACGTATATGCCATAATTACTATTTACTTCGTTCTGCCTATCATTATGTACAATGCAGTGGTGTATCGATACTTCACCTGCCGTTCCAATACTATTAACCACAATTCCTTCAGCAACGCCAGTGTCAAATACCTCTAAGTGCGATATTTCACAATGTGGAATTCTGACTCTTAGAGCTGCAATAACAGCATCCGTTTTGATTCTTGCATTATTGCCGCTACTTACAGCATGGGCGGTTCCATTATGCCTTGCTCCTACCGCTGCTGTAAGTGTGACTTTGTTGGTAGAAGTGGTTGTTATGCCAGATATATTCACATTTTCATGAAATTCTTGTCCATAGCATTCACCAACGTGAGGTTCTGTTAAAACTCCAGCCCCCGAACCAAAGTCCGTGGTTTGTAGATATGTTATCCATGCATTAATGGTGGAAAAATCTCTTCCGGCCCCTATAGAACTTATCATATTGCCCTCTATTGTTGAATGAGTTTATTAAGCCAAATCGAATAAGCCGCTGGCATTCCATTGGATGCTGATGTCGTTTCCTGTCAATGTAATGTCTGAAACAAAATCGATATAGGCTATGACCTTCCTGGAACTATCGTCTGCTCCCCCTCCAGTGCCTGTCGCTTTATACAAAATTGCCAAACTAATATCGCCTCCACTAAGGGATGAGAATACAACATCTGATAAATCAAAATTAATTGTAGAGGTAGTTCTGGTTAAATTGGAACCAGTTAATGTCTGGGTTTGTCGACTATACGAAGCATCCACCAATTCGGTCTCCGTTGCCAACACATTGGTAACGGTGTCGTGAGCATGATTAATGCCATTACGAGTTGTGGTCAACAAAACGCCCACTGTCCCATCATCAAGTGCCAAATCCCCTTTGAGGTAATTGTGCTTCGCTGTACCATAAACAGTTATTGTAGCCATATTTGAATCTCCTAATTATTTACTGCTATCACAGTGCAGTTGTACTGTAACCGTCATATCCTCCCTTTATTTTTTTGTGCCCAAAAACATTTATTCTGTTATAAAAAAAAGAACGTATTTTGCGAAATCCCAATGGCGTCAATAGTTACACATGTTCAAAAATAGGATAAATACCGCTATTTCCGCCAACTGCACCTCCGTGGACACAAATATCAATTAGAGATATCGTGTAGAGATATCGTGAAAAGGAAATGGTATAATATAATATTTAAAATGGATATTGATATGGAAATTATCAGACATTGGTGTATGCCCAATTCCAATACTTTTGAGATGTCTCCCATTAAGAAATATTTATCTGATATTATTACATCGGAAAAAATAGTCATTGATCCTTTTGCAAGAAATTCTGAATATGCTCCCGAATGGAGCAACGATCTTAATCCTGAAACTACTGCTAATTATCATATGGATGCAATTGATTTTTGTGACATGCTTGTTGCGCGAAAAATTAAAGCTGACGTAGTTTTGTTTGATCCTCCGTATTCTCCGAGGCAAATATCAGAGTGTTATCAAAACATAGGCCGCAAAGTTACTGCCCAGGACACTCAGAATGCACGATTGTATAAAGAAGTTAAAGACCGGCTATCAATAGTGTTGAAGCCTGGTGGAATGTCCATTTGTTTTGGATGGAATAGTTCAGGATTTGGCAAGAATAGGGGGTTTGACTTGAAAAAAATCCTTTTACTTGCTCATGGAGGAGCACACAATGACACGATCGTAACATTTGAGAAAAAGAAATTTTCTCATTTCACCTCTTGACTACAGATCATTTTGTGGGTATAATGTCCCAGTTGGCCACCCAGAAGCGAAACGCTTTACGACCGCAATCTTTAGCGTATAAACGCCGGCCGATCTTGAGGGTGATGGGCGATGGAAAAATAGATTTTCCACCGCCCGGATAGAATGGATGCTGGCTTGCCAGTGTCCATTCTTTATTATTGAGATGGAGATTTAATCAAATGGCAATCGCTATTTTCCCTGGATCGTTTGACCCTGTCACTCTTGGGCATATTGACATCATGGTTCGTGCTGCAAACATGTTCAACAAACGATTGATTGTGGGAGTGGGGCACAACCCAGAGAAGCAGTCAATGCTTGAGTCTTCTGATCGTGTTAATCTAATTGCACAATCTCTTGGTGAGGTTGTTGATCCCAGTGAATATACTTTTATCATCAAGTCGTATGAAGGTCTTACAATAGATTTTGCTCGGGAGATGAATGCCTCTGTCTTGGTGAGGGGTGTGCGAGACGGGGGTGACCTTAAAAATGAATTGAATATTTCTCGGATAAACAATCGGCTGGCAGGCTTAGAGACCATTTTCTTGTTGCCAAGTGATGATCACATAATGACTTCTAGCTCATTTGTGAAACAAGTGTGGGAATTGGGACGTGATCCCCTCATGTTGAGAAATCTAGTACCGGAAAGCGTCGTAAATTGGTTAAAAGCAGATACAGATCGATGATAAGGACAGAAAATGACTGCTGATTTGTTATTTAGATTGCTATTGGGGCATTTGTTCGGCGACTACTTGTTCCAATCGAACGAAATGGCCTTGAATAAGAAAAAGAGTATATTTTGGGCCGCTGTTCACTGCTCGATTTGGACTTTAATAGTTGCGTTGTTTCTATATCCAGAATTGAGTCCTGACACATTGGGGCTCAAACAATGCTTGGCAACCTGCGTTTTAATATGGATTTCTCATTTTGCATTAGACGGTTTCAACTTGATTGATTGGTGGTTGCATGCGATTGGCAGTCGCAGTTATCAAAATTGTTTGGATTATTGTAACAATCCGGAAAATCCGCCTACTAATAAGCAGTTTATGGTTTCATACACTGCTCTAGTTCAAACCGTTGCAGATAACGCTGTACATTTGTTATTCTTGTACATAATCATAAAAGTGATGGTGGTTTAAATGGAATTGCTCGGCGAAGGTAAATTTTTACGTTTATTAAGTGATGATGGCTGGGAATTTGCAGAACGAATCAATGTGTCAGGGGTAGTAATTATTATCCCTGTCACTTCAGAAGGAGAAGCGGTATTCGTAGAACAGTATCGCCGTCCTATTAAAAAGCGCACCATTGAATGGCCCGCCGGGTTGGTAGGTGATAAACAATCGACAGCAACCATAGAATCTGCTGCTAGGACAGAGCTTCTAGAAGAAACCGGATATACATCAAAAGATTTGTACTATCTTACATCTGGGTACAACTCACCAGGATCAACCAATGAACATGATACCATTTTCATGGCCCCCAACGTTGTGAAAGTCTCTGAAGGTGGAGGAGTTGATGAAGAGGACATCATTGTACATACTACTCCTGTAAAGGAGGCACATGATTGGATTAATCAAAAAATTGCAGAAGGATTATCAATAGATCCTAAAATATGGTCTGGACTGTACTGGATTGGATTATTTCATGACTCTGCTTGAAGAAGGACAAATGATGAGAGTTGATGCAACCGAAGAGGAAATTCAAATCGCTTTGAAAGTTGTGGAAGAAGTCTTACGGAATCGTATTAGCAAGCACGGATACAGCAAATTTGCCAGCACACATGAAGCCTTGGGAGTGCTTGCAGAAGAATACCACGAAACGATTGAAGCGGTGCGAAACAATGATATGCCTGAATTTCTTTGTGAGATGCTAGATTGTGCGATCAGTGGCATCTGGGCGTATGTCAGTTTAACTCCACGCAGTGAACCCAATGTATAATTGAGCATGTCCACCATATGCCTCTGCATGATAGTTCGCAATGAGTCTGCTGTCATCCAACGATGTCTGAACTCAGTCAAACCGCTAATTGATCACTGGGTCATCGTGGACACAGGATCTTCTGATGATACATGTTCGATCATTGACGATGAAATGAGTGACATTCCGGGGGAATTACATCACCGACAGTGGGTTAATTTTGGACATAACAGGACGGAATTATTGGCGTTAGCCGAAGGAAAGGCAGATTATCTGTTTGTTGTTGATGCTGATATGATAGTCCACATCGACGACTCGTTTAGCAAAGAACTAACTGCGGACAGTTATCATGTTTCGTATTCGGGTGATTTATCATATTATCAGAAATTGCTTGTGAAATCTTCTTTTGCGTGGCAATACATCGGAGTAACTCACGAGTACATCCATTCTTTTGAAACATCTGCATCAGAAGTATTGCCCCATCTAGTTGTAGAACACAAATGTGATGGCGGGATGCGAAACAATAAATTTGAGCGGGATATCAAATTGTTACTCAGAACAATTGACGAAAATCCCGATGATGCTCGTTCCGTTTTTTATCTCGCACAAACGTATCGAGACATTGGCAACTATCGTCTTGCCATAAAGCATTATGATAAGCGAGCCAACATGGGTGGTTGGCAAGAAGAGTCGTGGTATGCACAATTGCAGTCGACAATATTAAAACTACAAATGGGGAGAAGCTGCGTAGAACAACTCATCAATTTGTACAATAAAAGACCTCATCGAGCAGAACCTCTTTATTATTTATGTCGACATTTTAGAACACACCAACAATTTTATGCTGGGTTTATGTTTGGTGAGGTGGGATCGCAAGTCCCAATTCCTCAAGATGATATATTGTTTGTTCATAAGGACATCTACACATGGCGATTGAAAGACGAATATGCATTGTGTGCTTATTACTGTGGCAAATATCAATTAGCTGACCAGATATTTGCACAAATTGAAAATATTGTGCCGATAGGTGATTATTCCCGCATTCAAAAAAATCGCATATGGGCACAAAGTCATCTGTGAAAATACATTGTATAATATTCCCATCCTTCTTGACATTGAGGAAAGATAGGCTATACTTTAGTGAAGATTTTAATGGAGGAAAGTTGAAATGCAGATGACATTAGCAAAAGCGTTGAAAGTCCGCAATCGAGTCCAGCAAAAGATTCGCCATGTGGCCGGAGACATTCAGAGGGGTAATTCTGTATTAAAGGGGGCAGAACGTGAGGATGACGTATCAGATCTCATGACTCAGTATGATAAACTGGTCGATTATCTAGTTAATCTGAAATCCGCCATTTTTAAAGCGAATGAAGATATTCAATCTGAAATATTCAGGTTGAGCGAATTAAAGGCGAAGGTGGCCTTTCTGGGTGGTATCGATACAACTCACGGTAAGCAGGTCAATCGTTACAGTCTTGGCGGCGACGAAGTGGCCGAGTTTGAAGCCGTTTTTCGCAAGAAAGAGATAGATGATCTGGTCGGTCGCCTTGAGCAGATGATCGATGCTTCTCAAGAAGCACTAGACCACTTTAATCATTCAACTTTGATTGACATAGATAGCCCGTCAACTGTGGGCTTGTAAAAATTGTGGGGCGTTGTCAAGGAAATAAAAGACATTAGTTTTCATCAAGTGCTACTTGATGGTTTTTACTGGTGGATAATTTGATCTTGTTTCTGATGGTCAAGATTCTGGACTCAAACGCATCAAAACTCAGTCCAAGTGGACAGCATCAAGATTCAAAATTCACTTTAGATATGTCTTTCACATGCTTTGATGACGCCCTTATTTTATTTTTCAGCAAGATTTTTTGTGTTTATTCCGAATAATGAAGGGGTGAACGATGCCCGAAGAAAAGCATATGATAAAACATGCAACAGCGGTCGGTAATCGAAAGATTAAGCAAAAAGCCGACCAGTTAATAAATTTGATACAAGAAAACCAAGATAAGGAGTTCTTTGTTTGCACACATGACAATCCAGACCCTGACGCGATGGCATCGGGTGTTGGAATGAATAGAATTCTTAATTTCCTTGGTATTGAATCAAATAAAATTTGGTATTGTGGGGAGATTGGACATCCTCAAAACAGGGCAATGCAAGTGTCACTAAATTTGCCCATGAAATTGTGGACAACAGAGGTGGAAAAAGACGTTGCTTCAAGATTAGAGGATTGTTTTTTCATTTTTGTCGATGTATGTAGTCCTGATCAGAGCAACATGAGTATCCCGTTTGATCCACAGGTTGTTGTAGATCACCACAAACAGAATCCGAAATCTAAGGATGTGTTGTTTATTCATGATGAAATAGGTGCATGTGCAACGTTAATCGCAGATTTGATGTTGAATGTTCCCCCGATTGAAAATGAGGAAAACAAAGAACATTGTTTTAACCACGAAGCAGATGGCATGAGAGAAGTCTGTACGTGCATCGCTTTGGGGATCAAAATCGACACGCTTGATTTCCTAAGCGAGAATAGTACAGACTACGATTACAAAGCATATAAATTAGCCACCATTTTTATGCAGAGTGAAAAATTCCACAAAGTTGTAAGTTATGAATTGCCACCTTACATGTTTGAATATGAGAAAGTGGCTTTCGAAAACAAAGTAGTAAATAATCCAACATGCATTATTGGGATCGGTTATTTGGACCAGAATAGAGGTGATTGTATACCATACTTGGCAGACAAGTACATGAGATTGCCAGGCATTCAAACGGTTGTTGTATACGCAATAGTCGGCGAATCACTGAGGGCATCAGTGAGAAACACAAGCTCAGCGTATGATACTGAGCAATTGATTGAAGATATTTTCGGTGCAGGCATGGGTGGCACTAAACAGGGCATAGGTGGTGCTAAGGTGCCATTAGGGCTTTTATCTGCTATTGCCCTTGGCGAATGTGATTGTCAAGACAGCCTGTGGAAAAACATAAAGTCGGTGATCGAGCATAAATTCACAAAATCAACGAGTAAATAAAATGCGATTAACGGAAATATTACATTGGGTAAATGCAGACCCTACACCAACAACTCAGTGGATGAGACTACATTATTCGCATTTTGTTCCAACTGCATCAGATGAGACTCTGAAAGCAGATAATCGTAAGCAATTGGCGCAATTAAAAAGGAGAAAAAAAGTGCGAAAAATTGACTTTGGGTAGAGGCAGCAAAGATTGGTTATACAAGAACAGAAAGGAGATTTGCTATGACAATCCAGAATAGACCGGTATTAATGCTAGACAAGGGATTCCAGTGGTATGATGCTACCACATTAAAAGATGCTTTTTGTAAGGTCATGGCAAATCATGCTCAGTTCGTTGACGAATATGTAACATATGACATTGACAGCTGGTGTGAATTGCCAGTTGATGGGCATGACGTAATTGCAACGGCCTCAAAAAGTATTAGAGTCCCGACTGTGATGCGGTTCGAATCTTTTACGAAAGATTACAGCCGATGTAAGGTTGTTTTCTCACGTAAAAATTTGTGGAAACGTGACAATTATCGTTGTCAATATTGTGGGTGCAAACCTCGACCAGATGAAATAACGGTGGACCACGTTGTCCCTCAGACACAAGGTGGCATTTCGTGTTTTGAGAATTGCGTGTTATCATGTGTTAAATGTAATCTCAAGAAAGGTGGACGCACTCCGGAACAGGCAGGCATGCAATTACGCAGGTCTGTTCCAGGCTCCAACGGGATCATGAAAGTGGTCTATTATGATCGACCTGCACAACCCGCTTGGAGCCCACTGTATAATCTTCCAAAGTTATCCAAATTCCCGGAATCTTGGAAGGATTACATACAGATAAAGCACGAGGAGCTTTACTGGCATGTAACATTAGAATCGTGAAATTATGGCCCTTGAGTCAATTGACTCAAGGGCTTTTTTATTTGGGGGCGCATTATGTTAGAATCTATATTAACATTTTTAACGGATCACAAATCTATTATCGTAGGTGCTTCGATTACCGTAGCTGAAGTCGCAACGATCTTCATCAATTTCTACCGCAAAAATAAAGCAGAAAACAATTCAGTTCAATTAATGAAACATAGTGCAAAAATATCTACAACAAGAAAGTTTCTTTGGGCTGCGAATCCAATAAATCTCTTTCGTGAAGCGGTATAATATCGCATCACACAGGAGAGATTTATGACAAAAATTATTACGGATCAGGATGCGTTGCGGCAAGTTTCAACTTCCGTTGAAATAAACCCAGATGGGACTTTATCACCTCAAATAGAATTTGTAATTAACGACTTAATATCGACGCTGGGAGACCATGGTCTAGGTTTGGCTGCTCCACAAATTGGAGTATTCGAACGAATATTCTTGGCAAGATTGAGTTGTGGTTTATGTGTTTTCATTAACCCGTCTCTTCAAAAGTCTGTCTCGACATCTGCCAATATAGAAGGTTGTTTATCGCTGCCGGATATACAGCGAACTGTTAGTCGATCGACATCTGTAGTAGTACAAGGCGATGTTTGGAAGATTACAGATGGCGCAATATCGAACAAGATGGACGACAATGAACTTAAATTTGTTGGGATGGATGCAGTGGTTATTCAACATGAATATGATCATCTTGAGGGGATTCTGATGATCGATCATCCGGAAGTGTCAACCAAAGAACAACAAATTCTGGACAGGGACATCAACAGGAGAGCACGCATTCAGGCCAATCGTCAATTGAGAGCCATCCAGAAACAAGATGCTGCTGATCAAGGCGTTGTGCAAATGAATCCCAAAAAGGCTGCAAAATTAAAGAAGCAACTAAAAAGTGCAAGGAAGCGCCGTCAAAGACGTGTCGAAATAGAGGAATATCAAAAAGCAATCAATTCTGGCACCATTAAGGCCCCCGCAAACAACGATTAATACTAAGACTGGGATAAAAGAAGGAATTGACAGTTTGCTTGTCATATAACTTCTCCCCAAAGAAACTAACAACCATTGGTGGAGACACATAACTATGGATAATATTTCCCATTTATCTGCGATGTCAGAACAAGTCATTAATGAACGATACGCAAAAAAGAATCAATCTGGAGAAGTGGCTGAAACATGGAAGGACATTTGCACACGAGTGGTCGACCATGTTTGTCACAAAGAATCAAAAAAATACAAATCACAAATGCTGGATTTGATTTACACAACAAAGTTTTTGCCAAATTCTCCATGCCTCGTTAATGCAGGCACTAATATAGGAGGACTTTTAGCGTGCTTTGTCACAAAGTCTCCAGAAGATTCATGGGTAGGCATGTGCGAAAATCTGGCAAATTTTGGACACGTTGCACGACGGGGAGGGGGATGTGGCGTTGATTTCTCAACCATTAGGCCAGAAGGGAGTCAGGTGTTTGGTTCTACTCATGCGAAAGCCTGCGGTCCCATTCAGCACATGAGAGTTGTGTCTGAGGCGATGTCATCCATTACACAGGCTGGATTCCGTGGCATGGCCAATATGGGGGTGATGCGAATTGATCACCCTGATGTAGAAAAATTTATCGTATGTAAACAACGAGATAATGCCCTGAAGTGTTTACTGAAAGAAGACATTGGTAAGCATTACAACAAAATGGTGGGACACACTTCTGAAGAGTCAAATGTCATTCTCGATAAATTCATATCTAATTTTAATATTTCTGTATGTATCACAGATGACTTCATGCGACGAGTAGAACGAGATCAGGATTTTGATCTTGTGTTCGAAGGAGAGACTCATAAAACCGTTCGTGCTCGCGAGTTATTTAATCTTATTGTAGAAAATGCATGGAGAAATGGCGATCCTGGAGTCCTGTTCTACAATGCCATGAACAATGGCCCCTACAAGTTTAGTGAACAAGAAATTACAGCGACCAATCCATGCGGGGAACAGATGTTGCCACCGTGGGGAAGCTGCAACTTAGGCTCTATTGATGTTTCGAAATTATTTAACCCTAGTACTGGTGATGTAGATTGGGATCAATTTAAACTAATCATTCACTTAGCGGTCCAATTCTTAGATAACACTATCAGTGTTAATAAATTTCCCACGGAAGAATTCGGACGTTGGGCCAAAGAAAACCGACCTGTTGGTCTGGGCATTATGGGATGGGCAGATTTGTTATTAAAAAAACAAATTGCCTATGGCTCGCCCGAATCGATTAAATTTGCCAAAAAACTTGGGGGATTTTTGGCGTCCGAAGCTCATGCAAAATCTGTTCAACTGGGCAAAGAGAGAGGAACCCCAAAATCTTGTAGATATGATAAATTAGAGTACAGACGAAATGCAACCACTATTTCGATTGCTCCCACAGGGTCAATTAGTCTGATTGCAGGATGCTCTAGTTCAATTGAGCCCGTATTTTCCGCAGTTACTTATCGTCAAGACAATACCGGGGAGTATGAGATTCGTCATCCTGATGCTGATTCGGAATTTTTCCGATGTGCTGTAGGTGGCGAATATCTGCACAAAGTGTCGTGGCAAGAGCACGTTGATATGCAATCTGTTTTTCAGTCCAATTGTGATAGTGGCATCAGTAAAACCATCAATATGAATAGCGATGCTACGATCGAGGATGTTGCGGATGCATACATGCGAGCTTGGAAAGGGAAATGCAAAGGTATAACAGTATACAGGGATGGTTGTAAAACTACTCAGGTTCTTAACACAGAAGAACGGATGGGAATAATTGGCTACAACCAAGCACTACGTCGCCCCAAAGATTTACCGTGCAGAGTGTTCAAATCTACCGCAGCTGGTTATGAATGGCATATATTAGTTGGTCTGTTAGACGGCAATCCGTATGAAGTTTTTGCTGTCAATGGAGCTACCAACCTGCCTGATTTTGGAGTGATTACTAAGCGCAAAAAGAGACATTATGCCTTTTTAGATAACGATGGCAATGAATTAATACACAATTTAGCTACTGCTGAAGAGGAAATTAATCCGAAGATCGAATTAGAAACTCGGCGATTGAGTCTCGAATTAAGGCATCGTATTCATCCAAAATACATATGTGAGCAAATAGACAAAAGCGATGATCTTGTCACGAGCTTCAGCAAAGCGGTTAATCGCATTATGAAGAAGCATTTTTTAAGCGCTACTCAAGTTTCTGCTGATATCCTGTGCGAGAAATGTGCTCAAAAGGGAAAGATGATAGCAATGGTCCCAGAATCATCTTGTTGGCGATGTCCAGAATGTAGAGATAGCCATTGCGGCTAAGACATTTTTGTTTTTGACCACTGTGAACCCACAGGATTTAATGCCTGTGGGTTTTTTATGTGCAAAGCAGGGATTATATTGCAAAATGGTGTATAATTCGTGGGGAATATACGCTTGTTATGCAATATGAAGAATTACATAATTTAACTGAAGACAATGTCATATTTTGTTATCGAGAAGGTGACACGGACTCTATAGAAGTAGCCCACTACTACAAGTCTGCACGAAACTTGTCGGACGATCATCTGATTCCTTTGCCTTGCAGCAGTGATAACATAATCACATACGAGGAATACCTGACTCAAATAGAAGATCCTTTACTTGATGCCATAGCATCGCTGTCAAGCGGATCAGGCTCAGTGGGACCTTCTTCAAGTGGAGGGGGGAATATCTGGGTTATTATCTTGGGATACAATGTGCCCCATGTTTACCAAAATGATGATCCGTATGAATTGTTGGCAATAGCCAGTCGGCTGCATCGTTTGGGAAAAAGTGTCAGTCCGAAATCACCCAATTTCACATATGATCGTCGAGGGGCTTGGCAATACTTCGACGAAGAAGACGCAAAAGAGCTTTACATTACTGCAATAATTGATGGACCCACAGTAAACGCTGCAAAAAAACTCATTGATAGGTCAATAGATGTAGACAATCAACCTTTCGTGACGGGAAAGATCTACATTGATCCTTATGGCAAACAAACAACAGAGTCTCAGTTAGATTATCAAAGTGATATTCTCGATTGGGTTCAAAACTCTGTCAACGATCTAGACCTTGAGAGAGAAATTACAGTTGACATCCAAGATCCTTATCAAGATCCTTTGACTTCATATTTCAATAATGATTCGTTCTACTGGGGGTGGTACACTCCTAGATATTCTCGCTTGTTGTTTCTTAACCAGAACGAGAGAAGAGTATTTTTATACAATGCTGACGATGATGGAGCAGCAGATATATCACAATTGTTTGATCCAAATGGTAGCGACCCATGGTGCAACATTGCCATTAATATAGAGCCCGGATATGCATCTTGTGCTGGGGCTGTTGATGCTCCTGATGAAGACGCGTATTTGCGGCCGAGACCATTTTTTGAAGCAATGCACCGAGGGGCATCGTTAGGAGAGTGTTTTCTGTTTGCGTCACCAGTAGTCGATTGGAAAATTGTCTTAATAGGTGATCCACTGATGGTGGTCAACTTCCCCAGCGACCCACCTTCTAGTTTGGATCTCAGTGTCACTTCTATTCCTAACAATGAAGTCATTAGGTTAGTAAAAGAACATCTTGAGACTTCGGTCGCGTGGCTTGCTCGTCAAAGTAATTTGACGCAGAATATGGTAGACAAATGTTATCAATCAGACAACATTTCAGAAGAGATACATTTGTTATCACCTTTGTCAGATTGGAATTCTGCTAAGTCTTTAGAGTCAGTCCAGTGGTTGTTGAATCGTTCCGTTTCATCATGGATGAGTTACATACTGAAAACCACTGGTGACACTCTCTCAAACTGGCTAGAAACTCATGATGAAAAAGTTAGCGAGTTGTTGAGTGATGTCATAGATTCAACAGAAGGTGATTCAGTTGACGAATCTTATGTGCATGACGAAGGGTCATGGGAGTATGAGTTTGTTTATGAACACCAACGTAATACATTGGAAAATGTACATTTTAGATTACAAGTGTCAACGGACGAAAATTTTTCCTCAATAGTTGTAGGAACAGGTGACGAATCTAATAGTTATGAAGATATAACAGGATGGACGTATGAGAATGAATTATATGGATTCATTCGATTAACTTCATATGGATTGTCATCAAATTTTTCTGGTCGACGAGTCAAGTTTATCGCTCCAGAAGAATTTTACTTAACTCGCACTAATGTTTACTATGTGCGATGGCGTGCTTTGGATGAATCGGGCAACAATTTAACTGATTGGAATGTCGATCCCTCTAGAATGATAATTAAGAGATAATTATGAGCAATATATACCAAATGAGTAATGCTCGGTTTATAGAGTATACCGATGATTTCGCTGAAGCAGCGTTGTCTGGCACATATGCTGCTGATCCTGTTCTGTCAAGTGTGGATATTGTGAAACAAGTTGATGTTAACACATTCACTGAATTCCCGGATGCTGTCCAGGCTAGGAACCAACTGGTTAATGATTTGGAAGAGACATACGAACAAATAAATATCGATGCTAGATCAATATCTCCTATGTCTGCATCATTTGCGGGTTTAGCAGATCATATAAGAGAGCACACAGGAATGTCTATAGATGAATATCTCACAGATCAAGGATTGAAAGTGAATTCAACATATGCCGCGATTTATGGGAATATCAGTGAATCTAATATAGCGTAAGGAACAGTGAAACATGGCCAAAAATGTTCAAATTGATATATCAGATGTTTTTAATGAGTTGAAAGATAGAATTGCTCTTGAATCATCTCAATCATCAGAAATCTACGTGCCAAATATTATTGAGTTTTGTGAATCCAAAAGGTACCTGAATTTAGGGAAAGATGGTATCAGCCTGTTCCCAATGCAGAAAATTATCCTTAAATCATTCTATCGAGGGCAACCTGGAAATGAATACATTGGTTTAACTGAAGAAGAATTATCGCTGCTTCATCAGAGCAAAATGGATAAAATTGTTGAAAAGTATAGAAGTGGCAGTTTGTTTAGAGAACTCATTTTAGTACTCGGTAGAAGATCTGGAAAAGATTTTATGACATCTCTCATTGCCCTATATGAGGCAATGAAGCTTTTAGAGTGCCCTGGAGGAAGTCCATTCCAGTATTATGACATGGCTACAGGTAACCCTATATACATATTGACAGTTGCAACTTCTAGTGACCAAGCTAGGATTCTGTACCTCGAAATTAAAACTAGGATACAGTTATCTGAATATTTTCGAAGTCGTATAGGCAAAATAGAAGCAGATAGGATCTACTTACTAACTCCAGAAGACAAAGAAAAGAATAAAAAGCTTGAAGAAAATGGGCTAGGAGCGGCTAAGACCCCTGGGTCTGTCATCATCCTATCGGGACACTCAAATTCCGAAGGTTTATTAGGCAAGCGTATTTTTTGTTTGTTGTTAGATGAAGTCGCATCTTTTAAAGCCACGGGGACTCTGTCTGGCGAGCGAATATATTCTGCTCTTACACCTGCCACTGCCGACTTTAAAACCCCTGGAAAAATCAAGCCTGGTTCAATAACTCCAGAGCGTCCAGAAGGTTTGCCAATGTACGATTCCAAGATTGTCAGTATTTCATCTCCACGAGCCGAAGAAGGAATTTTACACAGAATGTACAAAGAGGCTGGTGAAGTTCCCGAGCGACTTGCGTTTAAAGCTCCGACGTGGAAAGTGAATCTGAAATTTACTGAAGATTCGTTGAGGCATGAATTTAAGTTGATGTCTCCTGTTGAATTTGAAATGGAATTTGGAGCAGAGTTCTCAGGTACTGGTGGTGAGCTTTTTATTCCTCCTCAATATGTGGATGATGCGATTGAGATTGGCCGAAATATGCATCTAACACAAAGAATAACTGGGACTCCTGGCATGGTGTACTATGCTCATCTTGACCCCGCAGCAACTTCTCATAATTATGCGCTGGCAATATTACATGTCGAAGAACGTGTCAGGACAATAGAAAATCCGAATGGAATACAGACTCAAGAAAAGTTCAAGATGTTCATTGTTGATCATTTGAAATTTTGGAGGCCAAGTGGAAAAGAATCCATTGTTGTGGGCAAAGTGGATCAATATATAATCGACCTTGCAAAGCGATTTAGATTTGCAATGGTGTCTTATGATGCTTTCAATTCGTTAGCAAGTATACAAAAATTAAGATCTAAGGGCATTCCTAGCAAATTGACTGAATTCAGATCTAAATATAAGATGCAAATATACCAACATCTTGAACATTTATTAGTTAATCATCAGTTGGCTCTACCTCCGAGTGGACCTGGAGGACAGCTGTTAGAGCAAGAATTAAAACATCTAAAAAGAATATTTAATTCAACAGGCTTCAAGATCCAACCTGATCCAGAAGCTCCTGTTCATACCGATGATTTATGTGATGCAATTGCAGGAGCAATTGGTGTAGCCCTAGAATCAACTTATGCAGGATATGCCAAAGGGGGAACTGTCTACTTGCCACAAAGCAGAGGCATTGGTGAATCTAATTGGAAAATAGGAAGCGGTTCTTACAGTCAACAACAATGGAAAAATATGTATGGCAAATTTGGCAGACCTTTCGGGTAAACTTTTAGATAGGATTTTCTGGGTCGCATTATCAATGTAAATGTGTCCAAAAGGAGAAAATTGATGTACAATCACAAAAAAGCACAAATTAAATCTCATGAAAAGATGCTCCGGGAGCATAATGTTGACCCCAAAGCCGACGATGGACAAGCAATTTGGGAGAAAGAGCTTCCCCATCGAGAGGGTGATAAAGATGCCATACTTGAGGATCAGATGAATGCAGACAGATCTGCATCTGTTGATAATAGCGCAACATTAGAGAAAATCTTGGAGGAATCAAAAAGTTACGTGCAACACAGATCCGACGCTGCTGAAATCTCCGTCCCACCTATGAACGCATTAGTGGAAGAAACAAGGCAAAAAAGAGTAGCTGAAGATTGGGCTACTGAAAAGAAACCTCATTGGAGTCATACATATAATGAGGATAAACAACAAGGCTCTCTACCCAAATTCCCCAAAAATGCGCCGCAGCATGATAAAATAGTTCTTAATAATGATCCCAGGCGATTTAAAGACAAAGGCAATTTGCCTGTCAGCGAACGACAGAGTGAGAATGACTCTAATCATGGCAAAAAGCCTGACATTGTCCCGCTTGTTGGCAACATTACCACGGCGGATATTGATCGAGTGGCTGAAAAAGTTAAAACAGGAGCTTCAGTAGAATTCGATGCTGCCATTGTTGCTATTTTGCGAGATGCGGAGAGAGATCACCGAGAATTAACTTCTGTGGAACGAAATGCAGTGAGTGATCTTAAGATTGCTAGAACCAAAGCAATGCTCAAAAAATAATGTTTTCGATAACCAGCAAAAATGTATTAGCTGTAAAAGGCACACCTCTTATATATGAAGAGCCATTTAACCAGGTACAAGACTGGTTGAATGGAGTTCATCCACTGAGCCCAGATAAAAAGAAGTATGACTCTGGAAAACATAAGCAAACTCGTTTTGATGATTGGCTAGGACTGGATTCACAAAACGAGCGGGCTCCTAACCCTGGCGCGGGCATGAGCCTGGGGCGCGATGAAAATGAAAGTCAAGATAAAAGGTTAAGTTCCGGGTATAATGACGGAGAACAGGCTGATGACGAAACGGGACCTGGACATAAATCAGAAATCCCCGATCCCTATTTCACTTCAGACACTAATAACGAATTATTTATGGATTTAAAGCTCAAGGGACATGGCAGTGGTCGAGATTCTCCAACTGCACATATGAGAAAAATACTAACAGACAGACCTGTGGTCTTGCCTCATCGGAGATATAGAAGCGAACCACCTATGAATTGACAAGGAGATTGAAATGATTATAGAAGGTACTGAAAGCATTAAAGGCGTTTTGGATTTGTCTAGCATTAAACAACAGCTCAAAACTGGACAATCCTTGAATATCAAAGAGGACGATTTTTGGCAGTCCGATGTACAGATTGCTTTAAAGATGGGGTGGATAAGATCAAAAGGTGCGAATAGCGCATGTTCTGACTCAAGTGTCACATCTGGGAACTCTATACGATGCCAGAATACGCATACCAGATCAATCGGCATTCGTGGGCGTGATACTGAAATTAGACCGGGACAAGAATTTCATTTACAACCCCATGAGGCAGACAGCCCTGCCATTCGATCTGCGATATCTAAGGGGATGATTAAAATTGTCGGGACTAATGCAGATAACAATGCCGAAGATTCTGCTGAAACTGTTAGTGTTCTGAAAAAAATATCTCCTACTCACATGTCAAACAATGATATTCCAGGTACTAACAACAGCACAAATGAGGCAACAGTACATGTTGATATTTTAGACACCAATGAAGAAGTGTCCGCCCCTGGTATTATTCAAGATAAGAAGGGAGTTTCTTGGAATCAGTCTGAGGGGGACGTGAAACGCATGGAAACAGTAAGTCATGTCATTGAAGAAGAAAACCCAGCTCCCGTGAATGCAAATCTTGGTGATCCTAAAAAAATGTCAGTGGTAGTTGATCCAAATAAAGATCGTTTTAAATCTCACATAAGAGAGCAAGATGTTGTCTTTGTGGATCAAGAAGAAGAAAAGCAAAGGGTCGCATCTCATCCGAAATTGCAGAATGACGAAATCAATGGTGAAACTGAGGTAAGCGTTATATCAGACATAAACGACGATGAGGGACGTATTGCTAATCATCCAGTTTTAAGCAAGACAGCTAAATCGGCTAATGATAATGGGATTGATTTTCTAGATGAGATGGATGAAATCCACGAAAGAATTAACAAACATCCTGTTCTTAGCAAGAAAGAATCAAAGGATGACGGATAATACGATACAGTTGGATTCCGCGCATTGGTTATATATCTATGCAGGATTATCAGGAAAGAACAAGAAGTATCTAAAGAGATATTTTAGCAAGATATATCCTAGATCTTACGTGCAAAAACTCGTAGCAGTGCTAGAGGGGAATGATGTTCAATCTAAAACATCACAATGTGAATCATGAAGCGGCAGACCAATTGCTCGAAAGTGAATTGGTTTCATTTGATATATTTCGTAGCCCCAGTGGGAATTATCGTATAGAGATTGGCGATGAAACGATTTCTGCTGAATCAGCAGAGGAATGTATTCAATTCATTCAGGAAGGTTTGCAAGAGTTAAAGAGCAGTGTGTGGCAGAAATGGCAAGATTTGGAAAACCTTGCGGATCTAATTGCTCAAAACGACTCTGGAAACACCGGCTCGGTAGACAACTTGATTTTTTTACATAGTGTAAGAAGGTCATACCTATTAGCATCACTTTTTTCTGAATTAGATAATATCCGAAATTCGATTAAGCAACTTTTTTATGTCGATGTGTCATCGGTAAACGACTCTCTCATATCTCAATTTAATCAAACGTACCTCATGTGCAAATTAATACATCGACTCATTATGCAAGAATTGTACAGAATTAAATTACTACGCAGGTATCAATGTTTGCATAAGTCGGCAGGCGTTGCGGGGCCGTGGTCTAATTTAGAAGTCCCTATAGAAGAACGAGCGTGGGCTTGGGAAGATGGTGAAGAGGAATATTTTTCAGGCAGACAAAAACAGCGCCGTGAACAAGTTAGATATAATCCTGAATATAACAGCGATGGATTCTATTTTGTGTGGCAAGACCTAAGCAGAGATCCTTACAAATTTGAAGATATGTCGAAAGATTCGCCGTACAAGAGTCGGTTATTGCTTTCCGTGCCTTAATTAGAGTTACAAAAATTATGGACAATGTAGACCTAACAAATAAAGAAATTGTAGTTCACGAGGCCGTGGCCAAATTGACGTACTTCGCGAAGTTGTATGGTATAGAGTCTTTGTTTATTGTGGGCGGATTTTGCCGAGAATGGTACTATGACCGATTATGGGCAATCAATGACATTGATGTAGCCTCTGCGTTTCACGAACAAGCTCTCCAATTGGGATCGTTGTTTGCTTCAGAAGTCATGGACACAACTATGGAGGTGTATAAAAGGTCTGGAGCGGGATCTGTTTTATTCCAGTCTCCGAGTGGTGAGGTAAAAGTCGAATTTCAAGGACATAGCATCAATCAATATATGTACAATCAGGAAGTACGAGATTGGATGCACTCTCAAGGCATAGAGGATGTCCCATTGATGAACAATATATATGGCAGAGATTTTACCATAAATGCTTTGATCTATTCTTTGAATGATGAATCTGTTTACGACCCAACACATCTTGCAATGTCCAGCTTAAAAGACAAACAAATATCATCTCTTTTGCCACCTGAAATGTTAGTCAAATACAATCCCCTCGCAATTTTAAGAGGGATTCGTTTTGCTGTCCAATATGATTTCAACATCGAACCTGATTTAAGAGTCGCTTTTCAAAAAGGGCATGACAATTTGTGCAAAATGGTGTCACAGGACAGGATCATTAAAGAAATTGTTCGTATACTGAAGATTGACGCACAAGTAGGATTCGAAATGCTTAAGAAATATAACTTAAGTGAGTTCCTCCTTACCCCGGATATTAAAAGATATTTAAAGGAAATTCACGATGAAAATGACTAAACAGGGACAATCATTATTAGATTTCATCAACTACTTGCCTTTACAATCGGTCAACTTGCGCCGGTCTCCGATATCGAATAAAGAAGCCAGCGTATTATATGGAATTTGGGATAGTAGCCCAAGGGATAAACAAGGTAGTTTATTGGTACCAGATAATGTTGATGCAACCACAGTAGCATCACTCACTTCAAAAGGTCTCATTGAAAGTTCACCAAGCATTGCTTCTATCTTAGGATCTCAGCAACGAGCAATCAGGATAACTCCTAAAGGTCAGAGTATTATTAAAAACATCGTCTTATACACAGAGAAATCCACCTTTGAAAAACAAGCAGATAAAGAAATCGATTATGAATCTATCTTTATTGCAGTTGAGGACGGTCCATTGAATAGTAGTGATAAAACAGCTAGCTGGTTCAAGAAGGCAAGTGAAACTTTTGTAGATGAAGATGTCAATAGACTTTGTGATCATATACAAGAGATGAGTGGGCATATACAATTTTGTCAACGAATGTTGCAAGAGGCGCAAAAAGAAGGGGCGACAAAGATAGACAAACGGGCATCCATTGCAGATGTGGTCGACCGTATGAAATTGCAATTGCACCGACTTGCGGCAGGTGGGTCATATTGCCAAGATGTGATAAACCATGCAGACAGGATGAAACGGACCGAGAAGGATTAGTCATGGAAGTAACATTGAAGTCTCGTAATAAGCGAGTCAAAAGAAGAATTGAACAAGATCATTATTGGTATGACCAAGTCAATAAAGTGATGCTTCATGGTCGGGGGGGTAGGATGGAGTTTGTGTATGATCCTCAATCACGACGATCTATACCTAGATTAGTAGAGCATGAGGAGTGGGTCATGGACAATAATTATGAAGATATTCAACGATGGATTAAAACATATTCAGAAAAATTCGGTGTTAACGTCGATCATGATGATGGAAGGAATATTACGCTGTTTGTTAATGTTAACGCGCTAAGTGACCTTATGGATGATTTACGGCATCATAATATCGATGCGGAATACGATCATAAAGAAATGGTAAAAGAACGTAGGGGGGCATAGTCATGGAGAAGCTAGTTGTCAATATTGCGGATGAGCCTGCTGCTTTAGCAAGGGGGTTGATGGGTGTTAAGAAACTTGATAGTAATGCTGGTATGCTTTTCAAGTTTCCAATGATATTAGAAGCTAGCTTTTGGGGAAAAGATACATATATACCACTAGACATCGCTTTCGTTGATCCTTCTAATACTATAACTTGCATTAAGCAGATTACACCCATGTCAACAAGAACAGTTAGAAGCGATGGCAATTGTGTTATTGCCATTGAAGCCAATTCGGGGTATTTTAAAACTCGTGGAATTAAACCTGGACACAAAATAGAAGTTGTGTCTACAGGCAATAATAAGGCTGAGGTTTTATTTAAAGAGAATTAGCATGTTGAAGATCATCAACGCAAGTGTAATTAAGCTTCAACAACGTTGGCTTGAAGAAGTCGAAGATGTGGATTGGGGCGAAGATGAAGACGAAAAGTTGATCAACGACCAGAATCTGGAGGATTATCTAATTGATGAAGTCGAAGAAACAGATGCTCCGCCTTCCCCTCCATCGCCGTACGAGTCTCCTGATTTGGCTCCTGCACCTCCTCCAGAAATGCCCTTAGATGATTACAGAAGTGAAATTCCAACAATAAACGAATTTCTTACTCCCGCTGCGACCAGGGAAATAATATATAGTGGTGCTGATAATCTTATATCTGATGGCATAAACAGAAGAGAGGTTATTGGTTTTGATTATATCAATCGGCATGGTGCTTATGCCGGATGGCGTACAGTAGAACCACACTATACATTTCATGCATTCACGACAAATAATATGATATTGGTTGGTTGGGACCGGGATGTCAATGATATACGAGCATTCATAATAGGAAATGTACAGCCAAATGGCGTAAGATATGAAGAAGAAACATTCGATCCTCGTAGTGAAATTATGACGGGGATCAATGCTAGCATTTAATGGAGATCAATATGTCAGAATTAACTCAATATTTGCTGACGTTGGCTGATCGCCTTGACAGAGATGGAAAACCTACGTGTGCCGATGCTGTTACAGAGTTAATCAAAACGGCGTCGCTAGACAAGGTGTCTCAATATGTAGGCGTTATCGGTTACGTATTAAAGCAGAATCGAGCAATGGGTAATTGTATTCGTAAGAAACGAGTAGCAACCAAGGGGTCGATGCAGGATGTGGTAATGTCTTGCTTAAAAGAGTATCAAGATGGGCAAGAATATCAAGATGATCAATGGGTATCAAAATATGCTCAGACCATCAGTCAACGACCAGAATTATTCAAAACTGCTCATTTATCATTCTTGCAAGATCTTGGGCAAGAGTGGGAAATAACGGAACATATCAATAACATTCGGACTGCTTCTCAAGTGTTTCATGACAATGATGTCGATGAAGAACAAATAAATTTGATTCTTTCGCACGTTGAAACTCTAGGGGAAATGCTTAAGAAGGAGGCTGTGGCATATCGCCCTTTTAAAGTTGCCGCTCCACCTAAAAGAAGTTTGTGGTCACGATTCTGGAATCCAGGCGAGGGAGATGTTTGGTCTCCTATGGGTTGGGGATCTAAAGGACGTACCAGAAGGTGGCGCGGCGATGACAAAGATCTAGATTTAGAAATGGACCATATTTTACGTAATGTCATGTCAATTACTACCTTGGCATCTACCATGAAGTCTAGTATTTCTCGATTGCAAAGAGATTCCAAATATCTAACCAGAGAAATCAGTGGATTAAGTCCCAAGGAAATAGATGCCGCTGAGAAAATAGAAGAGGTCATCAATCGCATGGACCCTAACGATTGGTTGCAAACAAACAAAGACGTTTTGGAGCTTAGCTCTGAATTGCACGGTGTTAGCACGTACAATTCACAACTTATGAATAGAGCGATGCACATTGCGACAGACCTGAATAAATCACGCATTGCTATCGACGAGAACATAGATGACATACGTACAACAATGCAATCGTTGCGTAGCAGAGGGGCCATAAGCGGACATCGGCCTGGGGCGACGAGTCCGATTGGGTCTCCTGGACAATCTCAACAAATTGGCATGGAATTTGAAATGCTAGATAGAGTAATCGACCAGGTTGACAAAAACCCTCTGGACAAAGAAGGACACTACCTCGCTCAACAGCAAGTAAATCGACTTAATGCAGCCCTTGAAGGGGAGCAACCGAGCGCTGAATATGATTTTGAAACTCACAACAATATCAATTCTTGGATAGAGCGTAGCCAATCTGGGTCTGAATTGCCTCAACCATCGGCTCGCCCAATGCCGCCCATAGAAGACCCTCAGATGACAGAGGTTGCCCCCCAAACTGCCACTCCAGCTGTGGACGTTTCAAGGGCTCCAGAAATTGCAGAGTATCTTAAGAGCAAAGGGATTGATGCAGAAGTAGCAGCACAAGCATTTGAAGCTCTGGCGGCAGTGCCTGATGCAGACAACGTGAGAGAGTTATTATTCGCCTTAGTAAATGAGTTTAAACGCCCAGGTAGTACTAGGGCTACCGATGTATCAGAGACTCCTCCAACAGGCGACCTTCCGCCAACTATCGAGTCTTCACCAGAAGCAACGGAGCGACCTGTTGTTCAAATGTCTCCATCGGAAGCATCTAGAGCTGAAGATTTAATAGGTAATCTGGATGAGATGTTTCCAGAAGAAAGCCCGATGTTGCAAAATGCGTCGTTTAATTCAGTGTTAGTGCGATTAGCTGATGCTGTAGATCCTATCTGTCAAGAAATTGCAGATACTATTGATGATTATATATCCGAGCATGGGGACCAATTGCCCCAACAGCCAGAATTCGGTGTTATCGTGAAAGAAAAAAAGGAATAAATGGTTTTTTGAACGTAACATAAGTATAAAGAAGGATTTTGGCTACATATGTGTCAAAAATGGACTATAGTCCTAACTTCATGAAATTATAGGAGAATTTAATATGAACTTTTTTACTCACAAGATTGTGAATCCGGCAGGCGAAGGCAAGACTTTCGACAACTGGGTAAATGAGTTGCTAAAGACTGCGGAAACAGAGCAAAAGACTGCGTCTGAAGAAGCAGCTCCAGGTCTTGGCCAAGATACTTCAGATGAACCTCGTGGCCAAATGCGTGGACAGGTCATTAATACTGAAGGCGAAGAAGCAATGACCAACGCCCCAGAAGAACCGACCGAACAAGGTGGCAATGCTCGACCTGATACCGGTGGAACAACGGATCAAAAAGACAACAAACAAACAGACAAAGGTGCTTCGGCAACCCCAGAAGTCAAAGAGGCTCATTGTGATAAAGAAATGGGAGAAAGTGACAAAGCCGGGGATGTAACAGAAGAACACAGCGAAGCAAAACCAGCTGACGACAAAGCAGAAGGACAACAAATCAATAACGACCCTTGTTATCAAAAAGGCGAATCAGTGACAATGAAGAAGGAAAAAGAGAAAAAAGCTTCTTTAACTCACCGATTTGAGAAGATTGCTACTATGGGCAGAATTGGCAAACTTGCTTTGTTTGCTTCTTTGTCGTCGAATGATAAGTATCCCATTGATTATGTTGAAGCAATGACTGGGATAAAAGTAGCCAACATGACAGAAGAGGAAAAGAGTTGGTTCACAGATTTCTGGCTTACAATGTATCCACCAGAATATGTAAAGGAAATGGTTCAAGATCGATAATGAGGAGCTGAGTATGATTCTTCCCACTGGTAAACGCAGGCTCCAGATTAATCAAGGTGGACTTAAACACAAAGAGATCATTGATAGTGACATCTTTGAAAAAGTTGCGTTAAGCTCACTTCCTGGGCAGGTGTTTGATAATGACTTTTCCACTCCACAGGATAAAAGCGTTAGCGATGCCATGTCACAAGGTGGGCTTGATCCTGCACGACATGACAGTCTGAACCCAGATCGTAATTCTGGACGTGACCTAGATGATTTGGGGATCGCAGGAGGCAATGCCAATGCAGTAGCCCCTGCTGGGCATCAGCCTATTAAGGCGCAGCCAACTGGAGTTGTTCCAGATGAAGATGTAGATGTGTCTCAAGAGCCAACGTTTTGGGAGCAATTAGCTCAGGCCATTTCTCCATTTATGAAACAACGACACTTGCAATTGTTGGGTAGCCCTAAAATCAGTGATAACAAAAATAACGTATATGAATTGTTAATGGGGCCAAAACTAGACCCTCGCACTCAACAGCCTATGCAACTCCCAGATGCAGCACCGGATCAGTTATACGCTGATGCAAATGAAATAGCTCGGGCCGCTGGGGGACGAATTTTCGGCATCCCATTTATCGATTCCAAAAGCGTATGGCACATACCCTTGCAATTAGGGGGTGACGAAAATCAAGCCCAACAAAAAGTAGAAAAAGGTGGACCACCACTTGGGGCTCCTACGGGCAAGGGGCAAGTGACACAAAGTGTATAAAGGAATAAATCATGAAATTATCAGGACATTCATATAGTAACAATGTTTTTGAAAGCCTTCTAAACGGGATTTCGGGTGGCGTTGAGAAGCAAGCACAACAGTCTCCAATCTCGGGTATGGACATGTTCTCTTCCACTACTGAAAATGATTTATTCGGTATTCAAGAAGAACATTTGCAGACCATTGCAGGTGAATTAGAATTTGCAGCAGACCGATCCAATGTAGACATTACTAAAGATCATTTAAATGTATTTGCTAAGGAAGTAATTCAAGAAGGATTACGAGGCAAACAATTAGAACGTGCTGCACAAAAATTCTGCAACAAGATATCTCATCTAACTGCGAGTCCTATCGGAGACACACGAAACACGTTGTCGTCAGACTTGTTGGACAATGCTAACGCCTCTGCGGTTGTCCCTGCCGGATACAACACGCAGTATGGTCAGAATGACACTACTACAGCAGGTTATATGGGCATGTCGAAGAATCCTAACACTATTTGGGATAGTGGACAATTAGAAAAGAGTGCTTCAATACCAACTAATGATGAAGTAATTAAGTCCAGCAAAGAGGACCAAGTTAATTTCGCTAAATCTCAGAAACAACAATATTGGGAGAATCTTCAAGCCGGAGCATCCCAAGATGGCGTCATACATGAGAAAGCAGCTTCTGTGACATCCGTTGCAACTAAGGAATCTTCTGGTACTCAAAAACTACCTGAGAATGCCATGAGTGTTCTCAGTGAAGATCGGGATTTTACTAACATCCCAAACCAAACTGTCGGTGAAACAATTAAAGAAGCGGCAGAAGAAAGAAGTACTAAAAAAGAAGCATCAAAAGATGAATGGAACAAATCTGTACCATCAATGAAAGTAAATGCCCGATCCTCGGTCGATAAGATTTTTGAAGGCTTAGCGGATCATTTTGAAGGAAAATAATGTGGCTTTTAACCTGTCAAAACAGTCTCAGTCTTTGCCAGTTGGAGACGCCAGTGATGGCGTTAGAGACGGTTTAGAAGATTTAATAGACTCGAATGAAGGGGATGCAGTAGCCGATGCGCTTAGCACGGATGAGATTATAGATAGATCACAGAGTGAAGAAGAGCGGGTAATCCTTGAGCAAGCTCAAAATTTACCGATCATAGACGAATTGCAACGGCTATTAGCTGATCCAGAATATGCTCCATTTGCTGATGCCATAGTCAAACAGCCGGGGATATACGAGCTTGTGACTTCTGGCGATGTCGAGCCTCTTCGGGCAAAATTGGAAGAAATGCAATTAGGGGCAACTGCGGATCAGTTTGAAATCGCCAATGATCAGGCAGTAACCCCAGATCAATTGAAGCCAATGTTTGATAGGTTGAAGTCGATTATTGAAGAAAAAAACAGACAAGAAGCGGCAGAACAACAACGACAACAAAGCTTAGGATTACGAGCTTCTAAACAAGCTCAGCTGATGCCTCCTGATCCCTCTAATGAAGAATCAAAGGGGCGATTCATAAACCTTTTTCTCGAACCTTTAATGGGATATGATGGGGAAAAGGGGTCAGAAGATGCAACGTCGGAAAAAACTAAGCAAAATATTCTCAAGATGGTTAGTCCATCATTTGAAAATGACGCTGTTGACGCTTTGGAGGCCATACAATCATTAGATAGATTGTCTGGACACGAAAAAGCAATTAGATATCTCGGTTACGTATTTGACAGTTTTGTCGCACCGGGAGCCTGGGAAACGCAAGATATGGAGCAACCAGTGATGAGTGAAAGTAATCCAAAAGGAATTATCAAATTCAACTTATCTAACTATATAGATAAAGATAAAAAAGAAGCCAGTATAACCAAAACTGCTGCTGATCAATTCGGACAAGCATACGTCCTGTATGGCCCTTCTGAAAAACGTATTTGCCCCAAATTACGTGGAAAAAATATGGGAGACGTGGTATCTGAGCAAATATGCAGATTCCATTGTCTTGATGGCCTTGTTATTGATGACCACAAGACTATTTGCGGGGAAGCTCTCTGGCGAGCGAACGCCATGGACAAGTTCTCTAGAGAATACGTGAATGAAGAAGGAGAAACTGTTGGTGGCTACTTGAATAAACGATTTGAAATTAATCGAAACGTCCCTGAAGAAAATAAAATGCGACTGAAGCCCGGTGAAACTCGTAAGCCTCGCCCACCTTCCATGGGCAATATGGAATCCCGCATGCAAGACATGCGTAACAAAGAAGGGGAAGCCAGAGGTTATGCTCCTGATACCAACACTGGAGAGCCTTTTAATTGGGCAAAAGATGTGGACCAGAACAATGTAGAGGTTGATCAGACAGAGAGAGACCGACGTGAGTCAGCAATGGGACACCAATCGGTGAATTACTCCGAAAAACCTCCTACAGAGAATAATCCCAAAGTGTCATTTAATCTCCAAAGTTACAAAACTGCAAAAAGGGATCAATTGGCTAAGGAAATTAGACAAACACATTCTAATGAAGAGCGTGATCAATTGGCCATAGAAATACAAGAAGAGCATGATGACACATGCAAATGTTCTTCTCAAGATGTCACTAAGGTATTCAATCTTCAAAGGCATGCTGAAGGGGTAAATACGCCTATAGTAGAAGATGGGGCTCCAATTGAACCAAAAGAAGACACAGTGAAACAGGACGATCATATTTCTCGTGGAGACAAAGACGATCACGAGACAAAGAAGGAACGGATACGTCGGCGATTAAAAGGCGACCCTAAGCCCGAGACCGATGATGAACGGATCAAACGACGGTTAAAGGGTGGATTCAATTTGAACGATCATAAAATCGCCGAAGAAAAAGGTGTCACATATAAGGGCAAGGAATACGAATATAATCCATGGGCCGTTTGTCACACTACCGTAGACAAAGATAAAGATCCTGCTAAATACGAGCGATGTGTTCGACACGTCAAAGAAGATAGTGAAATCGAAGACTCCGATTCTAAAAAAAAAACTTAACAACTGAAGCTCATCTTGAAGCAAAGCATGTAAAATCTGCCCAGGTGCAGATAACACCCGCTTTGCTTTCTCTACTTGGCGACCAAGAAGAGTGTATTGATTTCATAGATTCCCTAAATCAAAACGAACTAAGTATAATGATACAGCACTCAAACGACACTGGAGTGCTTAAGAGGCTAATTCTGCAAGTCCGAGGCGACATTGAGGAAACTGCCAAAGATTTAGCAATTGAAGATTGAATATGAAAGGTAAAATATTATGGCAAAGAAGATAATTTTGACAGATGATCCGAATTGGAAACAACCCCTTATTATGGGCGATCCATATGCTGATGCAATGACCCCAAAATTGGCTCAACAAAAATGGGGCAAAGAAGCCGACGCCCAAAGAGAACACGACTCAAAAGATCTTTTTAAATATGCTAATAGCACATTTGCGATAGCGCCAGATGCGTGGATGAAAAATGCACAAATGACAGGTGTAAGCAATATGATGACTCAACCTATGTGGTTCAGTCCATTGCATACTCCTCAGAATTGGCAAATTGCTTCTAAAAGACGAGAAATTTATCAGTGGTGCCGTTTTTTCTATGAGAATGAACCTAAAGTGGCAGCTGCGATTGATTTCTATAGCAGATTTCCAATGAATGGCTTTGACCTCGAATGTAAAGACCGAAAAATATTGCAGTGGTTTGAGAGACATGTTGTTAAAAAACTCAACCTAAATGAACAATTTAAAATGATCAGTTCAGAATACTTCATGCTAGGAGATGTGTTTATACACACTGATGTGCAATGTGAGCAGTGTCAAGGCAGAGGAGTAGATGTTGAAACTGGACAAAGATGCAATCATGCTGGCGGCACATTTAAGTCTCTTAAAGTGTTGAACCCTGATTGGATGGAAGTACAACAATCTATCCTGGCTGAGGAGCCAGCCATCGTCATGGTCCCAGATGAAGAATTGAAACGCATCGTATTTTATAAACAACCAAAGAACATTTATGACAGTATTCCTGATAATGTAAAAAAACTGGTTATACAAAATAAACCCATTCCAATGTCTAATAGAACTATATCTCACTTAAGGCACATGCCTGTGCCATACGGTACTTATGGTTCTTCCTTGATTAGGAGATTGTTTACTACTCTGGCATATAAAACTAAAATTATGACCGCCAACTGGATCGTTGCAGAACGACTTATACTTCCTATTAGAGTTGTTAAAGTTGGAAGTGACAATCGTCCTGCGGTATCTGCTGATATTGCTGACATTCAACAACAAATATCTGCTGTTGCCAATGATCCTAATTTGACCATCGTTACTCACCATAACTTTGAATACGAGTGGTATGGAGCATCCGGGAAAATTCTCCAAGTAACACAAGAAATGGAATTCATTGGAAAAGAGATTCTAGATGGATTCATGCTTAACCAGAGTCTTTTGAACGGGGAGATGTCGGGATACCAGTCGGCTCAGGTTGGCGTAGAAACACTTATACGCCGTATCGAGTCATGGCGTCACACATTGGCAGAATGGTGTGAAGAAAACATATTCAAGCCAATTGCAGAAATGCAAGGATTTGTAGACGAAGAGGAAAGTGAAGAACACAATGAAACGGTATTTCTATATCCACGTATTAAATGGAATGATCTTAACTTAAAAGATAAAACTCAATGGCATCAGATGCTTAACCAGTTGCACGATAAGCAATTGATTTCTGCTCAGACATTATTAGAGGAGCTTAATCTAGATTATGACCAAGAAGTAAAGAGGATGAGATACGAACAAGCCCAAGCTGGTCCAGCTGGAGCCGCTATGGGAGCAGGATCTCCCATGGGAGACATGGGAGGAGCCATGGCCGGTGGCATGGGTGGCCCCATGGGTGAAATGGGCGGAGAAATGGGTGGCCCCATGGATGCCGGAATGGCCGGTGGGGCAGGCATGGGAGCTGATATGGCAGGTGGGGCCGGTGGAATGGCTCCAATGGCAGGTGGTGGCAAAGTGATGAAGAAAGGCAAGCAAGGAAATGAACAACAACAGGACATGGACCCTTCTGCTATGCCTATGGTGAAGCTAACCAGCATTGAACAAAAAATGGCCGACATATTAGTTGGATTAGCTAAGACATACAAGATAAATCCTATGAAAATTAGAGCACAAATGCCAATTCCCAATCCGACTGGACAGAGGCATTACACTCTAGATTTTGCTATACCTGATTTGAAAATCAATGTAGAATGCGATGGAGAAGTTTGGCACAGTAACCCGGAACAGATACAAGATGATCAAGAAAGAGATCACCTTTTGGCTCAACGGGGCTGGACCGTTTTGAGATTTGATGACAAAGTAATAGAAGAGGCAACTCAAGCAGTCAGAAATACGATAGGAACCTACATGGATAAGGCGATGAGAGCACCAAAGGTAGCTTCGTCTCAGCATTCGCCTGACAATGAAACCAAATATTTTGGAGTTAACCTAAAAACTAGTTCGATTGATCTAATAGACGAGTGGGATCGTTATGTGGCATCAGTTGTACGACATTACAAGTATAAAGAGTAATAGATATGTTTACTATTGTAGCCGGGCGTCGAAGAATTAAAGAGAAGGGCATTAAGTGGGAAGAACACTACGGTGAAAAATCCAAAGCCGTCAAACAGAAGTTCGAAGAGATACTGCCTGGATCATACTTCCGATGGGTTGGGAAGGATTACGAGGATTCATGTTGGAGATACGTAGTAGTAGGTCCTGCTGTTTCGAATAGAGAGGGTAAATCATTCTTCGCTGGTAACAAAAAAATGCCTACCGATCCTAAAAAGAAAGCATATTCTCCATCTGGTAAATATTTCCCTTCATTACGATCAGCAATAGCATACGCGATAGAAATGTGGGGCGTCCGAATGCCGGAGAACGCAGGGCAATATACTAAAAACGATTTGGAGCCGATAGATATTCCTAAACATGTAAAGGGTTAATAATGAAAGACAAGCTTAAAAAACACCTCATGAAAGAAGCGAGTCAACGCATAAAATCAATCAATAAACCTACGCATATTTCTAATGCTCAAATTAAACATGACCTGCTGAAGGAGGCTGAGGCCAAGCTACGCAAAGAGGGCATGGCATGGAATACTAATTATGGCAGTTTACACACTGCTACTTGGAATCTTGAATGGGAGTATCCAGAAGTTGGAAGTAAGGCCCTAGCAATCAAACAAGATATTGAACAGAATTTTCAACCCTACCAAAAGGCAGAGATGTCTTATGAAGGTAAGCAAAGACGATACCCTCTTCAAGGTGGAATGTATGTACTCGATGGCTATTCTGTCCCTAACCAGGACGATGAATCAGAAGCTCTGCCAAATGAGCCTCTGGCTACTCTTGTCATGAGATTCAAATATAATAGAACAATAAAACCTAGATTTTATGAGCCTGAAGAGGGAGAGTCTGCTGCAAAGAATCCCTTAAATATAGCTAACGATGCAACATCTGAATTGACGCAGATATTACGATCGAATAATATTGATTTTGATGTAGATGCATTTATAGATGACCTTGAGCAAAACAGCATACCACTGAACCCTTATTATCATCCATCTCAATTGAGAAAACAGGGTGGAGGTGGAATCACCAATGAAATCCTTGACAATTTTATTGCTAATCAATACCGCAAATATGCGAGAAGCTCTGACGATAGAATGGGATCTCCTGCCGCCAATGGGGTGAATACTGCAAAGTTTTTTATGAACCATGCACAAAAAGTTGTTGATACACGACATGGTGGTCCGCCGCTGCAATTCACTAAACAAAACCGATCTGGACGTAAGTTCTCAAATTGGCAGGCGAGTGATTTACACTATGACAGTTATTTGTTAAGAGCGATCGCTAACAAAATACAACAAGGTTATGCGTTAAATATAGAAGCTCTTAAACAACAGATTCAACAAAAATATGAGCTAGACATTCGGACCGCAAGAGTACAAGGGGCAGCCCAAGTGCCCTATAAAAAGCATTACATGGATATGACGACTAAAATTGTGAAAGCTTTCAACCAGGGCATGAAACCTGTGGTATTAGAGCAAACACCAGAAAAACAGGTCCAAATAAATAAGTACGTAAATGCCCTTGGAAATACTCGTGATGAACAAAAAAGAAAAAACATTATTAAAATCTTAAATGGCATGGCAGCTCCTAGTGGACAATATCAATATCATTGGGGTACACAAATGCATGCTGGCAAAGTGATGTATCGCCCCGGATTGGCGACAGCAGGGACAAGAAAGCAGTTAACATCGGTTTCACTAAATACAGAGCAACTGCGAATGTTGTTGCTGAGCTTAAATGCCAACGCATGGGAGTACCTTAAGACAACTAATAATTTAGATGATTCGTATAAACCACAATATGATGCAGACTACGGAGATTGGTCAGTACCCGCACAAGAAAAATACAACACAGGAAAGAATGAGTTCTTTATTCCGTATTTTTCAGTTCAATTTTCTGCAAACGGGCTAGACAGCGATCCTAAAGGGAATGGATCAGATAAGATGTTGGTCATTCCTACTATTCGAAAATTGCCTGATTATGGTGATAATAAAGGAAAGCCTTTATATGATAGAGATACAGGGAACATGGGTCGAAATCACCTTGTCAAAAACTGGAATAAAGTAGTTGTAAGGCAAACTCCTGATGGTAAACAAGAACGGATACAGGAACCTGCATTGTCAGGTGTGATTGCAAGATGGGGAGAAAAAGCCCAGCGTGCAATACAGTTTTTGGCTTCGTCCCGTGGAGAATCCCCAATTAGCGGGAACAAAACTCCGACTGTTGCAGACGTTGCATCGAATGTCATTATGCGAAATAGGACTAATGCAGAGACCACATATGAAGAAATTATAGGAAAGTATGGAGATAATTTCAATGCCGTCAATCGAGATGTTTTGTCTCATTCTCAATCTAGTGCATTAGAAGAGTATTATGCTCACGCTCCTAAACTAGAAGACTCTTTCGAGAATCGTTCTATTTTTAGAGAATTATCTCATGGAATTCCAGAAGATTTCAATGCTCAAAGGCGTTTAGTTAAGGGATTGAAATCCATATGTCAATCTTTTACTTCAGGACATTTACTCAAACCTTTTGCAAGGCGTAGGACAAGAACTAAAGAAGAAATGACTCAATATCTTAACGATATGATGGATATAGTAGGTAACAATCTTCCTAGCAATGAATATTTGGGAGTAATCCGATCATATCAAGAGGATGGCAATTGGGGTAGAGTGGCCAAGTTTATCAGTGATAGATCTCAAGATAAAACTAAGTATACAGATGAATGGACCATGATTGATCCCGATGGATACGGACTGTATCAGCGTTATGGATATCCGCTGGCGAAAATGATGGATTTAGTATCGTGTGTTATGCATGCGTCGTGTGGAGAAAAGATCAGCAGACAATCACAAGGCATGAATGATCCTATTCACGATCAAATATTTGCCAGACATTATTCTACGAGTTCCGGCAAAGGCAACGGTGGACAAGTGATGTTAGGCATTCACTATGCATACAATGCTGGTGAGGTTGTTTCAAATCCTAACGATCCCAATTTAACACCAGAAGAACAACTCGAAGCCTTAACTGTCCAAAATATGCTTAATAGGGAAAGAGCCCGACGACATGATGCATATAAAATCGTTAAAGAGCAAGCATGTCCAACATGCAAAGTACGATTCAGAAGAGGCAGATGTCCAAAGTGCAATAATGTGCAACAGGGGATGAACACCTATAGAAAGTCATCCTTCCATGAGAGACTAGGACAGCGTACAGGTGTAATCAGGGGACAAGAAGTATTACTAGGAGAACATACTCCGCTGCCTAAAGGTGTTACTCCCTCGCCTGATGAAACGGAATTATCACAGGCATTAGAAGACAATCCAACTGGAACCAGAGTACGAACTGTCAAAGTTATCGAGCAGTTGGAATACTTCATCGGTGAAGCCGGAAGCACTGATGGTATGATACAAGGTCTCTACAGAAGCTCGAATTGGGCAGATATAGTAGATCAATTCTTGAATAGGTTCCCGAGCCTACAAAGCCAATTGGGGGTACTTATCACGCCAATTAATGCACGATTTGATTTGCTAGAATTAAGTTCAAAAAGAGCGATTGACGCAGTACGACAGAGGCTGGAACAAAAACCTCCACCAGAACTCAGCGGCAAGAGGACTGGTCAGAAAACCACCTTCGAAATAATTCTTGAGCAGGCGAACGGAGATGTTTCTGTCATGTCTACTCATGAATTAGATAAAGAAGCAAAACAATTAGAGCAGCGATTAGAGCAAGAACGTAACGCAGATAAATTTGGCCGAGAAAAAATGGAAGTCCCTGGAGAGCCAGGAATGATTGGCTCTCCTACCATAGAGCAATCAGACGAAATCGATGAAGCAGATGGTACTACCGCTCCTCGTGCAGAAGATACTACTGAAATGGTATCTCCACCTGGCGCACAATTGCCTCAGCCTACTGAACCAGTGTTGCCAGAAATGCCACCTGATCAACCGCAGGCCCCGCCCGTGGGGCAGGCTCCAGATGTGCTCCCAGATGCCGCACCACCGCCGACACCTGCTCCAGCAGGTGCTGAAGAAAATAAACCCATGCCTCTACCTGGAGATATGGATGTACAGTACATAAATAAGAACAGGAATAAAAAATCTCTTGTTAGGAGATCGCCACAAAAAGGATTGGTCAATAGATCATCGGTAATAAATAAGTTGCAGAAGATTGCGAACGAATTAGATTCTAGAGACTTGACAATTCTAGCCGATAAGATAGATTTAATATTACAGAAGATCAGCACCGGAGAATTTAAATGCTAGTCAAAAAAGCTCAATTCAGTTTTATAGATATTCAACCTCTGAATACTCCCAAATTCGGAGATGCGTATGATTTCATCGTTGACCAAAGATTGAAAGTCGCCAATGATGCAATACCAAAAGCAATACAATCTATCAAATTGGCTTCCAAAAAATCTGCTGAGATAGAAACTGATGGTGATAATACTGAATTTGATCTTGAAGCAGAAGTGAAATCACATCCAGATTCGTTATACGTTAAATGCTTTGCTATCAAAGCAGACGAGCCGAATGATAACGGTGACAATTTCCCTTATGATGAGTTGAAAAAGGCAACTTCCACTTTTGTAGGAGTCCCAATTTTTACTAACCATAACAACTCCGACGTGGAAGAGTCCAGGGGGAGAGTAGTACATTCGTGGTGGAACGAAGAACGAAAAGGAATTATGATCATTGCTAGAGTCGATGCTGAGGCATATCCTAAATTAGCCAGAGGAATCAAAGATGAATATATCATGGGCACATCAATGGGGTGCCAAGTCCAGTACTCTTTGTGCTCGATATGCCACAACAAAGCAGAAACCCCCGATCAGTATTGCTCTCATATACGAGAACGAAAAACTCGAAAAATTTCGGACAACAATGTCAAATGCAATTACCATGAGCATGGCAACGAAGAATCTTGCCCAATGTGTGATTGTAAAAAGGATGAAACGAAAAAACTCGCAGTCCATGACCTCGAAGCATTTGAAAACAATTACGGCATCAAGTTTATCGAGAACTCATTTGTAGTAAATCCTGCGTGTCATGAATGTGGCGTAACCGAGATTATTGATCCCAAGGAATTTATTGAAAAACTCTCTTCAATTACTCAAAGAATGCTTAAAGTGGCTAATGCCCAGAATCTAATTTGTGACGATAAACAATGCATAAGAATTGCAGGACAAGAAGAACTAAATCAATTAGGACAAGCTTTAGATCTTATGACTTCTGTGTCTCAGTCCATGCTTCAACAAAAAGATCAATTGGATTTGGAATTTTTATCTGATCTGATTTCCGTTGTTGCCGACTTGCAAAAGAATATTGATGAATTAACACAACAAGGTTATGGCCGGTTGCAATCTCCCGAAGGTAGTACGCAAGAAGCATTGCCAGGATCTGAGACTCCACAAACTATGCCAGCGGCCACAGAAACCCCCATGCCCACAGGAACTCCTAAAATCCATACCGGTCCGGCAGGAGAAGCTGGGTCAGTCACTTCTCCAATGGCAGAAAAACAGATTAATTTCGCAAAACTAGGCATGCTACAGAGCAGGTGTGAAAAAGTCTTAAATATGCGAAAAGATCGTAAAGGTGACATCTCTCAAAGAATACGACGACTAAATATGGGGTTGAAACTACAAAGATAAACGCAGACACAAAAATGTTTGCACAACAAGGCAGGAAAACGGCACTTTTTTCCGAAAAGGGATTAGTATAAAGAGAATCCCTTTACACAGTTTTAGTGCATACTAAGGAGACAAGATTATGGATCATATAGCTAGACAGGCACTTGCAGACAAACTACAAGGCCACATGAAAAAAGCTAGTTCTAATGTTAAAACGGCTTTCGTGGCTGAAGAGGATGAATATAAAGTAGTTGTCTCGTCAGACTTTGTCAAGCAATATTATCAGGGGCAAGAAGTTGGCTCTACTAAGGTAGCAGAATTCGATGATTCAACTATTGAATATATCGAAAATTCTCCCAATGAAGCAGCTCATGATATGCTTGATGGTTTCCGACAAAGTTTTGATGCAGAAACTCATCAGAAAACAGCTGCACATGCCACCCAAGATGAAGAAACTTATCAAAAAATCACTCAAAAACAATTCGATGATCAAAAAGCCCCTCTCCACCCACGTACAGATGAATCTTATACGAATATAACTCAGAAACAATTGCCTGAACATGGCCAACGCCCCGGAACATATGACCAAGTAACGGAAGGGCAATTCAGAGATGAACGTACAACTTTTTATGGCGCAGATAGAACGGCCGGAGATTGGAAATTTGAAGATCGTAACGTGGTTACAGAACAACAGTTTGAAGAAGGAACTAGTGAGTATTCAGACGTTGGAGAAAGTGATCGCGGTGAAATGGGCTCTAAATTCGATGGAGAATTAGAGAAACAGTGGAAAATGACTGGCGAAAAACAACTCATGGAACTCCTAAAACACCATGAGTGGACCGAACCTCTCACTACCACTGAAGGACCAGATCAATTAGGACAACAAGATGGTGAACTTTCACGATTGACCGCTGATGTTGCCTCTAAAATCGTAAAAGAAGCTCTTAATGCATTAGGAAACACTGTTTTATCAATCGGAATCACACCTAATGAATTGTCTCAGATTGTGAAAAAACTCGTCTCACACTCAAGTAAATATCCAGTACTTGCACATACTATTAAATGCTATGCAGGATCTGACATCAATCCAATCAAGAAAAAAGTCGCAAAAGCCCAACACTTCGGCAAAACAGCTAATACTAACATAGAATATTCGGACAATCTCGCTGCCGATGTTTTTGTAAGACAATTGTCAGCAATGTCCCATAATCCAGATTTTATCGTAGAAGGATTAGTCGCATTGGCTGCTTCTGATGATTTCGAACAACGAATTGATGAAGCCTGTGAAGAATGCCTTAAAGCGAAAGAAGTAGACGTGATTGAATCTACATCAAATGCAGATGTCTTCAATCAAGTCCTCGCTGGCGAAACAGATCAAAATGAGAAAGTCGCCGAAGATGTGAAAGATGTCGTAAGTGGTAATGATGATGACGGACTGTATTCATATCGAGGACATGTGTCCGAAGTTAAGGCAGAAGTAAGCGATCAAGACGGTTTTGCGAAAGCGGCAGCTGAGTATGCGAAAGGACGCATTCTGGTTGCAACCGAAAAAGATATTGATATCGTCCCGAAATCCTTAGATGTCTTTGAAGATGCTGGGGAATTCGAGGTTATATTTGTCGATCCCACCAAGTCCTCGGAAGAACTTGAAGCCAGAGCAGAAGCACGCAGAGAACTGGCAAAAGAAGCTTCTAAAAAAGAGGCACAGATGGGCGGCGCAGGCGGCATGCCACCTGCGGCTGGACCAGAAATGGGCAACCCCATGGCCCCTCCAGGTGGAGCCGACATGGGAGCACCTCCTCCGGGAGAGGCACTGTCACAAGATCCAATGATGGAAGATCCCATTGAAGACGAAGGAGGCACTGGTGAACCTCAACCTCCAGGATCTATTTGTCAAGCATGTGGCTCGAAGGATGTCGATGTGGATAACGGCGAATTCCGATGCAACAATTGTGGAGCCGAAGGGACAGTGTCAGTACGAACTGAGTACACCAAGTGGCCTGAAACTATCCAAGAATCCGAGCAGGCCGAAGGCGAAGGTTTTGGACTCGGAGCTGAAGAGTCGATGGAAGAAGAAGGTCTTGGTGGCGAAATGCCAGCACCTGGCGGAGAAGGCGAAGGCACAACCCTACCTAACGTCCCTGTTGGTGCATCTGTTAAGGATGTCCTAACAAAACTGGCCAGCCGTAATCTGCCAGTATTAGCGTCAACCACAAGAATTACGCCGAAAATGCTAGAAGTACTCGAAGCACAAAAAATACAATTTGGGTCGGTATGTCCCAACTGTGGACGACATGATACCGATGTCATTAAATCGTCGAGCAGCAAAGGTTCAGAAGGTATTTGTTACTCATGTGGACAAGAATACAACTTTAGAGTAGTTGCTTCCAAGGACAAAAAGAATAGCGTATACGCACAACATGTCTGGACTCCCGCAATTACAAATGAAGAATGCTCAGGATGCAATAGGCTGCGTGAAGCATTTGATGCTTCTCTCAAAAATTATGGCATGACCAGAGAACAGTACGACAACATTAGAACCGCACGAGAGCAAGGTAATTTGATACTAAAAATGGCCGCGGCCGGATCGCTAGATTTGACAGAGGCGATGCAAACTGAATTGCCATTAACAAAAATTGCATCTGCATCATCTTCTAGGATGAAAGGCGCTGATCAATTTGATAAATTCCCTTCTGCAAGTTGCATAGAAAGACTTGCTCGCCGATTTGGCGAGAATGCCACTGCAATGAGTGGACCATGTGAAGGCAAAAAACTTGCTGAATGCGTCTGTGGACAGCTTGAGAGCTTAGGAATCTATAGTGACGGCATCGCAGCTAAAGTGGCTTCTGCTGTATCTCATAAGGACCCGATAGTACATGCTCCAATGAAAACATGCGTCGGCATGTTTGTCAGGGATGGGTATGACATCGAAGATGCATGCGTTGCATGTGATGGTTTACGAGCCGCTCAAGCAAGTACCGAAGACTTGGTAATTGAAGCTATTGCTCAAGTCACTCCAATGGTGGCAAAGCCTATGGCCGCACCAAGTGAAATGATGACTCCAACTAAAGTCCCGAACAAAGCTCCAAAAGCTATGCCTGTACCACAAGCTGCTCCAAACCCAGAACAAGATCAAATGGGAGCATCTCCCATGCCAAAACCCCTTGAAGAAATCAATCCACTAGATGAACCAATCACTGATGCCACCGAAATAGGTGGAGACTTAGGCGGTGAGATAGAAGCCCCTGTTGCGGGCGATGACATGGACGGCGGCGAAAGTATCGAAATGGAAATTGGCGGAGATTTTGGTGATGAAGGATTGGATATTGGTTTCGAAGAGGATGCAATCACTATCCAATTGCCATCTGAAGCAGTCGATGCTTTACAAGTCTTATTTGATGCCTTACAAGGACAAATCGACGATAGCATGATTGATACTATCGGAGATGACCTTGGTGGAATGATGGGAGAAGACGAAGCCCTTGATATTGCGGGAGATGCTATTGAGATCACAGAAGACAATGGTGACGATCTAGATGTTGGTGACATAACCGAAGATACCGTCGATTCTACTGAAGAGGTGGAAGAAACAGACGATAGCAATGGCGGCATCCCAGGTCTATCCGATGATGATGAAATTCCAGTGGAAGAATCAGAATCGGAAGATATGGCAAAGCCTGTCCTTAATAAAGAAACCGAGAAACCTTGCGTAAAACAACTAAAAGAAAAATCTGCTCCAATGGAAAGCAAACCAATGGAAAATAATCAAGCAGTGACGCCTATGGCAGACTCAGACGAAGAAGTCAAAGAAGCTTCAAAAATGGAATCTCTTCTACTGGGAATGAAAAAGGGGTCTCTACGCAATACGCAAGGAGCACTAGACAACCTCTTCGAAGGAATCTGGCATCAAGCAGAATTGGCTAAAACTGCAAAAGATAAGAATGATGTCAAAAAAGTAGAGTACAAGGGAGCCAATGAAGGCGAAAAGATCAAAACTACTCCAGCCCAAGACTCTACAGAAGTTAAATTCCAAGATGGAGGCAAAATAGGACATGAAGAATCATTCAACACAGCCGTAAATACTACTCCAGATGTCCCACGATCTGCCGCAACAATCGGGGATGAAGATTCGAGTAATACTGTGAATGACAAAACCGATGTTCCTACCGTGCCTAATGGATCACCTGCAATGGCAGGTGAAAAAAACTACCGACCAGAAAAAGGGAACGTAGTTGATGGAAACCAAGGAGCACAAACTACTGCAAGCGCAGATAAGAATACAAAAACTGCTGAAAAATGCACATGCCCACCCGATTGTGATTGCGAAGGGTGCTGTGCTGTTTGTCAATGCAGAGCCAAAAATAATCAAGGAGAAAAAGATATGAAGTCAGCATCAACCGTATGGACGGTCACAAAAGATCACCCGCATTACGACACACTGAAGAAGAAAGCTGATGCTGGCGATTCAGTTGTGAAACTAGAAGACCATAAAACTTATGACTTAATACAAGACCAAAATAACAATTTTGTATTGATTGCACAAAAAACAGACGAAATAAAAAAGGAATCTCAAACTGTTACACCGAATAAAGTAGACAGTTTGGTTGACGATCCAGATATTAATCAAACGTCAGGACCAGGTAAGGGAAAAGTTAAAGAAGATAAAGCACACAGCCTAGCTGTGACTGAGAAAAAGCCGAGTGAAGGAATGGACGAACCCACTACACCAGAAGCACCAAATGCAGGACAATTAGCACGAGAACATACTTACGACTCTAATTTAGATGGACCAACGGTACCTGCTGGTGGTGGAATGAATCCAGACTATGACGAAAACGAAAAGAATACACCTGAAAAACTGGACCAAATGTTGGGAAAACAAGATGGTGGAGCCGCTACGGCCTCACGAGACGAAGCTATTAAAATTGCAGGGCAGATGGTGAAAGCCAATTTGATCTCTATCGACGATCTACAATCTCAAATAACAAAACTGTCCAGAGCAACCCCCGAAATTTTGCGGGATTACGAAAACATGATAAGAGAAGCTTCCTCAAAAGGAATGCAAAAAGAAGCGTCATCTGAAATTTCGGTCGAAACCGACGCACTTGTTCAGAAGACGGCTGCAAATGAAACTCCTAATCTGAAAAATGATCTTCAATCGTTCTTCCGACTTGATAAAGCAAACCGGGATTACGAAAGATACGCTAACGAACAAGGAAACCCTAGACTGTTTCGATAAAAACAGCTAGTGAAGAAAACTATAACCACTTCCTAATGTATGGGAAGTCACTAATAGGAGAAAAAAATGGCTTTAATAGAAGTATTCCACGTTGTCGCAACTAGCTTGCCAATCGATGCCAATAACAACGTCGACATCCCTCAAGGACAATTGGTCGGCCTACAGCCAACCGGTGCCAATGAAGGCGATGTAGTCCCAGCTACCAACTTCCCTGGAGCTAACTCTCGACCTGCTATCGGTATTGCTGGCGATTCCCGATCTTCGGGCGTCTCAAGCTTTACACCCGAATCCGGCTCAGCTCTCTCCGGAAACCCAAAAACTTCTCTAGAAGGAGCTTTGGTTACCGGCGCTTATGGAGCCAGCCAACGATTCACACAAAACCGAGTTGCAGATAACTACAATGAAGTACTCGCCAGTGGCAAAATGACTGTCTACCACTCTGGTGGAGAGTTCTGGACCGACCAGTATGAGTTGATCCGCGCTGATGGCGTTACCATTACTACTATCGTACCCGGTACCTTCCTGTTCTCATCGTGGAACGAAGGCGCAGACGCACTCGATGCAGTGACCGAACCAGTCCAACGAGATGGACGATTCACTGACGAAGGCGCAGTATTCACCAACTGGCTATGTGGACAATGCCTCACCGCACCAACCTCATACCCAAGTGGCGTACCGGGAACAGAGACTGCATTCACCAGTCTCCCAGAAGGCGGAAACTCCCTGAGCTGGGGTAACTTCCTTCATGTTAAGTTGCTTGTCTGAGTTGACTGGGCAACAAGTTAAAACGAATTGAACTTTTACCAATATATCATTGTGATTCTTGGTAAATAAGGAGAATACGAATGATTGATAAAACTAACTTGACTAACGAACAAAAGGAAGCCATCATTGCCCAGGCTCTCAACACCGACGAAGGCCGAGTTGCACTAGCACAAGCAATGGTTGAGCCAATCCGTCGTTCGCTTGAGTACCAAGCTGTTGGACGTAAACTTCTACTCGTCGATGAACTGCCACAAGGCGCTCTCGCACGATACGAACGAGACGTCGCCGCAATCGCACACATCGTCGCAAGACGTGGTGCTGTGCCTGATCAGATTCAGGAAGGCGAAGAAATTCTCGTCCCAACCTTCGAAATTGCTGCGAACCCACAGGTCCGCTTGTCTGAGATCAAAGCACGACGATTCTATATCGTCGACCGCGCACAGATCAAGGCAAAAGAAGCTATCCAGAAGGAAGAGGATGCAAATATCTTCTCCGCTTTGATTGCAGCAGCTGATACCCGTGGCGATCAAATCGTCACAAACGTTGGCTCCTTGTCACCTGCTTCTTTGAACACGGCTTTCCGTTTCATTGAGCAACACGACTTGGTCGCAACTAAGATCGTTGTGCATGCTAACCAGTATGCTTCCATCCGTGTATTCGGCAAAGATTTCTACGATGAGGCAACAACTCGTGAAATCTTGACCAGTGGTCTCTTCGGACACCTCTGGACGGCTGACATCCATGTTTCTTCGAAGATGGACCCAGATTCTGTCCTAGTTGTGGCAAGCCCCGACACCGTTGGTGCTTTCCCAATCCGACAGGATATTACAGTCCTACCAGCCGATGATCCGAAAAAATTACGATTAGGTTGGGTCATTTACGAAGAGGTCGGAATTGTAGTCGTGAATGATTATGCTGTTAGCAAGATTGAGGTAACTGCTGGTACGTAATAGTTTTACAGCAATTATCATAGTCACATGAATTTGGGGTGGGTCGAAACGACCCACCCTTTTTTCGTGCCAATACCTTTAGGATCGGCAGGGTAAAATACGGGGATGTCGGATCAGTAGAGGAAAATATTTTCTTGCAGGTATCGTGAAAAAGATTGTATAATAGTAGTAAGGAGATTACTATGACTCATACATGCAAGAAATGCGGAAAAGAATTTGAAGCACCCAAGTGGAGAAAGGCAGTTTACTGTAGTCGAACTTGTTTTGGCTCGGGTGAAATAGGATCAGGCAAGATAACGAAGGATTGCGGGTATTGTAAACAACCATTTACATCCGAAAAATGGAAGAAGAAAGTATTTTGTTCTAGACCCTGCTCGGATGCTGCATCCAAAACCAGCGCCATCGAGGCATGTGCAAGCTGTGGCAAAGAGATTGAAGTCATTGCTTGCTTACAAGGGAAGCCCCGCTACTGCTCGCGAAGCTGTGCAGCTTCGGATAAACGAATTAGAGAAAATATAGAATGCCAAGTTTGCAAAAAGCTCTTCTACCCCTATAAGAAGGGCATGAAATTCTGTTCCAAAGAGTGCAAATACAACTCATATCCTCGCAAAGGATACAAAGAGATTTATGCCAAGTTCCTCCTCCAGGAAGAACAAGAGAAGTTTGCCCCTATGTTTGATGTAAAAGGCAGAGTTCTCGAACACCGCCTAGTGATGGCTCGCCACCTCGGTCGTCCACTCAAGTCTGAAGAAATCGTTCACCACAAGAATGGCGTAAAAAGAGACAATCGTATCGAGAACTTGGAGTTGCTTGAGAGTCGTAAAGAGCATCACACGGGTTGTGGGGATGATATTCGAGAGCAATTGCGGACTGCTGAAGCGAGAAATAGAGAACTGGAGAGTAAACTGAAGTCTCTGGGCGTCGAGGTATAATTAGGTATATCTAGGAGACAAAAATGAAATGTAGAATAAAAAGGACTACAGACCGAGCGGGTGACAAGCCTTGCAAAGATGCATATTTAGACGACAAGTATTGGTATATCGACGTTGAGTCTGTCCAAGACTTGATAGACATAGTTGATGAGGCAGATGAGGCTATCGTCTTCAGCATTGTGCCTGATCATTCTGCTCCACCTGACATTGAGATTTATGATGAGTATCGAGAGCCATTTTCCTGTATTTGCACGGTTTGCAAAGAGGAGATTAGTTCCAAGGAAGATGTTGTGGGATCATCCAATTTTGAATTGCAGCATGCTTGGTGTGAAAAAGTCAAAATAACAGCGGCGGATTATAACCCAATGATAGCAAATCCTTGGGATGGTTGTCCGTTCAATGCTGTGCCTAAGTGGCTAACCGAGGCGCTGGACAATGGCGTGGTAACGCCTCATACAAGAAACTGCACTGACTATGCTGAGTGGGATGTGAAGACAAAAGAAGGTTTGGTAAGTATGTCGCCTGGTGATTATATAGTCCGGGCAAATTTAGCATCGTCGGCGTAATAAAGTGAAATGACATGCTGTGGGTGTTTGGGATAAACGCTGTGTTATTTTCACCGTATAGAGCTTTATTTGGAGAATTGATATTGATTATATACAACAAAAGAATGACAGCACGTGTGCTATAATTTCTTTATTGAATGCAAAGAGATTCTACGGGCAAGAAACATGTACTTACGGGGACGATGAGTTTGAGAAGTTGATAGACCTGGGAAGGGCCAGGCATGGTGCTGCAATTGGTGTAGCATCTATTGCTCGTTATTTGGGAATAAAGAGGACGGTCACAAGTAGGGATGATCCAGTTTTCCCTTTCACTTTTGCTTGTTTTCCTCCGAATTTGGCATGTCATGCTGTTTTGGCAATTTCGGGAGATAAGGAATTTTGGGAAGTTGTCAATTATTATGGTCCATATGGTCCTGTGGTAGATCGTATTAAAATAAGTCAGTTAGATATTGTGTCGACATGGCCTGGGTGTGATCATGGCTTCCGACAATTCTGGCATTTGGAGATTGAAAATGAAACGTGACGAAATCTTTCAGATATTGAGCGACAAGGAGTATGAGGATTATCCTAATGACATTATGGCTAGAGAATATCTAGCAGTCTTGTTTGGCTCAGATAAATTTCTTGTTACAGATAACGATATTGCAGAATTATCAGAAGAAATTTCGGAGGAGCAGTTGATTTTGAATGCTTTTGATGATTTTCGGAAGTGGTATTCAAGATAGAACATGTTTTTTTGCATATGATAGTTACAGTTATGTCAGAAGGAGGCTGAAGATGATTAATCCTACTTTTATCACCGTTTTTGTTCGCAAATCAGATTTCGACCAATGTCATTTACAGGATTATTTGCGGGAGAGTTTTGATTTAGAAGAAATATCTTCTGAAGTCAGGAGCGGTTTTTCTACTGATGGAGAGATTGTAGCACATTACTGCATGAGTTCACATGCAGCTAAACATTTTTGTCATAAATTTGCTGATAGCTTCGGGTGTAAACCAGATGACAAGGATCATATCGCCATATACGAGCTAATTAGTGGTGGATTTTTGTGGGATTGTGATTGGCTAGAAGAGGTAGATGGTCCAGAAGAATTTGAATGTGGCGTTCAACTGAAATCACTGAGTGCGTGATTGATGATTCTCATCAAGCCAATATCTAAAAGTCCTCTCATAGCAGAAATGTTAAAACTTGTTTTTGAGGCTGATGATGGATTGGAGATTAAACATGACTGAACAAAATGATAAACCTCTTATGACTCGTGGTGGTGGTTATTGGGAGACTGACAGGTACAAAAACGCTTGGGCGGGACATCACTGCAAATGTCATATGTGTGGTAAAGAAATTTTGAAAGACAAGGATGATAACGTAAAAAAACTACACAATGATGAATTTGTGCATTCGTCATGTTATAAGGAAGGTGAATATAAGCAGGAATATTCTGGTGATTATATGATATGTCCTGTTTGTAATAAAACAGTTTGGACAAAGGATGGGGAAGAATTGGAAGATGGAAGCATAGTTCATGTAAAATGTTCTTTGGGCGGAAAAACAAGGCTAGAGTTATAATCAATGAAAATCCATAAAACATATGATGACCTTGGCTTCCCAATTACTGTAAATTGCACCATATCTACAGGTAGTTGCTATCATTGTGATATAGACAAGTTTAATCGCCCTTTAAAGAATCGCAAAATGTTGGAAGAAGAGATATCTAAAAATCCTTTTTTAGCCGAGATGGTCGAGGAAATGTTCGAGCTTGCTCTTAAGGCAGGACATGATGGATTAGAAATTAAACACGGTCGTCCAGTTGTATCTCCTGAGATGGCCAAGCTTATGAATTGTCCTTTTCTTCCTTGGGAAGAGAATTTGGAGATTGAAGATGAGAAATAATAGTGTAATGGACAGTGACTGTCGTTTGTCATCACGAGATGACCAACACAACAAGCGAGATAGATTATTTGATGTTGTATCAAACAATTTTTCTAGTCATTCGCTTGTGGGATCATTTTTTCATGGCGATGACATGCAGGGTTGCGTTGTTGCAGAAATATCGTCTGATTGGTATTTAGTTGAGATTTTCGACTGGCTGACAGGTTCGTCTCATTCACAAAAGATTTACTCATTGTCTGATATGAAGCATTGGTCTTTTTATGATGACGCAGAATGGATGCGGAATGCTTACGAAAATAGACCATTAAGTGAAAGTGCAGATGATGAAATGTCCTAACTGTGGAGAGTATTGTGAACATTTGTATATCCATGACGCAGATTGTGACCTCTGCGAAAGTGAACTAGATGTAACCCATTGTGGATGTTATTTTGATTGGGATATTACGGGCGAGAATTCGTATGAAATACAAAACGGTTTTGTTTGATTGGGGTGGCACTCTTGGCGATCACAAATTGCGGACTCAGAATGATTGGACTGAAAGAATGATTCGTGATCTTCATCGTTCGGGTTATCGTTTGGGCATTATTAGCAATAATAACCGATATGCGGATACTCGATGGCTGCGTCACAAGTTGTCGGACCTTGGATGGATTGAGTATTTCCAAATTATTGTTGGTTCTTCAGAGATGCATGACGACACATCTGATCTGCATTGTGTTGGCATAAGTAAGCCAGATCCTCGTATTTTTAAAAGGGTTCTTGAGTTTTTGAGTATTCCAGCTTCTGAAGCAGTGTATGTGGGTGACACTCATGATGCTGATGTTTTAGGTCCGAGATCAGTAGGTATGTCTGCTTTATTGGTCAAGTGGCCAGAGGACTATTCGGATAGATTGTGGGAATTGTTACAGGACGTTCCTAAAGACCGCAAAAATATTTTGACTCAATTTTCTATCACACCTGACGGTGAAAAACTTCAAATTGAGACTCGTTTGCGTCATTTGAATGATCCTTTGGAGGTTGGCGATGAGATCATTTGTGGCAATTGCACTTATGTAGTGGAAGGGTGGGATTTACAGCATACTAAGGATGAGATCCTTCATGCTCATCGAGAACTTATACATATTTCTGCTCTTACTGTGGAATAAATTGGAGAAGAAGGATGAAAGATCTAGTACACGAATCATATGATGCCCGCATATCTTTGATAGACCAAAGAAGCAAGAATTTCAAATCTTCAAATTTAAGATGTGAAGAGGACGACGATCATTTTTTCACTGGCAAATTAACAAACGAGGATTGTAGAATAAGATACTACTTCATGAAGGGATATTTCCAAGATACAGATATTGGTTTGTCTTTGCGTAATTTTTTGATCGATTTATTTAGATGGGTCCCTGAAATTACAGCTGAGCAGGTTGTGTCAGAGGCGGTGAATATCAGTAAAGGTTCTACGCTTTTGCCAGATACTGATTGCAAGGAGAATATTGAGTGCGATTGTGGCACTTGTATTTCTACCTACGTAGGTTCAGGTTCGTTCCGGTACGGTGGTCGTCCAGTGTGTAATGACTGGGGTGATTATATATATTGTGATAAATGTGGCAAAATGTGGTCGCGAGAATTGCACTATCAACGAAAAATACACATGGAAACATAATGCTGATCAACTTGTCTAACCGTCTTCTAATGATGTATAATGCGGTGCCGTTATGGCTTTATACTATTTAGGAGATAAAAATGGAAAGTAACGAAAAACACACCAGGTCTACGCCTAGACACCCAAACACTTACATGCTAGGGGCATACAAAAGATTGCACTCTTGGCTATGTCAAATTTCTTCCAAATCAAATGTTAACAAATCTATCTGCATTCTTACAATGGACCAATTTGGTGATAAAAAAGACGGAGAAATTGTATCTAGTAACCAACCTTATGCTCATAATATGAATGATATTATTCAAGACCTCGTTTTACAACCCGAAACAGTTCAGTTGGTACAGAAATCAAGCGCCGGTTGGGCAGGGGTTTTTGAGGCCAGGTTTTGGACTCAAGCTAATGAACATATAGTTCGAGTGATAATAGATAGCGCAAAAATATCAGATGATTTAGGCATTGACGCATGTCTGGACAAAATGTCGATGTTTCTTGTGATATCCTCTGTAAGGAAGCGTCCGGGTCATATATTCGCATATCAAATCTTACAGGGTATTTATCCGGATTGGAAACATGACAAAGAGCATTTTGAAAATTGGACATTTTCTGAAGCAGACTGGTCTAAGTTATTGGCATGGTCAATCAAATCAGAAGTCCAAGATGTTAAATCAGTAGACTGGAAACATAAAGCAATGAACGATATGAACACTGTAATCACTGTTAATAATCCCAACCAAATAGGGTTTAGATTTAATTCTGAACCTTGGATTATAGGTGCTCCACCTCGACCACGGGATATTTGGGTTACGGTGAAACATTAATAAAATCTAAACGTATTAACACTACATCCGTTATTCGTGGATTAAGCCTCTGGCTAATGTCTAGCCAAGAGGCTTTTGCATGTCTAGATTATACCATGCTTGTTTTTGAATCTGCTCGGCAATTTGAATTTTCTCAGCAAGAGGGGTATAATATGACTAGGTCGGATATTCTAACGGATTATACATGGAGTAAAAAATGGCAAAGGATAAACAAATTGGCTATGCGAAGTGGGATGGTGAGGGCTCGTCGTGGTTGGATGTCACATGTCCTAAATGCAATCATGAGTTCAAGACTAGACAATATCCTCCAGGTGTACCCGAATATGATGAGTCCATTGATGACGTTGCCCTGTGTGTCTGTGGGCATACCTATTATCGCCATTTCGACCCATTTGAAGAAATGTATCCTGTAGGATGCAAATACTGTAGATGCTATGAGTTCAAAGCAGCAGTAGATGTGGACTGAGATCTGTAGATAAAGCTAAAAGGAGATTAAAAATATGAAACCAGGTTTAATGGTAAATGGCAAGCAAATCTGTAATGCGGAGTTTGTCCGTGATGAGGGACATGCAAACGTGAAGAATACTGAGAGTAGAAAATCTTATCGTCAAGGATTTATAGACGGTTTGACATCTTTCGCTTGGTGGAAGGATGATGTTCAAGTTGTCGGTACCATGCCTACCCCATTGAAGGAAGTTTTATCGACATTAGAATCCACTTGGAACTACAAAAAAGAGTACGTCGATACTATGGATCTTCCACAAGATGAGCCAATGTGAACACGAATATTGAACAAAAAACAGAAGAAAACATATTGAATCATTTGGTAGAGGCATGGAATTTATTCAATTCGATTTCTACCAACGATCATAGGGATGATGAAACGGATTTTCGTCGGGCTATTCATGAGTGTCAGAGGATTATAGCCCTTCGTCAAATGCGCCGAATCAATCCAGATTTATGGTCTGGATGAAGTAATTTGTAAGTTAACGTTGGAGTCGAAGAGGTGTCAAAATTAATGCAAGAGTTAAAACGAAAAGAAATAATGGAAGACCCCATTAACTTGGAACTAATTAATATTTTGCGTACTTTAGAGAAAGATCGAATCCAAGGATACAAAAAACGTCTTGCCCAGTATCGAGCTAAAAAATGGTACCAAAGAATTTTTAACAAGCCTAAAAAGAGACATTATGTTTCATCGGATGAATTATTCGATGCCTCGGCACTTTCGGCCGCAGAATTTTCGCGTAGAATTCAAGAAATGAGGCATGCTGGGATATTAAAGGTGCAAGCAATCATGATGTCTTGTGGGGCGTTTGATTGTATAGATGAGGAATCTGTAGAATTGTGTTCTTTGAATTAGGGGGATAATTCTATGGTGCCAATGAAAATGGCAGGTGAAGTATGATAAAATTGCCCCTGAAATTTCGTATTAAACGTCTTGTAAGACGACCTATCACCAGTTTCTTTTACAAACTATCTCATAACCAGTCTTGTCTTCTGAAGATTGGTTTTGTTGAAAAATTACGTCGCAAATGGGCTCCTACTTATAAAGAACAGCGTCAAGACATCATAGACAACAGTGCAAGTGTTGTCAGATGTGTTCGTGAACTTGTCGAAATGGAAAGACTTCGTCGTAAAATAATGCCACCAATGCCCATCCCCGACACAAATGCAAGTGTAAGCAAAGGAGAAATTGCATGAGTCACGAAATGAATCACGTATCAGTGCGAGCAAAGCTGCCTGAGCTGGCCAACAAATCGTACGCAGAAGTCCTTCCATTTTTCCGAGACAAATGTGGTGAACCAACCGTTTTTTGTGATGAGGATGATTGGTGTTATGATGGCGATGGACATATTCTACCCGTGCGGTGTGATGACACGAATGGGTGGGGAGTGGAATGGTTGTTAGTCGACGATTTACCTCACAAGTGTGAGCCAGCTAATATCGCATTCAATTACTTGGAACAGATACGTGCTCGGATATTAGAGGAATTTCCCACTGCAACAGATTTTATGGTTTGTTCATATACATGGTACAATGGCACCGACGAACCCGTGTCTTTGGAACCCAATTTTGGAGAATTTAAAGAATGATAAAAGAAAGTGAATTATCTGGTCCATGTCCTAATTGTGGTGAATCGAAATTAAAGATGACAAATGCTCTTTATTCAGAGCCCTTATTGTTTACTGCTGTTTGCGAAAACTGTGATTTTTCGGAAGAGGGACAAGGAGAGCTTAAGAATATCCTTGAAGGCGAGGATGCTGTAAGAGCTAGACCTCATATCTATGTCGGTTGTGATGATCCTAAGTTGAGTAAATTAGCAGAGCAATTACTGGCCAATGCAAAAGAAGAAAGATTGATTGAATAAACAATATGGGTAGTAGAGGAGACATGAAGTGAAAGCAGAAACGCAAGTAATTGGGAGATCAGTGGTGGGTATCAAAAAAACATATGAGGAATTCATTAGGGATAATCCTGAGTGGCACGAGTATGATCGACATTGTAAAGAATGTGATTTATCTTGTTGTCATCATGATTTATGGGGTCCTGCCCCTCATTTATATGGGGACGAAAATTGTCGTTGTGTAGAATGTGTACATCGGGCAAGTAATGAGGAGTAAATGATATGAACTTATATTTGTTAACTCGTTTGGATGAATGTGGCTATGACGAATGCAATGGATTTGTGATAGCAGCTCGCTCTCCTGTTTCTGCACGAAAAATTGCAGAAGTAAACAGTGGAGATGAATCTGATAGAGTGATGCGGCCATTTTGGTCAGACACCAATTAAGCTAAATGCACGTTGATTTCAAATTCGTGCAAATTTAATGAAGAGCAACTGATCTTAACTGATTTTAACTCTGGATAGATTTGGAGCGAGATATGACAGATCTGCCTTGTTGCGAGATATGTGGCGAATCTCTGTGTATACCTATTTTTTATGGTGTGGATGATCCTGAAGTTCTAGAGTGGCATCAGAAAGGTTGGGGCTTTTTTGGTGGCGATTGTGTATGCGATGATTATGGTTTTCACTGTGTTAGTTGTGGTCATGAGTTCGGTCGACGCATGCCATCGGGGGATTTTGAAGTGTGGATTATGTTTCATCGAGCAAAAGAATTATTATCTCACGACCGGCGGATTGAAGCTATCCAGATGTTGAGGACCAACAGCAATTTGAGTATCAAAGATTGTCTAGAAATATTAAATAATGAGAGTGATGATGCACTATCCAAGTTTTATTGACTTATTTTAGACGTCCTGGTATAATAATGGACGGGCGAAAAGTTTTGCAACAATGTTGATTCATTGGAGGTGTTGTGATGGGTTTTTCAAATCTATGTTCAAAGATATATCAGTCTAAAACATGCATGTCTGTAATTGTTTTGATAATATTGTGCTCGTGTGCATCTGTTATTGCCGGGCTTTTATTGAATGCAGAATCTCTACAGCCTTATACTGGCACTCGTAGTATCATGGTAGGCTTGGAGCACGATCAATCTCATCGAGTCATTCGTCGTTCACACGCTGTAAATTCATGCATTGAAGTTTTCTACACGAACGTAGATTCAAATGGGATGCATCCTGCACCATTTGAACACGAAAAAACCAATCGTGCAGTTTATGCAGTGCCAAAAACAGCAGATTGTTTAATCCTGATTCGACACGGTGAGGTATTGGACGAATTAGATATTCGTCCAATCATGTCAGAAATTTGGTTGTCTTTACCAAGTGAGGATGAACAGTGAAGGTGAAATATAGTTGGTCAGAGAGTGCTGAGTCTTGGATTAAGGATGCTTATGATACAAACGAGTATTGTGAGCGTAATTTAGTTGTTGCTGCTTTGATAGCTTTGGAAGAAGACGATCCAGCCGAGGCTAAGCGAAGGTTGCTCCAATTGGTTTCTAATACAACGTCACTCATAGATGTCCCACCACATTGCTCAGGTGAGCACCACGAGAATTAAAGCATATTTTTTAGGAGATAACAAAATGCTAGACTCACATACACAAGAAGGATTTGATCCGGTAATTAAGGGTGAAGTACATTTGCATGTTAATAATGGAGGCATCAGTTTTGGTGTGGTAGATGAAGGTTTTGGTCCAACTATTCTAGTTAACCAAAATCATTTTGGAGCAATAGACACTGAGCAACGAGTTCACACTACAAAGGACATGCTGCGCCAGGTTGGTGAAATGTTTATAAAAGCTAGTAAAGAAGAGTACTCAGAAAATTATTGTTTTCCTGCTGAGGTGTATAGTGCGAAAAAAGGCAAGACAAGTAATGGATCGCCTGGAGGAGAAACAATGGAAAGTGAACATATTAAATCTAATGTGCCTATTAACGAAGATGATTACGAATTAACTTGGACAGTTTCTGAATACGTAGGGCATGAAGTCATACGGAAATCTGATTATGAAAAGTTCGTCTTGGCCCGGCGAAAGGATGAGGATTTAGAACAATTTTATCTCAAAAATGTAGATGACATTCAAGTTGGTGATGAATTAGTGTTATGGGCGAGCATTCCGGCTACAGTGATCGAAGGCAGCAATGGGGATCTGTGGGCTGAGTGTAGTGAAGATATAATTCACACATTAGAATTCGCTATAGATGGTAGAGAATGCTGGGTTTCAACATGCTCTTGTAATTTGAACGGCATCGAAAAACTCGAAATTGGAGATAAATAAATGACTATGCCACAGTATATGAATTGTGCCCATTCAGACACAGGTTGGTGTTTAGATTGTGTCAAAAAAGAGTATGAAGATAGCGTAGCCGAATTACAAAAAATAGAGCAACACGTTGAGGAATTGCAAGAAAAGAATAAGCATCTCGTAAATCAATTGCTATCCCATGTGTCGCCACCTGAAGCAAAGATGCAGAAGCATTGCCAGATAATAGAAGAAATGTCTTTGGGACATTTCCAATATCGTCGATCACATGACGAGAAATATGCCAAACGCATTCGAGAAGTAGAATCTGCGCTGGTGGCTGCGTACCAAAAATGTGATATGGAAGTCCACTGTGTAATTACGCCAATTTTTGATAAAGAATCTGTTAGCCTGTGCTGGCAGTTGGACGTAGTCAACAATGCATCCGACAATGTGGAAATAGCATTAATTGCAAATACTCCTGTCCGAGCATTTGAGGATGCCCTAATTCATGTTTCTCACAGACAAAACAAAGTGTAATATGTACTACGGAGAATAGGCAGTGTTTTACAGCCCCACCGAAACCACCAAAAGTACCAAACGTTGCCCATCTTGTAAGGTGTCTAATTACATGATCAGGCATCAGTGGTTGGATTCTTATCCGGAGGGTAACCAATGGTACGATGATCATGTCTGCTTGAAGTGTGGGGCTTATTCAGACGGTTCTATCAATTTACAAACAGAGTCGTTGGGACAGTACCGAAATAAACATAGTTATCTTCTAGCACCAGAAGACTTTGAAACTATACAAGAAATGCAGTTGACCCCTTTATTTGAGGATTTTTACAACGCAATAGCAGCGATTATGGAGCACAATAATAAAATACGAAATACAACCATCTATGAGGACCACAAAAAGTCACTGCTTGATCAGATTGCTCGGAAACTCGAAAAAGGATATATAGATTTTACCTCGTTTTGTCAAGGAGTGATATTGATGTCTAAAATGATGGATAAAGAAGCAGCTGAAACGTTCCTTTTCAAAGTAGATATGGACGGCTTGAGCTATGCAGTGGAGAATTACGCCCCCGAAGATACTGGAGATGATCATTTTGATCAATTAGTAGCAGACTTCCGTAAAGTGTTATCAGATATGGATGAATACATTTATACATTAAGGGATGCGTACGATATCCCTGTGTGTTGAAAAGAGACAATTATGATAATTTCGTATAGTAATATTTTTGACGATTGTTTAATTGTTGTGATGTCGGATGATTTTGAAAGACGGACCTATGCTGTTTCACCAAATTCGTCATTTGAATCGGCCAAAGATCTCATGACTCTAAGATTGAGTCACAACAAGATCAAAACATGGAGTGAGGTTGAAACTGCCTTAAGCAGCGTGGGTAGGGTTGAGAGGATACAGGAAAATATAGAATTCATGGGCGACGGTAATTTTTCTGGTGGTCCATCTTTGCAAGAAATGTTGGGAGAGAATTGATGTATATAAGAGGTATTATTTTAATTGTAGTTTCTATTCTATGTTTCATATTAACACAATATAACGTACTAATGGACTATGGCACTACGATGCGTCTAGTGTCATTTATCAGCAGCGCAATAGGATGCTGTGCAGGTATATATTTGCTTTCAATAAACAAATACGAAAAGGAGAATAAACATGAACAGTTGTGATAAATCGGGACAAGAAAAACCCGATAGATGTTTTGATGTGGCAGAAAGGCAAGCAAAGAGACGAGAGAAGATAGAAAATCTTCAACTGGCGATGCAATTATTTGATCGGAACTTGATTGACAAAACTGCATTGGTCAAGGTGGCCTCTAAAATTGAGGATAATGATCACTATTGCGGAGCCCAGCTATCTTTGTTCAAACGTAACGTTATTTGTATGGACAATTTGAAACATAACATTCGAAATAGGGTGTCTAAAATGCCTCGAAGTGAACGATCGATGTACTACCTAGAATTGCGAGACATTAATGTTATAACTGACTCAGAGCTATTGGATAATCTTAATTTCTTGTTTGAAGAGGAATAAGTCATGTCCACAACACAAGATTTGATTACAATTAAAGTACATACGGACACCGATACAGGGATGCATTATGTGGGAGAGATGGATTATAGAGTCCCGTTTTCAACTAAGGAATGGCTTCAAGGCGAATGTCGAGGTCAAAGTAACAGAGAGACATTGGCATCGTGGTTAGAGGACTTGGCTGAAAGTTGTCGAAATCATTGTCCTCCATTTGGCACAAACTACAAAAAGGGTCCAGAGGCTCAAGGGCAAATAGAGATGAATATGAGCGAATGATATGCTTTGCGTCAGTTCTCATAATAAGAAAGATATTTTGGTAACTACTCCAAAATCAGAAATGCAATCTGCAAAATCTGAAGCAGAACAGTGCTTAAAGAACGGTGGTGGTTTTTACTTTCGTCATTTTAGTACTTGCCCAAAGCAATTAGAGGTTGGTAGTAAGATTTTCTATGTTGAAGATGGACATATACGAGGCTTTGGAGTGGTTGATAAAATTGAGCATGGCCCAAAAGTTTGTGAAACGACAGGCAAGAGTTGGGGAGACGGGATTTGTGCAATGATGTTGGCTGAATCATGGAAATGGATCAAGCCAATTGCTATGAAAGGCTTTCAAGGGTATCGTTATTACGATGGATCTGAAGCAGAAATAGTAGGGGATTGGAAGTCCCCTAAGCCCGATGTTGTTAGTTAAATAAAAATGCCTATGGAGAATTCGTTTCTTCATAGGCATCTTGTTTGTTCTTAAATAGCAATTATTCTTTTACCGGCTCGTATTCACCTTTTAAGCATGCCTCGTACATCATTTCTATGCATCCTGTGCATCCTTCAGTGGTTGGGAATTGTCCGTGCCATCCAGGCGCTCCTGGGACTGGAAAAGTGTCATACGGAGGACACCCACAAATGTATGTTGCCCAGTCATGACAAATCACAGAGAAAATGATCACCCCGAATGGCATGGGCATCATCGATATGGAATCTCGTGATCTGTTTAACACTGTAGCTCCAGATGAAGTGTTAAATACAGCGACTCCACTCTTATTGAAAAATACATTAGTGGCTAATGCTCGGTCTTCTGTCCCATATGCTGCATTCACCACCGTCGCTCCTCGACTCGTCGGAGTGACTTGATTTCCCGGCTTTTTAGCAACGACGGAAACGCCTTTGGCTGTTTTTCGTTGTCTAGGTTGTAAAAAATTCTTACTTGCTTGTGATAACCTTCTCCCGATCATTCTGATAAAACCTCCCTTTATTTTTTTGATATATTAAGAATTATGTTCATATGTACTTCCTGCTCTTTGCTCTATCTTGCACCCTACCGATGCTCGAAAAAATTTCAATGAAGATAAATCATCTTGAACAGTGGCCGATAATTTGTCCATGTTCTCATATTTTAGGACAATTGGTTCTGTCAATTCCATTGTAAAGGAGACCCACGTATTTACTCCATCAGAACCATTACCTGACATGTGGACTCCGGGCAAACTTATTAAATCAACTAAATCTTTGATGCTTAGGTTGAATTGCACTTTGTCACCTATCGAACGTGAGTAATTGATGCCCCTTTCTAATGTCCCTAAGCCCAAAAAACCATCGTATGGTATAAGTGGCATTGTTGCATCGGCGAGCGTCCCTGCATATTCATCTACTATGGTAAAATGTATCGTTTCCACGTAAAGCCATGTCCCTTTATCTGCCGTAACAGAATATTCTTCTGGCGTTTGGCTGTCGCCCGATCCTCCTAGCTCTATCAATGTGATCGCATCTAGATAGTAATTTGGTGTTACTCCAGGGCCTAAATCGATCGAAGTAATACGAAAAGCATCAACACTCGCACCAATAAGTGACATGTCTGAAATTGGTATGGAAAAACTTTGCCAAGTATTTAAAGTATTTGTATCTACATAATTGCCAATATTTACTGTCGTTCCAACAGATCCCGTTGAGGTATCCCATCCAAGTATTTGCACTTCTTTGGTCCCCGTCGATGGCCAAGAGGTTATATATATCTGTCCTGATAGTAAAATGTAATCAGACAAATCTAGCAAGGGGCTTGTAGCTAGTTGCATAACATCATTGTTTGATGTGCCAGTACCGTCTATGCTCACTGTGCCATTATATTATATGACTGTGCTAAACTGGCAAAATCCCATCCACCTCCTACTATTGCTGTGGCAGTCCATTCAGTAGGGCTACCAGCATTTTCATCATAAAGAAGGGTTTCAGAGGCAGAATCTCCCAGAGTGACTGCGATATTCAAATCTGCCCCAAAATTAGGATTTGTGAAGAATCGAACTGAATTTTCAAAAGTTTTAAGCGGACGGGTTGCTACGGCAAGAGCATTAACCTCGGCTCCATCCACTACTGCTGCTTTGCGCCCTGATGTAGGGTCTATGATTTCAGATTTTGCAGGCATATGTTTATCCTAATGAAACGTCGTGATAATTTAAAAACAGAGTACATGTTAGTGTAACAATAGTACTACTCCATATTGTAAACGTAGACCCTTTTGGAATTATAAAGTCTTGAGGGAAGTTTATACAATGTGTAGCAGTATCAGCAATAAATCTAAATCGGTCTATTTCTGATCCTCCAGCAAGAGTGGCAGCTCCACCATCCAAATCGGCACCTTTTTCAAACGTGCCTTCTGCGTTTCGCCCACTACCGAAATTGGAGTTTATAGGAGTAAGAGATGATGCTGCGTTACGTGTCCCTGAATCACCTGCTTTCATGTACACTTCCGCCGCTCCGCTCACTGATATGTTGATGCCTTCTAATGCCATATCGGTTTCTGAATCATTCTGTAAGTAGAATACGCAGTCGTCTCCAGCTGTGGGAGCTTGGACGAATGGTAGACTGTAAGCGTTTCCATCTCTATGGTTAGAGTGATGTTCTACACTTGCAGTTACTGCTGTTACTGATAGCCGATTCTCGCTATTGACCATAGCTCTGTTGCCAGATCCGGTCCCATCTTCTATTTGCATTTGTTATTCTCCCATTAAATTTGAGGTTTCATCAAAAAAGATAATCTGGCGTAGAATTTCCCGCTAGTCTGATCACCAACATAAGAAAATTCTATCGTCCGATTTGGCTGTAATATGACAGATCCCTCTTTATTAAAAACGTGCATATCACCTTCCGATTTTGTATACCATCTGTCAATCTCTAAAGCCGTGCCCTCTAAGGTGGGATTCCCGGCATATGCAGTTACATTTGCTGCGTTCCCTGTCGCTTGGTTAAGATTGACAGGTGTGACTTCCGATCCACCACTGGCGCGTGTCCTATTCATGGACACACTAAAATAATTACTAGCGTTAGGAAATGCCGTTCCACCTGCCTGGTCAATTATTTGATGTCGGATGTATGTTACTACAAGATTGTTATCGCTGCTAATGTTTTTTACGTGTAACCCGACTGTAGTGCCGGATGTTAGATCTGATACTCCAAAAACCTATGCTTGTCCAAGTCGAACACTTAAATCGTGTTGTACCGAATCGGAAACAGATTCTACTTCTAACCTGTTAAACGCATTCACTTTTGCCTTATTTCCAGTGCCTGCCCCATCTTCTATATAAAACATTGTTTTCTCCTATTCTAAATCTATGTTATTCACTTTTTCATCTGTCATTGATTGTAAATGAATATTCATTTTTTTCAATTCAACATACATCAAGAATAGTAGTTGTTTTAATCCCAAATTCCTTACGTCGTAAGAATCTACAACATTGTTATTTTCATCTTCTATCTTGACATTTTTGAAATAACTCATATAATTACCCACCCATTAGTTACTGCGGCCATTTTTATAGTGTCATAACTTGATATATGCTGATTCAGCTCATCATCTATGGTTTCGAAGTTTGAACCTTCGACAACGACCACATTCGATGAAGGGTCTATTTTTTTGACAGAAACTTCTTTGCCCTGAATATTTTCTATTGGTAGTAGCGTAATTGTCACAATGCCCGAAGAAGCATCAACTAATATAAGGTCATCCGTTGCTGTCATATCATAATTTTCAGAAACAGAAACTGAATTCAAATTGATGTCAATTTCAGAAACAGGGGTATTTTTCCAAGCGTTACTATCGCCGTCATATTGCAGTAGATCCTTATCTTGCAAATTCCCCAGATTTATGTCTAGGACATCCTCCTCCCACGCCACAGATGCCTTTTTTTCATCATTAGTTCTGTTCTTTCTTTTTGTCCTGGTTATTTTTATCCATTTGTTTTTCAGAGCAATCTGCAAGTGTTGTGATTGATTGATTTTTTCTTTCGTCACTCTAGGTTGCTTGAGCAAATCCACAGTTTTTCTTGCTGGGATTGTCACATTAACTAAATCACCCAATGTAATAGGTCGGTTAGTCAGATTTTTGACTTCCACTTTATCAAGATATGTCTTTTCTACTGGCATTAGTACTTTTCTCTTGTAGAGTACCTTTTCTTTATGAACTCTTGTTCCGACTCATTTCCTTCAAATGTTTGACGCCCATGTTTTTCACTTTTAGACATATTAGGATAATGACCATGATAAATACTCAATCTTATATCTGGTTCACCTTTTTCTTTACGAGATTCATCAATAGATAAAATATGTGATTTCTCTATATGTGATTCAGATATAAACCTAAGTGCTTCTCGGATTTTGCCTGATATCACAGTTACAGGGATCATACTTGTGTCAAAGTCTGTTTTGACATCATCCACTTCATCGCATACCCGGTGGAAAACCCGTGATGCTAAGTCATATTCATTCTCTCCGAAACTCCACGATGTTTCGAATGCAGGATATGCAAGAATACTTGATATAATTATGACCTTAATTTTGTAATCATTATCCATCTCACTACGGCGTAGGAATGCTTTGAGGGTGTAGATCTCATTATTCGATTCTGCATTAACGAAATCGACTTCGTAGTCTTTATTTCGTCGGGCGGATTCTCGAACTATGTGTGAAGATGGTATGCCTTGAACAATCACAACACTTCCTCCAATCTGGCCTATTTTATATTCACAATATGCCGTTGCCCTTCCTTGGATTTTTCTCAAATTGCATCTTTATTCTACGGTATAATTTAGTTAGGCAGTTTGTTTAGACAATGTTTGAAAAGGGGTTATACACATGTCTTTTACAGATCAAAAGCCATTTGTCGTAACAGAAAAGCAACTCAGTCAGCGGTGGGGGACTCGAACTAAAGATGGAGCGTTAATGTGTAATATATGTGGACACAAATTTAACGAGGGAGAAAATGCTCGATGGGTTTATGCAAACGGCGAGAGTTCAAATGGTAGTGGCAATTTCTTTACCTGTGACAAATGTGATGGCCCCGATGTCTTGGAGAGGGGTAGAGCATCTTTTGCTCAGGCGAAAGAGATGGCGCAACAATGGGGCATTTATGGCCCCGATTGGCAATAATAGCAAACATTCTAGCGAGGTGAAAAAATGATCACGGTTACAAAATCAGCAGCAGAGACTATCAGGAAGATTATGTCGGAACAAGAGTTCGATTCTTCTGAAGTGTTTTTGAGGTGCGCCGTCAAAGGTGGTGGATGTTCTGGATTTCAGTATGATCTCGACATCTCTAATCAACTCCAGGAAAATGATGAGGTTTTCGAGTCAAATGGCATTAAAATTGCCTGCGACCCCAAGAGTTTTCTTTACTTAGATGGCACTGAGATAGACCATAAGAGTGGATTAATGGAATCTGGCTTTGTATTCAATAACCCTAACGCTACAGGATGTTGTGGCTGCAAGCAAAGCTTCTGTGTTTGATGCTAACGTAAAATAAAGAAGGTCTCTGAATGTTTCTTTTGGAAGATAGAATCTTTAAGCCGGAGTCGAAGATAGGATTAATATCTTGCGACTAGCCTTGAAACATCCGTCTGGCATAGACTCAATAATGAATGGGATTTATGTCGATGGCAAAGAAGATGAAAGTATGCGAAAATTTCTTGAAGACAAAGTGCCCGTAGTTGATGAACTGTCTGATATTGAGTTATATGCTCTTTCTGTGGTAATCGGTATTGGTGCGAGAAGAGAGAAAAGAGAAAATGACACATGAAACAAAGAAAACAGCTAAAGACATTTTGGAAGATTTAATCCATAAAAGAAAAGCTCACGTTGTTTATTTAGAGGAATTGCTGGAATCATTGCCCGAAAATGTCACCCCAGAGGCAGATAGCGCATTAAGACAATTATTACAAGATTATGTCAAGTATTTTGTATAGGTTCGATCGATACCAAGATCATCTGTTGCACTCGAATTTCGCCCGGCGTCGGGCTGTTTGGATCTCCATCGAGTACATCTTCCATATCAAATGAGTATGTCAATAGCAGTTCAGGATCGTCTGTCAATCCAGAATAATAATCTAAGGCGAAGTTTTTGCTCGTCCCTAAATATAAACCCTGCGGAGTAGGGGATTTTTCTACAGAACCTATTTCCAGAGCGTACGTAATATTTGGATTATATAGAGAATAAGCAATACGTTCTTCGGGTCTGAATCCTACCACTCTATATCCGAGAAGTTGTTGTGAAAATGATTTGCGGAGCCAATTCATAACATCCATTACTCTATGAATCGTCATGTCACCTTTTTAATTATCGTAATTTTCCCGCTAGATCAACTGCGTATTGTTTAATACACAAATCTTTAATGGGCAAATCAATCCCCACCCATTGAGCTGCATGTTCTATTTTCTCTAAAGGAACATCGTACACCAATTGGCTCAAAAACTCCACTAACCTATCTTGTTCATTTGAGATGTCAGAGATGCTGATATCTCCGCTTGCCAAAGACATGTTGTTTGGAGTCTGTTTGAGTTTGGTGGTAATGCCACAAGTCATGCATCTCGCATGAATGTGTTTAGTCCCATCTTTGTACGTTTTCCAACCAATTACCAGATCCTCTGAACATTTTTCACATTTCAAATTCATTCGGTCACCTCCAGTCGTATTATACAAGAGATCAGGGCTTTATCTCCAAGGATTGAGGTTCTAAATGAATGTATAATCACCTATGTCTACCCTTGTAAATCATACTTATGGTGCAACTGCTGACAACCCCACACCACTGTTAGCTATCCCCCTTTCTGGTGGAAGCGTCACCGTGACAGCGGTGAGAAATGGAACAGATATAGATACAACAACTACGAATAAGTATGGCGAGTGGAAAAAAGACTTTGAATTGATACCCGGAACTTATTCTATCGTTTTTACCGGGCAATTTAGACCGATAGGCAAAGGTGCTAGTTCGAGCTACAACCAACCCACTCCATCAGTTTCAGTCCAAATTATCATTGCCCCTGAAAAAACAACTGGTCCCACTGGGCCAACTGGCCCCACCGGGCCTCAAGGTGACTCTGGGATTCCAGGCCCTACAGGTCCTGATGGGGCAGTCGGGGCTACAGGTCCGCTTGGCGCAGACGGGATTCCAGGACCTACTGGTCCAATTGGGTCTGTAGGACCTACCGGAGCCACAGGCGCATCGGGAGCAACGGGTCCCATAGGTGAGACAGGAACAACAGGGCCAACGGGGGCCACGGGTCCTACTGGGCCAATCGGAGCAACTGGACCAGTAGGACCGATAGGCGAGTTATCCGATGTCGAACTTACTTCTACCACGGATGGCGATTTGCTTGTTGCAATCCAAGACTCGGCTGGTGTAGTTACATGGCAAAACGTTGATTCGACCTTGATTGTGAGTAGGCCAAGCATATCATTAAAAACTGCCGATTATGCGGCAGATGAGGATGATCACACTTTGCTGTGTGACGCCACAGAGGGAGATATTACTATTATTTTACCTTTGGCTGTTGACAGCGCCGGTCTGATACTAAATATTAAAAAAATCGATTCTAGTTTAAATGACGTGATTGTTGATGGCAATTCTAGTGAAATAGATGGTGCTTCGACTCAATCTGTAGGATCACAGTGGGATGCCATGAACATCCACTGTGATGGAAGCAATTGGTATATCATATAATTTTGGACACTTAACGGAGAATATATTATGAGATTTTTGTTGGCTTCATTGTGCGCGTCAATTCTATTCTTGTCGGGGTGTAATGTCCTCGAAAATGTGGCAGAAAGCGATCCTGTAGTGGATTTAGTAGGTCTAGATTTTAGTGCATGTGTCGGCGGTGGATTTGATGTATGTATGGAGTTCTTATCTGATAACGACGAGGCATTGCTTGGTACAGATTTGAATGACTATTTAATCGAGCTAGTTCTACAGAACATAAATACACAAGGTATTTCGACTGTTGACCCAAAGTCATTATGAGACAAACTTCTTTAGAAACGATTGTTGAAGATATATTAGAAACGATAGGATATGTAGTCAAACCTCATTCGCAAAGGTTTATTACAGATGCCGCAAATACAGTATATTTTCAGGTGCCCGTTTGTCGAGGTAATAAAAAACCATTTGTTATTGATTTTGCCCTAGAGAACGCACGAATAGGCATCGAAGTCGACGGGCTCAGATGGCATAGCAATATGGCTCATGTTCGTGACATCTTACGAGATAAAGAAATTCGATCCATGGGATGGAGTATACTAAGATTCAAGGAACAACATATAAAAGAACACCCCTCCCTAGTCGCATCTCAACTAAGAAGGGGCATTAACCTGTTGCTCGATGTTTAGGCCAAGACCTTATCATCCTCCAGGTATTCTTTGAGGATTTGAAGCGCCTGCGTTTCGATTTGACGCACTCGTTCTTTGGTTCGATTGTACCTTTTCCCGACTTGTGCGAGCGTCTCATCTCCATAGAACCTATGGGCTAAAATGTCCCGCTGTCGTGGTGTGAGTTTCGCTTTATCAAGAGCGGCTTTGGCACGTTCTATGTACAGATCTTTATTTGTGTCATTGCATTCTTCTGGGACATCGAATTGTGACACATCGACACATGCTGCATGTCGAGTGCGATCGTATGCTACTTTGCAAAAAGAATTCACAATAGCGCGGCATGCGTATGTACTAAACCTTGCCCCTTTCCACGGATCAAACCCTTCTACAGATAGAATGAGACTCATGTTACCCGCTGATACGAAATCATCTCTGCTGACATCGTCCTGTCGAGCAACAAATCTCGATTTACGGATGCAATTATAGATCAACGATATATTGGCAGTAATAAGCCTATTGCGAACAACAGAAAAAAGATTGAGCCAGAATTCTAGATGCTTGCCGTCTTCTTGCGCTTTGCGGACTCGGTATTTAATGAAGTGAAAAGCCTCAAACATGGGCGTTTCCATCTTGCCCAACTGAGAGTTATTCGACGCAAATTCTCGTCCGGGAACTTTGTCAAATAATCCCACTGGATCAAGATACTTTTTTACAGCACCCTTACTCTTGAATCGTCGTATTTGAGACTTGTTAAACCGAAGGTCTGGCATAAAAATCGTCCTTTCATAAGGGATTTCTTCAAGATTACCGTTACTTGTCTCTAGAATACAACATTTTTCGGAATTGTCAAGAAAAATAAGAGGAGATGAGAAATTTTCTCATCTCTCTTATTTTTTACCAATAAAGCCACATCAAATCGTGACGATGTACTTGTGGCAAGTAGAAATCGTCCCACTCGTCTCTCAGAAAGGCCCTGCGGAGAGCTGCTTTCTCAACTGCTCGTCGATGCCGGTTGAGACATCGACGATGATACGAAGGGATGGTTCCCATCGAGTGGGCGTCTCTGTAACACACCCTGTAATTACTTTGGACCCAGTGGTCACGGTCTCTGTGCCATTCGAGCCATTCGGAATCATACCCGATTCGACTCGGAGGTTCAGGATGTAGTTTATCGTGCAGATCATAAGCAGTGAAACCCTCGCATTTTAGGGTTGCTTTTCTCAGGTCACGACATTTTTCTTCTTTCGTGTTGCGCCGTTTTGTGAAATCACGCATAGGTGTTCCTCCTAAAAGAAAAGTTAATTACCTAGACATGATTCACCTCCTGTGGACAAGAATGTAAACATGGAACACTCCTTTCGACGATATTATACTCCACTTTTAAAGATTTGTCAAATCGGAATTATTCGGATTCAGGAAGCTGTTGATTTGCTTTTCTGATTATGCGTTTGAGCCACAGAGTTTGCACCAGAAGACGTAAAACATCCCAGACGACTACTATTCCTCCAGTCAACAAACCTGTTTGCCAATCCATAACCACTCCTCCAACTACTATCATCTATCAGCGATGTTAGCAACAAAGAATTCAAAAAAGAGCGCCAACCTGATTGTCCGCCAGGCTCGTCTTGCTCGGTTTTGCACATGATACTTGGTATCCTCCGGGTTATTTTTTGGACTTTTTAGATTTCTTGACCTTCATATTTTTGTCGAATTCTTCGAGAGATTTTCGTGCTTTATTAGGTATATCTTTAGGAACAGATATTCTGATTTCGACCAATTGATCGCCGACAAATTTCTGTCCTCCCCCTCGTAAACTCGGCAATCCTTTCTGTTTGATTCTCAACACCTGTCCGTACTGTGTGCCAGGTGGTATGTTAACCTCTACTGTTTCACCGTAAATCGTGGGGACTTCAACTTTGGCCCCTAAACAAGCTTGAGCAAAAGATGCCATTTTTATGCAGCTGAGATTGTCGCCTTGCCGCCCGAAGATTGTGTGTTTCATGACTTGAATCATGACATATACATCTCCTCTGGGCAATTTGGGGTCTTCCTGATGTCCCTGTCCTGCCACTTTGAAACGATCCCCAGAAGAAGCTCCAGCGGGAATATCGATAGATATGGTGGGACGATCAGCAGTCATACCTTCACCATCACAGGTTTTGCATTGCTCGGTTATCTTAGTCCCTGTACCTCGGCAACTAGAGCAGTTAGTAACCATCCTCATAAAACCGTGAGATTGTTCTATCCTGCCGTACCCTTTGCACGTTGGACACGATATCCCGGTGCCTCCCTTGCCTTCACATTCAGAGCACAAAGTGTATCGTTCAAAAGATACGTTTTTTTGGGCACCCAAAGCGACTTCTTCCAGGGTCACCCTAACACCTACTTTGAGATCAGAATTTCTGCGAACTCTGGCTTCGCCTCCCCAAAAACTGCTGTATAGATCGCCCATATCCATACCACCCATGCCACCGAACCCCTGCGGGGCATCGTGACCAAAACGATCATACATTTCTTTCTTTTCGGGATCACTGAGCGTGTTATATGCTTCGCTGACCTCTTTGAATTTTGCTTCTGCTTCTTTTTTGCCTTCCTTGTGTTTATCTGGATGATATTTGAGCGCTAATTTACGATATGCGCTTTTAATCTCATCAGCAGAAGCATCTTTGTTTATTCCTAGGACTTCATAATAATCTCGCTTGGACATATTTATACCTTTGTCTTTTTGGATTTCTTAACCTTGGGCTCAGGCTCTCTCACGGGGTCAACTAATCGGGCATGCTTTAGCGCTTCCATGGCTTTTGTCCTCATTTTAAAATATTCGAGCTGCTGGAACGCTCTGGTGCGGCTCGGAGTGCTATGCTGCGGTACTTTCTTTGCTTTGAAAGTCTTAACTCGTTGAACAGCTCTGGCTCCGTCTTTGATGGCATTTCCCCAAAATATATCAAGGTGCCACTCATCAATTCCGTTACCTGTAACCCCATACCTAGGCCACATTTTCTTTTTCACGTTCACGTTCATGTTTTTGCTCCAACTGCTTGATTGCGGCGACTGCTAACTCGTCGCACCTGTCGTTCCATTTATGGCCACTGTGTCCCTTTACGTGTTTAAAGCCAACTTGCATGCGAGAGGTTAAAGATGTTGTCAATGCGATGAGTTGTTTCCACAAGTCTGCATTCAAAACTGGTTTCCCGTCTTTTTTAACCCAGCCTTGCCGAATCCAGTTTTTGCTCCACAATTCTAGTCCATTCAGGACGTATTTGCTGTCTAGAATTATTTGCACGAATGACACATTCTCCATGCTTTCGATATGCTCTAGAGCTTTAAGCAGCCCTGTTAATTCCATTCTGTTGTTGGTGCTGTCGAGTTCGCTTCCTGATCCAGTTACTTCGAATGTGCTTTCTTCTTGCCGGATCAGAAAACCCCAGCCACCAGTGCCAGGGTTAGGTTGACAAGCACCATCTGCATATAGTTCATATTTCATGTGCTATTATACAAGAAGCAGGGCGAAGTATGTTACTTGCCCTGCTTCTTTCCCCTTATAGAAAGTGCTACTCAGTCTTGACAGAATCTGAAGCAGGCATGCCCACCATGACAGAATCAACAGAATCTGCAAAAGTCTTGGAAAGAACGCTTATATCCATGCTCTCGGGAATGTACCCATCAATGTTTCCAAAAGCGCGAGCGATTCTGTCTGCGACTTCAATCCGGACAAAATTATCAGCTCCTTCAACTGACCATGCACTTAGCGCCAATTTCTTGGCTTTTGCCTCGGCTTCACCGATGGCTACGATAGCTTCTGCACGTAGAACAGATGCTTCTTTCTCTGCCTCAGCAGCAAGGACCTCTCGCTCTTTCTTGGCCTCAGCATCCACAACCATCACGCGGGCAGACTTTTCGGCAGCGAGGATTCCAACTTCTTTATCCCTTTCTGCGGCAACAACTTGACGATTCTTGTCTGCAAGAGCTTCCGCTTTGACTTTTTCAGCTTCAGCAAGAGCTGCCTGTTGTTCTTGATTTGCTCGCAACTCTTTCTGGACGGCCACTTGTCGAGCCTTAATTTGTCCAATATACTCGTCGTCAAGCCGGATGCCTTCGATGACGAAGTTCTCAACAATGATTCCACGATTTGCTAATTCACTTGGATTATCGGGCGCGCCGACAAGGCGTTTGAGAATAGAAGTCTGCAAATCGACAAGCCCTTGTCCAGAGTATGCTTTGATGGCTTCAAATGTGGTTGCTTCATCTTTAACGACTCGCATCAAAACGGGCCGGATCAATTTTTCTTCAAAGTCCTCTCGCACGGTCTTATGCAAATCAATGATATGCTTTGGATCGAGACGCCACCTTACGTTCATTGAAATGTGCATATCCTGCCCCTCTCGGGATTGGACAAGGTATGAATCTCTCTCTCTGCCCTGTGCAAATTCTACGCTACTGGGAAGATCATTCATGACATAGACTTGGGATGACAAGTCATATGTGAAAATCTCTTGAGTAAAACCGGGGAATAGGATGTACGTTTTAGGGTGGAAGGGCTCATCGATAACCCCGTCACTCCAAGTCTCCTTGACTCCAATTTGGTTACCTTCCACAGTGCTGATGTCTAGGATCGCCCACCCTAGCAAAAAGAGGAAGACCACTGAAATTGCGGCAATTACAAGATTCTTTTCCCATCCAGACATTACTTTTGTTCTCCTTTTGTGCGTTTCTGTTCAAGCGGCAACAACGCCGATTTGTAAGATCCGATCAATTGTCCTGCTTCGTCCCCTCCCAATATGAGAATTTGTGGGACTTGAGATCCGCCTGCTTGCCATGCCTCAATGGCCTTCAATGTCAAGATGGCAGGATTCTCCATGATAGCATCTGCTTTTTGTTTCAGACGGGCCGCTTCACCCCTGGCTTTTTCAATCGCCTGCTCGGCAATCCATTTTTCGCGGTCTCGTTTGTTTTTCTCTTCGAGCGCCATTTGGGCCATGATCTGTTTTGCTTCAACTGCATCTTTGAATGCTTGTTTGAAATCGATGTCGACCAATGACAGGTCTACTACATCCACGTATCCTTCTGCCAAGACGGGTTCGAGGTACTCCAGAATTGACATTGTCACAGCTTGGCGATTGGCAATAATTCCTTCTGCGGTGTGTTTTGCAGTGCCCGCTTTCACTGCCTTGTTGAAAGCAGGAATGATTACCCTGCCTTTGTAGTCTCGTCCATACTCGTTGTGTAGACGGTTTGTCTGGCTAATGGCCGGACGATAGTTGAGTGCCACTGTGACTTGCGCTTCTTGTAGATCTTGGCTAAATGCCAATACTTTTATCTCTTCTTTTGCCACATGTACATCCCAGACTTCTACATCTTTCCAGAAAGGCACTATGTGAAAACCAGGTTTCAACGTGCGATCATAGTCGACCTTGCCAAACGTAATAATAACCCCTTCGTGTCCGGGGTCAATGGTTGTCATTGACGCCAGCAAGAAGCAAATACCCAAAATTGCTGCCACAGCAATTGACCAGATTAGCACTTGTTTTCCCATAACGTAAGTCTCCCAAAAAGTGGATTAGATTTTATCACTAGTAGACTATATACAAAAATCCCCCAAAAGTCAATCTTTCAGGGGATTTTAAAATTCAATTAATATTCTTGCTTACAATGTGTCTATGATATTATCGAAATTGCTTATGATCTTTTTGTACTTTCCTGCTTCCGTACTCAAAAATTTAGGTAGTATTTTTTCACATAAAGATATCCGTCGACGGACCCAGTGTCTATCTTGTTCTGTTAAAGTCTCTTGTTGGATAACTTCATCAATGCCTACTGAGAGACACTGAAATATAACCCGCCAATCTTCTTTGAAGATTTTTGTCGTGACAGGTTTGGGAGAAACTGGTTTTACACTTTGTGTATTCTTCTGCCTTCTTCGTTCGTTGTTTGCATCGATGATACGCTCTTGATTACTTTTACGAGACATGAATAAACCCCTTCCTCTAATAAAAGGACATAAGGTTTATTCGGAAGATTTAGTCGATTTTCCCTGTGTTTTTTGCGATTGTTTTGGAGAATCTTTTTTTGCGTCGAGCTTGTAACTCTCGCTGCGATAATCAGTTTGGTAAAATCCAGACCCCCTGAACAGAACAGCACCACCAGAACCAAGAAGCCGTTTAATAGGAGATATTTTATTACATTGAGTACACGGATCTTTCATCCGAGTTTTAGGCTTGGCAGTAATGCTTTGTCTGATTTCAAAAATGTGTCCACAGTTAGAACATTGATAATCGTATGTGGGCATACTACATCCTTTGTTTGAGGTAGTCTATCTTCTGTTGTAATCTCATGCGTGATCGTGCTTTATTCATGCGTTGAACCTCATCTGCGATGAGGCCACGTCCTAGCGGATCGTTGGGGTCTCCAATAACTGACATCATGTGCTGCCACGTTCGAATATTCCGCTTGCATTGTTTGATAATTTCTTGATCGTTATGGTGAGACATGTAGATCTCCAAATATTACTCTTCGATCTTAGTGACCAGAGACAATACGTGTTCTTTTAATTCTTCTTTGGATTCCATCTGGTTTAAGGACACTTGTTTACGAAACCACTGGCGATACAAATTGTCAAAATCGCTCGGGGTGTCACATCTGGCAAGATTTATGGATTTATGAACATCTGAGTATTTGCTTGATTTGTCCAGCAACAATGCTGCGCGCCATAGCGAATACCAATCACGATCAAATAAATTCCCCATGTTTCCCATTAATTACACCTTAACTAATTCCCACGTATGCGACGAGGATATACGTGTTCGATCTCTTCTTCTGTTTGATCACATTTGCACACAAACTCATACTTGTCGCCGTAAAAACTTTTTGCCATATGCATAGCACCAAGCACATAGCTACGCATGCAATTCTGAAAACCGGTTAAGATCCGATAATCACCAATAGGAGTCTGATCTTCGCCTATTGATCGGACATAGATTGAATACGTTTTCTTTGTTTTTGCCATACAGAGGCGGAAGGAGTCGAACCTTCACTGCGAGCATGGAATCCCGGCGTGCAGTACCACCTTACACTACTACCTCTAGAGTCTTGAGTTTACGTTTCTTCGCTCTTAATGCCCATTCTCTTGTTATGCATGGATGATTACGCATTTTCCTACAAACATGCGAATATTTGAATCTTGCATGGCATGTAGGACATTTGACTTTTTGCAAGGGATATACCTCTTAATTTACGGGCCACACATAAGGCAAATCTGGGCTCTCATCCCAACCAAAACGATTATACCATTCGGGAGATTTGCGGAGCAGATTAGATCTATGTGATGCATGGAAATCATCATCACCTATCCACGGTGGCAGAGTAATTGGCTGATGTATAGGGACTATTTCCATAGTATTATTGTAACCACGATTGATCCATTCACGTATGCACAGATTGGAATAATGCCCCAGTGCGATTTCGTACCCTCGCCACATTTGAGTTGCGGGGTGATTTGCCCATGCTTTTTTCTTATAGTCTGGGGAAATAATGTCCAATATCTGTCGAGCTTCGACTCTTTGTTTGCCTAGCCGACGCCAATCGAGACATTCTACTGTTTGTTGAAAATTTGCATAAGGCAAAAACGTTTGCATGAGGTTCTCGATTTTAAACTACCCCCACCCGGATTCGAACCGGGACGCCCTATGGGCGAGGGATTTTAAATCCCTTGTGTCTGCCATTCCACCATGGGGGCGTATCACTGCCTAACGCGATAATGAAGCAATCTTGGCTACCACTTGTGCTTCTTCAATCTCGCTGGCTAATTGACGTAATTTGTTTGGGGTTATATGTGAGACATGGATGGAGGCTTCGTTGCCGCCGGACATTAGTGTAATTTTTTGATACAGATCAATGTCATCCTTATGGTCATTTGGCACAAATTGAGTCGTAAAAGTGATGGACTCACCGCCATTGACTTCTGGATTAAAACAAAATGCATGAGTATGGATAGCTTTCACGTTAGCTTTCACGTTAACATCTCCCTTAGTACTGTTTGCATCTTTCTTCTAAAAAGTATATCAGATCAATTCTGAAAAGTCAAGATAATCCTTGGAATAATTCTCCCCTTGGATCTGGAAAACGTTTCTGAGCAGTTTGAAGCATTTGCCTGCGATTAGGAAGTTTGTCCTTAGCAGGCAAGGATGCCACAAGGTATCCGATGATAAGATCAATAGAAGAATAGTCTTCTACTTCAGAAAGGATTTTATCAGCTTGTTCAAAATTATTTGCCCAAAATAGATCGTTAAAAGTGTCAAAGATCAGATCTAATTGTTCGTCAACATTCATACTGAGCCTGGGGGGAGTCGAACCCCCACCCCTTGCGGGACAGGAACCTAAATCCTGCGCGGCTGCCAATTACGCCACAGGCTCTCAGTCCAGGGTGGGATTCGAACCCACGAATACCGGATTTGCAATCCGGACCCTTAGCCGCTCGGGCACCTGGACGTTACACTATCTTAAAATTTTCATCATCCGTTTGGTGAATCCATCGAATGTCCCGAGAGTGCAAAGATTGTATTTTTAACCAAGGCCCTGGTTTGTCAGAAAACAATACGGTTTCATTCACTCCGAGGACAAGCCACCGAGTCCCATGCGTCAAAATTCTCGGTTTGCCTTTTCGTTTGTCCTTCCACGTTAGTGTCAAAACTTCATTCAACATATTTACAAAACCTTGTACCACACATTTGTAATACTTTGATGTAGAAAGACAAACCGAGTGTCTAGTCCTAGGTCCAATCTTTTCACAATGACTGTTGCTCCCCAAATCTCAAGTATACGCAATACAAAATCTGGGTAGTTTTTACATTGGAGAACATCTCCAACATGTACATCTCTTCCTCGACAGTCAATTAGTCTCGCATCGTAAGGCTCCTTATAAGAGGCAGACATTTAACAAATTCATCGAAGACGAGGGGACTTGAACCCCCATAACCCAGATCGACAATCTGGTGCATTGGCCAATTATGCTACGTCTCCAAACACCTGTCGAATACCGCATTACACTACGGCCCAGCCCAACTCCCATTCCTGAGAGCGAGCCAGGGCGGGCATGCTCCGCTCTTGACAGGTCAACAGGGGTGGAGAGTGTCGATCTCATCCCTCCGGGTTTTGGAGACCCAGGTCCAGGCCGCTGGCACCCCTAAATAAGAACAAAAGTTTTCATTGCAATCTTTTGTTTTAGCTGGATTTGCACCAACAATAATTGATTTTATTGATCAATTGCTTTTCTGTTTGTATGCAACAACAATAGGTTGTTCTCAAATGAAGGTGACGAGATTCGAACCCGCAATCCTGAGCACCCGCCCTATGAAGAAGACGGGCTCAGTGTTTTGCCTTATCATTAAACTACACCCTCAAAATGGCCTCGGAGGGATTTGAACCCTCACGCCCTTACGGGCAGGAGCTTTTGAGGCTCCCGCGTCTGCCGTTCCGCCACAAGGCCAAAGTTTGGACTGCGAAAGTTGTCATCGCTATGAAACGAATTTAGCTTCTTCCCCGTGGTTAACGTGGCGGGGAAGGTTGGATTTGCACCAACAATCATAACTTTTCAGGTTATTGCTGTACTGATGTTTGTATGCGATAGAATTTAGGTCGCAGCCCATACTTTATTTTTGTTTTCTTTCTTCTGTTTCTTTGACTAATGCTTCATGCCATTTGCGAATATATCGCATCATAAGCAAAGTTTTGTCACTTTTCAAAAACGTAGCAGTTCCAACATCGTCAATTGGTACTGGAAAAAGAAAATCATTATCTGTCTTATACCACAATTGACTATCTCTGTAATACTCAAATGTAGATACTGAACTTGTTTTGATAATTTCCGATGCAGTCATATTCTCATGTATCATTGCTTTCTCCCAACGTGAATTATGCTCAGCTAAATCTCATGATATATTTTTTCTAATACAGGCACATCTTCTACTTAAAGCAGCCGCCGTTGCAACTCAATCTGCCACATAATCCACAATGACCTTCACTTGTGTCATATGTCCTAAAATCTGAATCTGAATCCTTCGATACTTCGGGCAATTGCATCAATGGTTTTCTGATGTTTCGTTCATCTAAGGTATATGCGTTGCCAAATTCATCAAAATGAATAACTTCCTCATTCATGTAATTAACCTCCAAATTGAATTGACTCTCAAAAGTATGAGGGAGATAGGATTCGAACCTACTCAGGCTATCGCCAACGGGTTTACAGCCCGTCCCAACTCTCCAACTTTGACGCTCCCCCAAACCGACACTTAACGTAGAGAATTAATGCGAAAGTCCTTGTTGCTAAAAGTAACTGTGACAGAGTATAAGTCTGTTGCCTTTCCCATTTAGGCTATTTCTCTTATGGACGAGAAAACAGGATTCGAACCTGCATAATGTTTGTATCGCAACAACAGTAGGTCGCATTAGATTCTCACGATGACCAAGGAGGGATTCGAACCCTCACATCCTCAATGGATACAAGAACCTCATTCTTGCGCGTCTGCCAGATTTCGCCACTTGGCCTGCTATGATAGCATTAAATTGTCAAAGAGCAAACTCATGCTAATGATTGAAACATTTGTTCATCACCAGCACAATACTCCCGAAGTTTTTGCAGCCATGCCTCTGTCTTTATTTTGAACATCAACGGCATAGGAGTTTTCTTCGGATTTTTACCTTTGCAAACGACGCCTTCAAAGGTCATGCCTTCCAATGTCCCGTCTTTCACCGACATCTCGAAGTTTGTTTCTGCTCGTCCTGTATATAGGAGCCTAGCAATCTCAAGATGACCGACTAGCTTTAGGTAATCAGTTGGATCAAGAATGCCTCTTTTGTAGATGTTCACATCAAAAAGAATCGCATCATGGTCCTCTTCTTCGTTATGTTTTCCCGCAAACGAGTTAGGTCCGAAATACTCGAAAAAACAGAGTACTTTGTCTAATTTCTCGTCGTAAAAAATACGAGATAGATCATCGCCATACTTACTCTGAATGATATTCTCCGACTCTTTGAGTGGATGTCCATCATTAATTTGTACTCGTCTGCTGCCGAATTTACAAAAACCATGTTTTCGTGTCCATTCGGCTCGTATTTGCGATCCATCGATTTTGTCAAAAGCATAAATCGAATGATCCGCCAATACTTTTTTAGAAATAGAGGGGTACGCTTTCATAATGTCTCCAAGCATAAAAAAACCCGACAATCTTTCGACTGCCGGGACTCGCTTGATGCTTATGGAAAGCGCGGTCTAGGCAGTCTTATCCTTCCAAAGATAATCAAAATCGTAACATAAAGTTGCCAAAACACACACCATCATTTCTAAAATCCTCATGTTGAAACAAACGACATTGTCCGTTTCTGCCTACATTATACTCCATTGTACGGAAATGTCAAAAGAAATCCTTGTTTTTTTAAATTTCATATCCAAGAAATTCTAATGCTCTATTCATTTCTTCACATTTCTTTTGTTCTTCTCTGGAGAGAATACTTTTCCAACAATCTTCATCTCTTCCAAGATCGACATTGATTTTATTGTTTACGTCAATATCACAATGGTGGTCAATCTCTAAGAATTGTGTTATTTGACGAGACATTTCACTGCTTTTTGTAACCAGATCCGTGTATTTAAGAACCATCGTATTAGTGGGCAATTTGCCTTCAATAATCAATGACATCTTTTTCTGGTGGATCTCAATATTCTTTTGAAAATTCCGCTTATCATTTCGGCTCTTTTGAGAAGCGAGTATCCTTCGAGCGTCCCTATGAATCAAAATGAAATAAGCCTCTGGGAATTCCTCTCCCAACTCTTTAATCGTGTACTCCGGCATATTAGAGTGCCTTACCAACACATATGGTTCACCATTCCTGCAATCGGCATGGGCAAGCAGTGGTTCTCCAATACTTCTAAGAAGAGACGGAGGGTTGTGATACCATGGTCGGACGCCTCCCCATTGTGCCTGTAACCCATGTCGCACCAGCGTAAGATTGACAAGTACTCTGGTTTCGGATGCTGTGTAAATTAGAGGGTGCTTACCCAACCAATCATTAACCCACGATGTGCCACTGTGCATCATTCCTATCATGAATATGAACTTTTCAATTGGTTGCATCGAAATGATCTCCGTCAATTTATGTAGCCTAGTTTTTTCAGTGTTGGCTCCATGGTTTCGTAACATTTCTTCACTAATCCATAATTTTCCAACAATTTCCATCTATCAGGATCAAAGCCAGATATGCCATTAGCTAACATTGTTTCGAAAGTGGTGAGATTTTGATGATCTAATTTGCAAAAAGATGAAATCTTGCGGCTTTCTGATTCGGTATTCTGTATTAGGTCTTCATATCGTATGTGGATCATGTTATCGGGACAATCTCCATTCAGCATGAATTCCATTTCTTTCACCCATAAAGCAGTAGTCCTATCTGGTGCAGGGCACCAGTCTTGTCTAAGAAAAGATTCAATGACGTTACGTCCGTCCCTGTAGAGATGAATGAAATACACTTCGCATCGGTGGGCCAGCAGCCTGTTAATAGATTCACTTACCCAAAAATGACGTGGGGTTTTTTCTACTACACATGTCTTGTTCTCATTCTGGCAGTATTTATCAAAGATGTTGAATGCGAAATCACTTGCAATGTCCGCAAATTCTTCTTGATCAAACCAATAGAATATGCTATTTGCTTTGGGCATCCAATTCTCGGCGTGTATCTTCTGTGGGTACCTAAAAACGAGTTGAAATTCGTCAAACATTTTCGATTCGTTGTATTGTCCACATACGTGTGGATGTTGCAGCATCCAGTGCTGTATCCAACTGGTCCCACACCTTCCTGAACCAACAATAAATATCATCTTTTCTAGCATGTTTCATTATACACGTATAATATAATATGATCGAATACAATCTTTCAAACAACCGATTACCAGATAATCTTGCTATTAACATTGCCAATCAGTACGTTGTAGAATCGGCATGTCAAGTCGATTCTCAGGTTATCTTGGTCAAGGCAATCGGATCAGTGCCTGAGAACCGAAAACTTACGCCTGACTCTGATTTTGATTATTTTGTTTTGTCTTCATCTTCCCAAAAACATGATATTTCTGTGGCCAACAAGAGTGGACCCAAATTTCGATGCTTACGTGGTTCTTCTCCAAGGCCCATACAGGTACATTGGTACTGCCTAGATGAACTTTTAAATCAAATTATTCAATTTGACTTCGGAGCCCCTGTGTGGCACCGATTGGCAAGATGTTATCAATATGTAGTGTGGTATGATTTATGTTCTGATCATGCCCCTTTGTATGCCACGGATCATGGTAACAAGATTTTTGACAACTCTTCGTTATTCATTAATAGGGATTCTGTATCGTATGTTTTAGAAAGTGTCAAAAAAACTACCCTAATATTGAATAATATTCCCAAATGGCAAGGATGTCATTACAAGTTTGCTAAATCAAACTTAATGGGATTGGATATGTGCATTAAAGCATTTGAAGGAAATCTCTTCCCATATGATGTCAAACAGGTGCCCCGCATCCCATCTCAGCACGAGTATCGGTTGGCTAGTAGCAATATGATGGAACATGCTACGTCTTATGATGTCACTTCATTGCCTCCACAAGACAATGAATCTATTAATTTGTTGCGAGAATGACTCATGTATACTTACTCTATTACTGATCCTAAAAGCCCTAGTGAAGACCAAGACCAGATCAGAGCCAACCGGTACATAGTACAAGAGGTTCGTAAACTTGATCCTAACGTCATCCTCATAAAAACAACAGGTACTTCAATGCAGGGAAGATTGGAGCCCACTTCTGATTATGATTACTGTGTATTTACAACTTCTAACACTCAATCATCTCAACAAGCGTCGGTGCCTAATCAGGATGGAGAAATGCGACGTAAAAACACAGAATTATCCCGACCACTATCCGTTCGATGTTGCTGCATTAATGAATTCTTTGACAGCATACTCAAGCTAGATTTAGGGTTTAATGAGTCTAGACCATTAAGATATGCTTCATACTTCCACTGCGCTGTATGGAGCAATCTATATACTAACCATGAGCCGTTATATATTACTCCACGAGGACAATGCCTTGTGGAGGGGTCTTCGTTGTTTATCAATCGTGAAACTGTAGAGTTAGTCATTCGGAATGTTGATTGCATTCACCAGTTTTTATTAGATGAATATCGACACAAACGTGTTGGTTGGGATTCTTTAAGAAATCGCAAACATGAGCGATGGAATCTAGCAGGTTTAGAAATGTGTCTGTTGGCACTAGATGGAGAGTTGTCCTCGATTGATCCCAAAGATACCCCGACATTGCCCACCAATTTTAATGAATATTTGGAGGCGTATGATAGTCTACAATTACGGTTATTTAAGCGAGACATGGCAGAACTGTCGACAATGAATAAGCCTGCCATCCGATCTTTGCTAAGTTTGATCAATTCGGACTAATTGCTGTGGCTCGTTTATCAAGTCTTTGTCACGATCTGGTGGGATATGCCCCACTTGTTGCAGACACCTGCACTCTTTAGGATGCTTGCCTTGAGATAATTCAGACCGCATGCGCTGTATTTTTTCACAATTCCACTCTTCTTCGAATGAACTATCTTTCATGTTGGCAAAAGGCTCTGACTGCCAATAGCAATTGTACATATCGCCATTCGCACATATAAAAACGCTTAACCACGGTTTACAACAGATTGGAAGTTTCATGAGCTTTCTCTCAAAGGTACTTTTAATTCATATGCTAATTGATGTGCATGTTCTTTTAATTTGGCCACATTGACATCCTTGATAATACGCACTCCATCATGCAATTCTGTCAGACATTGTTCAGGACTGCGAAAAATGAAATCATTTCTAGAATATCCCTCAACATAATCATGGAACTCTAACTTCAGATGCCAATATACCACGCCAGCGCCAATTTTATGTGCTAGAAATATCAAATCGATTAAATCATAACAATTCTCTTCCATCCATGTCATACACAGCCATACTTTTGGAAAGTCTAGTTGCCTTTGATCTCTGGCGGTTATCAGCGCAGTAATATTCTGGATTACATTATCGAATGCCTTTTTGTTGTCTCCCCTTATCTTATAATAAGTGTCAGATGTCCCGGCATCAACGCTGAAGTATATATTCATGACGGGTCTATTTAGAATGACATCTATCGTATCATTTGTCAGTGTCTTCCCATTTGAAAAAAACCATACTTCACAATTTTTCGGAGGTGCTGTTACTAAGTACTCAAATGAAGAACTTATTGTCGGCTCGCCAATGCCTGAAAGTCCAAGGGTTTTGGCATGCTTAATCAAAGACTCAAACTTGGTAACATGAGGCAAATCAAATTCGGATGACGTTGATCTAGCAGCTCTTGGGCAGTGAGGACATGGAGGGTTAATATTACATCTGCTTGTGGCTTCGATTTCAACAGTGGGAGGATAATAATCCCAATATGCAGGCATTGTAGATTCTTGGGTCTCAACAGCAATATACTCGGTATGTCGCATGTTATGAATTATTCTTACAATCTCTTCAATATCTATCTTATTGAGACATTCTACGCCATAGTCATATTGGCTAAGACATTTCATTCTTTTATACTTTGTCCTAAAACCCCACCGAGTCTGATGGTCGTTGAATGAATACGAATTGTCTGCGAGTTGTCTGCTTAAAACAGGTCTGCTAGCATCTATCTGTGGCATCAAAATTTCATCTAGACGAGCGTTGCATTCTTTTTTACATTGCAATGAGCAATTAGGAACTCGCAATACGTGAACATTTTTTGTGTGATATTCTTCTGGAATCACCCGTTCAGGCAATTCTCGTGATTGAAAAGATATTGTGGGGATGTTTAAAGCTAAAGCCGCATGCATCAATCCGCTATCAGGCGTGATAATCAAATCCATTTGTTCTATATAAGTTAAACAATAGTTAATTGGTATTGTTGATGGTCTTGGAGAAATATATGTGAACAAACTATTGTCAATGTGAATGAATTCATTGGTATTGTCGAAGGAGCCTAACAAAAACAACGATGGTGAGAATTCACTCTTTAATTTCAATGACAATTTATTGATAAACTCAGGTGATAATCGACGAGTTTTGTCTTGAGACCCTATGCAGATTCCGATATTGAACTCGTCTTTTTTAGCTCTGTGAGAAGTCCTTTCAAAACCTACTTCTGAGTTCATGTCTATTTCCCGAGGTTCTATGCCCATGTGGCATGTTGAGGTATACGAATAAGAATATATCTTATCTGGAGGGACATCTATCGGTGATATAACGGGACAAGAGACATGATCGTGGACGTATTTTGCATATCCGTCTAAAGCATCTGGTCTGGCAAAACATATCTTCACTTCTCCTGGGAGAGTCTGAATATATTGTTCTATTTGACAGAGTATGTCACTGTATGAATCTTCTTCTGGGGGGTAAATGCCAACTGGTATTATGTGATCAATGAAATTGGTTTGTGATAGAGCCTGTATGTGAGATCTATGCATCACAAGAGTGACATGGTAGCCTTTTTTATGATACCACTTCAATCCAGGAGTTGTACATATTGCATCACCTAGACCTCCGCCTGTACAACATATTATATGCTTATGCATTGACAATTCTTAATAATCCAGGGAGGAATATTTGATTGATGAATAAGATGCTAAAATCCTCATGCTTCTCCACTCGAACCTCCCTAGTTTTATTCGAGATATCTTCCCACGATGCGGATTCGGGGTAAAATGGGACAATTATTCTAGCATTGTTGCGCGAACCATTATTTACGATGGGGATTATGAAATTCCCTTGTGATTCAAAAATAGCGATGGAAAAGGGGTCATTGATTTTAATATCGAGGTAGGCCCGCTCATATCCTGATAATTCTTGACAAAATTCTATGCACTTTTCACTAAAATTATTGACCCCTTCTATGTCGGCTACTATTGAATTAGTCCCGAATTGTTGGTCATGGATTTCATTGTTTTTTCTCACTAGTTTAAAAAGCGTTTGAAGGTTTTTCGATTTAGTAGTATTCGGATACTCATTGCGATTAATTGCATACATAAGTAACAAATGAATCCACAGTAATCCCTCTAATGATAGATATGTTATCTGCTGTCCAGGATCATCAATCAACATCCCGTGCCTATCCATGATATTGTAGTTATCATAGCACATGTCTATTTTTATGGAATTCAATCGAAAAGACGCCCGGTTCTCATGATATGACGCCTCTGCTCCAATATCTTCCATGATCAACATTGCATCTATCAGATCGGCTTTGTTTTTGATCATAAGATCAAGATCATTGACTATTGTAGGTATCCCATTTAAATGTTGAGAAGTGCTTCCAGTAATAACTGACGTAATGCCTTTATCCATCAGAGATTGTTGAACTTCTCTAGCGGTGTCAAATATGTCGATCGGTGTTGAGCATGCATCGACAACCGTAGATTTCTGTATCAGTGATTTTTTGATGTCATTAACGTCCAAACTGTGATGTTTGTAAATATCAAATGGCGTCGGTGCAAATCTCTGTAAATTGATCAAATAATTTGATGCTATGTCAATAAAGAAACTACACGAATCTGTAGCATAAACTACCATGTTAACATGCTGAACGTAAGCATCCTTAAAATTAGTTGTGATCATTTCCTGGCGATCAGTAGAAAATGAAAAACACTTATCCTTGTGAACCACATGAACAATGGGACTATTTATAACAGTCCCAAATGATGCATCAATGTCATAAATGTTTTTGAGATTATTTGGTCCAGTCGAGTAATAGTACCGATTCGTAAATCTAGGATCACAATAATCGATCTCATTTGCGATGCGTAATTTTGCATTTTCACACGGTATCGACATCCCGATAATTCCTAGAGCATCCACTTTTATCGTGTAACCACAGTCCGTTTCAACGATGTTAATGAATTTGTGGCTGAGGTACTCATCTATGAGTTTTCCAGACACTCTACAAGGAACCCGACGAAAGAACCTAATCGTCTGACCATCAAACTTCAATGAACCGTTTTTAATATCGATGCTTCCCAATTATCTTGTCCTTAATATTGTCCGGATCATCTTCAACACTAAAAGAGCATGAAAATATCAAATGATGCAGAAATCGCCTGGTTTTTTCTTGCAATTCTTTTTTATGTTGACCTTGTATTATACTGTTTAATCGTTCCACCCAAATCTTATCATATCCACATATGGTTAATCGGTCGTAAAATGATACACCGAAAGTCACCACTGGCTTGTTAAACAGAAGAGCTTGACAACAATACTCCGAATTAATGCCTACCGCACAATCGCAGTGTCTTAAAAGTTGTTCTGCCGAAAATCCATGATCAAATGGCAGTATATGTTCAGAATTTAGTATGGGTTCACAGTCATTCGCACACTTTTTGTATATGATAACAAAATCTTTTAAATTGGCATCACTGTCTAAACGATGCATAAAACCCAAATTTCCCCCCATCCATGGACTCATCATAGTTACATTGATGTCATGCTTGCTTTGCAGCGGACAAAACATGAGCTTCTTATCTTGTGGTATTCTTAATGTTTCACATATTTGTTGTCTCGACGTGTCGTAGACTTTATGCTTTAATTCATATGATTCTATCCATTCATTCAATTCGACATTGGATTTTTGATCCAGAATAGGGAAATCTGGCAAATCAGTATGTCGAATCGTATGTACAGATGAAATACCTGTCCCACTTATTTGTTTTAAATCTCCGCCTATAAGGCTCGGCCCATAAAACAGTATTGGAAGCTTATGTTTGGTGGTCATATTTCTAAATCTAATGTACGAGATAGGTGAAATATGCCCTGACATCCCATCATGTCCTAAAGTAATATGTTCAGGATATGTTTGTGTCCAGACTAGGTCAATTTTATTCTTGGTTATGAATGCTTCTAATCCTTCAAAATCAATGTCATACTCAGATCCCGACAAATAGTTGTTGTTTTCTTCGGTTGGGCCACAAGCAAATGTAGGATGATTATATTTAGGTGTCGGCGTCCTATAACAAGCAGGCACCCAACCTTGCCTCCAATAAGGTGGAGATGGTTGCGAGAATGGTCCTTGTCGATACCCTTGCAATAATATGAACGGATTAAATCCAATTCTATCCATCAACTGCAATGATTCGTCAATCTCATTTTTCGGTTTCCAAATGGCTTTACATATTAAAACGTTCATTTTTTTCCCACACAGACCATTCCGGAAGTTCTTCAATGAGAGTTAAATGCTTGTTAGCGTAATCTAACCATTCTTGCCAAATCCAGAATTCATAATCCACGTAACTTTTGTTTCTAACGCTGTCCCATCTATATTTAGGAAAACCTTTTGATGACACACTGGAATACAATCTCCCGCCTACTTTCAGACATCGTATGGCTTCATCAAATTCTTTCTTCGCAAACATACGGATCATATCGTTAGGTTCTTCTATTACATTAAATATCATGTCTTTGTCCATATAGAATTGCCAACTACAAACTTCTAAATAGGATACGTAGTCCATTGATTCATTCTCAAACGGCAAATCCCAGAAATTCGAATAAACACACATGTAGTTGTTTTTCAATTTATCATAATTGTACATGAACGATGAAACATCTTGAGGGCATTTGGTAACGGCATAGACAAAACAGTTTTGTGCCAATTTCGGCTCTAGTCTAAAAAAGTTTCCCCAGAGTTCTATTTGATTGCCTAAAACTTCAATAAGTCTATAGGTGGCTTTAAAGTCTTTGCTTAAGCCTGAACACAAGTGACCCAGGGCATGGTGACAACCAGAACTCATATGAAGCCAAGTTTTATCATGAATGTCAATCTGCTGGTTGTTGATCCTATCCAGTAACATATATTCGGTTAAAGAGATATTATATAAATCGCGATAATTGACGCCAGACAAAATGGCATGTAAGACGATGTCTAAGTCTATATCGTCCCTTTGGGGCGAATGCATAATCTTACAAGTTAAATTGTTTGAGTCAGTTATCAATTTGAATTACTCTTTTTAAGTGATTTTAAAGCAATGTCAACGCTACAAGGATCTTTGGCGAGTGCTTTGACAACTTCTGCCTTATCAACTTCTTTCTCTTGCCCGGCTAAGGTCCTGCCTCGTTTTACAATGTGCATTGGGTCAGGAGTGTCCACTGGATCTCCGACAGCATCATGTCCGAAGGCTTTTTTTCGCATTTTTACAGCCCGTTCTGGATCTTTGACTTTTAAATGATGATCAGTTTCTCGGAGGTCTGCTAACGTGGGTTTAAAACCACTACTGGCGAGGTACCCTCCGCTGATTTGTTTATCCATCTTTTCCCCGCAATCTGGACAAGGGCGAATAGAATCGTCTGACATCATATGCATTATTTCAACTAGGATGTCACATTTGCTGCATAGGTAATCATAATTCGGCATAATTAATCTCCGTTTAGGCATGTTATTATACACGAGTTCAAATATATCTTGTATAATCTGCTATAGGAGAATTGTTATGTCTGAAGAATCTAAAAAAACATCTGAAGAACCTAAAAAAGAATTAACAGAAGAAGAGATTTGGAAAAATTATGGTCCTATTAGTAGTGGGGAAGGGCCTCCACAAGACGTCCTAGATGCTCGCCGAAAACCTCGTCCTGTGGTAGAACATATTACCGACAAAGATGAAATACGAGTTAGAGCTTGGGCTCACGCTAAAATGAAAGAGCATGAATCAAAATTGACTGACAAGTGGTCCCAAAACGCCATAGTGGCTTCCGGAGACATTGAAGCCGAAGACGTTGATATACGAGGAGTATACGACTTCGAAGATATGCATTGGATCATTTACAGACAAGACGGGGCGTTAACAAAAGGCGGACCAACACAGATGCTATTTCATATTATTTTGACAGCCCAGAGCCAAAGCCCTGGGGCAAAAAACCAAATAATTCTGTGCAAATCTTCATTTGCTACAATTTGAGGCAGGTAAATGAACTCAATTGACACAATAATATGTAAAAATTCCACCGACCATATAATTGCAGACATTCGTGACAAGCTACATGAGGGAATTAATGGAAGTGATATTAAAGATATTTACCTAGTAGATGTCGCCGAAAAAGAAGTGGTTATACTTGTTAGTACTGAAGAAATATCAGAAAAAGAAGCAAAAGCCTTTTGGTTAGGATATCAACGAGCATTAGAATGACAGGCAAAGAACTCCAAAAACAATTAGAGACAGCAGACATAGAAAAAGTCGGTCAATACATGAAGATGTTTGATCGGATTCTATTATGTACTTTGGCTGTCAACACTATGCCCAAAGAAGCTATCTTAGGCACCATAAACATATGGGAAAAAGTCATCAAGAAAACCATCAACAGTGATGTCATGAGTAGAACCGAATTCCTCGAATCTACACCAGAAGGACGTCGGGCTAAGTATGACAATGAACCCGATGGCGAAGACCTAAGATTGCACTTTTTAAAGCAATGCGATATTGCTAAGAATGTCATATATTCTAACTTGGCACAACAATTCGAAAAAGATTCAGATTAGCTCTTTATCTTTTCAAGGTCAAACATTAGCTCCTCGTCGGAATTATTTTCGCCGTTTATATGCCTTTGGATCAAAACTCCACTATGCGTAGTGGAGAATATCTGCTGGTGTTCAAATACCTCTTTCAAGCATTCGACCATTTGTACATGACGATCATAATAAACATGCATTACGATGTTATCAATTAACAATAAACGAGGCCATCCTATCATGGGTGATTCACCATGGGATGGATGTTCTAGGGCTCTCATGGTGTTTAGTATATCGCTAAACGATTTACAAATCTTCTTCTCTCCCGCAGACATCCTTTTGAAGTGAATTTTGTGGGATTGCTTCTGAATTATCACATCTGTACAATATGCTAATTCGCTGCTAGTAAAGCCAACTGGGTCTGAGCAGGAAGCAGAATACCTCATGATCATAGAAACAATTTTTTCAAATTGTTCCTTCTGAGTCCGATGCAATTGGAATTTATGCATGGATAAATCAGAATCTGTCTTCAAAAAATGCGCGACTCGTTGTCGGTGTCGTAAATGATCTTTGCCCCATGGACCACTCTCCTTAATTTTGAGAGCTTCCTCTTCTTCCGCATTTTTGGAAGGTATTGGAGCGAAATCGTTTCTCGTATATCCATCTTGAGTCAAAGTAACAACGTAATCTTTGCCATCAAGACAGTAGGTGCCCTCAATGACCATTTCCCCTGCTGTTTCTTTCTTGTCGAGTACTTTTTGCCATGTTGGATCATAGTCTATATTGCGGACGTATTTTTGAAGTGATTGTTGGATATAAGACGCCCCCCTGCCAGTCCAATTGGCTGTCAGCATAGATATCGCTTCTAGTAACGTGCTTTTGCCTATGCCATTGGGGCCAAAAAAACAGATGTAACGATAAGGGGTTCCATCTTTTTTGCAAAAGTTAAAGGTCTGATTGTCATAACCACAATAGTTTGACAATTTCAATGATTTTAAAAAAAGCATATGTTCAATCTCCTGAAGTTCATTATACAAGTAAGTTCAATATATGTTGATAATCCATGTATTCTGTGTCCATGTTGAGCATCTCATCAAGTGGTTTTATTCCTGTCTAAGATTCTGCATTTAGCACAAGGGTATTATTGTTCGACTGTGCCTAATTAGTCCCCATATAGTTGATTATACAAAATCCAAGGATTGCAACCTGCGATTGACGTAAAGATAAATAGTTTTATTCAAGAGGAGCCATTATATGCCGACAGAACATGATAACGCAAATGCCCTACATCTTATATCGGACATCTTGGACAAATTAATCGACACTCAACAATCAACATCTGAAGCCAACATCGGATTGAAAAGCTCTGTTGATGATGCAGTCGAAGTCCTAGAAAACATACGTGGACATTTCACTAATGGCTTTCGATCAGAATTGAAGGGGCACATCGAACAATCTGCAAATAATTCTACAGTCGCTATCAAGGATCATGTTGATGTCAATTCTGCTAAAATTACGACTATGATCTCTGATCATCGCCGTGATGAATGGGAACCTATGCTCAAAAAGTCCACGGAACAATTAAGGGATATAAGCTCTAACCTAGAGAAGTTGATTAATACCTTAAGCAAACCTTGGTTTTGGATAAAAATGATAGGAACAACGATTGCAGCGCTGGCAGTTATCATTGCCGCAGTTGCAAAGTTAATCAGTAGTATAGGAGGATAACATGCCTCAACCTGAATTAGAATCAGTATTCGCAAAAGCGATAGAACTGTCATTTGATTGTATCATGATATGTGACAGCGAGCATAACATGATATATGTTAATGATGCTTTCGTAAATCAATACGGGATCACTCCTGAAGAAGCCGTCGGAAATCACCCCTCCGTGTTCGGTTGTTACGGAATCGATGAATCATATATTGAAATAGATGAAACAATAGAGAATGGGGACATATGGGCAGGGGAGATACAAGTTCAAACTAAAGATGGCCATCCCATGTGGTGCTTTCAACAAATTTGTCAAGTGATCCAAGATGATGAAATTTATTATGTCGGTGTTCAACAGATTATTACCAAAGTCATCGAGCTTGAAGAAAAGTTAGTTAGACTTTCTAACAAGCTCGATGAAGTAAGAAATCCTGAATACCAACAATCACTCTTGTAACAGAGGTATTTGCACTCCGCCTATTTTACCGGAGTGGATGTATTTATCTTGTTTGCCATCCTCTTGTTTACGACCTTGGCTCATAATGGATTTGTACAACTCTGGCAAAGCCATGTAAATTGGCAGGACAAGAGCTGGCTTATCTTGATAAAAATCTACGGTATTAGAGTCCGTCATAATATCTTGGCTTATGCGGCCTCCAGCCCCCATAGACGCCTGATCATGCTCGTCCATATGATCAGATCCTAACGTATCTATTACATGCTCTTTGTAACTAGTATCTGCACTGTGAACATTTCTACATGTACCATATTTTGCTTCAGGAGCAGAATCAAAGACAGACAAACTACGAGGTTTGTACTCATGTGACATTGGTATGGCGTCATCCGATATTATGGAGGCATCCCAAGAGATGGAACCTTGAGACTGTGAAAGAGTGTATCTTGGTGTCGTGGCAAATCGTTTTTTGACACGACGATATGCTTGAGTGGGGGCAGGGTTTCGAGGCAAATAAAATGCAACGCCAAGCGCGTGACTGTCTTGCATCTCTGGGGGAAGCAAGAATTCATTTACAGCCAAACTTTTGCCCGCAGTTGTAACTACAAACTGATATACCTTGCCGTTATTCACGTACCCATCGATCCACATCTGGTTAGGCAAAACCATGTAGTTTTGTTCTGGATCTTTCTTCAATCCATCTTCCAAATTGGCCGGTTTCCCTGTAATTGGATTAAGACGTTGGATTGATAGGATAGCGGCGCATTGGCGGTTTCCCCGAAAATCGATCCATAAAGGTTGCCCTTCTTCTACCGGGATAAAATAACCATCGTTGGACCAAGTACTTGGGCAGTGCCAATCTGCCACTTTGTATTCATCGAATGCTCCCCAATCTGGCGGGAGACGATGAGCGTCAGGATCTATGTCTACTTTTTTGGTTTTACGTATGCTCATTGAAAAATTGTTAACTTTCATTTTTATTCTCCAAAATGACACTCAGGCGAGGGAGTGCTGCTCCCTCGCCTGATGCCGTGCTAATCTATTTGCAAAATCCAGTGTCAATTTTGGCAGATCGCTGCCCAGGAATGATCTTCAGTTTTGGAAGTGTGTCATTGGCTTGTCGTTCATCATAAACTAAAGCAACTTCGCTATATTTCTCACGAAGCTTTCCTGTGACAACGCCGTGAGTATCATTGTAAACATCGATGTGAATTTGACGCAGTTCACTTTTAGATGGCTTTTCCATCTCAACAATGAGTCTAGCAAAAACCCTATTGTCATGAGGTATAGCACCCCAATTGGTGTTGGACTCCCCACAGTAACCGTTAACTAATGCAACCCCAGGACAGAAGGGAGACTCTTCAAGTGGTATTGCAGGGAAATCACCTGCCCTATACGTGCGTACCACTTTGCCATTGACGGAATATTGATCTGGCGTGGCCTGCCTACGTGCAGCGCGTATCAATTCGAGACTAACATCTTTGTTAATGCTCCCATCTTTGTTAAATACGATACATTTACGACCATGGGTACGTTCTCTTAGGATTTTAGAAACTTCGGTCTCAGTGTCATCATACCGGTCAAGCAGCTTAGCATCCGACAAAGCAGTCAGAGGTTGATTTGACTCGGTCATTTCTTTGATGGCAGTGACTAGAGCGTTGTCATCAACTGCTTCTGCTGTCTCGCCCAAATGCGTCTTGCCTCTGAGATGTGGCATGCCAGATCTCAGACGTGCCTTCTTAGTCAGCCCGCTATCAACAAACACTTCAAACAAATCACTCATTGGCAGAAACTCATCGCTGTCAATGATAGTTAAGCTTTGTTCGTTGTTGCCATCCACACCAAGCTCTGCAAATGCCTTTTTGACCACGTCAAGTGATGCACCTATGGCTGTCGCAAATGCCTTGATCCTAGTTTGAAATTCGATTTCCCACGATGGGCCTGTAGAAGTGCTAGTTTCCATCATTTTCTCCTTACTCTAGAACTCGCACACACTCTGCTATTTCTTTCTCGCCACAGGAGGCGAATGAAGCAACATGCTTCGACTGCATTATACTACAAAACTATTCCTGTTTTAATGCGTTTTTAACATTATTTATAACCTCTTTACTGCCAAGGGTTTCCATGAGATGCCCCGATTGAAACATTACATTCTCTGCACAATGGATCAGCCAATTAATCCCAAAGATAATCAGTGTGGCGGCCCACGTCTGATATCCTGTATCATTGAAATAGGCTAAGGGTAATGCCACCCAGAACCCTAAACACATGGGGCAAGTCCACATGGCATGCCAAAACCAATGTATATATCCTGGTTTTTGTCCATTCACAAAAGATGCGTCATATCGTTTTTTAACATACTCCCTCTTTGAACCAAGTATTGTACTTTTGGTGACTATTAGTGTAATAGCAAAAGCAATCATACTTAGAAAAAATATTGGGTGCATACTTATCTCCTACAACAAGAATCTTCATCTTCTGATGAATATATGATAAAGTCGTGTATATAATGCCAAAGCATTTCAATGTGATACAAAATACAATCAATCATCAGACTCCTCCTGCATACTAGGGATCATGTCCGTTGTGTAATCTCTTCGGTGAATTAGGATATGGTCTCCTGTTTGTCTAATCCGGTAAGCTTGATTAGATTGCAAGTAATATGAGGACTTGCCTAAATCCAAGTTTATGACACCAATATAATTCGCTATGCGTAAAATGGCAGTATTATAGATTTTCCCATTTACCCCACCTTTGATTAGAAGCGCTTCGTTTATCTTGTCTCGCCCAGTTATATGCCAATTAAGACGTTGCTCTTTAATATTATACGAGTTAATATTGGCTGCATTATCGCTGGTGAAAAAGATGTCATCACCCACAACACCTAGCAAATGGGTGGCATGAACCAAAGGTATCCTTATATTCTCAACCTGTTTATCTCGATATAATCGGATCAACCCTTGATATGAGTATAGCAGTTTTCCTTCGTGCTCTAATAATGAAGGTAGAATTTTTCCTGATTCGAATCTGGTCCATAGAGGTTCGCAAGTCGAAGCATCACAAGCGACAAGAAATGAGGAATCCAATAAACAATAAGCAATATTATCAAAAACCACGAAATCGGTTGCGTTAAAAACTTTCCAAGATGTTGATTGGGCCAATTTCTTTCGGTCCATGAAATCATAAATAACTATTTGGATCTGGTCATTCATTTTAGTGGCAAAAATGATAGCATCTTCGTTATCAGTAGCGTACAATTTGCTAACTACTCTGCCCACTTTAGTTTGATCCAGACGATAATGGATGGGGTCTGCGCCATATTTGTCGAAGATGATGACTACTTTCCCAGATAATACCATAATGATAGCATCACCTAAATCTAAACATTCAAAGTTGCGACAATCGGCAGGACACGGCACTGCTGATAGAATATTCATTTCGCAATCAGCTAAGACTATAGATGACTTCTCTCTATAAATAATAAAACTATCAGTGGCATAGAAAATAGATCGATCTCTTGTTTGGATGTCTATCGGACTTAAATTGATGATACATTCTGACATTATATTTCTACCTGATGCATGCCTTCTTGTGATGCGATGTATACGTAACCATTTGATAATACCGGTTTCCAAAGAGGCTTTTTAGAAACTTCTAGATACGATGGCACACCATCCTTAATTTCTACCAAATGGCCCGCTTCATCTCCTGCATATAAACTGCCATTTATGTACAATGGAGAAGAATCTATTTTGTGCTTAAGTTGAATTTTGGTCACCTCTTTTGTTGACAAATTTATGTGACAAACGCCTTCGTGCGTACACCAGCAAATGACATCATTGTTCGTGGCAACGGGAGGAGAATTGTTCTTTCCTATCAACAGCCTTGATTGACACTGCATATCTGAGCGATTTATTATTTCAAGAGTGCCTAATTCGGAAGCAACTGCTATAAAGTTTTCGGTAAAAACAGGGGGATGTCCTGCCCTAGATTTCATAGAAACGATACTAACTAATTCACATTCAGGAGAATATTTGTGAAGCACATTTCCAACTAAAATCCACAAACATCCATCATCATATAGTGGTGCAAAAAAATCCCCTTCCATATTTTGGCTTTGAAAAAGCTTGCTACCTTTTTCTGTTTCATGATAAGATACACAAATTTTGCTGGTGTCGACTTGTTTCCCAGACACTAATGGGACCCCACTCATGACAAATAGCCCCCCGTTGCCGGGACAAAAGTCAATGGGGACTAAAGAACCTGACTGTATGAGGCTGACATGATGACCAGAGAATATGTCGTAACCCATGATGCCTTCATTGGTCGTCAAATATAGCACATCCTCTTCTGCATAACAATTCGCTTGACTTACTTTTTCCGTGATCAAAAATGACCCTAACGTGTCGAACGTTTCAGAATCAAAAGATGCACACTGGACATTCTTTCCTGCGTCTATTAGGACACAAAATGTTGTTCCATCGTGAAAATAATTGATAGGGGTTGACGCCAGTGGCAAAGTTTTTTTAATGTGCATTTCTATTCCAGGTCTCTATTTAATAAACAGCGTATAATCGTTTGGAGAATTATACATCATGAGATGGTTAAAACAATTAGAACCTATCGTTTTGGAACAATCGTCTGAAATACCTTACGTTATTTTAGAAGATGGAGTACATTTGTGCTTCGATAACTTCTATGCGGAGCCACAAAAAACTCTTATGGAGCATTTTGCATCCCGAAAAGAGGGAGGGGATTATTACATCCGATTTACTGCACATAAGAATGATATCAAGCAACAATCGACCAATTATTTTCGTTTGCAGGAGTTCCCAACAGTCATTCCCTTTGATAACATCCTCGTATTAAATGATACGATATTCGATGGCAGGATTATTAAGGCCACGGTAGAAACAGATGGGTCACCCGCAAAAATCGCCATTATCAAATCAGATTATTTACAAGAAATAGACGATTCTGAGTTCCAAGAGATTGTAGAATCGTTTGATAATTTTGACCACAGATTCCTCTTAGTAGGACAAGAAATACAACCACAAGAGCGTCTACTAGAGGACAGCGTCGATATGATACATCATTTGACATGGGCGAGAACATGTGTAGATATCGTTGATCGAATTTGTCCAAAGCCCAAACGCAAGTATTGTTGGACCCGAACTACCCCAGAGTTAAGCATTACCGCTTTTGGCATCAATGATAATCAAGAATATGATAGTATATATAAGTGTCTTGACAACATCGGCGTGCCCGAGAAAGAAATAATATGGGGCTAAGAGCGAGGCATCGTAAAGTTCTTCGTCCAGTCATCCCGAGGCTCTGCCAAATTGTTGACATTCATAAATTCTGAAACGAGATCTACTGCCCGAGCAGCATCGTGATTGCTAGAAAATGTTTCAGATTGTTTACGAGATGTTAACCATCCCATAAACCCAAATAAAGCTTCTGATGCTAACAATGTGTCCTTCGAAGTGCTAATAGCATTAATAATCATATCTTTTCCAATCCTATATCGTTTTTATTTGCGACAACTCTGAAACACCATATGCCTTCACGGCGTAATTCGTTGATGCTCCAATCATCAAAACCATTTCCAATGATAACACCCTGTATTTGTTTGTAATGACCATATCTTAGTTTACGATAAAAATAAAAACAGTATTTATTGCATTGTGACACGGATGCGTGATTAGTTTGTCCTATCTTTAATTCTATTGGATAGAACATCTTGCCCTCAGCTACAATGTCACACCGATATTCGTGATCCACTTTAACTTCTGAGCCACGTATTTGAATGTCGTCACCTAGAGCATCTGATAACACATCTGGATGATCTAGTAAATAATGTTGTAACTCCGATTCATTTTGGAATGGTATTTTTACGGGAGATACGAACTTTTTTATCGTCACGGGCATCCTCTTAGATGGGACATGATCACCATAAAGCTCAAATGAAATCTCTTTCAGACGATCAAGATATGCTGGCCTGAGACCTTCCAACATCAATTTCTTATTGTACTTAGCAACGTACAAAAGAATAGAAAACAAACCCTGTGCAGTATTGACGTCTCCATTAGATAAACAATCCTCTATACGCCAGTACAAAGGCTCCATTTCAGATGAGAACATTTTTTTCGACTGGAAAATCATGGCAGGATCTTCCAAGGTAATGTCAGTATTCATAAAGGATTATACCACAGAAATTCTAAAACAGGTATAATGAAACTCGAACTACTTCTGATTTTGAATTTGGACATGATAATATCAAATAACAGCAAAAATACCCTCCATCTCGAAGATATCGACGAGTTTATACCATATGAAGATGGGAAGCATGTTCACGTAGACCCCGATATGCTCAAAAAATCGAGGTCTTTGCGGAACGCCATCATCAATGGAATCATAGATATAGTCGAATATGATCCGAACGAACGAATAGAATCGTCATTAGTGTATCTCTTGAATAAAATGAGATCCACGAAAAGTGAAAAAATTGACACTTCAACTCCGGAAATCAATCAACCGGAAAATATTCTGCCACCAGAAACAGACATTAATGGAGACGGAGCAGAAATCAAGATTCACGGTCTGTTTTACGATTCTAGCGGCTATGCTAAAGTGAATAGAAACTTAGCCCTACAACTACAATCTTTGGGATTTAATGTCAAAATCGAAGCCAAACGAAGCCAGAATCAATTAAATGAATCAGAGCTAAAGCCATTTATCGAGATGGAACAAAAAAAGGTCTCCCGAAATCACATCCTGATAGACAGCATAATCCCGTCATTCAGTGAAATAGGAACCGGGAAATATCGAGTCTTATATACTACAATAGAATCATACACATTGCAAGATCAATTCATATCTGCATGCGAAAACTATAATGAAATCTGGCTAACAAGCGAGTGGTCTGCAAGCATTTTGCGAAAATACATGCCAGACAAACCAATATACACAGTAGTCACTGGGACAGATCCTGATCTGTATACAGAAGAGGGCGATCGGTTTGATTTCAAGCCGAACGTAAAAGATTTTTTGTTTATTTCAGTGTTTGGATGGAATTACAGGAAGGGGCCAGACGTTTTATGTAGAGCGTATTTTGATGAATTCTCAAATGATGATAATGTATCTCTACTAATTATGAGTAGATACCAATCAGGAAAAACTAGGTATCACCGAGAAAAAATCAAAGAAGAAATAGATAAGTATATGTATGAATTCCCGAATAAAGACATGCCGCATGTTGTGCGATTTAGCCAAATGATACCAGAGCGAGATATGCCCAAACTATATCGAGCAGGACATGCATTCATTTTAACCACCAGAGGTGAAGGCGGAGGATTGCCCCCCCTGGAGGCTTCAATGTGTGGACTGCCTGTCATTATGACCAACTGTTCTGGACAGCAAGGATATCTAAGATCGGACAATTCATACATGATTGATATCGATAGATTAGCACCGATTCAACCTGGACAAATGCATTTGCACTATTGGGATGGGCATGAATTCCCAGCCCTTACATCTGATGATGTGCATAAACAAGTGCGTAAATCAATGAGAGATGTGTATGAAAATTACGAAAATGCAGTAAAACGAAATAAACGTATGCAAAATCTAATAAGAAAACAGTTTACTTGGAAACACACCGGAATTGCAGCTGCTGAAAGATTGAAAGCAATTTCTGAAAATCTGAAAGGAATTGAAAAATGATAATCGTATTTTATGACCAAAATGCAGACAAAATCTATATATGCAAACCGAATGAAAGAACTCTAATTGCAGATGCCGATGATCCTAACTTGATGAATTATATCCCCAATGATGATATTATGTACGTCACCGATGGACACTTTTTCACTAAACAGCAATTTGCAGATTACCTGTCTGGAGAGTCTGAAACAACGATTGCTTCCACAGATAATGCAGGACCAAATCGTTTTGACGGATTCTTGAATACAAATATTGGGCATAGTAGCAAACATACTACACCTCAACATCCCGCCACCCCGTCAAAAGTGGCAAATAGATTGTATATACATCCCACTACCAATGGGACCATATTAATGGAGGATATTGATACACCCAAATTCCCAGGAGGAATCATATTAAGGGGAAGATGGCACTTTATACCAGTAGATGAAATTGGGGCAGAAACACTAGATAAAAGTGCCTCATATAAACATTTATCCAAAATTGGGAAGGTTGAAGTCGTAGATGAAGAGTATGTGAAACAGCATGCACATAAGAAAAAAAGCAATAAGTCACCATCCGAAATGGCACTAGATAGAATTTTAGTACCCTCTAGCGTACCAGGGACCGCAGATCAAGTGGCTATGTCTGGAGGATTGCAATCGGCTGTAGATGATAATGTGGCAATTGAAATTAACATAGAAGGATAGGAGAATATCAATGAGAGATGATATCGATCGAGATATGCAATTGGCAAGGATGATTTATCACAAAATTATGTCAAATATGAAATTTACCCTTGATCTGGAAGAATACTCATATAAAGACCGAGGAAGAAATGATCCAAGATATAAGTTCTTCAAAAAACAATTGATGTCTAACACATATGACACTCTAAGAGATTTGTTCGAAGAATTGTTCGACATGGGCATACTCGAAGAAACTGAATATGATGAAGACGTTAAAGATGGATATCAAGACACTCCAAGCGGAGGCGCTGGGTACGTTAACTCTGGGAGGTTCAATGCTTGGCTGAAACGAGAGAAGACCGCCGGAAATACATGAAAATCATAGTAGTGCATGCAGGAGATGATGCAGAAGCGCTACTACTGACAAGCCTGGTTATCGGTCTAAGAAAAAAGTATCCAAAGTCAGATATACTCTGGGTCGGAAACCCAGCATTTTTTCCTCTAGTTAAATACAATAAACGTATTAAAAAGTGCTTCGATATTAGCAAAGTTTATGATCTGTCAATTGTAACTCACTTTTATGGGAGTGATCTATGCGTAAATATCACTCCTACAAGCGAGAGCCAAAAGTTCACCCAAACATGTGGAGCAGAACTATTCGTCGGATTCTATAATAATGTCCCTATTGATAAAAACGTTGAATTCTTTCGAAACGTTATCACAGGCAAAGTGAAAACAAACAAAACCATTCTCGATCTATGTTACAATGTGGCAAATCTTAAATGGAGAGGCGAAGGATATGGACTCAGCTATTATCCCAGACAAAAACAAACGAAACACTGTGGCATCTTCCTGAAAGAAGATGATGACAGTTTCGACGGCGAAAAAATACAAATGCCTGCAAAGTTGTTAAAGAGATTTGATACCATCAATCAATTCTCCACAATCGTCACCGATGACATTTTTGTGGCCCATGCCAGCCTGGCACTTCGAAAAAAACTCATCTTCAAGGGCAATCCTACCTACAATTTTAATTTTGACGCACAAAAAATCATATAACACAATTCGTCAAGGATTTAACCTCATTTTTTGACAAATGATAATGGGAGGTTATCCATGAAAAAAGATTATTTTTCAATCGAATTGCCCAAATTAAAACCGGAATTCGTCTTACAAGCAATGTCCGAAATATACGACTGGGGATTGCGAGACCTTAATATACCAGATATACATAAAAAAACCATGGGAGAAGGCATCTCTATCGCAGTCATAGACAGCGGAAAGAGTGAACACTTTGAAGTAAAAAATAATACAATCGGATCAAAAAACTTTTCAGATTCAAACACAGATGTCGATAAAAATGGACATGCAACGTTCGTGTCTGGAATTATATCCGCTGAAAAAAATAACGAAGGAATAGTTGGAGTCGCACCTAAAACAAAAATCTACTTCATTAAAGCAATAGATGATAGCGGAAGAGGATCACCATCGGCATTGACTGGAAGCATACTATGGGCCGTCAAACAAAAAGTCGACATCATCTCTATATCCGCAGGAATGTTCTTTGACTTCAAGCCTATGCATGAAGCAATTAAAAAAGCATACGCACAAAATATAATCATCATTGCCGCAGCGGGAAATACCGGAGATAGACACTACGATGTGGCATTCCCTGCGAGATACCCAGAAGTCATCGGAGTCGCTGCATACGATGTCAAACATAAAACTGCTCCATTCTCGTCACGAGGAATCAATGTATCATTCGCTATGCCAGGAGTCGATATATATTCCACATATTTAGATAACTCATATTGTAAAATGAATGGGACTTCATTTGCAGCCCCAATGATGTCCGGAGTATGCGCCCTCATACTTGCAAAACACAGACAACTAGGACATGCATCAAAAACTCCATGTGAAACTCCAAAACAAATGATGGAACATCTCATCAAATATGCCACTGACCTAGGAGATGGAAAAACGTCATCCGGATTTGGGACAATAGATACCAAATCGATGTTTATGAACGACGAAGAAACGCACACAAAAACACCAACCGTATCAAAAAAGGTCCATTCGGTAATGGGAAAAAGAGATGATCTTATACAAAGATTAAGAGCTAAACGGTGGTACAAACGATATCTACTTAGACGATCTAAGAGGAGAAGGTAATGCCTATTAATGATGATTTTTCAGCACCCGTCGCTGGCGGAAGCACACCAGAAGTTGTAGGAAGTGGCTCGTTTGTAGTGGGAACAGTAGCTTGCTTCTTCTTCTCATTCACTGACTTGAGCGGCAATCTGTACGATCCGTCCGAATTCTCCATCGAAATTGATGACCCAGATGGAACTACAGTACATACTGGAGATGGCATCGATAAGATCAGGACAGGGGAGTTTGGATATACGTGGACCATACCTAGCAATTCTATGACAGGAACTTACATACTGAGATTAACATACATCGTGGAAACTCTAGATGGACCATCTACAGAAGTACACACTGAAAGATTCGTAGTAGTAGAAAGAGGACAAGGATCGCAAACTTTTAGACAAGTTGCATCAAGATCATTCCTTGAATCACTCATCGGATATTCACAACGTATACCAATATGGCATGAAACCGTGAGATTTAACAAAGCAAGAACACGAGGAAAAGCCTCATTCCCTCGATGGAATCAAAGCGCTGGGGTCGAACTTTATATCAACGGAGATCTACAAGATAGCGGATACGCCGTCAACTATCTGAGAGGATTCATAACGTTTAATACACCAATTGCTGAACCAGATGAAGTACTCGTTAGCTATAATTTTAGGTGGTTTACGGATGATGAATTAGATGAGTTTATAGAACAAGGCGTAAATATACTTAACGCATATCCACCTCATTCTGTATATGGCATCGGAAATGTCCCCGACCGATGGATTATTGCTGCCGAATATGCCGCCGCTTCAATGGCCATCATGAGATGGATGATGGATATCACTTTCCAAGAACCCGCAAAAATTTTCGGAGGTATGGACAGGGCCAGTGATGTCTTCGGCCATTATGAATCTTTGAAAAAGAACTATGAAGATTGGATGGAAAAAATACTAGAGAATAAGAAGTTTGGTCCTTATGCAGGTCTAACAAAGAGCGTGACTGTACCAGAATACACTCTCCCTGGTGGACGGTGCCTAAGTCGTCATTCTTTAATTACCTACACACTAGAAAACGACCAAAAATCTACCAGTAAAAATGAGCCTCCAAGAACTGATACAATAGAAAAAATTTACGAATTATTTGAGCAAGGAATGTATATACAAGTACTGTCCGACAATGATGGAAAATTAGAATTTGCACCTGTTTCAAAAGTTTGGAAATCAGGAATAAAACCATTATTAAAGATCGAAGACAACAACAATAATTCAGTTGAAGTTTCTGAGGAACATATAATGTTTGTTAATGGGGATGAAATAGCAGCCAAAGAAATAAAAATAGGAGATCGTCTAACTATCAATCACAATGAAAAAATTGTGCAAAGTAAAGTCACGAAAATATCAAATTCTACTGAAGAAGAAACATTCGATATTGAAGTCCCCTCTACCGAGAATTTATTTGCAAACGATATAAAATGCCACAACTCCAGATGGTTCCGATACTTGTTCAAAGGAGCAATGATACTTTTCCCACTAATAACTCCTATGCATGTATTTTTGAAAAACTTTTTGGTTTAGTTATTATTTTTAATGGTTTACGCAAACAGGATGTTGTATAATAGAGCACAAGGAGGTGCTTTATGAACCAGCACTACGAAAATGTTCATCGTTACGATTTCCTCACAAAAGAAATCTTGGAAGAGGAATATGTTACCAACGGTCTGTCTGACAACCAAATAGCCAAAAAATTTGGCATGCCTTCCAAAACCGTGGTATGGCGCAAACGTAAAAAGTTTGGGATAGCAAACAAACACGCAGCCAAATCAAATCGACATGCCACTACAAATCGAAAATTCAATATAACCAGAAATAAAGCAATCAGTCTGTTGGCAGAAGGTGCAACCTTTGAAGAGATAGCCGGATATATGGGTTGTAGCATTATAGTAGCCAAGCGCAGACTCAAAGAACTGGGATTGACCAAAACACAAAATCACGCTGAGAAGTATAAATATTGGGATGTTGAATTGACCAATTCTCAAAAGCAGCTAATTATAGGAAGTGTTTTGGGTGATGGGACTATTGCAAAACAAGGGGCATATTCTTGTTCTCACTCTGTCAAGCAAAAAGAATACCATGAACACAAACTCGAAGTGTTGTCTTCGATTCACTCGGGAAAGTTCCAGCATGCTATCCATAAATCTAAGGGAGTAAATGGTGAGCATCATGAGTCTTTGCATTTTACAACTGGATGTAATAAATTTTGTACTGAATTGCGTCAAATTTACTATCCAAATGGAGTGAAAATTTTTCCTTATGAATTTTTGTATAAACACATGACGGAAAAAGCTTTGGCATATTGGTATATGGATGATGGAACAGCATGTTTAGATGACCGATATATTTCAGGATCGTCTGGCCTGGAAATTATCACTCTAGGATATTCCCACAAAGAACAACAGCACATGAAAGAATTGTTTAAAGAGAAGTTTGGTCTTGTCAGTAAAATAGTGTATAGAAATGACAAGGATGGTTATATACAAAAGTTCCCAACCATCGAGACCACCAAACTTATTGATCTTATTCGCCCCCACATCGTGCCGAGCTTGATGTACAAGGTGGTATAATAGGACATGTCAGATATTATTGGTCAATCTATTGGCAGTTGCATTGGGGTAATGGCAGGAGGGCTTATACTCTGGATCAAAGAATATATCAGCGATCGTATTCGATTAGAATTTTACCTAGAAAGCAGATCGGAATCGGAGAAGTCTACCCTATTTACTCTAACAATATATAATCGTTCACGGAGTCAACCGTTCTTTCTTCGACAAATTAAAACTTTCACTAACAAACCATTAAAAATAATCCGCTTTGAAAACTGTATTCCCCCAGGCTCTTCTCAATCCATAGAACTTGAGGAAGTTAAGCATTACATGACAGGCGGAAAGATATCAGAAGGCGACATTGGCAGATTAGATAAAGACTTAGACCCCAAAATACAGTTTAAAAGGTTATTTTATTCATCCTATCAACCTAAAACACTTAAGATATATCCAGTTACAAGAATTGAGGTCTGTGATAGAACAGGTAAACAATGGAATGTTCCCAATTCTATCATTGATGCTGCTAATGATAGCATTGCTACTAAGATGCATGATTGGTCCCCGTTGCCTGGTTGCAGAAATTGCCAAGAATACAGATTAGAAGATAAGAAATTTCAAAAAGATATTGAAAGACAATTCGGCCAATTGAAGAGCAAATGTGATAATTATCGTGAAAATATACTGACTACTGGAAAATTAGATGAGACTGGCAAAAGACTGCGACGTGATAATATATCTGAAGAAAATCACGAAATTGCAAATATTTTAGCAGAGATGTCTGCTAAAAGTGACAGGGAATTACGAAAAAATATTTTATCTGAAATCTATAAGACTTTCGAGATTGGAACTGATTTTGCTTATTTTTGGGGCATCAAGCATCATCTGCTCGTTTCCGTGAAAGACTCTTATCCAAAGATTATGTTAAAGAGATTATATTAAGGAGAATATTATGAAAGATGATCAAAAATTTGAATTAGGTGCAATAGTTTGTTTGAAATCAGGCGGACAAAAAATGACCGTCGAGCACTTCGGTCCCGTTTCATACATTGACAATGCCCCCTTCGGCGAAAATGTATATCACTGCCTATGGAGCATAGGCGGAGAATCCAGAAGAGATACATTCAAAGAATGTGTCCTACGATTAGCAAGCCCAGTGGAGTAAAGAAAATGTATTCTGCATATTACAGTTCATATAGTTATGATTAGGAGAACTTGAATGCAAACTGAAGTTTATAAAGTCAATTATATTATTTCTGGTATCCAATATAAGGGTAATGGTTATGGAGAATTCATGTGGAAAAACGGCAATACTGCGGGGCGTAATATTTCTAAATTGAGCAAAAAAGAGAAGGAAGATTTGTTCACGGAGGCATTCCGTGACGAACAAGAATCCTATGTTAGTATTCGAAGCAGAAATGCAATAAATGACATCATGGATGCTATAACTAAGCATCACGAAAATTCGGGCTTCGTCGAGTGCAAAATTCAATTCACTAGTGTTTCTGTACAACATAATTTAAATTTTATAATAGAAGATGGCAAATGCATAAAGGGATATAAAAATGAATGATTTTCGAGCCATAAAAGTAAGAATAAGTCGTCGTGAATTGATAGAGATGTTAAACCTGTCTGATGACGTGAAGTTATCACAAATTACTGTTAATGCAGATGGTGGGTTGCAGTTGCTTTTGGAAGGAGAACATTTGCCAGTTGTTACTCCTCTGGGTTGTCCCATAGATATAAAATTAGATGAGATCAAGGATGATGGCACGATTACGTTGCTTCCTTTCACGGATGCTCCAGCAAACATTAAAAAACCTCTCGGGTGTAATAAATGATTCATATTTGTGGTCCTAAAGATCCTCGCAGATCCGATGTGATTAATACTACTTCTCGTTCTAAGACTTGGAGTCGTGGTCTCAGTCCGTTTTTTCTCGGTCCAGTGCCCACATGTGCTGGTCTTTTTTCTAAGAACATGGAGAATGCATGGCAATACGCCAAAGTCTACGATAATCATGTAGGTGAGGATGGCAATCCCACTCGTGAGTATTTTGCTTGGGCTCGTGCTGGTTGGAATAATCCTAGAGCAGTTCGATATCCCATGGGTCGTGGTGCGGTGCCATCTTATTCGTATTGGAATGGTTCGAAGTTATCTTACATAGAAGCTCGCAAAGAGATTTACATACCTTTATATTCTCAATCGGTGTCGAAGACAGAAGCATATGCTCAGCTTCAGAAGGAGCATGAGAAGGGTGACATTTGGTTATGGGATTTTGATGGGTATGATTATCATAGTTTAGGCATGAGTCTTGAGGAAGTTTTGGAGTGTTCTGATCGTAAGATGGGGCATGCATTCGTATTGGCTATGATGCTTGAGGGCATGTTAGATTAATATCATGAGGTCTAGGAGAAGTTAATGCAAACTGAGATTTATAGAGTCACTTTTATCGTTTCTGGTACGCAATATGCTACAAGTGATTATGGTCTTTATATGTGGAAAGACCATAAGCGTCGTCATATTGCAGACATCTCCTCGTTAAGTGAAAAAGAAAGAAAAGATTTATTAACAAAATCATTCAGTAAGAAACAGGATATTTATGTTAGCATTCGAAGTGACGATGCCTTAGAAGACATTAAAGGTGCTATCACTAAATATTATGATTATGTTATGGATGTCAAAATTAAGTTCACTGTCATTAGTCTTCTTCATGAAGTGTCTTTCATAATAGATGATGGCGAATGCAGAGAATGTATGGCATTAGAACCTGTCTATTAGTCAGTATTTCTCTCTATTAGTCTGTACTTCAGGGAATTAAAAAACCTCTTGACTAAAATAGCCAAGAGGTTTTTGTGTAGTATAAAAACTGTATTACCATGGGCAGTCTGGGTTATCGCACCGACCGCATCCTCGGGGCCAACGGAATGCAACATAAAGTCGGTTTGTTTTGCTATTGCACTTCCATTTGCCATGTGAACATCATTTGGCAATGCGGTTTCCGAAATAATTTTAGTGTTGATTCGTGATTTGATATTTTTGTGGAATTCATTTTGGACATTTCCTGCAAACGTGCACATGGATATGCCCAATGATACAATGAAGGCTACAGCGTGTTTACATTTCACTTGGTCTCTCCTTTGTTAAAGATGTAAATATTATTGAACTCGGCCCTGAGTGGTTTTCTATTGTTGAAGAATCAACAATTCCATTTATTAATTATATCACAAAGTGATCCCAATTATCAAAAAACTCTCGGATTTGAAGGAAACAGAAGGGGTTATGATGAAATGAACATTGTGAATTGGTTACAAAAAATATCTGAGTTATCTTTGCGGTTTGTGGATGAATGCACAGGTTATCACCACGGGCAGACAAATTGCATTATTGGAGCTTATTTGGGCGATCGTCCAGTGGGATATTTGGAGTATTCTATTTTTGAAGGCAATGCCCACATAACAGATGTGCAGGTTGCTGAAGACCTCCGTCGACAAGGCATTGCCACGCAAATGTTTAGGAAACTAGAGCAAGAATTAGAAGGCAAAATAATTCACACAATGCAAACTCCAGAAGGAGCACAATGGGTGAGCAGTTTATGAATTGGTTACAAAAGATATCTGGTCAATCATACAATGGGACCCTTTACCATGGGTCTAACAAAGAATTTGGGGCTTTTGATTTATCTTTTGCAGGGGCGCGTGATTGGGGGGACTATGGCGTAGGAATTTATGCCAGTCTTAATCCCAACGTTGCCATATTGTATGCTCGTGATGCAGCTAAATATGGCGGAGGGGAGCCTGTAGTTTACAAAGTGTCCGCTAGATTGCAGAATGTTGCCACGTATGACGAATTAATAGAGGCCATGCGTTCTGTTAATGTTCCAGAAGAAAAAGATGTTGCTGTTACGGGGCCTAGTGGATTACAATCGAGACCAGAATTGGATTCCCGGTCTATAACTCGTCGAATGATCGATAACGGTTTTGATGCAGCCCGAGTTAATGCGGAGTTCGTAATTTATGAACCATCGGCATTAAAAATCGAAAGAATTGTCTCCATGGAGGATGCCCAGTTTTTGCCTCCGTTGCATTAAATTTGAGGTTTACACTATGAATTGGTTACAAAAAATAGCAGTTGAAGATGAGGACGATTCTTTTTGGGATTATGAGAAGTACAGAGAATTTGCGAGACAAGGACACCCGCAAGTTCCTGATTACCATCAAACATATCAAAGCGTTGGGCACACATCTCCTAACACTGCTTTATATTATATTGATTCGGATTTTAGATACCACGAGATGTCTCCGAAAGAGGTATTAAAGCATCCACCAGAAAAGAGGACTCATAATTTATTCGCACCTGAAGGAGATAACATTTTAGATGATGAGACTACTCCGGCTTGGGGGCGTATAGATTTAGACACCAATGAAGCCAGTTTGTCCATATCTCGTTTTCATAATTTAACAGCTCGTCAAATTAAGAAAATTTTAGATGTTGCTTATGGCCACTTATATAAGTATAAGACATATGTTTGGTTTGGGCAGGATCGAAAGGTTTCTTTCCAAGATTTTTATAGGAAATATATGTGATTCATGAATTGGTTACAAAAGATATCTCAAATACCCGCATCTCAATTGCCCACCCAGTTGTGGTTTCATGGAACAGATTCCATGACCGCATATGGCTTGATGCAGGATATGATGATCCGTCCTCGCGAAGAAACTGGTTCAAGCTCTTATTTTGAAGAAATGGAATCTATTCCTCACGCTGTTTATTTAACATCATCTGTGGGCAAGGCTGCAAAGCATGCTTTAGAAAGCTCTGAGTTGAGGAATGCTCACCCTGTCATTTTAGTCATTCAGCCTGAGTCTTTAGGTTATGCTCATGTTGATGAGGATTTAGTCCATGCTATGATACAGGGGATGCCCTATTTTCATAATGACGACTGGTATCCTTCCCCGACATTAGAGCGAGAAATATTTGATATTGCTTCTGAGGAATTGAATCTGCAAGATTTTGAGCATGGAAAAAGTAATAAACAATTAGTATTAGAGTACTTTAGCGACATGGATGATGACCGTGTATATGAGGCGATGGATATTGCAAAATATATTTCTGCGTCTTTAAACGATAAGCATCAACAAGAATCGATTTCAAACTATGGGAACATGGCTCATCAGGGAAAAGTTCCTGCATCAGAGATATATCTCATCCCAGAATACATTGATGAAGGTCTATTGGCAACTTCGTTGAAGAGTTATGAAGAATTGCAGCAATTTGGTACCAGGGTCAGCCCTGACCAATTGTTAATGCCCTTTATGTATCGTGAACCATCGATGGCGCTCTCTCGGTCTTGGTTGAAGACATCTGCCCAAAACTGGTAATAATGCATAGTTATGAGACATTTTAGAAGGTGGAGACGCGAATTTCTGTTTATATCTTTATTAGACAAACATAGTTCTCAAATGTAATTAATGCAGGATTTTATCAATGAATTGGCTAGTTACAGCAAATTATGGACTTCAATCAACAACATTCATTGGCCCTGATGGTGTTGAATATATCGGCATTTCAGGAAATACATATGAGCACCGTCAAGCCATTGCTCGCCTTGGATTCAAGCAGTATCGTGATGAGCAAAACAAATTCATGTGGGTTCGAGAGCTTTCGAGTTTTCAGTCTGATCCTAGAGCACAGGCGGGGCTCAGGAATCTTGGGGTGTCTATTCCAGGGGCATCTCCAGTATCACCACGACCTCAACAGCCTCCACCGCCCCAACCAGGCAGACAAAACTGGCTCCAAAAATCTGTCCGTACTTGGTACTTGGCAACCATGAATGAGGATGGTAGGCATGTTGCAGCATCACAGACACAGAATGGCTGGCAATGGGTTGACCAGAAGGGCGAAGAAGGTATTATTCCCACGGAGATAGTTAAGGATGTTATCACCTCTGTTAAAGGAGCAAATGGGTCAATCATTTCAGCTCCAAGCCCTGAAGAATTATTTGCTGGTTTAGCAGAGCTTGAAGAACCTTCTCAAGAGTCCCCCGGGCGGATACCGAGGGATCGCATAAGTGAGCATCAGGCTGCTGTCGAGCAAACTTTCCTTAGTTCAGATAACAATATCATGATTGATGCCTTAGCCGGGACTGGCAAGACGACCATGTTACGCGATTTGGCTTCATTCAAAGATCCCCAGGAAAAATGGTTATATTTAGTTTTCAATAAGAAAAATCAGATAGAGTCATCAACTGGAAAGGGAAAATTCCCGAATGGTGTTGAAGTTTTGACTTCTCATGCTTTTTTGGGTCGTGTTCTTGGTAGAACTTCAGAGTTAGGGCAGATAGAGCAGACATCATTGTGGCAAGATCGTGGTGATCGAATATCTCGGATCTTGGATGATATGTTAGAGTTTGATAACACATTCCCAATGCAGCTTAAATATGCAGCCAAGAAGATCATAAAACAACTGGCCACTTTAAGCAAAGCTTATGCTATTCATCCTCAATCTACAAGCTCGCCAGACCAAATTATGAATATTGTCCGTCAATACGCCATTGACATGGACATTTCAACAGAAACAACAAACTCTAACCGAGACTATACTTCGGAACTAATTGATAAGACTCTTGATTTGCTTCATTATTCTTTGCCGGGTAAAGCTACAGATCCTTCATTACAAGGACAACGAGACCACGATGACACATTGTGGTACACGGCCATACAGGATGTCAAATGGCCTCGATATGATGTGGTTTTAGCAGACGAGGTACAAGATTTCAATCGGTGTCAAATGTTGATGTTACAGAAACTGAGCGATGCTGGTGCTCGTATTGTTGCTGTAGGTGATCCGAACCAATCGCTGTACATGTTTAGAGGCGCAGACGCAAATGCTTTTTCTAACATTCAAGATCTAGTTTCTGCTTCTCCTAATGGAGGGTCATCCCATTCACTACCCACCAATTACAGAAGTGGAAAAAAGATCATTGAATTTGTCAACGAAAATACAACAGTCAATAATCTTCAGGCCGGTCGGGATCATGATGGCATTGTGACAACAGACATAGATTACAATGCTGCGCTTGATGGTTTACGAGATGAATGGACAAAACAAGGATCGTTGTCTGAGCAAACGGCAATGATTGCCAGGACTAACAAACCCCTAGTGAAATCTGCGCTAGATTTAATGAAGAGTGGTTTGAATTTTGTCATAGTTGGTCGAGATTTCTCTCAAGAATTGATCCAACATGTTGAAAAGGTCATTGGTCGTGGTCGACGACAAACCAATCATCCTATCGACCAGCTAAGCGGAGTTCTTGAGCAATACTATGCCGATCTATCTTATAAATGGGCTGGCAAAATCAGCAAAGCGCCTCAATTACAAGAAATGAATGATACAACGGAAGCTCTTGTAAGCGTATTAGACTATTTGAATGGCATGCAATATATGGATGCTGACATTAACATGCGAGTTTCCGACTCTGTCACATTTATTAAATACTTGCGAAACAGGTTTGGTGGCATTAATTTGGACACCGTTCAAGGAGCCCAGCAGTTTGCTCAAAAAGATCCTAAATCTTTCGTAACATTGACCACAGCTCATAGGTCTAAAGGGTTAGAATTTGATAGGGTCTTTATTGTTGAACCGGAACTTTTCCCTCATCCCAGGGCCAAAACTCAAGAAGCATTAGCCCAGGAAGATAATGCTAAATACGTGGCATTTACACGGGCTATGAACGAATTACATATACTTTCTACACCGAGTGTATCATGATTAGTCGTAAAATGAATTGGTTACAAAAGGTTTCTCAACCTCAACAAATGTTTCCATTTGGTGACATGAATTACTATCGTTCTTTCCCAGAGTCTGTACGTCAAAGGCCCAATATGTATGGGCATTATCAATGCGCTTATTGTGGCAAAGAGACAACGCCAGAAGAAGCGCAAGCTGTGAATGTTTGGGTCAAACATGACCTCAAAAATAAACCCTTTCAGAACATTTTGCAGTTCAACATAGACCGACAACAGGTTCGTAATCAATTAGATTTTTACTTTCGTCAAGCATATCAATCTTTAGAAGAGTTTTCTAAAAATCTCAATGCTATCGACCAGACTTCTCAAGAGCAGACTCTTGACCCTCTTATAACGTCTCAATGGGACGTTCCGATAAATAACGAACAGGCTAGAATTATTAGGCATACATTATTGAATCTACTAAAACAAGCCCTATCAGGCGGATATGACGAATCAGGAATGTCTTTGAGATCAGGGGATATCGACAAGAGAGATTTTGTTTTGTTGAAGTACGTTCCAAACTCTATTGATTTTAACACGTTAGGAGAATTGAGGTCATTGTTACATAGATCAGCCGATGAGGCAGAGGCTTTTATCGATAGATATATATCCTCTTACGGCACTATGATCCAGGAAGAAGAACGTCCTGTTTGTCAGTCATGTGCCAATCACAATGTGTCTTCTTGCTCTTCTTGCGGGAAGTATGTCGTCGGCGGCCATAATTTCGAAGACAGTCTTTACTGCAATAAATGTTATGATCAATTGACGACGTGCGATGAGTGTGGAAAGAATTTTCCGGAAAACCAATTGCACTATTATGGTGAGTATGATACTTATGAATCTAATTCAGCGGTCTATTGCCGAGATTGCAACAGAGAAATGGATAAGTGTGAGTCTTGTGGCGTAGTGATAATGGATCTCGATAACATACGGCATGATGGAGACCATGTCATTTGTCCATCGTGTGTTCTAGGTTCTACATTAGATGTATCTTCTTATAATAAGATGATGACTAACTTAGGCATTAAAACTCATGATCCACCGGGCATTCAACTAGACGCGCTTCCATTGCCTTTTGCAGAGAATAAAATCACTAAAGTATATATCCCTTTTTTTGAGCAATGGAAGAAAAAAATAGGTGAATCATGTCAATTGGGGAATCCGATAGAATCTTTTGCTCAACGAATGAACATCAGGGACGATGAAACTCTGAGGATTTTACGATATTTAGGAGAGCATTTCGGGAAGGCATCCAGAATAATAGAATATTTGAATAGTATCTTGACATCTAATCAAGAATGGAAACAAAAATATCCTGAATTGAAAAAGATGAGTAACATCCCTGCTCGATTTAGGGCGGTAGAAACTCATAAAGATGTAAATGTGAGTAATATGACAATCACGATGAAACCCACTCGTGATCTACTTCAGTTTGCGAATGCGATGACGCCCGCGGCAAGGAAATTTTGGGATCGCATGAGTGTAGGACATTATGATGGAGCCATTGCATATGCCCGAATTGGCGAAACTGATGATGGAAAAACTTGGATCATTAATAATCTACAAACGGACGCTGACGTTCAAACTTTTGAAGACTACACAAGAAAAAGTTGGAATAACATATTAGAGAAGTTACGAAACAATGATTCCAGTGTTGACATGAATGATGCTGCGACCCAAAATGCATTGGCTATGTCTTTTTGGAATAAAACTTTAAGGAACTGGCAACCACTTCTCATAGATGTAGTTATACAATTGGCGAAAGCCGCTGGAAAAAAACTGTATATAACTTCCATGGAAATGCAAAGGATCAAATGGAGGGACATCCCCCAAAGATCTCGTGACGCTTATGAACGAATACCTAGCCAAATGGGCGGGCGATGGGAGACCCAGTATGTAAAACCGGAGTATTTAAAAGAGCAAGAGTGGGATTTAATCCGATTGGCCCAAAATAATTGGTTGAGTAAGATTTGTAACATGGAAGATCAAGAGATTGACTACGATCGTCTTGGGAGGCTATGGAATATGCCTCCAGGAGCTGCCCGAGAAGGTGTAATGTGGTTGGCCACGCTGGGATATCCTACAAAACAATCCTCGATGGCTGATTTGCGTCATCTGCACAAGGTGCTATTATGAATTGGTTGCAAAAAATATCGTATGGTCCCTCATATCCATTGTTGATGTCTTTGCGTGCGGATATAGCCGGTCTAGCACAAAAGATTTATGATGCATGGGATGCATCTTATGACGAGTATGGCGATGTTGAATTTGGCTTTGGTGGCATATGTGATGGAATTACCCGTGAAATAGAAAACTTAATCATGACTCGGACTCCATTTGAAGCGGCTGAAGGATCATCCGAAGGTGATGATCATTCGTTCCCCATCGTAAAAACTCCGGAAGGATACTATACAATTGACATCCCGTGCTACATATATGAATCAGGAGGAGGTCTAGAGTGGCAGAAAAAACCAAATGTATTTATTTCTCCTGATGATGTTCATATCGCCTATCTAGGAAATGAGGATTATTATTGGCCTGAGTTAGGATATTAAAATGAGCTGGCTGAAGAAGATATATGCCGATTATGAAGATTACAGGGAACAAGTGGAATCTTTGTCCTATACAAATCCACTGCCTTTTAAGAGTTGGTTTCCCAATGGACAAAATCGTGTATATCTTCCTTTTTACACTGACCCTCACAACATAGACGAGAATGTCAAAGAGGTCTTGGATTCTGTTAACTGTTCTATAATAGATTATAGGAAAGGGTATTGTCAAAAGGGGGGTGTGACTCTTCGCATCAGTAAAGCAATCGAACAGGCTATGCAGTTGGAAGTGCAAGAGCTTAATGCTAAGAATCAACGTGGAGAGGTATATGATTACGGTCGAGACTTAGCAATTATCAAGAATTTTTACGATGAGATATTAGAAGAATTCGTAAATTCTCCTAACAGGATAGATGCATCTCAGAATCAATATTATGTAGTCATTTCACAAGACCCACACGATATTGCAAAAATGTCGACAGATCAACATTGGACTTCATGCATGGAACTCGGATCAGGCTCCCATCATAGAGATGTATTCTGTGAAGTTTCTAACGGGGGCATGGTTGCATACCTAGTCAGGCAACCATCTGAACAGCAATTCACCAATCCATTCTCTTCAGATATATATAGAAGATATTTGGCAGACGAAGAAGTCTCTAACGCTATTGCCAGAATACACATTAGACGATTTGATAACAAACAGGGCGAATCAATTGCCATCCCGGAGGGATCTGTATATGGCAATGATGTCGCTGGGTTTGAGGGATTCGTCCAAAATTGGATTGATAATCACCAGGTCGACGTTACGCCTGGAATCTATTTTCGTCAAGGTGGCGAATATTCTGACACTTTTGGTGGAAGTACTTTTATTTCTCCGCACGAGCCTGAAGAAGTTCTCAAGTGGTTAAGGGGCGAAGGTGAAGATGCCAGGTATTCTACTTGGACAGTATATGATAGCTTATATGATGAATTAATAACATGGGATGATTCTGATTCTCCAGAAGAAAAAACGTTTAATACCCGCAAAGAAGCAGAAGAGTATGTCAATAGTAAATCCTATGATGATTCATGGCGAGACTATGAACCAGAGTGGCTTGAATTTGATGAAGATTCAGGTGAGTATGTTTTTCAAAGATATCAAATCGTTGAAAATGCTCATGATGACCGAAAATTAATGAAAAATCATGCTATTTTTCAGATACTAAATGCTGATCGTGGCGAATATCCAGCAGAGATAATTGAAGAAATAAAGAACGGCATTGATTTTAGCAGTTACAATGACGGCATACCTCGCTTATTTGCTAGAAAATATCCAGATTTGATGACTGACAACGACCATTATCAAATGGGAGATACTAATTATCTTGAATACATCTCGAACCTCCCAGAAGGCGAGAAGAAAGACCAACTTAAAGCGGAAGAATTGAAGATCATAAGTTCGTGGCTTGACGATTATTCGATGGCTTCATGGGCAGAAAAAGACCCTGAATTTAAAAAACGAATCAATGAAAGAAATCGAGCAATAGATATAAATGAACAAATTTCACAAGGATTCGGAGTCGCTTCAAGATGGGGGATCTTACTGAATGATAATGTGCTTAAGCCATTACAGTCGTTGTTCAAGCCGATACCTGAAAATGTCACACAAAAATTGGTCGACCTTGCTGACAACATACCAAACATGGGCATGTATTCAGGCCAAGGCCCCACAGGCAGAGTAAGAGATGAAGGCTTGAATAATGTGGCCAACATTGTGCATGCCTTACACATGACCAAGACTGATACTCCAACTGTTCAAAATTTTTATGCTTCACTTTTGCCCAAAATGGGGGACGGGCACAGATTCCGTGGTGATGCTTCACCTATAACTTTAGAGAATCTTGGTGGGGCAATTGCAAGCTTAGGAGAAAATGGTCGGCAATTTATTACGCCGATAAAAAAAGTTTTAAGAGATAGGGAGTCCTGGCTGCGGGACCTCCAGAAAATGAGAATTTTACCCATTGAACAGTATGACCCAGGTTATAACTCAAGTTATGAGGTGGATAACGCTATTAGATTAGCGAAAAAAGACATTGAAAGATGTCTGTATATAATTGAAGCTCTAGAGCAGGGCAAACCATCTGGAAAGTATAAATATTATAGTACAAAAAATTGGTTACAAAAGTTATCAAACAAGATGTGTCCTCAGCAAGTTTCACATCTGGGAGGGTATAATAAATATGAATTGGTTAATTAACGTACTACAAAAAGAAGCAAGGCGTTTTAGGCCGAATGATGAGGTTCGTTTTTTTACTCATCCATCAAGAGGGACTGGAAAGGGAGTAGTTTATACTCCGTCCTTTCGCAGGGGTCGAATAAGAGATTATGACTCAGAATCCAAACGGTACAGAGTTTTTGATGAAAAGACCCAGGAAGAGCACTCGGTTCATCCTAGGAATCTAGTCCCTAATTCTGTGTCTCCAAATGGAAACAGATCGTCGGATTTGCCCGTGGCTAATGATTTGTTGTCGGTTGAAGCGCCATCGAATTCTACACATGATCCTATTGCATAAGAAAGGGATATCTCTGTGAATGATCTCATTTGCGAGGAAATTGCTCGCAAGGCGGGGTTTGCGGTGTCAGTTGGTAACTGGATTTCTCCAGATGGATCTCTTATCTTAGGAGAGAATTATGACACCCATCATAAAGACACGTTGTTAAAATATCTTGGCGATTCAGTCAATCAAGACATTTGTCGGAATTGCGAAAACATTTTACAGTGTATGAATCATGCTATTTCTGCGGGGTACATTCGCTTGGTTTTCCGGGCAGATGTGTGTATTCAAGTAGGGGCAGAAAAAATGGAAGAACTTTGGTCGGATTCTCCGAATTATAAAAGAATGATGTCCATTTTGAGTAAACTAGAAGATGTGGAAATTCATATGTTTAGCAAAGACTTTTATGTCATTGGGGTGTCCCAGAATATTATAAACCAAGAATGGGACAAATTGCAAATTAGAGAAAAATAGTGAAAATATACACGACATACATACCGCCGGAACAGATCGTTTTCAAGGCAGCTCAGTCTGTGCCTCCTCAAATGGTGATTGAAAATATCAATATTTATGAAGAAGCCCTCCCATATATTGAATGCCAAATGAGGAACACCATTCGACATGAAGCAGGCCATCGAGCAGACCAAGAGGCCGGTCGTCCTGAAGGCATGTCGCCTGAAGAGTGGATGTCTGAGAGCAGAGTAGAGCCAATTGCAGAAAAAGAAGAAAAAGAAGATTGTGAGGCATTGCGCCCCGATGAAGTACTAAGTGTTATAACAGTTAACACTGACGAAATTTTCCAAAAAGCCAAAATGGAATCGGGCATCACACCGTCATATTTATCTGACGTAAAAGCAGTCATTTTGCCCGAAGAAGTCTTAGGGATGTTCATTATGCGTGATGCTCCTGGTGAAGAGAATGTAGCTTATGGTGCGGATGGATCACAATACATCAATGTGGGAAATTTCTTTCGTCCATGGCTAGCTGAGCAACGAGAGCAAGCATTGCCACCTAATATTCAAGACGATGGAATGGAATCTGATCCAGATTTGCATCGTATTCCAGGCGGAGCAATGCCATCAGTACCTCCTTCTCCAACTGGACAACCATCACAGGCAGTTCCAACAGTACCATCGTGGGAGACAAGATAATGAATTTAACAAACGATCAATTAGACAGGATAGATAAAGTGTCTCAGCTGGCTGAATCGACATTAGAATCAGAAGTTTTAACTAAAGAGCAGATTGATGAGATAGATGAACAACTTAGTATTGTTTTGGCAGAGCTTGGTTCCTATAAAAGATATTTCAAGAGGTTAGCATGAGTTGGTTAAAAAAAGCATTTACGGTTATGCAACCAGAGCCGGGAGCAGTCTACATCTTGACATCTCCTATTTTGTTCCACGAAATGCGCCATTGTAGAATTGTCCCAAAAGGGACTAAAGTATCCTCTAAAATGCCTCGCAGTGACTTTCTTACCTCTGGCATGGTTTTGGCATCAGCCATAATTCCTCAGAGCATTATAGAACAGGGAGTTCTGAAGGAGAATGCCACAACAGATGTTTCCTTAAAAATTGGAGAAATACCAACTCAGGCTGAAATTTATGAACGATTCGTCAATTTGGACAAAGAGTTCAAAAGAAAATTGGACGACTTTAAACAGATATGTATTTCTCAGAAGTACATATTTTCTAAAGGAAAAGACCCTCATTTGTACAGGGTTACAGAGTCAACGTCAATATCTCAACCAGAGGCGGTAGTTGAATCATATGGGTCAGTGGAAGATATTGCACAAAAAACATCGGAAGCTCATCATTTGTTATCTCAACGATCTCAATCAAAAATTGGCCGAGCTTATGAGCAAGCAGACTTTCGGCGTGTAGACAATATTCATACATTAATGAGAAACCCATCTATGCAGCTTGACTCTATCAAACTTTCGTTTTTGCTAGATAATGCAGACATCAAACCTGAAACACAAAAGAGCATGAGTTGGCTAAACTGCTACAGCAGTCTGGACCCCGATGCAAAAGAAATGCGACATCGCATGCAAGAGTTCAGATCTTTACAATGGGTCAGAGATTTTATTTCGCCATATGTGCCTTCATAAAGCAGGAATTTGTCCGTTTTATGACGAAGGTTAAAATGGGCGCTTATGAAAAGCCTATTTGAAATATATTGGTCAAAATTTTCTGCAAAGTCGATAAGTGATAGAAGAGAGTACTTTGATTCGTTAACTTATCGGCAACAAAGCATGTTAATAGAATCGTTTTTTGATGGACGATGGTGTGAACTTTGTGTTCAAAACATGCTTGATGAAACTTTAGACTACATTCAACTCACCCATCAAATAAACCTTATCGATTTACGAATTCAAGCAATTAAAACAGGCCGAGTTTTTCTGGTCGAACAATCGGTATGGGAAGACATTGAAAATAGAATGCTCTACTACTCTGACTTCTATGATACAGACCAATATTTTGGAGGGTTATTAGTAGAGTCATGGGGTAAGCAAAAACAATTCTACCGAATTAGAGCCAACAAAAATCAATGGAGGTAACATGCAAAAGTTGAACTTTTCGGCACCGGTATGTGCAAAAAATCCTGAACAAAAAGAAATGCTTAGGACTATTTCTAAAAACGATATCACTTTTATCAAAGGATCTCCAGGCACTGGAAAAACATATCTTGCAGTGGGATATGCGTTACAAGAGCTGTCCAAAGAGCATTATGAAAAAATCATCTTGTCTCGGCCTGTGGTAGAAGCAGGCGGTGAGCGGTTGGGTTTCTTGCCAGGAGAAATTGAGGATAAAATTGATCCATACATGCTGCCTCTATTCTACTCTATGGAACAAATTCTTAAAAATAAGTCCATGGTTAAAAAACTAACTGACAAAAATGGATCTTCACCCAAAATTAGAGTGTTGCCTCTTGCATACATGAGAGGAATCACTTTTAGCAATGCGATTATAATTTGCGACGAAATGCAAAATGCCACTCCTAATCAGATGAGGATGGTTTTGACTAGATTTGGACAGAATTCCAAGATGATCATTTGTGGTGATGTCAGACAGTCAGACATTCATCAAAAAAACGGTCTAGAGAATGCCTTTGAAATATTACAAGGAGTTGATGGGTTAGGGTTCTGCACGTTATCTCAGGAAGCCATTGTTCGACATCCAGTTATAGGAAAAATAGAGGATCGGTATGAAGAAAACCACAAAGACACGAAACAATGAACCTTATTGTGACGATCTTTTTATTGCACTTTACACTTGGATTTTCATATAAACACTGTATAATATAAAGTTATGGGTATCAAACATATTACCTTTGAAGGGACCGCTCAGACATCTGATGCAGATGTCAAAATGGTCTGTGCTCACTGCGGAGAAACAAGCGGAGATAATGCAACAATAGTTTTTGATTTCCGGCAGAAAAAAGCTCTTTATCTTTGCTCTAATAAGAAGTGCAAAAAAATGAATGACATGAAATTTGGCAAAGATCCTCTGCCGCCGATGCCTAAAACACGAGTTGGACGATAATGTATGTAGTACATAATAAAACTAATAAAACTATTTTGATAGCAGATTTGCGATTAGAGATAAAGCCTCGTGCAGTAATAGACTTGGAGTTGGTAGCTAGTCGTTCATCTATTGATTGCAGTCATGATTTAAAGAAGGCATTTCGAAATAAGTGGCTATTATTAGGGAAGCATAGTGTCATAAAAACAAATGCGGTTCCCTCGGAACCAGAGAGTGCCCATAAGCATACTCATGAAGTAAAGGTGATCGAAAAAGAACGGGATTTTAACGAACAAAGAATGGCAGAACTGGTGAGGTCTGTGGTTCAAGAAGAAGTCAGGCAAAACTCTAGCACTAGTTCTGGCGAGGAGGCCACAAATGTTCGAAAGGCAGTAGCCGACGGATTGAATGCCTTGCAACAATCCATTCGAGAACAAATTAATTCAATTAGGGTACCAGCCGCGGAAAACGATGAAGAGATGTTGATTGATCCGAAGCAGTTTGCAGAAATGTCGCAAAAATCCATAGATAAATTATCACAAGATATCGAGACGACAGAATCTCGTAAATTAGGCAAAAAATACAAAATCAAATCAAATAAGAACTTGAGAGATTTGGCTGACGAATTGTAGGAAACGATATGATAGTAGATGTGTTATCTAGAAATTGGTGGACAGAAGAGGACTTCACATTCGAAGGAGTCCCTGGTACTTTATTTAAATGGCCTAATGATCGACTTGTTTGTTTTGGTGAATCTGCACAGTCAGGATTCATCATTCCAACAGTCAGCCTCCAGCAATACCCCTACCCGTGGAACAATTTGCATTCACAGATGCAAGCAACCATAAAGGACTCTATTTCCTTAATTCAAGGCACAGGGCATTTACATGTCATCAAGGTGCTAGGCACAGATGACGTATATGGAATGATGATGTCCGCTAAAAGGATGTCCCCTATTACTGACTTTCACAATCCGCACCAGGAAACAAAAGGATCAACCATAATCGTATAAAGGAGACAACGTAATGTGTGCAATGGGACTTGATATTGGCACAATGTTTTTAGTAAGAAGTGAAGAAGATGATCTGGTAGGAGGAGTTAATTTTACTGTTGAGAGGAATGCATTTTTACAAGCTTCTACAACAGATGATACTGAAGAAACTCTCCGAGAAAACAAATGGGCCTATGCTAAACATGTAGATGATTATTACATACTTGGTGAGGATGCTCTGAAATTAAAAAACCTTTTGACTGTGGGATCTTCTCCTGACAATCAGTCTATAGTTGTCACTAAGGTGGGAGAATTACGACGCCCAATGCAACATGGAATTTTGAATACCAGCGAGGAGAAGCTTAGCGTTGCCATCATCCAGAAGTTGATTGAAAAGCTTGTTGGAAAGCCTCAGAAGCCAGGAGAAGTATTATGTTTCTGTGCTCCAGGGGACCCCGTTGATAACAGCCTGTCTGTGGTTTTTCACAGAACTATGTTGAACAATTTTTTGCAAAGTTTGGGGTGGACTGTAGAATGCGTGCCGGAAGCTCTGGCCATCATATTTAGCGAACGACCAGTTGCCGATGATCCAGATGTTGATGGAGGCGAAGCCCCTTTTAGTGGCATATCTTTTTCTTTTGGAGCAGGCATGTGTAACATCTGTTTTGCGTATAAAAAGATGCCGTTAATTGCTTTTTCAGTCGCCAAATCTGGTGATTGGATAGACCGAGAATCTTCTAAGGTTGCGGGCATTGATGTGTCCGCTATGACCCGATTCAAAGAAACTAAATTGGATTTAGATGACATTGACTATACAGATATGCGACAAGCCTCTTTGGACATTTTTTATCAAAATATGATTGAACACGCTTTGGATAATTTCTCGTCCAAGTTTAATCAGTTAGATAATCAGATTGATGCTCCCTTGGAGATCATCGTTGCAGGAGGTACTGCTAGCGTACCCGGATTTTTAAATAAATTCAATTCGGTGCTAAGTGGCAAAGATTTGCCTTTTAAGGTCAAATCTGTACGCATGGCTGACGAACCACTGTATGCAGTAGCTAACGGATGTCTAATCAAAGCCTTATCCACAGAGAAGAAAACAAAGGAGAAGAAGCCCAAAACACAGAAGGCATAGAGTAACAGGAGGATCTATGCATGGGATATTGCACTACTTATGAAGTGGATTTAATATTAGGGCAGGCACTCACCAGCGCAAGAGCAGAGAACGCAGAATTTGGCGTAAAACAAAAACTATGGGAGATTGGGCACGTCAGGGATAAAAACGTCATACCAGATGATGTGGTAAATTATTACATTTCTTTGGGTGATAGCCAAATTGATGGCATTTTATCACAACAATACATGACCCCATTGAAAGATTGTGTTCATGGTCAGTGGGATCTTGACGCGGACATTGACGAATATAATCAGGTCGTCGAGATATCTAATACTCGAAACCTCAATGTGGGTGACCAAATCCTCATATATAATAGTAATAATGGGGATACGCATGAAGATTCTATTGCAACTATAATAGATCAGTACAGTTTTACTGTCCTTGCTCCCATGACTAATTTCATTGGATCTGGCATTGTAGTTAAACGCATCATGTCTCCTCCTCCAATAAACCAAGTATCAGCACGGTATGCTGCGTCATTTATATATGACAAATACTTTTCAGCTCAAAATGATCCTAACGTCTCGGATTACGGCAACAAGATGCGAGAAGTGGCCATGGGACAACTGAATGACGTTCTAAATGGAAAAGTAATCCTAAAAAGACAAGAGCGAATTGGCGATCGGTTGGGCAATCCGTGGTTAGACTCTAGTTACGCTCACAGAAAGCCTGTAGATGGCTATAATACTTCTGATAGAGATATGAGTAAACCATCATGAAAGTAACAGGAATCCATGGGCTTCAGGGATTAGAAAAATTACGAACAAACATACAGAATAGGTCTAAGATTCTTTCGGACCTATCTGGCTCCAGGCATGATTTATCACAGGTGGAACTATCAAGTGGCCCTGTTTTACATCAAAGTACCAAAGATGCATCAGAAGAACAATTGGCTCAATTCGAGATGGACAATCCGCAGATCGTAGCTTTCTTACAAGCGATTAAATTAAAGCTAGAAAAGGAATTGAAAAAATAATGGACGCTTATGCTATTCAAAAAGCTTATAGAAAGATCATCGGACGATTCATAATAAACGAAAGGGAGCTAATCTCTCCCACCGTGGCTGGAGAGTATGAAATAGAAGTAGCCTCTACTAGGCGATTCCGCCGAGGTGAAAAAATAGCCCTAATTAATCAGCAAACTTGGGACGTTGAGTTTCATGTCGTTGAAGACATCCTGGATTTGAGGACTTTAAAAACATCGCACCCTGTATCTGATGTATATCCTGTAACAGGAAATGAAAATACGACATCTATTGTTCGCAAGGCTTTAGGTGACGGACAAGGCACTGATGCATTCATTCAATCTATTCACTTAGGTGATCCTGCTGTTATTTCTCATTACCCTGCCATCACAATTAATATGTCCAGTCGAGATTCCGAGTGGATGACAATTGAGTCTACAAAAGAGACATACAATATCGATATTTCTATATATGTAACGGCAGCGGAGTATGAGAGTCAATATGAATTAATGCATCATTATGTACATGCCATAGAATCTGCCTTGTTTAGATCATTTTACCCATTGGTAGAGCCATACAACACAGCACAATTAACTCAAGATATTGCACCAGATGATGTCTTATTTGCTGTGGATAACACCACGGATGGATACCTTTGCCCAGGAAATTGGGTTTGGTTTGAAAGTTTAGATAATTTAAGATGGAATAGGGTATCAAATTACCTTGGATCTGGAGTATACGAAACATACCGACAAATTGGACAAGATTTTTCGGAGGGTGACACTGTCATCAAGCCTACTAGGCACATCTTCAATACGTTGCCCAAAAGTACACAGTTTGGCACTGTCATTAAAGAAACAATGTTAAAAGCCGCCGTCATCTCTGTTGTTGCAGAAGAAGAAGTATGGCGTCATACTCCGTTTGTAGATTCCCTTACATTCTAGTAAATCAGGAGATTGAAAATGAAAGTTTTAGTACTGGGATTATCACCGTATTTGTTAACTTCTCGCAGTAAAGTTGCTGGGTTGATTATGCGGTATTTATACATCAAAGAAGAATATGAAGTCGCTGGGGCAGTTTGGGGGCATGACACGACCTATTTCATTCCTGATGAAAACGGGGCATCATATTATGAATTCCCCATCAAGGACCATGGGAATCATCGAATCCCGCTGTCTTTATTCTCACGAGGAGAAAAAGAAGCGATTGATGTTTACGAAATTGTTAATGCTGTGCAACCTGATGTTGTGATTACAGTCGGAGATTATGGGGACTTCCTTTACATGAAGGCAGTCAAAGCATTTTATGGTCAATCCATAAAATGGCTGTTTGTTCTTTTGAACTACTCTTGTCCCATCCATGAGAATAATGTGGAGCTTCTACAAAGCGCAGACGGGGTTCTGTGTTCAAGCCATTTTGGCAAAGAAGCCATCAAAGATCTATATAAAAAAGAACTTATTGAAGTATCTTATTTGGGAAGTTCTTTGTCTCGATCTGAAGTAGATAAATCGGAACGTTTTCGAGTAATGGTCAGTGGAAAATCTCATCAAGTCGACAATATCCCGACGGCGATGGAAGCTGTGGCCAATGCGAGGATGTACAACCCTGACATTGAATTGTACGTTCATTCCACATTGTACGACCGAGGTGATTACGATTTAGAGTTATTAAAGTCTAGGTTTGACCCAAACGATGAGTTTATTACCTTCCCTGACAAATGTGTGTCCTTGTATGAAGGCTTGTCGGATGATGATTTGTCCACTGAAATGAGTAAATCTGACTTATTTGTATCTGTCCCGCTAGTGTCAGCTACGTCTATGTCCGTATTTGATGCCATGTCCTGTGGATGCATTCCATTAATGAGTGATTGTGGATCAAACCGAGATGTGGCAAATCTATTGGCAAGTCATTTTGCTGAATACCAACCAGAAGACTTCTTGATTCCCAGCGTCCACTTGATGTCCAACGGTAGCACGTATCTACACGTCTGCGATCCACAAGTATTAAGCCAAAAAATATTAGATGCATCTAAAAAGTACAAAGGAAAAGACACATTTTTATCTGAATTTACAGATGGATTTAGGCGTGAAGGATTTCTTAACAAACTGTCCGAATTATTAAACCGAGTTGAGGAATCCAAGCGAGTGATTTCATTAGAAACTTAGGAGACCAGTAATGGCAGCGATATTAGTAGATAACTACAGAAACATTGCCACATATTATGCTCAAGCTCAACAACAAGTGGTCGGAATTGCCGATTATTATTATCTTGCAGCAGTCGAAATTGTCACCCTTCAGACATTTGACCCTGAGCTTGATTTGTTAGAGCCATTCCATACCGCATGGGTTGCTTCAACGGCTGCTTTTGTGACACCGCCAACAGCAGTGGTTAATGCGGTAGGAGCTTTGCAGCGACATGTTTTGGCAAGAGCAAGAACAAGTAGCGAAGTACCGTTTACAAATATAAATCAATGGATAGATGCGAATGCAACAAACAATTATTTGACAGCAGCAGTTGGCAGATCTGGTGATACAGATGATTCTTTCAGAGTGTTACAAGAGTTTGCCACTCTATCTGCCCAAGCGGGTTTCACGATTGATGCTGACAATATAAGCTAAGTATTCGATGAGGAGGAGGTATTATGCCCTGTGCAGTAAGCGACACAATTTGCGCTAGTGACCAAGTAACCAATGCAGGTCGCCCTAATTTAGTAGAACCGGACTTGACCGGCACCTACGCAAATATGGGATGGGTTGGCTTCGCTAGATTTGACAGCGACAAGCTCGAAACACATACTTTTTTGCGAGTAACTGGGGCAGATATAAAATTGTCTCAAGAGATCATCAAGCCCGAAATCATTGATGGTCGAATCGATCCAACCGTCTATCAATTGGGGCCAAAGATTGTAGAGGGGACTCTCAATCTTCCCTTAATTGCAGATACAGATACTCCTGGAAACTGGACCATTGGGTCTTGCCCCAATGCTCAAGATTTGAGGACAGTTGCCCAAGGAATTTTACACGCATTGTGGTGTTGGACTACCTCCCGTGATTCAATGGGTCGATTAGTTTATGATGATGTTAGACTGGGAATTCGGTATGCCAACCATGCCGGGTTTACGTACGATAGATGCGTTGTTAATACGTACGACATGAGAATAACTCAGGGTGATATTATCAATGTAGATGTTAATGTCATTGGTCGTGGCCGATCGCAGAGTGCTAACAATCCCGATCCTGTATACGCTCAAGAACCCTCCATGGCAGACTTCTTATCTCCTGCACGAGTTTTAACATGGAACGATGCCACGTTGACCGGGACTGGTGGATGTGACTTGAATAATATTGTATTATTCTACTCAAATCAAGTGCGTGAATTTAACATGTCTATTGCTAATAATGCTGACAGGTTCTACACGCTTTGTGGTTCGTTATTCCCGGTTGATATTAATGTGGGCAAGAGAGAAATAACTGGATCTATAACTTTACTCGGTCTAGCAGACCGACTGCGAGACCTCGCTGAGCGAAACCAAGAGCGTTTCACTGAAAAGAATGAACTAAAATTGGCATTCTACGTAGGTGACGATCAGTACAACCCAGTATCAGGATCTTTTGATTCTAGAGACTGGACAACTGGCGATGCCCCACCTAACCCTGATGCCATTTGGTATAAGCGCCTAATGGGCGTAGTTTTTGCCATAGAAGAAATGTCAATGACAAACGAAGTTTATGAGACCACTGTCAATTGGCATGCAATGGCCAACGATCAAGTATGCTACCAAGCATTTGTACCTTCCTCCTCACCAAACTTCCCTGCTTGGGAATAATTAGACACAAGGCGGAGCGCCTTTTGGTGCTCCGCCTTTTTTGTGTATAATGTGGTAAGTATTTAATAAAGGAAAATATTATGCCCATTGTCATAGATCCTTCCAAAGAGCAATTATTGACTATCGATCTGATGTACATTGAAATAGAGAAAAAACGAGGCAACACCGTATTTCATTTTATTCATAGTGCCCAAGAGTTAGAAGAATGGCAATCGAAAGGATATGTATCATTGCAGGATGCGACGGCTGATACTCCTCTTAGTAAACAAATACAAAATTTGACTACCTATTGGAGGACAATACGTTGGAAGGACCAGAATGCCATATTCTCTCGATCTGTTCGGCAGCTTAAAAAACCAGATGGTACTATAAGTGCAGAAGTTGACCCCTTGCAATACCGGGATCTAAAATTAAAGACTTGCCTCAAGAAATGGAGCGTAAGAGACGAAAATGGAAATGAGATTCCAGTTACTGAAGAAGCAATTGACAGACTTGACCCAGTTGTTGCCCATGAACTTTTATTAGCATTTGAGGGAGTCACCGAGGTAAGTGAAGAAGACTTACAATAATTAGATAATATTTGCGATGATTACTTTAAATCCAACAAAACTCATTAGCATTCCTCTGAACTATACTGACCCGGCTACTAAGGAATCTTTCAATCTAATTGGATATTGGACGAGGCTGTCTTGGCTAGAGCATAATAGGATATATGCTCGAAGTATTCGAAATGATTCACTAGATTCTGTTTTATATCGAGACGGGAAATTGAAGACTTGCCTAAAAAGACTCGAAGAAGTTCACGAAGGAAAAACAGAAAATATTGAGATAAACGACACAATAATAGATAACTTGCCTGTCAGTTTAGCCAGTAATCTAATCGCATCATTTGAGAAATATTTCGAACCGTCAGAAGAAGATCTCAAGCATTTAGAGGAAGTGTCGTACGACTTCTTCAAGGGGAGACAAATTGACGGCGCAGTACCCCAGTATCTGTATGAGCATGTTATAGCAAGACATTACAGCTGGGGATTAAAAGAAATTAGAGGTATGGACAATTATGATTTCCAGAGCCACTTGCGGATATGCCTTATACGAGAATCACTAGATGCCGAATGGCAAGCTAAATTGTCTGGAGCTACACAACGAGGTTCTCGAAGCGCCAAGGGGGCAGGACGTGAAACGGTAGATAAAAAGTTTGATCCAATAAAAGGGGATTTCGTTAGCTGATCTCACAAGGATTTGATGCATATTTATTACAAAGATAATTGGAGGCATCCTATGCTTACAGTCATTAGCCAATCGATATATCCCATTGATATGCGTGATCCTGCGTACTGGACAAGATCTATGCCTGCTGCATTTCAAATGGGCAGCGGACAAAGATCCGTAGATCCCAGAATGTTTGGCAAATCAGGGCCTCAATCGGGGCCTGGGCAACAAAATTGTGCAAAATGTGGGAAGTTCTTACCAAATGGCGGTGTTGAGGATGAAGAGGGGATTGCAGGACTAGGAAAAGGTGTTCTACTTTGTCCTATCCATGCAAATGAATATGGGATTTACCATTCATAAGGAGAATAAGAATGGACATTTTTGTAAAGAAAGCAGAAAAGATATTGGTTGATGTCTTCGTGTGGGAACAAGATGACGATTTAAAAGCTACTCATCTTGAAGGCGAGGTCCCTAGCGGCGTAGATGCTGAAATTGTAAAGTTTACTTTCAAAAAAGCAGACTACAGGGATAGCCTAATAATTGGACAAGCCGTCCAACTGAAACCTACAGACAATGCTCCCACACCTGAAGGGAACATTGTTGATTTTCAAGATGCAATCCTCAAAACTTTGCTAATGTCAGTTGATCAAAGCGGAACGATAACAGACATGAGAGGTAAGATTAATGAATTACATCCTACAGTGGCGCGATCTGCTGTAGCCGGGGCTTTACAGAAAATTACGATCTAATGGAACGCTCGTCTGGAAAAATACCTGCCGATTATACCGAAACGACTGAAGACATCTCTTCTACGCGATTCCCCGGAATAATGGAATCCTTTTGGGCAGGATTGAGACATGGAAACATTTCATTCGATGATTGGATAGATCTTAATTTAAGCCCTCAAGAATGGATGCAAAAGTATGACAAGACTATTGACGAATGGCGTCAATGGCGCAGAGGTTTCATTCGAAGTAGAAATCCAAGTTGGCTACAAAAGGCACTAATGCCAGGTGGGTTACGTAGACTTCTAAATAGGAATCGTTATCGAAGGTTTAGATAATGGCTGAAGATGCTGCAACACAAGAAATAATCCAAAAGATTACTTTGCTTATTGATGAGCGGATTACTGGAAATGAGTCCGTCAATCAATCTCTGTCTAATCTTCAAAAGCAGCTATCCAGTATCGGAAAATCTATCGGCCAACATCAAAAAAAGTTTGAATCTGCTGGCAAAGGCATGGCTGCAAGTGGGAAAGCCATGGCAGGAGCAGGAAAAGGCGCTGCTGCTCTTGGTAAATCGTTTGGGGGAGTCAGCAAGACAGCATTGGTGGCTAGCAAGTCTGCATATGCTTTAGGTTCATCCATAAGCGCTGCCCTAGGTCCAATTGGGGCAATTGGCTTGGCATTGTCGTTTGCAACTGGGGCTGTAAAAGCCCTGTGCAATCAAGGGCAAGAAATGCTGGAGTTTGTCACCATAACTGGGCAAGGTGCAGAAGCAGGACATGTATTTAAAGATGCATACGAAGGTGTCATAGCAACTAGTGATCGCATGGTAGTTTCTATAAAAGAAGCTGCTGTAGCTATGTCTCAATTCTCGAAGCAAGGATTCTTGCAAATGAGATTAGCGAGTTCACAAGAAACACAAGCGTTTATAACTGACTTACAGAATACGCTGTCGCAAGGTGTGGGGCGAGAAGCCGCAGCAGGTCTGACTCAAGAGGTTACGGCTGCCTTCGGAGAAAACATACAAGCCCTCAAAGGATTCCAAGCCGCATGGCGAGAAGCTGGATCTGACATTGGGAAGCAGCAACAAGCCTTAGCAAAAGTCTCTTTGTATGATCCGACTGTTTATGCCAAGGCTATGGGGGCAATGAAATCTATGCAAGCTGTGAGAGAAGGCACGGCCAGCCCAGAAATCGCAGCCACTTTAGCATGGGATCAAGCGCTTGGAGCTATTAACACATCTGTTACCAAATTAAAAATCGAGATGGTTGAGGCATTCGGTGGAAGCATGGTCCCCGCTATCGAATGGGTCACTGAAAAAATCACTGGACTCATGAAGTGGGTGGGTGACCTTGGTACTTCAATGAGAGTTGTCGGCATAGGCATTAAAACCAGTTGGGGGAATATGATTGAATACCTGGCTGTAGGTTTTACTAATATTTACATTTCTGCTGCCAAGGCATGGGGATATGTGAAAGGCGGATTTGGAAAATTAGTGGGTTGGATTGTAGGCATATTTGGAAAGATGCTTGATTATTTGCCATTTGTAGACTGGGGCAAAGACATCATGGACTGGGCCACAGAAGTGTCTAAAGATGCTGGTAGAGAATTACAAATGACAGCTAGCATGGAATGGGCCAGTGGGGATTACAAAGATGCGGAAAAAGAGCAAATAGCCTATTTGCAATCCTTGAAAACTAAACACGAAGAGGTCAAAAAAACAGCTCAAGATCATTTAGATGAGCCTTTGGTGGCACAATGGGCCATGGATGTTCGTGAAGCTGTAGAACAAACTAAACAATGGAAATTAGCGCTAGATGCAGCAGTAGGTGTTATGGATGTTGCAACAGAAATGATTTCCATGATGGGTGGTGCTCATCAGATCTTTGGCAAAGAGCTAAATGAAATGTCTCAAGAGGCCATGGAATCAGCACTCAAGGCAGCAGAGACTTTGTCTGAAAGGGCTTCTCCAGAGGCAGTAGAAAAAGCAGGCAAAGTCATTGATGAATACAAAACTAAATATGAAGAACTGGTCAAAGCAAGAGCCAAAGCCATCGCCGACCACGGGATAGCCAGCGAGCAGGCAAAAACTGCTATGGAGAATGAAAAGGCAGCTCAGCACGCACTAGTGCTTGCAGAAAAACAGAGGACAGAGCTAATGAAGGCTCCTCTAGAACTGCAAAAAACCATGCAAAAGATACTTGAAGCTGAAATAGCTCCGGAGATGGCGTTGCTCAATCTAGAAAAAGAAAGGACCTCTTTGTTAGAGACCAATTTAAAGGTTGTTCAAAACACATACGGTGCAGCTGGCCTCAGTGTTGAGGCTCAGATGGGCGTAGTGAGGTCGCTGGAAAAACAAAAGTCATTATTACAGTCTGCATACAAGCAAGTGCGAGCCAGGGTCAAAGAAGACATAGCACAAGGGAGAATAACCAAAGAAACTATTTGGGCTCGTAAACGAGAAATGGAGTTAGCAGGTCAAATTGCAGCTATCACTGCTAAACAAACAAGCCAGTTGAAAGAGCTTCGTGACGGATATCTAGATGCAGTGCAGGCACAAGCATTCGGAGCCGGAAAATTTGAAAAAATCATTATTACTCAAGAAAAGAATTTGGCCAAAGCTCAAGAGCAGAGAATAGCCAAAGAAAACTATCTGTTGGGTGTTGTGGGCAAACGGGCAAGACTAAGCAAAGTGCCTATTGCAAGGCATAGCGCAACTGGATATGGACTTGAGGGCATGGGTGGTGAGAAGATTGACACTCGACAGTGGAATGAGGAAATGATCAAAAATATAGCCGATCCACTAGGTCGAGAATTGGCCAAACAATCTATGGATTTCACTTTAAAAAATGTGGACAGTGTAGACGATGCACTAGATCATTTTGCAGGCTCTTTGAGTGAAACCACTGGGCAAATGGAAGAGATGTGGAAAAAGACCATGGGCCGATATGGAGCACTAAGAGGAGGGGCCACTCAACAGGTAGTTGTAGGAGAAACCGTCCGTGATGCCCTAGGAGAGAACAGGACTCCCGTCCTAAATGTATCGTCACAAAATGTCAACATACCAACCATGGGGCAGCCCACCATTAGAAGCACTGCTGGTTCAGCCGAAGAGGCTGCTGCCACTTCCAGATTGACCAAGAAAGGTGCTGGAGGGTCAATTGTTAGTGGTGTTGGAGGCGCAATACTTGCTCTAGCCAAAGAAAGCGCAAAGAAAATGCTAGAAATGGCAGAGCTAGTTGAACAACATCTCGAATCTGATGCTCCTCCTGGGGTTCAATACAGGCCTGGTGGGCCAGGTCAACGTAATCAACAATAAGTGAGTATCATGGCAACATTCGCAGGAATATGTGGGTCAGCAGGAAGGCCGTGCTCATTGGTGTGGTCTAGTACTTTTCCTAGCAAAACTAGAATTGGCACATATCCGTCAGACCTATTGCCATCTCGCAGAACCATTTGGCACGCATCTGCTGAAGGTGGATATAATTATCCACCAGCTTTAACTGCGCTGGGAGGCACGGGGGCAGGAGGAAGCATTAGTGGATTAGGGATTGTAGATGCTTTTGCCGGTTTTGGCATGTTTGGAACAGACATACAGATTCATACTTTCAATCCTAAAAGTCACGTTAATGTCATTTTCGCCAGAACAGAAAATAGAATAAATATACCACGAGTTCTAACAAGGGCCGAAATTGAATCCGTCGATCCTGAGACTGGGAATATTGAAATCGATCTGGGTGAATATATATTTGAAGCACTGGCTGTTACAACTGAAAAAAGTACAATAGAAGATTTATGGAATCAAGTATTAGAATCGAATGTTGGGAGTTTAGATGATATTCAAGACATCTTAGGCAGGGAAGAATCTGAAGAAGATCGTCTGTTCCGAAGACTTGTTGAGTTACGCGGCTCTATAACAAACAATATGCTTGATCGTATAGTAGACAACAAGCGAGGCATTGAGTATAGGTTAGACAATGGTGGCCCTAAAGCTCGTACGATGTTTGAACTTCCTGGATGGGGAGATCTACACAGCGCGACATACAGAGACGGCTCTAGTAGAAAGATATCAATTAATATTGTTAGGTTGCCTGGCGAGGAGGGAACTCCTGACGTGTACTATGATCCCGGCACCGTCGTATTCCTAACATATGTTGGGGTCAAAGAGCATTACATTCGTCAAAGTGTCAATGTGTCATGGTCGTTTTTGGGTCAATCACTTCCACCACAATGTTACCCTATGGGTGTAAAAACATATGCTTCTAATTATCGTTTTTACGAATGGGAAGTGGAAAACAGCGACCCCAACGGGTTGCCACTAATATTAGGAGGATGGCGAGTGGTAGAGACATTCAACGTGCCTTCTAATATTGTTGGCTTGATGACCCCCTTCGACGATCTTCATTTAGGTTTATCTTTTTATAATACTTCAAAAACTAGATTAGATGTTCCATACCTTCCTGGGAACGTAAATGAGGTCGAATTAGATGGATACATAGATAACAAAGCATCATTGCCAACATATCCTGTTTTATTGCAGTCGAAAATGTCTTCTAGCAACAACTATTACAACAGATGGTCTGAAGATGAGTACAAAAAATCTAATTGGTACATCAATAGAACTGCGACTGCCATAAGCAGGTATCAAGACCTAACTAGGCATGTGTTTTACAACGTTCATAGACGATCACTAAAAACTCGTGACGTAGATAAATTTGGAATAGAGCGTTTTTTAGCAGAGTCTGTCGAAGCTGATTATAAAGCTGACAGGCTAACTTTTTTCCCATTTCTAGACGACGAAAGGCAACCGTTGGGGGGATTAGAATATTTAGATACTTCTAATTGTAAATTCGAGCCAATTCAGCCTCCAAGCAGTGCATGGTTCGCAGAAATGCAATGCGGTTCTGCTGGAGGGACCGTGTTATTTCCTGGTGGCAGCCCTTCTGCTAGCGGTGATGTATTAGCTGCGTTTCAAATTGAAAGCCCTCTCATTACAGAACAATTCGCCAAAGATACTCGCATACTATGTGAAAGACATTTTACCACTGGACAGTCTGGTGCACAAACTGTGGCAATTGAAGGGGCAGCTAGTGGTATATCTGGTTTATCATGTATATGTGATCCCACATATAATTATGCTTTTGCTGTTCATTCTAACGAGTCTTTTTTGCACTTAAATGTTTTCATGAATGGATACATTGACGAAGGTCTACGTAGATTAGAATACAGACCCGATCAACCTCACCCGGCTACGTCCAGTGATGACGCTCCGATGCCTCGTGATAAATACGTAGGTTATTCTGGAATGCTAGGAGACAAGTATGGATACTTTCCAGGCAAAATGATAGGAGTTGACTATTATGCTCCTAAAGAATCTATCATATGGAAAAGCTCTGCTAAAGAACGTATAGCATCTGTAAAAGATTTAGACATAGATGAAATAGGTGACCTAGAGTACAGTGTCGACAACGGGGTCTTGATTATCAACGTGGGATCTGGGGCATATGGCAACACCATTATTACCTATTCTTACAAGGGCGACAACATAAGGACACTACTCAGATTCAAATCTGGTGGAAGCATAACAGGAGTCATTGACGAAGTAGACTTATCTGCATCCCATTTGACTTCACACTTGAACATTAACCATGCATGGATGCTGGCCGACACTATTGAGCTAGTAAATGTTCCTTTGGACATGATCATTCACACTGTGACAACAGTACAACTAAGAGAAGAATATGCCAAGGACATCTTGAGTGAAAATCAATCAACTTCTTCCGAAGATGCCAGTGATTTAATGTCTCGATTAAAACAAAGAAGTCTACTGATAGAGACGGAGGTCATGTCCATCGGAGAGGATGATCAAAGTAGATTGTTCCTTTTTTTTAATGATTCTACTCAGGGTATTTCTTGTTTGCAAAGTGACGATTTTGGAAAATCATGGCACTATCATTTCGGGATTGTTGAACCCATTGCTAATTTGACCTGTCTGCATCCTTTTTTGATACATAATTACAAACAAAATAGATCCCATTTGATATACCAGTACATGGGTGGCAAAATCATGTGTAAGACCATACCATACTCATTGTTTGATTTTAATGATGCTCTAATCATAGAAAAATTCGAAGAAGATATCATAGAAAGAACTGATGTAACGAATGAGCTGGACAAGGAGAATCCCAGTCTATATTCATCCAAAGGGAAAAAACTTCGCAGAGAATTAATATCAAATGTAGTTGCTGGAGATTTGAACGATGAAGAATTTCTAAAACTGACAGGTCGTGATTTAGAAGGAAATACATTTGATCCGCTGGAGAGGAGATTAGTCCCTACCAAAAACACTGATGGCAGGGATGGCTCAGGCGAACAAGAGACCACGGTGATGAAGTATCCCATTGGCATTGGCCCAACAACAGCCTTTACCAACAAAGATGTAGAACACATATATTTTTCTGGATATCGCAATAGAAGTGGAGGTTTGTACGTATTTTTTCTATCTCCCACTCAAGAAGATTCTGGTTCCAGCGATCAGTTGCAATGTCGATTTAGTAATAACGATGGAACGGATTGGTTTGATCTTTGGGAATATGTTGAATATGGAGTGGATAGATTAAGAAGAGATCCTGATAAGAAAACAGTTTTTATTGATCGAGACGCGACTGGGGCGAATGATGATGGCATTGGCTCTGATCCCCAAGAAAGTAATCAAGATGCTTTGTTTGGCATTAATATTCATTGGTCAAGGCTTCGACGGCATAAAAAAGAAGGGGAAGAAGACCTAAATGTCGAATCTGAATCAGAGGTGCTAAAAGTTCAGTCTCCTTATGTCTTCTATCATCAGAATTCGAAAGCCATTTTTCTTTTTTATATCTACGAAGGTTGTTTGCTATGTAAGAAATTCCCAGATTCCATTTTTCAGGAATCAATTGCCCACGCGGCGGGGATGCAGCATCTAAAAAACTTCATTGAACGAAATATGCGTGCAGAATTTGTAGATGGCGACCTGAGCAACGATGACATTAAAGAAGAGATACATGGATATGTTAAAAAGAATGAAGATTCTGGAATTTCTGAAAGGATGTCAGACGGGAATATAATTCTTCCTATACAAGTGAATCTTGATGTATTCAATGCAGACAGAAGAATTCCAGAGCAACGAGTGTGCGCTTATATGTTAAACAACGGTCACATTAGAGTGTTTTACAAAAACAATTCTGGAGAATTGAAAGCCTCATACTGGGATGGGACATGGAAACAAGAAGACCTCCTGAGATCGCTTGGAACGTTTCCTGCCCTGGAACTAAGCGTCGATGAATCAGTTGTCGATGTTACTGGGGGATTCGGCAGTGATGCGTTTGTGGAGTAAAATATGTCTCTGAATCAATGCGGATCATGCAGTGTAGGACCAAATCAAGAACCTGCCAGTTCTGTGGCGGGAAATATCGGGACCGTACGCGCTAAAGTCGAGATCTGGGAAAATGACCCCTTTTATGCGAGAGGTCATCAAACTTATAGCTTCCCCTTTAGCAGATTGGTCCCGGAACAATTAGCGGATGATGTCCCAGGGATAGAATGGGCAATCGATTCTGCATATCTCAAGCCCATTTATGAGCCACAAGATATGTATATCTGCACATACAATCCTGATTTAAAAGACACTTTTGTGAATCCATCTCCAGACGAACAAGAGTATACGGTACATGACAAGTTAGATTTTGTTGGGGCCGCATCTTGCATTTATGGAAAAATCGCCTCAGACCGATTACCCGGCGGATTTACCTACAATACTCAGTTGGTACCATTTGAAGGAGAAGGCCCCCCCTACCTTGATGAATTAACAGGAAGAGACATATTCCCTCATCAAGTGTGGTTGCATATTGGAAATATTTTTAAAAGGGGCGTACCAAAACATCCATCAGAATATGATGCTAGATTGGATGACATCCAGGCAGCCAAGGGATATACCGCTGATGGCGATGAATCTCAAAGTTTCAGTTTGGATGAGATTATTGGTGCCACAATGTGGGACTACACAGACGAAGTTGAAGAAGGTCGTCGGCGATACAGCCCATACATGATCGTGAAACAACCAATTGGAAGGAATGTCCCAGTCCATTGGTCATTGGAAAAGTTTACTCCTGTATTCCAGGGTGAAGATTTTTTTATTACTGTATATATACGCAAACAGGTGGATGAATCAGAAGACACTAATCCTGTGGGAGAATTCATTGGGTCTTGGTGGGATGAATACAAATATCTCATGTACGATGTAGAGAATCCTCCCGCAGGTTGGGTCAAAGGATTGAGCAATGCTGCGTTCCATGTCCCTGTCAAACGAGACAAAACTGGGGCGATTTCCGAAGCCGCCCAAAAAGAAGCAGAAGATACTGCAAGAAAAGTATATTGGTGGAAACATAAAGCATATATACTCATTGAGATTGGAGCCGGGAACGCAGAGCACAATTATTTCATTGAGATTGTGAAAGGTCGCAAGCCAAGGTTTTTACACTTAGGTGAAGAATGGGATAATCCTAAACGTATGACCAGCGGCAGTGAAATCACCGCTGATGATCCCGAATGGGGTTGGTATAGAAAGTGTAGAGTTCTAAGCGAGTACGCAGGTTTGTCTTGTAATGAGTTATTTCGCAAAGAGGAATTCAGAATAACGGTTCGAAATCACCTTGGACGAATGATGATTATTTTCCAAGGGTATGAAGATAATCCATGGGTAGTTTCTCGACAAGACTTTGATCCTCTGAGGAAAGATTTTACTAAAAGATTAATGCCCATGGTTGTTCCTCCGTCTAAAATTCGAGTACATGGAGGCAATGTTTCTTGTGCAATAAACTTTAGTCCACTGAAATACATAAGTTCAGAGACCGTTCCATTTAGAGATAGACAGGCTGATACTGGTCCTAGTCCAGGTGACTTTGATAGGACTGCTCTCTATATGACATTCGCCCATATGGGTGGCAGCTCTTTGTACAAAAATCCAGTTTCCATGAGAAGAATATTCACTGATCGAAGATTAGATTCAAAGAAGGGAACTGTAACTTATGATTGTGACGCATATATTGCTAATGGAATCATTGGAGGGCGAAGAATCACGGGCAAGGATGCTCGGACAGGAGCACTAACCACTGGAATTAGGATATATGAAGAATTCTACAATCAGTACAGGTCGTATGGCAAAGGATGGCTATGGTCTCATCAAAAAGACAAATTTGGAGAATACCAACGAGATGCGACTACCAAACTGATACGCCCACCCATTGCCCTCAATGGAATGTCCGCAAAAGAAGGGGGCGTTGAATCAGAACTGAAGATAGTCAATTTAACCAATGAAAGCCAACCGTTCCGATTCGGCTTAAGGGGGCAGCATGCCAATTATCCTTATAAAGGATACGTTTCCAAATGGGATGTTGGAATCCAATTTAGAGCAGGTTCTGTAAATATGCCAGTCCCCAAGGCTAAGTTTACATCAGGCTCAGCTGATCGTCAAAATGATATTGACCAAAAAACAGCGATCATGATAGATGAGACTGCTGAGCAGTATTTGTATAAAGATTATGTTACACCTATTGCAACGAGTTGGAGATTAATAATATTGGGCGGTGAAAAACCGACAAGGACTTCTAGTGGACGACCTAAAGTGCAGCCTTTTGACGTAGCATGTTTAACAGAAAAGATAAGTGATGGTTGGTCTGCTGAAGGATATTCGAATCTTAAACATGAATCGAAAATCACCTGTTATATACCAGTTGGTGTCCCTATGGATAACCAAGAAATATATAGACTAGGTCAGCGACTTAAGGATTTACATAATAAGGCTTTCTATGTGACTCTTTCCTATTGGTGGGATGACGGAATTGGAGAAAGAGATGCTCCTAATAATAGCATCAGTCGAAGATCTCCTGAAAACAATGATCTATTAATTCAGATGACAGGTATAGCATATGGCGGCACTCTCAGGAAATCAGTTAATAAACTTTACATGGATTTCACAGTGAAGGACTATATGTCCGTTTTTGAAAAACAGTTCATATTCAACTCTCCGTATTTTGATGGTGTAGATGACGTTAGAGCAGTTTATGAGTTGGCCCGATTAGCTGGTTTTGATTATGATGATCGACCTTCCAGTCGTGTGAATAGGCAGCCGCTTGGATACCTACAACACGTAATTAAGAATGGTGACAGATTAGGCAACGGATTGTTTAGATACAACGGTGAACAAAGTAGATGCAGATCGTACGACCTACCGGGGAGCTATGCAACATTACAACAACCAGCAGTGCGATTCACTAATGGAGAAAAATTTGATGTTGCACTAAGAAAGGTTGCCGATTTGGCAAGTAAAATAGTATATTTTGATAGATGGGGAGTCCTGAGATTAGAGAATATTCCCGCAATTGATGCAGCATTTCAGTCAGGAGAACAACTGGATTTTGAACCCGTATTTGATTTTGTGACAAGTCCTTTCCCATTCAAAAAGTCTGACGGGATAGTCTCCACCACAGCGTCTCCATTTACTTTTGATCCTTGTGATCATGCATCACATTTAGTATACAATGTGGTTCAGTACACTAGAAGTGTAGAGGATTGCGTTAATCAGATAGTTTTGCTTACCGCAAGCAATGACATTTTGCTGCCCAGCGGAGATCGAGCAGATGGCGGTCTCATTGTTGAGGGATATACATTCTTTGATCAGATCTGGAATCCCGAAGAAGAAGGATTTTTGGGATATCGTAAACCCTTCTATCAATCAAATGGTGTTTTTGGCGGGATAGAGGGAGTTAGGAGAGGTTTGGCCCACTACGCAAAGATGAAATACCCTCCAGCTACTATATCTTTCGAGACGTATGGAGTGCCAGGGTTAAAGGGGTTAGACATAATTACCCTCGATGGGAATTTATTCTATATCACCGAGATAAATCACGAAATTGATCCTAAAACAAACAGATGGTGGATGACCATCAATGGTGAATGGCTTAAACCATTTTCTGGGGATCTGGGTTTCTTGAAAGAGCGAGAAGCACCTTCAGATGAATCTACAGAGGACCAAACAGAGGATACATAAGGAGGAATTATGAAAGGTTCAAAATCTAGATGGAAAAATCCATCCAAATCTGCGCCAATCACAGAGGGACAAGCTGTCCGTATAGCAAACGCAGAAGTTTTTCGTTTGGGGTTTAACCCAGATTATTATCAAGTACTTAAAAGGATTTCTGACGCACCACAAGGTCTGCGAAATGGGTCAGCCCCAGGAAGTGTAGGAGCGTGACCGATATTCTAACGATGAGGAGTAACTATGCCTAGTTCTACAACATATTACGGCTTAGGTTTTTTTGATTTTGGCGACCCGTTAGGGACAGATTTTGCAGGCCAAATAGAAGTAGATCGTTTTGTCTTTATAGATAAGCAGCTGTATGGTCTTATGACTATATTTGGAAATGGAGTTCTGTCAGGCTGGGAAGCTTCTACAGAAGAAACTTTTTCCGTCAGCATAAGTCCAGGCGCAGCAAATATAAACTTTGTATCCAGTAGAACTAATTTCCCTGTGGTTGTTAGTGATTTTCCTCCGAATTCGACTAATTATATTTATGCCAAAAAACTAGAAAGGACTGGATTTGCTGAAGATACCGATTTCATCATTTGGCCTACAGCAGATTTGCTTGATCCCAATTTTCTCTTATTATCAGAAGTAGTGACAGGCCCTGCTTCTATTGAAAGCATAGACAATACAGTTCGACAAACCATAGGATTCATTGAATTAATCAGGGCGGCAATCAGGCTTCATAAGCATAGAGGCGGATCTCTTCACCCTAGCAAAATAGACCTTGAATCAGAAGTTCGAGGTCAATTGCCTTCATTCAGGATAGCAGATTTTGATGCAGAAAAAGTGAATACAGGGACTTTCGACCTAGCACGTATGCCTTTGATAGATCATCAAGATTTGCAGAATGTTGGACTTTTAACTCACCCTCAGTTAGACAGCTTTGTTAAAACACTAGAATCTAGCAACAAAGAGATTTTTGGTGAAATTAGCACTTCTAATTTATTGCAACTGATTCTTGCCCTAAAGTATATATATGATGACCCCGACTCTCCGTTTTATATTGATGGAATAGTTGACGAGAATTTCATCAACGAATTCGCCATAATTCCTGGAATAACTCCTGATTCATTTATAGATTTTGACAACTCAACTGCTAGCATTAATTTAGAAGATCACTATATAGACGGAGTAGCTCCATCAACGGGGACATCCTTTTATGTTAATTATGATACTAATTTAGCATGGAACTCCGCTTATTCTTTAGACAATTTAGCAGTCTCTAACGACAAAGTTACTTTGGCTTTTAATGAGGATGAAGAATCTAGCATTATAACTATAGAAGGCTTCGAATCAGCCACTGCGTCTGGTCAAGACCTAAGTGGTGGTGATCAAACTTTATTCACCAAAGAAACTGTAATAATATCTGACAATGCTGCCGTAGAATCAAATGACAGCGCCACAAACGTTATAGAAGGTTTTTACTCTGGAAAGTTTAGTTATCAACAGAGTTTTAGAGTCCAATTTGTCAAGGAGTTTTCTGAAGCTCAAAATTGGACAACTTATGACTCTTTCGTTCTTTGGGTAAAGTGTATAGATATTGTTCATGGTCCTGTCAAAATGTACTTTGAGAATAGCAGCGGTGATAAGAGTATTGATTACATTATACTAAATGACAACCAGGTCACTTCGAACTCTGATCAAACGGCCAATGACTTTGAAGCTCGATGGGTAGATTTGTCCACTGTCCCATTCAGAGATTCCATAAAAAAGATTGTTATTTACACCGATGATGTTGACAGTCAATTCAACTTCTTCGTTGATCACATTAATATACAACGAGCAATTTTACTTCCAGAAGAAGGCATCTTAAAACTGAGATACGCCAGTGGAACCAACGTTGTTTTTTCAACCATTGAATGGGATTCTACTGAACCGACCGGGACTGATCTAACTGTACGAGCCAGAGCCGCCGACGGGACTGCTTTATTGGGCCGAGCATCTTATACCCCATTTTTAACGAATGGAGATGTTATTAATTTAGATGGCACTGATATAGAAATTGAGGTAAAGTTTTATCCTGATAATGATAGAATTAACGCTCCCATACTAAATTCTTTAAGGATATTACTGGTAACAGAAGCAGAAATAGATGGATTTAAGATAGACGACGAGTCGGAATTCAGTAGGGGAACAGTCCAAAATGTGAATGTAGAGCCAGATTTTATAGAACTGGACACTCCTATTTTTGTAGACTCGTATTATTTTGCCCTAGCTAATATCGTAAATCAAGTCCATGAAGAAACCAGTGGAAGTACAACTTTTACTCAGTCTGACAACGTTGCGTTGTTTGGTGCTCAATCTCCTGTGGCTCCCAATACTGTTTTTTCTTCAGTTGAAGAGATGACTGGTGAGTCCGCATCTCCTCGTTTTTTTGAGCCCAGATCCGTCATAAGAAAAGAAGGTCGCACTTTTGTTATTGCCGACACATATAATGATCGAGTACTAGAGTACAATGAAGATGGGACTTTGGTCGCTGGTTTTGGGTCGGTCAACTACGAGCACTCTAATAAAGTCTTTCCTATTTCGGCAAGTTTCGACGTAAGAACTGGAATACTATACGTCGTTTGGAGTAAAAAAATATCGTTTAAAACAGTTGATGTGAGTCATATAGTCATTCAAACGTCTACGCAACAAGTGCAATTGATCAAAGATTTTGACAAAATCCTTGGTTTGACAACCAGCGAATTAGATGATGTAAATGCAGAAGGACAGATAATGCCTATATACATGTCTGTTCAAAATTCTAGCATAGTCGAACTTATGCCAGCTAACTCTACTTACATGTTGGCAGATAACTCTACACTGTCATCAGGAATTGATACTTCTTCTGAATTCTATAGAAAAATTACCACGGTGTTAGGAATTCCTGTATTTGTGGGTAATTTTGCGTACATTGATGGGGTATTCAGCCCTACATGGGCAGATAAAACAGACAGTGGAACATACATGGTCGCCAACGGGAAAGTGGCCGTTAAAGAATGGGACTTTCCTGAAGAAGCCTTCCCCAACGGATCAGAAAGCATTAGTTTGAATTCTAACGTTTCTAGCATCATTGAAGTTGATGCTAACAATCAATTAATTTATGGAGTTGACAACGTAATGCAGTTTTCTCCATTCATACCGGGTCGAGTGGAAAAAATAGGTGAGAACACTTTGCTCATCGGAGGGCTTCGCCCTGGCGGTCAACTAGGAAGCTTAGGAAGCGGACAAACATTGGATTTCAGGTCGATTGGAGGTCCAAGTGAAACAAGAAAATCTCAAAAAGAAATTCTTAATGAAATGTTTTTTGAAAGATCGAGCAATCCTTATGTTGGCGCAGTCGTGATATACGATATGCTTTCTAATTCGACGACTTTCGAATATACCAGCGCTGAAGGAATTTTAGTTTCTGACGTAGACATAGATCCTGTTAGCAATTCATATGTAGTTGCAGAAAGCAGTTTTGACAAATCTGGTAGAGTTATCAAATTAGATGCATCTGGGAATATCGTTTTCAGTTTTGGAGAAGGCACTTATAGCATTATTAATGATATAAATGTCCAAATAGACGGATCAATTGTAGTGTCAACCTAGAACTTAGCAGTGTATAATGATACATCTTAATGCGAGGATTTGGCATGCAATTAAACTACAACCTTTACATGAACTATAGTGGATATAGTATAAGCGCACAAGATTACGTGCTGGCCATGAGAAGGGCTCAGCCAGATTTAGATATACGAGTTAACTATCTAAATCAGCCGGATTGGTTGGGAGTTAGCAAAAATCGTACGCAGTTATTCAAATCTCTTCAACAAAAACGGAATGACTCTGAGCAGATTAATCTTTTTCATAGTATTCCACCTCTGTTTCGTCGTTCGATTACCCCTAAAAAGCATATTGGGTTTGCCATATTCGAAACTATTAACCCACCACAAGAGTGGATCAATTATATGAATCAAATGGATATGATCATAACTGGGTCTGAATTTAACAAGAATATCTTTGAGAAGTCCGGGTTACATAAGCCTGTTCACGTTATTCCACATTGCTTCGATGCGAAACTATTTAATGACGAAGTTAAACCAACTGGCAGATATGCCAGGACTACATTTATAAGCATTGGCACTTGGAAAAACAGGAAAAACTGGGAAATGCTGATTAAAGCATTTTATGAAGGTTTCGAATCTAAAGACAACGTCTGTTTGTTGATCAAAACAGATAAATCTCAGTATTTAAAGTCCGTTGTCACCAGAATCAAAAAGACAGGCCCGTGGCGGACCAAAAAAACAGCCCCGATATATGCAGAGGAAGAAGAACACGCTATTTTCGAGGATATACCACAAATTATGAAGAAAGGAGATATATACGTCAGCGCCAGTCTTGGTGAGGGTTTTGGACTTCCAGGTCTGCATGCAATGGCGTTAGGGATGCCTCTTATCACAACTAGATTTGGTGGCTCGTTAGAATATGCCAAAGAAGACCTTTGTACATATATTGAGCCTAAAGGCTACAAGACATACAATGATATGGACGGAATCCCACAATTTAGGAAGTGCATATGGCCTGTTCTTCGAATATCAGATATAAGCTCAGCAATGAGAGATGTGTGGCAAAATTGGCCAAGAGAACAAACAATAAAAGCATACCGTTTTGTTCATGATAATTTTAGTTATGAATCGATAGGACCCAAGTTTGTAGAGGCAGTAACGAATGATAAAATTTCTTCTTGACCCTCCTAGTGGATATGCGGAATCTTGTTTAGACATTGCTTTTACGGTCGAAACAGACCCCGCAGAAATCATAGAAATAGACATATTCAACTCAACCACTGACGAGCATTTAGACATAGTATCTGTCTCTCAAGGGTTTATACGAAATGAAAAAACTGCTGTAGTTCGAAACAGCAATAGGATAGAAGGGCACATAAATTTGTTCAATAAGGACAAGATGAATGATAGATTGAAAGATTATGTCAAGGTTGACATAGAATGCGTCATGACCGCCGTGCGGCACGGGCAAGAAACCAAAGAGGCTTCATCTGTTTGCTTTTATAATGAAAGCCAATCTTTGGATGCCAGCGTAGTCCCATTCGATGTGTCAATTGACAATCCGCACATTGACATCATGAATAATTTGCCCTTAAGTTTGCATATCATTTGTAACGAATCAAAAAAGTACGAACTGGCAGTACGATCTACAGATGGCAGATCAACATGTACGTTTGAAGTCCAAACGAGGAAAGGACGCACAGATTTTGTTTTGCCCTCTGAGTTTATTTCACACGAATTACAATTAGCGAAGAATTTCAATAGAAAATTCCAGCTATACTGGGTGAAATTTGAAGGTATTACTCAAATGAAGTTTCTTGGTCGCAAGTATATTCCTATTGATAATTCTTTTATAACTTTCAACGATCGATTGTCGCGACCTAAGTCTCAATCTCGACTGGGTCCAGATGGGCGTGATCTTTCGTCAGATTTCATGCTGAGTCATCGGTACTTTGTTCATACTCATAAAGAATATTCGGCTTTCTCCGAAAAGATCGCACCAGACATAATATCCGACAGAGGAAGATCCATGTATATGTTTGAATTAATGGATATCTCTTCAAAAAAACGTAAACCTAAGAAAAATAACGATCAAGAAGTTAGAACTATGATACATAAATCGTTTGACCACAGCCCCGTGGGCTCAAAGCAAAAATTGTTGCTCGGAGCGTACATGAACGCTTATAATCGCAAAACACCTAGCAACAAAACTAATAAATCTTATGCAAAAACCACTTTTAAATCGCCTGCATTAAGGCAGAAAATATCACAAATGAATGCGGCCCCTAAAAAATCTGGGGGATGCGGTTGCTCAAGAGGTAAGAATGACTAATCTCACTAAAAATACATCAAATGTGTTAGCTTCTATTACGTATGCTGCAAATATGTGCGGTGTAAGGGCATATGCACATGGAGACATTGCAAAATCATTGTCAGATCCTAATTATCGTATGTCATCCGAATATCAAATAGATGTAGTCTTGTCACATGACGGACAATTCGAGATCCACAATTTTTACAAGCATCTTTCAGAAAGAATAACTATCAATAGAGAGATCGCAAGCTCGTCGGATTTATACCACGTTGTTACTTACCCCTATCTATTATTGTTTGATATTGTCGAAAATTTCGATCCTCAATTTAACAATATCTCTATTTTCAATGTTGATTCCTTATTCCTAGAGTTAGGGCAGAATATTGAATACACAAATATCTACACAAAAGAACCTATCTATTTAGAGCACCTGAGTCCCCCAGATTCTTGGTCTCTCAAAGACATACTTGGGTTCGCATTTCAGCATGGCAAATTTAAAGATGTGATATTGGATGATAATCAAATGGTTGCATTGCAATCAGTCCAAATGTCACAGTGCGAAGTCCCTGTAGGAGAGCCCCTTTCTAACTTCTTGATTGAACTACTTGTTTCTAAGTGGCCTGGAAATGCTATAAAATTCATATTGAACACTTTTTCTGATGGTCGAAAATGGCTCACAAAGCAATTCATTGATCTTGTGAAACATTTAGAGATTCCTATTGACGAAGATTTAGATATTGATTCTTTTCTATCCGTTAAAAAACTAGAATTATTAAATGTTTATAGCGAGTTCTTTATTTTTGACAGAAAAACTCCCGAAACTTCGGATGACAGACAACACAGATTATTGACATTTATGAAGTTGTTGTTTGATTCTCCTACTCTGTCCATTAAGACTCCTTATATAGACAGGGTGTCAGTTTTAACTTCTGCACAAGACCCTCTGGACCCAGGTACAAAAACTATTACCACATTCAGTGACACAGAAGTGACGATTACGTGCGGAGAATTGGATACCACCTATTCAGAAGCCATAGGAGGATCACCACCATATACTCCACAAGAAGACAACCTTCTAAGGATGGGGCAGCAAGGTGGGAATCTTTATCAAACTGCCATCAGATTTACGGGGTTGCCTACCATACCAGCTGGCAATATCGTAAAAAGCATAGTTTTGAACATATATGTGGTAGGCAGATCTAGTACAAATTTACTTTTGTGGCCGCTCGGACGCACGCCTGCTCCATTTCCTCTGCTAGATAACCCCCCAGATTTTACATCTATCGGGACAACTTACACTAACTATCCTGAAAGTGGCGTTGGCGAAGATTCTCTTTTTGATTACATGCATCCTTCCGCTTCAAATGCCGGACTTATATACGGGCCAGTACCTGGTTGGGTGCAAATTGAATTACAGTTGTCTGAACAACAAAAAACTGCATTCACGGATTCTGGCAATGATTCTTTTGGATACGTTTTCAGTGGGGTTGATGCAATATTCCGATCTGGAAGGTATGCGGGATTTGAGCCTTACATTGTAGTGACATACGGCGAAAATCCTGGAAGTGGATCTGGCGACCCCAACTGGGCTTGTTGCCAAGCGGATGGGACATGTGTCGAGACCACAGAAGAGATATGCGATCGTTTACGGGGGACATGGCACAACGGAGAGACTTGTTCAGAGGTTCAGTGTCTCCCTGAGATTCCAGGCGATTGTTTATATCCGCCATGCCCAGAATGCAACCCAGAAACCTGCGGGACGCCCGAGAATGGTGGCGAGCCTTGTTGTTGCTGTTCTAGTGTTGACATCGTGTCCATTGCTCAGGTGCAATGCCATAAGCAAATTATCATTTCTTGTAATGCAGACGGCACTGGACCAGGTCCAGATGAAGATGGCAGACAACAGGATTGGGGGTCATGCACAGCCTGCTCTGGTATCTGCGACATGGTGCTTCATGGACATGAAGACCCCTTTGATGATATCACTGACATCTGTCATGGACAGCTTCCTGATCCATGGTATTTGATACCGCCAACTCCATGTTTTTGCGAATGTGCCACACCATCCGTCGGCGGGGATGGTTGCGATCTAACTTGTTTGATGTGCAAAGATGAACATGCCTTTTGCAAATCCATTGTTAGCGTTAATGGTGATGATTGTGCTTATTCGTTTCAAATAGAGCCTAGTAGAGAATGTTGTGGTGCTCCTGCTGGCTTCGATGTTGTATTCTGCATTGATGACTCTGGAAGTATGCAGACAGAGATTGGTGATGTCATTAGTGGAATCGAATCTTTTGTTGACGCAGGAGTGGATAGAGGCATTGTTTCACGCCTTGGCTTGGTCACTTTTCGATCAGATCTAGAGCTGTTTGGATGGAATGAGGATGGGACTGCGTCAACTAATAATTACAGGGCTGATCCTCACGGATTTGGTGCCACCGAATTGCCCGGCCCCCTACAATACACAACAGATGTGTCCGAATTTAAGAAAAAATTACAAGAGACTTATGACGATACTTCAGACGGCATATACAGTACAGAATGGTGCACTTTTTGCGAGTGGGGATATAACGCCATCCAATATGCCTTAGACTATGAGATGCCTGGGGCGTTTGGTAATGTTATTATTGTTGTTTCTGATGAGCCCTGGCAGGGGCCATATGCTGGCGATGGGTACCAAAGCGGGGTAGACAGAAGAGCCGTAGATGAACTCATAGATCAGTGCATAGCTTACAACTATAAGATATTTTACATCGGGATACTCGATTCTAGAACCAGATTGGCCACTGAAACAGGAGGCCAGTATTACTCTATCAGTGACAATGGCCCAGATTGGGACGTTGTCTTTGAGGATGTTGCCTCGGCGGCAGGCATTTTCCCATCATCCTGTGGTTGCATGGATTTTGAGCCCTTGCCAATTATACGATCTGTAGGTGATCCTCTTGATCCACAAAATTATTACCCACAATGTGATTGCCCAGACCCCAGCGAATGCAGGCAAGGCACTGATGGGGAATTGCCTCCAGAATGTTATGAAATACCTATCGCAAAATGTGTTGATCCACAAACAGAATCCGATTGTCAAGGGATCTGTGATCTCCCGTTTGACATTAACATGTGTGGGACCACAGTCACGGTGACTCCTACGGAAACTAATCTCACTTGCTGTGGTTCCATGGAAATAGGCTGTACGTGTGACACACCTGCGGGGGAGTGCCCTCCAAGAGATTGCTGTGGACCTCAATGTCCCAATGAGGACATTTGCGACGATTTAGCAGATCCTTTCCCAAAGCCTTTATATAATACTCTTCTTGAGGCACAACAGGATGTTTGGAGCCACTGTGAAGCTCTGCATGACGTTTCACAACCTTGTGGTGACGGATGTCTTAGTTTGCGGTCAGGGATATGCTCAGACCCACCTGACCCTTCTGTAGATTATTGGCATCCTATAAAAAGTGTTATAGATGATCTGGTCAGGCAAGAATGGGAAGCATGCGGTGGAGGCGGAGGAGCTTGTTGCGATGGGCTAGACTGCACCATGGTCGAGACAGAAGAAGATTGTGCATACAAATACATGGGAGATGGCTCTAGCTGTGAACCTGTTAACCCTTGCACATTAGAACCTTCTGTTACATGGCAATGTGAGACTACCGATTGTGAATCAGAAGATAGTTGCATTGTGGGAAACCCGGATGATTCGAAACCGCTGCAAGATCAGTGTTCGAGAAAAGGATCAGAAGAAGGCGAGGATTGTGTATCAGTTGGCAATCCATCTGTTGTGGTTTTAAATAACGGTATTGGAATAGTCGCATATGAGACAACATTGAATGATATATCAGTCATTAAATTGCAACAGTTCCATACTAGCGTAAGCAATAAGATTATGGCCAATAGACGATTTGGCTATGGAAGATTACAAAACAATAGATTTTGGTCTTCGACTTCTACCTCTAATACCCTCAAAGCAACGCTTTGGGTTTATGATCCACTCCCAGAGGATATTTTACAGGGGTCCGACTCTGCCGATCCGGGTGATCCTACAACGTGGCGCGATGTTGTTGCGTTTTCTAGCGGACCATTAGCTGGTGGGTGTTTCCCATTGTTCGGATCTAAGCCTGTAGAATGGGATGAAGACAAGCGAGGTTGGGCACTGCATTTTCATGTTCCCACTGGCATTTCATTGACACATTCGTTTAACAGTTCGGATGATCAATACGACGTGAGGTGGTTCCTGTATGACCAGCAAAGTCAATCTTCTGACAGGACGAATCTTATAGGTTCATCAGTAACTGAAGGAGAACAGGTATACCCCAATGACAATTATTTGTTTTCCAATCCAGGTAAGGTTGATAACATTCTAGTCTCTGACAGAATAACAGACCACGTATACAATGGAGAACGGGTTCCAACCAGCAACCCAAAAATTTCCACTGCATACAATTACTCTCATGAATATGAAAACTCTCATTATCTGTATATGACATACCAAGCGCTTGAGGATGGCAAGTGGAATGTTTATCTCAGACAAATTCGTCTATCTGAATATGATAGAGATTCACAAATTGATGCTGCATCATCCGATTCGCAAAAGATGATATCCGTTGCTAATTTGCCAGATGATGATGTCCCTGGTCTAGGAATTTCAAATGTTGTTTACAGAATTGTTTGCACTGGAGATAAATGCACTGATGTTGGTGATGGTGAATTCCTCTTACAGCGCATTGTTGCCATGGAAGTCCTTTTAGAGGATGGCAGGGATGTATTTAATCCCAACTATAGCGCAGGCAGTGGCGAGTGGCCTTCATTATGCCCTGGTGTGTCAGCCGACAAATTCCCGAGAGAAAAAGCATTTGTTCAGTTTACACACTCGGTCATAGCTGATCGTTGTCCTGACCAATTTGAATTTGACGATATATTTCAGAATTGGTCCACCGGAGAAACATTTGTTGTTCCGATCACTATTAATTCTGCCCAACAGTTGTTTTCATACTTAAAAACGAGTGGAGACAATAATGTTGACGTAGGACAATTTGATCCACCAGAGGAAGTCGGAGTGGTCAAGGTTGTGTCCAGCAGCGTTGGAGCCATCTGGTATGAAGCTTTTGATTCAGATAACAACAATTGGTCTGCAATTGACGGAGATCTAACGGATTCTAGCAGTCCATTTGGCATATTGTCAAGGTTTAAGGGGTTTGACATCAGCGAGCCCATTCTTATATCCGAGTCAGAAAGAGGACATTGTACTAATCCGGTAATTTGCGTTGATTATGATAATGAAGTTTTTATATCGTATGAGTATACCGACCCAGATGTTCATCAAGTAAAACTGGTTGGAACTAAAGAGCCAAAAGACGAATTGCCCACAGGAGTGGTTGATGCCAAAAATCCTGATGACTCTCTAAATTACTTTTTACAATCCAATGATTTTATCTATTCTGCAAACATCACAGAATCAGGCTCTGGAGTGAATCAACTTCCGGATATTTACGTTGATTTAAATAATGTAATTCATGTTACATGGCAATCTAATCGTGATAAGGTGTGGGAGATTTATTACGCAAATAGCACAAATGGTTTTATGCATAAGCGAATAACCAAATATGATGGACGGTCATTATCTCCTAAGATAACCGGGAATGCCCACGGCAATATTTTTATTACGTGGCATGACGACCGTTTTGGAAATTCAGAGATCATGATGGCGTACAATGCTGGCATAAGAAAAACCCCATTATATCAGCAAGACCCCTACTTGGCATCATTAAGGAACTTCCAAGATGGCTGGCAACATACGACAGATGTAATCCCTCTGTTAGTCGAGAATGACACTTCTGCGCCTGTATGCTATACGAACATGGATGTCAATTTTTATGAAGATAGAAATCTTGACAACCTGGCTTTCACAGTCTCGTCTCGTGATTATCCGTTCGCATTTTCGCTGCCAGGATCTGAGTCAGATGCAACAACTGAATCACTCAATGACCAAGACACTGATTGGGTCATCACAAGTGCCTATGATGTGGCAGGAAGTACAATTGTTCTAGAAAATTTTGTCGCCATCAGCAACGAGATCGACTCTTTTCTCGAAGATTCTAGCATTAAGAATGTCACCCTTCCAACGTTAAATGTAAGTGGAGGTTGTTCTTTTGGATATATATATTTCAGAGCCAGCAACATCCCTGACGATCCTGATGCCGATTCTCAATGGACTACTGCGTATTCCATCTCTGGCAAAGAAGGCGAAACTTTAACGTTGGAAGATATAGGTATTACCGAGACAATTCAGGGAAGATACAAACAAATAAAACTCGCTTGGAGTTGTGAAGTTTACACCAATACATACGAAATTGAAGAATCCGAAAGTGATGCTGACGTTGAGAACGATTCGATTTGGTCAAATAGCAATACCACTTTAAGATTTGGTTATGATGACACTACTTCTGCCGTATGGGGATCTGTCGAAATTAATGAGGAGCTTCTCCCGTCTTCTGATCCTACCTTTTTGGACGTTGCTGACATAAATGGCACATTAGCTGCCATATGGATTGACGACAACGGTGATTTAACTTACGGTGAACTAACTGGCACTGGTTCCAATCGGTCATGGTCTAATAAAGATATTGTCTTGACTGGTGCAGATTTAGTAAGCAATGTATCTATGCTGGAAATTGATGGATTCGCTGGGATATCGTATCAAATAATGACGGGGACAGCACCATCAACGATCCAAGAGATTAGATATGCATCTAAGGTTTCAGGGTCGTGGCAATCGACAACTGTTAAATCTGTTCCTGCATCATCTAACGCTGTTACTTTTGGCCCATACATGATTAATCACAGCGGAAATCCTGGATTATTCTACGCGGAATCAGTTGATGGTGCAATTGGTGTTCGATATTTCACTATTTATTACAATTACAGTTTGGATAGGGGATTGTCGTGGCCCAACGAAGAAACTGTTGCTTCTGATGCTGGAAATGATTCTTTGTCAAGTAACTTTGAATTATCTGCGGCAATGATTAATAACGCTCCCGCAATTACTTACAAAACCATATATACTTCTGGAAGATTGTACAAAGCCAGGACCGGAGGATCGTGGCAATCACCCATAGTTATGAAAATTGGATTTGCCACTCCAAGTGCAGATTATTGCTCCCTTGTTGAGCACAATAATAAAGCACTATTCATATATAACAATGGAGATTTGGGCACATGGTGGTCTCAATATGATTCTTCTATATTATCTTGGTCTGGAAATCAATCTATTGAAACGTTGTCGCAAAAAGGGCAAAAAGACCTATATGTCGTCAATAGCAAACCATCCTTTGGATATGTCGAATTGGATTCAACTTCTCCTAACGTTTACACAATTAAATCCGCCACGTTAGATAGCTTAGCCACTAATTCATGGTCTGTTGAATCCGTAAAAGAAGACGTGACTGCACCAGGGGTAGGTTCAGACATCGTCAATGTCGCTGGATGCGAATGGGATGATAGAGGCGTAATTTTTACGCATTCATCATCGGCATCTGTGCATGTTGAGGGATTGGACATTTCCGAAATCAAGATATATGATTCTTACCTTCGATATGGCATAGACATCCCGCGAAATGTGAGCATAGTTTCTTCGCACATGAATTTGACGCCAACGACAAATAGTTTAGCCGCATCTAGCATCATACGCCTGATTGATGATTACAACGTAAACGAATTTGATGACAATTATGAGTTGGACATTCTTGTTCAGAATACTGATGATGATGCTGATTTGCAAAATGGGGAGATTTGGTCGACAGTCTCAACTTCTCACGGCATCCGATTTGGATCTGACACAACTAATAGTCAATGGCTAAAATCTGCTGAATTCACAAGTGACTCTATACAATCTGGAAGAGACAAAGTTGTTATGTCTCATAACGAGAGTAACGATTACATTTCTGTGGCATGGGTAACTGATTACAACGCCCTACGATACGCGGAATATGATGGAGACAATTGGTCGGAGCCAGAGACTGTAGATGGCAATATTACAACTGGACTGGCTGGTATTGACATGGCATATACCAATGACCATGGTATGGTTATCACCTATGTAAAGCCCACGTCAGGTTGCTGGATTGCACGTAGAATATCAGAGGGAGATTGGTTAACCCACAATATAGTTTCTGACCATTCCACATCTTACACTGTCCCAATACTGAAACCCACTTCTGGAGTTCTGGGTGGTAGATTGTCCGTATTTGCTCAGCATCCCAGCGAATCAACAGGGACTGGTACAATTTATGTGGCAATCGACTTCAGCTCAAATTGGGATGCAGTTTTAGGCACTGGAACGTCCCCATTGTTGCCCGGAGCCAGAATCGCAGCAATCAATGGACAGGTTGGTGTCATGTTTTATCAAGGAGCCAGTTCTCTGGTGGGATACGCTGAATACAGTGCTATAGACAATGCTTGGACTACTAGCACGGTATCAGGTTATAATGCGATCTTTGGAAGTTTAATTGAATACAATGATAGACCTCTCATGGTATACGAGTCTTCCGAATCTGGAGTTTCTGTAATTTGGACTACACCTACTACCACGCGACCTTATGTTGCATGGGAGAATGACAAAGTAGATCCTTCTGGTGACAATGTTCTAGGTCGACCTGGGGTGACTGTTGTAGGTGACATTATCCATGTAGCATATACGATTGGTGAAACGCAAGGGTCGTTAACTGCAACTTTACGAGAGGCCACTTCGACAGACGATGGTTCTACATGGTCCATTACAACAATCACATCGCCGTACATAGTCCCCTCAAATGCGAATCCATCTATATTGATTCAGTATAACGGAGATGGGGAAGGGGATGACCTATTACAATTAAGTGGGCTTAAACTGCTGTTTGGCGATGATAAATCAGTATATTACAGGACTTCGAAGATATATGATGCATATCTACGATTCCCCATATCTATAGATCCAGGTGCAAAGATTATTGAATCGTACCTAAAATTAGAACCAGCAGAAACAGATGACCACTCCATGGGTGATTATGCCAATGCCGAAATACATTTGGTCAATGGAGATTATTCTTTTGCAGAAAGCAACACTTACCAAGTATCTGCAAGCTCTGATGGAGACGCTGATTTAGAAGTTAATGAAGGGCGATGGAATAGAAGCGGAGACGTGGTTAGGTTCGGAAGCCATAACGATGATGATTATGATGCATACCTTAGATTCTATATGACCCTTCCTGAGTATGCGATTGTTACCTCGGCTAAAATCATTATGGAACCTACTGAGACCGTGGCTCCAGACTCAGATATATTGATTAAACTTCTAAACTATGGAAGCATACCCAGTTTGCCTGACACTATAACGCATCAATTCCCCATAGAATCAGGAGCAGATGATGCTGATTTACAAATGACGGTCAACAGATGGGACAACGCAGACAATTCAGTGTTGTTTGGAAATGATGGTTCCGATGACTACAGCGCTTATCTCAGATTCAATATAGACATTGATCCGGATGGATTGTATTTGCAATGTCGAATTAAGTTGACTCCTGCGGAAGATAGCGCATGTGATACTTTGACTAAGATAAAGCTAATTCAGCCTAACTATTCAGACATTGAGACGCCTGAATTCTCGACATATCAGTCTCAGACATTTAGCATGTCTGGCCATGATGATGATGCTAGCGTTCAAATATTTAGTGATGACTATTATGGAGATCAACCTAAAAAATGGGAGAATGCTGACAACTATGTCCAGTGGGGCACCGATACCGTATCAGCAGGTACAGAATTATGGGAGTCCTATTTGCGATTTAATTTATTTAATGCATCTGGGACAGGTATGAGACAGGGAATGCCTGTCAACTATGCCCACATTGAAGCCACAGCTTTCGGTTCTAGTCCTGCATCAACTACTTATATTCATGGAATTGATCGGAATGTACGACAGACAACCGATTACTCCTCGGGCTATCCACAATGGGATGAAGTACTTGTTAGCATACCAACCAGTGCTAGTGATGCTGATTTGCAAGATGACACCCAGTGGGACAACGACGATGATCATGTGTTATTTGGTTTATCTTCCAGCTACGCTTATGATGCTTACTTAAGATTTCCTCTAGAAGAAGGGGGCGGAAACTATGTCCCTTACAGAGCATGGGTTTTCCATTCTTATCTTAACGTGACAGCTTATGGATCTACAGGTAATGATGAGGTCTCTAAAATAAAATTGATAAATTCGTCTGACGTAAGTGAATTTATCGAATCTGGTTCTCAAGTGATATATTGTCAGATTCCTAATGGGACACATCCTTATAGCGATGGCAGATCTGATGATGCTTATTATCAAAATGGATCTGAATGGCACAACAGGGACTTTGAAATCAAAGTAGGAAGTGATAACTTTGATTATTACGACGCTTATTTGAGATTCCAAATGTCGTCCATTCCTAGTGGAAGTTCTATATCATCTGCTATATTGTCAGTGTACGCATATTCATCAGACGTTGGCGAAAGTGATTTGACTGTTTCTTTAATAAATGAAAGTAGTTGTATTCTTTTTGCAAACACTGAAGAAAAAACTGTATCAAGAGACAATGCAGCAGATGTCGCAGCGGATTCAACCTTAGACAACGTCCCACAAGTTGGCAACCTGTCTACTCCGAAAGGCACCATATCAGGTGTTGGTGAGCCATCTACTGTCTGGGAATATGGCAATGCCACGTATGGCAATAAAGGTGTTTGGTCCTCTTACATCGTAGGTGATCAATCAGAACTTGGAGACGAGCCGGAGTATCCATTTGACAATTCATCATTAACCACTGACCTTCGAACAGATGGACAACGTATTGGTGGCGCATTGGAGATATCAGGTGGAGTTCTGGTTGCATGGGTTGGAGGATTCGTTGGAAGTGATGACCTGAATTACAATTTGTGGGTTAGTGAATACAGTGATGTTTCAAAATCATGGACCAACCCACAAAGAATCGATTCGGATGTTGTCGGTGAAATCTCGCTGAAAATGATTGGAAATGATCCGTGCATTTTATACAAGAGGTTAGATGCTGGCGTAAGCCAAGTTTGTTTTGCTAGAAAATCTGCCGGATGGCCCTCACATTCTACTGTTGTGACCCTAGAGGCATATTCTGGTGCATTATTTGATTTGAGCCACGATGTTGGTGGTTTGCATCTGATTGACATTGATCCTTCTGGAGCAGGGCAGCCTGCCGTAGTTTTCACACGAGGTGGCATCGCAGATGAGTCAACAAACTCCATCTACTATGCGTATGTTTTGTCGGGAGATGGGACTAGCATATCGAATTGGGTAATTGAAGAAACTGGGATATCATCTTACGGTGGAAGCGAACATGTTACTCGAAATTGTAATAAGTTAGCTCTGGTCGACGATGAAGTATACCTTATGTATACTCGATACACATCTGCCACATCTCGCGATGAAATGTACTTCGCTGTGTTAGGCAGCAGTTGGGATGATCGGGGTCGATTCAAAGATATATCCGGTTCAGACAATGATTACGATTCTGGTGGTTTTGATTTTCTAGAATATGACGATTTGCAATCCGATCATGCTCGTAGTCTGGTTGTTGTTTACCAGGGCGATAGCGATCAAATACGGTATGCCTTATCTTCGGATGGAGGATTCAATTGGTCCGTTTCAGATATTTACACTGTTGCTGGTGGACATCAAAATTCAACTGACTTAGGTGGATTAGTAACCTACGAAAATGACATCGTCTATTTCACTGTGACTGACAGGTGGAAGAGTGGAAGCTCTTACTATCTTCGATCCTGGAGAACTTCCGTAAACTTGCATGACTCGCCTTCTGTATTAGATTTTACAGGTGAGAATGTAACCGAGGACATAGGATCAACTGTTTTTGATTCAGCCCCACTATCAGAAGTTCAAGGTAGACCTTGCACTGTATTGTTGCAACCAGATGCCTCACCCTCAGTCCCTTGGGGAGGCGCACCTGTAGTATACTGGTACGCGGATGTTAATGTCGATGCCTATTGCCGATTCTTCATTGAGGACCGTTTTTCATCTGGTGTTGATCACATTAGTTATGAAGCCCCTGATTACTTCCGATCATTAAATACTTTAGTTTTTCTTGAAGCTTATCTAACAATAGATCCGTCTTCTGGGAGTGAAAGTGATGCTACAGTAAGGATGATCAATGATTATAACGTTGACTCTTTCTTCGACTTAGAATCTGACGAATCTCCTGAAACTGCATTACTTAGTGCTACATCAGATTTTGATCCAACAAATTGGGTGGGTCTCAAGGGGATTGATGTTCGTTCGTTAATGCAGAATTATTTTGATACCCGCGGCGGACAAATGGACAACAGGTATATCGGTTTCAAGTTTGACCCAGATGATGACACAATAGATGTCCAATCGACATTTAATTCTGCCCCTATATTGTACTACAAGTACACGGCTCCAGGCCCCCGTGACAAAGATGACGGGGTGGAAAGCGTCATGTGGCACATCGGTGAAACTGATTGGATCGCAGCCTCACAGCAGTCTATAGACGTAACATCACTGATTGATTATTGGTGGGATACACATACCCCTTATCAATATTTAGGACTGGTGATTGAGGATGCCAATTCAAGCGTCAACTCTGTCAAATCATTTTATTCAACATGGTTTGCCAGGTACCAAAATGATATCGTCCTCGATCCTTCTTATTTGACGCAAGTCGCACAACTTGAGGTCGTTTATACACCTCCAATAAACCTACCATTGTGGACTGGACATGATGTTGATTGGTCGCCATCTACGTGGAATGACACTGACAACATCCAGACGCCTGACATATCTACTTTGATTCAAAAGTATGTCAGCATGTATGCGCCTACCATTGGGCATGTCGGTCTTAAAATCGAGCATGTAAGCGGAAGCTCAGCAAAATCATTCTACTCATATGATGATGCTGTTCAAGACGAACCTGAGTTGTACGTTGGTTTTTCCCCATACATAGACATTTCAGCGTATACGACAGACAAAGTTGTTACGTGGAATACAACTTCGTGGACTGATTCATCATCTTATACTTCTCCAGATTTACAAGACATGGTCAATCAATTCGTTTCTAATTATAACTTGCAATCCAATGCTTGGATTGGATTCAGGGTAGAAACTTCTGATCCATTTACTAAAGCAATAACTGCATATCCTTTCGGAGCGTCATTGTACGTTGAGTACAGCCCGGAAGGAGAGCGTCAATATCTGTCTGGACACAACGGAGTAACATGGGATGACGATAGCGATTGGGACACTGGAGGAAGTGGTCCGGCCGATCCTGTTTATACTCCAAATATCTTAGAATTATTACACGAATATCTCACCGACGATGGATACTTTAGATATCATTACGATCCGTTGTATGGTAAAAGCTATTATTTGGATGAAAATCATTCCACAATCAACCCAGATGTTGCTTCTGGGACATTTAAGAAGTCCATCGGATTTGGAATTGTTGAGGATAACAGTAACTCAGGATGTTTAAGGGAATTCCACTCTTATGACGGCTCCAGTATTCCTGCGTGTTTGGAAATAGACGAAACTGAAATTGGACCAATTGTCCCATATATGATTGATTCTATGACAGAGCATTCAGGGGTCCCATGGTCTGCTTCTGGTTGGGATAGTAGTTTTACGTACTTATTTAATGTCGATGACAATTATCCGCCATATTCTACTTCATGGCATAAAAGATTTAATGAAGCTTCCACGTCCCCAGAAGGTAGTACGTGGCACAAAGATATTGGTGAGATGTTCTTTTATGATATTGGAGGACTTAATGTCGGGAATGACTCAGAGCCTACATATTTAGGGACTGGGTACACCATAGAAAAAATCCGCCCTGTATCTGGCGAACCATATTGTGACATATGGAGAATTTCAGACTATGTCAATAATTCTGTCTATGTGGTTGAGAGCACAAGCTGGGACGTGCTTGGAGCTACCACGATATGTTATCGTGTGGATACTGTGGAAACATCTGATATTGCCGAATTAATTCAAATATATCTTGGACTTGGAGATTATGATTCCAGCGGTTCTTATATAGGATTAACCTTCAAAAACAATAGCTCGTCTAATCCTCTAAAGTCGTTTTATGCCAATGATCATTCTAGGAGTGTAGGACCTATACTAGAAGTCGAATGGACCACATCTGGTGCTCCACCCGTTACCGGGACTTCATCAGTCGATTGGGATGACGTTGACTTCTGGACTCAAGGACTTGAAGAAACGAGTCCTGATATTTCATCTTTAGTTCAGTCATATATTGATTCACCTACATATACAGGATCAGGACATATTGGACTGAGCATAAAGGATGCTGGCAGCGAAGGAGTAAGAGAATTTTATTCGAGGGATCAATATAACGTTACTCCATCCAATCAACCTGCAATCTTACATTTAAAATACACTGGAGCACCACGGTCTAAATCAGGATCAGTGGCATGGGATGCTTCGTCGAATCCTGCTCTAGGGGCTTGGACAATTGGGTCTAGCGTTAATACCCCTGAAATTTCTCAATTAGTGCAGAGATATGTTGATAAGTCTGAATATGACCCTGCTGAGGGGCATTACATAGGATTCTCTATAGATGACAACGGAAGCTCTTCACTTAAACAGTTTGCTTCATTTGAGACTTATGGCGGACTAGATGTGGCCGAGCTTCACGTATCTTGGAGAAATAATTACACATGGGAGTTTCAAGTTGACTCTCTTTCTCCAGCACGTCTGTGTTTGGCTCCAGGAGAATCTGCTTCTGGGACTTTGGACTTAACGCCACAAATACACGTTGACGGAATCGGAAATAGAAAGGTCGAATCTCCATTGCCAATAGACTATATCTCCAACTGGACATATTTTACGGCCATAGAAGCCACAGATGAGGATGGGACCAAAGTAATACTCGACCAAAAAACTAGCGCATCTTGCCTTGAATGTGCCTCAAGTGAAGACAGCTGGGACTATTCTGCTTGCTCTATAACGATAAACATGCCGAACACCTCAGATTCCATCAAGCGCGTGAATATTGCAATAAGAATTTATTCAGACCCCGAAAAGCAGGATTTGGTTTCACAATTATCTACGTTTGCGTGGGGCAATATCAAACAATTCACTATGAAACAGAATCTTCCAGCTGAGGATTATATGGAAGATGGACAATTTGTCATAGCGCCTGATTCTACCTTGGAAATGTTGGCATGGCCAGTTGTAGATCCTCGGTTGGGTCTTGTTTGTGGATTGACATATTATTACGACATACTGTACAACGAAGACGGCGGAGCCATTCCAGATAAAATATTATCGTCTTCACAAAAATGGATTTGTGATTGCGAATCCTCCAGGTGGAATGATCGATTTGAAACGTCTCCTACAAATTTGCTATCGTTGAACAGATGGCATAGCAGTGGGGAAGGTCTGTCAGACACGAGGCTTACTGAGACTTTGCATGACAATTATAATCCTTCCGTCAAAATTAGGTCTGATTTCAACGGGGTTGTCCTTTATGAAAGTAATCGAGATGGAGAGTGGAACATTTATGCGTCTGTATTCGCGTATCATCCATCTTACAGAATGTACGCTTCTGCCACTGAAAACATTACTTCCCCATTTGGAGAAGTTATTCATAGATCTGATATACCTGTTAAAAATGCTGAAGGAGATCACATATCTGGCCATGGTGCAGTGCTTGATTTCGATCAGTATTCTAACTTGTTCATGGCATCTAATGACCCACATTCTAATGCTTTGAATGAATGCTCTATGTTTGAAAGATACAAAATGCAGAGCATTTTGATTCATCGGTGTGGATTAGACAATTTAGACTTTAGTTCTTATGAAAATGTCGAACTCGATAAAGATTGCCCTGCTGATGATATTACTCGACAGGGATATGTTTCGCTAGATCCTGTCTTTAATTCAATTATACGTCTATTAAGGGTTAACAATGACATCGTACAATATCATGTAACTAGAGTTAACTTATCTATGCCAGTCGTTAGTGAATGTGAAATTACCATTGACGTCATTGGAGCACCTGAAGCAGTAGCCATTAGGTTGCGTAATGAATCGTCTGGAGATTGGTCAGATTGGGCTCCATTTGACCCGGAAGAAGGGTCAGAGACCATGACAATTAAACACGTTTTATCTAGCGGTAGCGGCGTAAAGAGAGTTCAAGCTCAAGTTGCAACTTCAGCAGGAGTAACAGCTTCGGCAACCTTGGTTGTCGTTGGTGATTATTCTAGAATTCCACATTCTGTGAGTTTCTACAAACCACTAGGTGATTGTGAAAATGGCACTCCGTGTCCACCTCATGCCCTAGAAGATGCAGATTGGTTGGGGAATCCCGACATTTGGCAAGAAAATAATAAATTGACCACGATAGATAATACACCTGTTGCCTCCGTTCGAAAGCCAGAAGTTAATGAAGACGATTCAGAAGAGGTCGTCATCCGAGAAACGGAATACATTTTTGTTGAAATAACTCCTGACAATGATTATATGGATAAATTTTCTGATGAAGAGTTGTTGAGCAATTCTCCAACATTCGACTTCATACAGCAAGGTGGAGGAGACGAGTTTAATGTACCAACTACATACTCATCCGAATCGAAATCTTTCAGAGGCTTTATCAAAATCTCTAAAGAAGACGAAGGGGCATTCAAAGATGGTTTGGCGTATATAATACCTCATTTTAAAAACGATTGTTCTGATTCTACATCTACTGGGACTCTGTCACAAGAAGAGATTGGCAAATTTACAAAAGATGAATTTAACGCAGTTGTACCTGGAGTGCCAACAGTCTCAGGGGATACTGATGATGTTTGGTTGTCAGAACGAGGTGACCTAGGTCTGATTAATTATCCCATAACTTTACGGCCAACAGAAGACCCCTATTTTGTTTTTGGAGATCCAAATTACAGGTTCCATAAGAATGATTGAAATTTCAACAAACACCTTAAGATCATCAAATAATCGACAAGTGTCAGCTACATTTAGCAATGTTCGCATGGCATATGATAGTTTACATCTGGAATTCTTTGATGGGTCAAAGAACATTGAAATTATTTCTACTACTCACGGATTCATCCAAGGAAGAGAATTGATTATATTCACAAAATCGAATAGATTCACTGTGGTATTGGATCATTTTGTAGATACCGAAACTGTCAAATGCATCATGCATGTACGAACCAATGGCATCGTGAACATTGAAGAACATATCATACGAGTGCCATCATTGAAAGCAGTCAAACCACGGAAAACCGAAGTTCGCGAAGTACAAACCGGTCTGTTATGGCCGACTTCTTCTCAAGAAATATCTGATGGTCTAAAAGCTTTTGGAAAATCGGATTGGAAACTCAAATTGTCAAACTCTGAAAATGTTGTCGTCGAATTAGTCAACCCTGGCAGACGAAACATCAATGTGGCATTTGGTGATTGTTGTTCTGTATTGTCTCAATCAGATTTCGTATTCTCTATGTGCAATAATGATTCGACTGTGACAATTCCAAAGGAAATTGTCTGGTTAAATCATAAATATTATAAAGGGCAAGAATTAATGTGCTGTGAAGTTGTCTCGGTCGACTGCCATCCATTAAGTAATATTTTTTACAAAGTCCCGATTTCTAACAGATTGTTATTGTCTGACCTCCCCAAAAAGACTTGTTTAAAATTGCGAGATTTTACCACCCCTACAGGTGTCAGTTTTAATCATAAACATTGGGTTGTTGATACAGAGTCGAATTTACCACGAGTGATTAAATGATGGGAAATATTTGTTTAGGACCATATAAGATATCGTCTCCACACGTCAAAAATGTCGGTGATGGGACGTTCATAAACAAGTTTAAAAGCAAACTGGTTGTCGTTATTACAGATAAGGGAGTTAACAATCCTCCTTGTGATGATGCCATTTTGTTACATGAATTTTTAGGTGACGATCATGACATGAGGTGGTATGAATGTCCGTCACAAATGGGCAGGACGTACTCTATTCTTGCCGACGCATGTGAAGTGGCCATAACACCATTTGAAAATGGTTTTATGTCCAAAGGAACTTGTGATGCAAAATTATATGGATGTGAATTTTTCTGTTTTGGAAAAAACTACTTAAATGATAAAGAGAACGACAATGATGGACAATGTAAAACAACCATAGAATTTGATGGCCACACGTTTATTGTCGAAGGAATTTCATCCGTTAATACTGGTTTGTATGATTGTACCAAATGTTTCGATGAAGAAGAGTTATTCGATAACGATTCTGTCAATAGAACATATTCGGATACGTTTAACGCATCTGACTCGAAAAATGTGGAGCAATTTGGAGATCAGCCCCCTAGCCCAAACCCGGCCAAATGGGATTTACCAATAGGTGCTCCATACGCAACTGGTATGCGATCTATATCGATGATAGCAGAGCAGGCATTCGATGCCAGTGGAGTACAATACGATTTTGATTGTATTTCAGATCCCTCTAAAAGCAGTGGATGGATTGATAGCAGGCAATACAGTCTTTCTGGACTTGACCCGGACACTACATATTCTTTCAGAGTTAGATATCGTGATAAATCAGACAACTTAAACGAAACTGAATGGTCTGTGGTCCAGTCTGTCACAACATTCGGAAGCGAAGGATCAAGTGATGGATCTATTGCCATGGAGAAATGTGAAAGTCAAGATAATCCTCATATAGACATTAGGCCATCTGGAAGTGCAATAGTGGCTTATGAAAAACGGTCTAGAAATGGCAATACTCAGATCAGACTGCACCAAGAACCCACCTCTCAATCTCAGAAAATTGTGTATTATAGATCATTAAGTAGAGGTCGATTAATTAATAACCTCGACGACATAACCCCTGGCAGGGCTCAACTGGAAATCTATGATGATTTATGGCTGCCTGATGGCAAATCTTACGGTGTCGGCTTTAAAAGTGGGCCTTTATATGGTTCTACATATGCTGTTTATTCAATTTCACGATCAGAACAAATATCTGGAGAAGGAAAACATCTTATAGAATTTGATCTTGGTGGATCTTCTTTAACTTTTGCCGATTCAAATGACATTTATGACATAGAATGGTATCTAACTAACGAGGATACTATTACAACATTTGAAAATATTTCAGAAAACATCCCGACTAGCATCATTCGAAAGGTAAACGCCTTCGGAGCTGACATATGTCCTGGCAATGAATACTATTTCATTGGAGGGAGTGACACTGATAGAAGTTATACTCATGAAATAGTTGGCAATGTTATCAGAAATGTAAAAACAACGCCTAAACGGTTACGAAAAGTGACCATGAAGTTTCAAGTCCCTACCACAGACTGCGTTTTATATTGGTATGTTTACAAAAGCGTTGCATCTTTTAGTGAGAATCAGAGAAGATTTACGCCCATTGCCATGAAAGTTACTGTGCCTGAATCATCGGATATGGCGATCCATGATTCCGGAGATTTGAATGTTGAACTTTTGCCTTCGGAGTATTATTACGTTGGAGTGATATCTTCGTGCCCTGGCATGGTTGTTACACAAGAAAATTCCGGCTTCTCTCCGCCCTATATAGAGAGAGACATTCAAGTGTATGGAACCGGCATTACAGGCCCTAGCTCTTCAAGGAACTTTTACAGTGTTTCTCCGATATTTCGAGACATATTTTTATATGCATATGGCAGCGAGCGTCGTTGGCAAGAGTTGTGCTTTGATGATGATTTCGCCGGAGACGACACTCCATCCATGGATAACGTTGATCGAAATGGATCTTTTATCTTGGGAGATCCTGAATCCAACAATTCGGACGAGCTTACATTCTCTCAGCGTGGCAACGTCATTTTCATGAACCACCCTTACACTGACACTTTTCAAGAGGAAGTTAGCAGGTGGCTCACCGGATTTGAGATGCAAATTAAGGCAAACGTGGGACAAAAACTTTATTTCTCTGTTTGGAAACGTGATTCTGATAATACTTCATACTATAAGCCTATTTGGAATAATGTAGTAATATCAGGCTCCAGTGAAAAAGAGTGGCATTATTCAGGCGAAATGAATATAGAGCTAGAGTGGAAAGAATACTACATTTTAGTATGTAGTGCAAGGTCTTACGACAATGGTGATTTTACAAGCTCCGATGCGACGATATACAAAACTTCTGGATTAGGAGTTATTTATGCACCATTCGGCACTTTCTCTGGTATTGACACTAAATACACTGACAACTTCCCTCCAGGTTATGCATGGAAAACTATTGCGACTGAATCTAGATCCCACTACAACATGAAATTGCACATATCTGGAGATAGCTCTGGGTTTACAAATGATGATCCTGAATTCTGCCTGTCTGAAACAATGCTATTAGGTTATGACGATAATAAGACATCCGAAGATAATCGGATTATATATGGTAACAGATTTTACTTCCCTGAACACATAATATACCCCGACTCGTGGCAAGATGGTGTGGGAATTAAAAATTTCAGATTTAAGGTATTCATTCCATCTGGCATATCTAGTATGTCATTTTATCTCTACATATTAAACAATGCCAATGGTACTGAATGGGATTGGACAGTTGTCTGGTCTTCAGATCCACGAACAATAAGCAAATCTCCCTCTCAAGATTGGACCGGTTTTGTTTCTGCTTCTGATTCGGACATTGATGGATCTCGGTATTGGATCAATCCCAGCAGCAGATCAGAACAATACGCTCTCGCCATCGGGTGGATTTCTGAGGAGGTGTCTGTATACAGGACTGGATTACGATTCATGAACGCTCCCTGTTTCCGGTGGTACGGACAAGTTAAAAGTGAATCGAATGTCCCTCCTCTATCTGCTTCTACGCCAGTACGATTCGAATTTGAATCGTCACATACAGTTGTTATGGAAATTGACCTAGATAATGGCAGCGGTGACACACCTGCTGAAATCGGAGCTTGTTGTTTTCCTGACTCAAGCTGTCAAAACTTATCGCAGTCTCAATGCTTATCAACGCCTGGGGCCACATGGAACAGCGGCACTGATTGTTCCTCTTATTCTTGTGTGTCCTTGCCCACAGGCGCATGTTGTCTGGCTCCAGTGCGAGGTGGGGTGATATACGTTGGCCCACAATGTCTTGACAACAAAACTGAAGAAAGCTGCCATGGGATCGGGGCTAATGCCACATTCAAAGGCGTTGGCACTAGCTGTACTTCTTCCACTTGCTTAGACGGGGCTTGTTGTTTATCTCCAACTGATTGTCAAAACATGAGTTGGACAGAATGTATGGCTGCGGATGGCATTTGGAGATGGCCTGGCAGTCAATGTGACCAATTATATCGATCAGGATCAGGGTGTGACGAATGGTCCACAGGGGCTTGTTGTGTCAAAGACAATATTGATCCAAGTGGATGCGTAGACGTAGACGAACTAACGTGCTCGTCATATGGAGATGACGCTGAAGCATGGACTGACTCTCAATGTTCGAAAGTGTCTTGCACGTCAGTGGGAACTGGGGCATGTTGCTACGGCAATGCAGGGTGTGAAATTACCACTGAGGATGACTGCTACGATTTGCATGGCGGAGAATTCCCAGAATGGCAAGGAGAATTTACGACTTGCTCAGATGGGCTTTGCCCAAACAGGGGGATTTGTTGCCTTGACGATGGAGTCACTTGCGTATATACCACTCCAGATGATTGTGTGGAATCTCATCCTGGAGCTGTCTATAAACAAGATGGAGGATCATGTTCTACTTATTCATGCTCGGAACCTAGAGGCGCTTGCTGTTTGCCCAATGGAATATGTGAAGAGAATTACACAGAAAATGATTGCAACAGTAATAATGGGACTTATTTAGGAAATGGATCAACATGTGATGACTCTGACTGCATTATAAAGACAGGCATTGGGGCATGCTGCCTAGTGGATGGCTCATGTTTTGTAGGGACAGTAGAGGAATGTCAAAATTCTATAATCGAAAGTGATTACCAGGGTGATGGCACAATTTGCATAGGCACATATGGAGTAGAATGTCCTACCCAACAATTGTCCGGAGAAGAATCTCTGTTACTTCCTGATCATATATTTAATGATGAAAAGGTTGCAACAGCCAAGCCTTCGGTGCACAGCGCTCACAACAACAACATGATCGATCGTACAGAATATACATCTGTGGCCTATCAAGCTTTTGAAAACAATAAATGGAACGTCTATGTGCGACAAGTACGAAGTACTCCAGATGAGCCTGAATACTCCGAATCTGCTAACCCTCTGTATAAATCTCCACACAACATTTTAGAGCGCCCATCTTTTGAGCCGTCTCCGTTGACAGACTCTATTCATGAGAGCGTTGTGTATACTGTAGTAGACAACATAACCACGGCCGCACCAGAGAATAAGCTTGCTGCCATTTTTAAGGTCACACTACCTGACGAAACGTTAATTGTCAATTGTGACGAAGCCGCAACTGGCACATGGACTCCTGACCACGAATATGCAGTACCAATATCTCGCAACCATGCATATGTAGAAGCAGATTATGATTCATCTGTTTGTGGAGTTGGATTCAGTAAGTGGTCCATCGGTTCTCAGTTTACGGGGACTTACCCTCCTACCCCAAATGCCTTGGGAGACGAGGGGCTTGGATGTATTACTATTCTGAATCTGTTCCCTGAAGATGTTGATAGTTGGTGCTACTTGGAATCAAGTTGTGTTCAATCAAAGTTATTTGATGACCCATTCTGTCCTTCTCCATATCTAGGGTTAACTTATCGTCCGGAAGACTTATGGACAATAGAAAATAATGGTAAAGTTGTAACAAGAGTCAAATATCATGCGGGCATCAATCTTCTCAGGCTCACAGTAGACACGTCAGTCTCCGGATCGGGCATAAGTGGTGTTGTTGACTTTATGTTTGTCGTTGATTATTCCTCAAGCATGAAGCCCAGAATTGACGCAGTAAGGGGCGCTGTATCTCCCTTCGCTCAGTCCCTAAAAGAAGCGGGCGTCGATGTTCGATTTGGTTTGTGCGTATTTGGAAGAGCAAACAGCAATGAGAACCCATCTATCAGTCCACCTCAGCCCCCTAATGCAGTGTTATGCTCTAATGACACTGCTCTTCCTGACACTGCGATGTTTGATGGCTTATACGGTTTCTCTACAGATGGCTTTACCGATGACCCCGCCAACCTTAGTGATGCCATGAATCATTGGTGGTATGAAGCTGGTGCTCAAGCACCTGGATATTCTGCCATTCAGTTCGCATCGTTAGATAGCAGATTCCAGTGGCGAGACAATGCTCAGCGATACATAATATTAATAACTGATACTAACGAATCCGAGACATTAGCCGATTGTGGGGCAGAGGGATATCCTCAGAACAAGTCGTCTGCCATTAACGTTGTTACCGATTCTGTTGGTGGAACATCTGCATCAGTCCTAGTCGCCATCTGTGATTTTGATTACGATCCCTCTTTGCATAGTGGGTGTTCTCACTGCGTAGCATGCAAAAATGGCATGGATTACGTAGACATGTCAGAGGCTTCGAATTGGGGATCTAGGGAATATTTCCCGGTTTGGGGTCCGTACGATGTGGCATTCCAAAGCATTCTTTCCAAGATTACAACAGACTTATTGCAAGCTACAATATATGAGAGGTCTGAAGAAGGTTATGGACCAACATATTTGACTCCCGCCGAAATTATAGTTACATATGATGGAGATTTAAGTCATCTGTGGACACAGGACAGACATAATTTTGATTTTATAGATAGTCCACCATCAATAACTGGAATAACTAAAGGTTTAGTAAATTTCCCATATGACTTGTCAGGTGGAACCGTGTACGGCATAGAGCCAGTTCACTTGAAGGGATTGTGGGAGAATTGGATTTATTTCTCTGAACCAGGAAACCTGCAAATCGATTGGCCCAACATAGGAATACAGGACAGCACTAGATCAAATGCTATTCGTATTGCTGAAAACGCAATTAAACCTAAAGTTCTATATAACCACAGAAATGATCTGTTTGTAGCGTATGAAACACTGTCATATGGAGTCAATCAAATTGCGATAAAAGGAACTGGTGATTTTTCTCAGGATTCCATAACTGGCGCAAAATCTTCTCGTCTAACTAGATTCTACTCATCGGAAGAATTCACGTTTGAACATTTAATAACCTTGCCTGGCGAAGGGGTGAACCAACTGTGTGATATGGTTTTTGATAAAAATGACATTCTCCATATTACGTGGCAATCCAACAGAGATAATCGGTGGGAAATATACTACGCCAACGCAACTGACATGTTTACACCTGTGAAAGTTACATCGTCCGATAGCCGGTCTGGACATCCCGCTATTGAAACGGATGATAATGGAAATATATTTATAGTTTATCATGATAATAGATATGGGCCATATAACGTCATGTTGTCATATAAACTTAGAGAAAGGACAAAACCCCTATTGCAACAAGATGCCTATTTGGCCAGTATGCATAGTGGATACAAACATTACTCTGATGTGTTGCCTGTTTTAATCAACAACCCCGTAATTGAATCACCTGAACCAGGCATTATGTGGGGCAACAGAGAACGGTGCGATGAAGTACGTGTTGAAATAGCCATCAATTCTTCTAACCAAAGTGGAACTTCTATTACTGAGAATCCTTTTGATCGACATTCTTTGACTCGTTCATCAATATTCCCTAATGAGGGCAACTTTGTATGGATTGAGATTTGGGCTACGACGACTAAAGAAGGCGGGTTCAGCGAGATGTCCGTTGGTTTCAGCTACGACTCAGAATATTTTGGAGAAGCAACCACTCTGGCAAACAATAGCGCTGAAAGTGACTGGCACACTTTACACCATACAGCAGTGATAGATGATACATCTGGAACTATAGATGACATCGGTGGGCTTGAACCAGATTCTGTATACGGTCAGAGAGGATATATGCCATACTGGAGCTTAGTTGGGACAATTAAACTCAAAGTTATCAAACAAATACCGGCCAACGAGATTCTGGAGTTTTCAGTTTCTAGTGTCATGAATCCTAGTAATTCGAGTGGATTTGACATCAGGGATACGTACGGCAATATCTTCCCGGAGGAAAACATATCATACGAAACGTTGATGATAAATAACATTGATGATGCCAAACAGGAATATGATTGTTTGCATCCAAGTAACTATATTTTCGAAATAGATGAAAACTCAGCAGAAATTGGCACAGAAGATCCTGAGACAGGCATAAATGAGTTCATATATGGCAGCGGAGATATTCAAGACTATGATATCGCAGCTATGGCTAGCTCTACCACCGGGTTATTCTATGGCATTACCAATTCTGGCTTGTTACTTCTTTTGGCATACCCTAGGGATGAATATTCAGGAATTGACACTAGCAATATTTCAGAGATCGGGGAAATAAACATCCCCGGTAACTACACTATAGTAGATGCCACTTGTGACACATTTAATTTTAATCTTTGGGTCATGTTCACTGGGACAGACAATGAAGGAATCAACAATGTTATTCTTTATGAAATTGATCCATCAAATGCATCTACTTTACATCAATCCACTGTATATACTGGCGTTGATGGTTTTTCTGGAGCTGTCACTTGCCTCTCTGGCGGGGTATTCTTCATGATAACTCAGAGAGATGGACATACAACGATTTCCCGGTCGGAATTCCCCTCGATGGCAGGCTCAACCGCATTGTTTGACTTTGATGATGTACAGAACATTGAAAGCGCAATATCTTCGATTGGAAGCCTGACTTCTGATTATGATGATGCCATGTATTTAGTAGATAATGGCATACAAATTCACCATGTTTCCCAAGGCGGTTCTGTGACATCGATTGGCGATCTGGCCGACCCAGGTAATTTGTTAACAAGGGACTCCATCCTTATGTTGTCAAATATCTCTTCGCTGTCTTATCAATTCTCCGGAAAAACTAGGAACATCGCAGAACCAGGATTCTTCCACGTTTTATTAGAGTTCTATGATAATAAGAATCTCGAACCACCAGCATCTATAAAAATTGACAGTCGAGAAAATTTGGAAGCTTTCATTAGTGACAGAACCCTTTCTGACGAATATTTAGGAGATGCTTACTTTGGCGATGCTAATGGATTATATTTGACCCCAGGAGAGTCCGGATATTTATTCTTTGATGCTTCTCATTATGTCCCAGGTCGTGATAATTTAGCTTATCCATACGGATTTGAAAAGAATCAGGCATACTTCATAAAAGCGTATAGCATTGACAGCAGTGGAACGTTTTCAGAAGTCGATGACGTACAAGAAGTATCTTTCTCTTGTAATAAATGCTCTAAGCTAAGTAACAACAATTTCGACTCCGAAGGTTGTTCTTATTCGTTTGTTGTTTCTAACAATACTTTGACTAGCAAATATTACAATTTCCGCGTTGATTTCTATGCAGACATTGATCGCAACTCTATTGTCAAACACCTTTACTTACAAGGCGGACATAGTGATTTACAATACGGAGAAGTGGACAACCAGCCAGCCGAGGACAAATGGAATGACAATGGTCTATATATCCACCCCGGAGAATCTAGATTTGTTCAAGTATACCCTGCATTAGATCCGAACGCTGGTCTATTATGTGGAATCACATATTACATGAGAGTACTTGCATGCACAGACGAGACAGAGATTTGTTTAGAATTTGATGACACACTAAACCAAGGAAAATGGGAGAACCAATACATCGAAACAGATGCTCCGATATCTGATGCAGAGCAAACCGTGGATGTTGCACAAATAGGTGAAAATTTGGCTGTCTGTTGGAATGCTAATGGCACCGTAAAATATGGAGAATTAATTAACGGCAAGTGGGACATTTATGACGTTGGGTCAGGAGCAACACTCCTAGCAGTGTCTCTTGCTGAAATTAATGGGAATCCTGGCATAGTTTGGACTCGACTATCTGGTACATACGAAACGATGTACTCGTGGCGAGACCAAAGTGGCTGGCATGAAAGTACAATGAACTCCAACTTCAGATGGGGGTGGCGAGTTAAGTTATTTGACTGGGATGGAGCCCCAGCAGTCATTTCATATGATTGGATCAGTGGACAAGAATATACATACTGGATGAGATACAGCCTCGATGGTGGGCATTCATGGGATCGTGAGAATATAACTACAGTTACACACTGGTCTGGTCACCAGTCGGTCGTATCTTGTGCTATAATAGGTGGAAAAATACGAGCCCTCATTCCTAAGCAAACGGGAGTAGATGGAGGATCAGATGGAGGGTTGTGGTTCTATACTAGAGATTCAGCATCTTCGTGGTCAGGACATCACATCTCAGTCAATGGACAACGAACTAAATTCGGCGAAGTCGTTAATTATAATGAAATGCCATTCATAGTTTTCAGGGAAGGGGTTCAACAAAGTTTCACAGGAGTCATCCAATGGGGATTATCATTGGATGATGGGGCAACATGGGGTCAGTATGGGATTGTAGATGGCTCTGAAAACAATGTGGGGAAATATATTGACCTTATCATGTTTAATGGCAAACCAGCAATGTCGTACTCTTCGTCTTTATCTCCTTACGATCTTAAGTTCGCCAGAGAGGTTTCAAGGCTAGATGGAAGATGGGAAGTATTAACTATCGATTCGGGGTTGTCAGATTCTGCTGCTCACGATCGCATAAAATCGACAACAGATTACTTAGGTCAGGTTGCTGTTTTTCCTGCGGTTAATCCCCCTCGCGTTTATTTGTCTAATCCAGAAAGTGTTGTATCTGGTACTAAACCGACATATTTCTGTGAATGTGGAAGTTCTATATTCGACAATAACACACGGTCAATACCGATTTCAGAGGCCAATGTGTGGAAATCAAGTGCCTATGGGTACTCTGACACAAGAGTCAGTGACACCACGGGAGATAGCATGAGGCCGGATATATCTGTCAAATCTGATGGTACTGCTATTGTAACATTCGAGGATCGGAGCCAATCAAAGCCGTCGATACGCGCTGCGTCATTCAACTCTGGAACTGAGGAAGTTTTTGGATCAGGGACAAAAAGCTGGTATGACTTTAACCCAGGGATACAGGGGGCTAACGTATCTTCCGATATTGACATAAACGATTCTGTTTCTAGCTCGTTTGAGCGAGATGTTGGCGCAACCAAACCCCAGAGTGAACTACCATCGCACGCTGTAATAATATCAAATTACAGTTATAGTGTCAATGACGATAGAGGTGCTAATATAGGTGGATTGTCTGGAAAAGTTTCAGACGACCTTTGTGATGTAAGTCAATTTGAAAATAATATTATCTCGGGTGACGATTTTATCTCAGGGCAGATAGTAAGACAAATCGTGGTGTCGTCAGATGACGTAGTATATTTTTCACATTTCAACGATATTGCTACGCCAGTTGTTGAAAAATGCGATATCACTATTAAGATACTTGGGACTCCAGGAGTTGTTGCGTTTCGATTGCGTAATGAAAATGAATCCGAATTTTCAGATTGGTGCCCATGGATGCCTGAAGTCGGCAACTATATAACAGAGGTGTCTCATAAATTAAGCTTAGAGTCTGGGGTTAAAGAGGTCTGTGTTCAGGCTATGACTCGAACAGGAATAACTTCTGAATTTTGTGTTCCAGTGATCGCCGATTATAAGAAAATAATTTTTGAAATGAGCATGTATTTTGACGGAGATTCAACATGGGAAAATGAGCTTTCAAAACATGAGGGATATTATGTAGCTGCTTTGACAGATTCCTCTGGAAGCACTGGTACTGATGGAGAAGAATATAAGACCATATATATACGAATATTCCCAAGTGAGCGCATTGATGAAACTTCTGTTAATTATGATGTCTTGCAACAAGGAGTTCGGGACTCACTGGGTATGGAAGCTATTGAAAATGAGGTGGATGGTAGACAAGTTTTTGAAGGAAGTTTTCGAGTTTACAAAGAAGATAATGTAGTGAATAGAGATGGCATAGCTCGTGTCAGAGTAAAACTTCCAGGGACTTGCGAAGAATTACAAGAAACCATAGTGTCATCAGATTTCGTTCGAGATGATTACAATAGATTTTCCATGGATGCAACAACAAACGTAAACGAGGAAGATACATTCGAATCAAACAGACAAAATGTTTCTGGCAGATTTGGGACAGACATTACAATCCGACCATCCAACGATCCACATTTGATTTTTGGCGATCCAAATTATTATCAAAAGAGGGAGCCTAATGACCAACCCGTCATTTACCCAACAGAGGACGATGAATAATGCCACTACCAACAATAACAACTTTGCCTAGGCCATTTCATGTTACAGAACATGGTTTTGCTATATCACTTGAAGCAAATGGCAGCGGACAATTCTGGGTTGAATATTCGAATACATCCAGTTTTAGTGAGTCATATGGCAACCCTTCTTGGGGCGGAAGCATCAGTGGAGCTAATGACCCCTATGTCCATTACGTGCATATAAGTCCTCAGTGCGCCACAGCTGGAGATGTCGTATATTATCGTCTACGAATGTGGGATGAGTTTGACAGCGCATCATCAACATGGGACATTGGTGAGACTTATTCAGTCCGTTTGAGAAGGCCACGGTCTGATGCCAGTGAGTGGAGATTTGTTGTTGCTGGAAGCTCGAAGGCGACTGGTGTTTCAGACATATCAGAGGATTGCAAAAATTACTGCATACCTACTGCCAATGCTACTAATATGGATTTTTTATGCATTCCTGGAAATGTACTTGATTCTCCATCTAGTCTTTCTGATTGGAGAACTGCCAGACAGTCTTTTCACAAAATAGATGTCCCCATATACATCGTTCCAGGAAGCTCAGAAGCTGAGAGCAGTTTGACTAACAGACAATCTCGTGAAAAACTTTTCCCGTGTTCAGGTCATCGAATTGATGGATATCAGGTAACCAGAGGACCTGAGTCTGATTGGGTGCAATTAGATGCTGACAATGGTAATATATCGGAAGGTTCATACTATGCCCATATGTGGGGGAATTCTCTTTTTATACATTTAAATGATTACCTTGGAGGTGTCGGGGGAGACTTTATGACTTCAGACTACGCTCCACAACGAGCGTGGTTAGAGGCTATACTAAAGGAACATCGACATAAGTACAAGTGGTGTTTCACTTTTTCTCACACAAGCATAGATTTGTCTGGACCTGACAACTCTGACCATTTGGCTGATGATGCAACTTCACAATCATTTCTGATGAATTTACATGAGCAATACAAAGTCACAGCACATTTTCACAGCCACTATAATGGATGGAGGTGCAGAAAACACTCTAATGGCACGTTATACGTTTGTTCCAATTTTGGAGGTGGCAATCTGGGCACTTCTGACTCTGTCAACGGCTGGTATAGCGAAGTAGGAATGGCTAAAGTCAACATTGGCCTGGATGCCAATGGGGATGTGAATGCTGATTACGTTAGGATAGATATTATTGATGGTGGTGTTAATGGGCCTTCAGGTGAAATATTAAATGTTGAATCTGACGACAGTGGACTGTGTGTTGCTTCTACAGAATACGTCCATGACTACAACGGAAACAACAAATCCATTTCTGACCTCACAAAAGGAAATACAGTAATACCCCTATCTTCGGATGGATGGTTTTATTCTGATTCGAGCGACACGGACACTCCGGATTTGACCGATCACTTATTTAATGATCCGTTTTATAAAACGACATTTGAAATTCAATTGCCCTACGCATCCGGAGACAAAGATAAAGATTGGAGAATTGGAAGCACTCCGTTTTATGCAGGGGGGGCTTTGTTATCTGATAATTGGAGAGGTCCATATCAAGCTGATGATGTGTCATCGCCAGGATCGCCTGTAAATATAGACCACACTATACCCAGTTGGTACAATAATGGTACACTTCTGTCCAGTTATGGGGCTAATAATTATGCTCCTAATCCTTCTTATTACATAAAAGAATTTGACCTACCCGAAGGAATAAACGTAAAAGAGATTCAGCTAATCTATAACATAATAGATACCGCATTTGTTTGGATTAATGGAAAACTGGCTTGGCATTCTGATGGTGCAGGTTCTGTAATAACGTCACAACCTGAACCTCCGTTCACATCGACGAATAGACCTGTGGTACTTCCAAGCTGGTTGACGGACCCCACCACGGCTATAGAAGATGTAGAATCTCAATATAATCCGCAAGATAATCCATCTCAAACGAATAAGAGCATGGAACGTCAACCGTGGATTCATTACGAGATGAATGATCAGCCCATAAAAATCGATAACATTGATATTATTAATTCGTTGAAGTTAAAAGGAAATACGATATCAGTATGTTTGATTCTGGGAAGGACTTTTGGCGAAGGAGAACGAAAAAGCTTACAAGGTGCGTTCGACATAGAACTCAAAGTGATGGGCAGTACAAAATCACGATTATACTCTCCTCGAATATCTAGCGGTTTGGAAGGCAACTCTTTCAATCACGGTGTCGTTTCTGTGTCATGGGAGTCTAATTCTCCACCTTCGGATGACCCCAACATCGAGACCTCTGATGTTGTCTACGAAATAGAATACACTGAGAACTATAAAGGCCCTTATGACACAGTTTGGCACGGCGTAAACAAGCGAATACCGTGGGAGGACACCTCGTATCAGTGGAAAACTGGAAAAATGGTTAAGAGTAACAATGTCAGGATACGGATGAGGTCAAAGAGTGTCCTTAACCAAGAATTTTCTGATTGGTCCATTAGTGGGGCATTTTCTGTCAATGTTTTCGCTTTGACAGCTCCTGCCATAGTAAATCCTATGCCAAACATGTTATACTCTGATTTTATACTCATAATATTGGACGAATCTTTTGTTAGGAATACGTACAATCAGAAAGTACGATACACATTGGATTATTATTCTTCGAAACAAAATATAGATTGGACAGTAATTGCCAATGATATCCCCGTGGGTCAAAATGTCATCCGCTGGAATATTGATTCTGTTCCTCCTTCGGATGACTACATCCTCCGACTCACTGCACAAAATGCTTCCACTTCGTGCACAAACACTTCCAGTTCGCCTGATCAAATAGCTAGGGAGTTTGTTCATAATGTTCGAATTCAGCAATCTGGAGTTTTTATAATTGACACCATGCCACCTGAAGCTGTTTTAGAAATAGGTTCCAATGACAGGGTTACAAATCAACTAAATCAAGTTGTTAATATCTTTGCCGAAGATGCTACAACCGCAATTAAACAAATACAGATGCGTGAGTGCAATGCTTCTAGATCTTTGTCTCTTGGAGAGTTGGAAGCAGAGAGCATTGAAGAAGTAGAAGAATCATCTGAAGAAGGCATAGAAGAAAGTGTCGAAAGTACAAATGAAGAATGTCCACCCGTTTCTGACTTATTATCTACTAGAGACTTCAACACTTTGATATCTGATGCACCTATCGGTGACCATTCAAAAATACATTGGACCTTCGATGCGCTAGATTCTGATGGCAACCCTGTCAGTGAAGTTAAGAAAATAGAAGCTTTGCTTACGGATGTCGGCGGCAACACTTCATTACAAGAAACTGTTAAGGTTTTTCTATCCGTCTTTAGTGCGGATAATGCTGTCAATGATTTTGAGATAGTCGTTGAACAACGAGAAAAAACAACGTTAGGGGGGGATGGCACTACAGACAAGGAAGTTGGCATATATGAAGTGGCTTATGTCGGCACTTCTTTAGGAGAGCTTTGGATATTAGAACCCTTTCCTAGGGTTCTTTACTCGGTGAGTGAACATCCTAATATATCTAAGATATATAACTATAATTATTCCATATATTTCTACGGATACAATGCAGCCATGGACGAAGGAGCCCTATATAGGCACGATGGGACTGAATATACATTGCTAAAAACATTTAGTGGATCTGGGCTAGACCAAGTGGCCGACATGGAAGAATATAATAACTCACTTTTTATTGGCTTGCAAAATGGCGACTTATGGGAGTATAATGGATTCTCGTTTACATTAAAAGGAACATTTTCAACGCCAATAAGTTCTTTATTCGGTGATAAAAACTATTTATATATTGGCTTTTACAACAGTCCTACAATATCACTATATGACGGATCATCTTTTTCTGAATTAGAGGTTGAATAATGTCTACAGAAACTATAACAAAAACTATCTCAATTCCCGTATCCTTCAGCGCTGAATCAGATGGGACAACGCATGTCAGCGACCGATTTTCACACGTACTACGAAATGGTGGTGCATCAGACGAATCTGTTGTTGTTTTTGAATATGAGTTTGCTTCAAATAATGCCAAAGAGACATTGTTAGGGACTTCCTCTGTTAATGCTATAACAAAAGTGGAGTTAGAATTCTGGTCTATTAAGGCAGACGATGTACAACCCATTAAAGAAGTGGAGTTTGTCCCTCTCGCCAACCAGCCTTCGATGTCTTCTGCGGCAACAATATTTAGTGATGTAAATTTACCAACTGGCACTGACATATGGCTAACCAATTCTATTAGAAGTACAACAAAAACTAAACACGTTGTAACCTTGGGAGAAGATAGCTCGTCAGGCGCTTGTGACTGGTTTAAGTCAAATCTGCCTAATGATTGGTGGGCAGTTGGACTTAGACGACGTGAATATACTGGCGCTGATGACGTTGAAGGCGAATCACAAATTGGCGGGGTTTACTTGAACTCTGGAACTGAGACCGGATGGGAAGACAGAGGCAATGGGATACCTGCTGCTCCTAGATTCATTGTTACTTACCAAATTACCTTGGATTCTACGAATGTTTCGCAACAAGAGATGAGGTACACAACATCTGATCCTACCTCTTCTCAATTGACCCCAGAAAACAGTCTTGGTGGACATGCATCTCCAAATGAGGTCTATGTGAAAGGACAGATCAGTGAGTTTTTAGGATCTACCCAAACGACTGTTTCTTTGTCGGATGAAAGTTTAATACCGTTTTCATCTGGTTTGGCGTCGATCGGTCCAGAAGTAATGCGTTTTTCAAGTATAGATCAATCGACGAAGAAGCTTCTCGGCGTGGTCAGGGGGGTGTCTCCGGAAGCATCGTTTCCATCTAACCTACATCCTTATAGAGAATACGTCTATTTCTTGGATACATCTAAAATTTTTAACAATAGACCCACTTCTGGGTTGGAACAATACAGGTGCGTGGCATTCAGACATAATGGGTATAACATACAGAACGTCAACTTCTATCTCCGTCAGTCTTCCAATTCTCCAGTTCAGATTGACGCGGGGCTAGAAATTCCAGAGTATTCTACAAGAATTGGAGCTATCAATTCTAGCATGTCTGCAACTAATGTTATGGATAGTAAATCCACAGAAATATTAGAAGCGGCTAGAGGATTGGGGACATTATTGCCTTCAGGTTCTGATTTGTTCGAAGGCGGCTATGTCACCCTGGATTACGACGAGGTATATGGTTCGTCTAAACTGGCTCAAATTGAAAGTTTTGATGTTAATGACGCTCAGGATACCGCAACTTTCATATTAGATCAACAATTTACGTATTCTACCCCTATGAATTTTAGGATAGAGTCTGGACCCTCACAAACGATATTAAATGACGTTGCGAGACCAGTGTCTAATTCAACTAGATTTCTAGGTTTCTTTGACGAAGGCGGATCTGGAAATCCAAATTATTATAGTAATCGTGACGGCAGCGATCTATTTGTTACAGGTGATGTAGTTTATTTATGGATCAAACGGTCACTTGTCAGAAATACCACAAAAACAGACGACACTGGCGCTGTAATTTACATCGAATTCGACGCTTCACTTAAGTAAGGAAAAGTTCAATGGCATTAGACGGTGACTTGAGAGCCTTGTGGTTGTTTCAGAATTCATTGATTGACGAAGTTTCTAACAACGATTTCGTCATATCTTCTGGGAATCCTGAATTTGTACCATTCGAAAGGTACAATCTCGTAAGTGACACTACTGAGACCAGGTATGGAATCAAGTTTACAGACCAATATTACTTCAGGTCATCAAGTGGTGGATTGATCAATTTACAAAACTTGGGGGCTATGAACTTCGTCATATCTTTTTGGTGGTATTCTCCTGGAGCTGTTGGATATACTAAACATGCCATAACTAGGAAGCCGACATCTCGAATTTCACCCATATTTGGAATTGGAGAAACTTTTATTGACCCAGATAAGGGGACAGAAGAGATAATTGAAGGAAGTGGATCTGGTTCTGGAGAAATAATAATTACTGAGGTCGCTGCATCAAAAACTCATAATTCCATCAGGTTGGAGATTTGCGAAGACAACAATGCTCCTACACATAGGATAGAATCATTATCGTACTTACCAGGTCTGCACCACATATTGATATCTTATCAAACTTCCAGCACTGATGATGCGTCATTGGTAAAAATATTTGTTGATGGGAGACTTAGCATTACTCAGCCCGGACCAAGTCGTGACGTTGTTAGCCCGACTGGGTCCTATGCTTACTTGAACACTCTTTATCATGGATACTCATCTCACAAATACACACAGAATGGTTCGTATATTTCGGATTTGATAGTTAGAGGCGGACCAGATGTTGACGATGTTTTTGCAGAGAAGATTTATCAGTTTGGGCATGAATCGATAACTGAGTCTGGACAGCACAATGTAAGGCATTCTTATTTTGGCGTATCATACGATCAGCCCTCGACTGTGACCACTCGTCAAATATACGCAGAAGGCGGTAGTATCTATGTCGCTAGAACTAATGGAAACATCTTGAAGGGTGAAAGACCAATATGGGACAACGATTTCCGATATCCTACTGATGAAAGTCTTAATCATTTAACAATTTCAGATAGATCTAAAGCAACCAAGATAGCCTCCGGAATAAAACTATCCGGGACTACAATAAAGGTATAAACGATGGCTTATGTAGAAAGTGTAAGAATTAATGGTCAGGTTTCTTCTGATTCTTCATCACCTGTTATAAAACTTGACCCTGTAACGATAACATGGGACTATGAATCGGAGTCGGGATTGTCTAATCAATCCTCTTTTGATCTTAAGATATCTTCTAATTCTCACAATTGGGGCAACAGCTTGTTCGTAGGTTCCGAGTTGGATATATCTGAGGATAGCACTGCAAGTTCCTATGAATATGTTCAATATGGTCTGACTAGAGGAACCTCATATTATTGTCAAATACGAATTACCGACAACTTAGGGGATTCCACTCCATGGTACAAATTTTCTTTTGCTATTAATCGATTGCCATTCGTGACTGGTTATCGAATTTCTCCTTCATCGCCGTCCTCGTCAGATCACCTAGACCTGATATATGCATATGACGATTCCGATGGGCATGACCAGTCTGGGACGAAAATACGATGGTTTAGAAACAATCTTCCTATGATCCAGTATGACGATTTATGTACGTTGCCTTCAAGCGCCACGAACCCTTCAGATTCTTGGACTGCAAAAATAATACCGTCAGATGGGTTAGAATTCGGGGGCGTTGTTGAAACTCAATCTGTGACAATCTCATCTATCGATTCAACTATAGCAACAGCATCATTGTTGCCTAACGATGCTAACGTTGATGATATTTTGAAAGTAGATTACTCCATCTCTGACGACGAATATATCGCTTTTTCTGGCACAGTATCTGTGGAGTGGTATGTTAACAATGATATTGTTGAAGGGGTATCAGGAGAATATGCAAGAATATCTCTAGATCCCGGAGACGAAGTATACGCTATCGTCAAATTAAGTGATGGTGAATCGACAATATCTCAAAAAGTAAGTAATACAGTGACCATATCGGATGTCGATTGGCATATAGATGATTTACTAGTTAGTGGATTAACTAACGCAGACAATTTGGCCATTGTTGACCCCATATTATCGTGGAATGCATACAAGACCACATCTAGTAGTGAAGAATCTCCTAATTTCTTAAGAGTCATTATAACAAAAACTTGGTCTCTAGATGGACCGATATATGACACAGGGTACACCGAATATTTCAAAGACTCTCATGCTATACCCAGTGGAATTTTAACTCGTGGCGAAAAGTATTACATACACATCGGAGTAGGCGATTCTACTCCGATCGATGATGATCAATACAAATCAAAACAAGTATCTCTTGCCGGTTCGGCATGGTCTGAAAGCGTCAGTAATAGCGACGGATGGACGATCGAATTTAAGGCAGGGATCTTATTAACAGGAGATGAAAACCACGACCCCAACATTGGTATATATGTGCATGACGGTTCCAGATTTTGTTCTGTCATTCTAGGTTTAAGAACTGTAACATTTTTGTCCGACACATCTATTATATACACTTATGGGCAGCGTATTCCTAGTCTAGAAACATCTGAAGATGTTGGAGGAAAAACGTTCAAAATCGCCGGAAAAGGAGACAATGTCAAGGTCTTCATGGATAACCAATTGATTATTGATGCATCTGGATTGTTGACCAATGAATCATTGCTCAAGCATATAGAGTATGGTGATATTGATGCGAAAAATGAAAACATTGCCATCTTCCGATATTTCAGATATTCCACCGATGGTGCATATGGATTAGATGATAACCTTGATGATAAAGATATCTTTTACTTCTCAAATGTTGGAACAATCGAGGGCGGAAGCATAGATTACATTTTGGGAGATTTAATTGCTTGGACTCCAAATGACACTAGCGAATCTAGTAAAATAATAAAATTCAATGAGAACACGGAAGTCTCCTCATTGCCTACCGTTACTAGAAATTATTCTCCAATTACGTCTATATATATAGACGACCGTCGAAATAAGTATATTGGAACAGCCAATGGAGTGACAGCAATATTTGGAGATAAGCATGATTCTGATTATGAATTTTCAACATCTGGAAATGATGTCGATATTTCTCCAGAGGATTTTGACCGCATAACTAACGTAGGAAAAACTCAGTGGACCTTGGTAGAACCTAACTCTAGGGACGGATGGTTCTCGATTGACACTACATATAGAACTCTCGGATCAATCGAGACTCAAACTGGCTTTGCCACTGGTGACCCTTACGATCCGTACAAATACGCAATACGCAGCCACGCTGTTCATTACTACAGTCAAAGAACTCATGGCCATTCTTGGTTTGATAACGTCGACAACAAAAAAGGGTGGCAAGTATCCTTTTCTTTTGACTTGGATGCTCTTGAGGCCGATGATTATGAGCTACAGGACATAGACAAAACTGGATTTGGAGTGTATGTCAACGATGGAACTCGACAAGAGATATTGTATTTTTACGAAGATAGAATAAGATTGTATTATGCAAATGTTTACGTTCCAATAGTTACAACAACATCTAGGGATTATGTTATCACAGGCAAAGGAGATAATCTAAATATTTATCAAAAATTACGCAGCTCATCTACAGCTACTTACAGTCAGGTCGCTAATGCCTCTGGCTTGTTTACGACTCCTGCGTCTATATCAGGAAATAGTCAAAAACCCCAAATCGCCATAGATAGTACTGGCACACATCACGCAGTGTGGCATGATGATGGCAATCGTCGATCCAGGATTTTATATAGTGCGTTCAACGGTCAGTCTTGGAGCGATGCTGAACCTGTTACGGAATCTATGGAATTTCATATGAAGAACCCTTCTATTGCCATCGATTCTCAAGACAGAGTGTGGGTGTCATACGAAGACACCTCGTGGGGCATGTCAGAAATATCCGTTAGTGTCAAAGACTCCGGAGGTTGGAATCCCAAGGTTAGAGTTACCAACGTTAAAAGCGATAAAGGTCGACCAGATATTGCAGTTGACACGAATGATGATGTCCACCTTGTTTGGGAAGATAACCGAGATGGTTTTTACAAAATTTACTGGGCCATGTGGTCAAACACCAGACAATCTTGGCAATCTAGTGGACAACACGGAGAAGATCAAGCCATTATGCAGTTATCTGCTTGGGACGAATATCAAACCAGTGGGGCAATTGATTTTAAGAATCCGTCATTATCGCTATTAGATCCATACGTCTACATAGTCTGTGAAGGCATTTATTCCGAAGAGAATAAATCAGCGATCTACAAAGGTTTTTATGACATCAACGAATCATATTGGAACACTTCCGGATCGGTTATCACAGATGAGGATGGAGAGTTCCAAGGTTGGGGACTGCCCTCTAGGGTCAGCGATGCGAACCGAAACTGTTTTAACCCCTCGATTGCGGCTAGCTCTTCTAGGTCATCTTTTGTTATTGCTTGGGAAGACCGGACTGAGCCAGTAACGCAAATATGGGGAAGCAGTTACTACGTGAACAGTCTGGAATTGAAATCTCCACAACCTATAACTTCGCATTCTGAAAATTGCATTACACCATCTTGTGGTTTCGTTCAAGATAATTGTGTTATTTTGTTTGAAAAAAATAACTCCATATATGCTAGCTCGTATAACGGAGTATCAAATGAATTTTTCTCTTCGTACTCGGGAGGACTGGACGCACTGATAGACACATCAGACAGATTGTGTTCTAGACCTGCTATGCCTGCATATTCACAATCAACGACATTCATGATTACTTATGATTTCCGTACCGATAGAACCGACGGAACTCTTTCTTCTCAGGAGCATCCAGAGTTTTACAGCATTGGAGACGCCACTATCGATCATTCGATTGCTCAAACTATTAATGTGGGTCCTCCAGTATCGTATGAATTTGATTATTCCACAATTAACATCAGCAGCAGCGAAATTAGCCAGCCTGACTCTAAAGAATTTGCTTTCGGAGATTTTTCAGAGAATGTTGGAATGATTGCACATTGGAAAGACTTTGGTATGTATTTTGGCTATGATGCAAAGCCAAGCAGTATTGTAGAATATAACACTGACACGGTTATGGGTTGGCCAGAGAATAGAATCAATGACATTTTTGTAGATACTTTTGGAAGCATAATTGTAGGTACATTTGCTGGATTAGCGTATTACAATGTTGCCTCTGGCAGATTAACAAACATTGAAGGCCATGTTGAGGGCATCTTTGATCCCAATGTTGGCTGTACCTCCGAATCTTGTCTATTACGTACAGAAAATAATGAGGCAGGGAAACTCGTAACATCTATAAAATGGGGAGGAAACGGAGTATGGTTTGTTGGAACTACTAACGGAGTTTACATATCGCAAACCGCAGGTCGGTTCTGGAAAACTCTCGATGAATCAAGCTCTGGAGGGGCTTCAATAGAACAAAAAGTAATCAACGACATGTCTGTGGGCAAGGATGGAAGAGCCTATATCGCGGCACACGAGCAAGGATCTAGCTCCGGATTTATTTACGTGGGGGCTCCTGGGGAAGACACTGTAGAAATACAGATGTCAACCGTAATTAAGACGATAGAGGTCGATGATAATAACATTATTTGGGCAGGGTCAGACGATGGCCTATGGAGGATAGAAAACTATCGCAATGTTTTAAAATTTGATAAGACGAATGGCATGCGATCCTCCCATGTGAATGACATTTCAATTGTTAATAAACATTTAAGATATGTAGCCACGGCAAATGGCATTGAAAAAATGCATGGACTAAAGTTTACGAACTTAAACGTTAATTCGCACAACTTAATTAACAACAACGTCAACTGCGTCTCATGGAATGAAAATACAAAAAGTTTGTGGGTTGGTGCTCTTCATACATTACATGAAATAGTCTTCCGAGATGAAGCGCATGAGATAATTGCTAATGAAACTGTTCATTATGACTACTCTGAGATATCTACGGAACAATCGTACGATTCAAACATTTACTACATCCTTGATCCTGCTGCGGCCGAAAGCAGTCAAATATCATCTGAATCAACTAAAGTTTTCATCAATCGTAATTTGATTGATTTCGGATATGTTGTATCCGAATCATCTGTGTTTTTCCACACCGATTTGCTTGTTGGTGATCAAGTGGAGATCGAGATTTCTGATCGTTTTACCGAATTTCATGACTTTAATCAAAAAGCCATTGAGAAAAAGGTCATTGGTGACAAACGATCTGTCATTACCAAAATAGATCGAACTAGCCAAAATCAATACTTATTCTTGTCAGGTGGAGACAAAAATGGAATCTTACTATACTCAGGAGAATCAAGCTTACCATTTACTACTATAACACTGGATACTCGACCACCCGAAGGATGTATCGAATTACTAGAGAATCTGTCTCGGACAAAAGTTAGATTCAGGATATACGCTGTCGATGATAGATCTGGGGTGGATAGTTATATGTTGTCCAATTACCCTAACTTTACATCCGACGGCGAGACATTGCTAGATTGGTCTCCGATTGAGACCATTGCAGAACACGATTTAGGTAGTGGCATTAATAATACCTATGACAGTTTGTCGATACCCAGTATCGCTTCGATCGGCGCTTCTACATACAATGTTGGCAGTGGAAGTTTTCTGTCAAGTTGGCTCGACGAATCTTCGAACACAGTGTACCTAATGGCAGTTACAAGCGCTCCCATAGTCGTCTTTCTGTATGATCCAGTAGCAGATGAGTGGTCTGCTATACAAGAATTAGACTCTTCAGATCAGACTCGCGTTGCTACTGGTATGAAGACTATTGATAATGTCGTTTACGTTACAACTGGATCTGATGTTGCAGGATCTGATGGTGGCATTTGGAAATGCACAGACGCCCTGTCGGAGGCTCCATTTGGACGAGTAGGGGGCACGCCTGGCGCTGACTATGCCCGAGGAATTACATCGGGGTCCGACCAGACAGTTTATTTTGGCTCTAGCAATGGGGCAATATATGCCTACCAGAATAATTCTTTGACATTGCTGTATGAGAACATAGGTTCGACAATTAACTCCATTGACGTTTTTGCTACAACCATGGTTGTGGGTACTGGGAATGATGGACGCATATATATGATTAATTTAGAAACAGATGATAATTTGATCATATTTGACAGCTCAGATGATAATGTTGATCATGTCCATATTAAAGATTCTAATCTCGTAACATCATCTGAACAAGCTAACATTTACGCTGGATTAAGTGATTCCACCACTATCTATAGAGCGAACATGGACAAATTAGATTTTGTTAAAAGCTATAGTTCTTTTTCCAAAGATATTAATAAACTTTCCAGCTTAGACAATATTACCTTTGAAGAGGATCAATCTTCTGGAGTTTCCGGGACAACAACTGTTTCCGCTATTGGTGATTCATTATTTAAGCATGCAGGATCATCTTGGGAGTTCTTCTATAAACACGATGAAAACATCAATGACTTCGTACAGTACGAGACAGCAGGGTTAGAAGGCATTTGGATTATATCTGATAGTAAAATTACCAAGTGGGTAGCTTCATTAAGCGAGAAGACGGTTTATTTACGACTTAGAGACAACGCCGGAAATGTTAGCGAAATTCCATCTGCTCTTGATGAGAACGGCAACGTTGTCGTTTGTCCTGACGCAGAGGGGAATCCTCCCACAACTTGTTGTTCAGCTTACTCTATCAAAATTGAAGATTTGAAAGATTTTGTACATGAAGGTCGAATCGTAGATGTCAATTCTGATGGGGATGTCATCTATACGTACGAATCTCCTAACAATAGGGTCTTTTTCTCAGGAAACCAAATTGATGAAGAAGTGGGAATTTTTGAATCTGAGATTTTAAACGGATCAAATGACTTAGTCTCATGGCAATCGATAAGCTGGGAATCAATTGAACCTGACGGGACTTCTGTCAATGTTCAAGTTAGAAGTGGAATTACCGAAGATGACATCACTGATAGCGATTGGAGTGCAAACGTCGTCACAGGAGTCAACGGAGAAGCATCGTTAGAGCACATAACTGATCAATACTTGCAATTTAAAGTTATTCTAACCAGCACTATAAGAGACCTATCTCCATCGTTGTCATCTGTGACCATCCGGAATTTAACATCACAGTCTTCACATTTCTTCACAACTAATTTTGTATTGCCGTCTAGACCAATCAAAGGTCTGTTAACATCTAAAACGTATATGCCAGTATCTTCAGATGTCGTATTCGGCATCAATACCAAAAATAGCACTGACTTTGGTGATTATCAAATAATAGAACCTAACAGATTGTTTTCAACAGTACAGGGACAGTTCGGTAGCAATCTAAGGATCGGAGCGAAGTTGCTATCTCCGGGATTGCCGCAGATCTCACCCTCCAACAACCCTGGTGATCCTTACGATGCGTCGTCGTTTGTCTGCAATATAGAATTCGATTATGAAAACATCAGCGGGTCATCCAAGGACTACCACTTTAGGGTCCGAATGTACAACGACCCATTCAGGACTCAGCTGGTGCATACTTTCTTTACTGGGAATGATCAAACTGGATGGTCTTATGATGGCGGATCAAGTAACACATTCCCAGCTGGTGGTCTGACAATAAACAACGGACAGACAAGGACTGTTTCTTTTGAACCACTTGACGAAGTAGATAGGGACCAAAGGTGGTATATTGATGTTGATGCTAAAAGCACTGATTCTGGATCAGAGTATGAAATAGTAGTGAATGACATGTCTTATATATGTTCTAGTTGCAACATCGCATATTCCAGTGGATTGGTCGCAGAATATTACAATATTGCTGGTTTTGTTTTTGAAATACCAGATTTTAGCTTGATAAATCCAGATTACGTCGTAACCGATTCAACTATAAATTTCACAGAAATCGGCGGGCCATCTGAGTGGGTTACTAGCCAAGGGCAAACTTTAACTGGTTTTAATTATGGATTTGCAGTTAGATGGCGCGGTGTTCTATTCATATCTGCTTCTGGAATTTACTCGTTTGCAATGACATCTAATGATGGATCAAATTTATACATTGACAAAGCCAAAATAATAAGCAATGATGGAGTAAAATCTTCTATGACTTCAGCAACAGGTCAAGTAGAATTATCTTCTGGATATCATGATATAGAAGTTCATTATTTCCAGGGTGGTGGATCAAAAGGTATAATATTAGAGTGGACTCCACCAGGACAGAATTCCGAAGTAATACCAGCAGGTAATTTAATGCATGTGACTCTTGATGAATATTGTGATATTGAGACTCCAAGGATATTCAATTTTATAGTACAATTTGAGTTAGAAAACGGAGAAACAGAAAAGATAAATCTTAATCCAACTCTATCATAAAAACAACACCTTTTAGAAGGAATTAATCACAATTTGAAGGCATATTGTCCTTAGTGATTCACAAAATGAACGATATGACATATCATCTTTACATTCTAAAATACGAAGTCAAAGTATCATCCGGAAAGGAGGTTTAAAGAATGCCCACACAAACTACTCATTATTTGTTAGAGGCATTCCTTTAACTTGATGGTGATATCTACTCTGCTGCGGCAGACAGCAGAAGGTTCCAAACTATCGATAACCAAATGTACCGTGTGTCTGAGATTATTGGTGACGGGCGCATTGAAGGGTGGAATATATCTACACAATCTTTTCCAACTGTCACTGTAACAAAAGGGAATGGATTGATTGACGGATTTTATGTTAATACTTTTAATGATACGAGTTACACGCTATCTCCAAATGGGTCGTTTCATTTCTTCGCTCAGCGCAGAGTAGGGACAATAGGCATAGAAGGTCCAAAATCGGATGTTACTAGTATATCCTATGTTGACGCAGGCCCACCTAGCACACCTACAGATCTGAGCATAAGCAGCCCAGAATTGTCTTCAGACAGATACTCTTATTCGATTCTTTTGGCATGGTCTGGAGTCAATGACATCGATTTAGACCATTATGAAATTTATCGAAATATTTCTGGTGGTGATTATCAATTGATCGATACTACCAATTTAACTTCGTATGAAGATTTAATTAGCGAGGATTCTGTTTATAGTTACAGGATATTTGCAGTTGATCAAAGTGGAAATCAATCGACATCACCATTGGAAGGAACTGTATCAACACCTGTTTCTCCCACGCTTCCACCAGACCCAATAGAAGTCTTAATGCCAACATCTGAATCTGGGATCAACATCCTCTGGCATCGTCCGCCATCATTTGATTTTGATTTTATTAGCCATTGGTTGATAAGATATGTCCGATTAGATACTGATGGAAGTCCATCAGGAGATATTTATGAACTTATTACTGAAAAGAATCTGTACAACGAACGTATAGACAATTTGATTAGCGGGCAAAAATACAAGGTATCTATACATACAGTAGACACTCATGGGCGAGTGTCTTTGGGGATATCGAAAAATGTCTTACCTCAGCCTTCTCCTGCCCCTCGTGACCCTCAAGGGATCGCATTCTCTTTCAGTGAAGGTCAATACGGTGTTAAAGTTAGTCTTTCCTGGACAAGTGGCGATAACGAATATGATCCAGCAACAAGTTATCGTTACAAAATATATCCACAAATAGGAAACGAAAATGAAGCCCTTTCTATAGACGTCCCACCTGGATTGACGGAGGAAGAAATATCATTGTATACATTTGGAGGTGCGGAATATTCTGTAATACCAGAGAATACTTTGGTTACTTTTAGAATAACTGCATTGGATTCTTATGGCATGGAAAGTTTTGGAAACTACATTAGAATGGTTACGCCGTTATTCAGACTCCCCAAAACTTTAGCTAATATACAAACAGAATTTGACGTGGACACCAGGGAATTGGTCGTAACTTGGGACAATCAATCTGATACCAGTTATGTCAATATCAGGATACTGGATGATGATCTCGAAGGCAATTATCCTGATGGAGAAGAAGATGAGATTGTTAACTCTGACATTGGACTGTCGGAAAGATATGTTTACCAAGATGCAGAAGTTGGACATAAATACACTGTTATTATAACGCCATACAATATAGAAGGAGCTTCGGGCAATTCAAGCACAAGCGTAGAATTAACTTTGGTGGCTTCTAGCCTTCCTGACCCAGAACCACCACTTCAAGTTGAAATAACAGCATCAGATAAACAGGTTTTGATAACTTGGGAAAAAAGCACAAGTAATTTTGTAAGTGGATACAATCTATATAAGAAAACCGGCGAAGTAACATTAGACGAAAATGACTGGATACTCATCGACTCCATGGATGTCAATGTAACTAGATTTACAGATTATGGACTACAAAATGATCAATCTTATTCTTACTATATAACTTCAACTGACATTTATGACCGAGAATCTGATCACCTTCCTGACGGTGCAGTTAATTTAAATTTTGTAACAATAACCCCTAAGCAACAAGGGGCTATAACAGAACCTACCAATGTAGTGGCCACATTTGATGGGACCAATATAATTCTTACATGGGATTCTCTTTTGGAAGAATTTGATGCATTTACTATATATCGTTCAATCAATAATCTCCATCAGTGGGAATCCATATCCACTGTGGATAAAGATACCTTTACATACACCGATACTTCATTTCCTCTCATAGATGGCACAACCTATTATTACGTTGTTGATAAGACAGTTGATGATGCAGACATTGTTGTTCAGACATCCTCGTCTGCTCCGGAAAATTCCATTTGTTTAGGCGAGATTAGCTTGGGAGTTGATTCATTTAATAGTCCAGATCAATCTTGCGTACGAGACATCAAAGATCTTGTAGATCCTTTAACCGATTATGTGTCAGATCTAATATTATCGCATAAACATTTGGGTACGGGTGGGTATGCACCTGACAGAATAGACCTTGACTCTGAAATTGTTATAACAGATTGGGAACCCACCGATAATGGCAGGATATGGACGACGACGGAGGACATATTTGGCGGCACTTATCTTGTCAAAGTCAATGGCCGGTTCCCAAAAGTTTTCTTTCAAGTTGACGCCATTAATCAGCAGATTATCTTTTCAGAGTCTATCAGTGAGTCTTCGGAAATTGAGATGAGAGTCCTCGGCATTGAAGAGGTTCAAGGTGCTTTGGGGGCATTTAGATTTGACAATATACACGCTCGACAAATCCAATTCGGGCAGATTAACTTAGAGCAATTACCGCCAATTAGCCACGAAGGACGCATTCGAGAAAAACTGTTTCCCAATAGATATCTTCTTGAACGATACAATAACCACTCTTTTATAGTACCTCAAGATAACACTGATCCAACAAAGACGTTTGGAGACGGAACTGCATTTTACTCTATAATAGACAGTGATGGACGCATTAAAGAAATAATAGATTTTGATCAGTATGATGATGGTCTGCTTGTTGGTTTTCAAAAACCCGACTATTCTGCTGAGACTTTATTGAATTTGAAACAAAATGCTAAGACTTTTGAATTAGGTTTAAGCACAGATAATGCTAATTACATCGTATTTGATGATGATGTCCTTTTTACTTACACTAATATAACAAACTCGCTGGAATGCTTAACCATTACGGGATTATCGAAAAAGGGGACTGTTGGTCGACTAACCTCGGGGACGTATACTAATGCCGTCAAAACATTTGCTTTCGATAATCACAACAAAATTTTGTACGGGTTCAGGCCCATAGATGATGTTTTGCATTTCATAAATCCCGTCACTGGTGAATCATTAAATTCTATCTCTATCTCCGGGATAGAATCGGGCACTGGTTCTCATGAAATATTCTATGTTTCACATTTGAACACATTGTATTTACAACAATCCTATGGTGCCGGACAAAGGCAACTTTACACTATTGACACATCTACTGGGCAAGCTACAAAGCTGGGACAATTTTCTTCGTCTTTTGCCGCGCACATGGGGGCATATTCTGCGGATAGTCACAAAGTATACAGCCATTATCCCTCTCGGTTTTGTGAATTAAATCTATCTACTGCGGCATGCGATTCATTTGTAAGTTTGATTGGTCCTGCGCTGTATCCTGCTACGTACAAAAGTGACAATCAAACAATCTATGGAGTGAATTTTGGGTCTATTTTAACATACACTAATTTTATACCTTCGATTTCAACTGTGACAAAATCCACATTGGGTTCTATACCGGCATCAATGGATATCGATGCACTAGGAGCCCCTCGGGGTGACTGGTGGCAATCTGGACCCGATGCAATCCGTTTGGGCGACTTCATCGGAGCAACTACAGAAGTTTATTTACGATTCCCAATTGACGCACCAACGTCATCAGTTATAAGTTCGGCCGAGTTGTCTTTTACTGGTTATGGCGGGGACAACACTCATGAAACGTCCAATGGGGATTTCGTAAAACTTCAAATAAGCGCCATAAAGCCAGACCAGTATGGAGAAGACGTTGACGCCTCTGATAGCGTCATATCCGTCCTTCCCACAATTGGGAATGTGGTATGGACCCCTGGGATGTGGGAAAAAGAAGAGAGTTCATCTAGGACATCTGTAAATATATCTTCAATTATTCAGTCTTTCATTGATGATGACAGCTACTTCGAAGGCAAGCATGTAATACTTAAAATTCACACTCTAAGCACTACTTCTTCGGGGCATAATCGAAGCGCATATTCATATGGTGATTCCGAAAAATCTCCGAAACTACATGTGAATTATGTTTTGAGTTCTTCGGAAGTTAACAGCGACCCAGGTGGATTTCAAAGCGAAAAGTCTTACCATTTTCAGTTTGAATTTGAAGACACCGACCCCACAAGGTGGGTACAGCTTACTACAAACAACAGCCCGGTAAAACCTAACCCAGTCATTGATTTGACGAAACGTTTGCGTTTTAGGGCTAAGCTTAATACGGGATCATTGAGATTAGCATTCGGGATAAGAGAAATTTCTTCTACCACGTTATCAACAGGAGAAGATGGAGGAACATCTGGGAGCATCGAATGGGTGGGCATAGATGAGATTCTGATCAACGATGATGGTGATGTCAGCCCTGTTGGAAGCACCATTATATCATCTGGAGACGATTGGCAGGAGATTGACATTGATTTGCAATTGGCAAAGACGTTAAGTTACGATGGAGGAAACGGGGTTTTAAGTTTGGGACTTGGCACTTTGGAGCATCTCGCTGTTTCAATTTATCCTGACGATTTGCCTACGGAGCCTATCGACTTGTACATTGATAAGCTGGAACAGGTTGATGATCTAATTGTTGCAGGAACAAGTCAGGGCATTTTGACATCGGGAGATTTCGGCGTTGAATGGCAAATGTCTAGATTGACTAGCACTCCAGTTCACAAGTTCTACCGGGCGAATAATAACAGCTTTTTATGGGCCATTACAGCTGATGAAACTTTGTTTGCTGTTGACCCTCAGTTCTGGTTTGCAGTTGGTGGGACAACTGGTGTTCAATTCATAAAAGACATTGCTGAGGACATTGAAGGAAACATGTATATCTCTACCGATAAAGGGGTATATTTTTTCGAAATAGCTTTGGTATATAATTTTGCTAATTTCAGACAGACTCAACCAGTTACCGCATTTACCACTGATTGTTATGGACTTTATCACAATGCATTATCTTCTGGGCAAGACGAGATATGGGTAAGCACTGAGATAGGAGTTTATAAAACATCTGATTATGGACGGACATGGCAAGACTCGGGGATGAGCACAGGTGGACTAGTTGCGTATCAATTTTTAAATATAAGTTCGGACCTCATGAGTCCTAATATTCTTGCCATAACACGAAAACATCTTCTACGAAAACTTCCAGGAGAGTCCGATTTTTCCATCATAGCTAATTTCGAAGAACAGCATGGGATATTCGACCTGTGGAAGATGGAGTATTTTGGCGGGAAAGTGTACATATCCACAGGAAGCGGAGTTTTCTCCCACTCCTCAGAAGACCTGTTTAGCTATGCGATGACAGATGTTTCATTTGAAAAAGTGTTACCTGGTTTGGACATCGATGGCAACGTTGTTACTTCGTTTGGTTTAGATAAAGTAAAAGTATCTGATGAGACGTATCAGATGTTTATTGGACAAGAAAACCGGTTGATGATGTTAACAGAAGAAGGTCGGCTCACGACAAAAAAAGAATTCAGGAACAAAGAGATACCCAGTTTTTTCGTAGATAACGCAGAGTTTTCTATCGGGTATGTTTATAATGCTTTTAATGGAGTGATGTGCTTCAGAGATCCCCTTCCGGTTACTTCAGTCGTTTATTCGTCTTATTTACCACGAAAAGCATATACAGCGCAATTGGGGGGATGGGCTCAAACTAACCCCGAAGCAGAAGTGTTTGTTTACAGAAATGGATTTCCTTCTTGGATTTACTTCCTGCTAAGTGAGAGCGAGGTCCTGTCGGAGGTACAACTTCTTCAAAGCCGGATCAATGGACTTCCTGAGTTAACTACTTTCAACAGTCTCTTCCCAGATTCTGAAGAATTTAAGTCATCGACTTTATCGAGCATAGAGGTGCTACAATCGGGAGGGGATGAGAGCACTCCGCTTGTCAATGCTCAAACGGTAGTGTCCTTCATTGATAATTACACTAGATTTTTATCGTTGATTTCTGACGATTTGAAGATTGAGTATCATCTGCGTAATCCGGAAATTATATCTAGTGGAATCCGAAGGGCAGATCGTAATTTAGGCAGTCGGGCTGCCATTTTAGAGGAGGTGGAAGAATTTGAATCTGAGGAAAGTTTTGGGATTGACATAGATACTTATTCTGGTGAGATTGATTTTCTTCAGGCATTTACAAATACAACCGATCCCGCAGAAAGAGATAAGTTATCGTTTGGCAAATATGACAATTTGGAAATAACGGTATTCAATAGCAACGTAAGCAACATTGGCAATATGCCTCACAGAAATCTTGAAGATGAATTAGAGAAGTACAATTCTGGTTCGACTTCAAACTTCGGTAGAACAGTAAATACTAATTTAATCAAGGCTGGAATATTTCTGGAATCTCGACATCAATATCTCTTTGATAGATATAATATTTCAAATGTTCAAAGCAAGTTCTATGCATCTCACACTAATTCATGGTATGATGTCGTGAATTCCACGCTAGATTATGAGACTTTGTACAAAGTGCCTAACTATCCTGAACCCATGTATACTACAGATTCGCACTTCTTCAATAGCGACCCATACTTTGCCAACAAATTGTGGATAGCTTCAGACAATGACATCCTACAATACTACTTTGACTCTAATGGAGAATTAGTCCTTGATGATGTTGTCCGCCCAGGTGGTAGCTCAAGGCCAATGAAAGTTACTAGCATCTATGTCTACGGTTCTAACGAAGTTTACGTTGTTGCGTCTGAAAAAGATAGCGGAAGAAGTCATTTATACCTGACTTACAACTATGGCGTTACATGGGAAGATCTCGAAACGATCAATCTTCCGAATGAATTTGAAGTTTTTGGAATAATAAATGGCACAAAGATAATGGGGACTTCCGATGGGCCTTTCTATTGTGATAATGATTTTAATACTTGGTATCCTTGTGATGTCGTTCGGTCACTGACTGTTGGAGAGGATGCAGAAACTGCCTTTCGAAAACGAGTGAGAAATTTTGAATGGGGGACTGTAACCATCCTAGAGTCTGAACGATATTTTTACACTTCTGGATCGGGTGTTGAATTCTATGCCATTGGCAGAATTACTGAAAATGACTCTTCTGTAGTGAATGCTATAAAAAGATTTAAAAATTTGACGTGGGCTGGGACTGATCGTGGAATTTATAATGATGGGAATTCTATACTTTCAGATATTGTTCAGTTTGGCCTCGATCCGACATTGGAAGATTCAGCCATCGATAGTTCAAATGTAGAAGTTAATGATATTGTCAGTGGGAATGATGTCATGTATTGTTGTTCCTCGAATGGAAAAATATACCGATATTGGGATGACCCTGATACTCAATCAGAAGGGAATATTTGGAAAGGATATTCCGTGCCTGATTTCGGACCTATTCACCGAATGCATTTGTATGAGTCCTCTGATAAGCATTATCTTGTTGTAATATCCTATAATAGATTAAAATCATTAGACGTGACGCCAGGTGAAGGAGTTTTTGAATGAGTTCGATAGTTCAATGGAACAGTCAAGAGGGATGGTCCGATTGGATTAACGAAGAAGTTGATGGGCGCTCTCCTCGTATTGTTGGAAGCGCCCTCAAGCTTCCCTTTAACAGATGTGGACACCACGGCACTGGAAATATAACGAGTCAACGTATTGCTAGGTGGAGTTGGGGTCAGCGAGAGACTCTGAACTCAGACTTCGTCAATGATGATGACACTGTAGACCCCTTGGTCGGCGGAAACATAGATCATAGCTCAACTCCTTCCGGAGCTGTTGAATTGTCTGAATATGGAATTAATTTCGTTAATCGAAATGCTTATTCTAATATATTCACAGGTTCTGGCGATGGTGGGACGTTACGAAATGATTTTGATTATCCAGACAATGCCAATGGTAATTTTTATGTCTCTTGCTGGGTCAAAAGTCACTTGACTGATTATTCTAGTGGCTTCGCGCTTATATCTGGGTACTACGACACTTGGGGAGTTGATGGTTACGCATTAGGCATCACTGTCGATGGAAGAATATCTGCTTTCATACAAGATTCAGGAGTTTGGTCAGAAGTCAGCATGTGCGGAGAGGACACCTACGTAGACACTGGCTGGCATCATGTATTATTAGTAGGCTCCCAAGAGGGCGCATCTGGAAGGTTGTGGCATACTGTAATAGATAACAAAGTTTGCTCGTTTGATTATCCGTCTGGATCGGGGCAGAAAACATCCTCTGCGGGCAGATTTACAATAGGGTCTGTTGATACCAATACATCCTTGGGATTCGCTGGAATTGTAGACGAACTTGTAGTCGCAAACTGGTCTGGAGACAAAACAAATTTTTCTGATGAATGGTCCGCCAGCTATCGTCATTCTTCAAACTCTTTTATGTCTCCTGTCTTTGATTCAGAAAGAGAGAATAGTTTGACCTCCGGAATATATGTTGAATATGAATCGCCTAATGATTCCAGTGTACAGTTCTCATTTAGAGCAAGCGACTCTCCATTTGATCAGAATGACAGTGTCATACCGTGGTCTGGATTCACTCCTTCTGGATTAGTCTTGAACTCTGTAAACACAGATTTAAGTGATTTTGGAATATTCACGAAAGGCCGATACCAACAAGTCCGGATGAAATTGGACCCTTCCAGTGAGTTTTCTTCCATATCTGATCCACTTCAGTTAGATACCCCGTCAGTTACTAATTTGGTTGTGAAAACCTCTGTTTCTAACAAAATTCTAGGTGCAACAGCCCACGCTTACGAATCAGGCACTATTTTAGGACAAATCATCAATTTCTCGGGTAGCAAACAAATAGACAAAGTCAGCTTGAATCTAAGCGTCACCAAGAAAGAACAGAGATCATTTATAGTAGGGAAGGGCGACACGTTGTCATTCCAGGCAGGAAACTTTCAAGATGGTCGACACGAGTGGGCATTCCAACCGGTGATCAACTGGGGAGACGACGAGTGGGAGACTAGTGGAACTACCATTAGGAACTATTTTCAAAATGGCAGTTGGACTGACATAAATGACGTGATTACCAACGCTCCATACCTGAAGTACAGTTTGTTCTTTCCGAAGGGTGGTTTATATGATTTATGGGGATACGGATATGTCAATGGCAATGGTATCTACTGGACTTTTGACGATGACCGAAGCCATTTACGTCGTTTCACTTTAGGTGACGATATTTCTGGTTGGCAAGGTGTTCCCAAATGGACTAAATTTGGTTCATACTTCTTAGAAGAAGGAGGATTGCATGATTTTTTCATATATTTAGGTGAGTCAAATACCACAATGCTAGACCAGTGGTATTTTACTACGGACTCTAATCTTCAAGAGTCCATAGAATTGTCTTTGCCAATGCCTTTGTCAAAGTCTCCTTTTAATACGGCTGTGAGAATGCGAAGCTTATATCAAGGGGCAGTAGATGACTTAGAGACTCCTCAATCTGCACCGACTGTCAATGTTACTATGTGGCTTCCTTCACGTAACATTTCTGCATCTGGCAAATTCAATTATGAGGTTATTGATGACTCAGGATCTGTTGGAATTACTGCGACGGATGGAATTTCTGTGGAATTCTGGCAGATTGGTGGAAGCTCTTCCTTTTTTGCGTCTTGGGATTACTATAAGGTTAACTAATGTCAGACAATTTAGGTAAACAATTTATTAGCACGAATTACGGACAAACCACCGACTTGGGCGAAAATACCTTCAACTATTCGATGGAGTTGCATGAATTCCATGAAGCCCTAACTCCATATGGCGTGATAGAGACTAGACCTCCAGAACAATCAATTTTCACCCTGGATGATTTCTCTGAAGGGACACATTTCAGGACAGCGCCTGAAAGTGTCACAAACTCCCTGACATTGCAACTTGAAAATAGGTTATTAACGATTATCCTTGATGAATCTGGGTCAATGACATGGAATGACCAGCATGAAGACAGATATACGTATATTAAGCGTCTTTTGAGCAAGCTCGATTCCACATATCCGGGAGCAATAAAAGCAAACTTAATTGGATTTGGAGGCTCATTAACTGATACCAATTTATTTATTGCTCAATCAGGTTCTGGATCTTTGTCTGATGAAGGACTGTCTTTTGAACAGCAGTTGTCTTCCAGTTTTCAGGACAGCGTATATGATTTTGCCGGAGTTAGGGTGGTCAGGCGGACGGATAGATTTCCTGAGCATCCTGCTGATGGAGTAGTAGTAGCAGAGGGCATCTATGAAGCAGTTCGAGACGATGATTTGTCGCAAGGTCAAACATATTACTACGGCATCTGGTCGTTTAATAAAGATCGACATTACAGTACGGGGCAATTTATTCGTGGTGTTCCTTATGATAGAATACTGCCCCAAGGTGTAAACTTCGCAGTCGCTACTCCTAGAATCCTTCCGGGGGTTGAACGTGACTCATACACATCGTTGATATATAATTTTGTCGAGAATTCAGGCTCTCTCATTTTTGATTCTTCTGGCAATGGAAGGCATGGATCTGTCGGAAACAATGTGATCCTTGATAATTTTTGGTCAGGGGACTCCACAGCATCTAGTTATCAAGGGACATCTATAAAAAAATCTGTTGGAGTTCGATTTGATGGCGAATTTGACATTATTGAAACCACCTTAGATGACACTGAAGAATTCTATCCGGGTATCAATAATGTGACTGTCAATTTCTGGGTGTATCGTTACTCTAACTCTGAAGAGCAGTGGGTTCTTGGAACTTCCACTGCAATTGAATCCAACAAAGTAGGGTGGGCTATAACAGTTGATGGCACTGGAAACGTCATTGTACGATACAACGATATGATTAGCGGAATTTCTGCATCCTTGCCCATGGGAATACCAACGGAAGAATGGACTATGGTCACTATCCGGATGTCTTTCGATTCTGGTTCATATAATACTCATGGTTACGTAAATGGCTCTCCTGTAGCCACAAGTGTTGACGCAGGTTCCACCATCAGCGATTCTGATATCAATACCCTTTATGTGGGAGCGAAACCAGAAACTAGTGGAGCTTCTTGGGGTGGAATAGACTTTTTTGGAATCTTAAACCAAATTAGCATTCATGGAATATTGCGAGATGACAGTTATATTCTCAACATGCATAATTTGGAGGATGGCATATTTAACCAAAATCTTAGTGATTATCTTACAACCCCCCCTGACAATTTACAAAGAGAAGTTCTTTTGAATTGGGAAATTGGAGAAGATTATGACTATGAAGGTGGCTCGGTAAAAATAGTTCGTAAATACAACGAACTTCCTACTCATGATGAGGATGGCGAAGTCATTGTTGAATTGTCGGCAGAACCGGGCGAATATTTTTATATGGACAGTGATGACCTGACCCACGGAGGTGATTACTATTATAGATTTTATACGATAAATAGCATAGGAAACCTATGTGATAATCTGGAGTCTAGGGTATCATCTGTTCGGGTGCCGCCTTCGACGGATGTTTCTTCCGATCCTCCTGCCCCCGTCACAGGAGAGACTATAACTCCCGGCAATAAAAAACTACTTCTACAATGGTCTAATCCCGCTTCTGATTCCCGATGGGTAGGTACAAAAGTGTTCTTCTCGAACACTCAGTTCCCCACTGCAAATATAAACAGCAGGGGAGAAATTGAATCGGATAGCGAAGAATTAATTGATACGGTTAAAGAATACTTTGCACATCGTATCAGGGGCAAACGATTTGGTTCAGATGTCCCTCTAGCTAACGGTAATACACATTTTTATACCATTGTTACTTATGATCAATTTGGTCGCATTTCAGAATCCAGATTCCTGGAAGGAGTACCGTCGTCTAAGTTAGATACAACGTTTGGCCCAGAGAATGTAACTGATGTAAGCGTGGTAGTTGTTAATCCAACAACATTGTCTATCCAATGGACCAATCCAACCTTAAAATCCGAGCGTCTCGAATTGTACTTCGGAGAATCGGCCGTGTGTTTCGCCAGTGTACGAGATGCATTTGGTGGAAGTCTGTCTGACGTTACTAATCTCAAGTTTGAAATCTGTTCGTCGTTTGATACCCGACCCATACAAGCTCGAAGGTGGGAATTGGGAAACGATTCGCAGGCTTGGGTGGACGAAGAAGGTAATCCTAGCGAAGATCCTTCGGGTGGTTTTGCCGGGGATTCTGGGACAGACTTCCCCTCTAGTGGCTCTTGTTTTTCTCCAGCCGAAGCAGAGCAAGAAACTATTCTAACTTATGCCACTGTTGAAAGTGGTTTGGTTAAAGGCATTGTCACTCATACGTCTGACAGTGAAATATTAAGCAGGCGAATGAATTATGAAATGACCATCCGATCGCAGTACAAAGTACAAGATCCGGAAGTCTCTGATGTCAGTCTATTCGAATTCAATACTCAACCTGTCAGTGTGAGATTTACTCATCCTATTAAGATTGCAGTTTTAAATAAGTTAGATAAATATTGTACAGTGCAACCAGGGCAGGAAGGATTGATCAGGGGAGACGAAGCGTGCCCTTGTTCCAGCGACGAAGATGCTCCCAGCCCCAGAGCCCGACGATTTGACGGAGGCTACATAAATGCTGTCAATCCGTATGTAGTTCGAGTGGAAATACAATATAAAGGTGAATCATTGCCGGATGGGACACCGGTCACCATGGAAGTCTTTTCCCACAGAGATGAAGAAGACGAAGAATTCTTACAAGTCAAGTCAACACGAACTTCGGTTCAAGAAGGAGAATATACAACTTCTTCGGTTCAAACAGAGAGATATGACCAAAATGGCAATGCCACAGGAGAATTGATTTCTAAGAGTGTGGTTGACATTGATATTCCGCACCCTTCTGAACCTGACTGGATTGATGTTTACATTAGCATAAATCATGAAGGATTCTTTGTAGACGGAGTACATTCAGTAAGATTCATAGGGACGTTGTTCATACAGGCGGATATTACGAAGCCATTTGAAGATGGCATTGATGTCTCTGAGCAATTTGCGACAGTGTGGACCCTTGATCCAGATTTCCCAGAAGACCCTACAAAGACGCTGCCCGCACCGGATGGTACTGTAGTCAAGTGGGAGTTAGAAAAAGGACAATACGGTCGAGATCGGCCTTTCTATAGCACAGAAGAATTACCGAACCTAATAAGTGGAGTCTACTCTACGACAGTCGCTGGAATTGCTCGTAATGTCTTTTTTGGACCTGTAGGAGATATCGAAGTTCACAATGTCATCAAGAGCTGCGGTGAAGACTCACCTCCCGAAGAATGCTGCATTGGTGAGGAATACACCATAAAAGCCAGTGTAATCTTGGGTGAAGAATCTGCATTTGATGGGGAAATCTTTAACTACACTTGTCAGACAGAAACGTTCAGCAACGAGAGATTTTTCATCAATGCTCACAGAGACAACCCAGGGCAAGACCCCCACTGGATAGCGTGGGGAGACGGAGAGGATTTACTTCGATTCCAAATCGCCGCAAATCCTGTGGAAGTTGAAGTTAATCCCAATTTGGACATGTTGGGAGTTTCTGAATATAACTCTTGTGTAAATAACCTCATCGACGGGGCTAACAGAGAGCTTCCAATAGGGCATATAGTACAGATAACTGCACCTGGAGAAATTCTATGGGATGTTACGTTTGATGAAGATCCATACACTGGCGAATTAACTCCCATATCTTATCAGTCCATTTCACCTCAAATAGCAGAAGATTTGGGGGTCCCATTTATTGCAAATATTCCCATACGAGGGACAATAACTGATTTTTACATCAGATACAACGCAGATATAGGCTCAGCGAATCCAAAGCCGACAGAGTGCTCCGGTGAAGGATTAGATGTTGATCTTTTAAACTGTCAATACAGAAACATTTGTGATCCAGATGACATAGGAGAAAAGTGGGACAATGTGGCTGTCGTCAGCGGGCGAACCACAATCACAGTTGCAAATAAACCCGTCACAATGTTTGCAGGTGGTGATTACGAAGATGGAGCCCCTCCTATAAAGGTGGGATTTAAAGAACCTTTAAGTGCCAGAGTTATTGAAGCTCGGTATCCTAACGGCGAAGTAATGTCCGAATTCGTTTTGAATACTAGAATTACATTTGTTGTTGAAGTGAACTTTTCCAATCGTCCCGTCCCAGATGGGACCCCTATAGATATAACAGTGGAGGGGGATGGGGCATCATTAGTTGTCTTATCAAATTGCCAAGGACAGATAGAAGGTTGCAGCCCATCTTCTGGTGGTGTGATCTACACCAGGCAAATTAATGACTTCAGATTGAATCCGTCTGGTGATAAAAGATCGCTTGCGTTTTTTACTATTGAGCCCATAGGCAATGTCACCTTTAATGCAAAAATAAATGTAACTTGCAGATATGACAAATTGGGAACAGTCGAAAGAGAGGTTACTCGATGTATTCAACTGCAAAATACTGTTAATGTCAGTGGTCAGACATCGCCACCAGAAGTAGGAGACGACCCTGAAATAGTAAATGAGCACAGGGTCACAAGTAACGAAGCAATTGTTTATGATACTGTTCAGGATGTATACGAAAAGACTAGAGGTGCCCAAGTGGGACGCATGGGACACTTTGTGTCGTCATCCATGTCTGGGACTGTGGACCAGTTATTCCTGATGGGAGGATACCTTGGACAAGGAATAAACATTCAGAACCAGGAGGACCTATCTACTGCTGACATAACGCCATACTGTGAAGTATTTAATAGCAGCACACAGGAATGGAGTTTTATTGCCAATATGCCCACTGCTAGATGTTGCGGGCAAACTGTTGAAAAAGATGGGACCATATATTGCATTGGAGGTCTTAGCCTGGACCCCGGACCTGTAGATCGGTATATTGTTTCTCGAAAAATAGAATCGTATGATACTCGATCTGGCGTGTGGAATTCCACATTAACAGTAATGCCTGAAAATTACGGCATAGCTTTTGGTGATGCCCAGATTATGGGAGATGACATTTATGTTGTTTGTGGCATTAGAAGCATAGTGAATAACTCACAGCCAGGTATTATCAACGATAGAATACTCAAATATTCTATATCGAATGATTCGTGGGACGTAATAGTACCTTCTAATGTATTGGAGTACATGAGAGTTTCTCCATTTGGATTTAAAAGAGAACCTGTGGGACAATCAGTCCCCCCGAAAATACGAGACTACTATATTTACGGAGGATCAATTCCAAGACCTAGCGATCTTGTAGAATCAGAGCGCAATGCAGAAATATCAAAACTATTGTCTGAATTCAGGTCTTCCATATTGACTTCATCTTACTATCTCAATCTTCCTCCATCGGAGCAGAAAACCTTCGTAGAAGACGAGGAAGAAAAAATACGAATGAGCGTGACTGTCCCGGCATTTGAATACCCGTTTGGCGGGTTTCGGTTCAGTACGAACGACGAGTATTTATCTGATGGCATTTTGTACATGAATATATCAACTTCGCTGGAGAGTGAATGGCCCGTTATGCCTAAGGCGCGAGATCGAGGACAGTCCATTTATGTCCCTCATCAAGATATCGCCTATTTCTTTGGCGGATCTAATCAAAATCAATCTGCAACCCTTAACCATGTAGATAGCATTGATTTTACTTCGAACAACCAATATGCTCAGTTGACTCCTTTATCACGAGGCAGGGCTTTGTTTGGGGCTGCCTTGTTGGCGGATGATGTTTATTTCTCCGGAGGGTTGACAAGCGGACACAGATCAGGTTGGGCTCAAATAAACATTCATCAGTCCCCTCAATATGTTGAGGCGCTTGGGACTCAAAGCAGTGGTCTTCTCATTTCCATCACAAATGACTCTGGTGAAATAATTGATCGTGATATTAGAGTTGATGTGCGAGGAAAAATTAGAATTGATGCATTAGATGGAATATTGTCTGAGTTTTTGGCTAATCGAGCAGCAGATCGAGCGTTGGGCGGCGATGGCAGTGGGACTGCTACTGATTTACCCAGTGAGGGCGATGAGGTAGATGCTCAACGATTGATTGAAGCTCAAAACAAAATCATTGATCCTAATAGCGACGAATTTCAATTCAACTCAGCCAGGAAACTCGGGGAACAGGTGCATCTATTCCCGATAATTTATAGTCAAACTGAATTCGTCCTGAAAAATGGCGTTGGTGGTGTAACCCTGAGACCTCGATCAGAAGATCCACTAGAAGAGTTTTCCCGATTAGGGGAATATATTAATGATAGACTGGCTGCCACACCAATCGATTCAGACGAGCGGTTCGAAGGCGATTTAACCCGAGAGGAACTTGCTGCTCTTGGCGAAGTTCTAACGACGGTTGAAATCCCGCCAACGATTATTGAGTCTGGACGATTAAGAGAGCTATATAAGATAGAGACAGTTGTGACTATTCTGGATGATTTCTATTTTGGACAAACTGTAAGTGAATTTGATTTATCTGTTCAAGATAACATCGAAAGCAGAATCGAAGAATTATTAACTCCTCCTGACGCCGACGACGGAGAAACAACCCAAGATAAACTTGGAGGCTCTGGACTTGATGACGAACAGAACTACGGACGACGACAAGACCTTTCAGAGTCTGAGTGTTTAGTGTTGGAGAATAGCGCAAAACCAGACATACCCACTTCTGACACTCCAAAAACGCAGCGAGGTTCGGACCAGTCTAACCGATCATCGCCTGGGGGGCCAGGGGCTACCGGTCAATGCCTGTTCTGTACAACTGTCCTTCCTCTTGCCCCAGATATCCGCAGTCAGCTAAATACAGTGTCAGTTCAGTATTTCAATTACACAGATTGGATTCCACAAATCAAGAAACGATTGGTGAGTAATACTTCTTCTTTGTCAGAAGTTATCAATGAAATTGACATCATTGATCACGAGATTCCATTTGGGGGGAGTCAGTTATACAACGCTATGTTTGAATCTGGACGTATCATGTCCGGAGAGACTTTTGATGATGTTAAAAAAGTCATATACATTTGCTCAGACAATGCTCAGAATTTATCCCTTGTCACGAGACGGTCCGCAATTGAAGAAATCAATTCGATTGACGGAGAAAAAGAAGTCCCCGTAGTTTATGCTGTTTTTAGTACATCTTTCCCAGTTAGCTTGTCTGCTCAATTGCAACAAGCTGATTCTGGCGATGTAGTTAAAATAACAGAAGAAACTGGTGGTCAGTCTACCACTCTTACTTCTACTTCGTTCCTGGATCAAATTTTAAACTTGACACTGGGAAGTGCTACCGGAGGGTTGGGGTATGGCATATATCATAATACCCTGTCTTTCGACGAATTGACGTCTTTGACTTCGATGACTCCGTCGTTTTATTTGCCTTCAAACACTCAAGGATACATCAGACTTCAACATAGTAGTGATGGCTATAATTTCTCGGATTGGAGCGAAAGATTCGAGGGAAACCAATTCATCGATTTTGTCGACTTTTTTGCATTAAAATTAAACATAGAAGTTGTTCTTACCACAGGTTTCACTGCGGGAGATTCCGAAGAATATGACTCCATTCCAACTGGAATTCCAAAATTGATTAACGTGGTATTTGACACTTCTGGTGAGCGGGAAGACCTTCTGTTTGTTGACAAAGAGGATGTTCTTACTAATGCTCAACAAGTTGCAGTTTCTTTTGAGGGTTCACTACCAACGAATGCAATTATTGATGTCGGCGCTTGCCCTTCAGAATCTCATAATTGGGATGACTACCACTCTCCGTCTCAACCTTCTGTCAGAGAACATGGTAAAATATTCCTGCTTTCTCGGACTCGAAGTGCGAATTCTATTGTTCCCAAAGAACCGCTGGATACGAAGGATCAGATTGTTTACACATCAACATATGGAGCGTGGAATCCGACCGCTGATATAACGATATTTGAGATGAAAGACGACGTAGAATCAGAGGTATTACGAGGATACAAGGCTTTTCCTAGGCAAGGACAAATTATGTTCGATTCTCGACAAGATCCTACAAAGACATTTAGCATATCGATAATAAATGACGATAAGATTCGAGTTGGAGTGAGGATGAGGAATCGTTTGCACACCGACAGTATAACCATGTCTGGAATAGGATACATGTACAGCACCAACGACGAAAAACCACCCGAGTTATCTCAAGTTGCTCCCAGAGCAATAAACGTGTTTGTTTCTCCGCAATCTCCTACTTCAAGTGACACATTCTTTGCCTTATACACTTATGTTGACCTTAACAACGATGACGAAGAAGGAACAATTATATCTTGGTTCAGAAATGGGCAGCAGCTTTTCGAAGTCCAAAATAAACTATCATGGAATAATGACAACTTGCTATCGGAGCACAAACTCGTACCAACGGATAAAATACATTTCACTGTAACACCAAGCGATGGTCGAGAATTTGGGGAAACAGTTTATTCCCCCACTGTTGCAGTGCTTCCACAAGAGCCTGGCGCTAGCGACGTAAGGTTAGTGCCCCGGCGCGATACTGTTGTCAATAACAGGTATGATACTTCCAGCATAATTCATGTCGAATATGAATTCAATACAGACGATGTTGGTTCTGCATCTCTGGAGCAAGGAACAATAATACAGTGGTTTGTGAATGGATCTTTATTTAAAAGCGGTACATTCTCTGAAACAGAGCCAGTTGATGAAACATTTCCCATTACGCAACTAGATCCTGCCGAACTACAAGCGGGAGTTTCCGCGCATGAAATCGGCAATCAGATTTATTGTGAAGTTACGCCCAAAACCATCATAGTAACTGGGGAATTGGTGCGAAGTCAGGTGGTCACTATAGAGAATTCCATTCCAATCGCCCGGAATGTCAATATCTCCCCTGAATTCCCGAGCAATCAATCCACTTTGACACTGTCGTATGAACTAGAGGACGTTGATATCCTTCGTGGAATCCAGACAGATCAGTCTGAAATTAAGTGGTATAAGTCCATCAACGGAACAGACTTCATTGAACAGTCGGTTCATCAAGATTCTGTCACCGTTCCATCTGCAAGCCTCACCATTGGTGATTACTGGTACGTCACTGTCACTCCATTCGATGCTTTGGAGGTCGGAGCAATTGTACAAAGCGAGACTAAAACCATTCAATAACGTTGTATAATTGGGCATGTCACAACCATTTACCGACATCGTATGCCTAGTCCATAATCAGCTGGCGATCACAAAAGGGTTTGTGAAACACCTGTACGATCACACGGAGAATTTCCGTCTTATCTTCGTGGATAACAACAGCGATGATGGGACTTCAGAATGGTTAAAGGATAATCAACAAAAGTATAATTGGCATATACTTACAGCAAAAAACGATGAAGGCGAGAAGGATAATTTAGGTGTCATAGGTGGTCGGAATCTGGGGGCAGAATATGTGACCGCTGATTACTTTGTAAACATTGATAACGATCAATATGTTGGAGCCAATTGGCTCCAAATCCTTCATGACAAAATGTCACAAGGTTTTGATATCGTAGGTTGCGAGGCATGGCGTTTAGTTCCTCCAGGAAAAGGAGGGGCAGTAGTCATTGATGGGCAATCTCACAACAGGTTTTATTACCCTTACCATCGGTGTCAAAACAAACATGAAAAATTCACCTATATCGGTTGTGGTGGCATGCTCATTCGCAGAAAAGTCTATGATGAAATTGGGCTGTTTGATGATCGGTATAACCCGGCATATTTTGAAGATCCAGATTTTTGTTTTCGGGCAATTCAATCTGGATTCAAATTAGGATGGTGTCCTGAATGTCCTATCAACCATTTGTCGCACCAGACCTTCAATAATCAAAGATTATTTGACAAAAACAAACAATTTTTACTTAGTTGGAATAAGTTTAAATCAAAGTGGAAAACATGGTTTCCAGAAGAAGGAGAACAATAAATGGACTTACAACCTATGTATGACAAAATTGTAGTGAAACAAGCTGAAGCAGAAGACAAGATTGGCGGCACTTGCATAATTGCACCCGAAACTTCAAAAGAAAAACCCAAGAGAGGCGAAGTGGTCGCTGTAGGACCTGGTCTGCTATTGAATGATGGCACTCTTGCTGATATGCCTCTGTCTGTTGGGCAAAAAGTTTTATTTTCTCCTTACGGCGGAAGTGAAGTAGATCTTGGAGGCGAGAAATTTTTAATCATGTCCGCCAATGATGTATTAGCGGTGTATGGTGATGCCTAAGCTACTTTTAGATGATGCACCTATCAGCAGAATTGGCTGGATCGCTCCTGATGACATCTACGACAGTGTCACAGTAGGCAAAGGTGGGATCACTAAAATAGATGCGGTTGAGCAATACCTTGGAGAGTACGCTATTGTGTGGTTACAGGTGTGGGCAAACGATAAGATAATCGCTCGATATAATGCTCGCAATTTAGACAGTATTAACTATTTTTAGAACTGGATAGAATTATGCCTCAACATCAGAGTAGAGAAAAAATAGAAGCTCTTGTTCAATTCGTTGATCCACATAACAAGGATTTGAACCCTCTTCAAAAGATTGTCCTGTCCAAATGCAATATTGCAACAGGTGAAGATGGCAAACAATCTTTAGAATTGGATGGACATTTGACTCCAGATTTAATCAGTGTCATTCTGTCAAAGATGAGCATTGAAGTCCTATTGGATATTCGTGACGTATTGTATGAAATCAGCCGATCATCAGGCGTCAGCAAATGGGGGCCAAAGATTGGCGGAAATACTCCATCCATTCCATCAGAGGCACCTGCTAAGTCTGATAAGGATGATATACTCACTCCTAAAATTGAGGATGTATGCGAATAGCAATATGTACAAACCATTATGCTCCTGCCATTGGTGGGTGTGAAACGGTCACTCGCAAAATAGCCGAATACCTCTGTGAATATCATGAGGTATTCGTTTGCACTCGACGTATGCCTGGAAGGGATCATCGTATATTCTCGGGTTACAAAGTGGTCGAGTATGTTCCAGATAAGGATAACTTTTTCCACAAAATTCAGAAACTCTCACCTGACGTAATTTTAGTATACAGTGATGTATTTGACTTTTTTCATCCGATAATAAGTTCTTTATCTACGCCGATAATTCTGGCACTTTGTGGGGCTAATTGGCTTTATAGCCACCCCAATGTCGCCAGAAAGTTGCCCAGTTATTCTAACGTTAAATCGTTAGTTTGCCATTCTAGATATGACCGGGATTACAAACTTTGTACGTCAGAACCATTAATGAAAAAAATGAGCATCATTCCCAATGGCGTTGACTTGGATGAATTTGACAACAATGTACTATCAAGAGAATTTCTGTCTGAGAAATACAACATTAATCATAATAAACGATGGTTGCTAAATGTTTCGAATTTTTTCCCAGGTAAAGGGCAGGACCACTTGGTGGACATAGTAAGATCGTTTGACTCTGGTGCCGAATTTGAATACATACAAATTAGTAATGACATTCCATTCTCAACAGGTAAAGTTCTAGAGAACTCGTGGAAAAAGCAATTACATGTGCATAAGGTTAACAATGCCACGTTATTAAAAAATCTATCCAGAGAAGAGATAGTGGCGTTTCTTAAATCTAGTAATGTTTTTGCGTGTACTTCCGAAAAAGAAGTAGCTCCTCTAGTGATTCTAGAATGCATGGCAGCCCAGCTGCCATGGGTCTCGACAACTGTGGGCAACGTTGAAGAGCTGTCTGGAGGCAAACACATAGGAGCAATCAAGGATAGACGATACCACAATGTTTTCGACGATCGTGTTATTAGATTATTTCGAAATGCGATCCTTCAGGCTTGGAATGACCCCACGCTGGGGGAAGAGGGTCGGTCTCATGTTGAGTCAGAATTCACTTGGAATTCCATTTTGCCGAAATACAGAAACTTGGTGGAACTATGAAACTTAGCGTAATAACCACAGTGTACAATGCGGCCCCATATTTGTCTGAAAGCTTAGATTCTCTGTTTAGTCAAACTTTCCGTGACTTCGAGTTAATTGTAGTTAATGACGGTTCGACAGATGAGAGTCGTGACATCATGTTGAAGTATCTCGATTATCCCAACGTGCGTATTTTAGAAAACAAACATAATGAAGGCATTCCTGTCAGTAGAAATAGAGCGCTTCTCGAAGCTAAAGGCGAATATGTCGCCATTCACGATGGCGATGACATTAGCTTGCCAGTTCGATTTCAAAAAGAAGTAGCATATCTTGATAATGACTCGGATGTAGATTTTATAGGGTCTCATGCATTAAAGATAAGCCACACGGGGGCTCTTCTAGGTGTCATGTCGTATCCTCCCGAATCTACACAAGATGCTTTCCGTATGGTTAAAAAGTACAAATTAAACCCTATAATAGATCCTACAAGCATGTATCGCAGAGATGTTGTGTTAAATTCTGGCGGATACTCTATGTCTCCAGGTGTGAGAACCGCGCTAGATTTACATCTATGGTGTCGACTGCTTTCCAAGGGGCATAAATTGTACAATATACAGGAACCTTTGATTAAATACCGGATTAATCCAAAGGGAGTTACTAGAACTGAAAACGATACTATGACGGTTGCCACAGATGATATTGTAGCAACTTTCATTAGAAAAAACTTTGATGACGTAGTTTTGCGTCAGTCCTTTTTTAAGCAGGATTCTTTTACTGAAATAGCGAAAAATATTGCGGAGAATAAACATGATCGTTAACACTGAAAATGGCATCAATGTCGGGAATGGTAATGGTTCTAAGTGGTCGACCGAAGAAATGATGATGCTTTATCATCTCAAAGTGGCCAAAAAAACTCATCGAGAGATCACAGAAATTATGACGTCAAAGCTTGGCAGGCGTGAATATAGTGAGAACCTAATACATAAAAAATGGCAGCAAACTGATTGGGTGAAATTCCTTGAAGAGCAAGGAGAAAAAGAGGCCGCCCTTGCCGAGATTACAGAAATAGAAGCAGAAAAACAAAAGATCATTGAAACTACCCTCGGAAACCAGGACCGACTGGTAAAGCGAGAGCATGCAAGAACAGAAGTCATCATAGATGCTCTGAAGAGTTCAATTCTTCGGCTTCCTAAACCTAAGTCGAGCGATTCAAAGTACACACCATGCAAGCACAAGTACAGAGCAGAGCACATGGGAGTGATACTCAGTGACATTCACATGGGAGCAAGCTATACCAAAGAAGATACCGGTGGTTTGTCTGAATTTAATATAGACATTGTTTTAAAACGTTTGAACGTTCTTAAAACTACTCTGCTAAGCATAGCAGAACGACATAGGCACGTTTGTGACCTTCCAGAGTTGCACGTTTTTAGCCTTGGTGATGTTGTGGCAGGCATGCGAGATGCTGGAGCATGGTCGAGCAATTATATAGACTTGGACATCTATGACCAGATGATTGCTGGGGCCGCTGCATTGCGGGATGTAATGGCCACATGGGCTAAGGCATTTAAAAAGGTCCATTTTTACGGGATATTCGGCAATCACGGACGAATCGGGAAGAAAGGCGCACAAAAAGATTACACCAACTGGGACCGGATATGCTACGAATTCTTGCGGGTCTCCATGCAAGAATATGATAATGTCGAATGGGAAATCCCCAAAGCATGGTGGTTGCAGAAGAAGATCTTGAATCACAATTTCTACATGACTCATGGTGACGGGATTAGAGGATCTATGGGAGTCCCCTACTATGGAGTAGAACGAGCAGAACGTCTCATCCTTGGATTGATGAAGGAAAAGCCAGACTACATGCTACTAGGACACTTCCACTCTCCTGCGGAGTTGGCAACGAACAGTGGTCGCATCATAATGAATGGAAGCTTCATGGGCGGCGACATGTATTCTCTTAAAGATCTCCGGCGAAAAGATAGATCAGAACAAAAGCTTTTCGGCATACACGAAGAGAAGGGGGTCACTTGGAGTTACAATATTCAGCTTGACCGGGGAGAATAATTACATGAAGGGCACTAACATGGGCAATCAACCGCTGCATAAATATACACCGAGATGGATGCTTAACATCATTGAAACTAAAAAGTGTGCTGAGTGTGGAGAGAAAGCACACAAACATGACATATGTGCTATCGGAGTCCGCAGTTTCGGTGCGGAGGGAAAGTGCACAACGTATGTGGAGCATAAATGCGGAAAATGCCAAGTGCGTACTATCACTAGCTTCGCTAAAGAAAAATTATCCAGTGTTGAAGACTTATGCTACATGATAATAGAACAAATTCACGCTCAGAAAAAACTTGAAAAGTCGAAAGAGCTTAGTCAACAACAAAATTCTAACAGTCAGATAGGTGATGATGAAGTGGATGCCTTAAAACAATTTCTAGAAACTAATGAGTCACATGCTGACTTTCTGAAATATATAGGATCAAACGAAATCACAGAAGACGATGAAGATTAAGAATTTACAATTTATCCGGTGGTTTTTGACTCAAGAAATTGACCTTGGGACAGACACCGTCAATAAGATGCTTGAAACCAGCGTTCAAGTGCATCATTTTGGAGAGCCTGACACCGCGGAATTCAAAAACAATACTGTCGTGTGTCAGTCTCCCTCTTCATTGACTATGTTTCTTTTCAAGGTAACCGAGACGATCTTATCTACTCAAATAGAGTCTCTGCTACAACGAGATAAAATGGGTCTTGCACTTTTACACATGTGTCGAAGCTATGTTCATTTAGAGCAATCAGGCAAATATCAAGGCCCTCCTGTCTTAATAAGTCTGGACAAGATACCTGTTGTTTCTGTTATTTTGCGAGACATCGTTCAACCCCTCGTGGACCCCATGGATTTTGAATCAGTTTTATTTGCTCCGTGCAACTATACTGACACTTGTCGCATCATAAAAGATGCTTCAGAATTTGAACATGATTACGGAGTGTCGCAATTTAGAGGATCTGATAGGACGTTCCCGATGATTTTGTGTAATTCTAATGTCCACAATGATGCAGCTCAACAGTGCCACATGGTGGTAAAGTGTTTAGAAGCATCGTTTGGGAGAGACCGATCGGAGAAAGTAATAAAAAATATTTTATTGGGGGAAGAGTTAGCACTTACATCTCGATTGCTCACAGTCTTGAAAACTATAAAAGGTTGTCCTAGGTATGTGTTGCGATTCCTAAGTCTCCTTGAATCTCACCTTTCTGAATCAGACCTGGCACAATCAGCAGAATCTCAATGGAAACGAATAAAATCAGACCAATATTTGAATCAATATATTAAGACCTCGCAATCGAATACACAGGTGGCTCGACAATGGTCTCAATGGTCTATGATGATGGGACTAATTGAAAAACAATTAGATCCCATGCGAGGCTCCATGTGGCCCGCTTCAGAGACTGTGAAACCTCATGAAGATCGCCTTCGATTGATAATACACGAAAAAGCAGAGGAAAAAGGGAAAAATCAGGCTAATTTTGAAGAAATGTTGGAAGCAGCTCGAAACTTGTATAATCACAATGCGGTTGAACCAGGCAATTTGATCGAAGAGATGCTGAAGGAGAATAGGATATGGAAGCAATAGACCTTGAACAACTGGAATTAGCGTTAGTCGAGCTTACCATACGAATACAAGAAGCCAAGGGTTTGAATTACAATGGCAGATCAATACAATGTGATCGTAAACTCCAGGGAGCCCTGGTAAAGTTGGGGTCTATTTGCCAATATGTTGCAGACGTAAAAGGAGAAGGCAACAATGAGGTGGTTACAAAGACTAATGAGGAAGGCTGAACAGCCTCAGAGTAAAGGCACTCCAGGTTCACCCGGAGGCGGGAATGTAGGAGCGCCTATTTTTCCAGGGCAATCTTCAATTTTTACGCCAGAACGCAATCGAAGGAGAAGAAATGTTAATAAAAAGAAGTACCCCGAATCCGCAAAAGGTCGAAGTTGGAACGACACTTCTCAGATGTAACTGTTGTGGCAAACCCGTAGTGGGCGGCATGACGAAAGTGGGATCATCTGAATCAGAAACTGAAACTACATGTCCTGAATGCTTGAGTAAAACGAATGGTGGAATTAAGAGTCGGTAACACTTTCACAGACATCATAGGCCCTTTACCCAATTCTTCGTGGAAGGAAATTGAGAGAAGACTCTCTTTTCGCCCACAAGGTTTTGCGTTCTCCCCCTTATACAACCGATGGATTACCCGAAACGGCAAAAAAGTGCGACGGATTTGGGACGGATGGAAGCGCCAGGCGTGGAAAAACACCAAGCGCACATACTTCCCTACGGGCTTGTATTCACTTGTGGCGGGCTGCCTAAAAGAACACAATGTCCCATTCAATACTGCCGACTGCCGCACCAAACCAGAAAAGAATATTGACCTAACATTATCCGAAGATTTTGTCGAGCGCCCTTATCAGACTAATGTCTGTGATGCTGCGGCAAAACAACAACGGGGAATTATCCATGCGGCTACTGGGGCTGGGAAAACTGCGATTTCAGCAGGGCTCATACAACGGCTCAGCGTCTCACCTTTTTTATTCTTTGTGACTTCTATAGATTTACTTTACCAAGCCAAATCCGAATTACAAAAATTTCTGCGAGTAAATGGAGTGCCCGCAAAGGTCGGACAAGTGGGGGCTGGGGTTGTTGAATTCGGTGATATTACCGTTTTGACCATCCAAACAGCAGTGCGGGCATTAGGTAAACAGTGGGATGCAAAAACTAAATTTGACTCCGACGACACTGATGATGCAACTCCTATTCGTCAACACGCCGAAGACATTCGAGAACTTCTACGAACTGCAAAAGGTTGCATTTGTGACGAGGTTCAGCATTGGAGGGCAGATACTTGCCAAGCGGTCACTCGGGCCTTAGAAAGTTGTTACTATATATACGGAATGTCTGCGACTCCATACCGAGACGAAGGCGACGACCTGATGATACAAGCTTGCTTTGGGAAAAAAGTCGCAGAAATCACTGCAAGCGAATTAATAAAGACCATTGATGACACAACCGGAAAATCTTATTTGATGCGACCTAACATTAAGATGGTCCATGTTAGAGGTGTTAAATCGCAATTTAAGCAATGGGTCTCTATATATAAAGAACAAGTTGTGGAAGACCCGTACTACAATGGTGCCATTGCAAATATAGCCAACACGTATATTGATGCTGGAAGGCTGGTCCTTGTGTTGGTTCAGCAGATAAATCATGGCAAATACTTGGAATCACTTATACCTGATGGAATGTTTATTTCTGGGCAAAGCCCAAAACAGAAACGATTAAATAGCATTGAAAGGTTACGACAGGGCGACATCCGATGTATAATAAGTACGACGATATTTGACGAAGGCATCGATGTTAAGCCTTTGGATACACTAATATTAGCGGGCCAGGGCAAGTCGAAAGTCCGAGCAATGCAACGAATAGGTCGAGTTATACGACCATTTAAAAATAAACCGAATCCGTCTGTCATAGATTTTATGCTACATCAAAAATATTTAGACAAACATGCGGAAGAGCGTTTAACAATGTATGCCACAGAATCTGAGTACAATATTGATCACATTGATTCTACGAAGTTCCAATAATGAAACGAATGCAGAAATTCACAAATGAGCCTGATGCGTATGAGACTAGTATTGATCATCATATCAGGCGGATAGAGAAACTACCCCTGCCATACACAGGAAATAAAAAGAAAATTCTCTATCATATTCATCGTGCTATCTCAAAATACGGGGTGAAATTCAACTCTGTTCTAGATGCTTTCACGGGAAGTGCATCTGTAGCACTTCTATTTAAGATGATGGGAAAGTCGGTTGTCGCTAATGACCTCCTAACTTCTTCCTATTTAAACGCAGTGGCATTTGTTGAAAACCCTGGCATCAGGATCACTCCAGAAGAACAAGAGTTTTTGCTTTGCCATCAGAATCCTAATAAAGGGACCTTTGTAGAAGATAATTACCTTGGGTCTCAATTCAGGAAAGATGGACAACATTGTCGATTTAACAAGTTTACTTTGAAAGAATGTCAGCAGTTGGACAATTTCCGAGCAAACATTGATGAGCTTTGCGGAATCCATTCTCAAAGTTTGGGGCTTGTCGCTAATGCAGCCGTTGTTATGCGGTTGCCATTTGGAAATGTTGATGCCAGTGCTGACATCATGTCCCATCGAAAAAAACAACAAGATGCATATGGAGACAAGAACAAAGAAGGGCATGACCGTCGTATAGGAATTTACTACGACTCGGATCTAAACCTGAACTTTGACAAGTGGTTTAGAAAATATGTCACAGATTTTTCTAAGGGCAATCCCCGAGATATCTGCTCTGAAAAGATAAAACGAGCTTCATTTTTAGCCAACCTACAAAAACATATTTTACGAGATTGCATGGTGCAAGGAAGGCTGCACCACGGACAAGCTCTTGCGGAAGTAAAAGTAAGATTATCACATCAAAAGAACCAACTTAAAGCATCGTGGGATAACAACGGGTCCACTGAAATGGACTTTCATACCCGAGCCGGGACCGGTGACACTGAAGGTAAGCCCGGACAAGGATTTAAGTGGCACAGTTTTTCGAATCTCAAAACCGATGGAAGATGCATCGGTACAAACATGAACGTAGTTGACCTTTTAGAAAGTGGCGTGTGCGACGATCTTGATTGCGTCTATTTTGACCCTCCATATGGAGGCCAATCGTCAGATTATGCCACAATCTATAGATTCTTGGAGGAATACATTTACAGTTCTCCGTTAGAAGAATTGCCTCACTTAGAAAATTCAAAGATGTTTGTTGGAAAAAGGCAATACGAATCTCAGTTTGTACGTATGCTAGATGCATCTAAACGTATTCCTATATGGATGTTTAGTTATAACGATTCCTCGTGGGAGGACATTGATTATATCGTAGATATCCTCAAACAATATAAAAGTAATGTCGTCGTTGAAGTTTTAACAAATCAATACCGATACTTATATCGTAAAAGTCAGGGACGAGACGAGAACAGCTCGGAGTACCTGATTATTGCACAATAAATGTTGCTAAGGCAGGTTTCTGAGTACCGTCCCCTGTGACAATGACGGGATCGTTGGCATTCTGCGATGAGCAGACACCTAAAGGCTTCAGAGCTTGGGTGACGAATTAGCCCGAGAGCACACCTCGTTAAAAGCAGGAGTATATTACGGAATGAGTGACTTACCATCATTCGAGTGGGTTCCTAAATCCAGGCATCTGCGCTCTATTTGTGAGCAGACCGGCCGCATCCTGGTCAACGTGGTTATGAAAAAGAAATCTCCTACCACTACCTCCCTTAGCAGAATCGATATTTCTAATACATGTGTGTCTATATCTTGTTTTTCTGATCCCCTCTCTGAATAAAAACCGAGTAGGGAGTGAATAACTACAGAGGATATAGTTACCACTAGGGAGGCCGGTCTGTTTGCTCGTCTTCTGTTATCTTGAGTAAGAGTCTGGGGGAATCTTGGGGCCATTTGTTGTATAATGAGATCATGATAGACAATGAAAACAATCTGATTTTGAAGGCGATGTTAATGGCGTCACCTGTTCCTGCCAACAAGAAGCGGAAGGTTCAGAAAAGAATCGAGCCTAGCATTTATGGGGCCGAGACGGTCCCAGGATTGAAGCCACATAAACCTCGTAAGCCACCTAGGCATTATGTCAGCAACTGGAAACCCATTGATTTTCTCAGGCACCTCAACAAAAACTTATCTGTTTACGGCATGGAGCTTGAGACAGTTGGCATGCGCGACTCTGAGTGGATGAACAAGTTGCATGACGATCTATTGCGTGTTTTTCAAGAACAAATGTGCAATCGTATCTTGCGAGATTATCTAGATTGGTGGTGTGGGACATACGCTCAGTATAAAACTGATAAAGACATTTATGTTAACATGCTTTCCAATGAGAAAGATATTCACCGTTTTTTCAGAGAGAAAACAGGAGGACAATCGGCAGATACGCCGAATGTATCTTCTGCTCAGAAAGAAGACGTAGTGGATCAATCAGAAACGTTGTCATCAGAGTTGCAGACTCTTCTAATTGAGCAAGGGATCGTGGTTGCGTATTTAACATTAAAAAAACGGAACCAAACTGCAATTTTTACACAGTTGTCCGCGGCATTAAAGGAGCTGTCGAAGCGACTATTGGAGCAGTCGATGCGTGTGACCCTTCGGGGGTCATACGAAGGGCAAGATAAGATTGATTTTATTTCATTGGCTCGTCCTGCTTTGGATTATTATGGTTTGAGCAAGAAATTTCAATCTATTGATTATCAGGACTATTTTTAGGGGGTAGTAGAGAGTAGTATGATGCAAGAGACCTTTAGGTTTGGAAGTAAGATTCTTTTGGTGGATGAAAAAGGGGACCAGATCGGGAATTATGCCGTAGGGCATGCTAAACAATTGGCTCGTGATGCAGGTCTTGATTTAGTAGAATTGAGCCGCAGTGGTGAGACCTCTGTTTGTCGCATTATGGATGAGGGCAAGTGGAGATATGAGCAAAAGAAGAAAAACCAAAAACAGAAACAACACACCCCCTCATTGAAAGAAATGAAGTTTAGGATCAGTATTGATCCACATGACCAGTCGATTAAGGTAGCCCACATCAAGAAGTTTATTTCAAAAGGTCATAGTGTTAAACTCATAGTTCAGTTAAGAGGGAGGGAGAGAGCCACTCCGCAATTCGCAAAGCAGAAATTAGAGGACATATTGCGAGAGCTAGGCGATGTAAAAAAAGAGAAAATGAAAACGGGTGGCGCGCAGGCTAGCATAGTGGTCCACCCGTGAATAAGGGCATTGAAATGACTGAGAATTGCACATGACACAACAGAAGACAATATCTGTCACTCCAGCGGTTAGAAAACAATATAAACAAGAACTTCTTCAGGTCGGCGATGGACAAGTGGGGAGGGAATTGTTTCACCTCATAAAGAGCCGGTATCGCATTATATACATACGTAGCCCCGAAGAAGACCGTGTAATTAGGACATTTCAGCTGATAGCGATGTCCGAAGGGTATGATTTATGCCAATGGGATTTTAGCAGAGGTTTGTTAGATGCGTTTTCTCGCACGCCAACCGCACCGAAAGATAGTGAAGTCCACGAAAGTCCAGAAGCTCTGCTTCATCACATTATAGATCAAGCAAAAGCAGATAATGCACAGATAAATAAACAAAATAAACAAAAAGGCAAGCAAAATCCGACTGGCGGACATATTCACCTGTTGCTGGATTTCCATCATTTCCTAGAGGGAGCGCCGACAATAGAGCGGCTGTTTAAGGAATTCTCAAGCTTTTCATCAGTATCGCACATTGTTATCGTATCGCCAGTATTTGTGTGCCCGCCAACACTTGAAAAAGAGTTTACGCTTATAGATTTTCCTCCGCCGTCGAGGTCAGAAGTCAAGGTGTCATTCGATCGAATATGTACGAATATCCCGATGAATTTTCCGCAGGCGTTGAAGTCTGCCCGAGATAGTGAAGAGGAGATTCTGGCAGCAACCACAGGGCTTACTATTACTGAGTCAGAAAACGCGTATGCGAAATCTTTGGTAAAGACAAAGACTTTTGATATTAGCACAATACTAGATGAGAAAAAACAAATAATTCGTAAGGGGGGAATTCTCGAATATCGCGATAGCAGATTTAATTTTGATCAGGTGGGAGGATTAGACGTTTTAAAGGGATGGTTAGATCAACGCCGGTTGGCGTTTGGTGAAGATGCTAAGTCGTATGGTTTGGACCCTCCTAAAGGAGTGTTATTGGTAGGCATTCCGGGCACAGGAAAGTCTATGATTTCAGATGCTATAGGCACTCACTATGAGATGCCTCTATTACGTCTGGACATAGGAGCGCTCTTCTCGGCTCATATTGGAGAATCTGAAGAAAATGCTCGACTAGCAATTCAGACGGCGTCTGCTATAGCACCATGTGTTTTGTGGATAGATGAAGTAGAGAAGGGCATCGGCGGCGTTCAAAGCTCGAATGCGACGGATGGAGGTGTTACGAATAGAGTGTTTGGAACTTTGTTGACATGGATGTCTGAGAAAACTCAATCTGTTTTTGTTGTTTGCACAGCAAACAATCTTGATAGTATTCCTCCTGAATTTCAAAGAGCAGGCAGATTTGACGAGATATTCTTCTTGGATTTGCCAGACGAAGAACAGAGAATGGAAGTTATATCGGTCTTATTGCAAAGGAAAGGCAGAGATTCGGGGGACTTTGATCTACATCAGATATCCTTGGCATCACAAAACTACAGCCCAGCAGAAATTGAAAAAGGCATTAATAATGCGATGTTTGTTGCTTTTGCAGATCAGCAACGTGATTTACAGACTGACGATATAGTCTCGGAATTAGGGAAGTTTCAACCATTGTATAATAGTAGGCGTGAAGAGATCGAGAGAATGCGAATCTGGGCTGTTGGTGAAGACGGATCAGGTGGACGTGCATGCCTTGCAAATTCGGTCAAAGATTCCCAGAAATATGCAACTAAAGAAATAGGTCGACAATTAGATTTGTCGGAAGACGACGTATGATTCCTACCTTGGCGACATACAAGGATTATTGTGATCATTTTGCCACAACGTGCAAAGCGTGTAAGGGTGATAAAAAAGTTCTCAAAGAAGGCATATGGAAAGGATGTGGTTGTCAATTCGTTGCAACGATCAAGTGGCGTTTTGATAAAGTTCAAATAGATCCCAAATTGAAGACTCTTTCGTGGGGTGAATTCGATGGTATATTAAACAGGGGTTGCAAAGAAGACCCTGATTATAAAAAACTACTCGATCCGGCAATCGCTAAGAAAGCTAAATACAGTGCATTTGAGTACTGCTTCGGAACTAAAAGATTTGAAGCTTTGGAGGACCGAAAAAAGAACTTATGTTTGTCTTCACGGATAGGATCTGGGCAAAATGTTGTCATAGTTGGTGACAAACAGTCAGGGAAGACTCTGTTGGCCAGCTTAATATTAAAAGAGGTAGTTTATGCATCACTATTGTTTGCAGAAGAATATACGTTCGAATGGATCAGAGGCTACAAACTATTAGATGTAGCAAGCAGACTTGATGATAGACCTGTTGATTTAAACAGATTAGATGAACTAGGTTCGGCTGATTTTTTGTTTATCGATGGGTTGGTAGCTCCTAAAGGGTATTGGTCTTCTCTTGATAGATTGGTCGACGATCGTATGTCGGTTGGACTACCCACTATTGTTACCTGTTCACATGGATTTTGGGAGGGATGCATGGGGGTTAAGGGTTATGGTGCTGGACATGTAGATAGAGAGGTTATTTGTAAGCATTTAGGTGATGAAATTATTCGTCTGATGACAGATTCACGAAATTTAGTGATCAATTTAAGTAAGGGGGCTGTCGTCTAATGGATAAAAAAACAGTATCTCATCATATCGAAGTGGAACGTAAGGTAATCCACTTAATGCTTAAGTCGTTATCTGTCATTGGAGAAATGTTAGAAGCTGGGTACTCACCAGATTTTTTTGATGCCAATCATAGATCCATTGTTGAGTCCATATTCGAAGAGTATGCTAACAGTGGTAATAAAAGGTTGTTAACTCGTGATAGTTATCGACAGAAGTTAATAGACAAAGGTCTGGGGGGCAATGTCCCGATAGCCTTGGAAGTACATGACCAATGTTCAATTGGATCATTTGCAGATGCTAATGATCTAGGGACATTAAAAGAACAGCTTGTAGAATCGTTTATAGCACGTAAAAGCCATTTGTATTTGCAAGAATTTGCGGACAACTGCAAGGAGAAGGGGTTTCTATCGTCATCCCGAACTCTAACTGATCGGATGTCTGCTGCTTTAGACCTCACGGAAACTCGTAGGTCAATATACGTGTCGGGCGCGGAGATCAAAGATGATTTTTTGTCCCACATTGAATCTTTACGAAACGATGATTCGCTTGCCATTAGGTGTGGAATAAAAGAGATAGACGATGTTGTCAATGTAGGGTTTCGACCACAACACTTTACTTTGTTTGTCGCAGATGTGGGTGGTCATAAAACGAACATCATGCTGAATGTTGCATTGAATCTGAGTGACAGAGGATTCGGTGTGTTGTTTATACCACTAGAGATGAATCGTTTTGACCTGATGACTCGCATAGTGGCAAATAAGACTGGGATAGAATTAAATTCGTTAGCTAACCCGAGCAATTTATTGACAGATGAAGACATGGCCAAGATTAGTCAACATGAAATGTGGGAGAAATCACAACCATTTTTCCATATTCTAGATTCAGATGAACGTACTACAGTGTCTTCTTTGCGTCGGGAGATAGAGAATAGAGCAAAAGAGTTCCGACCAAAAGTGGTTATTATCGATTATGTGGATAACCTTCAGCCTGACGTGCGATATGGGCAAAGGCATCTTGAAGTTGGCGAAATTCTTAAATCTCTACGATTCTTAGGCAAGAAATATGATTTTCATATCATATCTGCTGCACAAATGAACAGAAGTGCCATAAAGAGCATGAAGGAAGGCAAAGATGATGCTGTGGACTCAACAGCTATATATGGTTCTCATCAATACTCTGCTGACTGTGATACTATTTTTGCACTTATGAATGTTAAAGACGAGCCTGACAAGATAAAAGTCTATTCTTTAAAAGCTCGACATGGGCCATCAAAGCAAACGAGAGAACTGCGAGTTGATCCTGCTCGATGCAGAATTATGAGTGGTTCTGTGGATGAGGATTTAATTCAAGACACTGATTTTGATATAGAGAAAGTCGTAGATGACATTGTTAAGCCTGGTATTGTAGATTGGGCAGGGGCTTCTGACTTGGAAGATATGGATGATGATCTATCGGAGATGGGATGAACAGGATAGTAATAGTCAATGACGTGCATTCAGACATGGAGTTGTCTGGTCTATTGGTTGGTCGAGACGAAGTCCCTCCAAGTAAGCAGGGTTTGAAAGATTCTGTTATAATATCGGATTATCTTAGCTCGACGTTTGATAACATAAGCCAGATTGTTGCAAGTAATGATACGAGAGTTTCGAGGATTTTGCATTATTTGCGATTGCATGCTCATCGAAACATAAAGGTTTATACATCTGACGCTCTGTGCGAACGTGACTTTGGGGTATTGTCTGGTTCGAATCCTCAGCTAATAGGCGGGTTTGATTCGGACATCTTTACCCATTCTAGGATTTGCCCAGAAAGTGGCGAGTCGGTATCTCAATGCAGAAACAGGTTGGTCCCATATGTAAGATCTACAACGTCTGGAAAGGATGGTACTAGTATCATATTGTCACATTCTTTTGCGTGTCAGATTATATTCAATGTTTTTATGAATCAGGATATTACTCATTTATCAGATTTCTGGATGAAGAAAGGTTCGATATCGGTATTCAATATAACAGACGATTATCCTTGGGGTACATATGATACTTCTTACAACATCTTAGAGGCAAAAAGGTATTGCATTGATGAACCGGTTCATAATCGGGGTAAAGACTAATGAATGTGTCTATCAAGTCTGCCATTTATCAGATACTACACTCAAAAACTATTGTAGACTATCTGGAGCGCAAAGGGCACCATCCAGTTAAAACTCTGTCTGGGGGCAAAATGCAATATCTATGTCCTTATCCTGATCACAATGAGGTGCGTCCCAGTTTTGTGGTTTATACTCATTCGGAGTATGAGAATTTTCATTGTTTCGGATGTAATCGTGGTCATAACATTGTTCATTTAGTTTCCGGATTAGAAGGGATTTCGATCAAGGAAGCCACTGAACGATTGGGATCGGGATTAGAAATTAATCCCCTGGAGGGTGTCGACATCGAGCAAGAGCGAATTACCAAAGTGTTCAATTCGATGCAACCCTTTCAGCAAGATGTATCGATAGCCGATGCAATGAGATCATTAAGTTCCATGTCTCGTGGATACATAGAGGGAGTTAACGGGGACAGTACGGAATGCGGTATAATAGATGGCCTATTTGCGGTGATAGACAACGACATCAAAAACTATGAATTCGATAAGGTTTTTGAGACTCTTAGGCACTTGCCCGATATTCTTCGAAAAAGACGAATTAAATTCGAAAAGAACAAAATAGAGAGGTTGAAATCTAAATATGAAAGTGAAGCAAGTAGTTAAACCGAAAGTTGACGCTTTTTTGGGATGGTTAGGCGGCAAGACAAAACTTCGACCAACAATCATCAACTGCATGCCACAGCACTCGTGTTATGTTGAGGTGTTTGCAGGTTCTGCTACGGTGTTTTTTGGGAAGCCACCCACTCGCAATGAAATCATCAACGACATACATGGAGAATTGGTTAATTTAGCTAAGGTGATTTCAGGAACGTACTTCGATGATGACATATGGCAAGAATTTGTCCATTATGTTCGTACCATGCCTGCATCACGACAAGCGTTTCAGGAATGGCAGAAATGGGAAGATGAGAAGTTAGATCAACTCAACTACGCTCAAAGAGCATTCGTTTATTATTATTGTATTAAGAAGGGCTTCAGTTCAGTTAAGGCAGGGGGATATGAAGCTTCTCCATTTAGTAGCAGCCGGTATAACATGAATACTGATTTCGAGAGGTTTTGTAACAGATTCAGACAGTCTAACGCTCAGATAGAGAACATGGATTTTCGGAGTCTGTTTAAGAAGTACAATCAACCCAAGGGGCCTCGTAAGATTTCCCCGGTGCTATTTTTCTGCGATCCTCCCTATTTTGTGGCAGATGACACAAATTATTATGAGCATGTATTTAACCATCAAGATCATATGGATTTTAAAAAGTGTTGTGATGAAGTCCACGAGAATGACAATCGTTTTTTAATTACGTATGATGATTGTCCAGAAGTCACTGAGTTGTACAAAGACTACTACCTTTATAGAACAGATCCCATAGTTTATAGCGCGTCCGACGAAAAGGTGGCACGAGGGACCGCTAAATGCGAGATTTTTATCACCAATTATGACTTAGTCAAGATGTTATCAAAGAAAAACTCCAGTCGAAATAAGTTTGGAACTAACTCTGTGAATTCAAATGACAAGGTAATAGAGTTTCCCAAAGGCAAAAAAGCAGACGAAGATTTCATAGGTTTAACAAGGATCAACTGATGGGGATTAATTTTGATCAATCTGATTATGATGCATATGACAATATGGGAAGAACTGTAGCACGTCAGTTTTGTGAATACAAAGGGTTTAACGTAGAGGATTTTGATAAGACCTCCAATGGTGTAGATTATCAACGTCCAGATCTTATAATCCGAAAAACGGGCAAAATGATCCTAGTAGAAGCAGAAGTTAAAAGAGCCAACGGATGGGGATGTGTAACAAGAGGATTGAGTATACCTCTGCGAAAAAATAAATATGTTAATAATGCGTGGGACAATGACTTTCGATTGATACACATCATGGCTCGATCCGATGGCAAAAGACTCATTGTGACTCAAGACAGATTTCTTAAAGCCTGTTTAGATTCTGTTGGATGTTTTGGGCAGATTAATAAACATGGCCCAGCAGAGACCGATCCCGATTACGTCAAGCCTCGGCATAAATGTCATATGATACGAAAACTAGTTCAAAGAAAAGGCAAGATTACTTCAGATGATTTTTTTGAAATTCCATATGCCTATGTGACCGAGTATGAAGTTGTAGTGCCTGGAAAAGAATACAGAGTAATACATAAGAAGGAAGTCCCAGAGTGGTTCTTAAAAGAGTTGGCGGAAAAAGTAAATTAGCAAAATGGATACGGGGACACATGCCGCATCATCGCATATTCGTTGATGTGTTTGGTGGATCTGGGGCCGTAACAGATGTCATGAACCCCGTGTCTGATGTTAGATACGTGTTCAATGATCTAGATAGCAAGATTTATACTTTTTTCAAGATTTTGCAAGGAAGAAGTCTTGAATTATCTGATTTAGTTTCTTTGACTCCGTATAGTCGCAAAATTTTTGACGAATCATATGATGTGCTTTTAGATGACATATCGTTTGGGGAGTTAGACATGCTGGATCAAGCATTGATTTTCCTCATAGTAAATCGTCAAAGTTTTGGAGCCAAGATGGCACTCCCATGGAGTATTACTCGTGACGGTGAGATAAATTACCAGACGTGGGGCAAGATGCCGTCATTGATTCTGGAAGTTGCTCAGCGGTGGAAAAAAGTCTTTCTAGAAAATTTAGACTACAGAGAACTATTGAATAAATGGGATGATGAAAAAGCAGTATTTTATTTAGATCCACCGTATGAGGGCGTTGAATCTGATTATTATGAAGTGAATAAATCAACCGGATTTGATCATGACGAAATGTTCGACAGGTTGCAGGAAGTGGAAGGGTCATACGTTGTGAGTTATTATGACCAGGATATAGTTAAGAAGTATGAATCTGCGGGATGTCAGGTTTTTACTCAGGATGTAAAAATGCATTTATCCAGTGGTGACCAAAAAACGACCAAAACCGAGGTCTTAATCGTGAACAAGAACAATTGGTCATCAATGAATCACAAGGGACGGCAGGGGAAGAAGATTGATTTTTCATAAAGACAGCAAACAGATGATCGAAGACTTGAGTCCTGATAAGGTTCATGCAGTTATCACAGATCCTCTAAAAATACGAGATACCGTTAGAGGTTTGGCAACGTAAAGAATTAGAAGACCGTGGTCTTCTGGGAGTGAATGGATATGGCAAAAATTAAAAAGAGAACATTCAGGGCGGGTCTTGGTGATTCGGCCGAGTTGATTCCTCAAGAGTTGGAGGAGAATTCAATTCATGCCGTTATTACTGACCCGCCCTATTAGTTATGGCATGAATCTTATGAATCTGGATTGGGACAAGGTTTTGCCCCCTCAAGATATTTGGGATAGGTGTTATGAGGTATTGCGGCCAGGCGGATTTTGTGTAGCTTTTGGTCATACTAGACTATATCATCGTTTAGCCTGTCAACTGGAAGACTCGGGATTCGTCATCAAAGATTGTCTTTGTTGGGGGTATGCAACCGGGTTTCCACATTCATATTCGATAGATAAGGCTTTAGATAAGCATTTTGGGGCAGAGAGGGAAGTAGTCGCTCGACGCGTTCATCCAACATTAAAAAACGTCCCAAAAGTTAAATCCACGGTATATCACGCAGATACTCTAGCGTCTCACGAATCATCGGAGTCGTGGGATATTACGGCTCCGGCTTCAGAGGAAGCAAAAACATGGCAGGGTTGGGGGACTCAATTGAAGACTGCATGGGAGCCTATCGTTTTAGCTCAGAAACCTTTAGAAGGTTCATATGTGGATAATATACTAAAATGGAAGGTGGGGGCGCTAAACATAGATGCATGTCGTATACCATATGAATCCCAGGAAGACAAAGAATCGTTAGAGTCATTTATGAATTTTGAAGGGTCAGATGCAGGGGATGCGAAATATTTTTCGGCCAATGAGGGTGGGAAAAAGCAGGTCAACGTTCATCCAGGTGGTCGTTGGCCTGCTAATTTGTTGTGGCTGGACCCTTTATTTGCTAATTATGATAAATTTTTTCTGATCCCTAAGCCGGGCAAATCGGAAAAAAGATCATATAATGAACACGATACAGTCAAACCTGTCAGATTAATGGAGCAACTGATTAAATTAGTAACTCCTAATGCATCTTCAATTAAGGAAGATGTGTTTGTTTTGGACCCGTTTATGGGATCGGGAACGACAGGAGTTGCATGTGGCAAGATGGGCAGGAAGTTCATAGGATATGAATCTAATGCGAAGAATTACGCAATTGCCAAGAAACGTTTAAAGGAAAAAATAGTAAAAAATATAGGAGCATTGTAATGTCAGAATGGACGAAATTATCTGATCCTCGTTTTCACGATAGAAAATGGGAATTGAAGCACAATGGTGTAGTTTTAGGGACTATTTTTCACAAGCCGGAAGCTTTTGGAGTACCGTCTAAATTTTCACTTTATGTGTCATCTCCCAAGGTGTATGCAAGGTTCGCTGAAAACAGCACTACACATCAATTTGACACCTTCGACGAAGCAGTTGAAGCATTCGAAAAACTGGGAAGAGAACAAGTATTGCCATGGGTGGAGGCTTCGTGGGACTATTTTAAAGGGAAAACATCTTCGGAATCTGAGGATGTTGTATAATTAGAATATGAAAATAGAGAACATTATTGATCGTAATTTTACGAAGATTTCGGACGAGTATAAAAATTTTGCGTTAGAGAAGAGCAAATGTCGAAAGTGCTCTATTTTCAATTATTATAAAAAAGTTGGACAGTCAGAGGGCAACGCTGTTAATCCTACGTTTATGTTTGTGGGGGAGGCCCTGGGGCAGGAAGAAGTAGAACTGTCCCGCCCATTTGTTGGACGTGCTGGGCGTAGACTGCGGGCAGAGATTCGTAAGCACAAAATCGTATTCAATCGCATGAACACGATTATTACTAACGTTTTGGCATGTAGGCCACTGAATAATAAATTTCCCACGGAATCGTTCGAGGCTCACAGTATTGTGGAGAATGGTGAGCAGAAATCCGTTAAAGCACGAGATTTAGTGAATTTTTGTGTAACCAATTGGCTCCATAGAGAAATTAGGATATTACGACCCAAAGTAATTGTGACTTTGGGTGCTAAGTCTTTAAATTATGTGAGAGGGGATTCTGGAATAACCGCAAATAGAGGATCATGGAAATTCATAGAGAAATATAGAGCATGGTCTTTTGCAACTTACCATCCATCTTATGTTTTGAGATGTCAAAATGACGAGAGTAAGTTTTTTGTGGTAGAAGATTTCGTGAGTGACATTGAGAAGATCGCTAAAAGTTGGCATGATGCGGTAAACGGAGATGCTCGAATGTCTATGAATGATGAAGAGTGGAAAAGAGAAAAAGTGTTGTCTTCGTTGCCGCCGAGGCCCGTGAATAATGATTGAGTTCAGCGACATTACGTTACGAGAGTCATTTGGTAACTTTCTTGTTACTAAAGAAATCATGGAGAGCGAGGGGCCGCCAAGCTGGATGCTTGAAACAGAGGCTTCTGTCGTTACTCCGTCTATTTCGAGCCAATATACACTTCATCTGTGGCAAGATGGTATTGTTTGTATTATGGGGACGAATAGACCTTTGACAGTCGAAGTCCCTGATGATGATTTGCGGCTCTTAAAAGAGTGGTGCACGTCTAACGGTTGGAAGTCACTAACTGTACATAAGTACTCATTAGAAGATCCACAGCATTTTGATTTCTGGATGCGGATGTATTATGCAGGCATTGTCAATAGCGAAGTCTTGGAGAAGCATGACAATCAGGAGATGTCCAGGATGAAGGAAGCATATGAAAGAGAATTAGAGGAGGAGGAATAGTGTTATGATGAAAGAAAAGTCTGTATTCAAGAAATATGAATTTGAATATGAAAGCCCGGATGGAGATAAATGGGATATAACTATTGCTGATTCTGGCGACCGAAAGTATGTCCAATATGGAAAGGCAGGGGAAGAATCCCCAATTACGATTGACGGTGAAATGCTCCTTGACATGTCTGACGCATACAGGAACGTTACTTCACGTTTGGGTTCATCAAGTCAATTCAAAGGAATAGATAAACAAAAATTGGTGAATCCAAACATTACAGATCATCGAGGGTTAGAGCGAAGCGAATCGATTCAGGCAAGTGTAGATGAATCCATGCAAAATCAGGACGATACTGTTGAGCCTGTTCAGTCTTTTTCGCCCGCAGCAAATACCAGAGCTGTGGTTGCTGATTATACGCAATTTAGGTCTGGAGTAAGCCCAGAGGAAGCATCAGAGTCCGCGGGAGAGACGCCAGAAGAATGGGCATTAAGTGCAGATACTGATGAAATGGCGGCTTGGAAAAAAGATGCGTTACATCGTCGGGGCAAGCCTAGACCTGCGACTTCCAGGCGCACAGGTGGTGCGATGCGCCCAGACTTCAAAAAAGTTGGAGCAAAGGATATAATCTGATGGATTATGATTGTCATGTGGTACCGGCAGATAAATTGTTGACCCACCCTCAAGGGGTGTCAGAACCTCTATGTAACGATTGCAGGACTCCAGATTGCACTAATCCCATACGAGACAAGACTGTTTCTGTGTTTGGCATCAATAAGACAATGCGATTATGGGTTGTAAATAATCAGTTTCGACAAGTTGTTGCATGTAAAGGGTACATAGGTGATCAACATGTACAAATGGGGAGTGCTGAAAGACCAAATCAAGAAGGCGAAACGGATCAGTGATGATCGAGATACTGCGTGGTTAAAGTCTCGTGTTAATGACATAATTGAGCACGATGACACATCCAAGAGGTTTTTGTCTCACTGGGCAGATGTGCATGATTTTATTGTAACAACGTTCCCTGATGTGGATGTTTCGAATGTTCCTATCTACGAGACTTCTCCAGCAGCAATGAAGAAAGTCGGTTTTGCTTTTGCAGCGGGGTGTTTCATAGATAGACTTAATTTAATTTTGGTGAAAAACAACATTGACACCAGATGCAACACAACCGGGAAATTCGCGAGACTAATGGACGAATTGGCAGGTGCCGAAATCCAAGTTGAAGATGTTGTTGTGCATGAAATTCTGCACGTTGTTTCTCAAAAAGTCCGAGGCTCAGCTTCTGCCAAATTCGACTGGAAAGAATGGGCTCATGGCTACAGGGGGGTCAAGTTTCGTAATGTCGAAGAACAATTCGTGTATACTAATTGTCTGCCTTATTATAGAGGCAAAGGGATGACAAATCGAGAAGTGATTGATGTGATCTATTTGCCATTTTGTATATCGGATGTTTTTTCTGATGATAAATTTATGAAATCTTTTTGGGATTCGGTGGGAGTGTCATGTCCGAACCCCAAACAGTACTCCGAGAAAAAATACGGGCAGTTGCTACGCATAATGATGGATGAGCATGCTGAGTCTTTAGCCCCTCGCATCGTTGAGGAAGCTCGACAAAGAGCACAAAAAATGATAGATTTGTATGACAAGTATGGATGTAAAATGTCACATGGCAATGCGAATCCTGTTGATCGGCCTCATTCTCATGTTAGTACTATAGATTTTGATTGTGATTTTTAATGCCAAGTTATGATTACACATGTGAAAAATGCGGATTAATCGAGATCACTCACTCGATTAAAGATGATGCGTGGGAATCTTGTCCTCACTGTGGACACGCGATATCGAGATTAATTAGTGGATGCGCTGGGATTATCACGAAGAACAAAGAAGCTAACCAATATAATGATATAAAGCATGCTAAATATTGGCGGGATAAGAATGGCGACAGGCACAAGGTTGTTGATGGAGATGGCACTTCTAAGTCACCGACAGTGACGAAGCAATTTCGCACTCAGGAAGAAGTATCGGAGATCAAAAGGCAATCGGCCGAGGCAGCTAAGAAAGTCCGAAATGAGAATTCGTATAAGCGATATGTGCGTGAAGTCATGAGAAATAAGAAACAATGAAGTATGTTTGTTTTAAACAAGTCATTTCAAAGATAGTAGATCAAGACATTGATTACGAAGACACCGATATTCTATTGAAATCCATAATGGAAAAAGAATTAACGTGTTCTATTAGGGTTCATGACGGTGAAAAGACTAATTACTTTGATTCTGTTAGGATTAAAGAGGTTAATTCTGATGCCTTTTCGTATGTTGTTTCCAGCTCCGTGTCAAATCTTCGTAAACAAACGAAATTATCAGATTTAGCATACCTTGAAATTACAGTGTCTGATAAGGTTTTGTCTACGTTAAAACCCAACGTAACTCGTTGGAATTTGATTTCGCCGATGGAAGACAAAGAGGTATAATTGTTTAACATCCAAGATGTCCAATGTGGAGTTGATCACTCCTGAACAAATATGCACAATCATACAAAGTACTTCAAATAAATGAAGGAATTTACTGTTCTCTGAGTGAAAGTGTTAGCAGGAGGACAGAATTATGGTCAAATGCAAGATATGTGGCAAGAAATTTAAGCAACTAACGTCGAGTGGACATCTAAGAAAGCACAACATGACTCGTGAGGAATATCTTTTTCTATTTCCTGATGCCAAGGTTGTTTCGGATGCAACCAGAAATGCCCATTCGAAGTCAATGAAGAAGAGGGTGAAAGAAGGTAATCACTTTGTGCCGTTTAGGGATGTGGAAGGGTTAGCACAGAAGGTTCGTGATGAACACAAAGAAGGCCCTGTTGAGTATGAATGCATCAGATGTGGGAAGAAGAGAAGTGCCAACAGGTTTCTTGCCGAGAAGCGCAAGTTTTGTAGCAACAACTGCTACTCTAGGCACGTAGCAGAAAATCCCGATCTATATAAAGATCGTAATAGAAAAATTAGCCAGTCAAACAAGGGGAAACCCAAAAGTGCGAAGCTGTATAGCAGATGCAATGGTGGGTTTAGAAATGATTTGGGTCATTATGTAAGGAGTGGATGGGAAGCCGATGTATGCCGCATATTTCTATACAATAACAAGCCATATGACTACGAAGCATATGTGGTGCAATTGAAGGATAAGAACGACATTTTGACGTGGGTTGTTGATTTTGTGGATACGGAATGCTTTATGTCAGATGGATTAATTGAGGTAAAAGGATGGTGGGATGACAAGAGTAAAAAGAAATTACGACTCTTGAAACGACAACGCCCCGACCTGTATAATAAGCTGACGATCATCGATCAAATATCTATGATGCAATTCGTGCAAGAATATCGAGATTTAATCCCTGAGTGGGAAACTCGCAAACGTAAACTAAAACCTTAAGGAGACCTAGTGATTATGAGTGATTTTGTACAAATCCATAATCACTCTCAGTAACTGCTCCCACGCTCGTAAGGGCGTGGGGGTAGTTACTGGAGTGTTCAGTATAGTAAGTTTGATGGCTTTTCAACAATTGAAGGCATGGTTTCTAAAGCAAAATCGCTTGGCATGCCAGCTGTGGGTCTTACTGACCATGGGACTGTCGCGGGTTTGATAGTTTTTCTTCGGGAGTGTCGTAAACAGGGCATTAAACCGATCATGGGCATGGAAGGATATCTTTGTAGGGATCATCGTTGTCATAGCAAGAATGATGTTGAGATAAAAGACGAATCTGGCGATGTCATAGAGACCATTAAGGGCCAACCGGATGGGCGCAAAGGCAATAGGCACATTAATATCATTGCCAAGAATTACAAGGGATTTCAAAATCTGTGCGAATTATCTCAAATATCTTCATTAGAAGGATATTATTATGACCCTCGCATCGATTTGTCACTGTTGGATAAACATAAAGAGGGGCTCATTGTAACGTCTGCTTGTTTGAGCAACATTATTAATTGGTTATTATCAAGAGACCAATATTCGATGGCTCGCAAGGCAGCGTCTGGATTCGTGGATATTTTTGGTGAAGACTTTTATTTGGAGATGATGTTTCACGGCATCGGTCGTGAAGCAAAAATATTGCCTGATATTCAAAAACTAGCTAAAGATCTTGGCATCAAAGTGATAGTTACAAATGATTGTCATTATGTCAATCAAAAGGATGCGGAATTTCATGAGTACTTGATGTGCATGAGCAGTGGGCGATGTGTACGAGACCCGTCGAGGATTAAGTTCCCGTATGACGAGTTCTATTTTAAGTCAGAGCAGGAAATGAAAAAGTTGTTTGGCCATTGTCCGCGGTCAATGATGAATACATTAGAAATTGCTGAAAAGTGTGATTATTCTGAAATTTTGTTTGTTGAAGAAGGCGGCACCATGAAACTGCCTAAATTCGATTTGCCAGAGGGTCATACTCCTTTGTCGTATCTTGAAAAAATAGCCAAAGAAGGACTGGAGAGAGAAGGGTGGCATAATTCTCGTCCACATGTCGAACGTCTTAACAGAGAGTTAGACGATGTCCGTCTCATATGGAATACGAAACGATATGATTTTGCGACATACTTTTTAATAGTAGAAGATATCATGCGGTTTGCTAAAAACAGTTCTATAGATGCAGGAGTTCGTGGATCGGGTTATGGTTCTGTTTTATTAAAATGTCTGGGCATCACGGAGGGTATTGATCCTTTAAAGTATGATCTTCTTTGGGAACGATTTCTTGGATTTGACGATGCCTACTTTATATCGGAAAATGACTTTGGCATTGCAGGTTATGCGGATTTTTCAAAGGCCAATAATGCAGATTATGACGATAGCACAGATGCATCAGACCCGGTGGTCATAATGTCTGACAGATATGAATAAATTGAAAAAATAAGGATTTTATTATGATTGAGCATGAAAGGTCATACATTTTTACTCATGATGGTATAAATGAATTACTAAGCAGATGTCAGCTCCAATGGAGCAAAGAGTGTAACATTGTTGATTATTACATTTCTAAGGATACAAGGATTAGGCATTATTCATACATGCCATCTAATGACTCTTATTTTGCATCTGTCCTTGATCAGTGGGTGCTTACTCACAAGAAGGGGTCAAAATCTGACGGGTATCGATTTGAGGACGAAATAGAGATCGATTCAAAGTCGGGTGAAATCCTGTCAGGAGAGTGTAAATTTAGTGTTACCAAGGAAAGATGGAAGGTCCATGTAGATTCTGAGCGGCCTTATAAAGTTACAGTAGACTACGTAACGTCTCCTTTGCAGATGGCAGCGTTAGAGATAGAGGCAGGTGATCCAATATCCATGCCGATTCCTGTGGATATAACCGATCAATTATTTAATGCAGACTTGATAGAATGTCCTTTGAGCACATGGGATTATCACAACAGGAAGATTGCGTTTTGTGGTGCTCCTTCATGTGGCAAGACAGAAACCGCTAAATGGTTATCACATGCATTGAATACTAGATTTAAATCGAACTCATTCTATGTGACTGAATACGCCACGAGCTTCATACAAAAGTACAATAGACACCCAGAGTTCCAAGATCAAATGTTGGTCTGGTACGGACAGTGGAAAAGAGAGCAAAACGCATCGTCGTGTGGGAATCTCGTAATTTCTGACTGTCCTACGTTTTTAAGTTACATATACGCACGAATATTGCATGATGGTCCGTTTAATGATAAGGATGCATTGCAGTTATCGAAGATATATAAACAATCACTATTTGACGTTAACTCGTATTCAAACGTGTTTTTTCTAGAGATGCAAGAATATGTAGATAACGGTATTCGGTATCAGACTTCGGAGGAAGCATTAGAAATTCAAAACAGAGTGAAGATGTTTCTTGAAGATCATAAAATCCAGCATAGGGCTGTGACATACAATGATGGTGAGGAAATATTAAAGGAAGTATTATATTTAAATGAGTGATCTAGCAAAAAAAATTATCGGCATTATTCAATCTAAAGGGAACTATGAGTCACATAAAGAACGATTACACAATGAAATCCAGCACATGGACAAGCTGAACATTCTTGCGGATTTGTTTTCTATCTATCAGAAAGTAGAGTCCGGACAAGCTCACCAAGGTCAATCCAATGATGTGAATAGTCTATTGGCACACTTTCTGGGGGTGACAACGGCGTGGCCTTCTGCTGAGTTTGGCATAGAAAAACGCCGCACATATGGGCGATCCGGGTTTCCTGACATAGATATGGATTTTGATCACTCTCGTAGATCTGAAATCATTTTGTACTTACAGAGGAAATATGGTGAAGAATATGTGGGTAACATTGGAACTCTTCAAACCTTAAAAACTAAAAATGCAGTTCGAAAGGCCATTCAGGTTTTAGATCCAGATAATACTATTGCTTTTGGTGATGGATCTAAGCCGGATCGGCAGGCTAATTTCCAGTTGCAAAATCAAATTGTTTCTCGTACTTTACCAAAACAGATCATGAAAAAAGCCGATGGTTCTCTGGTCAAGAGTGTGAAAGAAGCGTATGATACTTATCCAGAGTTTAAGGCAGAAATGGATAAATATCCAGAAGTATATAGAGTTGCTTGTGGAATAGAAGGTAGCATATCTGCATATGGCAGCCATCCCGCAGGAATAGTTATCTCGCCAATCCCTTTGGCTCAGATATGTCCTATGCATATAACTCGTGGGTCGGACACTGGGGAATCTGGTTCAACAACTAAGACCGTGGCTACCCAGTTTGCCATGTCTGAAGTGGAAGCAATGGGACTTATCAAATTCGATGTCCTTGGACTATCCACTAAGACCGCATTATCTTGTGCCCATGATTCCATTAAGGAACATCATGGCATTGACATAGACTTGACTCGACTACCTTTGGACGACAAGTTGACTCTGGATTTGCTAGCTAGGGGTGATACTAATGGTTGTTTTCAAGCTGAGAAAGTCGGGATGCAGCAGACGTTCAAACAAATAGGCATAGATTCTTTTGATGACCTTATTGTTGCGATTGCAATGTATCGTCCGGGACCGAAAGATTACATCCCCGAATTGGCAGATCGCAAGAGTGGCAGGCATAAAGTCTCCTATCCTCATCCGCTGTTGAAAAGAATTACGGAACGTACTTACGGGATTATGGCTTATCAAGAGCAGGTTATGCAGGCTTTTATGATTCTTGCAGAACTCACGTCTACCGATGGCTATAAGTTTATGAAAGGATGTGCAAAGAAAAAAGAAGATCTCATTTTACAGTTTAAAGAGATGTTCTTGACAGGCGCAGTCGATCAAGGGGTGCCCAAAAAAGTTGCATTGAAAATTTGGGACGATATGGAAAAATTCGGTGGTTACGCGTTTAATAAATCTCATGCTACCAGTTATGCTTATGAGTGCTGGAAAACAGCATATCTCAAAGCTCATTTTCCATTGGAGTTTATGGCATCTCGTTTATCAGTGGAGGCCCAACGTCGTGATTTTGAGCTTGTTAGAAAGTACGAAGATGACGCGAAAAAACATGGGATCGCCATCTTGCCCCCTGATCTGAACAAATCAAAATTGCGTTATGTGAAAACAAACGAAAATGAAATACTTCGTCCTCTTATCATTAAAGATGTAGGGGATAAGGCAGCAGAGGATATTATTAGTAATCAGCCATTTAAAGGCAAGGATCTCATGTATGCGTTTGCTATGAAAGTGGGATCTGCGGTGAATACCAAAGTAGTAGAAGCCCTTTGCGATGCTAAACTTTTTGGTAAGACTCCTAAGTCTCAGTTACTTAGAGAGTTTGAATCTATCAAACGAGATAGACAACGAGCCAAAGGTAGACAGCGAGGGAAGCGTTTTTCTTGACCCATTCTAAAAAAAAAGTGTAATTTTTCTCATTTTTTTCGTCAATAGTAATAATTCTGTTGTATAATCAAAGTAATTAGTTTAATTGGGAGAAACTTCGATGTCCAATGGTGAGATACAGCCTCAAAAACACACAGATTCAAAGCCAAATCGTAAAGGTCGTCTACAAATGGGGTTACAACGAACTCTTTCGACCGAAAAATTTCAAACTATAGTGATACATTACGAGTTAGATGAAGAGATAGAGTGGAACACTCTAACAGAACGAGAAACTAAAGTAATGAATTGGCAGACGGTGTTAACCAGAGAATTTAAAGAAATACATGACAGAGTGTTGGGCGAATTGGGATTGGAACGCAAGCAGGCATACTGTAAAAATTCGGCAGACAAATATCAAGTAGTGCCGGGAGATGTAGGATCAATCGAAAATCTTGATGATTTAGATGAGCTTGGATAAGGGAGATGTCGATGGACGCAGAAGAGATGGCTGCATATTTTGGTGTTGGTGTTGATGATGGATCTGATAGCAACTCAGATAGTTCCTCTGACTATGATAATAAAGCTTCGGACAAGACGTTGCAAACGTTCGAACAGCAATGCGAGGATATAAAATCCATTATGGAAACAGAATCTACTCCAGATGATACTCGCATTATAGAAGATGCCTTGCAGAACGCAAAAGACAATCCTGCTCCGTCAATGGATGCGATTGAGGAAGTTGAGGATCATACCGACACTCAAAACGAACAAGGCGATGAGTATGCAGATGAGGTGTCAGCAGACATTGCAGAATTTGATGTGGAAGGCTCTGATATTGAGGAAGGTGAGGATGAAAGCTCGGTAAAACTAGTTGAAACTTCGGCGAATGCCGTTGGACAAGAGACCGGACAGCCATCCTCATCTTCCGAATTGTTAGATGATTTGGAGTTGGATGTAATAGATCAACCTGTCGAAGTGGATCAAAATCCACTAGATCTGAGTGGAAGTGACTTAAAGTTTTTCCATGAGTGTGCCAAGAAGTATCCAGAATTTAATTTGTTCGAAGGCAGTGTGACTTTTAAAGAATTCTATCAATACAAATTACAAGTACTCAAGTCATTGTTGACTCGATTTCCGAAACTTGACATTAGGGACTTGTCTAAAGAAATTGCAGACGTGAGAACTGATCATTATATAGGCGATCATGCCATCTCGCCAGAACTAATTCGCAAAAAGATTGACGATGTTTATAAGTGTCGAGCCAGATTGTCATCTATACTTGTACAAATACTGGAACAATTTTTTGTTTGGGAAAAGTACGATGAGATGTTGAACGCTAAATTGTGGAAAGATCATCCAGTTAAAGGTGCTCATAATCGTAGCGGTCTTTCCATGGAACATATGTCTGATATTAGTGATTACGTCCAATCCTTAAAAGGCGTCATGGAATCGGCGAGGCATGCTGATTCTATGCAGAAAGCAGCGGCCGATAGTCTTAGTAGGCAATTGAGTTGTTTGCAGTTGCAAGAACCAACTGGTTTCACTCAGGGGATGGACGAAAAGTTGGATGTTCAAAAACATATTGAGGCTAAAACGAAGGATTCTGAGTTGGATTCCTTTGACAGCATAAATGCTGGAGAGACAGTAAATGCCCTTGAGGGGGCCGGTAGTGTGTCGACTTGTTATTACGGCGTGCCAGCCGATGATTTGTCGGAATTAGGATAATTAAGGAGAGAAAAATGGCAACAGAAGTTGATTGGGATAGTTTTGGAGGTAAAGAATCAGGTGGTGGAAGCCGAGGCAAAGTGCGATACATTAAGTTTGATGATGGCTCCAGCCATGAAGTTCGCCCTATTGGCAAGGTGGTAGAATTCGCAAAATTCTTCATTAAGAATCCAGACGGCAATAGGTCTATTGTGGTTGACATTAATTATGCCAATGAGGCAGCAGATATTCTAATGAAGCATTCTGGACAAGAGCATAAGTATTCGCATAGGTTTGCTGTGAATGTAATCGACCGCAGTGATGGACAAGTGAAAATTATGGAAGGTGGTCGTCAGATATTCAAGTATCTAGGTGCTTGGGCTAAACGACATAAAGCTTCGGGACCAGGGTGCAACGCAGGTGGAGATTGGTCAATCGAGGCAACTGGAAAAGGTCTGAATAGAGAGTATATGACTCAATACATGGGGCAAGCTCCAGTGTCTAACGAAGAAAAGCAACGCATTAAAGACAATGGAGATGTTTATGCATTGAAAGATGTCTACAAAATGATGCCTCTAGATACGATCGTTGAGAGAGCTTTTGGCGAACGGAAATCTGGTAATGCTTCCAGTGAGCCGGAACCTAACAGTGCTCCGCAGCAAGCTCAGTCTGCTGTGAATGACGATGATGATATTGACTGGTAGTGGATTGAAGATTAATGGGCACGGGGCGTAGACCTCGTGCCCATTCTTGTATGGAGAAGATAAAATGCCTTAATACATAATAGAGGTACCATTTATGGCCACAAGAAAAATTACTTCACAAATACTTAATACGGTTATGAAAAAACTGGTGAGTAAGTTTGGTGAAGGTTACAATACAAAAGGATTAGCGACAGTAGAATTAGAAGCTACTCCGACAGGACATGACGATTTAGACTGTTTGCTGACCAAAGGCGCTATGGGCGTAGCAAAAGGTTGCATCGTTGAAATGATGGGGTCAGAAGGAAGTGGGAAAACGAGTCTAGCAATGCGGGTTGTGGCCAACGCACAAGGTTCTGATGAACTGTGTGCATGGTTTGACACGGAGAGGGCATTCAGCCATGCATTGGCAGAGATTAATGGCTGTGATCCATCTCTGATGTGGATACCAGAGCTAGTAAAAACAAATAATAAAAAAAGCCAAGGAGATGACGCTTTTGAGTTGATGAATGCTGCTGAGATTTTGGAGATGGTGTATCAATCCGTATGTGCTAATATCTATGGCATAGTCGTCTTGGATTCTGTAGCAGGATTAATACCAGAACGAGTGTTGGCGGATAACTTTGATCCGAATAGTGCTGGTATGGCAGAAGTAGCTCGTGCAATGAGTACAATGCTAGGAAAAATTGCTCAGGCAGCGGCTCAAACAAAGACGACTGTTTTATTCATTAACCAGTTAAGAGAAAAACCTGGAGAATATTTCAAAGACAGGTTTCATACCCCCGGTGGCCGAGCACTTAAGTTCTTCGCCCATCAGCGTATTAGCGTAGAAAGAAAGAAAGGTTCAGCCGGTTCTGTCTTTGTTAAAGAGGAGGACGGTGCTGAAAGATTAATTGGCCACTATTCTCGATGTACAATTGTTAAAAATAGGATGGCACCTCCAGTGGGGCCAGATGTCTCGATTGAGATCCCTATTTATTATGAGAAATATAATCCAGATGAAGCAAAACGCACGTATGATTTAGCACGATCTTTGCAAGTGGTGACTATTCGGAATGGATGGTTGACTTGGAAAGATAATGATGATATAATATTACGTATTGAAGGAGAGGCAGATTTCTTGACTGCCATTCGAGAGGGTGGTCTTGCGCCCCGATTGGCTGCGGATTGTGTTGCATCTGCCCAGAGTGAGAAAAATCAGTCCAAAAAGCAGCCAGTGAGAGTGCCTAAAACGTTGGAAGACTTAGCTTCTACATACGAGCCGACTAAGCCCTCCAAAAAGGCATCCAAGACCTCAAAGGCTTCTCAGTCCAAGAAAAAGACGACAAAGGCGTCTTCACAAGGGTTAGATCTAGATGGCGTATAAGGGGAAATTTACGAGTAGATTTAGTTCGTCTGAACGGGCTGGCCTTTTAAATAATGCTCAAAAATGCATTTGGTTAGAGGAGGGTCAGCCCGGATTGTCGTATTTAATGGATCAAAGATGTTTGTCAGCAGAGACTATTAGAACTTTTGGACTTGGCTACATTCCTCATGATGTCAGACATCAATTGGCTGGCCGCATAATCTTCCCTTTATACGACGCTAGCCACAATTTGATCGCTCTTATGTCTCGACATATAGGCATAGGGCACAGCCGGTTGCCAGACCACTGGCACGAGCATTATGAAAAAAGTTTTTATGTGTATGGTATTGAACATGCTAAGGAGTCTATGAGACGTTTGAAATTTGTGGTTGTGGTTGAAGGGCAGATTGATTTTCTTCAATTCCAAAATCATGGTGTAAAAAACGTAGTTGCGCTTTGTAGCACAAATATGAGTGATATTCAGTTGTCTACTATCCATCGGTATTGCGATGAGGTAGTGCTTGTTCTGGACTCCGATATAAATCGAGCGGGACAAACTGGGCTTGACAAGATAATGCAGAGGGCAAAAATGCAAGGTGATTTACGTCCCGATAGATTCGGAGACGGGGAAGGGACTCGTTCTGGTTATAAGATGGTGCCAGTGGCGTTGCCTTCGGGCATGGACCCCGATGAATGTATCAAAGACAGAGGTATTGATTTTGTGAAATCATTGATTAAGAAGAATTTATTAAGGATGAGAAATAGGCAATGTCAGTTAACATCAATATTGTAAAAGGAATTGAAGCTCACACTATTCAGAAAGCTCGACAAAACAACAGAGACTACACCTATTTTCATGCCAGTGCTTGGGATGGTTGTCATAGAAAGATCGCTTATCAATATTACGAAGCGAAGGGGTTTATTACTGTAGATGAAAAAGCCCAACGAATCACCGCTCAAGGAGAACGCATATTCGACAATGGACATTATATGCATTTTCGTTATCGTGACTATTTGCAAGACTATGCCACCGAAGCGCTGTTGGGATGTTGGTTATGCTTGAATTGGACAGCGCATCCCGAACCAAAAATATACGGCAGAGATTCAAAGTTAGGCATTACCAAGCCTGAAAAGTGTGAATGTGGATCTACAAGGTTTCAATATGAGGAAGTAGGCTTTTTTGATTCGGATCTTTGGGTGGGGGGGCACGTTGATGCAGTAATAGATGCGACAAAGTGGCCTTACACAAAAAGTGGGGAACACAAGTCTCTCGATGCCATCCCAGAGGACGAACGGTACTTCATCGTCGATTTCAAAACTATGCATCCCTTTATTTTTAAGGATCTTCAGAAACCGAAGCCAGAACATATTACTCAGATGCAGTGGTATCTGCATTTAAGCGGCATGAGATACGGCAAATTTCTTTATGAGAATAAAGCAGATCAAAGAGTGAAAGAGTTCTTGGTAGAAAGAGACGAAGCTACGATTGCAATCAAAAAAGAAGAAGCTGTTTTGTTGAAATACCAGTTGGAACATTTAAACTCAGATGGGAAGAGGGTTCTTCCCGAGAGGGGGCATGATTCCAGGGGGCACAAGGAGTGTCTTGAATGCAAATTCAAGGGGCATTGTTGGAAAGGAATTGAATAAGGGGTTGATATGTCAAAATTGCACTATTGTTTGAATGGACGTTCAGTTACCGAACAAGTAGTATTGTATCAAAAAACTCGTGAAAGTGATGATTATTTACCAATTCAGCTGTATTACGATAATTACAAAGACCATTGGTACGCACAGTTAAAAGATTATCTAGATAGGGTTACGTTTGATGCGGACTTTGATTATAAGCTGTCTGTGGCTGTTGCATCTTTTAAAGAGTCCACGGCGTCGAGTTTACAAAAAAAGAAAGGGTATGGCAAGGTTGGAGCGTTTAACGGATTGTTCTACAAGATCTTGTCAAATTGGAAGTCTAACGTTAAAACTTCTTCATTTCGTGTTAAGCGCCGTCCGGCGATACAATGCCCGATATGCGGTCGTTTTGTGTCTCGGATAACTATGGAACATCTTCAGCACTTCAAAACGATCAGTGATCTTCCTAAGTTTGTAGTGTGGAATGGGGATATCTATGAGACATATGCTACTCCACGCGTATATGCAGTGACATGGGGTGAAAAAACCAATGCCAAATGGAATGCTTTGCAGTCCAAGGATGTTAAAACTTTTGCAGATGATAAACGTCGGGTTAGGTGGCCGTGGAAATTGTCAAATGGCGAAAAGGGAGTTCTTTGTCCGTTTACAAAGAAAGTAGTTCCCACCATTGATGACCGCTACATACATTCGCTTCCAGACAAATATAGCAGGTATGCTGAAAAAACGTCTTGGGAATCTTTCTTGGAAAATTATCCAAATGCTCATATACAGTCGGAGATATTTGATTTACAGAAACCGATGAGCCATGGTGACGACGGAGAGATCCAGGATCATATATCTGTGGATTATCGAATTGGCAATCCGGTGGAAACGTTAGACTTTGAATCGATTCAAGTTGGGGATGTCCCCACAATTTATGAGAATGTATTTCATATTATAGAAGGTTGTGTTAGCGACGGCGTTGATAGGAACATATTAAAATTGATGGCTTCAGGTTATACGGTGGATGATGTTGCGGATACGCTAGAGTTAGACAAAAAAGATATTCGTTCTCGCATTCGGGCCGTGAAAAGCAATGATTTGGAGATATTGCTTCGAGAGACTGTATAATATGAAGAGGAGATATTATTATGAACAATGACATGCCAGCTCCCATAGTGGAGCAAACAGATGCAGATCCACACACACAACAGGGTCAGACAACAAGCTCATTCAGGAGCAAGGGAACAGATCCTGGGTTCTTGGTCGCCAAGGGGAGATTCCATGGCGAGACAGATGACGATCGTAAAAATGCAGAAAAGAAACACGTTAAAAAGTTAGCATCTGCAATTTTTATGGCGATGTCCAATCATGGATATGCAACAATTCGAGCGGTAGGGCCGTTTGCTAATTACAATGCAGTGAAAGCAATCACCATCGCTATGGGATATTGTGCCCCCAAGGGCATAGAGCTGTGCTTTGTTCCTTCGTTTGACGAAGGAAATCTGGGCTCCTTGCGACAAGAAGGGCACGTTGACGGAGTGACTGCCATGGTTTACTCTGTGAAGGGATATAAAGAATGGGCAGAAGAGGAGGAAAGAGATGGATAAGAAAACTGCTTTTGATGTCATATCTTCAGGCTCCGTAACGACAGATACTTGTTTGTCATCTGTTTTTGAAATAGAGCATGTTCTTTTGAAGGTCCAAGAACTGAACGACAAATTAACGCATTTGCAGGGTCTCAAAAAATACAGAGTAGAATCAGCGGACATCGAAATTAAAGCCATAAAAGAACAGATAGATCAATATAGAGGTCTAATACAAACAACGATGTTGGAGCTTGAACCTAACCAGAAGGTCCTCCAATTTCCTTCAATTGGAAAATGTCAGCGCCGTAAATCTCCAGATTCTTGGAAAATAGAGAAGCAAGATGAATTTTTGGCATTCCTGGAATCTCGGGGCATGAAAGACAAAGTCCTCAAAAAAGTAAAAGAGACGGTTGATCTGCGTGAAGCAAAGAAGGTCCTAGATGCTCTTGAAAAAGAGGGAGTGTCCATCCCTGGGGTCTCAAAGGAAGAAGGCTCAGATTCTCTCAGTGTTACATTTGAGAAATCACAGAAAGTATCTAAGATAACGACAATGCCTGGTAAAAAATCCAGTGAAACATCCTTGAAGCCGGAGCCAAAACAGGAATTGAATGAATTAGAGGTTTGAGCATGAATCCGTATAACGTCGATACTTCAAAATCTAATATTGATCGACCTCTGATATCGTTGAACGTTTTGTATTCAGCTATGCCATCGACTTCGGGATGTGAACAATGCCAAGAAGTTAATGGTGATGACGCTATCTGGTGTTGTAAAACCATAAATCCGAGCATGCATTACGTCGAGTTTTTAAAGGTGTGGCGAGTTGTTCAAGACAGTTGGAGTCGACAACAAAAGTCAGCCTTGCTGGTCAGGGCAATATCAAATTATCTGAATTTAAGTTCCACCAAAGGGTGTGTTTTTTGGGACGAAAAATGTCTCGTTTACGAAAACCGCCCTTTTTCTTGCAGGATGTATGGAGTTATTCCTGAAAAGAGTTGGGAGAGTCGTATTCGATCTATCAAAGAACGAGACGATAATTTTGAATATAGACCGCAGTGTGATCTGGTGAAATCTGTCGATGGCAAGATTACAGATGAACAAGAAGATAAGTGGTTTGAACATATAAAACAATGTGAGAAGGACATTGGAGTTCCTGATCATATAATAAAATTGCACGATGTCCCCGGTGGGTCATATAGAACATTTCATGATCACATATTGCTAGAAACTTTCGCAACTCCAGCTATGAATAAATTGACTGAAGTAAAAATGACCAAGCCATCGTCGGATGATATTAAACGATTTACAGATACTCTGATACAGCAGTTGATGGAGAGAGGAATGCTATGACTCCGTATAAAGTGAGATGTTTAGACGGTAAATTCGATGAAGATGAAGGAATGTTGGTTTTGAATTGCTTGTTTGAGCATTCGGGTGAGCGAAAAATTGTACTTTTTCACAAGCAGGACCTCGCTCCACTATTTCATGTTAACGAAGTGCCAGACTATGCCATGCATACGTTCGCCAGATTCATGGCTAAGCGATCTGATCCTTTTAATCTAGTCATTGGCGATGACCCTAATCGAGAAAAGATTTCGGCATCTGAACAGATACAATATGCTGCCATGTTTAACAAAAGAATTACTGATGAATTGGACAAAGTTTGTGAAGGCTTGGCAGATGAGAAGGGGCAGATGCAACGCAGGTTGGGGGAATTGTTAGAAAAAAATGAGATTGATGCAGTTAAATTGTTGCGTGAAGAACAAATTGTCAGAGGGAAGTTGGGTGGCCCATGTTGAAGGCTAGAGTAATAAAGAAGAGCAATTGTGAAATTTGCTCTGGATATATGCGTCGTTTGGATAAAATGGGATTTGATTATGAGACATATGACACAGACGAAGGCAATGTTGCAGACATGGACGCGTGGCGTATTGCAGATTTGCCAGTAATACAAATAGTTGATGAACATGGAAAAGTGCATTACCAATGGCCCTATTCGAAGGGTGGCATTTCGCCGAGGGCTATCAGGCACAAGATAAAAGATTTGGAGAAGAACGTTTAGTATCGTATACGCGTTTCTCATTTTTACATTTCTGGACTGATTAATGAAATTGAACGAAGAACAAATGTCCGCCGTCAATCACCTTGACGGCGTATGCCTTATTACAGCCGTGCCGGGGTCAGGGAAAACGGCTACTTTGACAGCCAGGGTTACTAAGCTTATTAAAGATCACGGCATTTCTCCGTCTTCCATACTGTGTCTGACTTTTACTAACAAAGCCGCCAACGAGATGAGAGAAAGGATAGCCGCGCAGGCAGGGGCAACATCTGAAAAGGTGTGGATGAGTACATTTCATTCTTTATGTACGGCGATTTTGCGTCGTTTTGGCAAGCATGTTGGATTGGACAAAAATTTCACGATTTACGCAGAGTCAGACCAGCGAGAATTATTAACCAAAATAGCTCGGATGCAAGGCTTAGATAGCAAATGGACTTCTCAAAATCTGACGTGGTTGGTGTCTAGCGTTAATAATTTTCGAGAAGATATCGAAGACTTTGAAGAACATGTTTCTGATCTTGGAGATGATGAGAGAGAAGTTATTACGTCATATCTTTCATTTTTGGATAAGTACAATGCCACTGATTTCAGCGGAATACTATATAAGACATGGTTGTTATTTCAGAAAAAACCTGCCGCAGCCGTAAAGTTGCATGAGAAGTTTAAGTACATTCTTGTCGATGAAATGCAAGATACGAATACCATACAATATGAGATAGTGAAACGCATTGTTGACCCGCATTCCAGTCGTTCGGGGAATCTGTTTGCTGTTGGTGACTTTAATCAATCGATATTTTCTTGGCGCGGCGCACGACCTGAAAATATTGAAAAGATTCGCAAGGACTTTGATGATGTCATGGACATAGTTCTTCCAAGGAATTACAGGTCGACAGAATCAATACTTCTTTCCGCTCAAAATTTGATCCGTAAGAATGAGGACTCAGGTGGTGTCACATTAAGCGCGGAAAGAGGGTCGGGAGAATCTGTGAAAATTCGAACGCATGACGGTGCGGAAGAAGAAGCGGTGTCGGTGGCGAACGCTATCCAGGCCATACGGGCAAGACACGATTATGACTATAAAGATTTTGCTGTGTTATACAGGATTAACTCTCTTAGTAAAACTCCGGAAATGGTTTTTCGGAAATGTCGTATCCCGTACAAAATCGTGGGAGGCTTTTCATTTTATGATAGGGCCGAAATTAAGACTTCCATAGCGTATTTGTCAGTAGTGTCCAACCCGCATGACACGATATCTTTTGCTCGGGCTGTTTCCAGCCCCAGCAGAGGAGTGGGTGAGGTGACCATAGGCAATTTAGAATCATATTGCGAACGAACGGGGGTAGATATTCTCGAAGCTTGCAAAAGTTCAGATGTTAAAATGACTCAAAAAGCTAGAAAGAGCCTAAATGATTTTGTTGGGTTGATAGAACGAGCTAGAAGCTCGGAAGAGTCTTTGGCAGCAGTTGCAAGTAGTTTGTTTGTAGGTTCTGGGTATTATGACCACATTAAAAAAGTCAGTAAAACGGACGCAGATTACGCGAAACGCATTGATAATGTAGATAGTTTGTTGTCAGGAATTTCGGATTTCCAGAAAAGCAAGCCGAATGCATCCGTGTCAGATTACCTTCAATCTGTTCAATTGTTGACAGATGATGGAGAAGATGAGGACAATGCTGTAACATTGCAAACTATGCATTCCGCAAAGGGCTTGGAGTATCCAGTGGTATTTATCATAGGTGCAGAGGAGTCTATTTGTCCGCACGCCAGAGCTGTGGCAGAGAGGGGGGATTCAGAAGAACGACGTTTGTTCTATGTTGCTGTGACTCGTGCGGAGGATCAACTCTATATCAATTATTGTAATAGGCGCAAAGGCTTTAGTACTCAATCGAAGTCTGATTACTGGAAGAGGTGTAAGCCGAGTAGATTCCTGGGAGAGCTGCTCCAATGAAAAAAGGACAAGAAAGGAAAAGCCGTGATTTGAAGCCTTATTATGATCTGTCTCATTTGAAGGGTGCTCACGAAGGTAGAACGTGTATAGTCTTGGGTGCAGGCCCTTCAGTGGCATTCTTGAATTTGAAAAATGTCGACAATCATGTGGTGATATCGGTCAATTCTTCCATTTTGCTTCTAGATTGGGACAAAGGCGACCCTGCGGACAGGTATTGGATAAGTAATGACGTACTATGTATGCAGTGGGATTATTTTTGGAAAAATGTAGTTAAGTCCAAATGCAACAAGATCGTCCGCACTAGCTGGAAAGAGCACTCCAACAAATTAATGAAATATGACTTCCGTTTCTTCGGCCCAAGAGATTCGGAAAAATCTCCACTAACAAATGACGGAGATAAGTTGTGTTCAGTGAGTTCTATTCCTACGGCAATAGACTTGGCCATCCTAACGGGATGCAAAGACATATATGTTCTTGGGGCAGACCATCGTATGATGCACGGAAATTCGCACTTCTGGCAATTTTGGCCGAAGGCAAGATGGCCTCAGCGAACTACTAAAGGAAAAAATTACAGACCAGAGCAAAGTCACCAGATTAGAAAGTTTCAAGAAAATTTTCTAACTTATGAATCTCTTCAGGAGTTGGCAGATCGAGAAGACGCAAATATATACAATGGAAGTCATTCTTCAACGATAGAAGTTTTTCAAAAAGTGCCTTTAAGTGAAGTCCCGATATGAGAAATCTCGAAGAGTTTAATAAAAAGCATTCGGGGAGCATGGGGGTTGTTATTGCGTCGGGACCTTCGCTGCATGGACAAGATTTGTCCGTTGTGAGCAAGTATACGACCATAGCAGTCAATTCGGGATACGTGGCTTGTCCTGATGCGGATTATTATATCTCAGATGACTGGGAGGTATCTCTGTGGAGTTATTTCGCCTGTGATTTGCGAAAATCCGAAAAAACAACAGTTTTGCTTTATGAGGACAAATTAGGTGATAAATCTCATTGGTTTGGTGATAGGTCTGTCTTATTTCGCCATCGTCAAGGGTATCATATAACTGACTCATATGAACACTCTTGCAAAGAAAACCACATAGTTCAGTGTAGAACTAGCGTGGGGTCAGCAATACATGTGGCTCATATTATGGGGTGTGACCCTATTTTAGTTCTGGGTCTTGATTGTTGTCGAAACATGCAGTATAGATGGTTTTGGCAATATCCTGATTTTTGTAAGAAGCCATATCGGTTAGATGGCCGATTAGAAGACAAATACCACAAGCGGAAGAACCGGCAAGTGAATACGGACACGGATCTAATTGCGATACTTAGGTATTGGCAGAGACAGGGCAAAGAGATCAATAAGTCTTGTCGCGTGTATAATGGAAGTAAGTCGAGTTTGGTAGATGTCTTTTCAAAAGTCGACGATTTAAATGAGTTTGTGCTAGACTATGAACAAGGAAAAGTTTGACAATGTTTTGTGCGTAATACCCGCCCGAGGTGGATCAAAGGGCATACCACAGAAAAACACAAGAATGCTAGGCAACAAGCCCCTTGTTGCTCATTCTATACGGCATGCCATTGAGTCTGGCATACCTGTACAAAATATAGTTGTTTCTTCTGACGATCAACGCATCTTGGATATTGCAGAAATGTGGAATGTATGTCCACACAGACGATCTGATAAAAATAGCCAAGATAATTCCTCCACAGAGTCGTGCCTTATTGAAGTGTGTGATAGCAGGTGTGATCACATCGATGCGGTTGTTACGCTTCAGCCTACAAGCCCAATTCGCATGAAGGGCAGATTATGTCAGTGCCTAGAATCGTACGAGCGAGGCGGATATGACAGTTTGGTTGCTGTTTCAAAACTCTACAATTTTTTGTGGTATGAAGAATGCATTGATGAAGCATACAAATGGAAATCGACATATGACGTTTTTCATAGGCCCATGAGGCAGGATTTGGGACGAGAAGATTTACGGTACTTTGATTGTGGGAATCTTTATATAAGTAATATGGATATGTTGTTGTCCACAGGATGTCGTTTGGGGGAAAATTTGTGCGTATTCCCAATATCAGATCTAGAATCTATGCAGATCGACAGTGATGTGGACTTGAATATTTTCAGGTGCATTTTTGACGGAGATGTAGAACAATTGTCCTTGTCCGGCGCATACGCATAAACTGGAGTGTATATATGAACGATAAAGTATACAAAATAGTGGCAGAGATAGGATGTTCGCATCTCGGCGACATGGACCGAGCTAAGGAGTTAATCACACTAGCCCGTTTTTGCGGAGCTGACTATGCAAAATTTCAAAAAAGGAATCCAGAGGAATCAACTCCGGTAGACATGCAAAATAAACCTCATCCGAACCAGATGTATTCGTATGGATCGACATATTTGGAGCATCGTCAAGCACTGGAATTCACCATAGAGCAGCACGCAGAGTTGAAGGATTTTTGTGATCAGCTGGGACATATCAAATATGCGTGTTCTGTATGGGATATGACCTCGACTAAAGAGGTGGTCAATCTGAACCCAGATTACATCAAAATAGGAAGTCCGTGCAATCAGAATTTTGAAATAATTGACCATTTAATACATCAATATGGTGGACAAGTCCACATATCTTTTGGCATGGTGAGCTTAGAAGAACGATTCCAAATATTGGAGCATTTTAAATCCAGTGGCATTGACCCCAGAAGGTTGGTGGCATACCATTGTACTAGCGAATACCCATGTCCATTTGAAAATCTGTATTTGCAGGAAATAGAAAATTTGTGTGATATGGTGCCAGCAGGGTCTTCTGTTGGTTTTTCTAATCACGGCTATGGTGTAGCTATGGACATAGCGGCTATGGTGTTAGGGGCAGAATGGATAGAGAGGCACTTTATTGATGACAGGACTGTCAGGCACACCGATGCAGCAGCGAGCCTGGAGCCGAATGGATTACGATTGATATGCAGAGATGCTAAAGCGTTGCGAAAATCGATGGCAATGAAGCCAGAAGGGGTGTTAGGCATGTCACATGAAGAGATATCACAACGTCGAAAGCTTAAAGGTAAATAAAGGATAGAATCAAATGAAACTATTTATAACAGATATTGATGGATGTTTAACTGATGGAGGATATTACTCCCCCAGCGTACCGGAATTTGATGTGCCAGGAATGGGATTTGGGAATAGATTTAATCTGCCTTCAGATGTTTATTTGAGAAGATTTAATACAAGGGATTTTGTCGGCATACACATGCTGCACCAAGCGGGAATCCAGACAGTGGCATTGACAGGGTCTAATCACCCGTGCAAGCCTCACTTTGACCGTTCGGCACCTTACATGAAATTAATTGCGGGTGTTGAAGACAAATATGAGTATGTAAAAACGACGTACGTTGAATGTCTACCTAGACCATCAAAATGTTCATGGGATGAAATAGCATTCATCGGAGATGAGCTTAATGATGCCAGGTTGCTGATGGAAGTAGGTTTGGCATCGTGTCCGGCAGATGCAGCGCCAGAGGTTCGAAAGATTGTTGAGCAACATAAAAACGGCATCGTGATGGAGAGAAAAGGCGGAGATAGATGTGTCAGAGAGTTTACTGATTACATTCGCAAATTAAAGAGCATACCTGCTTCGTGGGTCAATTGGAAGGAGAATGACTATGTCTGATGCACATCCTATGACAGATTTATTGAAACAGTATATCGATGATTTTGAATCAATGAAACGAGACCATGAGGACCTGGACGGAGTCCGGTTTAACAAACAATGTGGACTTACCATTGTCCCTCCATCAACGTGGCCGGTTTATGAAGCAATTGCATCGTCGGCGCATTATGGAAGTATGAAGGGATTAACGAATTTTGTGGTTGTCTATTCCTCTACGGAGGTCTATAATAGGGCATCAGAATCTTTAAATAACGTGGATATTGATGGTAGAAAAGTTCAATATTTTACGTGGCATGAGTTTTATTCTGCAATGAGCAGGGTTAGTGAGGATGTGTCTTATCTCAGGAGACTTAAGGATATTCTAAGTTCTGCTGATGTAGTTTTCTTTCTAGGCGCATCCACAGCGATTCAACAAGCCGTCGATCAAGTTTGTGGGGCGGTGACAGGTTGCTTAATCACGATTGGGTAAAATGTTATCATCTGAGGTGTAATATGTCAGAGTATACAACGATAGAAATAGGGTTAAATGATGGAGATGCCATCAAGGCAGCGCTCGAAGAACTAGGGTATTCTTATGAGGAACATCAAACTGCCCAAAATTTGTACGGTTATAGCGGAGATAAGAGAACTCAAGTGGCTAATATTATTGTCCGGCGACATCATGTAGGAGCTGCTGCCAATGATGTCGGTTTTTTGCGGCGATCGGATGGGTCATATGAGATGATTATTTCTGAGTATGATCGATCTGGAACTAAGAAGCAGGCTCAGGATTTCATGCATAAGCTGAAACAGGTTTATGGGAAGCATTTGAGTTTGAAACATTGTAAAAGGTTAGGTTTGAAGGTTGTGGGACAGAAAACGACTTCAGACAACAAGATCAAAATTAAGGTGCGAGTATGACGTGGCTAATTTCTGATATCCATGGGTGTTTTTATACTTTACAACGATTGCTCGATCGCATTCGGGAAATTGATGAGCATCCTAAATTTGTATTCGTAGGAGACTACGGAGATCGAGGCCCCTACACCAAAGAAGTAGTGCAACTAATGATCGAGATGCAATCTGATGGGGCAGTATGCATCAGAGGCAATCATGATGAGGTATTGGATTGGTTATTGAATCAAAAATCTGCAACGGACATCTCAGAGAGAGTAGGCATGGGAGAAGAATCGGTCGCCTCGTGGTGGTCGTGGAATGGATTCATCCAGACTCTTGATAGTTATGGGGTATCAAGCCAAAAGCCCCAGACTGGCAGTTCGGTAGTGGATGCATTTCGTGAGTCTGTCCCGCAATCTCATAAAGATTTTTTCCGAGAATTGCCACTTTCGTGGGAAAATGATACTCATTTTTGCGTTCATGCGTTTTTGCCTATACATGGAGTTGAGTTCCCGCTGAATGAATGGTTGTCAAAAAACGACACTCGGGACATAATGTGGGCCAGATATGCACGAAATTGGAAAACGGGAGCCATCAGTTTGATAGAAGAACCTGGGTGGCAAAAAATAGGAGTGTTTGGTCATACGCCTGCTTCTTACTACGATGCGGTTGCTCCCATTAAACTGGGGCGGTTGAGATTGATTGACTGTGGTGCTGTGTTCGATGGCTATTTAGCTGCCTACTGTTGTGAGACAGATGATCACATTTTACAGTCGACAGACAAAGAAGACATAAAGGAGACATAAAATGCAATTCGAGGTGTCGAAAGTAGACATTGGAACAAAGCCTTTGCCGACCACTACCCCCCGGCTGTTTGTCGAGCGTCTCGTCAACAGGTCCGTGGAATCTTGTTCATTTGCCAGTGAAGAAGTTTGTGATGTGAAAGCATATCATGGTTTAGTATGTGCAGCACATTATGCCTTTGCTAAACACTATCCACTTGTGCTCTCTCCGGACATGATCTGGTTGACCATTGGACAGGGATTGGCAAGGCATATTAATAATAATGCAGAATCTATGAGGAACAACTTTGTCACTCACGATGGGAAAGAGATGATAAAAGTTCGTCGGGACACATTTTTTAAAGGCAACCCAGAGAATGACTGGGAAGGCGTATTTGATGAATTTGGAGAGCAGATACGAGAATATATTGGACAAGACAATTACGATTTGATATGTTCAGATTTTTCCACTACAGGGCCTGTTGAAAAAGCGGCATCAGAAATAGTTTTGATGGACGCGATGCAATCATATTTCGACTACAGAGTCTACACCATGTGCGGCATCCCATCTGTTATTTTAGAAGGCTCGGTTGACGATTGGGAAAAGTTGCATCACAAAGTAATCAAGTTGCGAAACTTGATTCCTGATTGGTGGTATGATTCGCTACAGTTGATTGCTACAGAGTTCGTTTCAGCGGCAAAGGGCAATCCCAATGAGGCACATTGGAAATCGCTATACAAATTGAGAGGCGGATCTGGCGGAGACCGCATTTCTGGTTGGATAGTGGAACTGATACCTTATATCAAAAGCTACAACACGGGCGATGATTATGTGTCTCCTAATAACGTCTTAATGAGACCAGAATGCTACGGCATTGAAGCTGCTAATTTGCCTCCCTGCCTTGCAAAGGCTCCATTTATTTGGGATTACTTAGGGGCTGAATACGAGTACGAGTTTATTTCTGGCATTGTTGGCGTAAGCCAGGACAGTTCTACTCTTGCCATTAGGCCAAAAATAGGCTGGATGGTTGCAGAATGCAAATGACCACAAAATCTGTCGATACGTTCACAGGCAAAATTTTCCTTGGTCTAAAAGATGTGGATACTCAAATTATAAGTTCTCCACTTTTTGCCAAGAAGATTTGCCAAGAGTACGTAGATAAAGTGGGGTTGTGTGTGACTTTTTCGTCGACAGATTTTATATATACAGGTGGCACTGAGCCAGGGGTTGTTATTGGCTTGATTAACTATCCAAGGTTCCCATCTTCGCCCGAATACATAAAAACACAAGCAATTGAGTTGGCTGCCATTTTGAAGGAAGCATATCGACAAAAAAGAGTGAGCATTGTTTTTGATGATGAGACTATTATGTTAGGAGAGGAAGAATAACAGTATGTATACAGCAGTAGTAGGATTAGGTTTTGGGGACGAAGGCATTATTGACGACTTTTACGAGTATAATGGAGTGGAGCAGGGGTCACGGTGTCAAGTAGTTTTGCGTTTGTAAAGGAGAATAATTAATGGACATAAAAATCGAAGGTTCTGATGAGTTGGAAAAGAAATTAGAAAAAATACAACAAAATGTCATAGCAGCGACCAGTGGTGAAATTACGATTAAAAAACTGATTTCAGATTCGTTTATGCAAAAGCATTCCAAGTTCAAGACTTTTGAAGAATTTGCGCATCAATTTCCGACCAATGAAAACACACCAGAGGAATGTGAAGAAGTAATGAAAACGGAAGAATGGAATTCATGGGTAAAGGATAATACTCAGTTCAAAACTTGGGTTGATATGCTAAGTTCTGCATATTTGCATAGAATTGAACAATCCATGAAATCTGAAATCTGATAGTAAGATTCAACCAATTGAGGACCCTTTAGACAGATTGTCTTTTGCCCACAGCGGTTGTAGATTTTCTAGGGACCAGCATCGCTTGAATTCTTCACATTCAGCGGAGGTGATGTTGAATGCAGATCGAGGTGTAATGTGATCAATGTGCCATTCATGTCGGTTGTCCCATGACATGCCGGGAAGGAATTTAGATTCTATATGTTTTTTAAGGTCTTGTACTGAGTATCCTACTAAATTCTCCCAATGTCGGCCGTTTTTACGTCGAGCACCTTTGACGGTCAAAGACTCATTGATCAGGACGCTTATGCGCTTTTTGAGTGAAAATGCGACATCGGTTTTGTACCGCTTATTGTCTCGTTCTCGTGCCCGTTTTTTGTAAGATTCTTTCCGATGATTTTGGGCATCTTTTTCTCGGAAACCGGGTTTAAACTTCCGTTTTTGATCATATGATCGTTTGCAAGGTTTACATTGGTAACTGAGACCGCTAGGGGTAGAAATATCTTTGTGAAAAAGGGATTCATCTAACATTTGTTGACATGTTGAGCATTTTTCATAACAAATATGTATACATATTTACACGTAAACATTCCTGCTTAAATTTTCAACAAAATGGTATAATTAAATATGCAAAATAATGAGAATATTGTAGTTAGTTTTAGGATGGAATCTAAGTATATTGAAGAGTTGAAGTCATTGGCTCGTCAAAGATCTGCGATAGAAAATGTGGATATCACATATGCAGACATTATTAGGGAGATGATCAGAAAAGAAGTGGAGAACAAAAAATGTACACAGCAGTAGTAGGACTGGGTTTCGGTGAGTAGTTGCCGAAGTAAAATCGAGCAAAAACGGTGAAAGCTGAGATTGCCAATGCCGTGCTAATCCATTCGATGGCGCAAGGCGAATGGACAGTGTAGAGCGTAGGAGATGAATAAATATAATTCTCCCAAGAGTGCTCGACAACCAACCGGTTGAAAATGTACGCCGAACTAACGGGAATAAAACCGTTAGAACTACGGGATAAAAAGCCTGTAGGGTAACAGATTGGACGAAGGCAAAGGCAAGGTAGTTGATATCCTATCTGAAGAGCATGGAATTGTAGTTAGATATAATGGTGGGGCTAATGCTGGGCACACAGTTGTAGTTGGCAATGAAACGTTCAAACTGCATCAGGTGCCTTCTGGAGTTGTTGCTCCTAACAGCCCGTTGTTGATTATGACTCATGGCATGGTCATACATCCAGTGTCTTTGCGTGATGAAATTTTAGAGTTGCAAAGAGCAGGTATTGATGTAACAGACCGATTGCTTATTAGTGATAAGGCACATTGTGTCATGCCATGGCACATCGCTCAGGACATCAAAAGTGGTGGAAGCATAGGTACTACTAAAAAAGGTATTGGTCCGACTTATGCAGATAAGGCGCACCGATGGGATGCAATTCGGATGGGAGATTTGAAGGATAAGCTTCAAAAAGATCGTCATCATTTTTTCATTATGGATGAGGCATTCCATGGCACAGCATTGTGGGATGATTACTGCGATGCAGCAAACTTTTTGCAATCGATGATTTGCCCCGTTGATGAGATTCTGCGCCAAAAAGTCAAGTGTGGCACTGCGAATATTCTTTTTGAAGGAGCCAATGGCATATTTCTCGATATTGATTTTGGGACTTATCCTTATTGTACTTCTTCAGGTGTTGGCCCTGCTGCAATACCGCAGTCCTGCGGACTCCCTAATCTTCACCTGGATCGGATCATAGGTGTCATCAAATGCTATGCAACCCGAGTTGGTGAAGGTCCATTTCCGAGTGAAATAATCACCCCTGAAGATGAACAACTATTGTCAACTTGTATGTCCGAATCATCTTGGCTCAAGTATACGAACAGACCATATCCTGACATCGCAGCCAAAGAGATATCTCATCTAATTCGGGAGAAGGGCAACGAGTATGGTACGACTACTGGTCGCCCACGACGGATAGGATGGTTTGACCTGGACATGACTCGTAGAGCCGTCGAATTAACTGGTTCGACTGAAATTGCCTTGATGCATGTTGACACACTGTCTGGAATGGATGAAGTGGGTTTATACAAAGATGGCAACGTAAAAATTCAGCCCGGCTGGGGTGAATTGCACGGTGACAATTTTAATTCGTTCGTGGATAATATTCATCGTGAGTTAAAAGCCCCGATCAATATGGTTAGTTACGGTCCTGCTCGTGACGAAGTTTTTTATAGGGGGCGATAATTGTGGATCATGCTCAAGTTAAAATTGCAAAAACAATCATGGTGGATGAGGATATAGCTCCTCTGATCAAATGGATTAATTCGTTTGAAGGAGTGTACACATTTAGCAGTTGTGTTGGTGAGTCTGACATGGTGTCATATGTGTCATTTTTTGTGGTTCAATCGATCGACGGAAGTTTTGGTTGGGAGAAACTCAAGAATCACATTTTGGCGAATGATGTAGATATGGATGAATCGTGGGATCACGGGATGTGGGGGAGGTGCATATTGAAATTTGCTAACAGAGAGGCGATTATGCAGTTTCAAGAATCTGTGAAAAACATGAAGGTATAATGAGATATGGAACCAAACAATCTGGACAAATGGATTAAAAATGACCGTGCTAGGTTTGCCCAGCAGAAAAGGTCTATTAATGACAGCCTTTCTGGCAAGACTGGCATCCTAGACCATGTAGATGAGGACACTAAAGAAGACGTGTTCTACATGTTGATCTTTTGCCTCTTAGTCCCTCAGTCTAAGCAAGTTCTTGCAGAAAAAGCTGCTGATGGCTTACGCGATCATAAATTTTATCAAAAGCCAATGTCTATGGAGGATCTGGCTGCATACCTGAAAGGCAAAGCCCGATTCCATAACACCAAGGCAAAGAGATTACTGGCAGCAAGAAAAACATTTTTGAAGGGTAATTTTTGGGAAGGCTTAAAATCCAAATATCTATCATATCAATCTGCTTCAAATGAGAAGTCTCGCAATAGAATACTGGTACACACTAGATCGTGGTTGGATTCAAAAATTGACGGAATGGGATTGAAGTTGGCATCACATTTTATGCGTAATGTGGGGATGAGAGGTCTTGCGATTCTAGACAGTCATGTGCGTCAAGCGATTAAGGACAGAATGGGCATTGGCAACCCTGGAGATCAATTGAAGCGAGATGAATATTATATTTTAGAGACTAAGGTGAAAGAATATGCTGACAGGGTTGGCATAACCCTGGACGAATTAGACTTGCTATTTTGTGGACATGGGAAATAATTATGAAGAGTCATCCATTAAAAGTCATTGAACTTTGTTCTGAAGCATCTGGGACTGGCAGCAGGAAACTTAAAAAGTCGTATATTGAAGATTGGTTTGACAACCCATCTGATCCACGACCTGTGCATGAAACAGAGTTGTGGAAAGTTGTAGAGTATGCGAACAATCCATGGTACAATTATTATGTTACAGTTGTTCCTGGTTTATCCGAGATTTCTGTAGATGCCCGGCGAAGATCAAAACAGGCTAAGTCGCGCCGACAAAAAATATTTGAGACAGGTCCTCAAGTTTATGGATGGACACAGCAGTTCGACACCATGTTCAAATTGCTGGATGACTTAAAGGATCGCAAACTGCCACCGAACAGTTCTCAAGCCAGGCAGGCTATTTTAGAATGGGCCAAACATTGCGGGGCAGCGTCCATTGAAGTGTTCCGTCGAATTCTACGTAAGGATTTGAAGATGGGCATGAAAGCGTCTAGCTTTAACGCTATTCATAAAGGATGGGTGCCAGAATTTAAAGTCCAACTCGCTCAGCCTTTTAATGAAAAGAAGCTGCAATTCCCGTGCTACGTTGACCCCAAGTTTGATGGGGAACGATGTCTGGCATTTATTACAACCGATGGTGCAGAATCGGAAGTTACGTACTTTAGTCGCAATGGCAATCAGTTTTTCAACTATGGTTGTTTTGATGATGAGTTGATACGGTTGTTTAAAGGTGAAGGAAACATTGTGGTTGATTGTGAGGCAATCAATAGACAGGGATTTCAAAGCCTCATGAAGGCTCCGAAGTATTTTGATCCCAATTTCGATACTACCAATTTACGATTGGTGGTATTCGATTTCATGCCTCAACAGAATTTTGAATCTTGTTCATTTGATGAAACCCAAGAATCTAGATATGTTCATTTGAAATCTTATTTTAAGCGGTTTAATGGCGACAAGGTGAAGCTGGTAGATACAAGGATGGCTCGTGACTGGGCAGAGGCAGAGCGCATTTATGAGTATTGGGTGGAACAAGGATTAGAAGGTATCATTCTTAAGCAGCCTGATGGTGAGTACGAGTTCAAACGCTCATATACGTGGATGAAATTAAAGCCGCAGAAATCTGAGGATGTCAAGATTGTTGGAATGGAGTTGGGCAGACAACATGCTCGATTTGAGGGCAAATGTGGCAGTTTGATCATAGAGAGAAATGATCCAGACCGAGGACCTGTCAGAGTTAATGTTGCTTCTGGATTCACCGATTATATGCATAACAATATTGTTGAAGTAGGTGATCAAATTTTATACACCAAACCGGGTGGTGAGGTGATCAATTTGAAGGATGAAGTTGTAGAAGTCACTTTTGATTGTATAACTGATGAAGGATCTTTCAGGTTCCCAAGGTTCAAAAGGCGTGGAGATGATTTGATTCGATCGGATAAAACAATTGTGGGAGCATGATGAAGATAAACGTCTTGAGCATTGATTTGGACTGGTTTAATTATGTTCTTGATTGGAAGGTGAAACACAAAGAGATTGTAAAGTTTTTTTCAAATCTATTCCAACGTTGCTCTATGCCCAGTTCTGTAGCTTGGATGCATGAACACCAGTATCTATATCCATGGGTTTTACAAATGCTCAAGAATTCTCGCGAATCACAAGTAAACATTGTCAATATAGATGAACATCATGATTTCTATGGCGCAAGGTGGATTAAGAATTTCAACAAAAGCACTATATCCTGCGCTGATTTTTTTGCATTTATGGCTCATGAGGGCATACTGTGGGAGTATGAGTGGATCACAAATAATATGACGCATAATGCATTATGGGGACATAATGAAGTTATAGATGAGGTTGAAAATTGTCGATCTACCCAAGTGCAGAGCATGGCTAGTAATAGACGAATTCAGACGTGGCCAAGAGAAAAAGTGTGGTCCATATTAGATGGCCGAAAATTTGATGCGGTGGCATTATTTGACTCTCCAGAATATACTTCTCATCTAAAGACCATATCCCGTGCTGCAATGAAAGTGTTCACAGAAAAAGGCATTGAAGTTAGAAAGCACACATGCAAGAAAAACTTTTCCTATCGTCGTCGGAAACGACTCAACATGTCGACTCTATTCCCGAAGTAGTATGTCAAATATGCCCCCATGAATGTCGTTTATCGCATTTAGAATCTGGAAAATGTCACGTCTGGGCAAATTGTCATGGCGAGATGCGTAATCTTTATAGGGGGCGAGTTTCAATTATGGCTGTGGACCCCATAGAAAAGCGCCCATTTTTTCATTTCTTGCCTGGGAGTAAATGTCTATCAATTGGTTTTAGTGGATGCTCCTTGAGATGCGAATATTGTCAAAATTTTGAAATATCCCAGTTTCCTCGAACTGGAAAATTCATGTCTAATGCGAGTATCCTGGATTGTGCTAGAAAGAAAAACGTCCAATCCATCGTCTTCTCCTATAATGAACCCACGCTGTATTTGCAGGATATTGCAGAAATATCGCATGATAAAGGAGATATAAAAGTTGCAGTTAAAAGTAACGGATTCGTGCATAGGTCTCAGTGGGATATGGCAAACGATATTGATGCGTGGAACATCGATGTAAAAGGAAGCCCAGAAGAATACGAGGCAGTTTGTGGCGGTGAATCTGGGCCAGTTTGGGATTTTATCAAATTTCTGGGAAGGTCTGAAACTCACCTTGAAATTAGTTTTTTGGTCACTGAAGCATCAATAACATCGAGAGATGCATGTAAAATTATACGAGACAAGATATGTGACATATCTCCACATATACCTGTTCATCTATTGTATTGCTATCCTGTTTACAAATCAACTAGCTGGTATGAAAAGGACTTGCTGCTAGAATTGCATGAACTATTTTGTGAAAACATGAACTTTGTATATACGTCAAACATATACGGCCCTAATTACAAGAGGGATACAAATTGTACACTTTGCGAGAGGGTCATGATCAAACGATCACCTACTGCAAATGTTGTACGTACGTGTTGTTGCGGACTGCATTTGCCTGGGGTTATGTCAACTTTTTCAACATCTGAGTGAGACCGTTTACATCCAGCCCACTCGGACTGTGTCCTAGATTTAGTGATGCTACGCTTAATTTTGTGAGCCAATGTTGTTTGTCTTTTTCGGACAGCGATTGTGATCCAATTTTTCCAGTAGGAATAAGAGGGATAAGGGACTGAATTATAGTGATTGCATTAGTCGCAATATTCGTCCATTCTATGAGATCCCTAATATGTTTTTGAGTTTCTGCTGTTTGGTATCGTTGTTGTGCGAGTAGTTTATTCATCTCATAATTAAGATTTTCGAATTCCTTTTTGAAATCAGAAGGGACTCCTTCATCATTGATAAAGTCGTAGTTCACGCCTTGAAAGCCATCTCTGGGTAGATTTGTCATAATAATTCCTTATCCTGTTAAGAAAAACATGGCCGTGGAAGCAGTTAGTGTGCCAACTATTTTAGTAATATCTTCTAGTGATCTTTGAGCGGAGTTCAAAGCGGTGTGAATGTCCTCTGCCGTTTTAAGCGAGAGATCGTTGGACGATTTTACATCTGCTAGCAACTTCTCCCAGTCTGAGAACATTTTGTCCCACTCTCTTCTCTTCTGCGCTAATAAGGTCCTGGCCTCTGTTGCCTCTTTGACGAATTTTTCTACATCTACACGAGACACAGCGGCCGGTTGTCCTTTTTTGTCTGCGACCATAATGCGAGGCACCCCATCTACAATCACAGTCCTAGGGTCTAAAAATTGTTCTTTTTCACGAATCCGAATCTCTTGTTCTAGCATCGTGAAATGTTTGTCCATCAGTCCTTTAATGACGTTCATATGGGAAGTTTCAAATTCGATGAGTTTATCGGTGATAGCACACTGAGTTTTATTCAGCGCTAGCCAATCATCATTTAGTTTATTTGAACATCCAGATAAAAATAAAAGCATTGTGGAGACGACGAGGCAGAGAAAAGTACGAGACACAGTGATCCTCCTAACAAGAGATGTCGTTGTTATATTGTACGTTTTTGAAGGTGGGGAGTCCTGTTAAATATAATAGAATTAAAAGTTCTCATTGCGTGTATAATACATAATGTTTGAAGAACCCTCTAATTTTGTAGTCCCAGATGGTTGCGTGATTGAAGACGAGCATCTTGTCGCAGTTTGCAAGTATCGTCAAAGTGGATGCTGTAAATACATAGTATTTTTTGACAATGTGAACGAATTTTGTTGTGTAAAAAATATCCCGGAGTTGCGGAAGCAGATTGACATGCAATCTCCTGAAATGAATGCTCAGGGCGATAATTGCAAAGGATTAATGGATGAGAAGAGGACGAAATCTGAGGGAGCATAGAAATAAACAGCTGACTCATAGAAAGATTCTTAGTATTGCAGAGAGACGCAAGATTACCCAAGAGCGGCTTCTAAAACATAAGCGGTCTAAAGTAGTGGTGGTTGATGGCAAGGAAACAATACAAGAAGAATCCACACCGGACCCAGAGGAATCTCGTAAGATTTTGAGCCGGGCGGCAAGGAATCGCCGAAATCGAAAATTGCGAGAGGCCAATGATAAGCCCCCCAAAGATCTGTCCATATTGCCAGCACATCCGCCGTCATCATTCTCGGGACATTTTCAATCTTTTGATGATTATGCGTACAAATCAGAAACGGTCAGGGTGTGTCACGTCATAGAAAGTTTGGGCATGGGCGGGGCTCAAACAATGATGATGGAGCTGGTAAATGGTTTGTCAAAATATTATAATGGGCACGTACTCAACCATGTGGTATGTGTGGCAAAAAAATCCAAGAGAAAAGAAAAGTCTAGCGACAAATTAACACGATCATATGGTGTAATCCCAGATTTTGTTGAATTAAACAGTCTTAAAAGCTACCTCCAAAACGAAAAGATTGATATAGTTTTGCATCATAGAATTGCAGTTTCGAAATGTTTGAAGTCTTATCTGCCGCAACAAGTGAAGTACTTGTTATTAAACCACACATGGAACAGCATGCCCAAAATGTCTTCATTTGATTACTGTGATTATTATCTTTCGGTGTGTGACTTTTTGGACAAGAAAACTAGATGGAAAGGTTTTATCGATGATACTCGAAAATTAGTCATCTTAAACGGTGTTGAGAATGATTACCTTGCTGAGATTCCGTCTGCTAATTTAGATGGAGGATTTAAGACCGGACGGTGCCATAGGTTAGTATCAATGAAGTTCAGGCCAGATTCGTTGACATGGATGAATAGGCACGTATTTAAAGTTATACCAAATTTTTATCATGCGATCATAGGTTCACATAAATCTGCAAAAAGTCACGCAACTAAATTTGAATGGCTGGAATACTTCGGCACTATTGCTGACAGACGTAAAAAGATGTCTATATTGAAGGATTTGGACGTGTATTTTTACGAGACCTTTTCTGACGAGGGGGCTAGTATTGCGGTCTTGGAATCTCTTGCTTGTGGAGTCCCAGTCCTGACTAAACCGCTGGGCGGGAATGGTGAGATTGTGAAGAATGGCGTCAATGGATTTATATGCAAAGACAGACAAATGTATCAATTCAGATTATCGCAGTTGTCTTCGAATCAATCATTCTTAGATGAGATCAAGCAAAAGACCATAGAAGATTTTAATAATAGATTACATGTAAAACATACTGCATGCAAGTACATGCAATTATTTGAGCACATAATAAACAATGAAACCTAAATTTTCGATATTAACAGCGTGCCACAATAACTCTCCCCATCTGGAAGATTGCATAAAAAGTGTGATGTCACAGACATTCAGTGACTTCGAATGGATAGTGGTAGATGATTGTAGCGATGATGATTCGTATGATGTTTTGCAACAGATAGACGATTCAAGAGTAAGGTTGTATCGTAACGATTCTACTATTTTTTGCTCATCTACGTACCTCCGAGCTTTGGGGGAATCTCAAGGTTTGGTTTGTGGAGTCTTGGATGCTGATGATGCATTGGATTCTGAAGCAATTAAAGTCATCTTGGAATACTACAACAAGTATCCTAATTTAACTCACATATACACTCAACATCACTGGTGCAATGATAAACTAAAACCCGTCAAATGTGGATTGTCTTCTATGCCTTTGCATAATTCATTTGTTGAATCTGCCATACGTTCACGAAAACATTGCTATTCGCATTGGCGCACGTTTAGGACGGAAGCAGGCAAGCAGGCTGGAATATTTCCGGCAGGTTTACGATATGCAGTAGATAAACACATGGGATTTGCGCTTGAAAATTTTGGTGCTGGCGGTTTTTTGCCTAAGAGACTTTATTATTATCGTTATCATAAAAAGAACATGTCCAGGGTATCTCCTGGCGAACAGAAGATGCAATGGCTGAAGATGGCTAGGCGATTTCGTAAACAAAGAAATTGTCGCAAGTTTGTAGGGCAAATAAGGAAATTGAAATGAAAACTACCAACATATGTGACATGTGTGATGCCATAGGTTTTGACTACTTTCAAAAGATCGATGAATTCATCCGCATTGGAGATGTGACTGCTATCAGACATTTGAAGAAACAACAATATCGAAAGAATTATGAGCGGGGCATATTGATGGTGGCTCTTGCCAGACTTATAAAAGCTAGGAGGGTTTTAGAATTTGGCACAGGCCGTGGTTACGTGTGTGCATGTCTGGTGGGTATGGTTGAATCGATTGAAGAAGTGGTAACCATTGACAAAGAGAACCCCGATGTTGTTGTGGATAAATTCTCTCAGTTAGGTTTGTCATTAGACAAAATGAAATTTGTTACTGGCAATGCCAACAATCTATCAAAAGATGATGTGTCAGGTGAGTTTGATTTGGTATTCATTGATGCTCAGCATGATGGAAAGTCTGTTAAATCTAATTATGAATACGCAAAGTCAAAATGTCACGATGATACAATCATAGTATTCGATGATTATAGATCTAAATTCCCTTCAGTTAAGAGTGTGATTGATAAAATAAAAATGAACAAAATTATAATTCAGACTGACGGATGGGTCATAGAGAATGTTTGTATAGACAAGGCAAGGGATGCAGACAAAGTAGTCAAAGGCAAAGAATTTAATTCTGGAATGGTAGTGGGTACGCATGAGAATTCAATTTTCAAACAATTTACTGAGAAATAAATTTGGTCCGGGGGTCTTTATTAGAAGACTGATGGACGGATTAGATGCAATGGGGGCAGACATAGTCAACAGTAAGCCTGACATTTTTTTGAATTCAATAGTTCATGAGAAAAAACCAGTGGGTAGCAAGGCGGTATTCAGAGTTGATGGATGCTATTATGAAAAAAACAAAATCAAGAACAATGCAACTCTGAGAAAGGGAGTCAAAACAGCTGATGGAGTCATATACCAGAGCGAATTTTCTAAAAAGATGACTTCTAAGATACTCGGTGTTTCTGGCAAGGTGAGTTGCGTCATACACAATGGATTTGATCAATCGATTATACCTACTATCAGTCCAAACAAAAAGGATTGCAAATTTTTAGTAGCTAGTTGTGCCAATTGGCGTCCCAGCAAAAGACCCAAGTCGATTGTTAAAGGTTTTCTGGCATCAAATCTTCCTAGATTAGGGGGGAAGCTAGTTTTGATTGGCCCTGGGACAAGTAGCAGTCCTTATGTTTTTCACACAGGAGTGGTCAATGAACATGAAGTATTTAGGTGGCTAAAATCAGCAGACGCTATGATTCACTTGTGCTACATTGATTCCTGCCCCAATGCAGTTATTGAGGGGCTGTCTTTTGGTTTGCCCGTGGTGTGCAATAATATTGGAGGGACTCCAGAGATAGTGAAATCTGATGGAATAGTAGTGAACTGTGACCAGTATAACTTTGACATCATCGATAAAGTCTCAGATAAAATCGACCCGGCGATAGTTGCCAGTGCCTTAAATAGAATCTACAGATGGGATAAGACTGTTTGTAGAGATGATTTGGATATTTCGAAATCTGTTAGGGCATACTACAAATTTATGGAATCGTTATTATGAAAGATTTGAATGCAGAAATATTGGATCGCAGGTTTTCAGACAATTGTGCAGTGTCTCTGAAAGTTTTTGATAAAATTCAGTCCATGTCGACTCAGGACATGGAAACCACCGCATTTTATGTCGCCAGCATATTTCCCAAAGATGAATTTGTGACGGCTCGGCCAGCAATGTCTCACACTCCTTACGCACTTTTCATTAGGCATCTATTCATGGTGAAACACAAAAACGGAGCTTTGTTGGATCAAGCTCATCCAGACAGGATCAAGCAGTACGAAGAGAATTGTTCTGTTTCATCTCAATGGGAGAAAAGTTTCGAGTTTTGCGACGCTCTTCTGAAAGAGTTTGACAATATTAAAAGTTTGTATGGACAAGTTATTCTACTGGAGGTGCTAGCTCATCGTTTTGGAGATTTGGCGCTGTTGTCTGAAAATCGAGAATTGCATATTCAAAAGATGGAAGAATGCTATATGCAATCGTACGATAAAGCGAAAAAAATGGGATGTAGTAAGCAGGTTTTCACTCCATGGTATTGGGGGGCATGTTATTTCTCTAAGTTAGGAGAGCCTGAAAAGGCGTCTGCATGGTTTATGGAATTCCATAAGAAAGCAGATAACATGGGGTCTCGTTCTAGTTATGTTAACAAGGCATCCCTTAGTTTCCGGCTGTTGAGGCAAAACACTTCGGACAGTATTTTTAAAAACCACGTTAAGTGGTTAAAGCGACATTCAAAGAGTGGTGCGATACGCAAAGCGTTAAAGGCAATATGATGATAAGTGTACTAACAGCAACACATAGGAAGAAAAAATTTGTCAGGTCGTGTATAGAGAGTGTTATTGCCAATTCGTACCAGGATTGGGAAATGGTAATCATGGATGATTGCAGTAAAGACGGGACTCATAGTGAAATTAAAAGATTTTGCGAACAAGATACCCGAATTAAGTACGTTGAAACAAGTTCTAAGTTGCACTGTGGCTCATCGTACGATTTGTTGGCGCAGCATTCTCAAGGAGATATAGTCTGCGTTTTAGATGGTGATGACACTATATCGCCCACGGCTTTGCAAACGATGTATGTGGCATACCAAAAACATCCTGACATTGACTACATTTATACTCAACATTATGTAGTAGGAAAAAAGAGAGAGAAAAAAACTGGATTATGTAGGTTGCCAGTAAAAGGCTGTGATTTGGCGACCAGTTGGGAAAAGAAAAAACACTGTTTTTCTCATATGCGTAGTTGTAGATCAGATATGCTACAGTACAATATATTTAAAAAGGGGGCGATCTTCGCTGTCGACAAGTACATGGGAATGATGTTAGAGTCTCATGGCAAAGGCGGATTTTTGAATATCCCCATCTACAATTATCGCATGAATGTTGGACAACTTACTGAGAAGCATAGATCGCAGCGACAAAAGGTTAAAGAAGGAATGATATCAGAAATTCGTCGGTATCGCAAAAAGAATGGACTAATTGCACAGCCAGTAGTGAGTATAGAAATATGAATTATCGAATACAACAAGCGGCCTCCGCAACCAAGTATATGGTTGGATACATGGAAAATACCAATGAGGTGATTGATCTTCCTTTTAGGTGTTTAAGAAAGCCTCGGCCCAATAAGACCATAAAAGAGCCGTATTTTTGCTTTGTGTCTAGTCCACACTGGGTGAAGCAGGCCAAGTATTGTAAGCCCTTCATGTGGTTGCATTGCTTCAAAAATTATGATTTTCTTCCAGCAGGCGATCCAAAGTATTTGTTCCCGGAATCGGATTTCATAGATGTATCATTTGGATCAGAGACATCGAATAAAATAGAATATGATTATTTCTACTTTACCGTGAATAAGAATAGACAATTGGGTCATGGGGCTTCAAATCTGTATAAAGGATTAGAGAATTTCTATAGCCTAGATTCTGCACTGGTTGGGCTGAGAGGAGTGGTTATAGTTTATTATGGTGGCTCAAGAACATTTGCGGATTTAATACATCGTAAAGTAAAAAGCGTTGACAAGTGCATAACGACATTTTTGAGCCCAAATAATGTGGGTAAAATTATGAGCAAATGTAGGTTTGGAATTTTTCCAAATCACGCGGATTGCAGCCCTCGCATGATTCCTGAGACGTTCATCAGGAATAGGCCAATATTATTAAATAAGAATATATTTGGAGGTTGGCATTACCTAGAACAGAACAGCGGTCTAGGAGAATTTTTTGATCCTAAAAAAACTAAGTTGGCAAGGGAGTCGATTCACAAAATATTGTCTCTTCCGAACAACCAGAGAGAATTGTGGTCTGGCATGTATGGGTTTGAAAAGTCATCTCGAAAACTGGCATCTTTGATCAAGAAGCACTATCCGGGGGATTTAAGTGATGATATCAGCCATATGTATTTCAAGGAATATGAACAAATATTCGAAGATTGGAAAACGTCAACGAGCGAAAGAAATAATGAAGAAGTTTGATTATAGTATAGCCGAGAGATCTGAGAGTGTTGTTATTGTTGGGGCTGGACCTTCATCAACAGCGAACATGGAAAAAATCATTGATTATGCAGAACAAAATGGCAGTGTTACGATAGTCCCGAATTATTCGTACCATGGATTAAAGTCGGACTATGTGTATTTCACAGATAAAATTACGTTTGCTAAATATATGCCTAAAATGACACGGAACCAGCGCATAATAATTTGTCAAATACTTACTCATTTGGCAAAGCCATGGTTAAAAGATCATACCTTTTATAAGGTAGGAAAGCATGGAAAGCCTGTGGTGTACAACGCTGACAAGATCAAGATGTCCAGCAATGGTGAGTTTCCTTACATGTCTTTGGGCACCGCTGGATTTGCGTGCGTTCTATTGTCTGTATTGTTTAAGCCTAAGCGTATATTATTAGCAGGATTTGATGGCCCGTCTGATGACTACTCGTACAAAATCAGATTGGGTGAAAAGATAAAGTATAAGAGACCGGCTAAATCTACAAAAATGAGAGAATCATACTTTGTTAAGAGACTATTGCCGTTTGTTTTGTCAAGAGGGATTGAGATTGATTCGTTTAAAGGAGATAGATTATGGAAAGCAAACAAAAACCAATTGGGGATCAACGAGTTGAATTGATTGCGGAAGTAAGCAGTAATCACATGGGAGACATGAGTCTTGCCAAGGAAATGATCGTTGCTGCTGCGACTCATGGGGCAGATTATGTAAAATTTCAGACATGGAGTGCCGAAAGCTTAAAGCCCGGTCCGTGGGACATCGATGGTCGACGTGAAATATATGAGAAGGCCGAGTTGTCTAATGATGACTATGCAGAATTGATGGAGTGTTGTAAAGAAAATGATGTCAAATTTCTTACATCTTGTTTTAAAGAGTCAGATCTGGATTTTATTAGAAAGTTATCCAACGAGGTAAAGGTCCCAAGCACAGAATGTAACAATATAAATATGGTAACAAAAGCCCTAAAGTCGTTCGACAGAGTATTTATCAGTACAGGAGCAACCACCTTAGAAGAATATTCAAGATGGGCTGAGTATGACAATGCATTCTTATTTCATTGTGTATCTTGTTATCCATGCCCTGCGGATAAGGTAAATTTGCCAAAGTTAATCAGGATAAGTGAAATAACACCTCGCTTCGGCTATAGCGGTCATTTTATGGGAGTTGATGACGCAATCGCAGCCGCAACATTGGGGGCGACAATTATCGAGAAACATTTCACTATCGATCGGAATCTTCCGTTTAGGGATAATAAGTTCGCACTGTTGCCGAACGATTTGCAAAATCTCAGGAATTACGTGGATAATTTGTCTGAGATGATGAAGGGGCATGGATCAGATTACCAAAAAGAAGAGCAAGAAGCCAGAGATGTGTATAGCGGACGCTGGGATAAATGAAACGCAAGAGAAAAATATTAGTTCCAATAGTTAACCGCACTAACTATTCAAAATTAAGACCTGTCTTGTCTTATCTCCGAATGAAGAACGGTATAGAGGTGTGCTTGGCATTAAGTTCTGGCATACTGGTATCCAAAGTTGGAAGTGGGTTGCAAGATGTCCTGTCAGACGAAGTGGGGGACACTGCTCGTATAGATTGTTTGTTAATGAATGATTCACCAGAAGGCATGGTGAAAACTGCTGGACTTTCTATGGTGGAGCACGCAACGTTGTATTCTAGGGAGAAACCTGACGCTGTTCTTGTTGTGGGTGACAGGTTTGATATGGTCCCCGCAGTTTTGGCTGCAAAGATGATGAATATACGCATATTTCATATGCAGGGAGGAGAAAGATCAGGCAGTATTGATGATACCATTAGGGATCTAATTTCGGTCTGTGCGGATGTGCATTACGTGGCAACAGACTGCGCTGCTGAGGAAGTTCGAAATATTACAAAGTCCTCAGATGTATTTAATTTTGGTTGTCCCGCAGTGGAATTTGTCAGTTCTGTGGAAGTTGGCGACTATCTAAATATATCATCATTTCATAAAACAAAAAGTTTCAAGAGCAATTTTGGGATCAATAAGGGAGAGGATTACTTTCTTTTGATGGTCCATCCAGATACTACTAACGAAGATGACGTAGACATGGAGTCGTTGTTAGATGCGGTATTGTCTTTTGGTCTTAAGTGTATAGCAATTTATCCAAATGTTGATGCGTTTAATCATCATATTGTTGATGCGATCAGGCACCATGCCGATCAGCTTATATGTGTGAAACATATGCCTTTGGAAGATTTTGTGAGTGTCATGGCACATTCTAGGTGTTTAATAGGGAATTCTAGTGCTGGAATCCGTGAGGCGGCCAGCTTTGGAGTCCCGGTCATAAATGTGGGCAATAGGCAAAAATACAGAGAGCGAAACGTCAACACGATAGACTGCGAATGCACGGTTGAATCAGTAAAAGCTGCAATAAAAAAATCAATGGACCAGGGCAGATATGAAATGTCGAACATATATTTTAAAGAAGGGTGCTGTAAAAACATCTGTGAGGATTTGTTATGTCGACTGTAAAAATGTTTACCTTTGACAATGTTGAACAAAACGATAGTGTTGTGGTTATTGGTGGTGGTCCATCTTTAACGAAAAACATAGATACAGTTATTAGGTATATTGAAAACAACAAGAGTACTGTTTTAGTTGCGAATTATCATCACCCGAAAATCAAAGCAGATTACACATATTTCACAGATAACAGTGTATACAATTCTAACATAAAAACCATAAAATGCCCCAATATAGTTTTGGCATACCGGCTGTTGCATGGGCGAAAACGATTGCGAGTTAAGAGGCTTGAAAACAAGAACTACTTTCAGTTAGGAGTGGGCAAAGGTAAGCAAAAAGGCAACATATACAATCAAAAAAGACTAGAAATCAAACGAGGAGTAGTGAAACAACAGTCGATGGGCATGTCCGGTTTCAGCTGTGTTTTTATGTCAGTGTTTTTTAGGCCAAAGAGGGTTTTGTTAGTCGGCTTTGACGGACCGGCAGATGACTTCAAAACAAAGAAGGTTTTTGATGGCTCGACAAGAAAGTACCCCAGGCCGTATACTATACCTGTGAAAAAACGATACTTCATTAATACTCTTTTGCCCTACTTGAGGCGCAAAGATATACAGTTGGAATGTTTTAAGACTGATGCTTTATGGGGAGCCAACAAAAAGAAGCTCAAGATAGTAACGATTGGAAAATAAAATGCATAAAGATACTGCTGCAATTATGAAAAAATTGTGTTCAAGCGATAAGACTAAGCACATTGTGGAGCTTGGCGCTGGTTTAATGTCGTCTCCCATGCTCAGGAAGATCTCTAAGCAGAAAGGCAAAGGATTTGTATTATCTATTGAAAGTGAAAAATACTGGAAGAACAAAGTTGAGGATGTTTTGCCTGCGGATAAATATGGAAAGATAATTTTGAGCAAATTCTATTATGATGAAGTCGATCGGTCATGGAAATACGATTATGTTTTCAAAAAGAAATACGATGTAATATTGGTGGACGGCCCTCCGGTTTTGCAAGGAAATGATGCGACCATTATGAGATCTATCTTACAAAAGGAATCATCTCCTATAGGGAATTCTATGAAGAATGGGTCGCAGTCAATACATATGTTGCAATATGTTTTGCCAGCGATGCACAAAGACTCAATCGTTGTACTGGATGGAAGAGTGGGGAGCATGTTACATTGGGTCAAGAATTGGAGTGACACATTGGACTTTCACTGGTATGGTAAAGCATATGATAAGAAAATCCTGAAAGGACAATTAAAAAAGGATTGCAAAAACTTGGCAGATTTGTACCCGTTTAGAAAAGTAACTGTGGTTTCAAAGAAGGGATCTGATAGATATCTTCAAATACTAGGTGATCCAAGGAGCAAATTATGAAGATAGCATCTATTATAAATGCAAGAGTTAATTCTACGAGGGTCCCTAGAAAAATGGTTAGACCTTTTGCTGGTACGACGTTGTTAGACATTGCTTTGGAGAAGATGCAATCTCTACGTTGTCAAAAGAAGTATCTTGCCGCGTGTGAACCAGAGATACTTGAAATTGCGAGTAAGTATGATGGGATAGAGATACTACATCGTGATTCAAATTCAGTGGCGAAGGGTAAACGTGAACAGTCTGAAACATTCGCGCATTACAAAGATATTGATGCATCTCATTTGTTGATGATAAACCCATGTTTCCCGTTTGCAAATAATTCAACATACGAATTCGCTATGACAGCATTTTACAAAAGCTCTTGGACAACCATGACCTCTGTTAAGCGCAGAGATAATATATTTTTCACTCATGATCATGGTTTAATAAATCATACTAAGGACGTATCTACACAGGGCCAGGAGCCAATATATGAAATGGCTCACATGTTCCACATTTTCGACTTGTCTTATTTTTTGAATGAGGGTACATTCTGGGATTATTCGGATGGTCATCCTGGAATCTATGAGATAGAAGATCCCAAGCAGTGTTTGGATATTGATACCCCATTAGAGTTTGAGATGTGCGAACTTTTATATTCTAGCAAAAACTCAGGAGGGAAAAATAGTGGGGATTGAAACTTTAACATATGATGTATTTCCGCAGGTCGACAAGGTGGTTGTTTTGGGCGCTGGGCCATCTTATAATGTCAACGCTCCCAAAATCAAAGAATATATTACAGAGCATTCTCCGATTATAATCGGGAGCAATTATAATTATCCAGGCATCGACTCAGATTACACAATGTTTATCGGGAAATCGATATATTCAAAGTCTTATAAGAAAATAAAGTCCCCCAATATTATTGTGACGGGTCACGTATTCAACAATCAAAAGAAGAACATTCAAAGAGACAGAAAGCATGACTACTTCATTATGAAGACGAAGGCAACTACAAAAGAGCATTCATACTGGAATGTCGATAAGATTGTTTTCAACAAAAGCAGATTTAAACATTGGTTGTCGAATTGCGGCTATACCGCATTGCTGGCTGCTGCATTTTTTCGACCGACAGAAGTAAGCATCATTGGTTTTGATGGACCCACATTAGATGGTAGTTGTGTACATCATTATCACGGAGACACTCGAAACAACAAAGGCAGCGTGCATTCTTCGCCTGATATCATTGCCAAGAAAGGGCGTTTCCTGGAGCTGATATTTGATTTTCTTAAATTGCATGGAGTGAAGAAGATATCGGCTTTTAAAAATGAACGACTATGGGGAGCAAGAAGGAGTTCTTTATGTACGATGTAGTTTTTACAACCACAGCATGTGTTAGACCGGACATCTTGGACGAAACATATAGATCATTTTCCTCTAATATGACGGATATGGATTTGAAAGAATATACTCTTTATATCAATGTAGATCCGATGCCACAGCGGACATCGCATACTCAGCAAGATGTTGTCAATGTAGCAGAAAAATATTTTGGAAAAGTTATCGCCAATACACCTAAAGAAGCTAATTTCTGTAGAGCTATAAAATGGCTTTGGCATCAGGCACAAAGTAAGTATGTGTTCCACTTGGAGGACGACTGGAGCCTCCTGAAGCCCACATTGTTTAGCAACATTCTGAAAAGATTCGTCAAGTATCGCGGTCTATACCAAGTCAGATTAAATAAAAACCCTAAGAAAAAATCAGCGACTCGTTTGTACGGACTGTCTCCTTGTGTATGCAGGAAAGACTTTTATGAGGCTGTGGCGAAGAATCTCAATCCGAAAAGAAATCCAGAGAGGCAGCTAAGGGATGTAAAAAGTTGGGGCATTGCACAGCCATCTAAGCATAGAGTGATGCCTTTTCCCAAAAATGAAACAATCGTTAAAGATATCGGAAGAGATTGGCGAGTAAAACATGGGATGTCAAAAGAGATTAACGAGAACAAATTCATCAAATGGAAATACATGAAAAGGATTGAGAAGTGAAAGTTTTGGTGATTTCCACAATTTATAGGTGTGTTGAGAGGATCGCTCCAGTTATCGAGCTTTTATCTCGTGATCATGTTGTGGATATTATACATTTAGGAGAAATGAGTCCACATTCTGGCTGGCCAGGAGATATTGATTTACGGCAACAGTTCTATGTCCAGTGCGAGAACTGGTGCGGCAAAAGCATAACTGGTCCCAACAGAGAATACACCACTAGGCATTATCGTAGCGGGGATAAGCTCTTGGCGCGGATTGATCCTCGTGAATATGATGTAGTTCTAATGGATGACAACCTGTGCAAAACTTCGTGGGGATTCCAAGGCATGTACGAATATATTAAAGCAAAAAATAATATACCGGTGATAGGCTCGCCGCATGGCAACAGGGAAATGAGAGAAACGTTTGTCAGAAAGAATTGGAAGCGATGTTTTGATGCTTCATTTGTTTTAGGAGAAAAAGAGCGTTCGTCTTTTGCCCGTGGAGGTAAAATGCGAAAATCTCTAATCCCAGGAGGAATCCCATCAAACGATATTCTATCAACATATCCTCGTAGAGGTAAGTATATTTTGGTCATAGTTGGATTTGTTAAAGGAATCAACGTTCAAAAGGGATATGCTCCGTTTACAGAACAATCATTTTTGAAATCTGGGGTGCTAGATGTACAACAAAAGTATGGGTGTCCTATAATTGTTAAGGAGAAAAGTACATTTGTTAAAGGGTCTCTTGCATTGAAGTCGTTGCGTAAATATAGGGACGTTTCTGTCATCATGGATGTAGAAGATGACAATCAACTTATTGCTGACGCCAAATGTGTAGTTGCTGCGGCATCGACACTATGCTTCAAGCCAATACAATTGGGCATCCCAACTGCGATACTAAGAGGATACGGAATGTTGGGGAATTTTGCGGATTTTGATGGAACTGTCCCGTGTGCTAAAAGGCATGTATTGTCTGTGTTAGACGATCAATTCAAAAATGGGAAAAAGGAGAAGTGGGTACTAAACACTCTCGAAGGCGGTTTGGATTTTAGCAGTACTCAAAAATACGTGGACTACTTGGTGAGAGTAGGGAAGAGAAGATAGGGATTTAATATGCATGATAATCGCATGGAGATAGAAAGAGAATTTGATTACACTGCAAACAGGCGTGACCCGTACCGGGAAATGAAGATTTCGCTAATCTGTTCTTGCAGAGCTAGTGTAGACAAGCTAAAGTCCACCATTGAATCTTTTGCTAATACGTGCAGTAATGTTGATCAAGTGGAATTAGTTTTGAAATTTGATTCCGATATGAATCTAGAGTCGCACAAAGAAGTGTTGTTGGATTGTCCCTTCAGGTTTAAAATGGTCGTTTATCCTAGATTTCATGGGTATTGGGATCAACACATGTTTGCTAATGATTTAGTCAAGGTGGCTCGTGGTGATCTCATATGGCACATAGGGGACGACCTTCGGATTTTAAGTGGTGATTGGTTTAAGTTTTTCATGAGCACTAGAGACAACTACTTCAAAGACAATATTTATGTGGTCAATGTCGGAGAACGCCCTCGACGTGAGAAGTCGAATCCCTTTACTTTATTGACAAAAGAATGGATATCATTTTTTGGAGTTTGGGCATTTTCATCTAATTCGGATTACTATTTAAACAGGGTTGCTAGGGGAATAGGCAGGTATGTCGAGCCGAATTTCCCCATTTTTATGGAGCATGATGGTCCAAGTGGTTATATGAGGGACGATACAAAGTCTACGTTAGATCAGAAAAGAAAGCATACCAACAAATTGATAAAGAGGGCAATCAAAGGGTTTAATAAAAGGAAGAAAAAATGAAAATGCCTAAACTTTCATTTGATACAGTCTCAGACAGCAATGTGGTTATTCTTGGTGCTGGTCCGTCAATCAATTCGAATCTAGAAACAATCAAAAAATTTAGAGACGAGAATGACGCAGTTGTCATTGGGGCAAGTCGCAAGTACCCTGTTCATGTAGATTATACTTTGTTTGTAGATGAAGTCCAATATAGTAAATTTATTGAGAAGTTGGACTCGCCGCATGTTATTGTGCCCAAATGGTGCCCGGTGAAGTCTTCACATAGAAGAAAGCATAAATATCTTTTACTCCCGGCCCCACAATTTCCTGTTGTTTATGATATTCCCAAAATTACTATGAATAAGGAAAATAGTTTTGATCATGGGCTAGGCAATAGCGGTTTCGCTTCGATTCTAATATCACCATTCTTTCGTCCTCAGAAGTTGTTGATTGTTGGTTTTGACGGTCCGGCTAAAAATTATAAGGAACAGATCAAGTTTGATGGCACTAAAGGCAAGTATTCAAAAGGCAAACAAAAAAGGCTAAAGTCTGTGAAACAGCCTTTTGTTCAATCAAAAGTGATGTGGAGTTATTTGCAGGGTTATAATATAGAAGTATTTTCCGTAGATAATGATGCAGTGTGGGGACTTAATAAGGACAAAAATAATGTTAAAATCTATAAGTAAGCATCCGAATACCGATGCGTATATACAACAAATAATTGAGACTTTAGATATTCCGGGCGATGTGGCGGAATGCGGTGTTTACAAAGGTCAAAATACCTTCTTTTTTTCTCAAACGTTATTGGATAATGGGTCGGAAAAAACTCTGCATGCTTTTGACTCGTTTTGTGGGTTTCCTCAAGATAGTAAGGACGGGGTGGATCTTAAGAAATTCAGTGATGTCAAATTTGAAGACGTATTTGAGTTCTTAAGCCAAAGAGAAAATGTGAGCATCCATAAAGGATACTTTGATGAGGTGTTGCCCAGTTTTGGGGATTTGGTTTTTTCATGTGTAATATTAGATTGTGATTTATACGACTCGTATAAGACCTGTTTGGAGTTCTTCTACCCGAGGATGTCTCCGGGGGGCGTTATTGTCCTGGATGAATACTTTTCCAAGAAATACCCATTAGCCAGAGTGGCGATAGATGAGTTTTGTAAGACGGTAAAGGAAAAGCCTGATATGTTTAAGTTAGAAGACACCGGATGGGAAAGATGGCGCATAGTTAAGGAATGAAAAAATGAAAGTAGGTGTATTAGTAACAAGCAGGAACAACTACGAATTCATGGAAAAATTTTGGCTTCCGCATTTCGTAGGCAAGGCTCCTATTTTGAATATCGATGAGGATTCTTTGCCCCAGGAAAAAGATAGGGGGCAAAAAATGTGTCAAATGTCTGGTGTGACATACGTCGACAGAGAAGAAAGAGGGATGCAAAATAATCTCGTGACAGCATCTTCTTTCTTCAGATCTAAAGGAATAGAATGGCTCATTTGGTTCCAGCATGATTGTTGGCCTATGGGGCAGTCCTTTTTGACCGATTTTTCAAATCTCGTTGAATCGGGGAAATTGAATGACTTTGGCACGGTAGGATTTAACGTCCTTGCCACGGACCTAGTCCAAAACTACAAGCCTCACCGCAAGCTAGTTAAGTCTGGTAAACAACCCATTGGAGTGATTGCCAGATGTCCACTGGAAGGAAAACGCAAATGGTATTCTGGAATGGCTGGAGGGAAAATACCCGCGCTCAAAAATCAGAAGATGTTTAAAAAGCCATTTGCTGTAGAGGTGCCTGCATGGTTGTGCATAGCGCTAAATTTACGCAAATTTGATGAGTTTATCCAGCCTACATCGGAATACCAATTCTTTCATGCATGGGATGACGTTGCTTTCCAATTCTTAAATAAAAACATATACAACATTGCCCTTCCTAATTACTACGTCTATCATAGACCTGATTTAAAGCCAGAATGTGGGCTTCCGGCAAGGTCTGTGCCAGTTGCGAGGAAGGGTAATGAAAAATACCACGGCAAATGGGGACATCTGAAAGTCTGGAAAAAGCGATGGGGTTGGGACTGGGAAGACTATTCAACTTTTAGCAAAGTTAAATCTAAATATAAGGGTACATTGATTTCTGAATTCTATAATTACGATGCGGATCAAGGGCCTTTACGAGTATTCGAGGAGATAAAATAATGTCTAAAGTTGCATTGATAACAGGAATAACTGGTCAGGATGGTTCGTACCTAGCAGAGCATCTTTTGAGTCTAGGGTATGAAGTGCACGGCATCATACGTAGATCCAGTTCGTTTAACACTGGCAGGATTGACCATATATTTAACAAGGTTCATTTGCATTATGGAGATTTGTTGGACTCTACGTCTATGATGAACATAATAAAAACAACTGCCCCGGACGAAATATATAACCTTGCGTCTCAGTCTCATGTCCGTGTGAGTTTTGATGTGCCTCAGTTTACATGTGATGTTACAGGCATAGGGGTATCCAACATGCTTGAAATACTGAGAACCATGGACTATGCAGGCAAAGTATATCAAGCTAGTTCCTCTGAGATGTTCGGGTCTTCGCCTCCGCTTCAAAATGAAGATACGAGGTTCAGGCCATGTAGTCCATATGCATGTGCCAAGGTTTTTGCTCATCACATTTGTCAACATTATCGAGAAACCTATGGGATGTATATATGCTGCGGCATTCTTTTCAACCATGAAAGTCCCAGACGTGGAGAAACATTTGTTACGAAAAAGATCACTAGAGCTGTTGCCCGCATTAAGTTAGGGTTGCAAGATAAATTGTATTTAGGAAACTTGGATGCGAAGCGAGATTGGGGATATACACCTGAGTATGTCGAAGCAATGCATTTAATGTTACAACATGACAAACCTGATGATTATGTGGTCGCTACTGGAGAGACCCATTCTGTGGAAGAGTTTGTTGTAGAAGTTTTCAAAATGGCTGGTCTCAATTGGAAAGATTACGTGGAATTTGATCCCAGGTATCTACGCCCGAAAGAAGTTAATGTATTATGCGGTGATGCTTCTAAAATCAAAGATGCTTTGGGATGGGAACCACAGGTGAAATTTAGTGAGCTGTGCTCCATCATGTATAATCATGATTATGACGAGGAGGGAAAATCTTGATACTAGTTACTGGTGGGACAGGTCTTCTGGGGAAGTCTTTGTCGAGACTTCTTCCGGGAGTATATTTGGGCTCTAGTGATTGTGATCTTAGATCCAAAGAGTCAGTGAACAGATGCTTTGATCTCTATGCTCCGAAAGTTGTAGTTCATTTGGCAGCTAGGGTGGGCGGCATTATAGATAACAGCAAATATCAATACGATTATTTTTATGACAACGTAATGATGAATGTCAATGTGGTTGATGCATGTTTAAACCATAAAATAGATAGACTAATAGCGATATCAAGCACGTGCGTATATCCAGAAAAAACGGAATCGTACCCCATGACCGAAGACATGGTCCATGATGGCATGCCGGAAAAAACCAGTTTGACTTACGCATACAGTAAAAGAATGCTTCAGGTACAAATGAGGTCGTTACCGACCAATTCGATTTCCAGTGTCATTTTGTATCCCAGCAATCTTTATGGGAGTCATGATAAATTTGGAGAACGGGCTCATTTGGTTCCAGCACTTATAAACAAAATGCATAAAGCCAAGATGGACAACGTAGATCATGTTATGTTGTATGGGACAGGAAAACCCCTGCGTCAGTTTACATTTGTAGATGACGTATCCAAGGTTATAGAATTCTTCGTGGGTTCTAAATTGGAGGGCGAATGGAACGTAGCAACTCCAGAGAATTTGTCAGTTTTAGACATTGCCCGAGCGGTTGCACGAGTTGTGGGTTATCAGGGAGATTTAAGATTTAATGGACAGTTAGATGGACAATTCAGAAAAGATGTGAGCACTGAAAAGTTGAGAGCAGTATATAGTGGAGAATTCACCAAATTGGAAGATGGATTGGAGCGGACTTATGAGTGGTACAAAAGTACATTGGAAATTGATGAGTAGTTTTGCAATCGATCAAGAAGATCGTCGTGCAATGTCGAAATTTATTATGGATGCTCCGTTTCTGACTCAGTCGGAACAAGTGAAGAAGTTTGAAAAGGAGTGGAGCAAATGGCAAGGATGCAAATACTCAGTTTTCGTTAATTCTGGTTCGTCGGCCAACCTGCTTCTAATGGACGCTATGAGAAAGATGTTTGGCTTAGGATCGTGCGTTTGTCAAGCTATCACATGGTCTACGAACGTCGCGCCAGTTTCCCAAGTGGGCATGGATTTACAGTTGTGCGATGTGAGTCTTTCGAATCTCGGACCAGATTTGGACTCGCTAGAGCACATATGCAAAACAAGTGACGTGAAATTTTTATTTCTAACACATCTGATCGGTATTCCCGCTATTACAGAACGACTACTCAGTATTATCAAAGAATATGATTTGATATTATTGGAGGATTGCTGTGAATCAGTAGGGGCAATGTACAATAACAAAAAAATAGGCAATTTTGGACTTGGTTCGACATTTTCTTTCTACTATGGGCATCATATGACCACTATAGAGGGTGGTATGATATGTACGGATAGTGAAGATCTATACAATGAACTATTACTGTCTAGGTCTCATGGCCTGTTGAGGGAACTTCCTGACAAGGTTGGGGCACAGCAAGAGGTGGACGGTGTTGATCCATCATTTACATTTTTAACACATGGATACAATGTTAGAAATACAGAAATTAATGCATTTCTTGGTCGAAGACAATTGCAGTCTCTCGATCGTCACATACGAATACGTAATACGAATTACCATAGATTTATGAGCGATTTAGGGTCACGGTATAGGAAATTTGAGGATAGTCAATTAAGTTCTTTTTGTTTGCCAATTTGTTGTGAGGATATAAGTCATCGTCGTGCGGTAGAAGAATGCCTGCGTAAACATCATGTGGAATATAGGCCACTGGTGTCAGGAAATCTACATAGACAGCCATTCATGCAACACTCGATCAACAATATTTACCAGGATAATGCCGAATATCTTCATAATAGATGTGTATACATAGGCAATCATCAACATGTTAATACTAACATGGTAAATTACTTAGTTCTAATGTTAAACAGGATTTAGAAATGCTTACAGTTTTAATAAGATGTAGAGACGAAGAGAGATGGATTGGTCATAGTATCCAATCAGTATTGGACCATATAGAGGACCCTGAAATCATCGTCATAGACAATATGTCTACGGATGACTCTCTTGAAGTTTCCAGGCAATTTGAACACCATGCCGATATAAAGTATTTATCTATCGACCAATACTCTCCTGGAAAATCATTAAATGAGGGAGTCAAACAAGCTTCTTACGAAAATATTTTGATATTTTCGGCACATTGCGTTTTGAAGTCATTTAAAACGTTGCCCTCATGTGCTCACTTGCAGGACTATGTGGCAGTCTTCGGAAAGCAGATTCCAGTCCACAGAGGTAGGCGTATAACTCCTAGATATGTTTGGAGCCACTTTGTAGATGACCCAATTGTGAACATGTTTTCTGACATTGAAAACAGATATTTTTTACATAATGCGATGTGCTTGTATAGACGTGAGTTTTTGAAGAGCAATCCATTTGATGAGTCGCTGTATGGTAAAGAAGATCGGTACTGGGCTCATGACATGATACAACAAGGGCATGAGATATTATATGATCCATCTATGCAATGTTGGCACCAATGGACCACCAATGGTGCGACTTGGAAAGGAATAGGGTGATGAAATTAGCAATTATTTCTACGACTATTAGGGGAGACCAAGGTTATCGAGATTATGATGAGCTTGCTCATGATAGCAATTTTTCTGATGTTCATTTTGTGATTTCCGGAGATCTGCAATCTGTTGAATTTAATTCAGACAATTTCATGTGCAATATAGAGTATTTGGATGTTAATTATCAGAATCGGTATCGTTGCAGCGGCCCGATTGGTTGGAAGAAGTTTGCTAGGAGAAATATTTCACTTTTGAGGGCTATGGAGTTGCGTCCAGACTACATACTTACAATAGACGATGACAACCGTCCCCATCAGAATTATTTCAATGATTGGTATAAGGTTTTAAGCGAGACCTGCAATAGATCGGTCACAAACGATAGCCAAGATAGCGTATGGCATAATTATTTACGTAGTGGAGTACTAGAGGACTCTTCATTGTGTCTATATCCAAGGGGGTTCCCCGTGGCCTTCAGAGGACAGGAACGAACTTCTATAGACAAATGTGACCCTATACTTCCTAATGAAATCGGGTTGTATCAGGGAGTATCATTGGGAGATCCTGACATTGATGCTATGACCCGAATAGTATTTCCCGAGCATGAACCACTTAAAGACATTAAAGAATCGAATTATTGCTTGCAACACATTTGGTCTCCATATAACACTCAGAATACAATGTTTTCCAAGGTGTTGTTTCCATTGGCATTTACGTGGCCAAGTGCAGAAAGATTCGAGGACATATATGCCTCGTTTGCATGGCAACAGTTGTTGTTCAACAATGACATGCACGTACATATTGGTGACTCCATGAATTGGCAGATTAGAGGGGCACGCAATGATTTGCGAGATTTTAGTCTAGAAGTAGAAGGGTATTTACATGCTCATGATGTTTGGGAAGATATTAGGGGAATAGAAGCAAAAGATCCTATTGATTTCATAAGGCAGATGATTGTATCTGACAACGAGATTATTTCCAAAGAAAAAGAGTTTTTAGAAGCGTATTTAGTAGATCTTTATGAAATAGGTTTTTGATCAGATGGAATAATGAACATTTCAGAAAAACACATTTTATCAGATTGTCGAGTTTTGATTACCGGTGGGCACGGATTCATCGGAAAGCATTTAATCCCTCGACTACAAAAAGCAGGAGTCCCTGAAGGTGATATTTGTGCACCACGATCTGGGGAATGTGATTTTCGAGACAGAAAAAATATCGAAAGCATGATGCAGGGGAAAGATATTGTTTTTCACTTGGCTGCGAATGTGGGAGGACTGGAGTACAATGATAAATTCCAGGCAGATATTTTTTATGACAATTGCATAATGTCTTTGAACACTATAGACGCCGCCGCAAGGATGGGGGTCAAAAAGATTGTTTGCATTGGGAGTGTTAGAATGTATTCTCCAACTGTGAGTATCCCCTTCAAAGAGGAGGATGCTTTGTATGACATTCCACTCCATAATGCTTCTTATGCTCATGCTAAAAGGGCCATGCTATCTCATCTGTATTTTTGCAAGGAACAATATGGCATGGATTATTCGTATCTGATTTTAACCAATACATATGGACCAGGGATGCGACTTGACGAGAAAAGAACAGGCATAGCGGAGATAATAGCCAAGATTGTTAATGCCGAAAAAGATGGCTTAGGATACGTCAACATGCACGGTTCGGGAGGAGCGACTCGTGACTTTCTTTACATCGATGACGCGATCGAAGGTATCATCGTTTCGACTGAACAAAAGGACTGCAATGTCTTGAATGTAGGCTCGGGGACGGAAATATCGATCAAATCAGTAGTGCAATTATTGGCTGAGATTTGTGGGTATGCAGGAGAAATACGTTGGGACACATCCAGAGAAGAGGGAGATTCTAGGTCAGTGTTAGACATAAGCGAGTCGCGAAAATTCGGATTCGAGCCATTGGTTTCAATTCGTGAAGGCATGAGAAGGACTTTGGAGTGGTACAATGGATAACTTTATTGTCAACGAAGACGAAAGACGATGTTTAACGGAATGGGTTAGTGATGCGACCATACGCTCTTTGAAATCGATTGTCATGAAACAAGATGGCACAGTAGGAAATCACTACCACAAACTGAAAGACGAGATATTTTTTCTTTTAGCCGGTTTTGCTCGTCACGTAGTTATTGGTTCTGAGGAGTACTCTGAAATAAAGTCCCCGTATAAATGGACGGTGCCCAGAGGGACATATCATTCTTTTGAATTGACAGAAGGTTCGATCTTGTTGTCGGCAGCAAGTTTACCTTTTGATCCAGGTGACGATTATGTCTGATACGAACTTTTGGAAGGATAAGAAAGTGCTGTTGTCGGGTGGTGGTGGTTTCATAGGATCTCACACTTGTGAGAAACTATTGCAGGTTGGTTCTAACGTAGCCATCATCGATGATTTTTCGACCAGTAATAAATCTAACATTGATTTACATAAAGTTGTTATGTATGAGATGGACGCGAAGTCTGAAGACGTAGAAAAAGTTTTCGTAGAGTTTGATCCTGAAATAGTAATGACATTCGTATCCGTAGTTGATGTGCCAGTGGCTATTAAGAAACCCATGTTGACTTGCGATGGAATTGCAGCAACGGTCAATATTTTAAGTAGGGCATCTAAGCATAGAGTAGAAAAAGTTTTATATGCTTCTTCGGGTTACATCTATGGAAATGCGGCCATACCAATTTCAGAGGACGCTCCTGTAAAACCATTGAATCCGTACAATATAGCTAAAGCTTCTGGTGAATACTACACTCGTTTCTTTAGCAGACATTATAATCTGCCATGCGTGGTCATGAGGTACGCTCCTGTGTATGGCCCCCGTAGAAGCATAGGTCCCATTAATGACTATATTGATTGCATGCTTCACGGCAGGCAGTCCGAAATCTATGGTCATAAAACGCGAGATTATATTTACGTGGAGGACGTAGCAAAGGCTAATTTGTTAGCTGTAGAAAAGTCCGCATCGGACTATGATGTCTATAACATAGGGACAGGCCAAGAGACAAGCTTGAATGATATATACGAGATGATATCAGGTTTGATAGGCGTTCCCAATGACCCCATTATATGTCCAAGTAAATCAAGTGAAATAGATCGTTTTGCATTAGACGTTAGCAAATCTGAGGACATGCTAGGATTCAGACCTTCTGTTTCTCTTTATGATGGTTTGCAAAATACTATTAATTGGATGAAACAATATGAATGATGCCAAATTTTATAGACTGATGTATCTCTGTCGACGGACAGATGAAAGGATTGCAGTTGGAGTTCAGGATGGTAAAATACGACTTCCCATTCATTTGTCGATAGGTCAAGAGTTTATTGCGTCTGGCGTATGCTCTGCCCTAGATGGGGCCGATGTAGTTTTTGGGACATACAGGGGGCACGCATTATATCTGTCAAAGGGAGGATGCCTTAAGAAGCTCATCGCTGAGATGTATGGCAAGAAATCAGGTTGTTCCTCTGGCAAGGGTGGATCAATGCATGTGATTGACACTAACGTGGGTGTCATGGGGACTTCCGGCATAGTGGGGACCGGGTTGCCGAACGCTGTTGGATATGCGTATGGATTAAAACAACAAGGTCATGCAAGCGTGGTAGTGTGCATGTTTGGCGACGGAGCTGTTGATGAAGGCGTTTTTTACGAGAGCTTAAATTTTGCAGCATTAAAAAAACTCAATGTTATATTTGTTTGTGAGAATAACTCTTACGCCATACGATCTCATCAGTCTTCACGACATGCAGTATGCAACATATCACAACGTGCCACGCCATTCGGGATTCCATCGGAAGTTATACCAAGTAAAATAGAATCCGTATATGCAAGCATTAAGCAGGCAAAGCAAAACATGTTAAAGACGCCAGGTCCGCGATTCTTCGAATGCGCGGCATGCAGATGGAAGGAACACCTTGGGGCGAACGATGACTTTGGGGAATATAGATGTGATCAAAATGTTCCTAAATGGATAGCCGAAGATGAAATGAAAAGGATCGGAGAGAAATTGGAGGAGTCCGTCAAACATGAGATAGAAGAGCAAGTAGAGAAAGAGATAGAAGAGGCGTTCGCATTAGCAGAAAACAGCCCTTTCCCAGAGTGTGACGATTTGTATTCGGATTTATTTGCGGAGAGATAAAATGAGAATTATTACATATGCAGAAGCTATACGAGAAGCAACCAAACAGGAGATGTCGCATGATGACAGAGTAGTGGTCATAGGTCTAGGGGTAGATGATGAACGAGGATTATTGGGTACGACATCTGGGCTCATCAATCGTTTTGGATCAGGTCGTGTGATCGATACTCCGTTGGCTGAAGAAGGTATGACTGGGGTTTCTGTGGGCATGGCTCTATCTGGTCTAAGGCCCATTCATACACATTTTAGAATGGAATTTGTTGTTTTGGCTTTAAATCAAGTTATCAACATTGCGGCGAAGACTCACTATATGTACGGTGGTGAAGCAAGGGTCCCGATGGTTATTAGAGTGTTGATAGGTTCAGGTTGGGGGGCTCAACATTCTCAGGGCTTGCATTCGTTTTTTGCTCACATCCCTGGGCTAAAAGTGGTGGCTCCGACAACACCTTACGATGCTAAAGGTTGTCTTATTAGCGCCATCAGGGATGACAATCCAGTAATTTTTGTGGAGCATTTTGATTTGTACTCTATTACTGGCGATGTGCCAACTGCATCATACATGGTCCCTATAGATAAGAGCAAGGTTATAACGCCGGGATATGATATTACTATTGTGGGAATTTCGGGAGCAACGCCTATTTGTTTAGAAGCGGCGGAAAATCTTGCGAGTCATAATGTAAAAGCGGAAGTAGTTGATGCTGTTTCCATATCGCCTTTGGATATGTCGACAATTTTGCAATCTGCATCTAAAACCAGAAGAGTACTCATCGTAGACAGCGCATGGACATGTTGCGGTGTCAGCTCTGAGATTGTAGCTAGAATACACGAATATGAAGATAAAAACGGCAACCCGATTAAATGCAGAAGGATGGGGTTTGCGCCAGTGCCTTGTCCTACTTCTTCGTACTTGGAAAGTTTGTTTTATCCAGACGTTGAAAAAGTAGTGAAAGAGTCTTTAAGTATGAGGAACATGTAATGGAAAGAATACTTTTCATTCTAACTATGTTAAAAACTTCGGAGAAGGTGTACACTGTTATCCCGCAGTTGGCTGCTAAGTACGAAGTCGATGTCCTTCTGCATTATAGAACAGCTCCAGGAGAGAGCGATCATAACAACGCCAAAGTAATATTAGATTCTTGGAAAGGCGTGATCAAAGAGGTCAGCGAAAGCGTTGCCAGAGACAGAGTCCGACAAGGTTATTATGGATTGGCTATTTTTGATAACAATGTTTTCAAGGAAGGCATAGAGTATGAGTTATATATGCGTCTCAGACAAAATTCGCGGACTAAGATTATAGGGTGTCCTCACGGGAATAGATCATTTTTCAAGTATAAAGTGCCCAAAAAATTCCAGAAATCATTTGGTCCTATAATCCACAGAATGAATCTGGGGAGGTTGTATAACTATAGTTTTGTTTTAGGTCAGAAAGAAAAACGGGAATTAGTATCTCGTGGACAAACGGCAAAATACATGCTTCCGGGTGGCGTGCCAGCAAATGATGTATTGAAAGATATGTCACGAGGCAACAAGCATATTTTGTTGATCACAAACCACGTAGCTCGTCATGCGAAAGCCAAGACTAAGGATACGCCGAAGACTCATGTGATTGGCATGCGAGAATTTAAGATGACGGGGTTGTTGAAGATCAGTGAGCAGGAACAGTGTCCTATCATTTTTAAAGAGAAAACAGATTTAACTCCATATATGAAAAAAGCTTTGTCACAATACCCGCAAGTGGAATGTATTGCAGGAGCATCCAATCTTCAAGAGTTTGAAAGGAACCACAGATTGATAGCGGACTCAAAATTAGTTGTTAGTGTGCCTTCGACAATGGCTTTCAAGTCCATTCAAATGGGAATTCCTACAGTGATCATTGCAGGAGTGGGTAATTATCCCCTTGGGCAGATGGGATGTTTTAGAGATTTTCCGGGTCTAGTAAAACGTCTAAATCCAGAGGAGATTGAGTCAAAGTATTATGAGCAAAGAGATGGAGATTTGAGGTATACAGATTTTATAGCCGATACATTAGAAGGGGGTGTCGATTTTTCTAGCTCGGAGAGATACTTGGATCATATTGACAAAGTAGTGGAGACTCTGCCATGATATTTTGTAAGCATAAGATGTCGAGACAAGGTTTGCAAGATAGGACTGACGATATTTGCAAAAAGTATGGGAATTACTGTAAACATAATGTGAATGTAATTTTCGACATTGGGGCCAACGTGGGATTGTATTCTATGTTTTTCTACAAACATTTTGAATCTGCGAAAATATTTTCATTCGAACCTGTTAATTCCAATTACGTACTGTTGTCTAAGCATGTAAAAATGAATGCATTATCAGATAGGATATTTCCGAAGAACTTTGGTTTTTGGTCAGTAAATAAATCTATTAGAATGGGATATCCTCCCAAACGAGAACGGAAAAATACTGGATTGTTTAGCATTTTTGGCAATAAATGGTCTGAGTCCTGCGAAGTTAAGAATATGGACGAATGGGCACAATCTACTAATGTTTATCCAGATTTAATCAAGATAGACACTGAGGGAAGTGAGCTTACAATTTTGGAATCATCGCAAAAATGCTTGTCAACGGCTAGATATATTGCGTGGGAGAATAATCCATATTACGCAGATCAGAATAAAGGTCTAGAAGATCTGTTATCTGAGTTAGGGTTTTTAAAAGTCGAATCAATGAGTTGGAAAATGGATGAATTCTGGGAGAAGAAATGATAAATAGAAAAACAGTTCTGGGTATTACGCTTGCTCGTGGTGGGTCAAAATCTATAGCTCGTAAAAATGTTATTAATATACTCGGTCGTCCACTTATTTCGTACACTTTCAACGAAGCAGTTAAAAGCAAATATATAGATAGATATGTAGTTTCTACAGAGGATGCAGAAATAAGGCAAATTTGTGAATATCACAAAATTGAAGTTGTGGATCGGCCGAAGGAATTGGCTACTGACTCAGCTACTTCGGCGGATGCTCTGGTTAACGCTGTTGAATCATTGTCTTTTGACTGCGATTACGTAGTTGAGATTATGGCGACGAACCCACTGAAATCCGCAGAAGATGTGGATGCATGCATTGAAATGCTGGATGATTCTGGAAGTAATTCTGTAGTAGCGGTGACTCAAGTCTACGACCACCATCCGGCGAGGCTGAAGTTTATTAAGGATGGGAAATTACATAATTTTTATCCAGAAGTCCCTGAAAGTCGAAGGCAAGACTTGACTCCGCATGCCTACGTTCGGTGTGGGTCTATTTATGCGATGAAAACGGATTTCTTGCAAGAAGCAAAGGCGAGGTATGATGAGCACCCAGTGCCATATATTATGCCACCAGAGAGAGTGGTTAATATTGATGAACCAATCGATTTAAAAATTGCGGAGACTATGTTAAATGATTCTATGTTTAAGCCAAGTTAAGCATTTGCCAGAGGTATGGGAAACATTATCATCGATAGGTAACGTGAAATATTTGCCAGACGTTGAATTCTCCCGTGCCAGACATGCCATACTACAACATTCACCAACAGTATTGTTTGTCAATCCAAACAGTCTGGAATTTAGAGTGGATGAACGACTGTTGTCAAGTTCTCTAATAAAAGTAATATGCACTGCGTCAACCGGGACAAATCATATAGACAAAGATTACTGTAGAAAAAATGATATTAAAATAATCTCTATTACCACAGAATATGATGTTCTTGAAAAAGTCACATCCACAGCTGAGATGGCATTTGGTTTGTTGTTATCTACGGTCCGGTTTATACCTCAATCTTTTGATTCAGTTAAGAATCGACAATGGGATTGCATGAATTTTCTAGGAAGACAGTTGAATGGAATGCGAATGGGCGTCATTGGGTACGGCAGGCTAGGAAAAATGATGGCTAAATATTGTGATGCGTTTGGCATGAATGTTGCAGTATGTGATCCATTCAAAAAAACAAAATACCAAACAGGAGAATTGCGTGATATATGCCAATGGAGCGAAGCAATATCTCTTCATGTACATCTTAATGAATCTACTAAGGGTTTAATAAACGATTCTATCATAGACGAAATGTCTGGAGTATACCTTGTGAATACTTCTCGGGGAGAGGTAGTGGATGAAAGCGCCGTTTTAAGAGGACTGGAAAAAGGTAATTTATCAGGGTATGGAGCAGATGTAATTGTAGATGAGTTAGGCAATGTGGAAAACTCTGAGATTATATCAAAATCAACAGAGTATAATATAGTCATAACTCCCCATATAGGGGGAGCCACCAAAGAAGCACAGACAATAGCGTATAAACGAGCTTGTGATTTGTTAGATGACTACCTTCGTTCGGATTAACTCATATGGACAATCAAGTTATTTGTGGTGATAGTTGCGACGTGCTCAGTGGCATGCTAGATGAGAGTGTAGATCTCATCGTGACTGACATTCCTTATGGAATTAATTATAAGTCGAATAAACAGAATTACGACACCAGAAATGGCCTTGTTGTTAAAGATCGTCCGCAATATTTTTCCAAGATAAATGGTGATGCTCAAATACCGGTAGATTGGCTTGATCCCGCATTCCGTGTGCTGAAAAATAATAGCGCAGTCTACATATTTTGTCATTGGTCGACATACCACCTGTTGGTACCATCGGTGCAAAATGCCGGATTCAAACCTAAAAACATGATAGTCTTAAACAAGAGCAATCATGGCATGGGGGATTTAAAGGGGCAATATGCCCCAAAGCATGAACTGATGTTATTTGCAGTGAAGGGAAGACACTTGCTGAATTTTTCTAATGGAAGAATGAAAGACGTTTGGGATGTTCCAGTCAAGTACAGTGGTAGCAAAAGATTTCATCCCAACGAAAAACCGATTTCCTGGATTGAACCATGTATCCGAAATAGCAGCCGAGTGAACGATGTAGTCTTAGATCCTTTTGCTGGGAGTGGAACGGTGGGAGTGGCTGCAACATTATTGTCTCGAAGAAGCATTAGTATAGAAATAGATGATCAATATGTGGAAATAGCACGCCAAAGGATGCATGATGCAGGTTCTGTTAGTGAAATATAATAAAGTCACTAATGATGCTTTCGACGTTTTGTCAAAGACGTTGGAAACATGCAAATGGGCAGACGTGTCTATTTTTGGAGAGAATATAGATTGTTTATCTTATTCTATCGTAGATAGATACCTTCAGTCATTGAAGCCATTTGACGTTATATGCGTAGGTGATGTATTTTGGGATACAGGGCAGCATATATGCAAGTGGAGTCAGAATAATAAGGTGCGTTGTTATTTTTTGCAACACGGACAATGGATATACACAAAGAATAAATCGAATCCAAGGCATCTACCGTATGGGACTTTTGTATATGGTGATAATGTTTGTAATATGATGCATTCATGGCCGTATTCTCGTCGATCGAAAGTATATGTTACGGGTAATCCTCGTTATGACGCGTCCTTATTGGATCGATTAGGTAATGGTTACGTGTATTTTTCGCCTCCAGTGTCTCTAGAGATTGTGCCTAGCGCTCCTGATAGGTTGCATAGGCATGTATATGGTGTACTATCCAAGTTGCGAGGGCTTGACGAGTCCATTAATTTAGTTATTCATCCGCACTATCGCGAAGGCAATGTACAACAGTTGCGACAATTGTTTCCAAAGGCGAAGTTTGAAGATCCAATGAACGATCCCATGTTGCTTATTCAGCAGTCTGAAGCTGTGCTAACTCATCGTAATTCAACGACCGTTTTGGATGCCATATCGTGTGGGAAAGTAGCGATGCTAACGGACTCGATTTGTCATGATCGGTCTTTTTTTAATCCAGGATACTTTGGGGAGTTTGCCGTAGAATGTCGGACAAAGGATGATTGTGTTGAAGCAGTTATGAAATTACAGGACAAAAAGATACAATTGGACGGGTATGAACATCGTGCTAAACCTTATTTGTGGATAGGCAATGCATCGAATCGTATTGCTGATATTATTGGAGTATAATATATATGTCTCATAGAGTTACACTGATATGTGATAATTGTGGTGAAGAGTATATTTTGGGGGAGAATATGGATCTGCCTCCGTATTGGTTAGGTGTACAAGTTGCAGTGGGCAACTATGATGGCGAAGCATCTGGAGCCGAGCTATTTCTGCATTTATGCGGTCAAGAATGCTTGTCTGAATATACTGAGGGAGAAGAACTCAGAAATAAGATAGCGTTTATAGATAAGCCAGCAGACGACGAAGATGAGGATCTGGAGGAGGAGGAAAGTTAAATATGTTCACACAGAAACAATGGGAAGGCATAGCTAACCACGTCAGGAGCAAACTTGATTTTATGTTTGATTCTGCCAACCTCTTTGCTAAAGATATCGATCTTCATAGCTCATTAACGGTGCCGTTTAGGGGGTTCTACATAGGCGTAGTTGATGCGAATGGCGAAGATATTACGAGACAAGGTTTTTTAAAAGAAGATCTCGAAAACGTGCTTGATGTTGCGGATATCGTGATACCTTCTGTGTTTGACGCTTTTAAAGAATTGTCTATCCCCCCGTCTAAAGTCCACACGGCTACTTTCCACTTTGTGGTGATAACGGAGGTAAAGTATTTGCCTAATCCCACGTCGTGGAAAGATTCGGATGGAGTGTATTTTATGTGGGGGCAGGATTATCGCGGGTTATATTTGCCATATCAAATTCAAAATATGAACATGTCCAACATAGAAGTTATGGACAGATTATGTGTTTGGGAGTGTGGAGTCGCTGCGAATTTGTGGCGTCAGCCCGAGGGTCTTTGCTGGCGATTGTCTTGTCATTCGTATAAATCGTAGGTATAATGGATAAAGAGAATAGGTTGACTTGGCACGTTTCGTCATCTATAATGAGATGGCGATGTATGGTTTTATTCTAAAAAGGAGACTGTCATGTTCGAAAAAGTTGTTATCAAGTACGGTGGGGAGTTGAGGGAGCTTGTGTTGTCCGACTTGGATCTTCTCACACCAGGGAATCCGTCTGACGATGAATTGAAACAGGCAGTGTCTATGGCCTTGAATATAGAAAATTTGAATGAATTTGCGGTGGACAGGGGAGAAACGGTTATCAATATTCGTCCTGCCGCGACATATGCATAATCAAAATAAGGCGTATGATAATGGCAGGTACTTGCAGGAGTACTTGCCATTTTTTTGTATGTATATAGCACGCTCATCATTTAAAACAGGAGAAAAAGAGGGATGCAAGAAATTACTGTTGAGAGTTTTCAGTCCGAAGTAGTTGAGTCAGAAAAACCAGTTGTGTTGGATTTTTATGCGCCGTGGTGTGCTCCATGTAAATCTTTGACTCCTGTTATGGAAACACTCCAAGCTAACCGTCCGGACATATCGGTGTGCAGTGTCAATGTAGATACGCAACATACATTGGCAGAAAAATACTCGATTTCGTCATTGCCCACCGTAGTCGTTTGTAAAACTGGGGGGACGGTTTCGAAAAAAATGACAGGATTGACTAGCGCGGTCGATATTGAAAGAGCCATTGATGAAAGTGCAACATAAGAGAGAATAATCATGAATATGAGTGAAGATGGAGGTCGAGCACAACGCTGTCAACGCGATCAAACGCGTCGACGGCAGTATCATCTTAAACGAAAGCATTACTATTCCAGGCCAAGCCCAAGGGAAGAGTCACGGGTGTGGTTAAAAGTCCAAAAGGGTGAGGTTCTTAAGGCAGAAGAAATTCCTATTCGAGATAAATTACAGCGCATCATGGATGCGGCAATAACGTTTACAGTGGAGGACCCTTGCGATGGGGCTGATTTAGATGAGATTCGCCAAGCACAGCGGGACCACGATTTTTGGTATTTATCTGCCAAGCATATTGGATCAATGAGAAATACAAGCACTAATGACAAGATCGATATACTGCTTCAATCTTGTCCTGAATGTACTTCCGATCAGTTAGCTGACGTGATGTGCGAAAAAAACTTGCTTGATAGTTTGACATCAAAGGTGTTAAGTGGTCTCCCCATAGTTAAGTCTAAACTGGTGGCTCAAAAGGAATCTGTAGAAGCACTAGTTGACATGGGAGGTCTGGACCGGTCAGTGAAGAACAAAATTAAAACGTGGTATGAAAACGAAAAATACGAGGAAATACTTAACCTCGTGATGAAATTAGATGCTTACCATAGGTCTAAAAGCCCTGGCCCGATTGGCAGAGAAGAACGCATGAGTTTGGAGGAACAAGGATTCCCATTCGTGACCAGAATAGGATCAGGTGCAACAGAAAGAAGAATCCGCAAGGAAAGTTGATATTTTTTCAAAAAAAGATTGCCTTTCATGAAATTGCGAGTATAATATGGCAGAGATCACAACCTGACAGAGTGACGTACAAACTGAGATAGTTTTGGATTGTCAGACTCAAGTCATTCGTACTTTTGTGATTTCATTTTTGCTCTTTAACAAGTAGATTTTTTACTGTAACAATGCGACGGCCAGTTCCTCTGGGGAAACGATAGGAAACCCTGTCCCGTCGCACCATATAGAGCTGTGACCTAGATGATGTGGCTTACAAACATTTAGCTCAGTTAGTCGAGCAACACTTTTTAACGTGTAGGACGTGGGTGCAAGTCCCACAATGTTACCATTTTTGCCATGCGAACTCTCACAGCTAACATTATTCGCCTTCTTTGCAAGGCTCCGATATGCGGCGGAGTGGAAAGGATATGATCTGAAAAGATCAAAACCATACTGGCCTCATAAGCCAGAGATAGCGAGTTCGATTCTCGTCGCCGCTATTTTTGATGTGATCTAGAAGATGTGGCTTACAAACACTTAGATCAGTTTTTTACTGAACACATGTTAATTTGTGGAAAATTAACCCTTATTTTTTGTGCCATTCGAACTTTCACGTCAAATGTTACATACAAAATTCGTAATTTCAAGAGTTATAACGGGTGTCCTTCCGGCCGAGTTGTTCTCATGAGTTGTTGCGAATTTTATCGAGCCCGATGACTTTGACATTGAGTCGTCGGGCTTTTTTTGTGTATAATACGTAGTCATGCATAGGAGAATTAAAATGGAAATGACAGATAAACAAAAAGGTATTAGTGGATTTGTTTGGAGTGAGGAAAAAGAAGAAGGTGTTCTGGAATTGGAAGGACATGAATTTGCAAAAGCAATTGACAACTGTGCAACGTTGTTGCTTCAACAACTATTATCTTCAATGTCACATGGACAATATGATGGAGAAGAAATAATAGTGCCGATTGCCGGTGATATGCATCCGTTAATGATGGAATGTCTTTCTGAAAAATATACGGATGAATCCAAGGGTAATGTGTTCGCATTGATTCAAGATGTGTTCTTTGCAAAAGCAATGCAATCTAAAAAACGCATTGAGGAAAAGATAAACGTAGAAGTTATGCCTGTTACGCAAGAGCATAAGAATAGATATGTCTTGGTTAACTTGGGAATTCATGACAACCTTGAAGAGATGGAATGTCCTATGAGTGACTCTCTTTCAGATGAGTCTGCGAACAGAGTTATGAACGATTTAATGAACTTAAAACTAACAAAAGATCATACGAGAGAAGACGCTCCTATACAGGGAAAGGATTTTGCCTTCTGTCCAGTGCAAGTCGAAATAGAAATCGACGTTGTAGAAAATCCTGATTATAAACCTTAAAGTGGCAGGATTTTTGACTGAAAAGTAGTATAATAAAGTAGTCTATGGCGAAGATCAAGCCGACGTTCAAGCGATGAGTTATCTAGCGTAACCCGCTCAAGGGGCATGAGTCGGTGGAGTGTTTAACACTTAGATAAAGTAGCCAGACTATAGACTACTAGGTCATGCCCCTTCAAAAGCTTCGCTTTAGAGAGCGCTCTTTAGAGCTTTAAATATGGATATTAACATAGCCGAAGGCGAATGGCTGGATAAATCTTATACATCTATCGTTCGCCCCATCCTAACTACAGCAGGAGTTTCTTTTGCTAAGTATGAAGTCCTGCCCTTGACTCAGTTGCATAACAATGAGTACTGGGCTGGGTTGCAGTCTAACCCTGCTGAAATAGCAATACTAGATCATCGTCATTGGTTTTTCAGTGACGATGATTTTTTAAAGTATGCACATCGCATATCTGCTGTTCCGTTTGGGTCTCTGTGCTTATTTGAAGATCCGTTTGGATATGAACGTCCCCTTCAGATGAGCTTAAAAGATTTTGAGCGCAAATTATATGAACGAACTAAGACTATAGTGTCTATAGTAAAATCTCGTCAACAAACAACCATCCTTTCTCCAGCCATTCGGGTGTTGCAATCGCCAGAATCTCAGGAGAGATACCTAGAATATTTTATACATGCAAGATCTCAGTTTGATGCCTACGCAGTGCATTGTTGCACACATACTACAGATCATTCTCTTGGTGCGCTCACGGGATTTCTCAACCAGGTTTTGAAGGTTCTTAATAAGCCAGTGTGGGTAACTAGGTGGTCTGTGCCCAGTTGTGGGTTCAATATCAGTAGTACTAGAATGATCAATCCTACATCATGGCAGCCAGTCCCGTATGAAATGGCAGCCACTAAATTAAAGTCTTCATATGAGATTATTAACGAAATATCTCACGGAAATACCAAATGGTTTTTTGTAGGTGCTGGCCGAGACGATTTCCATCCTGATAAAACTCCTCCATCACCCTATTGGGATTCCAATGCTTTCTCGTCAAATGTGACAAACGACATCTGGGGTCCAGAGCATTTTGTGGGTTTACTTGATCACAGGAGTCATTTGAAAAGACCTGTTCTAAATGCGCTTTTGCAGTTAACGAACGAATCTTAAAATTCAAGCCGAGATAAATACTGATCTATCGCCAGCTTGATGACATCATTGTATGAGATATCACGATCTTGTTCATACGCATGTTTCCTGGCAATGCGTTTCAGTGTGTTAATTGTTATGCTCCTAAGTCGTAAGCTGACAGTTTGGTTGGATTCACTAGGTATAAATTCAGCGCCAAACTCTGTCATGAATTCTTCTTCGGACAATAATCTGAATTCGTGTCTCAGAAATGCCTCTGAGAAGTTTGAGTTAATTTCCCAAGTTGGCAGTTTTATTACGTATCGACTGGAAATACATGGTCCATCTTCGTATAACTTGTGCAGCATGTCACCTTCTTGTCTAGGAGTGGAAATGGTGATAACTTTGCTATCAAGTTTGTTTGTCTGTGGGGATTTAAAGTCAGCAGTGGCAGGTGTAAGGGCAGAATATATACGCTCGCTCGATGCCCCAAATGACGAAGATTCGTTTAATAAGAGGCAGTAAATTCTTTTGCCTAAAAGATCTTCAGAGTTACAATGTCCACACTTAATAATGACGGAACCACAGGTTTTATCCGAAGAATTATTGTTCCTCTTAATGTCAGCGTTAGTCAGGATATGAATGCCTTTGTCATCAACTTTTCCAATTCTATTTTTGAAAAAGCTCAATTGTGATATGCGGTATTTCACTTCCGATAGCAAGATTCTTGACTGGTCTGAAGATGTGGCAACCAAGAGGATGTAGATAGGGTTGGCGGGTAAATTATAATACTCACAAGGATCATGGTGTTCTAAAAGGCATCGAGTTTCGTAGAGCGCTAGAACTACTGATAAGAAATCTTTCCCGGAACGTCTTCCTAACACGGCAACAAGTTCTCTGTAGTCGCCGTTGTAGAAGTCTTTCAAAATCTTGCGTTGTTTTGGGAACAGGGTGACATCGAATTCTAAACAAAATTTTTCAATATTCATAGTATTTCTCCTAAAAACTCATATTAGGAGTTTGTCATAATTATTCCTTGTAATAATTATGACAAAAATCCATAATGGACGACAATATAGCAGGAGACTGTTGCACTTTAGTATAATGTAGAACATTATGAAACCTATATTAGATTATTCAAAGAGTTGGCTAACAGAGGAAATGATTGAGAATATTGACGGGTTCCTGTTGGGAGATGGATGCATAAGACATCGTGATAGACCGAATACTAATGCATCCGCTACGCTCAAATATGAAGAATTTGGCAACTATCTTGCCAAGGTGTTTTATAATTATGGTTCTTCTGTCACAAAAAGAGTGAGCCCAGCGCATTATTCTTCTAAAGCGGGATACTTCAAAGAGTGCAAGTCAGTCGTGTTGTCTACGAAAAGTCACCCAGATTTGCAAAAACAGAGGATCAGATGGTATCCAAATGGCATTAAAGAAGTGCCAGATGACGTAAGGATTACACCCTCTTCACTGTTGCTGTGGTATCTGGGTGATGGGTCATTATTCTTAGATAAGGGTATTTCGCCTTATGTGACATTTTATACGAACTCATTTTCAAAAACAAGCATAGATATATTGCGGAACAGATTAAATGATCTTAATATGACTAACTGGTATTTGCCAAATAATACAATCCGGCTGAAGACTCCTGCTGTGAAAATACTGTTCGATATGATTGGTAGAAGTAGTCCAATAGAGTGTTATTCTTACAAGTTTGATGTGCCAGGCCATCTGTGGAAGACCAGATCGTCGGATGTCCAGAAACAGCTTGGATTAAATAAGCATGCATTCCATCGATTAATGAAGAAATCAGGTATGAGGAGCGAGATGGGAGAGAGGTGTAAATTCTTTTACTTTAGTGATGAACAAATAGATAGATTAAGGAGTATGTTGTGAATATACCTGATACATCAAATCTGTTGTTAAGGTGGAGTTGTGGCAAGCAGGATACAGTGGCCTTATCTGACTTTAATAAGTCACAGTATAAGGATATGTTGTGGCTGTGCAAAATGTCTATAATATCATTTCAAAAATGGTTTCCAGATGCAACGTGTCATCTTATGTTCAACGGCGATGATTTTGATGACTTTAAACAAGAGATGCTTGAGATAGATCCGAAATTTGTGTACCCAGTTATATTTGAGAATCAAAGGGAACAATTGTCTATCGGAGATTTGTCAAATCCTTACCATTTCTATCCCGCAGGCGTATGGTGGAAGTGGCTGCCATTTCGATTAGACAAATCCAAACATGAAATTTCAATAGATACAGACATCATTTGCTTAAACGAACCTAAGACTTGGTATGACTGGATAGATGGCTCTGAAGAAATCTTGATTGCCCCAGACAGATTTGAAACGGTAAGTGTGAGCACCACAGGTGATTTTTGTCATCATCCTTTGTTGGTGGGTAAGAAGCCATATAATTGTGGAATCGTGGGGCAGCGTGCTGGTGTCGATTTTAGTCAGAGATTCTTCGAAACTACACGGTCTGTAAAGTTTGGCCATACTCACAATTCGTTGTTTATTACGGAACAAGGTGCTATCAATCTATGGATCAGGACATTAGAATTGGAAGGAGTTCGGCATAACTGTTTGGATTTTAAGAAAAATGCGTGGATGCGTGATTTTGTGTTTTTCTTGGAAAAGGGAATACGTGTTGAAACTGTTCACGCAGTTACGTGGCACAAAAAAATAGCAAAGGCATTGAAGCCCTTGTTGGAAGCTAAAATCATTTCAGGGCTTTACGACGATGACAAAGACTTTTTGGAAGCTCTCGTAAAATTGGGGAAAAAGATGGGATTTTATTCGAAGCATCTGTTGAAGCAGCAATTCGGCGATGGTGCCGACCTCGGGTCTGAAATCCTAATCCCTCAACAAAGTTTCTGAAAACAGACTTGTTTTTTGTTGTTTGAAGGGGTATAATGCCCTGTCGGAATGTGGACTAAAGTTGTTTCTGAAACTAGGTAGGGTTGAATATGATCGTTAACACTGAGAACTTGACTCCTGTTCATGAAGAGATGTTTCGTACGCTTTTGAGGACTCCCCACAGGAAGGTGGATGAAGTTCTTGCAATTCATCAGCAGCAATTTGAGCGAGATCCTAATTTTTACGGGCATTTGGCTGTCTATGCAGTTATGCAGGGCAACTGCGTGGTGCGAGATGTCAATGAGGTATTCATTGCAGTGTTGCTTGCAAGTCCATATCGTGCTCATCAAGAAGCTGGGTACGTAATGTTCCAGGATCTTCCTCCATACCAGGCTGCACGAGTTGCAAAGTATTTTACGGGCTATGACGAAATTGTAAAGCGCCCGTCTTACGAAGCCCGTCCGGTGAATGAATTCGGAGTGACGTGGGAAAAATCGAAGCATTCTAACAGGTTCCATGACGAATCTCGGCGTGGTAAGGTGAAAGATCCTAAAGTAGTCAAGTTGGGACGCAAGAGCAAATTGCGTAGTGAGTTGCTGCATAAGGGGAAGATCAGGGCATCAGACTCCGAGTTTTCTGTCCAGGAATACCTCGTCCATCATGCATGTTTGAATAAGCGAAACTTCAAGGGGGCTTTGCGATCAGCGGCAAAGAGCTACTTGAAGTACAGGGAGCAAAACGACAAGTTGATGGAAGGAGCATTGCTACGGGGGCATAAGCATCTGAAGCAGTTTTATGTGCGTACTAACACAATCCCTATGGGCAGCGCCGAGAGCTGGGTTAACAAATTCCTGTGGCAAGGAGAAACTGTCGAAGGGTCACGATTGGCTGCGTTGAAGCGATTGGAATCTGAATCAGACCCTGTCGTACAAGCAGAGATAATAATGGAGAACAAGTTGCCTTACACTTCGGTAACCTCTGTTATTAAGAATATGACTCCATCTGTTCTGGTGGCTCTGGTCAATTCAATGTCGTATCAAGAGTTGATGCAGTCGTTGGGCAGTTTGAAGAAGCGGGGAGCATTCGATGATCCTGACATCAAAGCACTGATAAATGGCAAACTGGAAAAAGCCCAGAAAGCGAGCAAGACTCGCATTGATGCCATGAAGGGAGCCAAGGCTGCCAAGGCTGTCGAAAATTTGGACGCGGATACTGCATCCATAGTAACAAAAGTCACTGATTCTCAAATTAAGCGTCACGGCAATATCAGTTTGCGTACAGTTTTGATGATTGATAAATCAGGGTCAATGACAGACGCTATCGAGTTGGGCAAAGAGTTGGGGGCAGCAATTGCTCAAGCATGTCGAGAGGATAATCCGCCGATTACGTACATGTTTGATAGCATTCCCACATTAATCGAGTGGACAGATAATGATGGTGACATACGCACAAAGTCTGCGTGGGACAAGAAACTTGAAATGTTCCGAGCTGGTGGCGGCACTAGCCCATCTACTGTTGTGCGTGCTCTAATCAGCAATAAAACAGTTGTTGATCAGATTGTCATTGTCACAGATGAGGGAGAACTTGACGCTGGTGGATTCGCGAACCAGTTGAAAAATTATGAGCATCAGTTGGGGCATTTGCCGAACGTCGTCATTGTTCGTGTTGGTGGGTATCGTAGTGATCGAATGGAACGGTCTATGAAGTCTCGCAACATAGATGTGGATGTACTGTTGTGCGACAGCGTAGATTCTGTTGCGATGCCCAATGTGATTCAGTTGTTGTCCAGGAAAAGTGTCTTTGATTTAATTCAGGAAATATTGTCACTATCGCTTCCAAGTCGTGCAGATTGGGATGCGAAGCATCTATCTGCTTAAATCAATTCGTTGTTTTAATTATCGGAGAATGAGTAATGAGTAAGAATTTTATCCCAGAGCTGCCGTGTGAGACACTAGTTCGAAGGGTGTCCGGTTCTCAGTGGAGAAATTTGCCGGAAAGAGAGAAAGATGGGGCGTGGGGTGTTGCCATCGTTAAATCGGTACTGGATGGAGTTCGCCCCAGTCTTGGGGACTTGTCTTCGCACCTGGGAGTAGACAAGGATGTTCTCAGAAAGCCTTATAAAAGGTTGAGCATGAATGGGGCATTCTGGTGTGATAAGATTGATAAAGATCGTGCTTCATTAGAATCGCTGGACATGTTATCGTGGTATTTTTATGCCGGTTTTGCCATGGGGGCCACCGGACCGTGGAGAGAAGAAGATGGAATTGAGACGAAACATCAAGAAATCGTTGGCAGGCGGAGTTTGCGCCGGGATAGGTGATTTTTTTCACGTTGACCACATGTTAGTACGTATTATTTTTATGATACTAATCTCTGATCTTAGTGGTTGGGCCTATGTGTACTTGTTCTTGTGGGCCATGTTGCCTGCGGATGATGTTACATGATTGATGTTAAACCTCTTAAAGAAAGCGTTTTAGTCTTTCTGCATATCAAAAAAACAGCGGGCATCTCGTTGCAGAGGATTTTATCTAAGCAATTTGGTGCCCGCTTTTATGGCGGGCATTCGCATTCGCTGTTGAAGGGGCGAGTGGCCTCTAACGAATTGACAGTTGATGCAGTGTCGCAAGTCCCCAATGGGAGTTGCATTTGCAAGCACTGGAAAATGTCCGAGTTTGAGGGCATATCGCACAGATGCAACTTTGTTACAGTATTGCGTGAACCGTTAAATCGTATCGTGTCTCACTACAATTTTTATCGTATGCATCACAATGACGGTCTATCAATCGACGAATATATTAGACAGCCTGGGAATATTAATTTACAGAGTCAAACAGTGGATGCAGATGGACTTTGCGAGGCATACGTATTTGAACGCCTGGCAGAAGATTTGAAGAAGTCTAAATTGATACGCAGTAGCGGAGTGGATCATATAAACAAAACGAGATATAAATACACATTTACGGACAGCCAAATTAGGGATTTTTACGACCTAAACAAAGCTGATGTTGAGCTATACCAATCTGTTGAGCAAGGGAGATAGCATATGGATGCAAGAGATTTGTTACATAAGAAAGCTATGCAGGAAAGAAAATTTCGAGAGAAAGAATTCCTTGCTCCTTATGCTCAAGACTCAAAATATGCTATAGTAAAAATGGGGAAGGTTAATTACAACTTTCGCATTGAAGGATTTTCGGGCTGTGGCATCGGCATATTTCAACCGAGTGATCCGTTGAATGCTAAATTCGTCAAAGAGGCGGATTGGGAAGAATCTCGTGCATACATGCGACTATTGCCAAAGTTGCACATAATATTAGCATACGAAACTGACAAAGGCTGGGTTGGCTATCCCATGGACGCTGATTCAGCACAGCATCAGTTTGATTGCATTGTTCTGCAAGAAGTCTTGATTAAGAATGTATCAGATGCAGAACGGTTTGACGTCATTACAGCATGTTTTGATGGCATGCAATTCTGGTATGATGATGTGTTTGATGGCGCAGATATGTTAAAGTCCCAAGCGATGAGGGAGGCGTTCGATCCTGCTCTGTCGGAGACGGAGATGAAACAGTCGTTTGCACAAATTAAAGGGCGCACACCAGAAGACATCCATGTCTTTGAGATGGCCATTGCATCATGGAACCACTTAAAGCGCACCAGCACCGAAGACCAGATACAAGAATTGTTAAAATCTGGCGGAGGGAAGCTGGATAAGTACGTGGTTCGTGGAGTAAATATAGAAATACAGTGGAAATCGGATTCTGGTCGGGACTATAATTCTGTAGTTAATAAAAATACTATGGATGTTGTTTGTGCGGGGATATGTCTGGATGGTGAAGACAAAAAGTTTCATCTGAAGGATTTGCCATTTCTCATTTCTCGCGGAGAAAGAGATGATTTGATTTATCGTACTCGTGGGCGAAACATGGACATGTATGGAGATATTGATGACTAATTTGTTAAAAATGCCAGTCATGATAAATGCGATTGATCCCGAATTTCACTGTGCATCTAATTTTCGAGAACAAGTGGCAGTTTTATTCCCAGCTGCATTTTATGATGGAAATTTGGTTGCTCATCGATCTTTTTTGCACTCCTGCTTGCCGGGCAGAGCCAGTTTTGACGCAGAGAAACCTGGAGAAGATACGCTGGCTGGGTGGCAATATATAGATGGGATGATTGATGATCATGGAGTTTGTGGAATGTTTCACACTCATCCATCAGGGTGCATTGACTGGAGTGGAGAAGACAAACGGTTGATACACGGCTTTGCTAAAGCTCATGGCAAAAAAATACTTTGGCATGTCATGCAACCGCTAGATCATCCATCTGCTCGTTGCGTAGCAGCTCACATGCCCATTAATGGTCATGTCGTGATATATGATTTTGGTTACGTAGAATCAAGCCCAACTGATACGGCTATTGTGCTGCCCGCTCCGCCTGCATGGGAGCACGAATGCGATATTCACACTTTGCACATATCATAAGGAGGCTCTTGTGCGTGCATTCTCTTTAATAGAGATTATCGTTGTCGTTGCCATCATTGGTATCTTACTTAGTTTGATTGCGCCCCTGACTTCATCTGCTGTTGCGGACGCCCAATTCCGCGCTGCTGAAATGAAAGTGAAAGGCATGCTACAGCTTGCTCGTGCTCGGGCAAAATCGGAAATGACTTCATTCGGCGTCTTTTTCTATGTAGATCATTCTACAAAGAAGCAAGGTGCAGTCTTTATCCGATGGGGTGGTCAGCCGCCGGTGGAAGTTCAGCATGGAATTTACGCGGGAGCATATTGGAATCGATATGCAAGTCGATTCGAGACAGTCCCGGAAGGTAATTACATGTTTCCCGCATCTGTGAGAGTTAGGGGCTCGCAAAAACGTAATGTTTTTGCTATCATTTTTTCGCCAAGTGGCACAAGAGACGTGATGCCGGTTGGTTTTCGATATGTACTGTACGATTATGATGAAGACGACTCAGGCAGAGGTGATGTGACTAACCTGCCAGTGTCTGATATAACAGGTTCATGGTATGTATACTCTGATGCCAGCGATCCGGATTCACGATACAAAAGATTTGATTTAAAATCAGGACTTCCCATAGAAGATATGGTAGATCTGGACGGCTCAGCAGGCGATTGGCCTTATACGGAATTTGAGGGAGCTTGGGGACTTATCGTATATGATCATGCAGCATGGACAAGTTTGTTAGTCCCGGATGGGACAGGGGAGTTTGACGACGCAGAGGCGGAAGCATACTTGGCCCGTGAAGTCCCACAGTTGTTGTTAACTCGGAATGGTGACATAGTGAAAGGTAACAAAAGTGAGTGAACATTTAGCACATGAGTCCGCCTATCGTGGTGACGCCAACATTGTCGGGAATCGCATGAGCCAGAGCTTGCGAATTTGTGGAGCAGGAGCACTAGGCTCTCATCTAGTTGAAACCCTAGCTAGGCAGGGGTACCACGGGCAGGTGGTCTTTGACAAAGATAAAGTCGAAGGTGGCAATCTAGGTACTCAAAATTATTCAAAGTCAGACATTGGGCGTGCGAAGGCTGTCCAATGTGCAAATAATACCATTAAGCGTACTGGTGTTCCTGTCAAATCAGTGTCCCGTGAAGTGACGCCAGTTAATGTGAAGTCTGTAGTTAATGGCGCGAGCCTAGTAATTGATTTGTTTGACGATCCCACGAGCCGAAGGTTGTTGCAATCTTTCTGTCAGGAGTCGGGGGTAGATTGCTTACACGCAGGCATGTCGAGCGATGGTTTCGCAGAGATTTGTTGGAATGAGCATTATACTGTGCATGAAACTCCAGCCAACGATGATGAGATACCATGCGAATATCCGCTGGCTGCAAACTTAGTCCATTTCACAGTTGCTATGATATCGGAGACTGTGAATAGGTATTTTGACGAGTGCATAAAGCAATCGCTGGAATTCACATTACGTGATTATCGTATTGAGATCATGCATGAGAGTAAGGTATAATAGGGATAATGAAGCTGCATAAATGGAGAGCAATTAATGAATGCACATCAAAAGATGGTAAAGGATTTTCACGTCAAGTACAACTGTCTGCACAATGAATCTCCTGTCCCACTTGATACCGCGACACTTTTATTAAGATCACGACTCCTTCAAGAAGAGGTTGCCGAGTTCACTGGAGCTGCTTCGAATGGAGATGTCGTAAAGCAAGTTGACGCCCTGTGTGATATCTTATATGTCACTTACGGGGCGGCGGTTTGTATGGGTGTAGATTTAGAGCCTATATTTGCCGAAGTGCAACGTTCTAATATGACTAAAGATGGTGGAGGGACAGATGCAGGCGGCAAAGTAGTTAAGGGGCCAAATTTCTCAGAACCAGACATCACTGGAAAATTACGTGAACAAGGCTGGAAACCATCATGATAGATTTCGCAGACACCTTCGATGAGGCAATCAGAAATTGGCATGATCGGCACACGCATTTGGAAGGGGAGAGAGAATTGAATGATTTGGGCCGACCTTCGTGGGATGATTGGTTCATGGGAATGTGTTTTTGGGTTTCTTTGCGATCCCCAGATCCTTCTACAAAGCACGGAGCTATACTGTGCAATGACAGCCACCAGATATTGGGGGTGGGTTACAACGGATTCCCTCGTGGGTGTAAAGACGCTAACCTGCCACTTACTCGCCCTGCAAAATATGACGTAATTATTCATGCTGAAGAAAATTGCATATTGAATAGTCAGAATATATTACTGGATTCAGGATATACAATGTATATTACGGGTTTTCCATGCTCTCGGTGTTTCGCGAAACTTATGCAGTGTGGAGTACAGAAAGTAGTATACGGGCCATTATCATCTAGGTGCATACAAGGCCCCCAAGAAAAACTTGTTCGATCCTTGGCGATGGACGGCGGAATTGAGTTGACAGAATATGCGGGTCAATTTGAATGTCTGAGTAATATTGATGTTTTCAAAAATTTATTGAGGATGAGTACATGAGAAAGAAGAAAAAGACGAAGGCTCTAGTAGATAATCGAACCATGAAGGTCCTTGCGGCCAAGAAGGAAGATTTGAAAGGTGCATTGGTTTTTGTCCAGTTGGATGAGGATCAGTGTGGACACATGGATAAGGTTGCTTTGCGGCAAGTAGCAGAACAGATTGAGAAAATAGAACCTGATGCGTATTATTTTCCCATGACGAAGTCTATGAGTGTGAGCATTCTTGATTTAGATGCCTTTAAGAATAAAGATGTTTTGGTGACCATTCGACATGATCCTAATGTTTCGGAACAAACCATTAAAGAACAAATAGAATCAGTTTTGCAGAAAGCGAAGTCAGTACAATTTGTTTTTGCAGACTTCAAGATAGAAGTTTAACGGAGAAAGGAATAATTCAATGATAGTGGAGGATAATTGTTGCGAGTATCAAGAAGGCAAACGCATGTACGGCATTCCCTACGATTTATTGCCCTTGCGTGATTTAGCGAAGGTATATGCATATGCATTGAAAGAGTGGGGTGGTAGCGATGTCCGCACGAGAACAATTCTTGATGCATTTGATAAAGTAGACGATGTTTGGACGACGTGTGATGACATTCGCGGTGAGTTTGGTGATGCAGTAGAAGATGCTCTCGAAGATGTCTTAGATCGTTTCGTTAATAAGGTGGAATCGTCAGTAGGGGTTGGATGATGGAATATATTGAGTCAACAAATACGACCATAGATGTTATGAAAGGTGCATCTCGGTGGCACCAGAAGATTGCTGAACACGGTTTTATAGACTTGGTAGACGTGATGCCTCGTCTGGTGCCAGAAGGGCAAACTGTGGATTCGGCCATAGTACAGGCTGCTAGGGTTAGTTATGGGCCAGGGACTAAAAAGACCAGTGAAGATCGAGGCTTGATTAGATATTTGATGCGGCATCGTCATACAACGCCGTTTGAAATGGTGGAGCTAAAGTTTCATGTTTCACTGCCAATCTTTGTCGCTCGACAATGGATCAGACATCGAACAGCAAGCGTAAATGAAATGTCCGGGAGATACAGCGTCCTTCCTGGTAAATTTTTCAAGCCAAACATAGAAGAAGTAAGATCACAGAGTAAACAGAACAAACAAGGTAGAGACGAGCAACTCGACGATGCTACTGCAACAGAGTTCTTGAAATGGCTAGATCAAACAGATGACAATTACGCCAAATACGAAGAATTTGTAGATGAGTATGGTGTTGCCAGAGAGATGGCTCGTGTCAATTTGCCTGTAAGCATTTATACTGAGTGGTATTGGAAGATTGATTTACATAATCTGCTGCATTTTTTATCACTGCGTATGGATAAGCATGCCCAGAAGGAAATCCAAGAATATGCTAATGCCATGTTTAACATGGTCCAGGAAATTGCGCCAGTAACCGCAGAAGCATTCATAGATTATCGATTGGAAGGTCTGCATTTATCCAGGTTAGAGATCGAATCGTTGCGTAATGGCACCCCAAGTGACTCAATGGGGAAGAGAGAGATTGAAGAATGGCGGGGTAAAATTTATCAACTTGGTTTGGGGAATGAATGACTTACAATACAACTTAGTAATCCGCGAGAACGTGAAATCGTCGTTAAATGAAGTCATATCAGACATTGTTGATTGCATTTTAAATCAAGGTTGTACGTTTTGGGATAACAGAGATGAATCTGCTGACCAAATAGCAGAATGCATGTTTAAACATGTTGACTATTCGAGATGGACAGGTGATGAATTTGAATACGCTTGCCAATTGATTAACTACTGCTGTGCAATGAAGCTGGCATTCATACAACTAATTGGAGTGGAAGAATGAATTCTGGGATTGTAGTTCGCAATGATGATTTTTGGCAGGGGCATCCAGATGTAGCTAGATTACATGATAAAATTTTTGTAGTTTGGCGAGAATCGGATAGACATAAAACTCGTGGTGGCACCGCTATTAAAATGGTGAGTGGCATTTGGAAAGACGGATCACTTTGTGAAATTAGTGATCCGATAGAGATCGCATCAAGCAAGCATCGTTTTAATTGCCCGCGATTGTCTGTGATCAATAATACTTTGTGGCTTATTTGTGATGAGGTTCTCGGCGGACGCAATTTTCTTAAAGTAGAAAATGATGAGAGAAATACCAGAATTCACCTTTGGAAGATGATTGGTGAAAATTGGGAAGGGCCTATACAAACGAATATAACGGGGATTGTGCCTGATAGGATTTGTGAATGGTCTGGGAAATACTTGATATCAACTCATACTCAGAACAACAAGGCGTCACAGGCAAATGACGACAAGTCTGTTCAACCTCATGGCAATCTGTTTTCCAGTGTTTGGTCTACAGATGAATTAGAATCTCAGAATTGGCATCGCATATCTTTAGCCAGTTCTCCTAAATACAATTTTTGTGAGGCTTCAGTAATTCAGTCTGAAGGAGTGTTGTTGGCATTGTTGCGGGAAAATTCTGGGAAAGGTTGGCCTGCATTTTCGTCTATATCCAAGGACGGAAAAAGTTGGTCAACTCCGTATCGTACTAGATTATTTGGGTGTCATCGCCCCGTGACTGGAATGCTTAGATCGGGTCGACTTTTGACAACATATAGAGAAGCATCTCATTCCTACGCTCCACGATATTGGGGAAGAAATACATTTGCACACTTAGCAGATATACCACCTTCGTCTCAGTGGGAAAACATGGATTTAAGGCATGGTATCATTTTGCCTATAGATCACGATAATAGCCCGCGCCCTGATTCAGGTTATACTGGTTGGATTCAAATGTCCGACGATTCTATTTTTATTGTAAACTATATTACTAAAGATGCACCCAAACCATATATTGCATGGCATTCACTTACAGAGGAGGAATTTGATGGTGTCAACATCTGACAGAGTATCACGATTAAACAGAAATAATAGACCTTTCCATGTTGTCATTTCGCAGCAATTTGAAAGAGAAGACATAGATAATATTTGTGAATTGTCAGATGTCATGCGATCAATATCAGAATCCAAAGAGGGCATTAATTTTCTGAGATCAATGTTGTCTCATAAAAGAGCGATGTTGTATTTTACTCAGCCGTCCACTAGGACGTTTTTGTCTTTTGCAGCAGCATGTCAAATTGTTGGTATGCCATACAATGAAGTTCGAAATGCGTCAGTGTCATCTGAAGCAAAAGGAGAGACAGAATCAGATACCTTGAAAGTGTTGAGTCAGTATTTTGATGCCATCATAATGCGTAACCCTAGCGAAGGGTTTGCGGAAGAAAGCGCATCAATAATCGGGGACATCCCGATTATCAACGGAGGTTCAGGCAAAGATCAACATCCTACGCAAGCATTGTTAGATATTTACACACTGAAGCGCAGTTTTGCTGATGGGCTCTCTAACAAAACATACACTTTTGTCGGAGACTTAAAAAGAGGTCGGACCGTGCGATCTTTGGTGTATCTTTTGTGTAAGTACGCCCCTGTTAAACTTAATTTTGTAGCACCGGATGCATTGCAAATAGAAGAAGACATATTGGAGCACCTCAGAAAAAACAATGTAGAGTTTGAAATACACGGTGCATTTTTGCCATCAGTGATTAGCGCATCTGATGGAATTTATATGACCCGGTTGCAAGATGAACATGGAACGCATCAGGATATCGATTATTACGATTATGCTCTGACCAAGGATCACCAACAATATTTCAAGGATTCGCTAGCTATATTACACCCACTTCCTCGGCGTAAGGAGTTGGATCGAAATCTAGATTCAACTCCTTACGCCAAGTATTGGGAGCAAGTCAAAAATGGGATGTGGGCTAGAGCTGCTTTGTTAATCTATGTCTTCGGCCTCGAATCTCAAGTTTATGAGTGGGTTAATTGACATATGTTTTATTAACGATAATCGATCCTCGTTTTGTCTTTTGCTCGGTCCAGAGTGGATTAGTAGTAGAGACGGTGGCACCGCGCTTTGTCTTTTTAATGACGTGAGTGTCTCTGTGTTTCCCGGTTGGCGCTCGGTGTTTTTGTCGTATTAAGCTTTTACTACTCCACTCGCCATCATTAACTCGGTATCTCACGTACCACACTATGGTCCTATCTAAAGCTAAACTCAGAGAATTGAGGCTTGAAAGTAGCACATTGCCTATTACCCCTTCGACTCCACCTGACGTGGTCTTGATGGTAAAGTGTGGTTCTGCATCAAACTCTCTGAAGAATTGCCATGTTGTCGAAGAGTGGTTGGATTCCAATGGGATTGTTAGACTGGAAAAATCATCCCGGAACTTTGCTCTGACGTCCAAAGGGGGAGCATTCTCTGGTGGCATTCCATGAAGAATGTTGGTGAAATCCAGTTGTGATACGTTTGTCGTGTTCGGGGCCACTGGGCTATATGTCAGTGTGTGGGTGTAAAAAATATTTGGTATAGCATCAACCCATACTTCAGAAGTGCCACCGGGTAAGGCATTGCTCAAAGTGACCACGTTTGAACTGAAATCTCCTGCGTGAATATTTTGCTCATTTGTAAATGGTCGATAGTTAAATGCAGCATTTCCAGATACTTGTCCGTCGTTATAATAATGAGTTTCCCACGCGACTTGCTCTGATTCGTATGCTGGCCTAGTAGTCCAAACCGAGTCAACATCTGTGGGAGTCAATGTTAATTGGATATTTTCACTGTCTATTACAGGTGTGGAACGTCCCCTCTGGATTATGGAAGAGTCCGAGTTGCTAAAATCTCGCTCAGGTGAGAGTGACTGGCTATCATATTTGGTTTTAGACCAATTGCCACTGCCTTCGTCTAATCTAGGTAAATTCCATGCTGTTTCTTCGCAGTGTATTTTCAGTGAAGTGGGTGAAACTTCTAATCGAACGTATCCGAAACATCTATCAATAAGTTTGACATCTTCCGATGTATAAGTGCCATTATAACTGTCTTCAAAATCTCCTCCATATGTAGAATCTATAGGAACCGTACCTATAAATGCACTAGGAGACCCGCATTGTACATAATTTACTCCGTCCAAAACTCCGTGGTGAAAAACGTGATCATGTCCATATAAGAAAGCATGAACTCCGTGTTCAACAAGCTTTGCATGAAGACTTATTTGCTCTGTACCTGAAGCTAATACGTTTTTAATACCACCTCTTCCATAAGCATCTTTGCCTCCTACCATGTGGTGAGCCATGACTATTTTCCATCGGGCAGAAGAAGATCTTAGGGAATTATCCAGCCATGTATTTTGTTCTGGACCCAGCGTCCATCTGGTTGCGTCGTTGGGGGTGGCAGGGGTGTATCGAAAGACATCAAGAACCCAGAATTGAGCATCTCCCCAAGTCCATGTGAAGTAGTTTTCCAAAGGCGAGGTGTTGCCTTGAGCCTGTCCGCTGACAGCATCCCCTGTGGCAGATCCGATCCATGTGCTGTTATCTTCGTTCTCGCCGTCATCAGGATTGAGTAAGAATCTTTTACGACTAATAGTCCGGAATTTTTGTAGAAAAATACCGCCTATGTCTTGTTGGGCGGTCTCCTCCCCCTCATGATTGCCGATGCACTGATAAAATGGCATGGCATCTAAAATTGGTCGTGCATATTCTCTCCAATCGGCAGACCAGCCATCACTATCAGTTTGATTGTAAATAAAGTCATTCACAGGAAAAGATAATTCGTCTCCGAGTGAAACACAGAAGTCGCACACATCGGAGACTCTGTTCCAGACTTGCTCGTTTTTCCACGCTGCCGCACTATCCAAAAAAGCATTGTCTAGTACAGTTCGTGAAATGTGGGTGTCAGTCCAAATGCCGCAACTATATGTTGATCCTTTTGCCCTGGACGTAGTAAACTTGCTGATGGTGCCAATTTCGGTCCAAGTACTATCTGATGTGAGCTTCCATTCCGGGATGTAATAATATGTTGTCCCGGATGATAATCCGCTCAGAGTTAATACGCCTCGGCTGCTGGTCCCTGACACTGTGATGGTGGGACTGTATGTTAAACTATCATAAACTGAATTACGATGAGTACTGTACCTGACTCTAAATTGAATATCTCCAAAGAATGATTCGCTCGTGGTCATAGACAATTGAACGCTAGTTTTTGTACAACGACTCACCATTGGAGCAGAAGTCCTCCAGTATGAATTTAGCCGCATGGGCAGATATGGATCTTCTTCTAGAAATTTGACGTCGTTAGCATCTAAAACATCGTTATATAGTCCGAAAAAACGGAGGTAGGAGTCTTGTCCATATTGCCCTAGGAGGAAAAATGATGGATCACCAGCGGGCATGATCAAATTCACATCGGCCGGGGTAGACCCATCCGCAGATGCTGTATTCCACAGCGCTGCGTCAGTTATCCGGGAATTTTGCAAGACTCCGTCTATCCACATTAAAGGTCCGTCAGTTCCTCCCCATGTTATAACCACGGTGTGATCGTCGTAAGATATGGTACTATTTGAGGTTAATTCTACTAAAGTGTTATTGAGGTAGAATTTTGCTAATAAGTACTCAGATTCGTGTGCGATAAAAATGGAACCTGAAGTATTTTTTGACAACCTTCGTAGTATATTTGTTGTTCCTCCAAAATATTTATATCGGAAGATAAAGGACCCTTTGGACAGGTTGAACTTGTAATTATAAGTATTATTTAGAGTTATAGGATTGCTGCCAAAACTATCGGGGTTATAATATAGTCCTTCAGCATCGCTGCCCCAGGTGGCATCATTCCCAAGGGTTAGTGACCCGTCGAGATCTATATCTCCCTGAAGGTTGTCGATCGTTCCTCCAGCATTTTCTGTTAGTCCCCAAAATGCTTTTAAATTCCTATGTTTAGGTCCGCCGAAGTTATATCCGATTGAAGCTCCTGTCGGTTTAGTTGCCATTTTGTTCCCTTCTAGTGTAGAATGCTAAAGCATCTTGACCAATAAATGTTCGCGTGGATAACATGCCTGTTCTGTCCCAATCACTGTCGAGTAGATTGAAAAAATTGGTGCTACCTGATCGACCACCGAATTCACCTAAGTAAATGATTTTTTCACCTTTGAATTGTTTTAATGCATCATAAGCGAAATTCAGCGGCCAACTCATGAAAAGTACTTCTGTTTGATATGTGTTTATTGCATCGATTGCCGACATTTTTTCCACGTTGGTTGCTGTATTTGTTGGCGGGGCAATGTCTGTAGCGACGATTTGGATATTATTGTCGAGTAGTATCTTAGACCACGTTCCCGTCCCCGCTCCGACTTCTAATACTTTGCATCCATCAATGAATCTCACTATCTCTTTAATGAAAATAACATTTGGCACAGACCACCCATGCCTATTGATGTATTGTTGAGACAATTGATGGTAGTATTCACAGACTTGTTGAAAAAATGTCATGCTGTCTCCACCGTTTAGTGTGTATTTTAATCTGGTATACAAGTGTAATACGAACAATAGTTCTGTTAATCCTCCCCGACAACAGGGATAAAAAGTTTTGAAAAATGTCATAAAATAGGTCCAAGAATTATTTGAGGTGGGGTATAATGTCAGGACTGACCAAGAGGGTCAAACTATGATACAGGAGATGAAATATGGCAAAGAAGAGCAAGTGTGCGAAAAAGTCGTGCAAGAAAGTGACCGGCAAGCGAACTGTGAGCAAGAAAAATGCAAGCAAGAAGAATGCAGGAAAGAAAGTAACAGCGTCTCGTAAGCCACAGCGCATTACCAAGCGAGTGGTTAACTCCAAGAGGCACACAACAGGATATGTCGTCGGCGGTGAGAGCCTTTCAGTCCCGCAGGTTCGCAAAATGGCATCCAAGGGGGAAATCGCAAATGTGCGAGTCGTGGGTAAGCACATCCAGTCTCTGCCTGGCGGCAAGCGTCTGACGGATCTTCCGACACTCGTAAAATAATATATTTCACATGCTATGTTTAAACATGGCATTAGAATACAGAACCCTTCTCCATCGAGTTAGAGCCCAATCCAATTGTTTTGGTTGGGCTCTTTCCTTTTTGGGGTATAATGTAAAATGAAATGCAAGCGATGTAAACTAGAAAAAACGTCAGATCAGTGTGCTCAGTGTGCTCAGTGTGCTCAGGGTAGTTATTTTTGTAATGACTGTAGGCGACAAATGATAAGTGAATTGTTGAACGATACCCCTTTGATTCGTACGCAATGTCAATTGAATTTTGCAGAAGGGCCGAATGCAGCGTATTACGAAAAATTGCGTCATAGAGCCAGATTCTTAGATGGAGGGTATGCAAAATGAAAAACGTCATCATCATTGAAGCTCCAGGAAAAGTCAATTCGTTCAAGAAATATGTGGGCAAAAACTTTTCAGTATACCCGACGATTGGCCATTGCGTTGATTTGCCTGTCAAAAAACTAGGCGTCAATATCAAAAAAGGCTTTGAGCCAGAATGGGAAGTAAAAGAGGATAGCAAGAAAACTGTTAAAGAGATTTGTAAAGCGTGTAAAAATGCAGATAACGTATATCTAATGACAGACGAAGATCGGGAAGGTGAAGCGATCGCATGGCACATCATGCAGCAAATTCAAGATACTTGTAAGGGGACTATACATAGAGCTTCTACTAACCAAATCACTAAAGCAGGTATTCAAAAAGCGCTAGAAAACCCAGGAGTTTTGGATTTAGATAAGATCAATGCATATCTTGCCCGACGCATGCTCGATCGGCTGTGTGGGTACAAAACATCATTTCTGACTCAGCAAGCAACAGGGGGGCGTTCGGCGGGTAGGGTTCAAAGCGCGGTATTACGCATCATAGCAGATAGAGAAAAAGAAATAATTCATTTTGTCCCTGAAGAGTACTGGGTGCTTACAGCATATCTCTTGACGGAGAAAGGTGAACAGTATACAGCAGTTTTGACCGATAAGGTAAAAGTGTCTAATGGGGATGACGCAACCCAAATATATGATGCATGCATGAAGTCTACTCCCGTAGTAAAAAAAGTTGAAACGAAAGAAGTGGACATTAAACCTTATGCCCCGTTTACTACAATGCCAATGGTAGGGGCATGTGGTTCACTCATGGGATGGAATGCTGCGAGGTGTATGAAAACTGCACAAAACCTTTATTCCGCTGGACATATAACATACCATCGCACAGACTCACCTACCATGGCTCCAGAGGCCATCCAAGAAATTCGAGCATTCGTATCTCATAACTTTGGGGATAATTACGTGCCTCAAAAGCCAAATATTTATACTTCCAAGAAAGGGGCTCAAGAAGCTCATGAATGTTGCAGACCTACAGATATAACTGCAAAGCCTAAGCTCTCCGGAGACGAACAAAAGCTCTATGACCTAATATGGCGGCGTGCAATTGCAAGTCAGATGACGAAAGCTCGTGATCGTCGATTGAAAGTTATAACAGATATCGGCAAATACGATTTTGTCTCTAACGGGAAAGTCCAGTTGTTTGATGGCTTCCGTAAATGCTGGACTTATTCTACTTCTGATGATGTCTCGCTGCCAGATTTGCAAAAAGGCGATCAACCTGTTTTGAAGGCGTTAGAGAAGGAACAAAAGTTTACGTCTCCGCCGAATAGATACACTGATGCTAGTTTGGCCAAGTTATGTGAGACTAAACAAATTACTCGCCCAGCAACAGTGGCTAATGTGTTTAAAACTCTGGAAGACAGGAAGTATGTCACCAAAAAGAAGAATACATTTCATCCCACTGAAACAGGGATGGCAGTTGTAGATTTCTTGAAAAAGTCCAATATGTGTTTTGTAGATGTGGAATTTACGGCAGACATGGAAGACTTGTTAGATGAGGTCCAATCGGGCAGCAAGACAGAGAAAGATATCTTAACAAGTTTCTGGGACCGATTAAAAGGCGATATTGAGAATGGCAAAAAGGTTCGAGAGGAAAGCCAAAAAACTTCTCATAAATGTCCGCTATGCGGTGGTTATTTGTTGAAAAAACATTCTAAGTTTGGGTCTTTCTTCTCATGCGAGAACTGGAAATCGCAGACTAAAAAGCAAAAAGAGGCAGGAGAAGAACCGTCAGGTTGTACCTATACTGCAAACATAGGGGGTGATGGAGAGCCGGAAGAAAAGAAGGCAGCCAAGCCCAAAGAGTACGCAGATTTTGCATGTAAAAAATGTAAAAGCAAAATGGTTAAGCGTAAGTCCAAGTTTGGTGAGTTTTACGGGTGTGAAAAATTTCCTCAATGCCGTGCCACTGCCGACACCGAAGGAAACTTTAAGGAATCTAAGAAAAAATGGAAGAAAAATAAAGGATAGTTCTTCATTCAGGAACAATGCAAAGTTAGTTCCTGAAGGAGATGATATGATAATTGGTGAACCTTTCAAAGTGGATCACGATTCTAAAAAGGGTTACAAATGGGTGATCACTCGAATTTGTGATAAATGTGGTGACAAAAAAGACGTTCAAGGAGTTAAAGAGATTATCCAGAGGCAGGAAAGAGACGGAATTATTCTGTGTAATTCCTGCAACCAAAAACAGCGAAACAGAAATCCATCTGGCACTTATAAGGACCAGAGATGTTTTAAAAAAGATGGAGTATGGTTGATAGAGCGGGTGTGTGAAAATTGTGGGAACAAGCAAGATATTTCGTGCTCATCGTTTTTTTATAGACGTAAAAATGGAAGTCAAATTCTCTGCTGGGACTGTTCTCAGAAGGACAGGAAAATACCTAGAGGAAAAGATAATGGACATTGGAAACACGGAATAACTACCAACGGATATAGAAGGATCAATATCGATGGCAAGCGAGTTTTACTGCATAGATACACAGCCGAACAAAAAATAGGACGCAAGCTGAATCCTGATGAGCAAGTACACCATATTGACCTTGACAAATTGAATAATGCTCCTGATAATCTCTATGTTTACGAGAATCGGAAGCAGCATCAGGATGCACATATGTCTTTAGAAAGATGCGGGTTCCAATTATTGGGGAAGAGTATCTGGTACGATGCGGATTTACGGGAATATACCCTGGAAGAGAAAACACGGGTTGATGTAGATATTGGCATTCCTCAAAGACATACATATGTCAAAACAGACCCCAGAACTGGAACTGCTTATGAGTTTTGGTGGGACTCTGCTAAAAAGCAAGCTCGTAGATGGCACATTGTTGTGGCTGAGATTGCACTGGGTCGCAAGTTGCGTAGGAATGAGAAGGTTCATCATATTGACGGTAATTCTTTGAATAACGACCATAATAATCTGTCTGTGATGTCTAACAAGAAGCATAAAGAGGCTCACTGGTCATTGCAGCGTTGTGTGGCCAGTTTATTCAGAAAGGGATACGTTGTTTTTCAAAAAGGTAGATACTCCATCTGATTGCGACATCTATGAGCATTCTAGAAATTGGAGTTTAATATGGACCATGACATAGATGAAGAATTGAATGCGGAAAACAAAGATGAACCGCAGGTAAATCTTTGTCCTTCTTGTGGATTGTACCCTGCTGACGAGGGTGGGATATGCATTGGTTGTGAATCTTATCAAGAACACACTGCGATATGAAAGTTTGTCAATCTATCAACGATATTATCAAGTATATTCTGAGACATCATAAGTCAATAAAAGATAAACGTCCTGGTGGCGGTGTTACTGCGACCAAAATGTTACGTAAGCCCGATGGGACCCGTATCGCTTTTGAGGAGATACGGAATTGGCGCATATTCGATTGGCAGGCTCAGTCTGAAAACTCTTTGTGCATTAACACAATAACTACAGGATATACTTTTCGCGGGAATACGGAGATCCAGCAAACCGCACGAACATTTTTGTCAGATCTAGTTATCATAAACGTCTATGATCATGCTGCCGAATTTTTTAGTCAAAGTTCTATTGATTTTGTTTATACTTTAAACACTCCAGAGTCACATGTGCAACATTTATATGAATGGACTCACGGCAAGACTGGAGATTTGCGAGCCAGGTGGATGACAGACGATGAAAACATAGAGAAAATACTAGACACCCTGTCTATTGGCAGACAATTGAATCTTGTGGAAACTGCCCGTGAAGTTGATATGGATTTTGAAGATTTTTAAGGAATCATAAAATGAAAAAAGACAATTTGATAAGAACCGTATTCGATTGGGATCATTTTGCCATTTATCTTTCAGGCGCTATCGATTTTGATAGAGATGGAGGGCGAAGTTGGAGAGATGAGTGGACGGAGAAATTGATTGACATCGGTTTTAAGCCGCAGCAGATTTTTAATCCATGCAAAAAACCCCTGGGATCAGCTCCCTTCAACTTAGATAATGAAGCTGAAATCATGAATAAGCACAGATCTAATAGGGAGTGGTCTGAGTTAATGGATGTGATGTCTCAGATTGTCCACATTGATTTGAGGCTAGTTGATAAATCTGATATAGTCATAGTTAATATGCCGTTGACGAGCCAGACTCCTTTTATTGCCCTAGATGAAGAATTTATAGACAGCTATGACTCAATGATTGCTCATTCGTCTGGCCTAAAAACAAATGATGATTTCGATGCTCAAAAAGAGTTACAAAAAATGCGGAAAGCATTCAATGCAACTTTGGAATTAGCTGCGTCTTCTCGCATCCCCACTTATGGTACGTTGCACGAAATGGTGGTGGCTCATCAACAACGTAAACCAACTTTTCTCGTTTGGGAGGGTGGCAAAGAGACATGCAGCGCATGGTTGATGTGGATGGTGGGGCATGACCATGTTTTCGGCTCCGTGGATGAATTGATGACTCGTTTGAAGAACATGTCTAAAGGGCGTGCGGCTTGTAACGCCAAAGAATGGTTGTGGCTAGATCTATCCGATGATCCAGATGTCGAAGATGAGCCAAAAAATGAAAATTAATCAATTCTATTTGGCATGCGTGGTATAATGAGATGGTACAATGATATGATTTTGAGGAGTTGAAACATGGCACAAATTAAACCGGAGTGGGAAGAGATACCTGAATTTATTGACATCTCTCGTATGTTGATTGAAAAGTACGAGGAGACGCTGGGGCATGTTGATCCTGATTTGTTGATAGCTTACAAATGTACCAACAAGTCTAAGCCGGAATCTCGGACGAAACTATATGACATGAGTGGACAAACAGAACCCGAGGCTTTTACCAACACAAAGAAATATTTCATCAAAGTGTTCCACGATGTTTGGGATACGATGGATCAAAAGAATCGACAACTTATTGTATTATCTGCATTGCGTCGCATAGACAGTGAGTCACCCGATAGTGGTAAGGTGGGTGGATATGATATGCATGATCAGGCTATGATGATTCGTACATTTGGCCCCGACTGGGCCACTCGTTCTGATGTACCTGACATAATCAATCAGACTGTTAGGCTAGTTGAAGAACCTAAAATTGATTGAGACTAAAATCAAGGCAGCTGTCTTGATCGCTCGTTAAAGAGATATATTGAATTGAATATGGAGAAATAAAATGGCATACCAAGTTGTGGAAAAAAATGACTTCGCTACTGACTGGGCTCCAGTCAGATACAACGAAAAAGCACTTACCAGATTTGAAACCCAACAAGAAGCGATGGACGCAGCTGTTGAATATTTGACTGATTGCAATTGCAACAATGCCCTGACAAAAGAAGAAAAGCTGGCAAATACCGAATGCTTCATGATGACTGAAGATGGCGTATTTTTTGGGATGTTGGATGGAAAACCTTGGTTCCTGGAATACCCAAAAGATATTATGGGCAATGACAGCGAAGGCAAACCGATCGTCAAACACGCAAAGGGAGATAAGGTGGCTGACCGTAAATTCTTCATGCTCGAAGGTAAAGCGGAAGTGGCCGTAAGAGTTCTTCCAGGCACATAAATTCTTGAATATTAAAACTGGGAGGTGTGTATGATAGCTTCGACCTCGGAGCCACAGATAATCCTCGCCATAAGTGGGCGAAAAGGAGCTGGCAAAAATACAGTAGCTAGTTTTATCGGGGAATATTTCGCAGAGAAGTATTTGAAATCTACTCTTGATGAGAATACTGCTATTGGAAGAGGTATTGCGGAAGGTTATATACGTCTTGAAGATCCTAGTACAGTCTGCATGCTAGTGGAAGAGTATATCCTCGAATGTTCTTTTGCCGATAAGCTAAAAGAATTTTGTATGGAGACATTGGGGCTGAGTTATGAACAATGCTATGGCACAGATGAAGAAAAGAATCAGCCAACTGAATACAGATGGGAAGAAGCTCCTGACTATTTGCGATGGAAATTTGGTACACAAAAATTTGCAAAATGGCTAGTTGCTCAAGGGTTCAGTCAGAATGAAATTATTAGACGATTTTATTTAAGCCCTAGCTCAGGCGCTGGGTGGGAAATGCCTGATGGTGAATACGTGCTTGAAGAGTGCGCGGACTTAAATTCACTGGCAACGGGGTTTATGACTGGTCGCGAAATAATGCAAATGGTTGGCACCGACCTAGTCAGGCAAACCTTTGGAAACGTTTGGGCCGCTGCGACGATCAGGCATATTCAAAAACAGAAAAAGACCTTGTCTTTGATAACGGATAACCGATTTCCTAATGAAATAGAAACAGTATTGGAACAACCGCATGGGTATATCATTAGACTAACAAGATCACCATACGGACAAGAAGATGTACATCCAAGCGAATCATCATTGGATGACTACGATTGGAATAAACCCAAATGTTTCGTGTTAGACAACGCGAATATGACTATTAGTGAACAGAATGAGGCGATAGAGCCTATCATTGATTTGATTATGACAGAGTTTAGGAGACAAAAAACATGAGTTTTCTTGAAAAGCTGGAAAAAGCTAGTTCTGATTTTGCCAAAGTGGAACGATGGAAAGGCACTTTCCATGATTATCTCCGGTTGTTTGAAACTGGCGAATTCCCCAATATGGGCGAGTTAGCCCACCAGCGAGTGTTCAACATGATTGCTGATGCAGGTGTTCAAAAATCCGAGCATTTTGGACAAAAACGAATGCGGTACTCATTTTTTGAAGATTCATTGTATGGGCTGGAGCACAGCGTCGATGAAATCATGGCCTATATCTCCTCAGCCGCTCAAAGGACTGAAACCAGTCGCCGCATGCTCTTATTGTGGGGGCCGCCGTCTTCTGGGAAAAGTGATTTAGTACAATTGCTAAAACGAGGCTTGGAACGATGGAGCCAAACTAACGAAGGAGCGTTATTTGCTATTTCTGGCAGCAAAATGCATGAGAATCCCTTCCTCCTAGTCCCAGAACACCTACGCAAAGAATTCTCAGCTAATTACGGCGTGCCTATTGAAGGGCGGTTGTCACCTGAGACCGCTTGGCAACTGGAGCACGTCTATAAAGGCGACTTCATGAAGTACCCTGTAGAACGCATATTCTTGTCAGAAGCTACCAGGGTAGGAATCGGGACCTGGTTACCGTCTGATACTAAATCACAAGACATCTCTGAATTGGTCGGCGGCATAGACTATGCTAAAATCCAGGAATTTGGTGATGAGGCAGATCCTCGGGCTTACAACTTTGATGGGGAGCTTTTCGTTGCCAATCGAGGAATCATGGAGTTTATCGAGGGACTTAAAGCAGACGAAAAATTCTTGCGAGCATGCTTGACAGCAACTCAAGAAAAAGCAGTGAAAGCACCACGATTTGGACTAGTCTATGTAGATGATTTTATCATCATGCATACTAATGAAGAAGAGTTTAGGTCCTTCATGTGCGAAAAGAAGTACGAAGCATATCATGATAGGATGTACATTGTTCGTATGCCTTATAACATGTCTGTCTCAAACGAAGTGGCAATTTACGAAAAATTGCTAGCCAACACAGATGCCACATCATCTATGTCTATTGCTCCTCGTACGCTGGAAGCTGCTGCTATGTTTGCTGTTTTAAGCAGGCTTGCAGAAGAAGAGGGAGACCTCAGTCCGATTAAGAAAATGAAGCTGTATGATGGACAACATGTACATGGCTTTAAGCAGGAACAAGTCCCAGACATTAAAAAACGACATCGAGACGAAGGCATGAACGGAGTATCTCCGCGATTCGTCATAGATCAAATCTCGGCAGCCATCTCGAAATCACGAGAGAACGGCCGTGACTACATAACTGCCTTGGATCTTTTACGATCTCTCAACACTGGTGTGACTAACCGTGACGCTTTTAGCGAAGAACAGAAAACCAGGTTTGAACAATTCATTGATGACGCACGACGAGAATGGAATAACTTACTTCGGACTGATATCCAAAAGGCATTCTTCTTGGAGTACGGACCAGAAGCTAAGGCACTTTGTGAGAATTACTTAGACCAGATCGAAGCTGCATGTGCCGATGAAAAACCACGAGACCCGGTGACGGGAGAAGAAACCGAATTAGATGAAAAATTGATGGACTTGATTGAAAGTCAAATTGGGATTTCTGAAAGTGGTCGAGTTGACTTCAGGAACGAAATTTTGCGAGCTTTCCGCAATATCGAAAAACGCAACAGAGGAAAAGACCCCGAAGATCAAATTGAGTTTGATTACACACAGCATTCGCAACTGAAGGAAGGCATCCAAAAAGCCCTGTTTGAAGAACGAAAAGGTGTTATCCGTATGACTGTTTCTGCGAGGAATCCAGATCCGGAAGGTATCAAACGATTGAACGATGTCGTCAAGAGGATGTGTGATCAGCAAGGATATAGCCCTGGGGCTGCAAATGAATTGCTGAAATATGCTTCTGCTCACCTGTTTGATAAATAGAGGATACGAATATGAAAATTAACGTCAATAATGCAGTTGTCGAGATAACAGAAACAACTCTTAAACAATTGCTGAAGGCAGTCGAGGAAGCTAAGCAAGAAATCAAATTTGAGGACTCTCCACAGATGTCCGTGGTTAGTTCGATTGGCGTCTCCGTCTTTGATGACGAGGATATCGAGAAAGAAACCAAATGTGTGAGTGATGGACAATGGTTAAAAGAAAGAAGCCAAAGAGGCATCATACGAGTGTCGAGCTATTACAGTGGTATAGATTTTGACATTGAATTGGAAACTTCACCATGCACTCAAGAGTCTATAGGGTATGAGTGGTTGAAAGGATAATGCCATGGGCAGTGTCATCATAGATCAGGATTTCCCTTATGATATTATCCATAGAGGGTCAAAAGATGTCCATCGGCACAATAAACGGGTAAATGATGCCGTCAAAAAGCAGATGAAAGACATCGTGAGCCAGCAGGACATTATCACTAGCGAGGGTAATCGTAAGGTAAAAGTCCGTCTGAAATACTTAGATCAATACCGTTTTATCCACAGCAAAGATAGAGTCGATGAGGTTGGACGAGACGAATTCGATGATTTAGACGAAGGGGAGGTGCTGTATCGTCCAGAGGCGGGAGGTGGTCGCCCTAACTCTGCCGGTGACGGCGAAGGGGAAGAACTCTATGAAACAGAGTACACCATCGATGAACTTACGGATATACTCATGCAAGAGCTTGAGTTGCCAGACCTTGATGAACGTAAGAGAAATGAAATTGTCTCCGAAGTAATTGAATGGGACGATATTCGCAAACAATCTGGCATCAGATCGTTGATTGATAAAAAACGCACGCTACTAGCCAATATCATGCGAAAGGCTAAGCAAAAACGATCAGATGAACAAGTCCCTATCATCAACGATGATATGCGATTTCGCACTTTCAATGTCACGCAAGAGAAACATAGCAATGCAGTAGTGTTCCTTATGATGGACAGATCAGCTTCTATGTGGGAAGATAAGATATACGCTGTCAAGGTGCTATATTTCTGGATTGTCCAATTCTTGCGACGAAGATATGATAGTGTGGTCATTAAATTCATTGCACATGACTGTCATGCCAAAGAAATGAGTGAAAAAGACTTTTTCACTATATCTGATAGTGGCGGGACTATGGTTTCAAGCGCGTATGAATTGTGTAGAGACATCATAAAGTATAATTACCCTGCATCTAAGTGGAATATCTATGCATTTCATGCGTCAGATGGTGATAGCTGGGGAGATGATGATGTTAGTATGTCTTTGGTGCATGAAATTACCACAGAGCTAGAGGCTAATTTATTCGCCTATACAGAGATCAATATAGACCAGTGGCGAACGGGGGAAAGTAATCTGATGTCTCACTTCAAGGCTGAAATGGAACGGAACGATAAGGTTTTGATTTCCGAAATAAGCGAAATCGGAGATGTATTACGATGCATCAAGAAGTTCCTTCAACATTCCGTACGCACACAATATTGAGGATGAAAAATGATAAGCGATCGTCTAAAAGAACGATTCATTGAGATTGAAAAATTAGCAAAGGGCGCAGGACTCGATCCATACGATGTCCACTTCTTTCAAGTGCCAGCTTCGATTATTTACGAGGTAGCTAGTTATGGATTACCCACTAGATACTCTCATTGGTCGTTTGGTAGGGTGTATCAACACCAAAAGACTCAGGGCGAAATGGGTATGAGTAAAATATATGAACTCATACTGAATAATGACCCATCTTACGCGTTCCTGGACAAAAATAACACAGATACCATAAATCTCTTAGTTGCAGCCCATTGCTATGCCCACTCAGACTTCTTCAAGAACAATGTAATGTTCCGAGAATGTGGTGAAACGCAAATGGTGGATCGAGCACGGATGCACGCGGATTTTGTAGATGGCTGTCGACGAGATTTCGGCGATGAGGAAGTTGATAAATGGTTGGACATAGCGTTGTCGCTAGAAAGACACATAGATGTTCATAAAGGGTTGAATCGAAAACCGTATCCGAAGCGACATGTAGAATATAAAAAACGCCCGACAACAGAGTGGGAGGATGTGGTACATATTGCAGAAGATATTCCTCCATTGATGGAAAAAACTATAAAAGGGCTTCACATACCACCAGCCCCAGAAAGGGATTTGTTGTGGTTTCTTAGCGAATACTCTAGCATGGAATCGTGGCAAAAACGAATATTCGAGATTGTTCGTCGAGAATCGTACTACTTCTATCCCCAGTTCAGAACCAAGGTGATGAATGAGGGATGGGCCAGTTATTGGCACGCAGAATTGATGCGGCAGTATGCTTATGGGTCGTCAAATGACTATGGGGTGAAAGACATCAAATATCCTTTGACTTCAGAAGAGCATATGGAATTTGCATCGCACCACGAAAAAGTTGTGCAACCCGGTCCCAAAATCCCATTGAAAGTAAAAGCGCCTGATCCTTCAGGCAAAATGATAAAACAATGGAACCCACATGTAATCGCCAATCCTCACCTGTTTAGAGCGGCCACGCGGCTAAATCCCTATTACGTGGGATTCCGCATATTCCGAGATATCAAAGAACGGTGGGACGAATATTATAAAGAAGGGGTAATGTTGGATGAGTGGGACAACGAAATACCAGTAACCATCGACGGAAATCAGAAAATACGACAGGTGATGATGGAAGAAGATGATGTATCTTTCTTCAGAAATTACTTGACCGACGAACTCTGTGATGATCTTCATTTGTTCGGATACGGAAATACTGAAGATTTCGACGACAATTATGGAATACAAGAAGAACAGAAAAAGTCACAAGAGATGACTGAGCAGATAGTGAACAATAAAACCGTTGTTGTCCGGTCGAAAAAAGTCAAACAGGTTATTAATGCGTTGGCTCGTAGCCGAAATAACTATGGAGTGCCGGAGATAAATATCAGACGAGTAGATGAAGCCGGTCTGCTGCGATTAGAACATTCTGTGGATGATGGTACAAATATTGACATTGACTACGCCAAAAATGTCTTGCAATACGTATGGCGAGTTTGGAATAGACCCGTGGAATTGATTCGAAAAGACGAAGACAGAACATGGATTATGTACTATGATGGCACACAGGTCAGTGTTGACCATGAAACACCAGATTATCCAGATGTAATAGAAGATGACACTCCATCCTCATGGTAAATGGAAAGGATGATGCATGAATCTTATTTATCAAGGTAAAACGAAGTCAGTATACGAAGCTGATTCACAAACCGTTCTATTGGTCGCAACAGATAAGGTCGCTACTTTTGAGGGAATATTGCTTTCTGACATTCCTGGAAAAGGTGAGGTGCTAATAGACATCTCCAGTTTCTGGTTTCGACATTTTAACCGCATGCTTAACCACTTAATCGATTATGACCTCCTGAAACTAAAAAAATTTGGGATTGAGAAATTGAATCAGGCACATGTTTGTAGAAAGACTAATGTCTTGCCTATAGAGTTTGTAGTACATGGGTACATCGCAGGGACACTGTGGGAAGAATATCAAGAAGTATGGAAACAGGATAATGTGAATAAAAACTACTCAGATGAATTTATTGCATCGCCAAATATGTATGGAATGCTGATGGGGCAAAGGATGTATGAGTATGAAGAAATTGAGTATTATGACGGACCAACAACATGCAGCCCTTTAGTTACAAAGCCTATTTGCATTCCGGTGATAAAAGGGAGCGATGAAAGAATTACATTTGAACACGGAGTAGAGATGTGCGCGTCTCATTACAATTTGCCACGAGATGCAGCCGAACAACTCATGAAGGGACTAATACGAAGATCTATTGACATCTATTCGCAAGCTAGAAATCATGCAGTCACATGTGGGTTTGTTATCGCTAACACTAAAATAGAATTTGGAATGGCTGGTGGACAAATGATGATTGTGGATGAACTTCTGACACCTGATTCTTCGACTTATTGGGAATTAAATCGATACGACGTGGGTAAAGAACAATACGAATATGATAAGCACATATTAAGAGAATATATTATTGAACATGGTTTCGGATATGGTATAACTCCCGTTGTTGATGGGAATGCTAAGCCTCCAAAACTGACGAAAGAGGTTGAAAGAAAAACCCTTGAAAGATATCAACTTATAAGAGACAGGCTGATCGCAGTATAATGTAGAAAGGAAAGGGAAAAACAATGAAAGCTAAAATAAGCATACAATATTTCTGCCCAGATAAAGAAGTATCGTCCGAAATGGATTTGGAAGTAGATGACTTCCATATAGAATTGAACCAAAAAGTAGATCCTGTATACGTGCGTGACGAAGATGGACTGGCTGGCTATGAAATAGGGGATAAATTTGTATCCATTACAGGTACTATTAAACGAAACACGAAATTTGTCGGAGTAGAGGATGAATTTAGCAAGGAAATATAGACCAAAAGTTTTATCAGATCTGGTAGGACAACCCGCTGTTACACGCATCTTAGGCAATGCCATTAAGCGGGGGCGTCTTCAACAGTGCTATTTGCTTGTAGGGCAGTATGGCTCTGGGAAAACCAGCGCAGCTAGATTATTGGCTGCAATGGAGAATTGCTTAGAAACCCCTGGGACTGACCCCTGTGGCAAGTGCGATAACTGCAAAAAGATTTTTGTAGGAAAACACACAGATGTAGAAGAAATTGATGCAGCAAGCGGAGCTGGAAAAGTTGAACAAGTGCGTAAACTGAAAATAGACGCCTTGTACAGCCCCATTGACGGGTGTAAAGTCAAATATATCATCATAGATGAATGTCATAGAATGTCAGCGGCTTCGAATGATTCTCTACTGAAGCTATTTGAAGAACCACCAGCTAACGTGAGATTCATATTATGCACAACCGACATCCAAAAGATGCGACCAGCAATCCAGTCTCGATGTCAAAGGCATGATTTCAAGAAAATATACTGGTCACAAATTGCAGAAAGATTAAGAGAGGTTGCGAAGTTAGAAAAACTAACTATTGAAGAGGGTGCTATAAATATATGTGCAAAACTTGCACATGGGTCAATGAGAGATGCTCTTCAAAATTTAGAGAAACTCATCGATTGGCCTAAAGATGACGATAAAATGACCACAGATGTGGCTCAGGAAGTCTTTGGGGCGGTAGATGATTTGTTGTTCTATAATCTGTTCGATCAAATCATTGGAGACCAAAAAGGCAAATTTGATGCGAGCACGGGATTCGGCATACTAAATCAGATGTTACAAACGGGATGCGAATTTGAGGTCATTTATCAATCTCTAGCAGATCACCTTAGAAACATATTAGTTATGCTGACAGCCAGTAAAGATAAAGCAGAAGACTTTATTGGCGTATCGTCCACTGGGAAGGAGCGATTGAAATCACAAGTTGTACTTTGTCAAAAAGGTGCAAAAATAAAAGCTGTATTCAAGGTAATGCATGCACTGAATAAGGCAAAGGACTCAGTCACTCATAATATCCCAGAGGATATCGCTCTACAAACATGGTTTGTGGAGAGTGTTGTTTTCTTCAGAGAAAAAGGAGGTTAACATACTATGACTCTCTCTGGTAACACGGAGAGAGACAGCGCTAAAGAAGAAAAAATTATTGAATTGGTGAATTTTGTACGTGATATTGAAGATCAACTATTAACTACTGATGCTTTTTCAGAATTAAGAGCGTATCTAGACAACTACATTAAATTGTTTGGACGAAAGTATAAAATAGCTGGACATGATGCTGATGAAATCGAACAGGAGTGCTTATTCGCACTACGATATAAAGCGATTGAAGACTTTGACCCTCGACGTGGGAAATTTAGAGCTTTTGCCATCCTATGTATCAAACGGCACTTGTTCTCACTGATTAAAGGTAACAATCAACAAAAACGTCGAGTACTGAACCAAAGCCTGTCTCTTGATGAAGATAGATCAGAAGGTGGTGAAAACCTCTCACTCGCAAGCTTAATTGCAGAAGATGCTCTTACGGCTGATGAAGAGATGGAAAGGGAAGAAAACCACCAACTGAAACAAGATAAACTACTAGATAAACTATCTAAATTAGAACAAGAAGTACTTAAACTGTACCTACAACAATTCCACTACGATGAAATTGTTGAAAAACTAGAAAAACTGTTCCCGGATAAAAGAATTTCCAAAAAAACAGTAGATAATAGCCTCCAACGCATCCGTTCGAAAGCACAAGATTTAGCGAAAATGTTAGATTGGATATAAATAAATGAGGATTTTAGAAGGACTTTGGTCGCAATGTTTTGTATAATGTCTCAGAAAGGGACTTATTATGCAATGCAAAAAATGCGGGCAGCAGTTTGAGAAAAGTAACCCCAGAGTATGGCGGGTAAAATACTGTGAAGATTGTCGTTGGATTGCCTGTGAGAATTGTGGCAAAAAGAAGAGGTTGACAACTCAGCAGATTGAAAACCCAAACTGGGGTCGATTTTGTTCTCACAAATGTGAAAAAGCGAACAGTGATTTTCGATTTAAGAAAAATGGCTACTGGTGTGTGAAAGCAGAAGATCATCCAAGGGCTTATGAGAAGGGATACTACTATGAGCACATCTTGGTTGCAGAAAAGAAACTAGGACGACTGCTTGACACGAGCACTGAAACAGTCCATCACAAAGATGGTGACAAGTTAAATAATCACCCCGACAACTTAGAGGTTAAGACGAGGGTCGAGCACGGCAATCATCACTGGCCAGCAGTTTCAACTAGTGAAGATGTTGGCATAGATCATGCAAGTTTTTCTGATGTGCGTCAGCCTGCGAGAATGGTAGAGCGACAAGGCTATAAATATGAATATGATCCAGAAAGTCCCATGGCAGATGGTAAAGGTTACGTTGCAGTTGGGCGAAAAGTCATGTCAGAGCATTTGGGAAGAATCTTATCTAAAGATGAAATTGTAACGTATAATAATGGGGACAGGAAAGATAATCGCATCGAAAATTTGTCCATAATCAAACGTAAACAGGCTGACAAGGGAACTGAAAATGTTCGCAAAAACGGATCTACCAAAGGGTACGCCATGGAACGTGGCTATGTGGTTATCTGGAATCCCAAACATCCGATGGCTCGAAAAAATGGTTATGTTTTAGAGCATCGGTTGATCATGGCTGAGCATTTGGGAAGAGTGTTAGAAGAGCATGAGCACGTGCATCACATAGATGGAAATCGTTTGAATAACCGAATTGAGAATTTGGAATTGGTTGATCGTAGAGATCATCCTGCGAGGCATTTTAGAAAGGTGTAAAAATGAGCGATATATGGATGTCATTCAGTGAAGACTGGCCGAAAGACCCAGCGAATGGAAGATACTTATGCTCCCCCGAGCACCCAATGCCTTCAGACGCCCCTAAAGAATCTATGTGGTCTCATGTCTCGCTTAGAGAGATAGGCCCTCAAGAAGATCATGGTCTTGGGTGTTGTACTACAAGATATGAATGTTCGGATTGTGGGGTGTTTGGTCGTTGTGAGCTTCCACAATAAGAGGTGTAAAAGGAGATGAAGTAGATGTCTTTACGTAATTGCGAAGGCTTGCTGCACGCAGGGAAGTGCGCTGATCACATTTGTTCCTATATTAAAACAATTCACGCTGATAGCAGTATCATTGCTGTTTTCCTTTACAATTTGGCAAGTGGTCGGCATTATTTGACAGATATAAGTGATGACGGAGTTGTAGATTGTCCGGACGAGGTGCGGCAGATTTTTATCGACATGTTGTCCTCTGCGTCCGCAAAATACCAATCGAAACTTCAGAAGTTTAAAAGTGATACTAAGTTGGCAGAGGTTAGAAAAAATGGCCCCTATCAAGGTTTGAGTCAAAAGATTAGAGAGGTTCTGTCGGTCCTTTTGACGGATAGGAAATCTACCCAATCTACGTATAAGGACGAATATGTTGGTCGTGCTCACCTTCTAAAACGTAAATATGGCAAGATCATCATTCCTGGGCTTCGATTCTCGCGACGAGAGATTTATCGAAATGGTGCCTCTACAGCCCTAAGCAATTTAGCGCTAGAGTTGCAGTGGCCGGATAGATTAGCGGCTTTTAAAGAAAAACGTGACAATTTCTTATCACAGAACGTAGAATACGCCAATTATCGTTGTGATGTGTATGCTTTGGAACGCATTATCTCTAGTAAATTTCGCAGAAAAGTTATACTCACGCCTCGTTTGTGGGAGAATGAAGAGATTCAGGCAATTGCGAATGAGCATCCAAATTTATCATGTATGATAGATGGTAATTTATTGAGTCAACACCTTGCATTTCGTAAGATGCACCCGCCTACTAAACACAAGTTGAATTTTAATACTGGAATACCGTTTTTAGAGATTAACAAGGATTTCAATGTTGAGATAATAGACAGTAACAAAGACCACGTTAAAGGTCTTATTCAGTTTAAGATACAGTCTTTGAGTACGTTGCCGCCGCTCAAGTTCACGTTGCGTAGTTTGGATGTATCAAAGGATATGATACATTTAGGCAAAAGAATTGAATCGGATGACTTTGACAGTGTCAAAATGCAGGGGTTAAAGATCTACCCAAGTGAGGGTGAATCTTTAAAAATTGGGATAGGGGTATCTCAGAATGCTCCCAAGTTTAAGAAGCGAGATGAGAGCCGCATCTTGTACGTCGATCTGGGATGGCACGGACCCACTTCTGCACGTTGTTCTGGTAAGACGTATAGGTTGGGCAACATATTTAACTTGGCAGGTTATGAAAGGGTTTTAGAATCCCACTGTGGTAGGTGGAAGAAATTGTCGTCTGGTGAGCGTGACAAATTATCTAGGATTAAAGACAGCAGTCAGAAAGAGGCTGTTGCTAGGATAGTAACGTTAGCCCGTGATTTACGTTGCAAATGGATTGTGATTGAAAAGATGAGTCGCTCGGTCAATTTGAGGCGAAGGGCCAGATCTAGGAAAGAAGAGCGACGAATTAACTATTTGAAAAATTTGATAGGTGGTATGAGGTTCTCCTCAGTACTGGACAATAGCGCTGCTAGGTTTGGTATAAAAGTTCAACATCTCTCTTCGTTCGCTCCGGAACGCAAGGTGTATTCTCATTCGAACACTTGTATCCGTTGTAATAAAGTAGGCTTGAGGTTTAGCGTAGATGGCAAGAAAGTCCGAGGTTGTAGGGTGGGGAAATTTTTCGTTTGTTCTTGTGGTTACGTAACACAGGATGATGACGATATGGCTTTGAAAAATATGGAAAGACATATTAAAGGCGTTTTGCCGAGCTTTTCTCCTGGTATAATTCAAAGAGTGAAAAGTAAAAGTGAAGAGTCTATTAAGCAGGTATTATTAGATTATCTCGACAGGTTGGCTTAGGCTGTTTTTCGAGAGCCCGATCCTGGGGATGACATTTTACGCACTTGTAATTCAAGTTGAGCAAGGTTTTTTAATTTTGCCATTTGCGTAGGGTTCTCTCTCGGGCGACAACACCCACTTGGGCAGTAAAACAACAATCTGACTGCCCTATTTTTTTATAAAAATGTGATTATGGTGAATTTTAAGGGCGTAAATATTCATTTTTTGAGAGAAAAATTGTGATAAGCATGTTATGTACAAGAGTTTATGGATTACGGTTGTAGAAGATAGTTAAATGAGGGGTTGTTACAGGCAGGATTCGACCGGAGAGTACTGCCGATCGGTTGTAGAAGATAGTTAAATGAGGGGTTGTTACAGGAATGCCCCGATGGTCGCTTCCGTCCTTCTGGTTGTAGAAGATAGTTAAATGAGGTGTTGTTACAGGAACAGAATGCATCAACGTCAAAGTATCTCAGTTGTAGAAGATAGTTAAATGAGGTGTTGTTACAGGGCATAGCAGAACACTACAAGCGCGCCAACGGTTGTAGAAGATAGTTAAATGAGGTGTTGTTACAGGTGAGAGGCGTATTCGCAGACCGCATCCTCGGTTGTAGAAGATAGTTAAATGAGGTGTTATTACAGGTCGCAGGTTCTTACTCGATGTTGTAAAAGACAGTTAAACGAGGGATTACAAAATGGACTATTGGGTTGAAGCAGTTGAAAGTTCTTTAGAAGAGCATGGAGTCAAAGCTACGACAGAACAAATTGAGTGCATAGCTGGAGATATAGAAGTTTGTCACGAGAATTATGGCATGGCTCACGGGCACGATGTCATATATAGTAATTGGGTGGGGAGTCAAGAATCAGAGATTGCCCGGTTAAAAAAACTTCTTCGGGAAGAAAAAGACAAAACGCCTTGTAGAACTTGTAATGGCAGAGGATTCGTAGTGTCACCAGGGCCGTACCACAGCTCTGAACATCAATGTTGGACGTGTCACGGGGCAGGAAGGATTTGACATGATAAGAGAAAGTGACTTTGTTCACGGTGATGACATTTTTCGTCCCCTTGACTTATCGAAGTTTGATGGCAAGGCAGTTGGTGAATTGTTTGACCATATACGGTCAGAGCAGGAAGATCTTTCTTGCAATTGTGCCGATCCACTCCAATTCGTTTTTGAATCTTCATTTGGAGAATTAGAGCGAGTGGGGTTGAGTGGGCGCTTGCTACATATACAAAGAAACAAGATTTAGGAGATTGAAATGGGATATATGGATATTTCAATAGGAGGTTCGGATCGAGCAGCAGATTGTTTTTATAATATAGTCGCTGACATGGTCAAGTCTCTTCAGGAAGAATTACAGGACCCTGGTAATGAGTTTAACACCAGTGGCACTGTGAATGTTGCGTTATTTTTTGAGGAAGTAGTCAATCCTAATTTGTCGTTCTGGGCGAAATTTGTTCATCATGATGAAAACAAGATGTTATCATTAGCTCGTAAGACCTTAACCAATCTAGAGAAGGTAGAAATTTCTCATGCTGAGGTTAAAGAAATGTGGGAAACAGATAAAAATAGATTGTGGCATTTAGGCAGATACCATGAGTTACAAAAGGGTTTACAAAGATTTATTGATGCTGCTGAAGCCAATTTCTGAACATTGCCGGGAGGAAGATGTCATGCCGACTATGCAGATCGAGAAATTTGAAGTATGTGAAATAGATCTAAGGGATTCGTTTGCTCGCATTAAAGTCCATTTTTTGTCACCGGCATCCGATCACTGGTGGAACTATTTCAAAGACTGCTGGACAAATGGCGAAGTGTCAGTGTTGACAATTTCGACTGAAGGCAATCATCTGTTTTTGAGTATAGACATTAGTGATATTATGAGCACACCTGATGATGAAGGTTTGGAAGGGTATTTATCGCTTTTGCCTACTCTTATTAGCGATTGTGTTCGAGCAGCGGACAAGATGCAAGCTCAGGGTCAAGCAATAAGTAAGAGGATACACTCCCAGCTGAATCGGATAAACGATGAGCTACGGACTTTTCGAGTGGTGCGTTTTTACGAGGAGTGTCTATGAGTGTTTATCATAACATAGACAAAGACGCCGATTGCCCATGTTTGGGATGTGGTGCTACTTTAGGAGTTGTTTGGGCTGACAGTCGCACTGCGTATCCACGGACTGGCGACAAGGACCCAAATGCTCCACTTCCCCTATGTCCAGATTGTAGAGCCATCCACGATGATTACTGGGATGAACAGTGGGAAAATTATTATGCTTCGCAGTGGGTTTGAAGAGGGAGTAGAATATGATAGTTGATGTAGATTTTTCTGGTGAGCGAGAAAAGATGTTAGCTTATTGTCATGAGGTTGTCGACAATAATCCTGAACATTTTAAGCATCTTCCTTCGCAATATCGAGGTGACAAGGACCTTGCGTTAAAATCACTTCGAGCCCAGTCGCTCAGATCGTCGTTCTTGGTGCACATATCTGATGGTCTTTGTGATGATGAAGACGTTGTATTTGAGGCTATATCGAAATGTCCCCTCAGTGATGAATTTGAATTTGCTTCATCTAGGTTGAAGGATGATAAGCAGTTTGTTATAAAATGCATGCCTGTTTGTTCGCAATGGGAAGGGTGGTATGCACGTAAATATCTGGGGGCAGCTTCTGCAAGACTTCGAGATGACAAAGATGTTGTGTTGTCGGCTGTCAAAATATGTGGATCTGCTTTACAATGTGCTTCGGCCCGTCTTAAAGATGACGAGGAGGTTGTTACATCAGCAATAATCCAAAGTGGAGAGGCAATAACGTATGCTTCTGACAGGCTGAAAAACAGCAGAGATTTGGTTTTACAGGCGGTTTCCAATGCAGGCATTGCTTTTGCTGGTGTCCCATCATTTCAAGATGATAAAGAAATTGCATTGATTGCAGTACAATCTTGTGGTACTGTTATACGTTATGCTTCACAAAGATTACAGGAAGATAGAGATGTGGTCCTTGCCATGATAAAGAGCAACCCTGATATGCTATTGCGTGTGTCGGACGATTGGAAGGAAGACCCAGAAGTTATGGATATATTGAGAGGAAAATAGAATGATCTTTAATTTAGATGCTCCACAGGAAATTTCAGAAGAAAAACGTGTTTATTACAGTGAAGTAATCAAGAACAAACCTTACAATTTAGAGCTGCTTCCACCAGAAGTGCGAGATGACAAGGAGTTAATGTTACTTGCGGTGGAAACTGATGGGTACTCTCTAAAGTTTGCTTCTGATCGTCTTAAAGATGATGAAGAAGTGGCTTTAGCTGCTATGACAAATCTTCCGTGTTATGAGGTATTTTGTGCAGCTTCCGATAGGTTGAATGCTGATAAGGATTTTGTACTAAAATGCATCGGCATGTGCGAGAGGGAGGATGTGTACCACATTATTAATTGGATGCTAGGCTCCATGACAGGTCCACCTCGACGGCCAGATTGGTCAGATGATAAAGACGTAATGCTTCTTGCTGTGCAGCGAGGTCGATGCTTGAGTTTTGCTTCACCAAGGCTACGAGACGACAAGGAAGTTGTTATGGCATCTCTTTGTCATTGGGGATCGACTTTGACGTATGCATCTGATAGATTGCAAAGTGATAGAGAGTTGGTTTTGCAGGCTGCTCAATATTGGTGGACTCTGAGGGACGTAGATCCCAAGTCTGAGTTTAGAGATGATAAAGAAATCGTTATGAAAGTTGTACAGAATTATGCGAGTTCGATAAACGGAGCTTCACCAAGATTGCAAGTTGATAGAGATGTAGTCCTTGCAGCAGTAAGGCAAGATAATAGCATTCTGTTAAAATTGCCGGAGAGTTGGAAAGACGACCCAGAAGTTATGGATATACTACGAGGGAAATAGAATGATCCTTGATTTAGGCGCTCCGCAAGAGATTTCGGAAGAAAAACGTACCTACTACAGTGAAGTAATCAAGAATGACCCTTACAATTTAGAGCTACTGCCTCCGGAAGCACGAGACGATAAGGATTTAGCGATACAGGTAGTGGAAAGTGCGGGATATGCGCTTAAGGACATATCAAGCCGACTCAAAGATGATGAAGAAGTGGCTTTAGCAGCTATGCGTCAATGTCCCACATACTACGTTTTTGCCCAAATTTCTGATAGACTGAAATCTGACAAAGATTTCGTTCTAAAATGTATTGATTTGTGCGAAACTTCATCATCAGATTTGGGTTTTGGAAGTAGGACTGTGTTCAGCATGGTTCATCCCCATTTTTTGGATGATAAAGAAGTCGTCTTGTTGGCGGTGCAAAAGCGTGGTCGTGATATCGCCATGGCATCAGCAAGGCTGCGATCAGATCGGGATATAGTTCTTGCAGCCGTGAAGCAAAGTGGTGGAAAAGCTTTGCTAGATCTCCCTAAAAGCTGGCGTGAAGATTCTGATGTTATGGACATATTGAGAGGCAAGTAGAGAGCATTGATTTTGGAGTAGAACATGATAGTTGATGTAGATTTTTCTGGTGAGCAAGAAAAGATGTTAGCTTATTGTCATGAAGTTGTCAACAATAATTATAGGAATTTTCAATTTCTGCCTCCACAATATCGTGATAATAAGGAACTTGTGCTAAAAACGATTGAAGCGCATCCAACTCCGATGACGAGATTCTTGGAATACGTATCAGCTGGTCTTTGTGATGATGAAGACGTTGTATTTAAGGCTATATCGAAATGTCGCTCAGGGGATGAATTTGAATTTGCTTCATCTAGGTTGAAGGATGATAAACAGTTTGTTGTACTGTGCATGCAGTGTTTACATGATGTGTCGTATGAGATGTTTGATTTTATAAAAACGATTTCTTTGCGATTGAGAGGTGACAAAGATGTCATGTCGGCAGCTGTTGCGGTTACCGCATCGTGCTTAATGCTCGCATCGAAACAGCTGAGAGATGATGAAGAGATTGTTACATCAGCAATCAACGCTTTCGGCCAAGCAATAGCGCATGCTTCTGACAGGCTGAAAAACAGCAGAGATTTGGCTTTACAGGCGGTTTCCAATACAGGCTTTGCTCTTGCTGGTGTCCCATCATTTCAAGATGATAAAGAAGTAGTCATGACGGCTGTACAAAATGATTATTTTGCATTCGTCTATGCTTCACCAAGATTACAGAAAGATAAAGATGTGATCCTTGCTGCTGTTAAGTCTGATCCGGTGGTGCTAACACACATGCCTCAAGATTTAAGAGACGATTCAGACGTTATGGATATATTACGAGGGAAATGTCAGTGAGTAATCAAGAATTAGCTGATTTGTCGGAGTTTAATGATCTAGTGAATGGGAATGGTCAAACCCATGCGCCGCTTCGGGGGGTCGTCCCAACAATGGGACCAATGGGATCTGATACGCCACAAGACTCTAACCGCGTGATGTCTCAGAACGCAAGGTTGTGGGCAGTTAGTGGCGAGTGTTATTTCCCGTGTGAAGAGACTGAATCAAGTTTGCCGCCTGATCACTATCTGATAGATTCGGGTCCGAGTGGACTTCATTTTAGGAGGCAACAGTTTAAAATAGATGATCTTTTAGAGCTTCCTGATTGCGCTTCAGAAAAGGTGATTGCAGAGATACGTAATTTTTGGACGTTGGAAGATCATTTCCGGAAGTATGGTTTTCTTTGGAAGCGTGGAATGATGTTATGGGGGCCTCCTGGCTCGGGCAAAACTTCTACTGTCCAAATCGTGAGCAGTGATATAGTCAAATCTGGAGGTATTGCTGTAACGATAACTTCTCCGCATTTGGCCATAGAAGGTTTACGAATTTTGCGAAGGATAGAACCTAATAGACCAGTGGTTGCTCTTTTAGAAGACATAGATGCGATAGTGAATGGTTACGGTGATGCTGAGTTGCTTGCTCTTTTAGATGGTGAAAGTCAAATTGACAACGTTGTTTACATTGCTACCACGAATTACCCTGAAAGGTTAGACAAGAGATTCATCAATCGTCCTAGCAGGTTTGATGTTGTTCAAAAAATTGGCATGCCATCAGAGGAATCTCGTAGAGTCTATTTGTCACATAAAAGTATAATATTGAAAGAGGATGCTGAGAAACTAGATCTGTGGGTTAAAGACACTGAAGGTTTCTCTATAGCACATTTGAAAGAGCTTATTATTTCTGTAGAAGTGTTTTCTGCGGGATATAAGGATGCGTTGTTTCGGTTGAAAGCCATGATGGATTGCAGGGGGTCATCTGTTGATTTTGAGACTCCCACGATGGGGCTCTCACAGGCAGCATTATCTTTTACTGGAGGACATTAAAATGAAGAATTGGAATGAGCGAATACCAGAAGCAGAACTTGCAAGAGTTGCGGAAGATATTGATGAAGCGTTGCATGGATTGGCTCTATGGGATGAATCACGAGTGAAATTTAAAATTGGCGATGTAATGATGTCTGTTAGCGTATATACTGTGGAAGATGAATGGGAAGATATATAAGGAGTTTGGATGATGATAAAGTTAGATGCCAAAAAAGTTGACGGGAAGATTGTTATTTCTGAAGACAGTTTTGAACATTTACTTAACTGCTTGGATAATCAGAAGTTTGTGGGTGCGCCACCTCCATGCGGTGATGCTGCTGAGCTTGCAGTGTCAGATCCGCAGGGTTACAAACAGGTAGACATTGACATTCAAAATGCTATTGATGATTTCAGTAATCAATGTAGGCAGTTGTTGAACGGCCCGAAAAAATAGTTGCAGTTGATGTTTGCCGATCTGAATTTGGTATAATGTGAAGTGGATTACGTTGATTTTGACATTGTAAGGAGAATGTTGTGAAGTTTACCATCTCGAAGCGCACCTTGTTGGGTGCATTTGGCAAAATGTATGAAGTTGCCACCAAGTCTGTGAAAAGTGATTTCAAGTTAGCTCATCGTGTTGTGATAGAGGCATCTAACAAATCGATTGTTTTTTCAGCGACTAATGGGCATTTATTTGCCAAATATACTGTTGGTGATAAAAACTGTTCAATTAAAGATGAAGGCAACGTCATTGTTGATGCTTCCGTGGGGTACGAAATCATTAAAATGATTGGCGGTAGCAGTTCAGAGACATTGGAACATGATATTGAGGTAGAGAAGGTTAATGATGCATTTCGGGTTCGGGACCTAGATGCTAAGAGTCGTAAATGGTCAAAGATGCAAACTCTTGCATCGAGCCAACCTTTCACAATCCCCACCCCTAAGAAGGGCAATTCGTATGAGATGTTGTCCAAGGATTTTGCTCCTGCATTTAAGACAGTAGCAAAGTACCAAACTCTTTGGGAGTATGACACTGAATTTACTGTGATTGGTTTGCACTTCATGGAGGAAGAGACTAGATTTGTTTGTGGTGATGGATCTTTCTTTGGAGTGTGGAGTCAGAAGAATCGGAAGCCATTCAAGGTTGAGAACGAAGATGGTGATCGTTGGATAATACCAGCTAAACAGGCGGCGGTTATCGCTTCGGTGGTTGATCCTGATGGAACGTCGGTATTTACTTATACTGATGCCAAAACTTGCCACATTGCATGTGGCGATCTGGTTTTGCATTTGAAAGGCATTCCGGAAGAGACTTATATTAGTTATGATAAGCACGCATTCAGGTATGGTGATAACGTTGCAGTTGTAGATGTGAATCGTCAAGATTTCCTGGATGCGATCAATTCGGTCAAGGCGGTACGTGACAAGGAAGCTGAAAAAGAAAGTGACTTCCATACCTGCAATTTGCAGACTCAAGATGGCGAGATGGTGTTGTCCGTACCTTCGGGAAAATATCAGTGTGAATTCCAATTCCCTGCTCAGTATTACAAAACTACGGAAGATTCTTTTGAGTCTGAGTACTCGTGGCTATTCTTGAATAATATTGCTACTGCTTCGAACAAATCTACTATTCGCCTCTATCCCATTGATGCTCAAGGGATTATTCTTGCAGAGCAGTTGGATTTATCTGAGTCGGAAAAAGAGGATAGGGTTAGTGTTGATTGTCCGGCCCGAGCTGCCTCGGATGAATTTGAACCACAGTTGACCTTCTTCTTTGCTTGTTCAACTGAAGCGGACGACGAATATTCTGATGGCTAAAAACAAATCTCAAGGTAGTCGACCAGCATATTGGGTTTCGGCGGAAAAAGCCCCAACTGAAAGCAATTTTTATGATTGTCAGAAGGCAGTCAAGGAAATTTGCGGACAGTTAGATAATCCTCGTATAGAGAGGATTCACTGTGGATGGAATGATGCTGATGCTGCGGTGGTGATCAATGCCCTTCGCAATAGGAACATATTCGATACTCGCTCTCGCATCATTATTTTAAAGGGGCTTCCACCGAATTACACTATGCTGGTTGACTATCTTCAATTTGTGAATAGTAAAAATTATCTCATTATAGATGGCCCCATTGGCATGCGATCACAAAAGGGGGCTCGTTTTGCAACAGCAAAAACGAGTAAATTCTATAAAACGATCAAGGCATTCGGGGGCAAAAAGAGTCATGTAATTGAAGTCCCATACGCTGCAAAAACACTCAACCAGGCAGTTAAATGGTGTACTGAGGTATCTACCTCGTTAGGCAAGCCCATTGATGCTGATGCGGTGAAGCCTCTTACGGATCGTGTTGGCATGAAATATGATGCGATGTATGGGGCGTTAAATCGTTTAGTGGATTATGCGGATGGCAAACAGATCACCCCGAGTGATGTCGAGGGGGTTTGTGATCCTGAGTTTATGCAAACTGTTTGGGATTTGGTGGAGTGCATAGACAATCAGGATTGTTCTGGTGCTTTAATCCATTTACAAAAGTTTTATGAATCTGCTAGTCTGGATATGGATTCAAAATTCATTGGTGATGTGGAGATGTTGTTGGGGGCTTTGCACCATCACTTCTTATTTTGCCTGGCCGTCGCAGATCGGTGTAACGGTTTAAAAAGGTTTAATTACGCTAATGTGACTCAAGCGGTGGCTAATCTTAAGCGTAAGCCTAAGGCTGACGAAGATGGAGCCGGAGGAAAATGGACTCCGTACTTTTCTCCTGGATATATCTCTATGGCAATGCGTTCAGAAGGGATTAAGAAAGTTCTTGACTGGCGCAGATCGAGCATTTATTATGCCTATATGGACATCAACAGCGTCCGATTATTGATTAGAAGTGGCGTTGGACTGTGGGATGTAAAGGGATTGCCTCGATTGCGATTGTATCTTGACACTCTGATCATGTCTTTATGTGGCGCATACAGTCGTGACGAGATGTTGATGATGAGGAATGCCCCTGAATCCACAGGTGTTGTGTGATGGACGAAGATATTTTATGGTATAATGAATTATGCAAGAAATAGAAATCACAATCGATGAAAACGGAGAAATCACTTTGGACCTTGAAGGGTTTCAGGGTAAAGGTTGTGCTGAAATAACTCAAAAGATCGTCAAAGCGATGAAGGGTGTTATTTTAGACAGCAAAAAGAAGCCTGCATATTACAAACCGGCGGAGAAACACAAACTCAAAATTTCGCGGGGGACGTAAATGTACCTGGAACTCGTTTTTTTACCCGATGGCACAGTGATGGTTGAAAGGGGCACTCCAGCTCAGAACGACCTGTTATTGTCCATTTTCGGTGATTCTATACTGGATAAATCATCATTTCAACAGTTCATTTCTATGACAGAAGATGCTGAAATGCTCATTGGCGAGACTACTTTTTGCGGATGAGCTAAAATGCCACATAATCGCAGGATATCTGTGCTCTTTTTGAGTATAATAACACAGGTATCTAAGGTGATTATATGGCCATCGAAAAAATAGTATCATTTGATCCAGCTTCAACACGTAATTTGGGGTGGGCGAAAATAGAACTCGGTGAAAGCATCGAGTGTCAGGCTGGGACTTTTGTTATGCCGGATGTGGATGAGGTATGGCAAGTGTACTGGCCAATGTATCAGTCTGTGACCACATTTTTGGGATCAGAAAAACCAGATTTAGTTGTAATTGAAAAAACTAGTGCTTTCAGGGGTGGATTCGTAACTGGACAAGTGTCCCACTGTATGGGCGTCATATTTGCAGCTTGTCAAGAGCACAACATCAAGATAGAATTTGCATTCCCTACGACCGTGAAGCTTAGAGTCGCTGGACACGGCAAATGTACTAAGAGTCAAATCAAAAAGGCAGTCTGCCAATTAATATTCAATTTAACTGGACACAAAAATGTAAAGTATTCGTCTGACCACGCGTATGATTCGGTTGCCAATATATTATATTATTTGATAGACAGGGGTGACATGGAAGCACTAGAATCGTATCCATGGTTGACAGAGAAACAGATGAAGACCCGCCGAAGGGGGAAGAAACATGCCAAAAAGTAATAAGTGGGCTGAATATGCAGCACTTAAAAAAGAAGTAGATGAATCCACGAAAGTTAATAAGGATGCACTAGTAGATAGTCTTTTGACAGGACAACCAATCGTTGCTGCCCCGACTTCTTCTGGGCAGGGTGTTGCATCTAATGAAGGAAGTTTGCTGCCGGGTATGTCGATGAATCCCAAACAAAGTGACTTGCTATTTCACACGGCTGCATCTGCCATAGGAGCTGATGGGATGTCAGCAGCATTGCATGATGATCCCTCTTTAATAGAACAATATGGCGTATCGGAATTGGCCCAAAGTTTAGGCGTTGATGAATCAATTTCGGTGCCTACATCGGCTGGCCCGACCATTTCGTCAAGGCAGTATGTTGCAATACAAAAATTCCCAGCACTGGTTGAATTTCTAGGTAGTGACCACGGGGAACAACTGGCCGCGAGTTTAGCAGAGAAAGTTTCTAGTCTAATGGTGACTAGCATTGGGGACAATGCGAAAAAATTGAGTAAATTTGCTCACTCTTGTACTGTAGATAAGCAGAATATTAAGCAGTATTTTGTGGGTGAAAATAAATCGTGGGCGTGTCAAGTTATTGCTAATGGTCCATTCCGAGGGGATGAGGCCATTTATTATAACGAAACAGAGGACAAATCTTATGTTTTGCGATTGAAAGGACAACAATACGAAGATGTTTCTCAAGATTTCAATGTAGTTCATGAATGTGCTACTAATTCTCAAGGTGAATCAGATGAATAAATGTCTATTGTTACTGCTATTTTTGTCAGTAATTTTGTGTGGATGTGGTAATGCTTCAAGTAAGTTAGAATTCGTTCAGGTTGTGCAAGATCACAAATCGTTGACGATTGAAACTAATGATGCCGTTATTGCCACCATTCGTAGTGAATTAGACGCATATAGGGAACAAGGAGTTTTATCTGCGGACATGGAGTCATCGGCAAATGACTTAATTGCCCGTCTTGAGATGTGCAAATATCAGAGCAAGGTCATATCTGATTATGTAAATGCAAATGAAATAGATCAGGAATTGTTAGCTCGATTATTACGGGCTAGATGGAAAGAAGGAGTTGAAAATGTTTCAGTGGATAAGGAAGACAGTCTCTAGTGTATGTGGAAGGATTTTTGATGCTTGTCGTTATTGCTTCCCCAATAAAGAAGAACGTGAATTAATCAGAACTCGCAGAAATCAACAAAAGTATAGGAAGTTAATTTTTCGGGCAATGCGGGAAGGGAAATTTTCGAGTATTATGTGGGGCAAATCACATATGCCAGATGATAGCATTACTGATCACGTAGAAAAAATCGCGGGTGGAAGAATAATGATGGAACCTCCAGGTCACAATCTGATAGGCCCCAGACGGAAACTTGGGATATTTGGGACTGGTGACCATCGATCATTGGCACGAATCATTCCCTCGAAATAACAGGAGAAAGACATGGGCTTTTTGGAGCATTATGTAGATAAGCATCGTCTTGATACGATGCCCCAGAAACATAAGAATAATATTAATAAACTCGAAAAGAGTCTGAGCAAAAGAATACCGGATAGCGCTAATTTTGATGAGGTTTTACAAAAATATGGACCTCAAATATCTGATTTAGTGGAGCGTGTGGCAAAAGCGTTCGGTGATGGATTTTCTTTTTCAGATTTCAGAGTCGTCATAAATATTGGCGTAGAAGTCTATCAGTTAGTTAATCAGATATCCGATCAAATTGTATCTCCTGGCATGTCACCTGAAGAGCAACACGAAGCTAGAGTCGAATTTGGAAAAGATCTAACGTATTTAATTTGGATGACGGTAGATCCTTTGAAAAAGTACTTTAACTGGTTGCCATTCAAGAAGACTATCGAGCGAAAGTTAGTTAAATGGCTTGCCGGATACGCTCTTGATGCAGCAATGGACATCATAACAGCTAATACTAGTCAGGTGAACGCCATGGCGGCAGGGACTTCATTATCAGGAATAAGAGGATTGCCATGAGTTGGATGCAACGAATAGCTATGTCAGATCGTCTGAGGATTCAGAATAACATATCTCGATTAGAGAGTTTGAAGAAGGAAATTCATGATTTGGGCTTTTTTGCAATGGCTTCTCAAAGCGGAGGTTACCAATTATTACTTGACTTGTTGAATGATAAGTTGGTAAAAGGCCGAGAAAGAGTTTATGACAAATTAAAAAGCGCATTGCATGGGGAAAATGGTTCTAATTTGGTACTTGACGCTCCTTCTAGATTCCAGTCTATTATGGTTGAAGCAGAAGACCTTGTAGACAAAGAAATTATCAAAGATAAAAAAGAGTTACGAAAACTACAGACGGACTCTGAATAGAATTTTGATGGTTATTTTTGAGAGAAGAAATGAGCAACGGCCCAGCATATCGAGAGCTTAAAGAGCAAATAGATTTGCTCTTTGAGCAATTGAGAGAAGGCGAAATTGACGTGCACCAGTTTATGCACCTATTAGATATGGCTTATGGTGATTATGTAGATTTTCACCCCGAGGAGCATCCGTATTACTATGACAAACGAAGAATTGAACAAATTGCCAAAGAAGCTCACGACCGATATGGAAAGCCCTAAGACAGATTTGCAAATTGAAGCAATTGATCAAACTTACGAATCGCTGTTTGATCAGATAACAAAGCTGGATTCAGGCGATGTAATAATCAAAGGCGATTGCAAATTCTGCAATCACCCAGCCAGGATAGAGGCCGAACAGGCTTATGAAAAGGGCAATCGCACCAGCTATGCGATTGTCCTTAAATTCTTCAAGGACTGGGAGAAGGCTCACCCGGACAGTGGCCTTCCTCCCATGAACAACCAAAACATAAGAGTACATTTACTGAACCATTATCTTCAGCAAGAGAAACGCATTTGGATGCGGGAGTACACTGATAATCTTAAATCTGTGATGAATTATAAAATAGATCAAAGCAGGAAATTTGAGATGTTGGCTTCCGCTTTGCAAATGAAATTTTGCGAGATAGGAGCTGATCCGACGATTGATAACGTAAAACAGGCTGACATCATGACGAAATTGTCAAAATCTATGATCGAAATCATTTTGACACAGGCAAAATTACGAGGTGAAATGCAGGTAATTAACGTTGTCGTAGATAAGTTTCAAAGCGTATGGGTCCAAATGGTTAATAATCAGAGAGATGAAGACACTAGAAGAGTACTTCTGGAAGGATTGGAAAGCTTCCAATCTCAATTAGAGGGAACAGTTTTACCGGAAAGTTAGTATGCAAGATAGACGATGTAGAGTATGTGGCCGTGTTTTACGAGTCACTCAGGGTGACGTGGGGCCAGTATGTGAGTCTAACGCATCGCATCGTCATATTAAAACAGAGAAGCTAAGAAAATTACATTGTCGCATGATAGCACGAATTTTTGGAGAGGAGGTTGCGGCGAAATATGGACAGAGACAAAATAAGACGACAAGCTCGGATTCTACGCAATAAGAAAAATGCGCGTAAATCCGTATCACCCCCTCCGAAGCCCACTAAGTCGAAAGTGGTCAAAGGTGTTGTGAAGGTAGATCCTTATACCACAAAGAAGACAACTGTACCGCCTGTTCAACAAAACACTGTAAATAATCAAGAGAAGCACAGGCAAATATTGAAGACTTCTGAGCAGAAGTCTCGCAAGAAAGGTTGTGGGGGTTGTCGGCGAAGGCAAGGGGGCAAATAATGAATCTCAAAAAGGCTATGGCAGTGTATTACCCAGAGGACCCTCTTGAGCGAGCCATTCAGGATGCCTCTCATCAGTACACAGGCGAGTGGTTGCCCATGGCTGCGTGTCAAATTATGTCGAATGCTCTTGCTTCTTTGCGTATTTTCAGGCCGGATTGGCTGGAAGGAGAATTGATAAGACAGCGATGCTCTTACCTTTTTTCCCCAGAATTTACTAGTAACAAAGACATAATGATTTTTTTGACTCATCCATTATTCCTCCGAGATATTTTAGAGAACAGAGAAATTAATGCTTCGATACATCAACCAATAGTTTTAGTAACTACTCCAATTGCTCATTATTTGTTCAGAGAGTACCCCATACATATGTATATTCATAGAGAGAGATTACTCTCGGACAACAAGGATATTCATTTAATGACTATGGGTGGCATGATGATATCTGAAGATACTGTTAAACTGGAGGATGAAGCTGTATTGCGAATTAAAACGATACGAGATGGAGAGTCCGAACCGTTAGCACAGGATGTTGCTCAGCAGACTGGATTTAAAGCAGCAGCATCATTAGTATCCCCAGGGGTATTTCAAATAGATGAACACGAGCGATCGCTTTTGCCTGACTCTATTGTTTATGACAAGGACAAACGGGAAAAAGGCGTTATCACGATTGTAGAGCCAGGAGAAACAGGCGAAGTGCATGTCAGGTATGAAGATGATACTGAAATGTCCATAGGAAAACAGTTTTTTGATACACGTTTCGTCGTTGTATAATTGAAAAGGAGAATTGAAATGAGTATAACCGCAGGTCCGTACGGACACACAGAGCCGCACGTAATGAGCCAAAGATTGAAATCTTGTGAAGAAATTGGTCCACAATATCACATTAATAATGTGAAGTTACAGAGCCTCAATCCGGATTCTAAATTAAAGCAGTGGATTGAAGATACCCATCCTAATTATCAAACTCACTCTTTACTAGATGCGAAGAGTGTCCCGTCAGATAATCCGATAGTTCAATTTCTAAACAAGCATGACCTTATTGTAATACCCGATGACGAATTAGGCAGGGGCAAAATGGGGTTCCGCATTGTTGATATTAATGATGGTGGAAAAAAAGATAACACCAAGGATCTATTCCTTCACCGGCACATATTTACCCCCTTTGCAAAACATATAGAGCATCGTGAAGCAGATGGGAAAGCTGCGTTAGAGACTTTCGAATCTGCGTTTGATGAGGCCGTTGAAAAGAATTATTGGATACTGCGACATGATCAGCCTGCCAAGCTGAGGATTGGATTCATTGTGGTGAAAGGTGATGGCACTGAATATCATGACATCAAATTGTCAGATATTCATCCGGGGTGGCATCCTCCATCTTTGAAAGATCTAGAAAAAGAATCCCAGAAACAGCGCGCAGAGGCATCCTCTTCAGGCGTTTCTATGGAAGCAGATTCGCACATAGGTGAGATGGTTGTATTGCGTGGCTCTACTCTGGCTGGCATAATAGAGTATGCTTCGCATCCGTTTTATGTCCCTCCAGATGTTAGACAAGCTGTCAAAGAATATTACGCGACACATAAGTATGCTGTCAAGTGGAGGGATTTGAGTCACAAGAGGGCTTATTGTTCGATTCTTGAGCCGGGGGCTGGAAGCGAGCCCACGCATTACACTGCTCAAGAGGTACTTGATAATATTAAGACGAAAAAATGGCGTATTACTTTGGGTGAAGAACCTTGGACTGAAGATGTAAAACCAGACAAATGGGAGTGAAAGATGGAAAATCATTTTGTAATTATCAATGGTAAAGTAAGATTTGATGGGAATTGTGAAGAGACAAGACCTTACTGTGGTGCAGTTTGTTGCAAGAATACACTCGTCATCTTAACAGAAGAAGAGAAAGCGAGTGGCAAGTATGATTATGTCGAACCTACAGAAGGTTGCAATTGTAGGTCCTGTCAAATGCTTGCCTCCAAGGGTGGCACGGCCTTACGCCGACAAGAAAATGGTTGTATTTATTTGGATGGCTCAGGTAAGTGCAGCATATACGACGATCGGCCGAGTATGTGCAAGTTTTTTGACTGCTCTTCTACTTTTTGGGGTTTAACTCTCCCGATGCAATCAAAATCTTCAATGGAGGTTATTGCAAACGATGCAGGACATTAAGGATTTAGAACAAAAATATGTGGTATCTGTGGAAGGTAAGCCAGCTAAACTTTCTCCTGACCAGATAGGAGAGCTTATAAAGCAGAGATTCAAATCTTCTCGTGCCATAATGGAGTTATTTGATCAGTTCGAAGTATCTCCAGATCGGCTTGATGATTTGACCATTATCATTGTGGATTTGGATAAAAAATATGCTGAAACAGATGGTCACACAATGAAGTTATCACCGACATTGTTTGAGGGTGGTGACTTTTTTGAGTCTAATTTTTTCGTGCCAGCTCATGAAATAATTCATTATTTGAGCAGGATAAAAGAACAAGATGCATATTTTAATGATCCAGAAGAAACCTTGGGGTTTGTTTCATCCATTGCTTATGAAATAGAACAGGGCAAACAACCAGATGAAATTTACAACATGATTTACCCAAAAGTTCAGTGGCACTTTCATGACGAGCGAGATGCTAGAGAGTTTTTTGAGAACATGATTGAGAGAGCCGTAGAAATATTACGGAAGTGAATTTAGAAAGGTATTACAAATGATTATTGATACGGATGCAAAACCTGATTTTGTTGAGAGCTTCCAGCGTTATGATCACCACTTGAAAATGCATGTGATCAAGGCTGGCATTCATGATAAATCTGACGTTTTAGAAGAATTGGGCTTTTCTCGATCTTTAATAGACGAGATACGTCAAGCTATGGAAGAAAACAAGAAGATATTAGAAACTCTAACACGTAGATTAGAGAATGATGTTATTCGCATGTTTAAGCCTGACAAACTCACTGATTGAATCACGATTTGATTAAACAGAATTGAAAAGGAGAATGAAAAATGGAACCGACCACGTATACACTGGATGGTGATATAATAGGGGCACTGGATTATGCTCTGCGACACTCCAATAATTTTTCGGGAGTTGGTGGCACATCTTTAAACGCATTAGAGGGCGATTATTACAACTTTGATGAGGGCATGCAGTGCACCATGCATATAGACATCAGGCTCTCAAACATAAGATGCATACAGAACGAACAAAATGTTAAAACTGAGGTAGAGGAAATACCTAAGCCGTTAAAAACAGAAGAACAAATAAATGAGCAAATGAGAAATGCTGCTCATGTTTTAATGCAATCCTCCGGTTATCCTGCTAAGATAAAAGATTTGATGCGTAAGGCATGGTCGTCGGATGACTATCAACAGGTTATGGATATCGCTGCTTCTCATGATGTAGTAAGTAGAGAACAATTAGATGATAAAATAACTCAGTTGCCTAACCCGAATTTTGCTTTGCTAGAAGGTAATGTCCGAGAAGTGAACCCGTCATTGTCTGCTGAGCAGATATCGCCATACTTATTCAAGGCAGAAGGCATCAAAGAGACTTTTACTTCCGCTTCAGATGCGGTTGCTGCTTATAAAATGAAAAACAAGATAGCAATTCCTGATTCGACACGTCACTCGTTCAGGAAGAATCATATTGAATCTGATGAAGGAGAAGACAATGAGTAAAACCGCCGTGGGCATTTTAGTTAGAGACAGATGGGATTTGACCCATCAGACATTGATGAGTCTGTATTATACTGATCAACCTAAAGATAGTTATGATGTTTTTATTGTTGACAATGCATCATCCGAAAATGACACTATCGATGAATTAAAGAAATTCGTAGCGTCAGGGTTGTTGCCAATTAAGAATGCTTATTTCTTACCTACTCATATGGCAATTTCGCAAGCATGGAACCTGTTTTTGGGTATGACACAAAATTACGATCAAAGAGTCATTTTAGATAATGATGTAGCATTTTTGCGGACTGTATCTCCACCTTCAACTACAGATGTGAAGAGGGATGTTCATGGGATACCAGAATCAAGCCCCGAGCAAGTTGATCCTTTGGCTGGTGCTCCAAGGTCTGGTGCAGTGATTGGAGGAGTGAATTCTATTACCAGTCGATTGCAGCGCCCCTCTGCGGGAATTTACGCTCGTAACGAAGGTGTTCCATCTTCGATAGATGATAAATCGAGTCGATTTTTGGATCATTTATCGGGTTTTAGTAGAGAAAATGATGTAGATATAGTCTCGCTTGTCCCAGTACCACCGAGGCACGTTTTTAGTGGAATGTATGACAAAGCGATCAACAATCAGTTTAATGGCAGGCCATTCTTGACTGGTGGTTGCATGCTGATTAGCAAACGAGCATTTGACACTTTGGGATTTTTCGATGAACGATTAGATCGTCGTATAGATATTGAATATACTCAGCGAGCGATACGTAATCACATGAATATCGGATACCATCCGAGTTACTGGGTGGTGCATTTAGGGGCTGATCAAGTCACGGAAGGGCAGGATCAATACACAACGAAAATGGCCCAAGCAACATCTGCATTACAAACAATGCAGTTACATAGCACGCACGTAAGTTCTATGTGGGACGGTGTCTTATATCAGATAAAATCAGCTTCTAAAAAGAACGTAGTTGTCAATATTACATAGGTGTGCTTACGCCAAAATGTATATTAGGACCGTTTTTTCAGGGTGGTAACCTCTTGTATTACAGGGGGTTACCACTTTTTATGGAGAGAAATTGGCAGATAAAAGGTGTTCATCATGGTGTCATTGAAGATTAAGGTAGCAATTTTATGCTCTACATAATCCTCTAACCCAATGGTGTATAATGAAAAAAGACAGAGTTTTACTGAATCTCAAAAGATGGAAACAGCGTCCAGCAGAATGTGCCATTGCCGCAGCTACTACGATCGCTCATTTTTATGATAAGGATGTCACTTATGAAGAAGTACGAGAGTTGGTCCCTCGATCCATCAGGAAGAATGGATTGTGGACATCACAAGAAGCTCGATTACTAAATGAGTTAGGTTTTGGCAAGGTAACCATAGTAACAGCAGACTTAGATTTAGTGGATTTTAGTTGGTCAGATTTTGAACAAGATGACATTGTGGACAAGCTTAAAAAATTGAGAGCGCATTACGGTCGAGCACGAGATAAAGATTCGAAAAAATATGTACATGACATGATTCAGTGGTTGGAAGATGAAGATTGTGACAATCAGTTAAGAATCGACCAGGATTTTCCCAAGTACATAAAACGATCATTGAAAAGCGGTCGGCCGGTAGGGGCGTCTGTGAATTGGACAGCACTGCATAAGTTTAGCAAAAGTGCAAAAGGTAAACCGAATGGAGATATTTCGGGATACACTGAATATCATGCTATTGTTTTACGGGGTTATGACGAGAAAGGGGTGTTTGTGGTGGACTCACATACACAATTTTACAAGGGTAGGTTGAAGAATATACAAAACGGTTATTACAAAATATCCTGGGAAAAATTTCTGGTCACAGCTCCAACTGGTGATTTGATTTTAATTGGCTAGGGAGAAATACAAATGAAGGTACGAAATTACTCATTTAAAGCATCGACTCGGTTGCCTGCTGAGAAGATGTCTGAAATTAATGATGTCAAGATTCCATCGATGCCGGGATCTTGTTATCATGCTGTCATGTGTGCGCTTGCAGAAACGAAAGATAAATTCTGCTCGTGGGAGTCCATCTATAAGCGAACAGAAAAGTACATGCGCCAGTATGGCGGAGATGAGTCGTGGAATAAATTTACCAACAAGAAAATGGTTAAATCATTTCGTCAGAGGATTAAAGACAACACGCACACGCTGACTCGCAGTGGCAAGGATTGCTACGGCTTTAGACTCCATGAAAGGGGAATGGCAATTTATTTCTTCAAAGATGGAGCAGTTTTATTTACAGGGGGTGAATTTAAGCCGCAAGGTGACGAAAAGTATAACGTCCAATTCCCTGATGGCAAGAATTTGCAGGTAAGATACCGTGGCACAACGATGACATGGAAAGAATATAATCGTTTTCTTGATGCGAAATTAATTACTCCCAGTGGGGCCATCCTGGATAGCGATGGCATTCGAAAGTCCCGATCGAATGCAACTCATTCTGTGGCACCAGATGTGTCACCCTCTATTAAGCACGATCGTGTGAAAATATTGGTTACACTTGATGAGTCGTACGATCAAAATACTGCCATACGACTAGAAAAAATGGGCGTGGTAGTTACCGGTTCAAAAAACAACACTATAGAATGCTCTGCACCATCAGACAGCATAGATGATATCATTAGTGATAAAGATGTCATGGATGTACGTATGCAGTCAGTGAGAGAGGGGGCTCGTGGACACATTAACACTCTAGGGGATTAAGATAGATTATTCACGCATTGTCAGATGAGTTGATGACGAAGTGTGGTTACTGGTGGTATCCTAAATCTGTGATTGCTTTCATTGTTATCGCGAAATTAACCAAAGCAGCTTTTTCGTTAGCACATGGAGGATGTGATATATATCTAGAGGAATTGATGTGTTGCATGTTGATTAACAAGTTTTGCATCTCGTCTTCGTCATCAATTTGGTAGAAGTGTCCAAATTCGTTACTTTCTATTTCTCGTTTATATGTGCGTTCAATGTGGTCATCCTCTATGACAGACTTTAGAGCGTGCCCTCGAATGGAACTGCCATAAATGACAATTTGATTAGCCCCTGGAATCTGGGTTGCATAAAAAGCACATGGAGATCCCGTAACAAAAACAATAGATTTGCACATTGATACAGCTCGCTCAATGTGTCTTTCCAAGTGTCTTAAGTCCAGATAGATAGGAGCACCTAAACCACACGCAACAAAGAAAGGTTTGTGACAGGCTTCCATCTTGAGTTGTGCTTCTTCTTCTACCGATTCGAGCATGTCGATTACTTTGTCCATAGACGGAAGCATTTTAACGAAGTAAGGAAGCGCCTGATCACATAATTCTTCTATCTCAGGCTGTCGAAACGCATCTAGAAATTGAGCAACGTTGCAGTGCTGGCAATACAAATCTGGGTCTAAAAGATGTGAATATGCGTATTGAGACATGGGTTATTATACCCATTTGTCTGCCGCAAATCAAGAATCATTCCGCCAAAATAGTTGGAGTTGTCGACTTTGGTGGAGTGACCTGTTCTGTCTGGTTAAACAGACTTAAAAAATGGGAGGGTAGTTTTTCATTCATTTTTGAGAAAGCACTGTTAATGCATTCCCACGCTATTTTATGTGATATGATTCGGGCAAGACATATTACGTATCCTTCTAAGCTATGACGCTGCTCTTTCTTTATCATGGAGCAGAGATCTGCGATGATTACTTCAATCATGCCAACGGACTGAATGCCCAAGGCTGTGGCAAAACTGGCCTGATAATCGTGCAGTGTAGGATCTGGCACCACAGATTCTCCGGGGGGTGACCCCGTTTTTTCTGCCCAGTCCTGATTAGGAATAAATTGCCTAGTGAAATCACTCATCAGTTTCTCCTGGGATTGAGACAAAAGGTCGTGCAAAAGTCTCTACTTGTAACGGTGGAGGTTCAAATGTGGAGTCATATTCATGCATTTCGTCAGCAGTGATTCCTCCTGAATTCCATTGTCGTAGCTTGATTATGTACACTGGCAACCAGCCGTCTACATGGCTGCGGAAAGGGCCTGTGTCCGAATATTGGACGAGGTACACGCCCTGTCCAGTGCGAATTAGCTCACATCCAGATTGTGCTTGTATTATTTTTTGTGCAGCCGAAAAGACCTCTTTGGGCACGTATGGATCTGAAGCAGAGTTTTTTTCAATTTCTTTTTGAAAGATATTTATTGAGGCTTTGTATTCTTTTGACATGGCATTCTCCTATTAGGTATTATTATACAACACATAGGTTTAGACCTCTTGAAATTCGAATATTCACTTATGATCGCAGAAGCCGTGCCCAACAGATTAGACACCGCCGTCCCGATTAGCCCGCTGAATCTGGGCGACATCCCATGTGACACTGAATATATGGAATGCGCTCGAAATAGGCTGTATAAATCTATCAAGCATCTGTCCTCAGTTTGCAAACATGGTGACCATTTATTAGATGTGGGTGGTGGACCTGATTTTGGCAAGATGATTAAAAGCGCGGGCGTAGAATATGACTTCATCCATCGCGGTGTACAATTTGATTTAAGATGCGATAAAATAGAAGTTCCTGATAATCATTATGATATAGTAATAAGCTGGGAAGCCATAGAGCACATGTGGGACATTGACGATAATGGCAATATATCATGGGATGGAGTGTTAAATTTCTGGGGTGAATGCCACAGGGTATTGAAGCCAGGTGGGTGTTTTTTCTTGACGACAACAAACCGCATATGTCCTCGTACATATATGACCATTAAATATGGACTATGTCAACAAATACATGTGTCTGTTTGCCCTCATGCTGCACACGTTAAAGAGTTGTCAGGGGATGAAATATTAACGTTAATGGATTACACGGGATTGGAATATGTAAATTACCAATTGACATCGCATGAGTGTTATGACTATATTTATGATGCTCCAACCGGACCAGGAAGAGGATCAGGCACTTTTGAAGAATCAAATAACAACTATGTCAAATGGAGAAATGCCCTAGAATTATTTATGGATAGGCCATTAAAAGAATATGAGTTATACGACACTTTGTTTTTTACGGGTTGGAAGCCGTCATGATAGATTTTTCAGATATCCTTGATGATGCAGTTAGGGAGTGGTATGAGCGACACAAGCAATCACAAGACGAGGACGAATTTCCTGTTAATTGTTTTGCTTATCCCTCTTATTTAGAATTAGAATCGACATCCAGGTGCAATATCAACCCACCTTGTCCTATGTGTGTTAGAGTAAATAGGACTCAAGATGATGAATACGACATGCCTTCACATCTCGTATCATGGTTGGCTAATCCCATTAACTCGGCTGCTAATATTAGCATCAGCGGAGTTGGTGAGCCAATGATGGCCAAAGAGTTTGAAAGAATGATTGGGATGGCCTCTGAATCTACAGGAGTCTCCTTTTTTTCAAATGCTAATGTTTTGACGGACAAAAATATCAAATTGATTTTGGGTCGCCCGATTCATCACATTAGTTTTAGTTTAGACGCAGCTCGTTCGGAAACTTATGATAAAATTCGCGGCTATGATAACATCACTTTCGAACATGTAATAGACAACATCAGACGACTGGTTGATCAAAAGCGTGAAAGAGGACTGGAATTCCCGGTAATCCATTTGATCATGGTCATAATGAAGGAAAATTGGCAAGAACTTATTGATTTTGTTCACTTGGCTCATTCTATAGGAGTCCAAGGTGTTAGATACTGGAAAATGAGAAAGCCCTCATATTCTAGTGATTACACAGATCATGATAGAAATGGTTTCAAATTCCGATATTTAGAACAATCGACAATACCTCCGGAGTTTGAAGAGACAGCGAAACAAGCTGCGGACTTGGCATCAAAATTTGGGTTAACCATAGTGGAGGAATGATGAAGCCTATATGTACGAAACCTTGGACAAGGTTGTATACAACCGCTGATGGCAAATGTTGGAATTGTTGTCATCAAATCAAGCCATTTCATACGGTAACTCCGAATGATGGGGTGACGTTTGAAGAGGCATGGAATAATGAAGCCATTCAATACATTCGTACATCACTGCTGAACGGCAAAATGCCAACAGAATATTGTGACTGCCTTAATAAACGTGGCTCCATCCCTCCAGACGACGTTGGCGAGCGTAAACCATTTACCCAGTTGGAAACACCTGTGTGTGATCCAAGAGATGACTTTGTAAAGAGAGTTGTCGGAGGGCGCAGTTTTGTGGATATAGGGGGACTATGGGGCACTGTGAACGAAAAAGTGTCAGTAGCATCTGAACATGGAGCCACATCACTCACGATGATAGACTTGACCCCACTTGGCGATGAATTGTGGTCTGCGTTTACAGATCACACGAAGGGCAAGAACGTCGAGTGCATATCGGAAGATCTGATGCAGGTGAAACAATCGTACGATGTGGTGCATTGTTCTGGAGTGATATATCACCATCCCGACCTACAAGGGTGCATTCGACACTTAAAAAAGATCACGAATAAATATCTGATTTTATCATCAGTGATAATGCCAAATGCAGTAGAGAATGAGAACGGATCGCTTCACATTCAGGATTGTTTACATGTGCCTGATGCTTCTGATCAAGATATGCTCGTTCTCAAGTCACACTGGGACAAGATAGTAGGTGATAATGAGGCAATCGGCATTACGACTCCATCCGATTTTCATGAAAATGATTACGCTTCATTTTGGTGGTTGCCTACTACTGACTATCTCCGAAGTATTGCACAAGATTGTGGATTTGTAATCGTGGATGGTGCTACTTATTGGGGAGGGAACGCATATTGTTTGTTGTTAGAAATTTGTGATGAATCTCAAGAGTTGTACCAACAGGATCTACAATTGATTGGTGATTTTGTGAAAGCATCTAATCCAGACAAAAGAGAAGAGACAGTTTTTTGTTCAATAGAACAGATTTCCGCAGCTCATGACAGATTCTTTCGTGGCAAAGATCGCATTCCTGCATTAGGCTCATTGACAGACCCACTGTTATCCATATCGGTTCACGGAGGAAATCACATCGATGAACCTGTGGACTCGAAGCACTTTCACTGGGATAAGGATGATTGTGGTATCAAAAATAACTTGATTCATTGTTACATTAATGCTTCTGCTGTTGAATGCGATATAGCACCACATTCCATAGGGTGGATCACCGAACCTCGGGAAATCATCCCGCAGGTGTACGATGCAATTAAGTTGGTCGAGAAAAAGTTTAAGTACATATTTGTACACGATGATGAGTTATTAGCAAGGGATGCATCGAAATACAAAGTATTTCCTCTTGCTGGCCACAGATGCGCGTCACATCCTTTGCCCACGGAAAAATCAAAGAATTGCTCTTTCGTATGTTCAACTAAAGATTTTACAACGTCTCAGAAATGCAGGTTGGAAATTGTCAAGTTGATACGCGACAAATCGCTTCCAGTGGATATTTACGGGTTTGACAAATGGATTAGGAGCAAAAATAAGGGGTTGGATGATTATCGTTTTTCAATCGCCGTCGAGAATTCTATACAAGAACACTATTTTACTGAAAAGATCACTGATTGTTTTGCAACTTACACCATACCCGTGTATTTTGGTGCAACGAGGATAAATGATTATTTCAATCAAGATGGTATTATTCAATTGTCAGAGATAGAGGACTTGGGATTTGAGTCTCTGACTGAAGATTTATACAAAGAGCGGCTTGGAGCTGTCATAGATAACAGAGAACGCGTAAAAAAATGGCACACTTGTACATACGCTATTTTTGAAATGTATTATGATTTGTTAATATCATGGGTACGTACGTTGTCTGTGTCATAATTCAGAGCCACGAGCATGAATGACGTGGAATGGGATAGGTCTCTCTTCTTCTCGGCTGATCGGGACTAATAAGCACGTCTTATCTTCAGATAATCGTGCGTTTTCCCACTGTGGTTTTCGGGTCAGCATTTTTTTTGGCAGATTATCTACTTTTAAGACGTATGAGTTGTTGTCCAAGAATCTGACGACGTACTGCTCTTCTTTTAAATTAAAAGAAAATTCAACGATATAAGCATATTCACGGGATTCTTCCATGTGACATTATACACTGTTGTTGTATATATGTGTCCATTTTTTTGAAGCAAACACATCAGTTTGTGCGGATTGGTACGGTGGTATGTGTGATTTGGGTGGCTGTTTATCTCGAAATTGAGGCGATTCGAGCATTACCATAGGTTTTGCATTTGTAGGTATCAATTCTTGTAGTTTGTCTAGTCTGTTCATCCAACCCCTGAAGAACTTCTGAAGTTTTTTATTTTTTTGAGTTAAACGGGTCAAATATGCCCGCCTTGCATCTAAAAGTTTTTGTGCTAATTCATTATCTCCGTGTTGTTGAAGATAGGTATTTGTTGCTGCTAAGGTCTTAGGTCCAAAGCCTCCGTCTGGATGACTGCCTACAATGCGTTGTAGTTCCTTCACTGCTCGATATGGTCCGGAGTTGACAGCGTAGTCGAACATTTGCTGGGCTACGACTGGAGGGAGTTTGTCGCCGTATACTTTGTCCCAAAACTTTTCTTTATAAATGGCATTAACATGTTCTGCTGGCATGGGATTCATGTTAACATTTTTGTATGGCATTCCCTGTTCTTTTAGCCATTGCTCATATGTGGCACGAGTAACACCCTTGTATGTATCTCCGCCGGGGTCTCCCTTTACATTTACGAAATCATCGCTGGGATCGTTGATGTTGTGCTCAAACCCCATAGTGACTGACAATGCATTATCAAATGCTGTTTGTTGTGGAGTTTCCTCTACTGGGGGAGTTTGATAAACGTAATCAGGTTCCACTTCAGGGATTTCGGCTCTGACAGCTTCGGGATTTTGTTGAAGTTGTTGCATGACAGTTTCAGGAGAGTCTCCTCGCATGTCTGCGGCCATTAGAAATGCCACGAATGCCGCCATTGATATGGGACCGAACAATTTTTCCATCATTTCTTTTAATTTCATCGCCTGGGCAAGTTTTGTATTGGCAGAAGCGTAGGTATACTTGACTACCCTATCTCTAGTATTTTTTACATCGTCAAAGTCAATTCGGTGTGGGGCTTCTTCTACATTCCACCCGGATTTCATTTCGTGGACAAAGTGTCCTGGATATCTGTGTCCGTACAATGAAAGTCTCCAATCTGCTTCTTTTTCCACTTCGGTTATGTATGTGTTGTATGAAGATACACCACTGCGCTCTTTGTGCTCGACGTCAATGCCGTCAAGTGCTCGTCGAACCACAGGTTTTAATAGTGACATAGGCAGGTTGTTATGCTCGAAATCCTCCGTAACCTCAGACATTGTATCGTGTAATTTGGCGTAAGTTTCTTTGGCATCAGATTTCTCGTCTAAACGATAATGCCAGTACTCTTGATATCCTGAAACTCCCACCTTGTAATTGGTGATATAAATGCCAATAGAAATTTTATCCACATTTTCTTGCATGGATACGTTGATGGCATAGTCATCAGTTTGGTACCTGTCTGTGTCGTGGACTTTAAATACTACGTGTTTTTTCATTGCTTTTGCCATGTTGTAATATTCCGTTTTTGTGTCGTCGTTTCCTACTTTTCTAGGCTTGTCTTTTTTAAAGTGGGGAGATATAATGTAAAAATTGGTGATTTCAAGACAACTTTTTGGGAGGTTCGTTATGTTCTTTATGTATCATATATTGGCGGGATTAATTACGATGTTTGCGGCAATGCAAACACTTGATGGCAAAGCCCTTTTGCGTAAAATCAAGGAAAATGCGGTAAATGAAAACAGAGGATCTGGTGCTGACGACATGTGGGAAGTAGCTTTGCATATGTCTATTTGTGCTGGAGCGTGGTTGATCTTTTGGCCGATTGCTATATTGGCATGGTCGTTATATGCTCTTATTGAGCCAAAATTAGACGAAGAAAATTAAAGGTGTCGATGCTATATTTGTCGTAAAGTTCTGTGTTAGTTTGTAACTATATGCAGGAGATACGATGAGATGACGCATCCACTTAAAATGACTCCAGCGTCTTGGCTGTTTAGAATGCCAAAAATGACATTGGCTGCTGGTCCAGCTGCTCCGGCCACTCGTAAATATAAGTCTTCTCCACCAAACATAGAGAGAATGACTCCAGAAAAAGCGCAGGCTTATCTTGATTCTTACGATCCGGCAACGGGCACTATTCAAGCTGGCAGGGTTAGGCGAAAAGTCACGCCAGAATATTATGAAGAATTAAAAGAAAAAGTTGAATCGCAAGCAGCAGGAATGACGGAACCTGCCCCAGTGGAAACAGAAACATCCGCTCCGGCGGCAGAAGCTACCGGAGATATTGATGGTGATGGAGTTGATGATGGTGGTGCCGCCGCCGCTGCCGAGGAGGTGTCCACGGAATCTCCTATGACGATATCTAAGGCACAATTTGCCAAATTGTTGCACAATCCACAGTTGGCTCAGCAAACGCTTGATATGTATCGTGCGACTCATCCGGAATTCGCTGCCAAATTAGAAAAAACATTGCAAAAATATCAGTGGGCAGCTAATCCCCAGGAGGCATCTCCACAAGGGACAGCACAGGACGCCGACCCAAACACTCCTGGATTTCAACCGCCAGAGTGGGCTTCGCCAGAGATGCAGCAGCGGATGCAGGCCATGCGAGAGCAAAATGCCCGGAATAAACAATTTGATGAATGGGCCGCTCAAGCTCAAGCACAAGGATTCACTGAAGAGCAAATAGCTCAACTAAGACAGCAGTATCAACCGCAAACAATGCCACAACAGCAACAATATCCTATGGTGGGAACTCAATTCCCACAACAGCAGCAACAACAGCCCCCGCAGCAACGTCGCCCTTTGGGCCGAGGATTAGGAGAAGGCATTGGTCGAGCTATTAGGGCTCCGTGGGAAATTGGGAAAGGCTTTATGCAAGGACTTAGAGGTCAACCATATACGCAACCGAATATAGCCTCTAACATCCCTAAATTGACGGCTTATGCCGGATCTTCAAGGATGTTATACAATGAAGCAGATGTGTCTCAAGAGCCCATTCCTGAAACCCCAAGTTTAACTCCGTTGGTTTCTTCTGCAAGCAAAATGCTTGATATTACATAAAATTTTCACCGAGCGCCGCGTCTCACGAGCCTTGCGTTTTTTTGAATCGCAAGGCTCATTTCTTGTATAATGTCGTATAGGTAGTTGGACGAATTATGTTCTATTATAGGTGTGAAACATGCTTGAAAGTGATTACGTCAAGAGTGACGACCATGCGGAATTTGCATATGCGGTCAAAGCAGTTTGTGACTCATGTGGACTTGCACAGGAGGATTTACGACAATTCACGTACTTAGGTGGGCTGTGGGATGCAGACCATGTCGACAAAATCAAGAGAATAAAACAGATTCCGGTAAAGATGATGATACCTTGTTACATGACATCTGTCAAGGGACGGGAAAAAAGTAGCAATGGTCCCAGTCTACTAAATATTTCCCCGCATCCAAATCCATGCGCGGACGACCCTCGTGTAAATGGATTGTATGAATATCAAATGCTCACGAGTGAAGGCGACTGGATAACGTTTTGGAGGTTCCGGTCATACCACGCCGACGGGCCGCTTGGTCGGGTCGTCCATTTTGTCGAAGACAAAAATGTTCGCAAATTCTATAAGACAATTCGATTGTGGGAAAAAGAAGTAACAGAAGTACAAATACCGATACTGTCTCAGAATGTTTTACAAGGCATCTGGAATAACACAATTGGATTCCTAGAACGCAGTGAGGAGCATGAAGAGAAGTACAAAGAATTTAATATACCTTGCAAAAGGGGGGTGCTTCTTTCTGGGAAGCCCGGATGTGGTAAAACACTTACATGCAAGTGGTTGCGACAACTTTGCGTAGAAAAGGATCTTGTTTATAGAATTGTGACGTTAGAGGATTACCAACAGGCTTGTGCTCATGGCACCATTTGGAGCTTATTCCATCTTCCTCCAAAGAGAAAAGGAATAATCTTTTTTGACGATATGGATATCATGTTCCAAGATAGGAAAACGGGCAATTCTCATCTAAACAATTTCTTAACCCAGTTGGATGGCATGGAGCCAACGTCTGGTGTGGCATTTGTATTTACTTCCAATAGGATTGAAGAGCTGGATGAGGCATTCGTCCGCCCAGGACGTGTTGACCTATTCTTAATATTTAACGCACCTAATAAGTCCTTACGTGAGAGATTTGTCAGAGAAACATTTCATCCTGACTTGTTAAAGGTTATTGATGTTGATGATTTTGTGCAACGCACTGAGGCATCTACAACTAATCGAGAAGATGACAAGCCTTACACGTTTGCAGAGTTAGAAGAGGTTCGAAAGCTTCTCTCCCTTGATCTGATTGATGGGAAGGAAATTGATGTAGATAAGACATTCAAGATTTTTGAGAAGCACCGCCAAGAGTTTGCAGATCGTGGATCAAAATTTGGGTTTGGAAAATTGGAGTCGATTGCAGAAGAGGAGGAAGACCTTTACGGAGATCATGGGTTCCCGTTTGCATTGCCTGATATAGATATAGCAATCGGAGAATAAACTGAATATCACTGAGTGGTTTTCTTGCCGATTTTGAATAAAAATGCCCTTTCTGTCTTATGATGGGAAGGGCATTTTTATGTGACCACTGTAATGCGGATGGCGGGATTTGAACCCGCAACCACAGAATTTAGAATTCTTCGCTCTGCCATTGAGCTACACCCGCATCAGGTTGCTTTATAATGTATAACAAAGAATCGAAAAAGTCAAAATAAAAAGGGGGAGAGGCTGAAACAACCTCTCCCCCTTTGATGTTGATGCTATGTGTGTTACTTAGAGTTTATTTCAATTTGTTTCTTAGCCGGAGGGACATGGTTTTGTTTTTCTAAAGTAACTGTGAGCACTCCTTGAGAAAGCTCCGCATTGATGCTATCGGGGTTTACATTTTTAAACGTGAAGCTTCTGCTTGCCCGCCCCACCGTTTGTTCTTGCCAAACGTATTTGTCATCCTCTTTCGAGCTGCGCTGTTCGTCTCGTTCATAACTGATCGTGAGACACTCGTTTTCGAAGGTTATCGTTACATCCTCTTCTTTTGCCCCAGGGACCTCTGCCGTTAGAGTATACTTTGAATCATTCTCGGTAAGGTTTGTGGCAAATTGAGTAAAGCTCTCGGCGCTAAATACGACAGATGACAAGCTCGGCACGGGCCGATAGAACGGGCTAAGCCAGTCATAATCATACCATCGAGATTCGTTGTTTTTTGTTAAGAAACCCATTATTTCTCCTTTCTTACATCATTGCCGGGTTAGGAAGCTCCGGCGTATCTTCTGGGACTTCGGTGATTACTACATTGGTTGTCAACAATAGCCCAGCAATAGAAGCAGCGTGCTGCAAGGCAGTTCTTTCCACCTTTGCGGGGACGAGTACTCCCATTTCGATCATATCACCGTATTCTTCTGTCAGTGCGTTGTAACCGTAGTTAGTTTCCGCATTTTCGAATACTTTCTGCCAAACGATGTCTGGTGAAAGACCAGCGTTTCGGGCGATTTGTTTGATAGGTGCAGATAGCGCTCGCCGAACGATGTCGACTCCGGTTCGCTCGTCATCACAAGATGATTCTTTTTCTGCTTCATTCAACTTTCCGAGTGCCCTTAGTGGTGCAACTCCACCGCCAGGCAAGATGCCTTCTTCAATTGCAGCTCTACAAGCATGAAGAGCATCTTCGATGCGAGCTTTCTTTTCTTTCATCTCAACCTCGGTGGCAGCACCAACATTGATCTGTGCCACTCCACCTGAAAGCTTAGCGAGACGTTCTTCAAGTTTTTCTGTCTCGTAATCACTCTTGGTAGCCGAGATGAGATTTTTGATTTGTTCGAGTCGCCCGCGGACATCTTCGCCATTCCCGTCACCTTCTATCAGAATCGTTTCTTCCTTATTAATTTTGACTTTCTGGGCGGTTCCCAAGTCTTCAAGAGTTAACGTGTCTAGACTCTTTCCTAACTCCTTAGACAGGCACGTAGCACCAGTCAAGATGGCAATGTCTTCCAGCATTGCTTTGCGGCGATCACCAAAGCCAGGGGCTTTGACGGCACATACCTTAATTACCCCCCGCATGTGGTTTAGGACGAGTGTGGCAAGAGCTTCGCCGTCGACATCTTCTGCAATGATTAGTAGTGCGCGACCGGTTTGTGAGACTGCTTCCAGAAGTTGAACGAGATCCTTGATGGTACTGAGTTTATCTTCGTGGACAAGGATGTAGGGACGGTCATGTTCTACGGTTAGGGTCTCTCTATTGGTGCAAAAATGAGGCGATATATACCCTTTGTCAAACTGCATACCTTCGACTAAATCAACAAACGTTTCGATGCCTTTACCTTCTTCGATTGTGATAACACCGTCTTTGCCTACTCTATCCATGGCTTCAGCGATTTGTTTGCCAATTTCGGCGTCCTGATTTGCTGCGCTGGTGCCGACTTGGGCCACTTGGGCAGAATCAGCAATGTCTTGCTTTTTACTTTTGAAATCTTCTACGACTGTTGCCACCGCTCGGTCAATGCCTCGCTTAAGCATCATGGCATCAGCGCCAGCGACAACGTTTTTCATGCCCTCATTAAAGATGGCTTCGGCATAGACGGTAGCCGTGGTAGTCCCATCGCCTGCAACGGTACTTGTCTTGCTAGCTACTTCTTTTACCATTTGTGCTCCAACGTTTTCAATTGGATCTTCCAATTCAATTTCGTTGGCTACGGTAACTCCATCCTTGGTGACTAGTGGAGCACCAAATTGTCGTTGGATAACAACGTTACGACCTCGGGGTCCAAGCGTCTCCTTGACGGCTGCTGCCAGTTGGGTAACTCCCTCTTTTACTGTGTTCCGTGCCTCACTGTTGAACGTAATTTTCTTTGCTGCCACTTTCTTTTTCTCCTATGTCCAAAAACAGAATCAATAAATAATCCATTAAACAATAAAGTCTAAATCCTTGATCGGCGAGGATTTACAAAAAACCTCGACATGTTGATCATTGTTGACAGGACATTATACCTATTTTTAATCGGTCCGAGAGTTTTTTTGCTTGCTTATACTGTAAATCCTGACTATACTACGCAAAACGGGAATTTGGCGAAAAATCATTTGACAAACAGAAACCAATGTGGTAATCTTTAGGAGATCGGAAAATGGGGTACTATATTCAAACGGAAAATGAGACAGGCGAGCATCACGGCAAAGCGGATTATCTCGTCAAGACGTATGGGGGACAAATAGCTAGTCAAGCAGATGCACGAGACGTAGTGACATCAGCTGGGGTTGTTGTTGTGATGGACAATGGCATATTTGAAAGCGCCGGGTTTGCATTCGATGCAGCAGAATTTGATGAATTCACCAGACCCACTGATATGCGCCCCAAACAGTTTGTGATTCTAGACCGAAAAACGGTCAAAGATTTGACGAAGTATCCAGGGGATTGACACTTTATTGAGCAAAGTCGTAGGGGACACGAGAAATGAAAGATCTAACCACAGCCCAGAAACGGGATGCAGTTTTGGCCGCAGTCTGGGATGGATACATCGAGTCCAACGGCGTGTGGCAAACGGTGCGTGATGTGCAAAGCCGCCTTGAAAATATCGGTCGGTGTTTGCCATCGCAGGCTGTCCGCCGGTACCTTGAGCACTGGACATGCGGTAAATCTCGTCTAGTACGGGACCAACAATACCAGACGACTTACTCTCGTGACTACCCTGGAATGGAACTTGGTACGACGCGATGCTACGTGTACGCACCGAGTCGCGGGGAGTTGATAAGCCGCATCAAGTCAACGATGCAGACTTGATCGCGGGCAGCCTGTGGCACTAAAATCGAAAGACGAGGAAACATGGTCAATCATGAAGTAGGATCTGCTACATCGCCACGACCTGGGAAAGGACGGGGTGTCATCATCGCACATTTGTGCAATTCAGTTGGAGGCTGGGGTCGAGGATTTGTTTTGGCCGTGGATAAGCTTTCGCCTGCGCCGTGCGCTGCTTACAGGGCTCTCGCCTCGCAGCATGCTTCTGGGAAAGTTACGAGCATACCACTGGGGGAAGTCCAGTTCGTAGAATGTACCAAAGGGCTATTTGTAGCGAATATGATTGCTCAAGATAGGTACGCAGAGGATCATGAAGATGGTTGTGCGGTAGATTATGCCGCTCTGCGAGAATGTTTGCGAGTGGTGTTTCATAGGGCTTGTCGGTTAGGGTACCAAGTCCATTTGCCCGAGGGCATTGGAGCGGGTCTGGCAGGTGGCGATAAGGACAAGATACATGCACTGATTCGAGAGGTGACAGATGAAGTTGAATCATGCAAGTTTGCTCAACATAACAGAGCATCAGTGAGTGTAACTTTGTGGGAATTTCAAGATACTTCTGCTGATTCTTACATCCCACAAGATGAGGAAGAAAGTTCACCAGTCGCTGCCGACGACGATGATGATTTGTCGGGCTGGGGATAAATCCTCTTGACAATATGAATTGATGTAGTATGCTTGTAGAAGTCAAATGTCCCTTTTCGTGGAGAAAGACAATGGCAGGTCTCAGTAGCCTCAAAGCAGCAGTCAAGAAGAAAAAAGGTAGCACCAAAAAGTCTGATGTGCCCGTTGTGACGGTGTCAGATGTCTGCGCTCAAGCCATGTCCGACTTTTGTGCGGCGAAGAAGAACGTGACAGCCGCGCAGGCCGCCCAAGCAGACGCCGAGGCAAGACTGACCCCTGAAGCCGATCGGTTGCGTGATGTCGCTTGTCATGAATCGGGGAAGTTGTCTCCGTCAGTTTGTCTCACATCTGCCGACAATGAGCAACGCCTTTTGTTTACAAGGAAATCGCAGTTTAAGAAGATCCCAGACGATTTTGAGGATGCAATCCGGGAAGCTGTCGGTGAACAAAAATACGGCGAGTGGTTCAAGACTCACACAAACTGGACGATTGACGCAAGTCGCTTGACGGACAAACTCGCAGCGAAACTCATGAAAGCTCTGGGGCCGGACGTGGATATTATTGAATCAGAGACTGTGTTGGTGCCCACAGAGCAGTTTGTGCGAGATGCGATGTTTGACCCGTCTGCGCGACGCGTTGCAGAGGAACTGAAAGAATCAGGAATGGTTGAGCCCTTCAAGGGGTCATTTAAGATCGCATAAGATCCAGGGGAGAGAGCCGGGGAGAGAGCCGGGGAGAGAGGAGAGAGGCGGACTTGATTCAGTCCGCCTCTCTTAGCATTTTACCATTTAGGTGTTCGATTGACAACGGTTACACTGCCTTTGGGGACACCGTTTATGGCCCGTCTGTTTTTCGTTCGTTTCTGATTGACATTCCCTTTGTTTTTGGAATGAATAATGGTAGGTTCTGTATCAGCTCCTTGGAGGAATCCGGTTGTGGAGTCAGGTCCGGTTTTGTCTGCACTAGATCTGCCTCTGATTCCATAGGTTGACCGAGAATACACTCGTAATTTAACGGAGTCTCTTCCATTGCTAACAGTATACCATCCAGGTTTAGTAGTGAAATCTCCTACAATATTACCGTTTCGTGCCCCAGAATTAGGACCAATTGTAGGTACTACTTTCAAGCAGTAAGGGTGAACTAAGCCGCTGCTTCCAATAGTCATTGACATATAGGGAGCAATTGCATGTTGGCGCTTGATAGTAAATTTTGTCACCGATGTGCCAGATGAAGACACTTGGAATCGACTGTTGCCCCAATCAAATCTGTTAGTTTTCGCTACATAGCCTATTAACCCACCGGATCGAAATATCTTGACTTTGAGAGATCGTTCGGTATCTGGAGCCTTGTCACCAGAGCCGTTGCCTCCATCGCCTCCGCCAATGGTAGTTGGTGGCTTGGTGTTAACAGGCGTGGCCGTTGCCTGTTGTCCAAGGCTGCCTTCTGTTTTATTCGCTCCGCCGCCGAGGGTAGACCTACTGTAGATTTCCCGCCTCCGATTAACGCACCGCCAGTTTTTAACATGGGCATTTTCCTTCTCCTTATAAGTATGTGTATTTGTGTACATGCCAATAGTAAATACGTCATAATGATACTAAAAACCTGCATTGAGATGATACTTCTGTCTTGACAATTTTTAGAAATTGTCGTATAATTAGTAAAAAGGAGGAAGTCCCTATGGCAGCGAAGAAACCAGTCCGTAAACCGCCCGTTAAGTCTGCGGAGAACCCTAAGAAACCAGTAAAAAAAGAGAAGCCGACGAGTCTCAAAAAACAGTTTGACCAGCAGCTAAAAACTGCTATTAATGCTAAATTTGGTCTTATGGATGCAGATGTTGAAATGCGTAAATTGTGGGAGGTTGAGGGGCGTATGCGATACAGAGTTAATTGGTGGGGGTGGGAGGAAGCAAAAATAATAAAGTCAGAATTTATTCATGTTGCATATGACGATGGAAAAATTACAATCGTTTGATGTAGAGGGTTAACTCACATGCTGCCATGGCGATACCCAGACAAACCCACGGAATGCACTGTGGATTTTGTCAATAATATCAGTGAAGGCGATTGGTTGTGCAGCGCCAAATATGATGGTTGGCGCATGCCGATCTACTCAGATGGGCACAAGCGCGCTTGTCTGTTTACTGGTACGGGCAACCGCATGCAGAAAGTCCCACCTGCAATTATCAGCGAGATTGGTCAGATATGTGAGCAACTTCCACCAATGTCTGTTTTAGATAGCGAGTTCGTTGGCCCTCGTGGAGGACATCCTCCAAGAGTGTTTTTGTTCGACGTTTTAGCATTCAATGGCAAATGGCTGACCAACGTGGAATTTCAGAATAGGTGGGCAATAATACAGTCTGTAGTGGCTCCGAATTTACAGGGGTCGGTTTCCATTGCGGAAACGGTTGCACGTAATTTTGAGGACTATTTCAACCAGCTTAAGCACATTTGGTATAATTCGGGATGCGCTTTGTTAGATTTGTGCGAAGGTGTTGTGCTGAAGCGTAAGACAGGTACATTGTCTCTGAGTCCTCGATCAAATGTGAAATCTGCACATCAGTTTAAGTTGAAGTATCGGGACGTCCGGTCAAAACGACATTGAGGAGTGAGACTATGAGTTTTGATGATACACAGCCTTTTCCGATTGGGGCCAATCTCGGTGAGCGGAGTTGCACTATACCTTTATGGCTTGCAGAGTTGGCACATCAGGAATATGCTCGACATCACACTCAATCTTTGCACCGCATTGGAGAGCGAGGTGGATTCAGCCGCGCTGAATTGGTAGCACTTATCAGGAACGATTTCACTGAGGAAGGAATTAGACAGGCCAAAAAAAACGTGGATGGGTTGACCCATGGTTAAAAGTGATCCGATTTCACAAGAAGTTCTTGACATATTGAGTTCGGCACAAATTGTGGGCGACATACTCAAGCTGACCTGCGGCCAGCTTGATCGCAAAACGTATCTCTCTGTGAATAAAGTGTTGAAAGCGCTTGGTGGCAAGTGGAACTCGACGATAAAAGCGCATGTTTTTCCGGAAGATCCTACTCACCTGATACACACTGCACTGGCGACCAAATCAGTGGTGGATAAGCAGAAGATGTTTCAAATGTATTGCACGCCACCAAAAATCGTCTCTCGATTGATCGGTTTGGCAGATTTACAGCCAGGAGATTTGGTTTTGGAGCCTTCTGCGGGCACAGGAAATATCCTTGTTAACATTCCCGGAGGAAAGGTTGTAGGGGAGCACGTGTACCGTCAAGGTCGAGTCCATTACTGTGAAATTCAGATGGATTTGCTTGAGAAACTACGAAGCTTTGCAACACCAGTCGGGAATGATTTTTTATTGTATAAGCCAGGCCCGATTTATGATAAAATTATTGCGAATCCTCCTTTTGCTAAACAGCAAGACGTGAAGCATGTATCCCACATGATCGATTGCTGCAAGCCCGGAGGCAGGGTGGTGGCGGTGATGTCTACAGGGTTTACTTTTCGCCAGAACAGCGTATCAGTTGAATTTCGCAAAAAAATGGAGGGATGTAAATCCCACGACGTTATAGAACTCGGGGCAGGGGAATTCAGAGACTCGGGGACGATGGTTAACACCGCTATTGTCCGCATCGACAAGTGAAAGGGAAAGGGTTCGCTATGAAGCGAGATACGGGGCATCAAGATTGTCACTGCCGACCGATACGTGAAGGAGATCGGATGGTGGTACCAGAACACTGCGTCCGTGACGTTGAATGCGTTGTGGCATGGGATGAGGACCTAGGAACGTGGCTATTAGTGGCATCCGACGATGGCAGAGTGGTATCCGGCATGGGAATGGCTGGCGGATGTGAAATAATGAACTATAGAAAATAAGGATATGGTAAAAATGGATATAGTAGTTATTAGTGATACACATGGCTTACATCGTGATTTAGACATCCCAGACGGTGATGTTCTAGTCCATGCAGGTGACATCACCGCTTACGGACATGGTGATGAGTTGATTGACATAAATGCGTGGATGGGGACACTCCCTCATGAATATAAAATAGTTGTGGCAGGTAACCACGACAGGTGTTTTGAACGCGACAAATCACTGTGTGAAAAACTGTTATCTAACGCAATCTATCTGCAAGATTCATCTGTGGAATTGAACGGCATCGTGTTTTATGGCAGTCCTTGGCAGCCCGCATTTTGCAACTGGTCGTTTAACCTGCCTAGAAATAGCACCAAAATAGCTTCGGTGTGGGACATGATCCCAGAAGGAATTGATGTATTGATTACACATGGTCCGCCACACGGCATTCTTGATCAAAATTTGGAAGGACACCACTGTGGATGTGAACGCATGCCTGCTGCCATTCAAAGAGTAAAACCCAAAGTACATATTTTTGGACACATCCATCACTGTTACGGTCAGGTAGAGATTGATGGAGTGAGGTACGTGAATGCTGCATCGTGCGGAGAGGATTACAAGGCAACAAACGTAGCACAAATTATTCGTGTATAATGTGCTATGAAAAACAAACAACAACTTTACAGAGAATCGGCAAAGGCATTACGCACTGCACTTAAAAATGCACAATGGTGGCCTATCATTCAAGATGAAGTGAAGCACCAATTAGAAATCATCTTGGATAATTTTGATGTTATGGGACCTGCATTTAAAGAGGCTTTCACATCCCTTTTCCGTTTCGAAAGTTTACGTAGACACATCAAAGGGTTGTCCTTGAAAGAGGATCAGCCCAGTGTTTTATTTGGGTCTGCTATGACAGAAGAAGTGTACCAATCTGCCCTGACACCTGTCAGGGCGGTGTTGGACCTTAATGATTGGGTGGAACCAAATGAAGCTGATGTGCAAGCATGCCTAGCCATTTGTAATCATGCTGATCACTTGGATTCGATCACTGACCGGCATCTTTCATTTTTCGAAGATTTGCTTAAACGAGTTGATGCTCCAGCCGACGAAGAATCCGAGCCCCCCCAGAAGCAGCCTTGACTTTCTAGCGTTTGTCTGCTATTATATACCATGAAAACTATACAGCGTGAAGTCTAATCACATATTCAAATTAAAATTCATGGACGCTCGGGAAAACGGTACTAGGGGAGAGATATGCAGAAGCCACACGAGAAAGACACTGGTTTTACCGATTGTCACGGCACTCCGATTTTTGCAGGCGACCATATGTTTATGCCGGAGGAGTGCATACGATATGTGGAATGCAGGGTGGAGATGGACGAACAAAGTGGTAAGTGGGTACTAAAAGCTGTGGATGATAATCGAATAGTTGCTGGTATGAGCGTAGCCAGTGGAAGCCCTATAGAAGGTGATAGTCGGGACATGTGCGAAAGGATGAACATTCCTTATGGCTAGGAAGTTGGACAAAGACACCTATCCTCCGGGGTTAGGGCCAAACGATTTTGAGTGTTTCGGTCCAGCTGCTACAGAGGATGATCAGTTTGAAGGCACCCGCATGACTGACATGGGTTGCTTCAAACAGCCCACCCCCCAAGAACCCGACGGATCAGATACTAACAAAGGTTATCATGGCTGTGTTACCAAAGGCAGCAATAGTACATGGTATGCCTATTTTCAGTGGGGCAGAACGGGCAGTCGTGGTAGTTTCCAGTTTGTTGAATGCCGAGATGAGGAGGAAGCAGAATTCGAATATGTCAAGCAGATGAAGTCGAAAAATGTCAAGCGTGGGGAATGGGTCACCCGTGCTGGACTGCAAGTTCTTCAAGCCAAGAAGGGCCAAGATTGTTATCTGGTACGTCCCTTAGCTACTCGATCTAGTGATTCATTCGGTTTGCCAAGTGCTGCATCAGTAGTTACAGGCGATGTGCAGGTGAAAACCAAGAAACCAAAGAAGTCAAAGAGCAAAAAGGCACATCGGACTGTGGACGATGAAACTGCTCGTTTGATGCAAGCGCTAAATGTGGCAACTATACAATACACTAAAAAATCCATGCAGGGGGGTACTATACCCACACAGGCATCCATTGATCGTGCGCGTCAGCTGCTCGCAGAAGCCATGAAGATTGTAAGCGCGGTGGGTAACGATGAGAAAGATCAGTTGAATAGCGCAGATCTGATGGATGTGACTACAGAATACTATAGTCGTATACCGATTATCAAGCCTGTGAAAGCTCCGGTGTCGACATGGATTCTGGGGGCAAGCAATATCAATAGGCTAGGATTAGACCTTGACGCATTTGAATCTGCGTTAAAGACTACCGTCAGCCTCGAAGAGGAAGAAGTGTCTGGCGACCCGCTCGGCGGGATGCCGATAGATATTGGATGGATCGATCCCAAATCTGAGCATGGTGAGTTCATATATGGGTGGTTGCCTCGGGCTTCCAAGAAAGTTCATGGACACAAGCCCATGAAAATTCGTAATGCGTGGATTATGGAGCGCCACGGGGCTCACAAAAAATTCATGAACTCGGTTGACCGCATTGTTAAGGCCAAGCGAAATTTTAAGGATAGACCACTGTTCCAGCCAACGAAACCAGCCGGAGTTAGCGCCGCCGACCACAAAAAATATCGGTCAGCGAATGTGGGTTACCTGTTTCATGGAACAAAAAGTGTCAATGTTAGTGGCATCATGCGTGAAGGATTGCGCCTGCCCCACGAATTGGTCGGTGTTGCGATCACGGGGGCTATGTTTGGCCCCGGCATTTACTGGGCAGACGATTGGGGCAAGAGCGCCAACTACTGTTCAGGTGGAAGCTCCTATTGGGCGAAAGGGCAAGGGCACATTAAGAGCCGTGGAAATTTTATGTTTGTTGCTGAGGTTGCACTAGGTAAGCCATTCGTCGCTCCTCAATGGGGTGGATACTCAGAACCTCCTCGTGGAAATGATTGTATCTTTGGCAAGTCTGGGTACTCCGGTGTGCAAAATAATGAATGGGTGGTGTTTGAATCAGATGCAAACAGAATGCGATACCTGGTTGAGTTTGACTGCTAATGCCCACATACCGATGCCAAGTGGGGGATGTGATCGATATTGCACGACATGACATCGATCAGTTGAGCGAGTGGTACGATCAAAAAACAGTGTGGACCCCAGGTCGGTATATTGTATTAGAAGCATCTATGCATGAAGGCGGCTGGCGAGTTGTCGCACAGAAGATGTTCAAATCGGGCAAAAGAAATTTGAACGGAAGACGGATTGAATTTTATCAGAGTGGTCGTTTTTTGAACCAAATAGAAAACGTCGATGTGGTTGCCAAAGTGAGGCACCTGTAATATATTTGGACTTTACATATGGACGCAGTACCGAGCACCCTAGCCCGTTTATCGCAGCTAGAAGACGAGATATCAGAAGAAGCAAGCACTGACTCAAGTATTGAAAAAGTTTATCGAGGGGCCAAGCGTGGGCGCAAAGCCACCGAGGCGGAGCGAGATACTGTCGAAGGAACCATGTCCATCGACAGTGCCGTTTGGGAATTCGTTCGTGCTTGTGACAAGTGGAAAATCGAGAACGATCGCCAATTCATACCTCAGAGCGCTATTTTTCAAATCTTCACGGGACTCGGTTACAGCAAATTAGGTGGGGCGCACAAGGTTTGTCAGTATTGTGCGTCTTATTTTACTCCCAGGGTAGGTGAATCACGCCGGGGCTGGCGAAATAGAAGATTTTGTACCCCAGAATGTGCCTTAGCGGCTAGATCCAATTTTACTATTCCTGAAGATAGCCGCGTGAAGCACTGTAAACACTGCGGAGAAAAATTTACGCCCAAAGCACATGACACTTCTGCCAAATGGGCGAAAAAAGAGTTTTGTGATCATAGTTGCATGAGCAGTTATCACCATCAGAAGTTAGGGTGGACATCTGCTGAAGATAACCTGATCAAAGAGCACTACCCCATGAGTGGTAGTAATATACCAGAATTAATTGAATCAGGTCGACCAAGGGATAAGATTAGACGCCGGGCGACAACGCTCGGCGTGAAGTTCGTAGGCAGTCAACAAAAGAGCAAATTTGACAAAAGCGTTTCTAAGCAGTGTGTTGAGTGTGACACTGTATTCTATCCTCGGGATACAGAAAGCGCATCAGAATGGAAGTCTCGTAAATGTTGTTCTTTAAAATGCGCCGGGCAGTATAACAGAGCAGACTGGAGTGATGAGCAGTTAAAGATACTCTATAACAGTTATCCAATAGAAGGTCGTAAAGTTGTAATTGAAGGCAAGAGCAAACACCAAATATCTAGAGAAGCGAATCGCAGGGGCATTAGATTTATACAGCGTAAATATAGCGAGGAAGAATCTCGGCAACGCAAGCTTGATGTTAAAAGACGCAACCGTTTGCAGGCTCGTGCGGCGGGATTGTTCACATTGCGCTTGCCCAACTTGCCCGTCGAAACTACGTCTAAAAAAGAAGATGTAGAATTAAACATGCAGAAGGAATGGTGGAAGACCGCAAGTCGAATGTGCATGGTTTGTGGGAAAGAATTCCGTCCTAAATCACGTCGTGACAGCCGTAAAAAGTGGGAAGCCAAAATAACTTGTAGCAAACAGTGTACCAGGCGTGTATGTGCGGATCATAAAACCGTTTGGACTGACGAAGAAATTGATATTGTGGCAAAACAGTACCCCCTCGTAGGCAAGGACGTTATTCGACATCTGAATAAAACTCCTGACCAACTGACGCTGTGGGTAAATGCTAATAAGATAAGAAAGATCCATGGCAAAGGTGGTCGCAAACCCTTATTTGATCCTTGGCAGATTATGGCTATTAAAGCATATTACCCAGTCAAGGGCACTGAGGTTTGTGATTTTTTAAACGTCAAGGTGAGCCGGGCATCATTTTTTAGCTGGTGTTATCGCAGCGGTATCACCAGATCAACTTCTCTAGAACCAGTGGAATCATCGATGTCCGAATTACAATCCTTGACTTTTTCAGATGAATGACGTATACTAGAAGTGAGAGGAGATGGGAGACTGTCATGTATACGACTAAACGAGGCAAAATTCTATTCGTTTGCACTGAAAACGAATCAGGTAAATGGGGTCTTTGGACTCAAAACCCAGATGAATCCGTGGAACTGATCTCAGATTTGTTTGCGAGTCGAGAGAATGCCCTAAAGCATGCGAAAGATAATGGGATACTGCACAACATAGATTTCGAACATTTTTTGGGGATGTGATGAATGTATGAAGAAAAGCAATTCAAATTTACCTGTCCTAAGTGTGGCAGCAACGGGGTAGTTCAAGTACGAGAGCAAGTTACTGTTAAGCAGTCTGTGGATGCAATCACCGTTTCACCTAATCCTACACTTGGGGCAGATCCCAACAGCAAACGATTCGATTTGTTGACAGGGTGGTCTGGAGATTCGCACGGCAAAGTGTCGCATTTTGAGTGCGCTTGCTGTCAATTCAAATTGAGGGGTAAACCCTCATTCTCATCACCCGAAGGCCCAGCCATTAAAAGTGCTAAACAGTTACATGATTGGCTCAATAGGAACGGACAACTGACATGAGAATCAAACTTGTTCGTCATGCCCAGTCAGAATCTAACATTGGTCAAGTTAACGCTTCTATGGTTGGTGATCACAACGTCGACCTTACGGAAGAAGGACACTTGACATCGATAGATTTGGGTAGAGAACTGGTTGACTTTTTGATTCCGTCGCATTTGTTATTGAGCCCTAAAACTCTTGCGTGGCAATATGCCATTAAAGGTGTATGCCAGTCTGATTCGTTGCATTATTGTTCTCCGTACAAAAGGACACGGCGGACCCTCGAAGGACTGCGAATAGGGGCTGCTAATGTGATTGCCGAGCGACATCTTACAGAAATGAAATGGCAGCATAAAATTTATGAAGACCCTCGATTGAGAGAGGTGGAATGGGGGCTTGGCATTGATGATCCCGACTATTGGACCAAAATAGAAAAGATGAAGAAAGAATACGGCTCTTTTTACATTCGACGTCCCAATGGGGAAAGTTGCGCTGATTGTTATGATAGATGCGCCGCCTTTATAGGGACAATGATGCGTCAAATCGAGCGCAAAAAAGCCACAAAGGTCGTTATCGTCTCTCACGGGCTCACCATGCGGTGCTTTGTGGCGTGTTTTATGCATTTAACAGTGGAACAGTTCGAATCTCTGCGTAATCCACTCAACTGTGAGGTAATCACTCTATCTAATGAGGTTGATCTTGACCCGCAATTCACCTGTGGGTCTTGGGCAGTAGAAGGTCTTCGATTTAGGAATTAAAATTCGAATTTTTAATATTTCTCTTGACAATTCCCCCCCATGGTCTATACTGTAGTAGATTCGTGAGGATCACTGAAAACAACAATTAAGCAGGAAGCAAAATGGACCACGCAAAACTCGTAGATTTGGTAACAGGACAAGTGAATGCTTGTTTGCTCAGTTGTGAGCCCTTTACCTCTGCATGTATCTCTCATCCAATCATTGAACAAAATTCCGAAGTCCGTCACCGACAAGTCAGTGAAATTGTCAAAGACCTGTGGGCATCAGACGGATTCGTAGGTGACGACGACGGCATGGCCGTTGATTACCTTCGTACGCTGATTGATGTCTACCCGGACGGTCCGGGGACTAAAACCAAGGCGTATATTTACTATCCTGACAACGGATACGATCCCCATTCATTCACAAGCAATGATAGAATTTTGACTCGTAATACTTCGTCCAATGTCCCCAATTTTGACATGGATGCAGACATTGATGATGGTACGACGGTGATTAATCTGGCCAACGGTTCTGTCGTCAGCAAACAATGCTCAGTACAGAATCGTTCAGACGCCTTGAACGTCCCGAGGTTTGTGATTGGGGCGGCAGGTTGGTCGCCGGGAGACAAAATTGCGATTGACATCGATGCGGATGGAGTGAACATCCGACGAGATGACGATGGGCAACAGGAAGTTGATAAGGAAGGTCGTGTCCGACTTTACGGTAAAAGCGTTGCGGCTCTTTCTGGGACACCCACAATCAATAGGGGGACAATGTTCCAAGCGTTATTGGTTACCCCAAATGTTGGAGACAAGTACATCCAACTACGGCAATAAAGCGTTACAGACCTAGCATGTCGCAGGTCGCGCTTAGCAACAACCATGGTTTTGTTGAAGGAGAAGTGCAAATGGACGTTACGATTACGATTGAGCGTGGTGGTGAGATGGTTCGCACGACTGTCCCCGAGGGGGCAACCGTCAAGGCCCTGACCGAGGGTGGTCATCTTCGCGGCATCGACACCAGCGTTCTTGTGAACGGCCGCCCCGCGACCGAGAACACCCCCGTCCGCGACCGGGACGAGGTGACCGAGGTCCCCAAGTCCGGCCAGCTGGGGTAGTTGGTCAAACCATCTGAGTAGTATGCAGTCCCGGTGTTTCGAAGTGGGGTGAGGTTGTCGCCTCGCCCCACTTCTGTTAAGACCCCTTGGAGGAACTTACAATGAATCTCGGTGATTTTACGTGGGTATTCATTGGGTGTGGCGGCACTTTTTATGGGGCTGCTCCGTACCTGTCAGTTTTGTGGCATCGCCACAAGCCCAAACGAACTATTTTTATCGATCCCGACTACATCGAAGATCGGAATGCTGAGCGCCAGTGGCCAACGGCGAGTGCGGGGACCGCGAAAACGGAACTCGGAGCAGACGCTGTTTCTGCATGGAGCTACGATGAGGGTGAATACGACATCGAGATGTTGAATTCTCGGTTCGATGAATTTACGCTTGCCAACGAGACTGGCCCGATTCTGGCGATTGTCAACGTGGACAACAATCCTGCCAGATTGGCGGTCCGATCGTGGCTGGATACGCGCCAGAGCATGGGTATCATGGTTGTCAGTGGTTGTCAGCACAACTACGGGCAGGTGTATTACGGAGTTTGGCAGGATGGGCCGATTCATGACTGGCTCCCTCTGCACGACGATGTCAACAACACCGATCCCCCCCGACTGCAACCGGGAGGTTGCGGTGGACAAACGATCTCGGCTAACGTCTTGACTGGTCAGTTTGTGGGCGTTGCCATTGAAGATATCGAGCGCCAATTGTCGCTCGATGGTCCCTTCGCATACGTGACGGAGTGGTATTGGAAAACGGATACCGCAGACAAGAACTCCGTTTTGGTCCCAACGGTTAAAGCTTGGACGCAATCGGTCCCGGCATTCGGAGAAGAAAACAATGATTGAGTTGATTCATCCCGTTAGTAACGTCAATGGGAGCCACGGGAAGACTGTCACCGTTGGGCTGCATAGTGAAATCACCCCCGGAAAGGCGGAGGATTTCAAGGCGCTCGCCGAAGGAACATCGCCGATTTGCGGAGATGTGCTGATCGGAGAAGACTTGCGAGTGTATCGCAGGACGCTCGGTTTGGTGGAGTCCATTGCTCCGTGCGAACCCCGAGCGGATACGGAACCGAACGTCTTCCTCGACAAAATCAACTGGGAAGATTTCCCCCCCCTCGGCGAGTTGGCATTCTTGTTTGACACGTTTTTCTCGACTTACGAGCGGGAAGTTATGATGCTCGTGGGACGAAAGCGAGACCGGTCCGGATGGGCGTATCTGGTGAACAACCAGGAAGGCAATGTCGGCGGTGTTTGGTGGGACGATGAGGCCGGAATTGAGCAATTGGCTGCCAAGGCCCGTTTTGTGGGCACTCTTCACGTCCACCCCGGCAACGCCTGTGAAGCCAGCTGCACAGATATTTCGGACTGGAAGAATCCCGAAAAATCCGGTCTCCACCTGATTTTCGGTCGCAATGGCGATTACAAGATCTACGCAGCAATTGGCGGCGAGGTCTTCCGAGTGCGGGAGGGTAATTTTTCAGGCGTCGAACGTATCGCTGTTGAGTATGAAACCAGCGAGGACAAGCCTCTTGACGAATTGCTCGCGGTCCGGAAGTGGCAAAGCACGAAAGGTCGCACCTTCTTCGGGCATGGTTATGGCTTTTTCGAAGATGATGACGAACTCGGAATGCTGCCCTCCGTACGACGGGGAGTGCGCGTCCCGTGGAGCAGTCGGAAGACGGTCAAGCCCATCCCCATGACCGACAAGGCGTCAAGAATCATGAAGCATGCGGGGGAAGCGCTGGTTATCCCCCTCAAGGACGCTGATAACATGCGTATTATCGAGCATGATGGTAAATTGTTCATCATGTCGGCAGACGGTTTTGACAGCGCTAACAAGTGGCTTGAAGATGAGGGACTCGTTGTTCGTCGTCTGCGGGTCAATCGTCCCCAAGAGGAGAACCAGTAATGGCCAAGATCAGCATGGATGAATTCAATGCACAGATGAATGCGCCTGTTGCCCTGGCAGACCTTGATGCCCGTACGGCAGAGTTGCTGCCCAACGTGGATCAACGGGACAGGACGTTTGAATTCTGCCCCTACAACGATCATGGCGTCAACTGGAATACTCCCCACAATGGGCATGTCCGAGGGGTGGCATACGGGACTGTCCCCTTCATTCTTGACGCAGAGAAGGATATCACTGGTGCGTGGCTGATTTCGTGTACTGGTAGCGTCCGCCAGTATCAGGGGTATAGTCTCACTCGGTTCGCTCCCATGCCTGAATCGATGAGTGATGATTTCTCGTTTGCGTTCTCCCGTGGGCGAGCGGGATTTGCACATGAAATGCTCAAAGCAATGGGCTTCCCCGACGGCGAGGTTTCGGGTCGGCTGTCTGTTGTGGAGATACAGGCACGTTCGAATTCATACTTCCGCCTCGACAAAATGCTGGTCGCCGCGTGCATATTGAATGATGCTGCGAATGAATCAGATCGGGCCGTGGAATTTCGGGCGAAGCTTGAAGCCCTCGGCTTGGGATTCCGAGAATTTCTGGATGAGTTGGGCGGAAGCTGTTTTGGAGATGGTAGCGCCAATGTCCTCCGCGAGCGATCACGCCCATACCGGAATCTGGTCGGATTGGTTTGCGATGAAGCCATACCTGACTGGCGGAAAGTTCGTACGGGCGCGGACTGGAACCGTGTTAACCGTGCTTTCAATCTGGGGTCGCCGATTGAGGGCGAGTATCTCAATCCGATCGTTCACACATTCTACATGCCCAAATGGGCTTTCGATTCGATTGATGAGGTCTTCGAAGCTGGCTGGCCGCCGATCGTCCCCAACTGGTTCACTGCCAATACCTATCAATTCCACGGTCCGGGGAGTGGGTCCTGTGGTGGTGATGTCACCATTGAGCAGCGGGTGGAGACCAACTATGAGCTGAAACTGCTTCAGTCGGTGAGCGGTCCGTTTTTGGACCACGAACCGTGCATTGCCAGCTTGTGGAAGTACAACGTCCCCGATGGTTGGCGAGAAGCATTTGTGGCAGCCAACAAGAACATTGTTAACCGGCAATCTCATATCCCTGACATGCGGATGCAGGCGGATGTTGTTCTTACCGAGGCTCGGCAATTGCCGATCATCATTGTTGACAAAGAGAGCGTCAACCATTACTTCCGATTCAAGAGGTACGAACGGAATGGTCGCCGCGTTTCTGCGGTCGAGATGGAGGCATGTAATCCTGCTGGACGTCCTCTTGAGGGCTGATAGCTAGCCACAACCAAAGTCAAGCGCTGGTAGCAGGCACTCTTGGCCTGCTACCAGCTGTGTCACGATAACACACGAACAAGGAGCGAAGCGCTATGAAATGGCTGTTGAGGAAGTTGATGACCATAGGCATCTTGGTTGGTCTTTTGATGTTCTGCTGGTTTGCTTACGGCGAAGTCGAACGAAGCAACACTTTTGAACTGAGGCGAGAGGTGCAGACGCTTACGGAGCTTTCAGAAGCGCATGCTGCGTCCTCGAATAAGTGGAAACAAAAATACTACGATCTCAAGGCGGCCATCTCAGGTGAGGTCACGTCTAACGGGCTGCCAGATGAAAGCGCAGGTGAGTAACAATGGCCGATGCAAAGTTGCTCATTACCACTGATAGGTGGCATTACAATTACTATCGGTGGATTCGACGTATGTACTTGGGCAAGGATGACAATCCTACTCAAGCTAGCATTTGTCCGTACTTTCACACCATACTGTGGGGGTCGCTGCTGGCCGTCGTTTCGTCTCCCCTCCTTTTGTTCGGAGTCCTCTGCCTGCGAGCAATTCGGTACGTTCTGAAATTCCGCAACCCGGTCACTGATTACATTAATGATAAAACCATGGTTGGTGACATGATCGAGGCGGGCAGAGATGCTGTTTATGATCGACCTGTCCTAGGTGGGATATGTACTGGAATCATGCTGGCGGCGGTCTTGCTCGCAAGTGGCTTGATCCTGTTTTTGGTTGGATTTGTGCTGGTATACGTTGTCGTGCATTTTCCCCAAATCATTGAAGGTCTTTTGTATGGTACTTCGAACGCGGCGATGAAACTGGGCTATGCTGTTTTCCTCCTGTGTGCTGCCATCGCGTGGTTACTAGAACAGGTAGGTGGTGGAATCCGAGATGCTGCGATCGCTGTAGGGCATTTCCTCACCGATGGTGCGATGTGGGCGTCCGTTGGAATGTGGTGCCTGTACATAATCGGCGCGTCGGTTCTGGCTGCTGCTGCGGGGTGGATTGCGTATACGCTGGAAAAGAAATTCTCTGTCATTGGATCGTCCCTCGAATGGCTAGGGTGCAGATACAACGGTTATGAAGAATCTCGCGTGGCGCGGCGGAAAGAGCGAGAGGACCGAGCAAAGCGAGGCATAACAGGGTGGAAGTGTGAATACTGTGGTGGCAAAACTATCACATTTGACCCTGATTACATAATCAGTGCGGACCAAGCTCGGCATCGACGTAAATGGTGCATGCATTGTGGGAAACGCAACCCGGCGACAGCTACTGCCATGACTCGCTTTACGGATTGGTGCGGTAAGGGGCTCAGTGGTCTAGCAAATAAGGAAATTTGTTTGCCGGAACGCCCGAAGTGGGTCAATCTTGGTTTTTTGTCAGTGATTTCTACTGGGTTCTGGGCAATAAAGCACAGAATTTGTCCGATGATGGAGTTTGTTTCGCCCGAAGAATTGCAAGAACGCACACGTTTGGCAGTGGCAGAAACGTCTGCTAAGCAAGCAGCTGCACGCCAGCAAGCCGAAGATGAACGCAAAAAACATCAGAAGCAGACTCCGACAGTAAAATCCCGTAAAGTGAGCCCCGAGGATTCGGAGTAAAGAGAGAGTAGTTTGTCGTGGTGTGTGGGGGCATACTGCCCCCACACTTTTATCGTGAGGATATGCGATGAGGATTGATACACACTCATGGTCTGTTTCAGCTGCTTCTCACATTGGTCATTATCATGATGATCGAGGTGAAAACTGCCAAGACGCATTTGCCATCTCCACTTTTGATGATTGGATTGTGGGGGTGGTTTGTGATGGCTGTGGAGGGTCTGACATAGAAACAAATTGTGGAGTCCTGAAAGGAAAACCCGAAGTAGCATCGGCACTTCTCTCAGATTTTTCAGTCAGACAATTGCGGCGGTATTTGTCGTTCCAGTCAAACAAGCTTTCAACGCAGACTGCGTTAGCATACCTATTTGACGATATCAATAGCTACATCAGGTCGTGTATAAACTATGGGACTTCAACGGACACCGCTATAATTGTGAAACAGTTCTGGCTGTCAACCATCCTGGGCTTCGTGATGAATCCCGAATTTGGATTTGTGTTCTACTCGGGAGATGGTGTAGTAAGTCTTGACGACGAATTATGGGATATCGATCAGGATGACACTCCGAAATACATAGCATATAATTGCATAAGAAATCCAGAACAGGCAGGAGTCCCCAAAGAACTATTATCCGACAGATTTGACACATTGTTTTTTGATCCAACCAAAATTGAACGATTCATGATTGCCACAGACGGATTCACCAACCATAATTTGCATAGTTTGTCTCTAACTAGAGAATCCGGAGTGAACGTCCCTGACTCATTGCAAGGGGAGCAATGGAATAAAAAAGGTAAGACTGGGCTAAAACGATGGCTTAATGTCAAATATGCTCAGGGGTATTTCCACGATGATACAACGCTCATTACAGTGGAGTCTCGCCGATGATCAGAGTGGCAGTCATTGACGGACAAAAAGTCAGAATTGATCACTCTCAAGTTTTGGGGGTAGGTGGAGAGGCAACAGTAGTCCGAGATAACAATCGTGCTATAAAAATTTATCATAAGCCTGACGCTGATCGGGCGCGCAAATTGAAGGATTTTTGTAGCGCAGGTTTTAAGTTGCCACGCAACATCTGTATGCCTCAAGATCTTGTGTTAGATTCGACGGGTCGTAAAATCGTAGGATTTACCATGCCGCTGATCCCATCAGGTCGTGAAGTGGTGCAGGAGCTAGCTCGCAAATCATTTCGCAAATCTCATCCTCGATATAACTCCGAGTTCATAGCTGACTTATTTATACATGCTCACAAAACCATGGAATCACTTCATCAACATGGCATTGTCATTGGAGATTTCAATGATTTGAATGTTCTATTTGATATGACAAAGCCATTGATGGTGTTTATAGACGTAGATAGTTACCAGTTTGGTCAACATCCCTGCATGGTGGGCACAGAACATTTTCTCGATCCATGTTTGTATGGGCTGAATTTGGCAGAAAAACCATATTTCAGCGAACAGAACGATTGGTACTCGTTTTGTTGCATGTTAATTAAGTCCCTTATAATGTGCCATCCGTACGGTGGTGTACATCCGAAAGTTAAGACTCTTCCACAACGTGCTGAATCTCGGATCACGGCATTCGACACGGGGGTAATATACCCCAAAGCTGCATATAGCCCTGATTTGCTCGATGATGGTCTTATGAATATGATAGATCGGGTATTTAAGAAGGGACATCGGGATAAACCGGAAGTTGAAATGCTAGAAGAATTTCGTAACGCATTGACGGCATGTGGGTCTTGTGGCGTGATGTACCCCGGTGATAAACAATCATGTCCACAGTGTGCCAAAATCAATACACAACAAATTCAGCGCCAAGTCAAAATAGTCAAGAAGCCCGGACATCGCACAGTCCACAGTGAAGAAATTCTGTCAGCGGTAGGCTCTTTTGTTTGGCATAGATTAGTTAGCAAATCTCTGTTCGCGGTTTCTTTGAGTGGTAACAAGTACACTCTGCATCAGAGCACACAAAGTAATCCCGTGGGCGAAATATCGTCTGATGAACCGTTGAGGTTTGGAATATTTGGCGGGAAATATCTCGTTACCAGTGCTTCAGACGAGGCCATCAACGTTTGGGACACGAGTGCAGGATTAAAACATGTGGTCCGACAAACATGCGGTTCATTCCACGGCACTAAGACTTTTGGTTGTAGCAAGAATTATCTCTTCCGCATGAAAGATGGTTGGCTATATAAAGGCAGAGTGGGTACGGGGGCATCGGGAATCACTTCTGGTATGTACGTAGAAGATCAGGTGATCAACATGATGGATGATCAGACATGGTTTATTTGTTCACCTGTAAACGACGTTGTTTTTGGTTTTCAGAGGTTCTTCCAAAACTACCAATTCTTTCTCCACAGACACGAGGAAGGGAAATCGGTCAAATTTTTTGATGTCAAAATACCGGCATTGGAGCAGAACGAATCCATTCTTAGTGTGAGCGCCAGATTTGATGCATCTTGCGTTCTTTTTCTGATGAAGACGGAAATCAAGGGGAAGACATTTACGAGAGTTTTCGTAATCCATCAGCATGATGGGAGAATATTGTCTCAGTACTGTGTGGAAGCCCTGAGTTCTGATACGCACAAAAATATTCACGGAAAAGCATTTATGCGTCCCGGTAAGGGTAACGGGTTTATACTGCATCCCACGGATGATGGAGTGGTTCAAGAAATCGTAGGCGATAATGCAGTAGGCTCGATGTCATTGTTGTCAGAAACTGAACAGTTTATCTCCGAGACGGATAGTTTGTTGAATTTCAGAAGTGGCATATTGGTTGTGGGGGATAAATTGATCAATTACTTGACTCTGTCCTGATCGGTGACTATATTTAGTTGGTGGAAAAACTTTTTTGGAGGAAGAAAATGTCGTATCCAAGTTTCTATGACAGTGCCAAATGTGGCACAATGTTCAAGCCTGATTGTGATGCCGCAACGCTGGAAGGTGTTAAGTTTGGACGAGATAATTCCATTCCTGCGTCTTCGCAAAAGGGGTCTGCTCCGTGGGTCGTTTTGGCGATCATCGATGCTCAGGTCGATTTTTGCAATCCGACGTGGGGTAATTTGTATGTCGAGGGAGCTGAGCAAGACACTGCTCGGTTGTGCGAATTTATTTTTAACAATCCTGCATCGATCAGTCGTATTGTAGCTTCGCTCGATACCCACTTCCTCTACCAGCCATTCCATCGGTTCTCTTGGGTTGCTGGTCCCAATCCTGCCCAGAAGTCGGACGGTTCCCACTACAGCGAGGGAGATCATCCCGATCCATTCACCATTATTACGCTACAAGATTTTCATGACGGTGTGTGGATGCCTACCCGCATGCCTAACCGCATGCGAGAAATGCTCGAAAAATTGGATGAAGCGGGCAAGAAACAATTGTGTATTTGGCCTATGCATTGCGAATTGGGCACGCCGGGGCAGGCACTTGAGCCTGCATTGATGGAAGCCATCCACTGGTTTTCGGGGGTCCGGAGCGATCAGTATGATCTAACTCCCAAAGGCATGAGCCAGTCGGCAGAGCATTACGGCATCCTCAAAGCGGAGGCAGAATTCGCTGATGATCCCAGTACGCAGTTGAACACTCGTATCATCAACGAGTGGGCCAAAGCCGATCGCATTTATTTTGCAGGTCAGGCAAAAAGCCATTGTGTTTTGGAGACGATCGAACAGGTCGTAGCTGCCTTTGCTGCAACGTCCCCCGAAGTCTTGCAAAAATTGTACATCTTGAAAGATTGTACGTCGTCTGTTCCCGACATCGTTGATGGTGATGGCAACGTGATAGTGCCATTCGACAAGATTGCGGAAGCCCGCTTTGCAGAATTTGAAAAGATGGGGTTGAAGTTCGTCGACTCCACTGATCCGATTTCCTTCTAACCTGGAGAGTGTGATGAGCCAGATTGTTGTTCCGAGTCACGAAGATGTCCTATCGACGATGAATAGTGCGATGTCGCAGGGGCACGTTAGTGCCGCGGCAGGTAGCATTTTGTTGGAGTCCCTCGATCCGATCGCTTTGGGCGGTTGTGGCGGACTTGGAATCGACGATATTGATTCTGAAGAAGCTACGCTTGTGGCATGTGTCATTGATGCGTCTTATTCGATGGAATCTCATCGACAAGAAGTTGTTGACGCTTACAATAATCAGTTTTTGGCCCCCTTGCGAGGGACTAAAAACGCCAATGACATCCTAGTTACTACGTGGATTTTTAATACCAGCGGTTGCAATTTGTTGCACGGCTATACGCCTGTGAAAGATTGCCCAGATCTGTCTAACAGTACGTACACCCCTAACGGTGGGACGCCGTTGTACGATGCTGTTAGCAAGGCATTGCAAGGGATTGTCACTTATGGACAGACTTTGCGAAATGGCGGGACCCGCACAAAATGCATCGTCGTAGTGCTGTCTGACGGAGAGGAGAACGCTTCTTCACAATCTTCGGCGTACTCTGTCAAGACTGTCGCAAAAGACCTTCTGAAGCAGGAAATCTACGTCCTGTCGTATGGTTTCTTCGGAGCAGAATCAGAAGGGGATGCGATTGCCGCGGAGATTGGGTTCCCGGCAAATCATAGGATCACTGGTAAGCAGACCTCGTCTGATATTCGTCGTATTTTTGGGACGGTGAGTGCGTCGGTTATTTCTGCCAGTCAGCAGACAATTTCCTCTCAGAGTTTGAGCGCTAATCCGTTCTTTGTGAGCCAGTAGCACATATCATTCTGGACTGATCTCGTTCAGAATTATTAGTGCCCCCTCTGCTCTGAGGGGGCATTTTTACGTGTATAATATCGAATGAAGAGATCAATCAGCAGAAGTGGTTTGGCCAGAAAACAGCGCCATCAAAGGTACAGCATTAAGCATTGGGTCGATCGGCTGGCAGATGTCCCGGCGTTCATCATGGGCAATGCACCGAGCATACTCGATCACGACATCCAATCGTTAACCGATTATTTTACGATTGGCATTAATCGAGCCTTTAAACTCTTAGACCCTACCATATTGATGTGGCAGGATATCAGTTTGTGGCGAACTGAGCATCATTCTATACAGCATTTATCTGCCCTCAAAGTGGCACGGGATGTCGCCGATCCAAAAAGACTGTACTACAATTTTCATCTTAAGGGTGGTGCGTATAGATTCGATGCGAGCAAATCACATATTATGTATGGAAGAGGCAGTTCAGGTCCAATCGCCGCACAGTTGGCATTTGCGTTAGGGTGCAGACCAATTGTGTTATTGGGCATGGATTGTTTAAGAGGGGGTGGTGATGACCGAGGCGATTTTTATGGGGAGAATCCACATTGGCTGCCTCACACTTTGGACAACTGCCAATTGGGGCTAGATTTTTTGAAAAAACAGTGTCCGGTTGAAATAATAAATTGTGGTAATAGTCCGTTGTGGCCTCGACGAGAGCTATCAGACGTGCTCAAAGAAATCGATCCCAAATATGCTTGTGGTCGACAATCGTATGTCAAGACCTTGCTTGCATTTGCTTAGGAGAGCAAATCGAATGGTTCTACCATAGGTTCTTCTGGTGTAAGATCTGGTTGATTTTGGATTTGGTCAGTCGGTGACGACACTGCCATGGCATGGTCTGGGCATAGAACGACATTGACCCCATATCCAGCGGCCCCTTCTTTATCAACGAATCCAAAATCCATGATTTTGGTGTTGCACACCGCACAATTTTGTTGATGTGGCATTAGATTTCGAACTGGTATTTTTTCGAACAGTGGTGATGGTTGCATTATTTGAGAGTTAATAATCCTGAGCATGGTAAATATCGCCTCCGCATAATTTTTCACCTACAATCGTTTTCTTTCCTGCTTATTTCTTGACTTTGACGGAGAATATGCTATACTTTTTAGAGGAGATACGAATGAATATCCACATTCACTACGCGGATACCAATGTTTGTTTAATTCAGGTTACAGACGATGACGCTATTTTTGTCCCCGATGTGACATGTGATTCGCTGGCTAAAATGGTGGTACATCTTACAGACAAGGGATATGCCACTTTTCACGTATTATGTGATCCGGCAATGTACAAACGAGATGGGAATACTTTCACATCCCTGATGTTAATACTAGAATCGTCCCAAATCGTTAATGAGGGGACGAGGGTGATTTTGGAAGTGGGAGAGAAATTTGACAATTGAGTTAGATCCTGGTATATTTACGCCACAGGAGATGGTAGATCTGATCAACGAGGCTCATTTCAGAGGAGAGCCCTTGTTGCATTTACTCCGTCGAGGTGAGCATTATCGCAATGTCCCTTGTGGATTGTTGCGTGACGCTAAGGTTCGCAACGGCAAAGTTTTTGCGGAGGTCGATTCTTGCTCGTAACAATGTGTCAAGTGAATCCGACCTGTGGCGATTTGTCAGGTAATTGCGGTTTGGTCCTTGCATCTGTCGACAGGGGAATTGCAAACAAATCTGATGTGGTTCTTCTCCCAGAGATGGTGACAACTGGTTACCCTCCGCGAGATTTGCTCTATCATCAAGATATTTGGGATAACCAAGAGAATATCGCTCAGGCGGTTTTGTCTAAGCTTCAACAGTCTGGCGTCCAGATGACTGTCATATACGGGGGCATAGAACAGGCGAATTCAACGTATGGCAACTATGCTCGATACAACGTGGCTTACATCGTAGATCCACAATCGGGCATCAGAACAGTTCGTAAGCGCCTGCTGCCGAGATACGATGTGTTTGACGAAACCCGGTATTTCGTTCCAGGAGAAGACCCTTATGCGCCGGTCCCCATCCATCTGGCTGACGGGTCAACTGAATTGTGCGACGTTTTAATTTGTGAAGATATCTGGAATGCAGGGTACAGAGGGGTAACTTGGCAATCGCCCCAATCGTACGTTGACGACCCGACGAGCCATCTTATTGGGGCGGGACCACTGTTTGTGCTTAATGCTTCTCCGTTCTGGCACAACAAGGTTGAATCAACAATTGATTTGTTGAGGAGCATTTGTAAGTCGATTGATCGTCCGGTGTTCTGGTGTAATCAAGTGGGCGCGCATGACGACATTGTTACTGGTGGATACTCGACGGTGTTCTGGCCGTCATCTGAAGTCCTGGGGGCGGCCCTCCGCGATGATCCTGTTTTTCGCATGGGAGCACTATTTCTAGAAGATGAGATGGTTGTTGAATCTGATTCTCCTCATCCATCCGCATGTTCTTCATGCTTGGCAGACAAAAAAATCTACTGGCGTGACAAACTTGTTGATTTTGAAGACTTTGACACTTGGTGTACGTATCAGGCAACAGTTTTACACGTCCGAGATTATTTCCGCCGGTGTGGTGCCAAGCAAGCAGTTTTGGGATTGTCTGGCGGGATTGACAGTGCGCTTGTCGCAGTGATTGCCGCGGATGCTCTCGGTGGTGCGAATGTGACGGGTATTACGATGCCATCCAAGTTCTCCTCAGAGGGAAGTGTCTCTGATTCATGCGCCCTGGCGACCAATTTGCACATGCCAATGATCGAAATCCCCATTGGTGACATTCATCAATCATATCGCGACGCTTTGCTAAGTGGTGGCAAGCAGTCATTCAATCAGCCGGTGACCGACGAGAATTTGCAGCCTCGTGCTCGGGGCAATATATTGTTTGCCTATAGCAATGATTTTGGTCCATTGGTACTCACGACGGGAAACAAATCTGAAATCTCCGTGGGATATTGCACACTGTACGGCGACATGGCAGGTGGACTCGGGGTTATTGGTGATTTGTGGAAAACAGAAGTGTTCGACATGTGTCGAGTCATCAATAAATACACTGATGGAATCATACCAGATGCCATCATAGAAAAACCTCCTAGTGCGGAATTGCGGGAAGATCAGCATGACACTGATTCGCTGCCACCGTATGAGGATCTAGATCCTATCTTGAAAGCAATCGTCGAAGATGAAATGCCGATGCGAAAAGTGCATGAGCTGGCAGTTTCTCTGGCGGCAGAAACGGGTTCTCGACCTGTGGACGTGCATAAAGTCTTCCGATTGTATACTAGATCTGAGTATAAGCGACAGCAAATGCCGCCTACGTGCAAGTTGAGTGAACGTGCATTTGGCAGTGGTAGGCGCATGCCAATTGCGGCAAAGTTTACATTGGCAAAATGAGGGTGCAATTGTGAAAGTTGAAGCCAAAATCCCGGTTTGTTTGCACTTCGATGATTATCATGAGTTGGATGCGCTGCGTGATCACTTGCGAGCGATTTCGCCCGGTATGAAGGTAAAAGAGTTGCGCGAGAACGTTTGTGGATTTCCACATTACGTGGGAATGGTCTATGTCGGGCGATTGACTGACCCTGTCAATGCTGCTTGTTTGAAAAAACAGAAAGAGATGATGAAGCAATGAGCACTGACAAGACCGACAAATATGCACAAGCCCGAGCGGTCATGACCCCGCAAAAACTGAAGAGGTGCAAAAGTTGCTGGTGGCAAGAGGGCAGGCTTTGCTACAAGAATAAAAAAGATGCAGTGGGTGAAGCGGTCGATGATGAACGGTTTGCGAACTGCGAGGAACAAAGTTGGTACTGGAGCAAGAGGCAGGCTTTGGGATCGATCATCCCGATGGATAAGCTGGTGATTACATCTGAGTTGACGAAATGACTCTTGTTTAGCGTGGTCATGTTCTTTTTGTTTTCATTGAAAGGTCTCAGATGGACGCAGTTGCACAAGGCGGAATTGTAGCGGTAGGCGACATTGTTGAGAGCAATGGCAAGACGATTCGCGAAAACAATATGCGGATTGTCCACAATCTTGCCGTGGGTGACCTTGTAGAAGTTAAATATGACAAGAGCAGCGGCAACGGGGCTTGCGAAAAAGTCCACGCTCGATTGTGGATTGTGGAATGCAGCCGAGATTGTGATGGTACACCGTTGTATTACCTGAGTCATCTACCTCTCGCAGCGATGCAAGATATGAAAAAAATGTTCAATCTATCGGATGACGATGTGCGTCTCCGAATGATGTGCAACGTGGTTGGGGGGTTCTTGGAAGAGAGTCTTACTCCCGTGTCGAGTTCGTCTCGTGAGCTAGTTTGGGACGAGTAAGATGCTCATAAGCGTAGATGAAAACGAGTTGCGTGCAAGAATCCGCGCAGTACTAGACCAAGTGAAATCTGGTGATACAGTTGATGTGTGTATATCGGTAGGTAGTTTGAGCGCATTCTTGTTCGAAAATTCCGTTTCGGAAGAATCGGAAATGGGTGGGTAGTACCGCAATTTCGGTGAAAATCCGGTTGAGAGCATGTCATCTGTGTAGAGACCGTGCTCTTGCCCGTGTAAGGAGAAAAACGAGATGAGTAAGAAACATTGGGTAATTGGGTTGATATTTTTGTTCACGTTGGGCATGATGCCCATCGAAGATGTCTTCGCTCGTGGTCCGCGCAGCAGTGGTAGCCGGGGTGGCGGTTTCCGAGGGAGTCGACCGTCATCGACGAAGACGCGAGGGTCCTCTCCCAGTCGCGGTGGAGCCAAGGCTAGTCGTGGCAAGCGCGGACAAAAAAGCAAAGGAGTCTCGAAGGGCAGCAACAAGACTCGTGACCAGCGTCGCGCCGACCGCAAAGCATACGAGAAAGCGAAACAAAACGGCAAATACGCCAAAACTCGCAAGGATGCGGTAAAGAAGTTTCGTTCCGATCCGGCCGTCGCGAAAAAATATCGCACCGACTACAAGCAGAAACCGTCTACTCGACCGGACCACGTCCCTGCTTCGTACAAATACAATGGACAGAACGTCACAATCAACCACTACGCCGGGCACGGCTACGGGCACTGGTCAGGTGGAGGTATGGGACTTGGCACTTTCATTTTGTATGATTCGCTGTCAGACATTGCCATGATGAGTTACTATAACTCGCGCATGCAGCAGGCAGGATACTATTATGGCACGCCACCCCCGGTGGTCAGGCCAGTTTCTTGCCTACCATTGTTGGTTGTTTTTGGAACGGTGGTTGTGTTTCTTGCCGGAGTCATCATTCTAACGAGGAAACCGTAAGACATGTCCTCGAATACCCCTACATTTTGGCGGTCCGTCACTGTCGATTCTATGGTGACTCTCACCGATAAGATCACCCTGGAGTCGTCTTACGAGTCTGGAGAAGGCTACAAGGGGAAGATGTACACGGTTGCACGGATCGTTTCCGTGGTGGAAGAAGGCGGGAGCGAAGAAGACATGCAGCACATTTTCTTCGCCCTCGACCATCCGGAAGAAGAGAACCAGATCTGGTTGATGGTGAAAATCGTTGCCAACGAAGACGTAGCTATTCTTGTGCTCGGTGAGATGCCTCACGTCCTCGGTGATCGAGTGGATCTTGCAGTGGAACACTCGTGGGTCTTTGATGCGATAGATGAAGGGGCATCCCTTGGTCAAGATGACATTACCGGAGAACACTTGTGTGATCTTGACTATGACGAAACAGACATCATCGACCAGATTGACGTTCTCGGATTGAGATTCACCCCAGAGATGTTCCATACATTTGACGTTGATGGTGAAGACGTGGAATTCGACTACGAAGTTAAAGATGAATTTTATGGATGTACCCACGACAATATGCTGGCCACCGTGGTCGAGTATGAATGTGACGATGATAGATGTGAAGAAAACCAATGCGTAATTCTCGAAGTGGGTTGCGCTGATAATAAACGAGGAGGGTTAATTCGCATGATGACAGGTGCGGGAATCCTCGCTACTGAAGTTGACGTTATTGTTCACTAAAGGAGATAGGTACATGACCTACGAAAAAATCAAAGAAGGACTTGAAGACTGGGGTTACGACGCCGTCATTTGTGACGCAGGAGTTGTCACCACCATTGATGTCGACGGTTCCGAATTTCCTGTGAATATCAGCCTGAACGAGCGTGGCGATGAGGTGGAATTCGATTGTGCATTCGCCAGCATTGGCGATTTTGTCCAAGAGGACGACGTTGAGCAGTCAGCAGTGTCAGCGTGGTGGTTGCTCGCACAGAATACCAAAATCCAACCCTTTGCCATTGGGGCCTTGGATACGGAAGACGGCATTGACGCGACTGATCCTGTCGTTTTGGTGGACAGTCGCAGCGTCGAACAGTGTATTTTGTATGACGTGATGGGCGATCTCCGCCGAGCGCTGAAATTCCTTCTTCCTCACATGGGGTAGAAGAAACGTGGGAAATTGTAATCCCTGATACGAGAGCCACATCGTATAATTGAGCAGAACCTTTACTCTTGGAGGAAACAATATGGGTCTATGGCAAAAAATGGTTAACTGGGGCCGCGAAAAAAAAGATCAGGCAGAAGCGGCAATTGGAGATGACATTCGCGACGGCAAATTTGCCATCGTGGATGCAAAGAAAGAAGAAACCGAGTTTGCACGAGCGGTTGCAAAACTGAACAGTGATACAAAATTGCTTCGACGCAAGGAAGAGGATCTGCGTCAAGAACAAAAGAAATTCTCTGGCATGGCGAAGCGTGCCGCGGCCGCAGAAGATGAAGAAGCCGTGGTGCAGCTGGCAGGCGAGGAAATGAGGGTTAAGAACCAAGCAGATGAACTCGCCCGACAAATTCAGAAAAATGACCAGCAGCGGGCAGCCATGCAGAAGGATTTGAATAAAATCAGGAATCGGATCGCTGCCGCAGAACAGAACTTCAGCATCTTGGAAGCCCGTAAGAAAGGGGCCGAGGCTCGCAAGAATCTTGCGAAAGCCCGAGCGGGACTCTCCGAAGGCAAGGGTTTGAGTGCTTTAGATGACCTTGAACGTGCCGTGGATCAAGATGAGTGCGAAGCCGAAGCCTTGGAGGAAATGAGTGGGGGATCAACGTCTGATTTGGAAGACAAGTATGGCGGCGGTAACGTCGACGCAGAAGACCTTGCAGCCAAGTACATGACGGCCGCAGCCAAAAAGAAGTAGCCCTTGACTTTTACGTCGAGATGAGATACAATAGGGTAGGCCCTCGGTGGGTCTGCCCTATTTTCTTATTGGAGCCCTTTACAATGTCAAAAACTATCACATGGGCATTTTGTTTGATGATGTGCTTACCAGCCGCGGCATCAGACAAAGTTCGAATTGGAATATCGGAGTTCCCGCCGTGCGTAGAAATGTCAGCAGATGGCACTGCGACTGGTTTCGAAGTTGATCTGTGGAAGACAATAGCAGACGCCGAGGGCTGGGATTATGAATTCCATGTGTACGATGAATTTGCCAATCTTATCCCCGGGCTCGAACAGAACGACATTGATGTTGCGATTGCAGGCATATTCATCACGCCAGAGCGGGAAGAGAAGGTAGATTTTTCACATCAATATAAATCTGCCGGTCAAACCTTGTTGCTAAATAAACATTTCGTATCTCCGGGATTGTTCTCAATAATCTACCAGCCTGAGATCGTGAGGGCATTGATTTACTTCGTCGTCATTCTACTTGTATTTGCCGCTATGATTTGGTTGGTAGAGCGTAAGCACCCGGATGCCAATGTCAAATGCTTTCAAGATGGCGTGAGCTTGGCTTTTGCGAACAAATCCACAATCGGATGGGGGAATTTTTTCCCGGTCACAAAAGTAGGGTTGGCTCTGTCAGTAGTTATGTTCTTCATAGGGACAATCTTTGTAGGTGATGTCATCTCCACCATGGGGGCGATCAAAACCAAGCAGGTACTCAACACTGACATACGAGGCATAGGGGATCTAAAGGGCAAGAGTATAGCTACGATTCATGGGACCGAGTCAGTGGCCACGCTGGAGCGCCTTGGAGCCATCCCTGTTTCCAGTTCTGGTGAAAACATCATTAATTCTATCAGTGATGCAATAGAGTTGTTGAAGAAAGGGACTGTTGCAGCAGTGTGTTTTGATGCCCCCGTCATTGAGTACTATTTGAAGAACGGCGGAGATAAGCACTTCGTGGAATGGCAAGGGGGACAGTTTGATTTGCAGTTCTATGGGATCGCTATGCGGGAGGGCGATATTCGTCGGGAACTCATAAATAGGCGACTTCTGGACCTTCGAAAATCGGTCCCCGGAAGGCAGTCTAAGTACGATCAAATTCACAATTCTTGGTTTGGTGAGTATCGGGGGCAAATATGCAGACAGTGGTGATCATGACAGGAATTATGGCTTCAGGCAAATCCACGATAGCTGAAACGTATGTGAAGCAAGGATATAAACGTCTCAACAGGGATACAGAAGGCGGGCGTATTGCAGACCTCGTCCCCAAAATGGTAGCGTTGCTCAAAGATGGGTACGATGTCATCCTGGACAACACCCATCCCACTGTCAAGAGCAGAACAGACTTTATCAGGGAGGCCCATCGATTGGGGGCCAAGGTGATTTCCCTCTGGGTGTACACTCCTCTTAAGCAAGCGCAGATTAACTTGTGTCGTCGAATGATTCGGATGGGAGTGGACATCCGAGATTGTGAAGCCATAGATAAGTTTAATTCTCCGAACGTGTTCGGTCCGCATGTCCAGTACGCATATCAAAGACGATTTGAAAAACCATCTTTGGGCGAAGGGTTCGATAGTCTGGAGGAATTCTTTTTTGTGCGTTCTCCGGAGACGGGGCACAACGGCAAAGCCTTGATATTGGACTATGATGGGACATTGCGTAAAACGATCACCGGCAAATTCTTTCCAACTGATCCGCGTGATATACAGATACTTCCCGGCCGTGGCGAGATTCTACGAAAGTACGAATCGATGGGGTACAAGTTGCTTGGTGTGAGCAACCAAAGTGGCATTGCGAAAGGGGCATTGACAACGGAACGTGCCAAAGAATGCTTTGCCTATACCAACCGAATGCTTGGTGTGGAGATCGATGTTGAATTTTGTTCGCATTCACACGATGCGAATTGTTACTGTCGAAAACCCATGTGTGGTTTGGGAGTTGTATTGATGGAAAGATACAAGCTCGATCCCAACGAATGTATTTTTGTGGGAGATCTTGACTCCGATAGACAATTTGCAATGAATTGTGGTTTTCAATATAAGGATGCCCGATCATTTTTCCCGGAACAGTGAGGTTAAATCAATGAACGTTATTGGATTATGTGGAGGAGTAGCTAGCGGCAAATCGTTTGTCGCACAGTCTTTTCGTGATGAAGGGTGTGCCGTCTTTGATGCTGATTACGAGGCTCACATAGCATTGGATAAGGCGGCTGACAAAATTCGAGCTACGTTTGGCAACTTGGTCGTCACAGAAAGTAATACGGTAGATCGTAAGGCAATCGCTCAAATAGTTTTTGATCGGCCGGACTGCATGATAGCCCTGGAGCAGATTGTCCACCCTCTGGTAGAACAAGAGCTGAATGCTTTTCTCGAACTTGAAAAGCATCGATCGTCAGATGTGGTAGTTCTAGACATACCGCTGCTTTTTGAGAAGGGAATAAACGAATCGTGTGATTCTGTGGTTTACGTTTACGCTCCAGAACAAGAAAGATTGAAACGGGCGCTTGCCCGAGGTTGGTCAGAAGAGAGTTTCAAGGCGAGAGAATCATGTCAGGTGCCTCTAATCGTTAAAGAGACGGCGTCTGACGTGGTAATAGTGAGTTACGGTAGTTATTCTGTGGCCAGCGCGGTCAAAGATTTTCTTGCCACGATCAAGGGAGAGGAATGAGATGACAAGATTGGCAGTTTTGATGTGTTCAGCATTGGTTTTTGTGGGATGTGCAAATAATCAGGCGGGGTGTGCACAAAAACAGCAAGACGTGGAAATGTACGGGATGGGACAAGGGTTTGTCACCCCACCAGATGATTACCTTTATGTCGGAGATAAGGATGAATATATAGTGTATTTCCCCGATTGTCCACTCGTCGCCGATATACCTTCAGATGATCTGAGATATTACACAGAAGTTCCCCCTTGGCATCGCTTGGACGAGGATTGTCGAGCAGAGGTAGATCCTTGTGAGGGAGTCGCATGTGAACTTGGATTTCATTGTGAAGAGGGAGACTGCATCCCGGATGATAGGTGCTGTTGGCAATTTGTCAATGGAACGTGGTTGCCGCTGACACCTTGTTGGATTGAAGATGAAGATGGCATTTGCCGACCAGAAGACGCTTGTTGTTGGGAAAATGATGATGGAGTATATGTTTACATCGCAGTGAGTTGTTGTACAAATGGATATGTATGCGTTGATGGCGCTTGCGTGAATCCTTGTGAGGGGGTTGATTGTGGCATAGGTTGGGTGTGTGAGCATGGCAATTGTGTGCCTGAGCATTATGTTGATCCTGGATGGATGGAATCGGAATCTACCGGGTGGGGAGATGTAGATTCCGCCGTACAAAAACCTTTCCCGATACATCCAAAAGATTTAGATGCGGATGGTGATGTTGATTCGGATGATTTGAACATTGCTCAGTCCGTTGGTGGTTGGAACATACCCATGGTGTGGGAAAATTGGCCCGAAATCACACTTAACATAAAAAGCAACTTTCGGTACAATCCCAAAAGTTCTACTAGAATCGACAATGCTCAATCTGCTAATATCGTGACTATCCGAGCATATGCTTTGGAGTTGCCATTCGGTTGGATTTGGGACGGACGAGTGCTGTTGAATGGCAGGTACGTTTTTCGTAATTCACTCATGTATAAAGGACGAGTGTACGAAACCAAACATGAAGCGACAACGTATTACAATGCCACCAAAGCGCAAAATTGGGCAAACCCAGGCGACATGTCTAGCCTGCCCCGGCCAGACGTAGGGACAAATGGGCTCGAAACAACCGCTAAGGAATTGTTCAGATACGGAGTTTGGTCAGATTGGGATGTTACATTCTCCGGGACGGATGCACGAGGGGGAGATTGGACAGATCAAGAAATCACCGGCGTTTCCCTGTCTAGAAATGGATGGGAGTTATTTGTCAATGAGGGTGGCAACAACAATGTGGATATCCCGGTCTTCTACAACACCACGGTCACAATCAGACTGAAAACAGAAGGTGGTTGATGTCCCGAAATTACACTAAGTTTACGCACCATGCGCTTACAACGCTGCCCACGAAGATCCGTCGAATCATTTGGGCAGAGATGAGCTATTTTGATGGTGGCATGCAACACCTTTTGCGTCGCCAACAGCGCAATGTGAAAGTGTGCCTTGTGCACTACAGGAACAAGTTGATGGGGTGGGTGGCTATGGAGATGAATGAATCCACCTGTGGCTTGTCGTATCACGAGGAACCGTGTATCATTGCTTGGACAAGAGCAGAGGAACGACAAAGGGGCGTTGCATCTGCGGGCGTAAAAGAAATGCTTCGGCGATATCGTAATCAACTGTTGAACAAAGACTGTCGCATCAATGCGTATGATGGGCGCATAGTGCGGTTGATCAGGCGAGAAGGATTTGAGTCGGACAGAATCCTCTGATTAGCCGATTTGACTTTTGGTAATAAATGTTGTATGCTTAACATGGAGATCTGAGGATGCAGATTTCTGAAAGAGAAAAACAATTGATCGTCACGGCACTCTACATGCTAGAAAGTGATTGCTTCTCTGGCGATCTGCATCACGAACTGGAAGAGGATTTGGGAGGTGTCCCGAATCCGATAGAAGTACGAACGGTTATGAACAAAATTTCATGCGCTGAGACTACCGAAGGAGGTTAGCAACATGGGCATTCATCCGACGAGCTACTATCGAAACAAAACCCCGGCGGGGCGGGTGATGACGTGGGCGTTCTTGATTTTCATTGCTGCCGGGCTGTTCGTCGTCGGCGGATGCTTCTACAAAGATTTTGCCACGAGTAGAGACATTGTAGGTTTCCTTGACAGGGCTCAGGTGGCAGCGAACGTCGACCGAGTTTCCTCGTATCTGGAACAACTGGACGATGCGATGCGAGCCCACGGGATGACTGTCGGTCATGCTGCCTTCATTTTCAAAACCCCTCAAAATGATATGGGGGCAATGTATCAGGCAGTCAAGGATTTGCGTGCGGATAGAATCCCCCAGGTTCTCACAATGAATCGATCATCGCCAGAGTATCAGACCGCCCTAGATGATATAAGGGGCATTTGCAGAGAACTTGAAATCAATAAATATGCCTTTAAATTCCGACTGCGACATGATTTGATGTGGATGTACGCTGCGGGATGGATATCGTTCTTTTTGATCTTAATCTCGGGCATATTGGCTCTGGACCAAGACGAAGGGGAGAGGAAATCGTCTTTTGTTATTTCGATGTCCTCTATCCTGATCATAATTTTATGCTTGATGTAGGGCGAGATACACACATGATCGATGATCGTTGCGTTTGCGACCCAGTAAAAGATTGAAGTTCTACGAGCTAGGAGGAACAAATATTGTCTATCATACGATCGATTCTTGATACGGATATGTACAAATTAACCCAGCAGCAGTGCGTGCTTTTCGGTCGCAGCATGGGGATAGCATATGAAGGGGTGGGAGCTACATACAAGTTTATCAACAGAGGCGGTACGAAGTTCCCCGACAGATTCAAAACGACGCTTGAACGCGAGATTCAAAATATGGCGAGTCTCGAACTGTCTGTTGGAGAATATTTATGGTTGTCTCGCGTTTGCCCTTTCCTGAAGCGATCTTACCTAGACTACTTGAAAGGGTACCGATTTGATCCGAGCGAGGTGAAGGTTAGTTGCGAAGATGGGCAGCTATCTGTTGAAATTCGTGGGCCGTGGGTAAGAACCATTTTGTGGGAAGTCCCGCTGATGGCGATTATCAGCGAACTCTTTTTTGAAATGACGGGACAGCACCCTGTCAAAGGGTGGACGGAACGTATCGACGAAAAATCTGAGTTTGCATCGGAGAATGAAATCTTTGTCGCCGACTTCGGAACACGTCGACGATTTTCGTATGATGTTCAAAATGAATTGGTGTCAACGATGGCATCGACATGCTGGCATTTTGTCGGAACGAGCAACTTGCATTTTGCTCATATTCATGGCGTTAAGCCTATCGGCACGCACGCCCATGAACTATTTATGGCCCACGGGGCATTGTTCGGGTACCGACTGGCCAATCGCAATACTATGCAAGCATGGGCAAATGAATACCAGGGTGACTTGGGCATTGCGTTGACAGACACGTTCACAGTGGATGTCTTCTTAGAGAGTTTCGACAAGTATTTTGCAAGGTTGTTCGACGGAGTACGACATGATTCGGGTTGTCCTCTGGCGTTCGCAGACAAGATGATCGCCCATTACGAATCGCTTGGTATCGATCCAACACATAAAACCATCGTCTTTAGCGACGGGTTGGACATGGAATCCGCGCTACAGATTAAACAGCATTGCGGCGATAGAATTAAGTGCTCATTCGGCATAGGGACGCATTTAACCAATGATGTTGGGGTTAAGCCTCTCAACATGGTCATCAAATTGACCGATGTTGATTGGAAAGGACAGCGATTCCACGCTGTTAAGTTGTCAGACAACCCAGCAAAGGCAACTGGGGATGCTTTGTCACAAATCGTCTGTAAGAACGCATGCGGCATCCCCTTTTCTCAGGAGGAACTGAAAAATGTCTAAACGTGTTACCGAGAAAAAGACTTTTTGGCTGACTAAAGATGCTGACGAACATACGAAGCATGTCTACTTGTGGGCGTCGAAGCCAAGTCAAGATGAAGACGGCAATTACGACATCGACAACGAGGAAGAAATAGCACGCTTTCATACTGACTGCGAGACGGTGGTGGATTATTTGGAAGATTATTTTGATATTGAGATTGTGACGGGAACATGTATCAAGATCAGTCTGGAAATAGATAGAGAGGAGACTGTGCATGATCAGGCGGAATCTGCTCTCAAGAGCCAGAGCACCAAAGTAAAAGATGACGCCATTCGAGCGCTTATGGAAACTCTTCAATTTTGAACGAGAGTGTCATTCTCCCACTCTTGATAGGGAGGGTTTTGTACGAGCCATTCGTCTCCGTTTGACATGCGAACAAGAGCGGCATTTTCACCTTTGCTGACGCTGCTCACTTGTTGTTCATTGATGAGTAGTTTTTGTCCGGTATCTAAAGTGATTTCTAATAGTCTCATATTTTATTATACACCGAAAGGCTAGGAAAATATGTTTAAACGAATAGTATTGATTTGTTCGACTGTCGCAATAGTAGGTGCAATTGCTCTCAGCGCCGTGGTCTCAGCATCTCCACGATTGCTAACGTCTCGTACGGACTATTTAGATTATCCGCGGTTGCAGACTTCCGTAGCTCACTTTAACTCCGATGGATTCCTGTGCTGCGAGGGTGAAAAGTTCAATGTATACGTGTCAAACCCTCAAGATTGTGGAGGGTGGATTACCAACCCTGATGGCACTAAGAGGTGCGGAGTAACGGAGGGGGCGAAAGTCAGGATAGAGGCCAACGTATTTGGGACAACTTACGTTGGTTCGTCCGGGGTCCAGCAGACAGGAGTTAAATGGGGCGAAGAAACTCTCCCCCAGATGGAGTGATCACATGCAACACGGCAGTACCCTGAATTGTGAAATTATAGAGTGGTCAGGCTGGATGATCTACTACTGGGATCACTGCCACTGCGTCATGTTGTTCAATGATAAGCCCCAAAAATACTCTCCTGATGATGGGTGGATACTCGACGGAGGAATAGACATTTCTCCCTATTTTTTAAGAGGTTGTGGTGTCAATGTCCCATTTGACAAGCCGGGATGCAAGGACTTTTACTACGGTCCGGGTTGTTTTGACGGACATCATCCTCCAATGCGTGTCACGTTGTCAATGCCAAAACCTCTTGCTGAAATGTGGGGATTAGAGTATGATAACCATACCTGATGAAACGTTTGCCGTTATGATTGATGGCGAGTCGGACGAACGACTGGTCATACCCATGTATGGTGTGGGCAACAAATCGTGGAAAGACTGGAAACTTCGATGGCTACGATCTATGCATCTACGACCGGATCATTCCATCATCTCTGTGGGCTGGCCGAAGTTCATGAATTTGGGAGAAGGCACAGACAAGTACAACGTGGGTGTTGATAGGTTGCTGGCTGAATCTGGCAAAGAGATGTTTGCTACACTGAAAGTGGATGGCTCTTTGTTGATAAGATACGTGCGCGATGGCAAAGTGTGTTGGCGCACCAGAGGGTCGTTTCGCGTCGGGGTTGAAAACTCGGATGAGGTGGGATATTTTTGTCGCAAGTACCCCGAACTGGCTGACCCGAAATTGTATCCCGGACAATCGATGCTTTTCGAGTGGGTATCCCCCCGTAATAAGATTGTCATAACATATGATGAGCCGGAATTGTTCTTGATCGGAGGAGTAGATTACGATCAGGACAAACCTTGGTGGGATGCCAATTGCAGACTTCTCTCGATGTCTGAATTGGAGACTGTCTCGTATGATTTCGGGGTGGAATTGACTAATTTTTATCCGTTGAATACGGCTAATGATGTCACGCGCCTCATTGACACTATCGACGATAACACAGAGATTGAGGGTTTCGTGGTGCGGTTTGATGGCTGCCAGCAGATGGTCAAACTCAAAACTGATCACTACCGTACTCTGCATGCTCTGCGATCATGCTTGACAACTGCGATGCTCATTGATCTTTGGTTGCAGTGGGGTAGGCCGTCGTTCTCCAAATATGCAGAATTGTTTGATCGAGCGTATGATTACGAATGCTGGCAGTGGGCGATTGGTGCGGTGTCGTGCATGTATGATGGCATCAAGACCACCCAGAAAATCTACCAACACATTCGTGAGTTTGTTGATGCAAACATAGAAATGGGCAAGAACTGTCGTCGGGATTTTGCTTTACTAGCTCAGCAGAAATACGATGGTTTGCGATTGTCTGCGTGTTTTACAATGCTGGATGGCAAAGAACCTTCGGATGATTTTTGGAAGAAAATGATCTTGCAGAATTGCAAGCAGGTAGAATTGCGTATGTTTGATGTGGATCAAGAAGATGTCTAAGTTGGCTTGACAAAAGAATCAGGTCGTGATATACTGTATAGTTGTTTCACGGTAAGAGAAGGCTGAGAGTATGGCAAACTCCTTTGCGATCATCGCCAATATGGACAAGTCAGAAGCGATTGAATGCCTACCGTCCATTCATGAGCTTTTGTCCCGACATGGAGAAGTTGTCACTCCTGATGGCTCTTCGCTGGCGTTCTCCTCTCGTGATCTTCACGAGGAATCCTTGCCGTGGAGAATCAAATGGGGTGTTGTGTTGGGAGGGGATGGCACAATATTGTCGGTTGCGCGACGTTTGCGAGCCCGACAAGTCCCACTGATCGGGGTCAACTTTGGCAAATTGGGCTTCTTGACCAGTTTTACTCCTGATGAGCTTGAAAACCAGCTGCCGGATGTTCTTGCGGGTCATGCGCTTTTTTCTCGCAGGATGATGTTGGAAGTGCAATACAATTCTGACCCATCCGTATATGCCCTGAATGATCTAGTCATTAACGCAGGCTCACCGTTCAGAATGGTATACCTGAAAGTATTTATCGATGATCAACTCGTCTCGACGATTGGGGGAGATGGTGTTATTGTCGGGACAGCAACGGGCTCAACTGCTTATAACTTGTCTGCCAGCGGACCCATTTTGTTCCCCGAGGTCCAAGGCATCATCATCAACCCCATGAATCCCCACTCGTTGACGTATCGATCAATGGTTGTTGACAGTAACAGCGTTATCACCATTGAAGCAGAAAGAATCAATGAGGGTACGGTGGGCATGATTGATGGGCAGGATACCATACATTTTAGGGAAGGGGAACGTTTTGTTGTTAAGGCTGCGCCGAACGATGCAGTCATTGTAAAAAATCCAATGTATCCCAAATGGCATAACATTGTAACTCGGTTTAAGTGGGGAGAATCCCCAGGTTAGGAGAGGACTGTGAAAAAATGGCACATTGAATATACCAGTGATAGGCTAAAACCCACAGTGATTGAGTCGGTGATGCTGATGCCCGTCATGAAGAAGTGGTGGGAAGAGGTAATAGGATGGCTCAAGTGTGGTCTCCCTATAGAAGACATCGAGAGTTCTGCTCGGCTGTGGGGGACATTCAAGAACGCCCCGATTGACTTGCGAATCATGCGGCGCATTGCTGTCGAACGAAAAATTATCGCTGGGTACAGTGGAGATCCGTGGACGGTGATGTCTCCAGATGGGGCTCTTGGTGAGTTCGATACGTTTAAGGAGGCCGCTTGTCACTTAGTTGAAGTTCAACTAACGGAAGAAGTTATGGCGGCTGGTCCGGAAACGCCATTGTGGATTGAGGATAATGCTACGTCTGCAACGATCGCTTTTTGTGAGATACGAGATATAGGCGTTGAGTTCGCTTGGTTTGGGGTAACGATAGACCCAGAGATAGACCAGATAAAGACAAAGATAAAGAAACTCGATATGTTGAACATAAACAACACCACCACAGAATTGATTGGTTGGGACCCCAAAGATTCCACCAAATGGGTAGGCAAGTGGAAAAATGATTTTTACGACTTATATAAATATGACACGGCTAATTTGACCAATTACGTGCTTAAGTAGGAGACATCTGTATGGTGACGGACGCACGCGTAAAATCTGAAGTGCATGAAATTACCAAGCAGTTTTTTGATCGGCACGAGAATAAACTCAGTGTATACGGCGACGCACTGCAATTTATCCACGAATCTACATACGAACAAAATAGACTAGAAGCTGGAAGCCTTGGTTATCCAGATTTCAGCAAGGACATTTTGTGGCTCATTACTGTTTTTGGTCCACAAGCGCCGATCGACTTCGATCTACTCAGACCGAAGCAATCAAAGCCTGTGCCGGATGAGATGCCTCCTGAAATTGAGCATCCAGGAGAAGATAAATCTCCAGCGAAGAAGAAGAGTAAGCGACCAACGGGCAAAAAGAAAAGTCGCCCTACCGGCATGACTAACGCATACGGAGAAGTGGTTACTCGCCAGCAAGAGGACAAGAGTTCGGATGCAGGAGTGGAACCAGAAGAGACTGTGGGCGACGAACAGCCCATTATCAAGAAACCCGTCAGTCTTAGACGATCCCGACGAAGACGACGAATACCACAAGGAGCGTTTGATGATGAATGAAGAATTGAAACTGGAAATCGAACTGGCCAAAGAATTGGCCACTGAGGCCCACAAATCACAGACTAGGTGGAATGGCGATCCGTATATCACCCATCCCCAGCGGGTGTCCATGAACGTATCTGAAGAATCTCGCGCAGCGGCGTGGTTGCACGATGTTATAGAAGACACTCCCATGACTCCCGAAGATTTACGGGATGCTGGTATATCGGAGATTACAATAGCAGCCGTTCAAGCATTGACCTACGACAAAGAGAACGAAACTTACCTGGCCTACATTTTGCGAGTTATGGAAAACGACATTGCTCGTGAGGTCAAATTGGCAGATTTGTCAGACAACACGAGAAATCTCAAGAGAGGGTCCATGAAGGACAAATATCAGCTGTCCGCCCATCTTTTACGTCATCGTATCGCATGAACTACCTAACCACTAAAGATGGTTGGGCTTCCTCATTCACAGAACCCTTCTTACTACAGGTATTCTCCAGAGGCTTTAATTTGGGGCGTCCCGCCCCTATCATATTTAAGTTTAAAATAATTTGGTAATTTTGTTAAAGAACCGCCGCAGAATCAGAAATAGGGCGAAAAGTGTCCAAAAAATAACGGTTTTCCTCGCATAAATTTTCTTGACAAATCGTGGAGGAATGGTATACTTTTATAGTAAATTCCTTCTTCTGGAGAAATGTAAATGCCCCCTGAGACTCCTTTGACAATCACAATTGAGACTTGGCATGTTTGGCTGTCTGTCAAGATAGTCGCTGCCATCCTCTTTTTGCGGTGGGAGCGCAAACATAACGAAATGGGGATAAGCGAATCGATCCGCCGGTTTATTCTTCATGCCGTGGTCAACCCGGAATGGGGACTGGTCAAAGGCATTGTTGGCTTGCCTCTATGTCTCCTGTTGGGGATGCCGAAAAACCGATTCATGCCTATCAAATTCCCCAAGCCACAACATCATTGTCCGGTGTGCAAAGATTCTGGAATCGTGAGAGAATCGTGGCACCAGCGAGGTCGACAGTGTACGTGCCAGATTTCGAAGCACTGGCTAAAGGAACTTGAGTCTGACCGAAGAGCTTTGAGAGGACTGTGAAATGCTCGCCGCAATCAAAATAACTCTGCCCGAACTGCCTGACTGGACTGTGGGCGAATGGACTCTTTACGGAGGCATTGCTCTCCACTGTCTGTTGGCCACCATCTTTCATGTGACGTGGTTATGCAGATGCAAGAAATTCCACAAAAAGCATGCGAAGTATGATCCGAGGTTCTGTCCGACTTGCACGACGCTGTGTTTCGTGGGGAGGTTTATTTTCGCTCCGGCCTTCTTTGTGGTTGAAAACGTGATCTATTATTCCGTCAAGATCGTTGCCTCAGCGTTGACGATGTCTAGCGTGACTCCTTGGCAAAAATCTTGCATCGTTTCTCCGGACGAGGTGACCAGGTTCGGGAAGTTCAGTAACGGGAAGTCATGCGGCTGCTCGAAGTGTGGGTGAAATGCTCGCTACGATCAAAATAACTCTGCCTGAGCTACCTGACTGGACTGTGGGCGAATGGATGCTTTACGGAGGTATTGGTCTCCACTGTCTGTTGGCCACCATCTTTCATGTGA